>ENA-UOJC01000042-UOJC01000042.1-human-gut-metagenome-genome-assembly--contig:-C104-NODE-42-length-199095-cov-9.075070_pt1 | contig 199095 bp, 183 predicted proteins | sample MGYA00242339_ERZ723886 | MGnify/ENA metagenome assembly ERZ723886 | reverse complement strand
CCCGCCAAGAAGGCCGCTGCTCCTGCGAAGAAAGCTGCAGCCCCCGCCAAGAAGGCCGCTGCCCCTGCAAAGAAAGCTGCTGCTCCCGCCAAGAAGGCCGCTGCTCCTGCGAAGAAAGCTGCAGCCCCCGCCAAGAAGGCCGCTGCTCCTGCAAAGAAAGCTGCGGTTCCCGCCAAGAAGACCGCTGCAACCACTGCACCTGTCGCACAAACTGTGCTGGCACCTCAAGCGGCATGGCCATTCCCTACCGGCAACAAGCCCTGAACAGGCCTGGTCTGCTGACATAAAAAAACCGGCTGCGTGCCGGTTTTTTTTATGTGCGCTGCGCAGCCGGAGGCTGGGGCTTGTTCCACGGCCAATCATCACGCAGCACGATGGCATCGGCATAGACCGCATCCTGCTTTCTGACCCACAGCCCCACAGGGCTTTGCTTGAGTACCTCCAGCTGAGCCTCTTCCCAGCGCATGGGAGCTATCACCTGTTCACTGCTGGGCAAGTGCGGGCTGGCTGTGGCGTCATCTGTCTGGGTATCAGGCGCAGGCAAACCTGTGTCTATCCACGTCACGCCTTGCTGTGCATTCCAGGATTGCAGCACTGGCAGATAGGCACGCAGCTCCAACGTCAGCACCTCATGTTTTTTGGGCCGCAGCCAGTGCACCTTCCAGTGATTGGCTTCATCATTCTGACCGCGAGCCAGCCACTCCAGCACCAGCCAGCCATCACCCGCATAGTGCGGGCAAATGCTAGGACCAACCCCACAGAGCACGGCCCCGGACTGCGTCACCAGCACACCTTCACAACGCGGTGCCTTAGGGCGCCACTGGCTGCTCATGGTGTTATGCAAGCCACCCCACCACCACACGGCATCACGCACTGCTGGATAGCGCCAGACATAGTCTCCGTCTGCGCTGGGGTGCTGAATCTGCTGCACCTCACGCCAGCGAGGCAGCAGCTGCCAGATGCCCTGTGCATTGACAGCCAGATCGCGCCACTCATAGGCCGGCATCCAGCCCTGTTTGCTCAGATTGGTGGCATCGGCCAACTGCAGGGGCCAGCGCCACAGACCACTGCTGCTCAGATTGCTGTTGTCGGGGCCACACCCCACAATCACCAGCGCCTGTGCATGCCCTGGCTTGACATGTGGGCGCATGCGCAGCACAGGCCAGTTCATTTCAATGGTGTTGAGCTGTTTGCCATCCCAGACCCAGGGCACAGGCTTGCCACCCTTGAGGGGTGACTCCCCCCATGGGCACAGCAGCGCCCAGCGGCCATCCACCACCACATGTTCCAGCTCCCACAGGCCTGGCAGCTGCTGCTCTCCCCACTGCACGATATAGGCCGCCGTCGCACCCCGTTCATCCTGCGCGTCGTGCACCAGCGTCCACAGCAGCGGCAAGCCTGCGACGGGCTCACTCTGCGCTACCCAGTTATTCGGGTGATGCAGATCCCTGCGCCAGAGAAACTGGCGTGCAGGAATGGGCTTGAGCCTGACACGCCCGTCATCAAGGTGTCTGGACGTTGCATACAGCTGAGACATGACACAGCTCAGATGCCTGCCGTCATGCAGCCGCTCCAGTTCCGGCGTATCCATTTCCACGCGCTGCAGCAGCTCGCCGACATCCCACATCAGGGCAGGCAATGCCTGCTCGGTTTCCGTTTCTGCTGGCAGGCATGGCATCACAGCCCAGGGCTTGCGATCCTGAGGTAGCCATTCCGACCATTGCTGCCCACCAAATGCCTGGCTCCACACCCCCAGACGCAGACTGGGTTTTCGCCCATCCTTGGTGATGGGATAGCCATAGCAGGCAAAGGCCTGACCATCGGGACGCCATACACAGGGGCTCTTGCAGTCAATCACCCACGATTGCGTCTCGCCATTGATCTGCAGCTGCCAGTAAGGAGTAAACAAGGGCTCCAGCGGATGCTCCAGCTCGCGCAGGGAAACAGGCCAGAATCGCTGTACCGTCACCTGCACCACGGCATTGTCTGGCTGTGGAATCTGCAGTGCGGGGACCTGTGCCTCGTCAGGGATGTATTCCACAGGCACCCACAGATCACACACTGGCACCAGTGCCTGAGCTTTCTGACTGACATGCTTGCTCAGCCATGCTTCAAAGGCGGTATCCGTCAGCACACTGTGCGTATCTGCAGCAATGCCATTGCCCCCTTCGCTTTCTCCACTCCAGCGCGGCAGGCGCCAGTGCAGATCGTCCACCAGCGCAGCTTCTGCCACACTGAGCTGCCAGGAACGACGGCTTTTGCGATCGAGCAGGCGCGGCGTTGCCCCGCCGTACGAGCCTGTACGAATCCAGCGTCCATCAAAGGAAGTGTGGAAATCAGACTCCCAAACCTGTGGCAGATACACCCCATCGCTGCACAGCACATCACCATAGACAGGGCCGCCCATACCGCGCTCACCCTGCATGCGAAACTTCACATCGGCAGGCATGCTGCTGGGCTCTTCAGGCTCCGGCGCCGAGGCTGCAGCGTCCTCAGTCTCTGATTTCTGGATTAGAGGCTGTTTTGCCTGGGTCTGAGCTGTGCCCTGCTTGCTGTGGCGACGAAGTTGCCTCCAGCCCCACAGCAGCAAAACAATGATCGCCAGAACAATAAACAAAACTTGCATCCCTGCATGCTAACCAAGCTGGACCTTTGTGCACGATAAGCTGTTGCACAAATAGGCCATTACCCATACCAGTGCCCATGCACACCACGAAGGTGGCGGGACGCTGCCATAAAAAAATGCCGCTCACCCCGCGGAGTGAACGGCATGTCATGTCTGCGCATTGCGCACATCTGCTGCTTATGAGGCTGTCAGGTTGAAGAAAGCTACCGACCGCTGCAGGCTTTGTGCCCGTGCATTCAGTGCTTCCGCCGAGCTGGTGGACTCTTCCACCAGCGCCGTGTTCTGCTGTGTCATCACCTCGAGCGAAGCCACAGCCTCATTCACATGCGAAATACCCAGTGACTGCTCGCGCGTGGCCAGGCTGATCTGGTGCACCAGCTCCCCCACACGCTCCACCGCTTCGACCATGCCTTCAATGGTCTTGCCCGCAGCCTGCATGCGTGCATTGCCGTCATTGATGCCGTCTACCGTATGGTTGATCAGCGCCCCAATTTCCTTGGCTGCGCTGGCGCTGCGCTGCGCCAGTGCGCGCACTTCCCCGGCCACCACGGCAAAGCCACGGCCTTGCTCGCCAGCACGCGCCGCTTCCACCGCGGCGTTGAGCGCCAGCAGATTGGTCTGGAAGGCAATGCTTTCAATCACACCAATGATTTCGCGCATGCGGGTCGAGGACTGGCGAATACGCTCCATGGCCACGCCCACTTCCTGAATGGCTTCGCCGCTGCGGCTGACCACTTCTTTGCTCTGGTTACTTTCCTGCTCCATCTGCTGCGCCATGTCAGCCGTATGCAGCACGGTGCCAGCAATCTGTTCCATCGAGGCAGCGGTTTCTTCCAGATCAGAGGCCTGCGCTTCCGTGCGCTTGGCCAGGTCCTGGTTGCTGCTACTCATCTCATGGGACATGGCCGTAAAGCCACGCACTTCGGAGAGCACATCCCCCACCACGGCCAGCAGGTTGATCTGAATCTGCTGCAGGCGCGCCATCAAGGTGCCTACCGCGCCGGTGTAGTTATGGTCGTAGCTGCTCGTCAGATTACAGCTGGCCATCTGTGCGGCCCAGGCATTGGCCTTTTCAATGCCATCTACACAGCGGGACTTGAAGCGCCATGCAATCCATGCGCTGCCCAGCACCAGTGCTGCTAGGCGCAGCCCCCATGCCTGCACACCCTGCCAGCCCAGCAGGTCTGGCAGCATGGTCACCAGCGCCATGATGGCCAGCATGAGCACCATGCGTGGCAACAGATCGATATCGCTGAGCTGTGCGCCCAGCCCCGCCAGCCCCAGTCGCCGCACCTTGCCAGCACGCAGGCGCATGGTCAGATGGCCGGACTTGGCCTCTTCATTCATATGTGCATACAGCGCCTGCGCGGCCTGCACTTCCTCAGCCGCAGGCTTGGTTCGCACCGACAGATAGCCCTTGGGCTTGCCGTTTTCCATGATGGGGGTGACATTGGCCTTGACCCAGTAGTGATCACCGTTTTTGCGACGGTTCTTCACAAGGCCCGACCAGGGATAGCCATGCGCAATGGTGCGCCACATGTCCTTGAAGGCAGCCTCCGGCATGTCTGGATGCCGGATCATGTTATGGGGCTGCCCGATCAGCTCTTCATACTGATAGCCGCTGACGCGAATGAACGCGGGGTTGCAGTGGGTAATTTCGCCTTTGGTGTTTGTCACGGACACCAGCAATTCATCGCCCGGGAAATCGTAATTATTTTGGGTTACGGGGAGGTTCAAACGCACACACATCTCCAAGCTAATGGCGTTCATGCATCGCAAAGATGCAATCGGCAAGGCCGCAGATCATCCCATAAACAAAGACACATTCGCTCACAAGCCTTCATTCCCAGATACCTCACTAGCTTTCTGCACAAACCAGCAGGAAATACCCACAAACCATACTAAGAGCAATGGAGGTGAGGAGGCGATCGCCAAGCCCTGTGCAGACTGGCCCAGCGCCATCTGCCAGCATCAATGCTCGTCAAACAGCGGCAAAGTCAGCGGATCGGTTTTTCCTGCAGTTCTGCGGCTTGCGGTGGCCACTTCGCCCTCTGCCTGCTGCGTGTGCGCATTCCAGTGCACGAGGCTGCCTACGCGCACGCCCAGCAGCCGGATGCTTTGCTCCAGTGGCACACGCTTGAGACACTGGCCTGCCACCTGGCGGATCAGGCGCGCATCCTGCGTGAAGGTATCGATGCTGATCTCCCGCGTCACACTCTTGAAGCTGGCATAGCGCAGCTTCACACCAATAGTGCGCCCGGCATAGCCCTTGCGCTGTAAGTCTTCGGCCACGCGTTCGCACAGGTGGGTAAAGATGGTGCCCAACTCTGCCCTGTCGTGCACGGCATGCAAGTTCCGCGCAAACGTGGTTTCACGACTCATGCTGACGGGCTCGCTCTCCGTCACCACGGGGCGCGCATCCTGGCCATGGGCTGCCGCATGCAACCAGGCACCGTAGGACTTGCCAAAGTGCTGCACCAGCCAGGGCAGGCTGCACTGGGCCAGCTGCCCAATGGTGCCAATGCCCAGCGCCTGCAGCTTGGCCCCGGCCTTGGGGCCTATGCCGTTGATCTTGCGGCACGGCAGCGGCCAGATCAGCGTTTCCAGATCCTGCGGCTGCACGATGGAAATACCGCGCGGCTTGTGGAACTCGCTGGCCATTTTGGCCAGCAGCTTGTTTGGTGCAACACCGACGGAGCAGGTCAACTGGGTACGCGCATGAATGGCCTGCTGGATACGCGCTGCCAGCACGCGGCCGCCCTCCTCCTGCCCGCCGGGTACATGGGTGAAGTCGATATAGACCTCATCAATGCCGCGATCTTCCATGAGCGGTGCCATGGACAGAATCACGTCCTTGAACGCGCGTGAATACTGGCGGTAGCGCACAAAGTCGATGGGCAGCAGGATGGCCTGCGGGCACAGGTGTGCTGCCTTCATCATGCCCATGGCCGAGCCCACACCAAACTGGCGGGCGGCATAGGTGGCGGTGGTGATGACGCCGCGCCCCACATAGCTGCCCAGCTTTGGAAAGGCTTGCACCGGAATGCGATCCAGCGCCCCCCAGCGCGCTATCAACTCCGCTTCGTGCTCAGGCGTGTGGCGGCTGCCGCCAATGACCACGGGCAGGCCCCGCAGCTGCGGATAGCGCAGTAGTTCCACGGATGCAAAAAAAGCATCCATGTCCAGATGGGCAATGCGGCGGGGCAGATCAGGCAGGGTCACGCTGCCTATTGTCTTGCCTTAACCCCAGCCCTGCAGGCAGATGAGCACCAGGCCCAGCACCATCAGCCCCATGCCCAGCTTTTCGGCCAGGCTGAAGCTTTCGCTGAAGATGCGCCGCGACACGATGTAGCTGAACAGCACTTCCACCATGCCCAGTGTGCGCACCACGGCGGCATCCTGCATGGCATAGGCCGTAAACCAGGCGAGCGACGCCGCTGCGCCCATGGAGCCAGCGAGCAGCGACACCTTCCAGGCACGCAGCACGGGGCGTATGCCCTGCGGCGTCTTCCACGCAACCCACACGCCCAGCACCACACTTTGCATGGCCTGCGCCACCGTCACGCCCCAAGCGCCAGACAGCCAGGGCGTTTCGGCCTGCAGCGCCAGCGCTGCACCGCGAAAACCAATCACGGCAATGGCAAAGCAGGCCCCGCACACCAGACCATACAGGGCCGATTTGCTCAGCCACGCCTGCAGCGAAAGCAGCTGGCCACGTGGCGGCAGTGACAGCAGCAACACACCCACGGTGGCGACGACCATGGCCAGCAATGCCAGTTGGCTGGGCAGCTCACCCAGAAAGACCGCGCCGAACAGAGCCACCTGCAGGATTTCGGTCTTGGAAAAGGTCACGGCCACGGCAAAGTTGCGCTCTTTCATGGCCAGCAGCAGGGCTGCCGTGGCCGCCACCTGAAACAGCGCACCTATGCTGATCCACCACGCATAAGCCAGGCTGAAATGCGGCACAGCCGGAGGCTGATCCGGCACGGCATACAGCAGCACCAGCACCAGTGCCGCAAACGGCAGACCAAAGAGAAAACGTACCCAGGTGGCAGAGAGCGTGCCCACCTCCGCCGTCAGCGAACGCTGCGCGGTGTTGCGCACCGTCTGCGCCAGCGCCGCAAATACGGTGAAGGGCACCCACAGCCATGCCCACGAAACCATTGCATCAGTCATGTCCAGCAGCATACGAAGCCCGTGCGCCAGCGTCTCGCGCTGAATGGCGAAGATAGGGGCTCTGGCTGACGATGCAAACAAAACAATAGCTGCCAGCGCTTGAATTTCAATGAATTCAGATAGGAAACTATCTGAAATCCATATATTTCAAGCGCTGGCAGCTATAAAAAAAGCCACAGCCTTGACGGACTGTGGCTTGCTGCATGCAGCGATCAGACATCCAATCCGTTCACAGCAGACGCTTGCGGATTTGCAGCACCACGATTTCCGCCAGTGCCACCACGGCAAAAATCGAAATCAGCACCAGTGCCACGCGGTCCCACTGGAACAGGTCGATGCAGGTGTTGAGCACCACACCGATACCACCCGCACCGACCAGACCCAGCACGCCGGACTCACGCACATTGATGTCCCAGCGCAGCAGCGTGACCGACCAGAAGGCGGGTTTGATCTGGGGCCAGTAGCCATACCACAGCTGCGAGAACTTGCTGGCACCGGCGGCCTGCAGGGCTTCGATAGGGCCCTTGGGCATTTGCTCCAGCGCCTCACCGACCAGCTTGCCCACAAAGCCCACAGAGCGCAGCGCGATGGCAAACATGCCGGCCAGAGGACCGGGGCCGAAAATAGCCACAAACAGCATGGCCCAGACCAGCGAATTCACCGAGCGGCTGGTCACCAGAATCACGCGGGCAATCACGTTCAGCAGCTTGCTGCGCGTGACATTGGGAGCCACCATCACGCCCAGCGGCAGCGCCATGACCAGCGACAAAATCGTGCCCAGCGTGGCCATCTGGATGGTTTCCATCAGGCCGATATGCACGTCCGGCTGGTAGTACGCCCAGTCCACGGGCCACATGCGGCTGAGCATGTCCGCCATCTGTTCCGGCGCGTCGTACAGGAACTCTGGGATGATTTCGATCGAAGCGGCTGACTGCACGATGGCCCAGACGCAGAAGATCCATAGCGCATAACGCAACATGCGCTGACCGAAGGTAAAGCGCTCCCACTTCACGGGAGCGGTGGCAGCAGCCAAAGTGGGCATCTCAGACATTGAGGGCCTTTCGCACAGCGCCCACCACCAGTTCGCCCACCACAATGATGGCGATCACGGTGAACAAAATGGTGAACACAAAGTTGTATTCGTAACGCAGGAAGGCGGCAAACAGCACGCCACCAATACCACCGGCACCCACGATGCCGACCATGGTGGAGTTGCGCAGGTTGGAGTCGAGCTGGTAGGTAGAGAAACCCACAAAGCGGCTGATCACCTGGGGCAGCACACCAAACAGCACCACGTTCATGAAGGAAGCGCCCGTCGCACGGATGGCTTCAATGGGCTTGGGCGAGATTTCCTCAATGGCATCCGCAAACAGCTTGCCCACAAAACCCACGGTCGCCACCACCAGCGCCAGAATGCCGGCCAGCGGACCAAAGCCCACGGCCTTCACAAACAGAATGGCGCTGATCACAGGGTGCAGCGCGCGGCACACGGCAATGATGGTGCGGCCCACGGCACGCACAGGGGCGGGAGCCATATTCGAGGCTGACATCAGGCCCACAGGCAGACTCAGCAGCAGACCGATGACGGTGGCCAGCACAGCAATCTGCAGGGTTTCCTTGATGCCCTGCCACAGCTCCTCCATCTTGCCCATCTCAGGCGGAAACATCTGCGCGATAAAACGCGCACCCTGCGCCCAGCCTGCAGACAGACGTTCTGCCGACACGCCCATGGTGGACAGCGACCACAGCACATAGACCACAGTCAGCGCAATCAGCGCCTTCTGGCTCCAGCCCAGCGTAAAGGCCTTGCGGCCGGTGTCGTGACGACTTACTCCAGCCATGCTTTGCCACCGTAAATGGTTGTCAGGTGATCTTCGGTCAGACCTTCTGGTGCACCGTCATAGACCACATGGCCGCCTGTCATGCCGACAATGCGGTCCGAGTACTTGCGTGCCAATTCCACGTCGTGGATATTGACCATGACGGGGATGTTGCGCTGCACGCCCTGCTCACGCAGCAGCTGGATGATTTCGATGGAAGTCTTGGGGTCCAGCGACGAAGTAGGCTCGTCCGCCAGCAGCACGGAGGGGCGTTGCATCAGCGCACGGGCAATGCCCACGCGCTGGCGCTGGCCGCCACTCAGGGCATCGGCACGGCGGTTGATGAAGTCGCCCAGGCCCACTTCCTGGAGCAGCTGCTCGGCATCGGCAAAGTCCTGCTCGTCAAATTTGCGGCGCCATGCGCGCCAGGCCGACAGATAGCCCAGGCGGCCGGTCAGCACGTTTTCCATCACCGTAAGGCGGTCCACCAGGTTGTACTCCTGGAACACCATGCCGATATGGCGGCGTGCCTGGCGCAGTTCCTTGCCCCTGAGCTGAGCCATATCTACGCGCTGGCCATTGAGGTTCAGCCAGATGCTGCCCGAGGTGGGATCCACCAGGCGGTTGATACAGCGCAGCATGGTGGACTTACCCGTGCCCGAGGGGCCAATGATGCTGGTCAGGCCGGTGTTGGGAATGGTCAGGTCAATGGACTTGAGCACGGGCTGGCCGCTGCGGTATTCCTTGACCAGGCGCTGGATTTCAATCGCGCCGGAAGCTTGGGAGGGGGACATAGCAATTTTCTCTGGGGCAGGTGCTCACAGGCACCCTGACAAAAACGACAAAGCGGGCCGACGCGCTGGAGACGTCGGCCCGCTGACAAGCTGTCAAAAATTATTTTTTCTTGGCCGACTTGTCGAAGGCTTCACGGGTGAAAGATTCGCCCGAAGCTTGCGCCACGGTACGCACCAGTTCCCAGTCCTTCTGGTAGGTAATAGGCAGGAAGCGGTCGCCACCCAGGCCCTTGGCCATCTCGGCGGGTACCTTGTATTCAAAGAAGCAGGACTTGATCTGGTCCTGCAGCTCAGGCGCCAGGTTGTGGGCGTAAGCGTAGGCGTCGGTCGGGAACATCTCGCTGGTGTAGAGCACGCGGAACTCGTCCTTGCCCACCACGCCGCGCTCGGTCATGTGGCCCAGCACGTCGCTGGCCACAGGAGCGGCGTCGTAGTCACCGGTCTTCACACCCAGAATGGACTGGTCGTGCTTGCCCGAGTACACCACCTTGTAGTCGGTATCAGGTGTCAGGCCCAGCTTGGGGAACAGCGCACGAGGTGCCAGGTTGCCGGAGTTGGACGAAGGCGATGTGTGCGCAATGCGCTTGCCCTTCAGGTCTTCCAGCGACTGGTAGGGGCTGTCCTTCTTGACGATCATCTTCAGGTGCATGCCCACGGGGCCTTGCTCATTGCCACGGATGGCAAAAGGCACAGCGCCAGACAGGTTCACGGCAAAGTTCACGGGGCCGGGCGAGAAAGCCGCAATGTGCAGACGGCCCGAGCGCATGGCTTCAATCTGCGCAGCATTGGACTGCACAGGGAAGAACACGACCTTCTTGCCCACACACTGCGACAGGTGGCTCATGAAGGGGCGGAACAGCTTTTCGTAGATCGCGGGGTCTTCCACGGGGGTGAAAGCAAACACCAGCGTGCTGGGGTTCTTGAGCTTCTTGGGATCGGTAGGGGTGTCTGCAACCAGGTCCTTGTCGGCGTCGCAATACTGCGCGTCCAGATCACCACGGTTGGGGCAGGCATCCTCGGCCGCGTAGGCCGCGAAAGAAGCCAGCACAGCTGCTGCGGCCAGAGCACCACGTGTCGTAGATTTGAGGGTCATCACTATGCGCTTTGAGCGGGTGGTTTTGAAACTGCCGCAACTATAAAAAGGACAATCCGTTCTGAAATGCTCTTGCTTTCCCTCTGCCTTCACCAAACTTTCAGATTACTTTCAAAATACCTGTTTTCACCTTTTTGGGCGGCTTTCCCGGTAACTTCTCTGTAACTACGCAACGGGAACGATACAGTCTCTGCCCAGCCCTCTGTGCCCCCATGAAAGTTTTACTGGTCGAAGATGATCTGGACCTCAGCACAGCCTTGCTGCGCGTGCTCACCCGCCGAGGCATGGTAGTTGAGCACTGCAGCGACGGTGCCCAGGCGCTGGAACGGCTGGCCACCGAACAGTTCGATGTGCTCATGCTGGATCTGGGGCTCCCTGTCGTTGATGGTTTGCACTTACTCCTGCGCATTCGTGCGCGGGGATTGAATCTTCCCGTGCTGGTAGTGACCGCACGCGGTGGTGTGGGTGACAAGGTAGCAGGCCTGAATGCAGGCGCTGATGACTACCTGGCCAAGCCCTTTGACCTGGATGAACTGGAAGCGCGCCTGCGTGCCCTGTGCCGCCGCGCGGGCTCTGGCTCGGCCCATGCCAACTGCGGCCCCCTGCGCCTGGACCGTGCCACGGGTGTGTGCTATGTGAACGATTTGCCCCTGCAGCTAACCCCACGCGAGAACGCTTTGCTCTGCGCCCTGATGGAGCGCCCCGGTTACGCAGTGACCAAGGAGCGCCTGACCGCCCTGGTCTTTCCCGCAGGCCACTACCCACAGACCGATGCCGTCGAAGTCGTCGTCCACCGGCTGCGCAAAAAGCTGGACGGCACCGGCGTGCAGCTGACCACCTTGCGCGGCCTGGGCTATCTGCTGCAAGCCACCACACCAGGCGCCGCTGTCCATGCCTGAGCGCACGCCCAGCATGCGCCAGCGCCTGCTGGTGTGGGTGGCCATTCCTTTGCTGGCGCTGGTACTGATCAATGCCTGGGCCTCATACCGCGCAGCCTTGCAAACAGCCCAGACAGCGTATGACCGCCTGCTGGTGACAGCCGCCCATGCGCTGGCAGACCTGATCTGGCTCGAAGATGGAGAACTGCAAGTCACCCTGCCCCATGCCGCGCTGGAGATGTATGCCGATGCCCTGCCCGGCAACACGGCCGCTGCGGAGCGCAGCCCGCTGATCTACCGCGTGAGTTTTCTGGATGGCAGTTTTCTGGCCGGTGAAGCCGCCATTCCGCCCTATCAGGGACTGCCTGCGTTTGACAATGGCCACGCCGCACGCCTGAAGCTGTACGACACCGAGCTGCATGAGCAGCCCATGCGCATGGCCGCACTGTGGCAACCGGTGGAATCGGCCCAGGGTCTGCAATATGTGGTGGTGCAAGTGGGCGAGTACGCGGCACACCGCTATGCCATCGGGCGGCAAATTCTCTGGCAGAACCTGTGGCAGCAAAGCGCATTGCTGCTGCTGGTGCTGCTGACGCTGTGGGTGGGTAGCACCATGACGCTGCGCCCCCTGCACCAGCTGGCGCGTCGGCTAGAGCAGCGCAAGGCCGATGACATCACCCCGCTGCCCGAGCAGCAAGCCCCACGGGAAATGCAGCCCATGGTGCAGGCTTTCAATGGCCTGATTGCCCGCATCGGGCTGGCGCGCCAGCAGCAGCAGCGCTTTGTGGCCGATGCCTCGCACCAGATGCGTACACCGCTGGCCGTGCTGCAGCTGCATGCGGAAGCAGGCCTTAAGGGCGATATTTCCGCCCAGGAAGCCCTGCAGGACATTGCCAGAACCACACAGCGCACCACCCGCCTGATTCACCAGCTGCTGATGTGGAACCGCGCCCAGCAAACCGCGCACGCGGCAGCCGACACCGTGGATCTGTGCGCCCTGCTGCAGGATGTGGTGGTGGAACAATCCCCCCTGCTGGCCCAGAAAGGGCTGGATTTTGCGCTCGATGCACAGCCCCTCACCTGGTATGGCGAAGCCTGGATACTGCAGGAGATTGTGATGAACCTGCTGCGCAATGCCATCACGCACACCCCTGCACAGGGTGCGCTGGGCATACGCCTGACCCTGCAGGAAAAGGCCGTTGCAATTTGCGTGTGGGACAGTGGCCCCGGCCTGTCCCCTCAGATGCAGCAGGAACTGTTCACACCCTTTGTGAGCGAAAGCCACCAAGGCGTGGGGCTGGGCCTGACCATCAGCCGTGATCTGGCGCAGGCCTGCGGCGGCAGCCTGGTGATTCGCAACCGCGTGGTGCAGGGCAAGATCGCAGGCGTCGATGCCATGCTCTGGCTGCCCCATACCGCACGGGCTTAACGTGCTTCAAACGGGGTGGGGTAGGTACCCGGCACCAAGATGTTCTTATCTACCGTATTGATGTTGGTATGGCCACAGAAAGCCATGGAGGTATCAAGCTCCTTCTGGATGATCTGCAGCGCCTTGCTCACGCCCGCCTGACCAAAGGCACCGAGACCGTAGAGGAAACTGCGACCAATCAGCACCCCCTGCGCACCCAGTGCACGGGCCTTGAGCACATCCTGCCCGCTGCGAACGCCGCCATCCATCCAGACTTCCAGGTGCTGACCTGCCGCTTCCACCATGCTGGGCAGGGCATCAATCGAAGCCGGTGCGCCATCCAGCTGCCGACCACCATGGTTGCTCACCACCATCGCATCCGCTCCGCTCTGCGCGGCCAGGCGTGCGTCCTCAGCATCCATCAACCCCTTGAGGATAAGCTTGCCGCCCCAGCGCTGCTTGATCCACTCCACATCGTTCCAGTTGAGGGTGGGGTCGAACTGATCCGCCGTCCAGGACGAGAGTGAGCTCATGTCTTCCACACCGTCTACGTGACCCACGATGTTCCCGAAGCTGCGACGCTTGGTGCCCAGCATGCCCAGACACCAGCGGGGCTTGGTGGCCAGGTTGATGAGGTTTTTCAGTGTGGGCTTAGGCGGCGTGGTCAGGCCGTTCTTGATGTCCTTGTGGCGCTGCCCCAGGATCTGCAGGTCCAGCGTCAACTGCAGTGCCGAGCAGTTCGCAGCCTTGGCACGGTCAATCAGGCGCTCCATGAAAGCCTTGTCGCGCATCACGTACAACTGAAACCAGAAGGGGTGGCGGTCTGTGTGCTCGGCAATATCTTCCAGCGAGCAAATGCTCATGGTGGACAGGGTGAAAGGAATGCCAAATTCCTTGGCCGCTTTGGCCGCCAGAATCTCTCCATCCGCATGCTGCATGCCGGTCAGCCCTGTGGGCGCTATGGCCACGGGCATGGCCACGTCTTGACCAATCATGGTGGTGCGGGTGGTACGCCCTTCCATGTTCACGGCCACACGCTGGCGCAGCTTGATCTTTTGGAACTGTGCTTCGTTTTCGCGGTAAGTGCCTTGGGTGTAGGAGCCCGAGTCCGCATAGTCATAAAACATGCGCGGCACGCGGCGCTTGGCAATCACGCGCAGATCTTCAATACAGGTAATTTTGGACAAGTCAGCCACAGTGCCATCCCTCGCTCATGGTTCAAGCTGCATATCGTAGTACGGCCTAAGGCGGCCTCTTTGCGTGCAGCCACACCAAAGCATGAAATTTGCAAGCACCGGCCTGCGCGCATCAGCATGCCTCTCTTCACCGATCAGAACACCGGCTTGACTCACGCAAGGAACAACTGCGATCTATTGCCTCGGCAACCGCTCTTCTGAATTGGTACGACCAATTTAATAGACAAAACCGGGGAAAACCCGATACATATGTCAGCACAAGCGAATTAACAATCGGCGCTTCGGCATTTTTCAAAAAATTTGGTAATACCAATCAGATGATGGCAGCTTGCCACGCTTCCTAGCCGCGCCAAGCTTGTCCATTGAGAGGAGACAAACGACATGAATCTCGGACATACGCTTTTAGCGCTCACCCCGATTGCGGTGGTGTTCTTGTTAATGGTGGTTTTGGAAAGGTCAGCCAAGCTATCCATGAGCGTGGCTTACATCGTGACAGCTTTGCTGGCACTGTTTGTCTGGCAAGCGCCCGGCGCCGTTGTGGCAGCGGCTTCCGTCAATGGTGTGGTGACGGCCATCACCCTGCTTTTCATCGTGTTTGGTGCTGTGTTGTTGCTCAACACGCTCAAAGAAAGCGGCGCTCTGTCGGCGATTCGCCGTGGTTTCACCGATATCTCCCCTGACCGCCGCGTGCAAGTCATCATCGTGGCATGGCTGTTTGGCTCGCTGATTGAAGGCTCCTCGGGCTTCGGCACCCCGTCCGCCGTGGGCGCTCCTTTGCTGCTGGCGCTGGGCTTTCCTGCCATGGCTGCCGTGATGTCGGTGCTGGTGATCCAATCCACCCCTGTGTCCTTCGGCGCTGTGGGCACTCCCATGTTGGTCGGTGTGCGCTCTGGCATCGACAACAAAACCGATGTCGCTGAATTGCTGGCTCCCATACAGCCTTGGGACTACCTGCTGCACATCGTCAATGACGTTGCTCTGATCCATGCCTTGGTAGGCGTGGTGATCCCGCTGTTCCTGAGCGGTTTGCTCACACGCTTTTTTGGCGCGCGCCAATCCTTCACAGAAGGTTTGAAGGCTTGGAAGTTTGCGCTGTTTGCCGGTTTGGCATTCACCGTGCCTTACCTGCTGATCGCCCGTACGCTAGGCCCTGAGTTCCCATCGATGGTGGGCGCCATGATCGGCCTGTTCATCGTGGTGACCGCTGCGAAGAAGGGCTTGTTCCTGCCCAAGGAAACCTTTGACTTCCCTCCTCGCGCTCAGTGGGAGAAGAACTGGCTGGGTACTTTGGCCGACACCGACGACAGCGCGGCAGCCACTGCCCCCAAGTTTTCGGTACTGCGTGCCTTCTCTCCCTATGTGCTGGTGATTGCGCTGCTGATCTTGACTCGCACCGTGGCTCCCCTGAAGGCCTTCTTGACTGGCCCCATGACCACGCTGCGTTTCTCTGAGTTGTTTGGCACCAAGATCGCTGCAACTGCACAGTTCTTGTACTCGCCCGGCTTCATCCTGATCTTGGCCTCTTTGGCGTGTATCTTCATCTTCGGCATGAAGCAAGGTCAGTACGGTCGCGCGGTGAAGTCTTCCGCTTCTACCATGGTGGACGCAGCCCCTGCCCTGCTGCTGGCTGTGCCCATGGTGCAAGTGTTTGTGAACTCTGGCTCGGCCGACGGCTCGATGGTCAGCATGCCTGTGATGCTGGCGCAAGGCGCAGCAGCTTTGGCAGGCAGTGCTTGGCCTAACGTATCACCATGGGTGGGTAGCTTGGGTGCGTTCATCGCAGGCTCGAACACCGTCAGCAACATGATGTTTGCTTACTTCCAGTTCTCGACTGCCCAGCAAATTGGCCTGAATCTGGACCAATCTGCCATCGTGGTGGCACTGCAAGCCGTAGGCGGCGCTGCAGGCAACATGATCTGCGTGCACAACGTGGTGGCAGCTGGCGCTGTGGTGGGTCTGATGAACCGCGAAGGCGAAGTGATTCGCAAGACCTTGGTGCCCATGACTTACTACTGCGTGCAAGCTGGTCTGATTGGCCAAGCGCTGATCACAGGCAACGTGCTGTGGTGGGCTGCTGCTGCGGCTTGGCTGGTCATCGTGTTTGGCGTGTTGGGCGCATCCAAGGGCAAGCCTTTGGCTGCTGCCCACTAAAGAGCAGCCTCGGCGCTCGAACAAGGTCACTCATTTCGCCGCTGTGCAAGCTCTTGTGTGAAGCCACTCCTATGCGAATTTCTGATCAGATCGCCGAGCAGCTGTATCAACTGGTGCAACAGCGTCAGTTGCAACCCGGCCAGCGTTTGCCCGCAGAGCGGCAGCTGGCCGAAGAAATGAAGGTTTCACGCACCGCGCTGCGTGAAGCCATCCAAAAGCTCTCAAGCCAGGGTATTTTGGTCAGCCGTGCTGGGGCTGGCACCTTTGTGCAAACCACAGTTCCTCACCCCATAGGCGGCACCTTACAAGCGATCTCGGCACTAGAGCCCTTGATCCGCACAGATGCGCAGTACCTGTATGACGTGCTGGAGACGCGAGAGAGCCTGGAAGTGAGCACTGCATGGTATGCCGCACAACGCGCGACCGATGAAGACAAGCAGCGCCTGCAACGCCGTTTTGATGAACTGCTGCATTACCAAAGCATCCAAGACACTGAAAGCGCTGCCCGTGCAGATGCACGCTTTCATTTGTGCATAGCCCAGGCTTCGCACAACGCCGTGATTGTGCAGGTCATGGGCAGCTTGTTTGAGCTGGTGCTGGGCACCGTGGCTGAAAACCGCCAACGCATGTTTGCGCAAGACAGCAGCGATGTTTTGGAGCACCTCACCCAGCATCACTACGACCTCATGCAAGCCATCCTCGCCGGTGAAGCCCAGCAAGCACGCAGTGTGATGCTGGTACACCTGAATTTTGTGCGCGACAAGCTCATGCAAGCCGATGCAGATGCCGCACGGCAGCAGCGCTTGAATCGCCTGTCACTTCCCCATTAGAGCCATTGTCATGATCATCTCTTCGACCACCGACTACCGCGCAGCAGCCCAAAAGCGCCTGCCGCCTTTTTTGTTTCACTACATCGACGGCGGTGCTTACGCTGAAAAAACGCTGGCACGCAATGTGGATGACTTGGCGGACGTGGCCTTGCGCCAGCGCGTGCTCAAAGACATGAGCCAGCTAGACACCAGCATTGAGCTGTTTGGCGAAAAGCTGGCCCTGCCCGTGGCGCTCTCGCCCGTGGGTTTGACGGGCATGTACGCCCGCCGCGGTGAAGTGCAAGCCGCCACGGCAGCGGATGCCAAGGGCATTCCGTTCACCATGTCCAGCGTCTCGGTCTGCCCGATTGAAGAAGTGGCGCCCAAGCTAGGCCGCCCCATGTGGTTTCAGCTGTACGTGCTCAAAGACCGCGGCTTTATGAAAAACGCCTTGGAGCGTGCGCAGGCAGCGGGCGTCTCGACCTTGGTGTTCACCGTCGATATGCCGGTGCCCGGCGCGCGCTACCGCGATGCGCATTCGGGCATGAGCGGCCCCAACGCTGCCATGCGCCGCTACCTGCAATCGGTCACGCACCCGCAGTGGGCTTTGGATGTGGGCCTGCTGGGCCGCCCCCACACGCTGGGCAATATCTCGACCTATCTGAGTAAAAACGTGAGCCTCGAAGACTACATGGGCTATCTGGGCGCGAACTTTGACCCTTCCATTTCTTGGAAAGACTTGGAGTGGATTCGCGACTTCTGGAAAGGGCCCATGGTCATCAAAGGCATTCTCGACCCTGAAGACGCCAAAGACGCGGTGCGCTTTGGCGCGGACGGCATCATCGTCTCCAACCACGGCGGCCGCCAGCTCGATGGCGTTCTATCCTCGGCCCGCGCGCTGCCAGCGATTGCCGATGCGGTCAAAGGCCAGATCAAAATCTTGGCGGACTCCGGCATTCGCAATGGTTTGGACATCGTGCGCATGCTGGCCTTGGGGGCAGACTGCACCATGATTGGCCGCGCCTACATCTACGCCTTGGCAGCAGAAGGCGGCGCTGGCGTGACCAACCTGTTAAACCTGCTGGAAAAAGAAATGCGCGTGGCCATGACGCTGACCAGCGTGAAAAACGTGGCTGAAATTACTGGTGACCTGTTGGTGCGCGAGGGCTAACAAGCTGCAGCCTTTACGGTGCTGCACGAGCTGCAGCACCGCGCACTTCCAGTTCTACGCTGTCAAGCACGCGGCCTGCAGCATCTTGCAACTCCAAACGATGCCGCCCCGGCCACGGCAACCAATCGACGGAGTTGCCGCGCCCAATCTCTTGGCGCGCAGGCTGCGGCTGGCGCGTCACCAGCACCCAACGCACACGTTGGCTCCCCGTCTGCGGTGCTTGGGCAGCGCCCAACCAACGCAGCTGCAATGGCACGCGCTGGTGCTGCGGTGGAATGTCTGGGTCCAGCGCCAAAATCGTGCCGCTCACAGGTTGCGTGATCTGCGCGCGCAAGAGGCTACTATCTTTTTTAATAGCTGCTCTGGCTGACACATGCTGGTTTTCAGCTACAAAACCATTTGAATTCCTTGCTGATGCAGCGCTAGCAGCTTTTTTATTAATAGCAAATACCGACTGCTGTGTACCGTCAATGAACCACTCATGGCGCGCTGGCTCCAGTGCTTGGGCATGGCTGTCACTGACAAAACGCACCGCTTCGCGGCGCACGCTTTGCGGCGCTTGAGGCGCGTGGCTGCCCTGCTTGGCATGCAGCCCGGCCATGATGTCGGCCCAAATGGGCGCTGCGCCGCTGCTGCCACTCACGCCATGCATGGCTGCGCCCGAGGCATTGCCCACCCACACGCCCACCGTGTAGCGCTGCGACCAACCTACCGCCCAGTTGTCGCGCATATCCTTGCTGGTGCCCGTCTTCACGGCAGTCCAAAAGCGTGTTGCCAGCACACTGTCCAGCCCAAACGTCGGCGCGCGTGCGTGCGGGTCCGACAAGATATCGGCGACGATAAATGCTGCTTGTGGCGACACAGCTTTCACCGCTGGTGCCTGCGTACCCAGCCCTTGCAACGCTGGCGCTACCGCAGAAAACTGCCCGCCATTGGCCAGCGCCCGGTAGGCATTGGTCAGGTGCAACAGCGGCACCTCGGCACTGCCCAGCGCCAAGCTGTAGCCATAAAAACCCGCGCTCTCACGCAGCGGCAGCCCCAGCGCTTGCAGTTGCTCAAAGAAAGCATCGGGCGTCACCATCACCAGCGTGCGCACGGCCGGCACATTCAACGACGATGCCAGCGCCATGCGCACCGACACCCAGCCTTTGAAGCGCCGGTCATAGTTCTGCGGGATGTACAGCCCAGCGCCTGTCGCAATCTGGGCTGCCGAGTCTTCCAGCAAGGACGCGGCGGTCAGGCGCTGCTCATCGAGCGCCTGTGCGTACAGAAAGGGCTTGAGCGTTGAGCCAGGCTGACGCCAGGCCAGTACACCATCAACTTCCATTGCCTGACTCAGGCCGCCCGAAGAGCCCACCCATGCCAGCACTTCGCCACTGCGGTTGTCCAGCACCACCGCCGCTGCATCCTCCACATTGCGGCCCTGCAGCTCACGCAGATGGCGCTGCACACTCTCCAGCGCCAGGCGCTGTACCGCGGCACTGACTGTGGTGCGCATGCCCGATGCGGGCTGCGGCGCTGCTGAATCACGCGCCGCCCAGACGCGCTGCGCCCAGTGTGGAGCCATGCCTTCGCTGGCAGGCCAGCGCCTGGCCTGCAGCAGCTGTGGTGTGCGCCACTGCAAGGCGGCACAGTCTGCCTGAGACACGAGCAGCTTTTGCGTCACCAGCTCCTGCCACACCTGGCAGGCACGCTGTGCCACCACCTGTGCACTGGCATTGGGGCCTCGCACCAGTGCTGCGGCGATGGACGCTTCCATGGCATCCAGCCCATGCACGGCCTTGCCAAACAGGGTACGACTCAGCGCATCAATTCCCACCAGCTCACCACGAAACGGCAGCAGATTGAGATAGGCTTCCAGAATTTCATCCTTGCGCCACTGGCGCTCCAGCTGCGTGGCTCCCCAGGCCTGGCTGATTTTTTGTCCTACGCTGCGCCCTTGATTGCGCGCACGCAAGTCCTCTTGCAGCAGCCCGACCAGCTGCATGGTGATGGTGCTCGCCCCCCGCGTTTTCTGGTGCCAGACATTGGCCCACGCAGCAGCGGATACCGACTTCCAGTCCACCCCGCTGTGGGCATAAAAACGCTGGTCTTCACTCACCAGCAGTGCCAACAGCAAGGCTGGAGATACATCCTGGAGTGCGATCCACTGTCCACGGCGCACACTGAAGTCCGTGCGCTGTCGCTGCAGCACCTCGCCTTCTCGCGAAAGAAACAGTGTTTCGGAGGACTGATGGCTGCTGCGAACCTCTTGGAACGATGGCAGCGCACTCACCAGCAAAGGCCAGCACAGGCCAATGACCAGAGCAAGGCGGCGCATTGCCATCCCCCCCATTCAGCCGCCGATCACCACGCGAATAGGCTGATGGTCCGAAGCCTGTGTCTGCGTATCGACCTGCATGCTGCGAATCTGGCTGCGCAGGCTGTCGCTGAGCCAGACAAAATCACAGGCCATGGGCTCAGGTGCATACGTGTTGTCATACACACCAAAAGTCGGTGCATGAGGCTGCTGCGCATGCAGTACCGTCCATGCATCGTGCCAGCGTGCGCCCACCACGCGCTCCGGCCAGCCTGCTTCCAGACACTCCATGGGCTGCGCCTTGGCCATGAGCGCTTCGTATTCAGCTTGCCCCACCCCAAAGTTAAAGTCGCCGCACAGTACGGCATGACCGGTATGCGCCTTGGCCTGATAGGGCGAGCCATCCTGCGCAAACTGCGGCTGGGAATAAGTGTGTGACAGCGCTTCAAAATGCATGCGTCGCAGGTAGCGAGCCTGAGCCAGACGCTGGCACTGCGAGTGGTATTCCAGATGCGTGGTCATCACACGCACCGGGCCAAGTTTGGGGTCTTGTACGGTCACCACCGTGCACATGCGCGGCATGCTGCGAATGTTTTCGTCCGCGGGATATGGCAGAGGATAGTGCTGCACCTGCAGTACGGGCAACTGCGTAGCAATCAGATTGCCGAACTGCTGCTCGCCTGCGGCAGTCCACTCATGTACAGAGGGACCAAAGCAGAACGACCAGCCGGGCAGCAAGTCCTGCAACTGCTGCAGCTGGTGCTCAGGACCGCCTTGCAGCTTGGGGTAGTTGACAGCTATCTCCTGCAAGCACAGCACATCAAACGCACCCATTGCCTGTGCGGTTTGCACAATACGCTCTGGGCTGACGACTCCGTCCACTCCACAGCACCATTGCGTATTCCATGTGACCAGTTGCATGAAAAGAGCCTTCTAGAAAAGATTCCTACAGAGCATCAGTAATTTCTGACAAGAGCGCCAAAGATAGCGGCTCTTTTGCGCAATCCCAAGTGTTAAGCCTTTATCTGCATAATTTTTCACAATTTACCTACAGGCTCTAAATATAGAGCCACCAACCCTCACATAATCAAAAGTTTGCCTGCATCTTCAGCAAGCACCAAATATTGCTGAAGTGCAAACATTTGCACACAAGCTTACTGTGCGTCCTCAACTTTCCAGCGTGCATTGGGCAACTCGCCAAACATCTCCGGGGCATACAGCGCTTCTGCACGCGTAGGCGGCAGCACAAAATCGCCCGCATTATTCAGACGCATGGTGTATTGCACCACTGTCGTGCCTTGTGGCAGATAGTCCCAGTACACGCGATAGCCATCCTGCGCGCGCTCCACAAACGTGGGGTTCACACCTTGCCCATCGCTGCGTTCCTGCGCCTGCAATGCGATGGCGGAATCCCGCCCCAGGCCGCCGCCCAGAATGCTGGCTCCTGCCGGGATGGGGTCATTGAGCACCACCCAGGTCATGTCGGCGCTGGCCTGCAGCTCCAGGCGTACATGCACGATATCGCCGCGCTGCCAGCGCCCTGCTTGCGCCCCTGGCCCCGCCGTCAAAGTCTTGCGGATGGCATAGCCCGCCTGCACAGGCTGTGTGCGAGGAACAGCCGCTACAGACTGGAAAGCCATCCAAGGCTGACCTGCCCCACGGTGCTGCACGCTCAATGACGCGGTGCGTCCTTCACCCCACGGAAAGAACAGACTGCGCTGCGGCTCTATGGGCTGCGGCAGTGCACTCCTACTGGCAGATCCCTCCTGCGTGGGCACTTCTGCCCAGTGCACGGTCTGTGTTGCAGTTTCCAGCAATGCCGTGGTGTTGCCAGTCACGGCATCACGCTCATAGCGCTGCGAGAACTGCCGCAATGCCAACCCTGCCCAGGTGTTGGCCACCGTGGTCTGCCAGCTGCCCTGTTTTTGGCGTGCCAGCAGGCCTGTGACCAGACGTGCCCGCTCGGTCGCCCACTCCGGCTCCTCCATGGTGGTCAGCAGCAGCCTGGCCACATTCACATCCGAGCCCTGCATCAGCCACCACCAGTGGTCGCTGGCATCAGTGCGAAAACCTACTTGTGAGCCGGTATAGAAAAGGCGCGTCTTGAGCACCTGCTGCGCTTGCGCCAGATGCTCTGCCTGTCCGGGCAATTGCGGCATGCGCTGCAGGATGCGCAGCCAGTCAATCACCGCATGGGTCGGCCAGTCCTGAGGGGCAATACGGATGCTCTCCAGCATGGCAGGGCGGGCCTTGCCGCTGTCAGCCAGTGCGGCAATGGCGGCGAGCTTGCGTACATCCAGATCCTGACGCGGGCTCCAGAAATCGCGCTCAATACGGCCTTGCACAAAAGCCACCAGCCCAGCCTCCATACGGTCTCGCTCGGCCTGCGGCAACTGGAACCGCGGGTCTATGGACTGCAGACTGCGATCCACTGCCAGCAAGTAGGCGGTGAGACTATCGCTACCCCGTGCCTGATGCGCACGCTGCGGCGGGAAGTACATGGCCAGCCCGTCATCGTCCAGATAGGTGGGCAGCGCAGCCATGGTGCGCTCCCACAGCGCCATATCCCCCAGACCAATGGCCTTGCCCACGGTCTGCTCCAGACACACATAGGGGTAAGCTGCCCACCAGTCACGCAAACCGGGCACGCCCTGCACAGGGTCGGCCAGCTTGTCGCTGAAGGTCAGGCGCACGCCACCCTGCCTGGGCAGTGCCTCTCTGGGCCACTCGAGCTGCTGCATCCAGTGCCCGTCAATCTGCACCAACGCCGCCTGTTGCACTCCCAGCGGCACGGCAGGCAACAGACGCAGGCTCAGGGCCAGGCTGTCCTGTGCACCAGAGACGGTATCTCTGGCATCCAGCTGCCACGACCATTCACCCTGCGCAGCCTGCTCCAGCAGCGTAGGCACGGTCACTTCCCAGTTCAGCGCACGCGCTGCATGCGGGGGAATCTCCACCGTCTGTTCCGTCAGGCTCACGCCTGTGGCCTTGGGTTGCAGCTGCACACGCATGAGGGCGTCCGTACTGTTGCGCAGCGTCAACATGGCCTGGAACTGATCGCCCTCGCGCACCACAGGCGGCAGACCGCTGATGAGCTGCAGATCCTGGGTGGTTGCAATGTCTACACTGCCGGTGCCAAAGCGTTGCACACCGTCATCCGCCACGGCCACGATGGTGAAACTGGTCAATGCGTCATTCAGTGGCACTTCGATCTCTGCTCGCCCCTGGGCATCAAGCTGCACACGCGGCTGCCACAGCAGCAAGGTGTCCAGCAGCTCACGCGTAGGAGCACCAACCCCACCACCACCGCCCGGCGCTGCCGCCTTGCGCCCGTAGTGGCGACGGCCCACCACTTCCATCTGCGCAGTGGCCGTTTCCACGCCCCAGTCGCGGCGCTGCCACATGGCATCACGCAGCTGCCAGCTCAGATTGGGCGACAGTTCCAGCAAAGCCTTGTCCACCGCCGCCACCGCCACTTCGGCGTGCGCAGCAGGCTGGCCACCCGGCAGCGTGGCACGGATGGTGACCTTGGCCTTGTCCCGGATCTGGTAGCGCGGCTTGTCTGCTTCTACGCTGACCGCCAGCTGCTGCGACTTGTCCTGTACCTGCAGCTCCGCCACGCCAAAGCGGAACGAGGGCTTGCTCAGATCCACCATGGCCGTAGGCGCCACATATTCCTTGCCGCCATGCCAGAAGGCATTCCACCACTGGCGCGGTGCCTTGTAGCCCCAGGTGAAGAAGCTGTACCACGGCACTTCATAGAGCCGCCCACGCAGCGCCAGCACACTCACATAGACGTTTGGCCCCCAGCCAGGCTGCACTTTCAGCTCGATGGTGGGGTCCTTACCCTGCAGCTGCACCACTTCCGTGTACAGCACGCCTTCGCGCTCCACGCTCACCAGCGCCGTAGCTTCACGGAAAGGCATGCGCACCTGCAGCCTGGCGATGTCGCCCGGTGCATAGCTGGGCTTTTCTGCCAGCACATCCATGCGGTCATGGTCCTGACCACCAAACCACAGCTCGCCCTGGCCAGTCACCCAGACCGTGTCGGCCGCCTGCGATGTGCGGCCCTTGCTGTCTTCGGCAGAGACAATCAGCTCGACCTCTCCAGCCTCCAGCACCTGCACTTCGCACAGCAACAGGCCGCGCGCATCGCTCTTGCCGCTGCACACCTGGCCCAGCGATTTGCTGCTGCGCTGGTTGTCATAACTGTAAAAACCGCCTACCAGGCGCTTGCGTGTGCTGGTGGTGGTGTGGTGAATCGCCTCCACCTTCAGTGGCACATGGGCCTGCGGATTGCCAGCCACGTCCACGGCCAGCGCCTGCATGCGCATCTTGCGTCCCACAGACATCCAGCCCTCCGTGCGCAAGCCTACCACCACCGCCGCAGGCCAGACGGTGTGCGTGCTGCGCAGGGTCTGAATTTCACCGTTAGGATCCGAAAAACTCGCCTCCAGCAGCAATTGCTGTGCGGCTTTGATGGCGGGAAAGTGCTGCAGCACCACCTGGCCCTGCCCCTGCTTGTCCAGCGTCAGTGGCAGCTTGTCGGCAATCAGGCGGGAGCTGTCGCTGGCAGCTTCTGCCTCACGGTCTGCCTGCTCGGGTGCACGCGGTGCGCTGAAGCTGTAGCCACTCCAGCGTGCAAAGGACACGTCCTGCGTGCGCAGCAAGGCACTGAGCTGCACCGGCGTACCGCTGGCTGCACCGCCGTTGATAAAGCTCAGGTGCACATCCACAGCGAGCTTCTGCGGTGCAATCAATGCACCCTTGCTGAGCGGCTGCACGCTGCCCTGGAACACGGGCAGGCGGAAAGCCTCTACGCGGAAGCTGCCGGACTGCTGCACACGCTGGCCGCCATCGGCCGACTCAGGCCAGCGCAGCTCCACCGTGTACTGTCCCAGCTTCGCCGCAGGCGGTACATCAAAACTGCTGGTGGCATTGCGGCCACCGTTGTGGGTATCGCTCCACTGCAGGCGCTGCTTGTACTGCTGGTTGCTGCCCACGTGGGTGATCAGCACTTCCACCGGCCAGTCTTCAGGGAGCGCCAGCCCCTGCAAAGTCTGGGCACGCACAAAATGCTTCATGGACACGGTCTCGCCCGCACGCACCAGATTGCGGTCCAGCACGGTGTGTGCCACCAGCTCCGGCCCACTGCCCCAGGATGTGGGCAGATTGAAGCGCCAGGGCTCAATGCCACGCTGCCAGTCGCTCCACACAAAAGCCACATCCTGCACGCCGTCGTCAGTATGGCGCGCGCTCACAAACCACTGGCCGCTGCCTTCATGGCCATCACAGCGCGGCGCTTCCTTGTCCAGATCGGGCAACAGCAGCACACCATCAGCACCCGTGATGCCAGAAGCGTGCACACGCCCTCTGCAGTCCGACACCTGTACTTTGGCACCTGCCACAGGCTGGCCTTTGTCCAGCGACGTCACCCACACGGCCGAACCTTCGCGCCCGAGCTTCAGATGCACCGCCAGATTGGTCACCAGCGCAGAGGTACGTACAAACATGCTGCGTGGCGAGCCCAGTCGCTCGTCCAGCAGCGCTGCACCCAGCCGGGGAGACTCAGCCTCCACCACATAAAAGCCCGGCGCAGCCAGCGGAATGCCTACCACCTCAAAAGGACGTGGATCACCAGCATCCGCCCTGGGCAGCTGCTGATCCTGAACCTGAGGCTTGCCTTTGAGCAGCGACAGCATGCGCGTTTCCACGGAACTGCTGTCCTGCTCCAGCCGGGGTGGCAGTGCCGCGGACAGTTCTCGCTGCGCCTGCTTGCGGCCGATCCAGCCACGGTCATAGCGCTGCACCAGATCCCACCAGTGGATGATGTCGGCGTCACTCTCCAGCCGCAATGTGCGCAGCTTTGCCTTGCCATCCTGCGCCTGATGCTGACCGTCCATGGCCTCCACCTTGCGCACGGTCACGGGCAAGACCGCCACGCCATCCTCCCCCTCGGCAAAGCGCTCCAGCACGCCAAAGGGGGCTGCGGAAAACTTGAACAGCGGTGGCGTGTCGCCCATCTTCACCTGCAAGGGAAAAGATGCGGCATTGGCAAGTGGGCGCTGCGCATCATCTTCCAGACTGGCAGGCAGCACCAGCTGGTAGGTGGCCAAAGGCACAAAAGGCTGCTTGAAGCGCAGTTCGCTGACGGCGTCTGCCGTCTCCTGCGTCAGGTCTGGTGCGATCTTTTTGCCATCGTGCTGCAGATACACCTGCGCTGCCTGCGCCTTGGGCACGGGGGCAGTGAAAGACAGCAGCACATCGCGAACAGGCAGACAGCCCGCATTCGCACGCTCGCGCTGGCATTGCAGCTGGGCGGTAAAGGCTTCGCGCACCTGGAAGTCAAAGGTCTGCGTGCTGCCATTGCGCACGCCATTGGCCATGGCCACACCTTCGCCGTAGACCAGCTGCATGTCTGTGCCTGCCGTCAGGCGGCGGTTGCAGCTCAGTGCGATGTAGTGGCCGCGCTCCTCGATCTGCAGCGCCTGAAGCAGCTGCTGGGTCTGCGCGGCATCCTGCACCCGCACGGGGATGCGCTCGCCCACATCCTGCGCGCTGCAGTAGACATGCTGCTGCAGGCTTTCTGTCGTCGGCTGACCATTGAGCTGCAGCACAAAGGTCTGCACCTCATCAATGGCGGCATATGTGCCAGGCCAGGTGTTGAGCACCGCAGGCCCAGGCACAAAAAACTGATAGCTGCCAGCGCCCGTCAATGCTGCGCCAGAGGGCAATTTAAAGCCTGAATTACGCGCTACGGTACAGCGCGAACCCGCAGGCAGCGGCTGCGCAAACTGCCAGACCCACTCCCGCGCATCATTCCAGCGGCCACTGCCTTGGGCAGCAGCTTCTGGCGTGCACTGGATCTGCACGGGCGCGGTGGCTTGCGGGTTGCCCAGGCGCACGGCATCTGCACTGGTCTGTACCACCACCTGCTGCACATCCGGACTCGCCCCCTGGGGTGTCACTTGCGAGATGCTGGCTGCATGCACAGCGCAGGCTCCCACCATCCCCCCGAGACCCAGCCACCACGATCGAGATAAAGAAAACTGCGCCACGCTGCAACCTCACGTCTGATGCGAATGCCACAAGCCTAACACTGCCTGCCAGCAGGCCTGTCATCAGGCAGGCGACACCCACCGCCAGATACCGCAGGCCGCCGTGCCGGTTTCTGCATCATTTGCGTGCGCAGCACCTACACTGCGCACGCCAGCGTCTGTCGCGCTGGCGCATGGCTTGATGTTTTGACGCAATCGGAGGTTTTTGCATGCAGCACCATACTGGCAGTTTTTGTGACCAAGCCTGGGAACGCAATCTGCTCCTGTTCCAGGCCACACTGGATCTGCCCTTTAACCGCGAACTGGCCGCTGGCACGCTGCCGCGCGATGTCTTTCGCCACTACATGATTCAGGATGCGCACTACCTGGTGGCCTTTGGCCGTGCGCTGGCTGCCGCTGCCGCCAAGGCCGATGATGCCGACGGCGTGGTGCAGTTTGCCGCTGCTGCCCAGGAAGCCGTGGTGGCCGAGCGCGAACTGCACCACAGCTTCATGCGTGAATACGCCATCACGCCCGAGGAATTTGCCAGCACGCCGCTGTCACCCACCTGCCACCACTACTGCCACTTTCTGCAGTCCGTCGCCTGGAGCCGCTCCTACCCCGTCGCACTGGCGGCCCTGCTGCCCTGCTTCTGGATTTATGCCGAAGTCGGCGTTGACCTGCAAAAGCGCACGGCCGCTGGCAACCCGTACCAGAGCTGGATTGATACCTATGGCGGCGAAGACTTCCATGCCCATGTGCGCGCCGTGCGCAACACCATTGACGCTGTCGCCGCACAGGCCGATACGCGCACCCTGGCGGAAATGCATGCCGCCTACACCGATGCTGCGCGGCTGGAGTGGATGTTCTGGGACAGCGCCTACCGCATGCAGACCTGGGCCTGCTAAATAATTCATAGCTGCTAGCGCATATATATAAAGGACTTCAGATAGTTTTCTATCTGAAGTCCTTATTTTTCAAGCGCTAACAGCTATTTTTTTTAATCGATGATTACTGAGGCTGGAAACCACTTTCGACAATGATGCGCTTCCACACTGCCGTGTAATCACGCTCACGCTGGTGCAGCTGTGCAGGCGTCATGGGGTCGACGACCAGCCCGATGGCTTCGAGCTGCTCACGGATATGGGGTTCCTGCACGCTGTCTGCCAGCGCGTGCGCAAAGCGCTGCTGAAACGCTGCAGGCACACCCTTGGGCGCGTAAATGCCGTAGTACGGCATGTCTTCCAGCCCCTTCATACCCAGTTCGGCAAAGGTAGGCACTTCGGGCAGCAGGGGCTGGCGCTTGCCGCCCAGCACGGCCAGTACGCGCACCTTGCCTTCCTTGTGGTAGTTCACAAAGTCCTGCACCGAGCCAATGCCAGCCTCGATCTGGCGGCCCAGCATGTCACCAATCATGGGGCCACTGCCCTTGTAAGGCGCAGAGATCAGATCCAGCTGGTAACGCTGCGCCAGCTGCTTGACCAGAAACTCGGGCGTCGATGCAGGTGCAGGAATGCCCACGGCGCTGCGGCCCTCCGCGTCTTTGCGCACCCATTGCAGATACTCCTCAAAGGTCTTGGCGGGGTGCATGCCGGAGACGGCAAAGGTGTTCACGAACGAGGCAAAACCGCCCATGGGCGTGAAGTCCTGCTCGGGGTCAAAACCTGCATGGCGCACCACCTGCGGCAGGATGGAAATGCTGTGGTCGTGCGTCAAAAACAGCGTCGTGCCATCGGCCGGAGAACTTTTAAGCAACTGGGCAGCAATCTGGCCACCAGCGCCTGGTTTGTTTTCGATGATGACCGTGCGGCCCAGGCGCTGGCTCAGCGGCTCCTGCAGCAGGCGCGCAATCACGTCCGTGCCACCACCGGGAGGAAAGCCCACCAGAATGCGAATCGGGCGCTCCGACGCCCACGACCAGCGCCAGCCTGCCACGCTGGCGGTAGCCAGCACTGCTGCTTGGGAGGCAGTTTGGGCGAGGAAGCGACGGCGGGAGGGATGGGTCACAAATTACTCCGGTAGTGAAATAAAGAAAAAGCCATACACGGCCATCTGCCAGCCTACCGGACGAAATGCATCGAAAAATGAATAAACACCAAGCATATGGCGATGCATCACATCGTGAACACCGCAGAAAGACAAAGAAAAAGGGACGCCGAGGCGTCCCTTGATGGCGTGCAGCACAAGCTGCCAGAAGCACTTTAGGCCAGGCGTGTGCGGTGCTTGGCCAGCTGGATACGCACCTGCGCAGGCGCAGTACCACCCAGCGTATTGCGCGCATTCAGCGAGCCTTCCAGGCTCAGCACCTCAAACACATCGGCCTCTACATTGGGGTTGAACGATTGCAGCTCTTCCAGTGGCAGCTCGCTCAGGTCCACGCCCTTCTGGGTTGCCAGCTTCACGGCGTGCGCCACGGTTTCGTGGGCATCGCGGAAAGGCAAGCCCTTCTTGACCAGGTAGTCAGCCAGGTCGGTGGCCGTGGCATAGCCCTTGAGCGCAGCAGCGCGCATATTGGCGGCGTTGACGGTGATGCCGCCTTTCTTCTGGCCGGTGACAGGGTTGAACTGGCCGCCAATCATTTCCGCAAAGATGCGCAGGGTGTCCTTGAGCGTATCGACGGTGTCGAACAGCGGCTCTTTGTCTTCCTGGTTGTCCTTGTTGTAGGCCAGCGGCTGGCCCTTCATCAGGGTGATCAGGCCCATCAGGTGACCCACCACACGGCCGGTCTTGCCGCGCGCCAGTTCAGGCACGTCGGGGTTCTTCTTCTGGGGCATGATGGACGAGCCGGTGGTGAAGCGGTCGGCAATCTTGATGAAGCCAAAGTTCTGGCTCATCCACACGATCAGCTCTTCCGACAGGCGCGAGATGTGCACCATGCACAGCGAGGCAGCCGAGGTGAATTCGATCGCAAAGTCGCGGTCGGACACACCGTCCAGCGAGTTCTGGCACACGCCTTCCATGCCCAGCGTCCTGGCTACACGCTCACGGTCCAGCGGGTAGGTGGTGCCTGCCAGCGCCGCAGAGCCCAGCGGCAGCACATTCACGCGCTTGCGCACGTCCAGCATGCGCTCGGCATCGCGCTTGAACATTTCCACATAGGCCAGCAGGTGGTGGGCAAAGCTCACGGGCTGCGCCACTTGCAGGTGGGTGAAGCCAGGCAGGATCACGTCCACGTTCTTTTCTGCCACTTCCACCAGCGACAGTTGCAGCTCCTTGAGCAGGCCTTCGATCAGGTCGATCTCATCACGCAGCCACAGGCGCACGTCGGTAGCCACCTGGTCGTTGCGGCTGCGGCCGGTGTGCAGACGCTTGCCAGCATCGCCCACCAGCTGGGTCAGGCGTGCCTCGATGTTCAGGTGCACGTCTTCCAGATCCAGCTTCCAGTCAAAGGCGCCGGATTCAATTTCCTGCTTGATCTGCGCCATGCCCTTCTGGATGGCTGCGTAGTCGTCCTGGCTGATGACGCCCTGGGCAGCCAGCATTTCAGCGTGGGCCAGAGAGCCTGTGATGTCGGCCTTCCACATGCGCTTGTCAAAAAAGACGCTGGAGGTGTAGCGCTTGACCAAGTCGCTCATGGGCTCGGAAAACAACGCAGACCATGCCTGCGCCTTGGCATCGAGTTGGTTGTGGGAAGGCTGGGTGGTGTTATCAGACATGGGAGGGCAAAATTTCCAGAAATGACAGACACCCGGAATAGCCGGATGCCCTATGCACAATCCGCAAATTCTATCGAGCCAATCCACTTCCCCCGCATCTTCCGAGCAGACGACCCCTCAGACTGCTTCAGCGCCCCCGGTGCTGATCTTCGATGCCTGCCATCTGGACGTGGTCTTGCGCGCCGTGCTCGGGGTGGAATTGACGCTGGCCATTGCCGCCCTGTACACCAGTGCAGACGCACAGGACTGGCTGCTGCACATGGCCTGGCTCACCAGTGGCGGCCTGCCCGGCACACTCGTCTGGCTGCTGCTGGCCTGCAGCCTCAAGCGCGTGCTGCACCGCATGGATGCCCCCCTGCAATACGCCAGCGGCGTGGGGCTCGGGGTGGGGGCCGGGCTGTATGCCAGTGCCATGCTGGCCATCTCCGGCGAGATCACAGCCTTGCACTGGCTGGCCAATGCCATCGTCGGCGGCCTGTTTGCCGCCGTGCTGGTCGGCTACCTGGTGCTGCGCGCCGAAGGCAGGACTCCTGCTGCCACCACCGCGCAACTCACGGCGCTGCAGGCACACATCCGCCCACACTTTCTGTTCAACGCCCTCAACAGCGCGGTGGCGCTGGTGCGCGAGCAGCCCTCCAAGGCCGAGCAGCTGCTCACCGATCTGAGCGACCTGTTTCGTGCCACCTTGCGCAATCCACGCAGCACCATTTCCCTGCAGGAAGAGATCGAGCTGGCCCAGCGCTATCTGGATATTGAGCAGGTACGGTTTGGCGACCGGCTGCAGGTGGAATGGCTGCTCGACCCGGCTGCGCTGCACGCCCGTCTGCCCCCACTTCTGCTGCAGCCCTTGGTGGAAAATGCGGTCAAACACGGGGTAGAACCCTCAGAAATTGGCACAAAAGTAACAATTTCAGCGCAGTTAACGCGAAAAAAATTCATTTTGCTCACGGTCACCAATACACTGCCCCGGGAGGAGCACCGAGGAGACAGAGCCGCCAGCCGCCTTGGCCAGGGCATGGCGCTTGCGAACGTCGAGCGGCGTTTGCGTTTGCTACATGATGTCCAGGCCACTTTCAGCGCAGGCCCCAAAGACCGTGTCTTCGAGGTCAAGATTTTGCTTCCATCCAGTTAACAGACCACTCGGAGATAAGCCATGCATGTGCTGATTGTCGATGATGAATTGTTGGCTCGAAACCGCCTGCGCGTCCTTTTGAGCGAATGTGAAGATCCAGCATCACCCTTTGTCATTGAAGAGGCTGCGAGCACCGCTCAGGCGCTGGAATTCCTGCAGCGCAGCCCCATTCCAGTAGATATTCTCTTTCTCGACGTGCAGATGCCAGGCACCAACGGCCTGGTGCTGGCACAGACCGTGCGCAGCATGAGCAAGCCACCTGCCGTCGTCTTCGTCACTGCCCATGCCATGTATGCAGCCAACGCCTTTGAGCTGGAGGCAACGGACTACCTCACCAAGCCCGTGCGACTGGAGCGCCTGCAGCAGACGCTGGCCAAGATACGCCGCATTCGTGCACTGGAAGGGCTGGGTGATGCAACGGATCACCTGCCAGCGCTGGTCATACGCGACCGCGGCCGTGCCGAGCGCGTGCCGCTGCACCAGATCATTTATTTCAAGGCCGAACAGAAATACGTCACGGTGCGTACTGCCTCTCGCACCTACATCTACGACAACTCACTGAGCGAGCTGGAAAACCGCTTCCCCAGCCAGTTCGTGCGCATTCACCGCAATGCACTGGTGGCGCCATCACAGATGCGCGCGCTGGACAAGCACTACACCGATGACGACATGGAATGCTGGGTGCTGCGCCTGCACAGCGTGCCAGAGACACTGCAGGTGTCGCGCCGCCAGCTCGCATCTGTGCGCCATGTGCTGCACAGCATGAGCCACTGCGCAGCCACGCCCCAGGCCGAGCCAGCCTGAGACCTGGACATAAAAAACGGCACCGTTTTCTGGTGCCGTTTTTTTGTGCCTTCAGCCTTCAGTGCGCATGCCCGCCATGGGCCAGCCCACTGACTACGGTGACCAGCACAATGCCCATCACCAGCCAGGCGATCTGCACCAGACTTTCACGCGCAGACAGTCGCTTTTGCAGTTGCGGAATCAGGTCTGACAGCGCCACATAGACAAAGCTGCTGGATGCCACGGTCAGAAAGTAAGGCTGCCAGTCTTCCAGGTGGCCGACGAGGAAGTAACCTGTCACGCCGCCCAGCGCCGTCACCGCACCTGCCAGCGAGACTTTGAGCACCGCCAGACTGCGGTGGCTGCTGTTGCGCAGCACCACCAGATCGCCAATGTGGTGAGGCACTTCGTGGGCCAGCACAGACACGGCGGCAATCATGCCCAGACGCATGTCTGCCATGAATGCCGAGGCGATCAGAATCCCGTCGCCAAAGCAGTGCACGCTGTCGCCCGTCAGCAGCGACCAGCCCTTGCTGTGTACGTGGTGATCATGATCATGGTCGTGCCCATGTGCGTGTGCATGGTGGTGATGCCCATGTGCCTCATGGCTGTGCTCATGGCCGTGGTGCCACAGCTCCGCCTTGGTCAGCAGAAAGAAGAACACCACACCGATCAGCAGCGTCATGAACAGGTCATGTGCGCTGGCCTCGCTGTTAAAAGCTTCGGGCAAGAGGTGCATGAAGGCTGTGGCCAGCAGCGCACCTGCGGCCAGACTCAGCAGTCCCTGCTGCCCACTGCCTGTGTGGCCCTTGCCAAAACCAAGCTGCAAAAGAAAGTTAGCCACCCAGACGCTGCCGATACCAGCAGCAAGGGTGGCCAGAATGATGGCGACCAATGTCATAGCTCACTACGATGTTCTGTGGTCAGACAGGGCTGACCGATGCCTGATTGTCCATGAAAGCCCATGCGCGCTTTGCGAGCTTTTCGGACAAACTGCATTGCCTGCATGGGTGCTTGCGGGCTTTCAAGAACGCCCTTATCAAAACACGCTACACCACCTGTCAAGCCCCTGGGGATCCCCCAGCGCATCAGTGCTTGACCGAAGCCTTGCGCCGCCAGGCGTCAACCACATGCTCATCCAGCAAAAACTGCTCGACCATCGCCCAGCCGCTCACAAAGCGCTCAAGGTAGATGCGAGATGCACCGGGAGATAAATCAGCGGGCTCAAAACCCGCCAACTTGAGCCCATCGCGCATCTTTGAAGTGCTAGCAATGCGCTGCAAAGCCTGCTCCATCACGGATCGTTCTTGCTCAGGCACCGCTTTCGGAACAAACAAAGCCGTCCATCCATGCTCAAACGGTAGCCAGCCTGCCTCTTCAAATGTCGGCGTCTCCGACTGCCCCGCGAATGGTTTTCTGCCACTTTGCACCAGTGTTCGCACCTGTGTGCTTGAGGCACCTATGCGATCACAGCGCGCCAATGCCAGGTCTGCGCCTTGCTCCAGCACCGCTGCAAAATCGCCGTTGACACTGTAGGGCTGCACCTGCCATGCATGATTGGTGGCATGTTCCATGCCATGCACCCACAGCTGCATACGCCCTTCAGAAAACGGCAATGCAATGCGAACAGGACGGTCCAGCTGCGCTACCCAGCTGTGCAATTGCCCAGCAGCTTGCAAGGGCGATTCCGAAGGCACAAACGCGCACCAGCGCTTAAACCCAAGCAACAGCAAAGGCTCAAAATTGGCAATATGGGCAGGGTGTGCCAAGCTGGACGTACTCACTCGCAGAGATTCCTCGGGAGCAACCAGTACAGCGTACTGTTGCGCTGCAACTGACAAGCTCCAGCGAAAAGCTGCATCACCCTGGCCACGAGTTGCAGCATCCACCACGATCTGCCGTCCCAACATGCGTGAAAGCTCATGAGCCAAAGCTTGTGCTGTATCAAACCGGAAGCCCTGAGCAAACGCGGGTTGCACGATCACCCAGTTTGCTTGGCTCTGCAGGGGCTGTCCGATGCTGAGCTTCTCCTCTGCACAGACGTGTGAAACAAGCGCTGCAATGGATAGACATGCGGCCCTCGCACGCCAACGCGTCCATACATTCATGGAACTGAACATGTATCCCCCCTTGCAGACACTCAGCTTTATAAGCAAAAACCCTTACTGCCTATCAGCGCAAGCGTAATTTTGAAGAAATTGTTATATCCGAACCCATCGCCATAATGCAGCAGTTACGGCCCCCAGCACCACAACCAGCAAAAATGGTGCACGCAGCAGCAAAGCGATGGCGGCCACCACCAAGGCAGCCAGACGTGCATCCAGCGCCAGCGCCTGCCCTGCGGCAAAGGTATTCATCACTGTCAAGGATGTCAGCAAGGCCACCGTCATGCAGGCTGCAATATGCGCCATGCGCGGGTTCTGCAGATAGCTCGCCGGAATCGCATAACCCAGAAACTTGGTGGCAAAGGCTACGGCGCAGGCCAGCAAAATCCAGTGCCACATGCTCATGCCTGCTCCCTGATCAGGCGCGCGCTGCGCCACCAGCCCCATGCAGCCCCCACAACGGCCGCCACCAGAATGGGCAGCCCCGGTGGCAGCAGCGGAACGGCGAGCATGGTAACAACGCCGCACAGCACGGCCAGCGCCACCGGCTCACGCTGCCTCAGGCGTGGCCACAGCAGGCCCAGGAATGCCGCCACAGCAGCACCATCCAGTCCCCATTTGCGCGGATCACCCAGCGCATCGCCCAGCAAGGCTCCCAGCAGGGTGAAAACATTCCACAGCACAAACACCCCCAGCCCTGCCGTCCAGAAGCCGCGCTGCTGCTCCTGCGGCTCCAGCTGGCCAGATGCCGTGGCGGCGGACTCATCAATCGTCAGCTGCGCCGCCGCAGCCTTGCGCCAGCCACGTGGCTGCAGCATGCGGTTCATCTGCATGCCATAGACGGCATTGCGCACGCCCAGCAAACTGGCTGCCCCCAGCGCCGCAGCACCTGTGCCGCCACCGGCGATGACGCCAATAAAAGCAAACTGCGAGCCGCCGGTGAACATCAGTGCGCTCAGCGCCATGGTCTGCCAGAGATTCAGCCCGGCCCCCACTGACAGCGCCCCAAAGGAGATGCCATACAGACCGGTGGCAATCGAAATGGACAGCCCCATGCGCATGGCAGGCGTCCAGGATGATGGTGCGATCACTTGTCCCTCTATGTTTTTTCTATAGCTGCCAGCGCTGATAAAACAAAGGTTTCAAATAGAAAACTATATAAAACCTTTGTAAATCAAGCGCTAGCAGCTATTTTTTCAATAGCTATGATTAATGGGCTTCTTCCCAATTGTTGCCTATGCCTACCTCCGCCAGCAAAGGCACAGACAGCTGGGCCACGCTGGCCATGACCGCCGGGATGCGCGCACGCAGCCAGTCGGCCTCCCCTGCGGGCAGCTCAAACACCAGTTCGTCATGCACCTGCATGATGACTTGGATCTCAGGCTTTTCGGCATCGAGCATGGACTGCACGGCCACCATGGCCTTTTTGATCAGATCTGCTGCCGTGCCCTGCATGGGCGCGTTGATCGCTGCGCGCTCTGCCGCCTTCTTGCGCGGGCCGTTGCCGCCGTTGATTTCCGGCAGATACAGGCGGCGGCCAAATACGGTTTCCACATAGCCTTGGCTATGTGCCAGCTCCACGGTTTCGTCCATGTAGCGCTTCACGCCGGGGTAACGCTGGAAGTACTTGTCGATATAAGCCGCTGCGGCCTTGGTCTCAATGCCCAGATTCTTGGCCAAACCAAAGCTGCTCATGCCGTAGATCAGGCCAAAGTTGATGACCTTGGCATAGCGACGCTGCTCGCTCGTCACGTCTTCCACGCTCACGCCAAACACTTCGGCGGCTGTGGCCTTGTGTACGTCCAGCCCTTCGCGGAAGGCCTTGAGCAGCGCCTCATCGCCCGAGAGGTGGGCCATGATGCGCAGCTCAATCTGTGAGTAGTCGGCGCTGGCAATCAGTCTGCCTTCCGGTGCCACAAAGGCTTCGCGGATGCGACGGCCTTCGGGCGTGCGCACGGGAATGTTCTGCAGATTGGGATCGTTGCTCGACAGCCGCCCCGTCACGGCCACAGCCTGCGCATAGTGCGTGTGTACACGGCCGGTGCGCGGCAGCGCCATCTGCGCCAGCTTGTCGGTATAGGTGCCCTTGAGCTTGGAAAGGCTGCGGTGCTCCAGAATCTTGGCAGGCAGCGGATAGTCTTCGGCCAGCTTTTCCAGCACTTCTTCGTCCGTGCTGCGCGCGCCGGTGGCGGTTTTCTTCACCACGGGCAGGCCCAGCTTGTCGAAAAAGATTTCGCCCAGCTGTTTGGGAGAAGCCAGATTAAAGGGCTGGCCTGCAATCTCATAAGCCTCGTTTTCCAGCTGCAGAATGCGCGCCCCCAGATCATTGCTCTGGCGAGCCAGCTCACCGGCATCAATGCGCACACCATTGCGCTCAATACGGAACAGGGCTTCGCTGGTGGCGATCTCCAGTTCATAGATATGGCGCAGCTTGGCGTCTGCCTCAATCTGCGGCCACAGCACCTCGTGCACGTTCAGCGTCTGGTCCGAGTCTTCGCAGGAGTAGGCTGCCGCCTTGTCCACCGGCACCTGGGCAAAGGGGATCTGGTTCTTGCCCTTGCCACAGAGGTCTTCGTAGCTGATGCCGGTGCGGCCCGTATGGCGCAGTGCAAGACTCGTCAGGTTGTGCGGGCGATGCACTTCCAGCACATAGGACTGCAGCATGGTGTCGTGCGCATAGCCGCGCACGGTGATGCCGTGGTTGGCAAACACGTGCTGGTCGTACTTCACATGCTGGCCCAGCTTTTTCTTGGAAGCGTCTTCCAGCCATGGCTTGAGCTGCGCCAGCACCCAGTCCATGGGCAGCTGCTGGGGCACCTCCATGCCTTCGTGGCGCAGCGGGATATAGGCTGCTTCGCCGACCTTGACGCTCAGCGAAATGCCAACAATCTGCGCGCGCATTTCGTCCAGCGAATCGGTCTCGGTGTCAATGGCCGTCAGCCTGGCCGCGTGGATCTTGTCCAGCCAGCTGTGGAACTGCTCTTCGGTCAGGATGGTGGTGTAGACCACATCGCGCTGCTGGGCAGCCACGGCCACTTCCGTGCTGGCCGCATCATCCAGATCAAACATATCACCCTGAGCAGAAGCAGGCTTGGTGGCAGTTGACGACGTCTCTGCGGCTGGCACAGCATGGCTGGCCAGAGCGCGCGCCAGGCCCTTGAAGCCATATTGCTCATAAAACGACTGCAGTCTGGCGTTATCTGGCTCGTCCAGTGTGATGTCATCAAAGGCAGGGAGACCAGGAATGTAGTCAGCCAAGTCGCAATCGGTTTTCATCGTGACCAGTTGGCGGCTCAGCGCCAGCTGGCCCGAGGCAATCGCCTCGCGCAGGTTGTTGCCAGCCACGCCCTTGATGGCTGCGGCGTTGGCAATCAGATTGTCCAGCGTGCCGTATTCTTCCAGCCACTTGGCAGCGGTCTTGGGGCCGACCTTGGTCACACCAGGCACGTTGTCCACGGTGTCACCAATCAAGGCCTGGTAATCAATCATCTTCTCGGGCGGCACACCAAACTCGGCGGTGACACCAGCCACGTCACGGCGCTTGCCGTTCATGGTGTCGATGATGGTGATGCGCTCGTTCACCAGCTGCGACAAATCCTTGTCACCGCTGGAGACGATCACCTCCATGCCCTGCGCTGCGGCCATGTGTGCCAGCGTGGCAATGACATCGTCGGCTTCGACCCCGGGCACGGCCACCACCTTCCAGCCCAGCATGTCCACCACGGCGTGGATGGGTTCAATCTGGCTGCGCAGGTCATCCGGCATGGGCGAGCGCGTGGCCTTGTACTGGTCGTACATGGCATCACGGAACGTGGGGCCGGAGGCATCAAACACACACACGGCGTAGTCTGCCGTGATGTCCTTGCGCAGCGACTGCAGCATATTGATCATGCCGCGAATGGCCCCGGTCGCAGGGCTGGAAGGATCTCCGGGCACGGCACGCAGATCGGGCATGGCGTGGTAGGCGCGGTACAGGTAACTGGAGCCGTCTACCAGCACCAATGTCTTGGAATTCGTCATAGCTGCTGATTGTGCCTGCACGCTCCGCTGCAGGAACAGACATGGTTTTGCAGGTGTCACAAATTCGCCTGCTGTGCGTAACAGAAATACAATGCAGCCATGCGCGCAGCCACCCTCCTCCTCACCGCCCTGTTCATCTCTGCCCCTGTGCTTGCACAGGAGGGCAGCGACGCAGCTTCTTCACCCTCTGCGGCCCAGCCCGAAACAGCTGCAACGCAAGAGCCTGCCAAGCAAGGCGACCGCCACAACCAGCGCATTGAGCGCATTCAGCACGAAGACGGTGGCAGCCGCGTAGACGAACTGCGCGTAGGTGGTGAAACCAAGAACATCACGGTGCAGCCCAAGGTGGGCAACCTGCCCGCCTATGAGGTTCAGCCCCAGAATATCGAAGGTGCTGACGGCACCAATGGCCGCCGCGTCTGGCGCGCCATCCAGTTCTGATACCGCATCCCTTTCTCTGACTGCTGCATGACTGCAGCAGCTGGACTTTTTTAGCCCAAGCATGGCCGTTTTTACCGAAGTCTCCGACAAAGACGCGCGCGAGTTGCTGCGTCGTGTTCCCCTGGGTCAGCTGACCGAACTGCGTGGCATTCAGGGTGGTATTGAAAACACCAACTACTTTCTGACCACCGACCAGGGCGAATGGGTGCTGACCCTGTTCGAGCGCCTGCGCGCCGAGCAGCTGCCCTTTTACCTGTATCTGATGCAGCATCTGGCCCACAAAGGCATTCCTGTGCCTGCACCCCAGGCCGATGCCAAAACGGGCGACATCCTGCACAAGGTCTGCGGCAAGCCAGCAGCCATCGTGCAAAAGCTGCGCGGCAAGAGCCAGCTGCAGCCCGGGCCCGTGCACTGCGCTGCCGTGGGCGACATGCTGGCCCGCATGCATCTGGCAGGGCGTGACTATGAACGCGAGCAGCCCAATCTGCGTGGTCTGGCCTGGTGGAATGAGACCGTGCCCACCGTGCTGCCCCATCTGAATGCCGAACAGGCTGACCTGCTGCAGGCCGAGCTGGCCTTCCAGAACCACACGGCAGCATCCAGTGCCTACAAGGCCCTGCCACGCGGCCCCGTGCATGCCGATCTGTTCCGCGACAACGTCATGTTTGACGACGAAGAGCTCACAGGCTTTTTCGACTTCTACTTTGCAGGCTGCGACACCTTTTTGTTTGACCTGTGCGTCTGCCTGAATGACTGGTGTATCGATCACGCAACCGGCGCTCACCACGCGGCCAAGGCACAGGCCATGCTCGATGCCTACCAGGCCGTGCGTCCGCTGGAGGCGGCCGAGCGCCAACTGCTGAACGCCATGCTGCGCGCCGGTGCACTTCGCTTCTGGATCTCGCGCCTGTGGGACTACTACCTGCCGCGCGAGGCCTCCATGCTCGTGCCTCACGACCCCGCCCACTTTGAACGTGTGCTGCGTCAGCGCCTGCACCACCCCATCAGCCTGGACTGAGTCATCAGCCCCCTGCAAGCCATGCCGGTCACATGCATGGCTTGCCTCCACGCTCTCTGCCCCTGCCCGCAGCTGGACGAGCGGATGCAAATACCCCGGTGATGCCACCCTTCTCCGGGCAGCATCACCCCCAGCCCTGGGGTACAGTGGAGCCTCCTGCAAGCGCTGCGCCCTGCAGCTTTTTTCTTGCGTTTTCACCACTATGAAACTTCATATCGTTCCCGCCAGCACTGGAATACACTGGGTCAAGCTGGGAATACAGACGTTCTGGCGCCAGCCCATGGCGCTGACGGCCCTGCTTTTTCTGAGCATGGCAGCCGTATCGCTGATTGGTCTGTTTCCCTTCATTGGCACCTATGTTGCGCTGGTGTTCATGCCCACCGTGTTCCTGGTGATGATGCTCGGTGCTGCCGAAGCCCATCAGGGCCGCACGCCCCATCCCGGGCTGGTGCTCGCCCCCTTCAAGGCTGGCAAGTCACGCATCCAGGCACTGGCCATTCTGGGTGTGTTCTACACGGCAGGCATCTTGCTGATTGCCGCGCTGACCTCGCTGTTTGATGACGGCACACTGGCCAAGCTCTCACTGGGCAATGAGCCCATGACACCCGAGCTGGCGGAGCAAATCGTGCAGCAGCCCGGCTTTCAGATTGCGCTGTGGGGGGGCTTTGTGCTCTACAACCTGCTGGCCATGCTGATGTGGCATGCCCCTGCGCTGGTGCAGTGGCACGGCGTGTCTCCCGTCAAGGCCATTTTCTTCAGCATCGTGGCCTGTCTGCGCAACTTCCGCGCCTTTCTGATGTATGCCCTGGGCTGGTTTGGCCTGACCATTGCGGCAGGTCTTGCGCTGTCTTTGCTCACCCTGCTGCTCTCCGGCCTGATCGGCAGCTCCGCCGCCATTGCGGCCAACATTCTGACCATCATGCTGGGCATGGCCCTGGTGACCATGTTCCTGAGTTCTGCGGTGTTTACCTTCCGCGACTGCTTCTCGCCACCGGATCAGGAGCGCAAGCTGCATGTAGACGATGTGACGTACGACTACAAATAAGCCGTAAGCTGTATCAAAAAAAGGGACGCTATCTGCGTCCCTTTTTTGTTGAAGTGCCTCACTCCACAATGGTCAGCTTGGCAATCGCCAGCGCCAGCCACTTGGTGCCATGGCGTGGGAAGTTGATCTGGGCGCGCGCATCATCGCCCGTGCCTTCCACGGCCAGTACCTTGCCTTCACCAAACTTGGTGTGAAACACCGTCTTGCCTTTGGTGATGCCATGCGCAGGCGCAGCCTTTTGCACCGGCACTACAGGGCTCTTGAAGACTTCTGGCCCTTTGGGCGAATATGAGCCAAATTGACCTCTGGCGCCCGTCCCCCAAGCGCTGGAAGCTTCACTCTTAGGCGCAAAACTACCAAAACCGCCCTTGGCGCTGAGCCACTTGAGTGCGCCTTCCGGCAATTCATCAATAAAGCGGCTGGGCAGGTTAAAGGTGGTGCGCCCGTGCAGCATGCGGCTTTGCGCATGGCTCAGGTACAGGCGCTTACGGGCACGGGTGATGGCCACATACATCAGGCGGCGCTCTTCCTCCAGCCCCCCCCGGTCGCTCATGGAGTTCTCATGGGGGAACAGGCCTTCTTCCAGACCGCCAATAAAGACGCAGTCAAACTCCAGCCCCTTGGAGGCGTGCACGGTCATGAGCTGCACGGCGTCCTGCCCGGCCTGCGCCTGGTTGTCACCGGCTTCCAGTGCGGCATGCACCAGGAAGGCCTGCAAGGGCGACAGCGTCTCACCCGTTTCAGCATCGGTGCCATTGAGCGGGGCATCCAGCACGGGCAGCGAAAAATCCAGCCCCTGGCTGGCTGGGCTCTGGGTCAGCGCCTGGCCGGTTTCATCCACGGGCAGCGCCACGGCATCCTTGCCAAAGCCTTCCTGCGTGACAAAGCTCTCGGCTGCGTTGATCAGCTCCTTCAAGTTTTCAATACGGTCCTGGCCTTCTTTTTCCGAGCTGTAGTGGTCGATCAGACCGCTGACTTCCAGCATGCGCTCAATGGTCTGGCGCAACGTCTTGCCCTCGGTCTCTTCGCGCAGTACCTGGATCTTGGCCACAAAGCCCTGCAGCTTGGCACCAGCCGCGCCGCTCACCGCCGTGACCGCATCGCTGAGCGAGCAGCCTGCGGCACGCGCGGTTTCCTGCAGTGTCTCCACACTGCGTGCACCAATGCCACGTGCGGGGAAGTTCACCACGCGCAGGAAGCTGGTGTCGTCGTGCGGGTTCTCAATCAGGCGCAGATAGGCCAGTGCATGCTTGATTTCGGCACGCTCAAAAAAGCGCATGCCGCCATACACACGGTACGGAATGCCTGCGTTGAACAGCTTGGACTCAATCACCCGGCTTTGCGCATTGCTGCGGTAGAGCACGGCAATTTCCTGGCGGCTAAAGCCGTCGTTCTTCACCAGATCCTTGATCTCGCCGACGATCCAGCTCGCTTCGTCCAGATCCGTGGGCGACTCCATCACGCGCACAGGCTCGCCCGCGCCCTGGCTGGTGCGCAGGTTCTTGCCCAGACGCTGGCTGTTGTGCTCAATCAGCGCATTGGCACAGTCGAGGATGTTGCCGTAGCTGCGGTAGTTCTGCTCCAGCTTGATCTGGTGCTGCACATCAAACTCGTGCACAAAGTCGCTCATATTGCCCACGCGCGCACCGCGGAAGGCGTAGATGCTCTGGTCATCATCGCCCACGGCCAGCACGCTCGATGTGGACTGCAGCTTGCCGCCCACCACCTCACCGGCCAGCTGCTTGAGCCAGGCGTACTGCAGCTTGTTGGTGTCCTGAAACTCGTCCACCAGAATGAAGCGAAAACGCCGCTGGTAGTGGGCACGCAGTGCGGCATCGTCACGCAGCAGCTCAAAGCTGCGCAGCATCAACTCGCCAAAGTCCACCACGCCTTCGCGCTGGCACTGGTCTTCGTAGAGCTGGTAGAGCTCGACCTTCTTCTTGGTGTCCGGGTCTGTGACCGGCACATCCTTGGGCCGCATGCCCTCTTCCTTGCAGCCGGCGATAAACCAGGTCAGCTGCTTGGGCGGGAAGCGCTCCTCATCCACATTGAACTGCTTGCACAGGCGCTTGACGGCCGAGAGCTGGTCCTGCGTGTCCAGGATCTGAAAAGTCGCTGGCAGCCCCGCTGCCACATGGTGCGCACGCAGCAGGCGGTTGCACAGGCCGTGGAAGGTACCAATCCACATGCCACGCACGTTGTAAGGCAGCATGGCAGACAGGCGCGCTGTCATTTCCTTGGCAGCCTTGTTGGTGAAGGTCACGGCCATGATGCCGCCGGGCGAGACCTGCCCGGTCTGCAGCAGCCAGGCAATGCGCGTGGTCAGCACCCGCGTCTTGCCCGAACCAGCGCCCGCCAGCACCAGCGCATGGCCCTGCGGCAAGGTCACAGCCGCGCGCTGTTCGTCATTCAGGCCTTGCAGCAAGGGAGAGTTCTGGGAGGGCGGTGTGCCAGCATCGGCACCATCGAGCAGGTCAATTGGAAACATGGTGGCATTGTAGAAAGTCACCTGCATGCCAGCGGCTTGCAGGTGCATCATGCGGCAGGCGGTATACGCCCAAGCATATACCCCTCATTCCATATCTACACCTGTACCCCATGGGCTGGCCGTATAGAATCAATCACCGGGCCCAAGTTTTTGTGGTCCGGTTTTTTTTGGCCAAAATCTGCCAAGCCTGAAACCGGCAACAAGCCAAGCGCCTTTCTGTTGAAAAAAAATGGAGGTGGGTGAGATTCCCACCCATGACCTTTTCTGGAGCTTGGAACATCATGGAAATCTTCGACTACGACAACATTCTGCTGCTGCCCCGCAAGTGCTGTGTGGAAAGCCGTTCTGAATGTGACACCAGCGTCGAGCTGGGTGGCCGCACCTTCAAGCTGCCTGTCGTACCTGCCAACATGAAGACGGTGTTGGATGAGAAGATCTGCACTTTCCTGGCCGAAAACGGCTACTTCTATGTGATGCACCGTTTCGACATCGACAACGTGGCATTCACCAAGGAAATGCAAGCCAAGGGCTTGTTCGCCTCGATCTCGCTGGGCGTGAAGCAACCCGACTACGACACCGTAGACCGCTTTGTGGCCGAAGGCATCTGCCCTGAATACATCACCATCGACATCGCCCACGGCCATGCCGACAGCGTGCGCAACATGATCCAGTACCTGAAGGCCAAGATCCCTGCGGCCTTCGTCATCGCCGGCAATGTGGGCACGCCCGAAGCCGTGATCGACCTGGAAAACTGGGGTGCAGATGCCACCAAGGTGGGGATTGGCCCCGGCAAGGTGTGCATTACCAAGCTCAAGACTGGCTTTGGCACGGGCGGCTGGCAGCTGTCGGCCCTGAAGTGGTGTGCCCGCGTGGCGACCAAGCCCATCATTGCCGACGGCGGCATCCGCAGCCATGGCGACATTGCCAAGAGCATCCGCTTTGGCGCCACCATGGTGATGATTGGTTCGCTGTTTGCTGGCCATGAAGAGTCTCCCGGCAAGACCGTGGAAGTGGACGGCCAGCTGTACAAGGAGTACTACGGCTCGGCTTCGGACTTCAACAAGGGCGAATACAAGCACGTGGAAGGCAAGCGCATTCTGGAACCCGTCAAGGGCAAGCTGGCCGATACGCTGATCGAAATGCAGCAGGACGTGCAGTCTTCCATCAGCTACTCCGGTGGCAAGAAGCTCATGGACATCCGCAAGGTCAACTACGTCATCCTCGGCGGTGACAATGCTGGCGAACATCTGCTGATGTAATTCAGCGGCACGGTTTGTCAACTTAGAGCAGGCTGCCCTTGAGGCAGCCTTTTTTACGCCTGCTGCCCAGAGAAAGTTCCACAAAGCTGTGTAAAGCTATGCAAACAAAATGCAAGCTCGAGCAACAGTTTGTAGCTATGGCGAACTTCATATCGAAAGCAAGTACTAACCCTATGTAAGTACATTTCCCTTTGATTGGAGTTCCTACATGAAGAAAAAAATCATCGCTTCGCTGCCTTTGATCGCGATGGCTTCCACCGGTGCCGTGTTTGCACAGTCGTCCGTCAACCTCTACGGTAATCTGGACGAAGCTGTGACCGTGATCGATGGCAAGAAGACATGGTCGGGTCTGAACTCCGGCGGCAGCTCTGACAGCTACTTCGGTCTGCGCGGTCAGGAAGATCTGGGCAACGGCCTGAAGGCCCAGTTTGTGCTGGAATCCGGCATCAATGCTGACACTGGCACTGGCGAAAACGGCAGCGGCCTGGATTTCAAGCGCCGCGCTACCGTGGGCGTGCTGGGGAACTTCGGTGAAGTCCACCTGGGCCGTGACGAAACTGCTGCCTACAAGGCCATGGATCGCTACGACGTGTTCAACCACGCCGGCATTGGCGGCTCGCGCGCCTGGACGCTGCATAACGACCGTGACGACGAGCGCAAGGACAACATGATTGCCTACGTCTCGCCCAACTTCGGCGGTCTGACGTTTGCAGCCAACTACGCCTTTGGAGAGCAGGGCAACAGCACCTGGAAGACCAAGGCCTACTACAACGCGGCCGTGTCCTATGAGAACGGCCCATGGTCGGCTGCTTTTGCCGCTGAGCAGCAAAACAACATCGACTACGACACCAGCAACATCCGCCAGCGCGCTTACTCGCTGGGTGGTTCCTATGACTTTGGGGTAGCCAAGGTGGCTGCGGCCTATCGCCAGGCCAATAACCAGCCTGCCGGCCAGTCTGACTACAAGGACAAGACTTACACCCTGGGTGCCTCCGCTCCCGTGGGCGCAGCAGGTCTGGTGAAAGCCTCGTACAACCGCTACGAGTACCACACCCCAGGCGCTGCCACCGAGTTCAAGGCGGACCAGATTGCGCTGGGCTACGAGCACAACCTGTCCAAGCGCACTGCGCTGTACGGTACCTACTCGTACCTGAAGAACAAGAATGGCGGCACCATGAGCCTGGTAGCTGACGCTGGCGCTACCCCTGATGACAACGGCAAGCAGCATGGCGTGCAGATTGGTCTGCGCCACGCTTTCTAAGGTCGGTTGACCTCCTGGTGGGGAAAGGAGCCTTTCACAAGGCTCCTTTTTCTCGCCTGTCACAGCCAGCTCCACTTCGGTCGTGCTGGCTGTTTTTCTGCTGGGTGCGATCGCCATGCTGGGCGCTTGCCGCAGACATAAAAAAGGAGCTTTTTCAAGCTCCTTTTTCATGGGCAAGAGGCCAGTGCTTAGACGGCAGAGCCCTGGTAATGCATGACCTGTGCCTGCGTATTGCGCATCCACTGGGGCAGCAGAGAACCGAACACCATACCCGTGGTCGCACCAATCAGACCTGCCAGCTGCTGCGGGAAGGCATCCGACCAGCCGGGCACGATGATGAACAGCAGCCAGGTCCCCAGGCCCATGACCACGGCAGCAATAGCGCCCTGGGTGGTTGCGCCCTTCCAGTACAGACCAAACACCAGTGGAATGAACGCACCCACCAGCGGCACCTGATAGGCGCCAGAAACCATTTCATAGATGGAGCTGTCCTGCATGGTGATGGCGTAGACCAGCACGCACAGCGTGAATACCACCACAGAAATACGCATGGCCTTCAGGGTTTGCGCATCGGTCAAGCCAGGCTTGAAGTTACGCAGAATGTTTTCCACAAACGAGGTAGAAGGCGCCAGCATGGTGGCAGAAGCAGTCGAGGTAATGGCAGACAGCAGCGCACCAAAGAAGGCAATCTGCACGGCAAAAGGCATGCGCTCCATGACCAGCGTAGGCAGAATCTTCTGGGGGTCATCGTCCATCAGCGCCGCCGTCACTTCAGGCATGACCAGCACTGCCGCTGTCACCGTGAACATGGGGATAAACGCAAACAGAATGTAGAGCGCACCGCCAATGATGGGGCCCAGACGCGCCACATTGCTGTCCTTGGAAGACATCACGCGCTGGAACACGTCCTGCTGCGGGATGGAACCCAACATCATGGTGATGGCCGAGGCAATGAAGAACAGCCAGGTCTTGCTATCCGCATCCTTGGGCAGGAACTGCATCTTGCCTTCGGTCACGGCGTAGTCGATCACCTTGTCGGCACCGCCAGCCAGATCGGCAGCGAACCAGGCAATCACGATCAGGCCGCCGCAGATCACCACCATCTGGATCAGATCGGTCAGCGCGACCGACCACATGCCACCAAACAAGGTGTAGATCAGCACGATGAAGGTACCCAGAATCATGCCCTGCGTGATGGACAACCCGCCAGCGGTGAGCATGTTGAACACAATGCCCAGCGCAGCGATTTGCGCCGCCACCCAGCCCAGATAGCTGAAGATGATGATGAAGGAGCACAGCATCTCCACCGCCTTGCCATAGCGCAGGCGGTAGTAGTCACCGATGGTGATCAGGTTCTTCTTGTAGAGCTTGTAGGCAAAGAACAGACCCACCAGGATCAGACAGAACCCCGCGCCGAACGGGTCTTCCACCACACCGCCCAGCCCTTCCTGCACAAACTGCGCAGACACCCCCAGCACCAGCTCCGAACCGAACCAGGTCGCGAACGTGGTCGCCACCACGATGTACAGCGGCAGGTTACGGCCTGCCACGGCGTAGTCCGCCGTATTGTTTACGCGACGCGCTGCGTACAGCCCAATGGCGACAGACACCAGCAGGTACACGACGATAAAGGTAATCAGCATGGTTGCTGCCCCTCCGGAGATGAAAAAAGTGTGAATGGAAAAAATTGAGGCGCGATTATGGACACGTCACAGCGCCTGCATGGAAAAAAATGCGGCGCTGTCTGCTTCAGGCCACAAAAAAAACAGAGCACCTAGCGCAAGCACTGCCTTAGTTTGAAAGCGAAAACTCACTCAAAGTAAGGAAGTACAAGCGCTAGGCGCTCTCTTTATTGATACGCCAGCCCCTTGCTGAACGCCAGGGCTGCAGGCCAACTCCTCAGAAAAACCTTATGTGAGCAAGGATTTGCATCGCCAGCATGCCGAATACAAAACCCAGCCCACCATAGACCAGCCCCTGCAGCAGACGATTGGTGCGCCGCTGCTCACGCAGCAGCTCTTGTACCACCTGCTGGTCCGAAGTGTTTTTCTGCTGCAGAAACTGATGCACCAGACGTGGCAGTTCAGGAATGAGCTTGGCATAGCGCGGCGCTTCTTCGCGCAGCTCATGCCAGAAGCGCTGCGGCCCCATCTGCTCGAGCATCCACTTTTCCAGAAACGGCTTGGCCGTGCTCCACAGATCCAGATTGGGGTCGAGCTGACGGCCCAGGCCTTCGATGTTGAGCAGGGTCTTTTGCAGCAGCACCAGCTGCGGCTGAATTTCCACCTGAAAGCGGCGTGAGGTCTGGAACAGGCGCATCAGCACCATGCCCAGCGAAATCTCGGCCAGCGGGCGGTCAAAGTAAGGCTCACAGACGGCACGAATGGCGGCCTCCAGCTCTTCCACACGCGTGGTAGAGGGTACCCAGCCACTTTCAATGTGCAGGGCTGCCACGCGCTTGTAGTCGCGGCGGAAAAACGCCAGGAAGTTCTGCGCCAGATATTCCTTGTCAAATTCCGTCAGCGTGCCAACGATGCCAAAGTCCAGCGAGATATAGCGGCCAAAGCTCTCTGGCTCCAGGCTCACCATGATGTTGCCCGGGTGCATGTCGGCGTGGAAAAAGCCGTCACGGAAGACCTGGGTGAAGAACAGCGTCACACCATCGCGGGCCAGCTGCGGAATGTCCACCCCTGCTTCGCGCAAGCGCTCGACCTGGCTGATGGGCACGCCCTTCATGCGCTCCATGACCATGACTTCGGCATGGCAGTAGTCCCAGAAGATCTCCGGGATCAGCACCAGGTCCAGCCCTTCCATGTTGCGGCGCAGCTGCGCTGCGTTCGAGGCTTCGCGGATCAGGTCCAGCTCATCGTGCAGGTAGTTGTCAAACTCTGCCACCACCTGGCGGGGCTTGAGGCGCTTGCCATCGTGCGAGAGCTTTTCTACCCAGCCCGCCATCATGTGCATGAGGGCCAGATCCTTGTCGATCACGTTCTTCATGCCGGGGCGCAGCACCTTCACGGCCACTTCCCGCTCGTTACCCTCGCGGTCACGGATCACGGCAAAGTGCACCTGCGCAATCGATGCACTGGCTACGGGCGTGCGGTCAAAATGCACAAAGACTTCATCGACCGGGCGGCGGAAGTTGCGCTCAATGGTGTCAATGGCAATCTGGGTGTCAAACGGCGGCACACGGTCCTGCAGCCGCGCCAGCTCTGCGGCCACATCCGGCGGCAGCAAGTCGCTGCGCGTAGACAGCACCTGGCCAAACTTGACGAAGATGGGACCCAGCTGCTCCAGCGCTTCGCGCAGGCGCTGACCACGCGGTGCATCGAGCTTGCGACCAATGGTCAGCACGCGGCGCAAGGCGTTCAGCGTAGGGTGCTTGAAGCTGGAGAGCACCAGTTCATCCAGCCCGTAGCGCAGCACCACCCAGACAATGGTGAAGCCTCGAAAGAAGCGGCTCATGGCTGCAGACGATCTGTGTCGCTGGCAGGTTTACGACCGCCGACGAACTGACGCACAGCACCGGCCACCGTACGGCCCATGCTGGCAATGGTGTGGGCTGGCACGTCACCGACGATGCGGGCCAGGTCTTCTTCCACATCCCACTCCACGTTGTCGACCAGCCAGTTGATGTCTGCGGCCAGCTGCACATCACCCTCTATGCGCAGCGAGGGCTTGTCGCCACGCAGCGCCAGCTGTGCCAGGGCCAGCGGATTGCTGTCCATGATTTCCAGCTGTAGGTCGGGCTGTGCACCTTCTGCCGCCAGATTCAGCAGACCAGCAGGAGTGATGACCAGCGCCATGTCGAAGTTGCGCCACTGCACGCGTGCCACACGCCCCTTCTGACGCACCAGCCGCTCCATGGCTTCACGCTCCTGCATCAACACATGGTTGAGAAACAGGACGATGCGCTGTTGGGTTTCGTGGACAAACCAGCCTGGTGGCTGTACAGCCTGCGCTGCACGTTCAACCAAACCGTTCAGAAATGAAAAAGGGGACTGTGATGCCATAGTCCCCTGATTATTCCTGAAGTCGAGCGTTTATTAACCTAAAGCCTGTAAACCCGCTACCAGCCACCCGGTGGAATTGTCCTTGGGCTTGGTCATGTTCCACACTTCACGGAAGGGATTGGGGCCTGCAGAGGGCTCCTCGCGGATGAGGCCAGAGAATTCCACGCTGGCCATGTAGGCATTGCCCAGGTCTTCGATACCCAGCAGCTTGCCATCAATCATGACCACATCGGTCTGGTTAGGCTGGCCCTGGCTTTCCGCCTCACGCGCTTCCAGCTGCTGGCGAATTTCAGCCAGCATTTCGTCCGTCATCATGGCGCGCAGGGTATTCACATCGCCCTTGTCCCATGCTGCCTGCAGGGTGATGAAGTTGCGCTTGGCAGCCTCCACAAAGCCATTGGCGTCAAAGTCTGCGGGCACATCCCAGTGCGACGCAGTATCTGTGCCCAGCGAAGCGCCAATCATGGAACCGCTGGCAGCGCCAGGGATTTGCTCCCAGGGACGTGCCGATGCGTCGTTACCGACTTTCTCGGGCTTGTACTGAGGAGGAGTTACCACGCGGTCTGTGGAGGCCTCTGCACCTGCACCCTGGAAGGCGAAGGGCGAAGCTGCTGCGGCAGCAGGCTTTTTCTGGCTGCGGGCACGCATGATCATGCCGACCACCACCATGATGACCAAGGCCAGCAGGCCAAACATCAGCATGTTGGCAAAGGCTTCACCAAAGCCCAGTGCATTGGCCAGCCAAGCCAGGCCCAGACCCGCCGCCAGGCCGCCGAGCATGGCGCCCCAGGGCTTCTTGGCAGGCGCAGCTGCAGGAGCAGCGGGTTTGGCTGCAGCATTGTTTTGCTGCGCATTTTGCTGTTGAGCAGGACGGGCAGGCGCTGCAGGTGGTGTTGCCTGGCGCTGCGTCACATTGCTGGACTGTTTGCCTATGGAGCTGCCACTGCCCATACGCCTAGCTTCTGCCAGAGGATGCATGACGACCAAAGCCGCCGCCAATGTCAAAACCCACACCTTTTTCATCGCTTGATCTCCAACTCAATTACAACAATCTTGACCTAGCCAAATCCCACAAACACTGTTTGCATGCGTCACACCTCAACTGCTTAGCACTTGATACCTACATGCAGCGCCACAATGCCGGCTGACATGTTGTGATAGTCCACGTGGCCAAAGCCTGCTTCCTGCATCATGGCCTTGAGCGCTTCCTGGCCAGGGTGCATGCGAATGGATTCGGCCAGATAGCGGTAGCTGTCAGGGTCACCCGCCACCATCGAACCCATTTTGGGCAGGATGTTGAAGGAGTACCAGTCGTAAGCCTTTTCCAGCGGCTTGGCTACCTTGGAAAACTCCAGCACCAGCAGCTTGCCACCGGGCTTGAGCACACGGTTCATTTCCTTGAGTGCCACATCCTTGTGCGTCATATTGCGCAGACCGAAAGCCACACTCACCAGATTGAAGTGGTTGTCGGGGAAGGGCAGCTTTTCGGCATCGCACACCAGTGTGGGCAGCACAATGCCTTTGTTGATCAGACGATCACGGCCCACGCGCAGCATGGCCTCGTTGATGTCGGTGTGCACCACGGTGCCGCTGGTGCCGACCTTCTTGGAAAAGGCCATGGACAGGTCACCCGTGCCGCCGGCGATATCCAGCACCTGGTCGCCTTCCTTGAGGTTGGCCACCATGACGGTGTAAGCCTTCCAGGCGCGGTGCAGACCGGCCGACATCAGGTCGTTCATGACGTCGTACTTGGAGGCCACGGAATCAAACACACCGCGTACGCGTTTGGCTTTTTCGCTTTCGTCGACCGTCTGGAATCCAAAGTGTGTGCTGCTCATAAGCTTCAAATGTAAACAGAGCGCAGCGCTGTCACCAGCGACAACCCCGCAGGAACGCAGGGCATACCGACTCTGCAATCAAAATTTTTTAGCAGGCAAAGCAGCCTCGAATATGCTTTGCAAGCTACGTTAAATATAGCACCCAGCACTGCCATGCCCCAACACTGGGATTTCAGCTGTGACAGCAATACATCAGTGCAGATAGCCAAGACCTCACGCAGCGCAACCAAGCGCTGCGCTGTGTGGGCAGTGCTTAGCTGCCGCAGCCGCAGGAGCCACTGCCGCTGCTGCCTGTGCCGCAGCTGCCGCCAGCCTTTTCGGGCATGGGCGTGTCACGGTCTACGCCGGCTGCCTGCAGGCGTGCGAAATAGTCGTTCCACAGCGCATCCTGCTTGCTGCCCAGTTCGTACAGGTAGTTCCAGGTGTAGAGGCCGCTTTCGTGGCCATCGCTGAAGAAGGGCTTGATGGCGTAGTTACCAACCTGCTCGATGTTGACGATGGTCACATCGCGTTTGCCGGTCTGCAGCACTTCCTGGCCCGGGCCATGGCCCTGCACTTCAGCAGAGGGCGAGTACACGCGCATCAGCTCAAAGGGGATGCGAAAGGTCTGTCCGTCGGAGTAGCCGATTTCCAGCACACGAGAAGCCTCGTGCACCGTCAGCGACTGGGGGATGGGCATATCTGCCATAGTGGGGATTACCTAGAAAACAATAGCTGCCAGCGCTGGTATTTCCTTGATTTCAGACAAAAAACACTCTAAAACCCAGGAAATATCAGCGCAAGCAGCTCATATTTTTAAGACCAGCGTACCAGAGCCTGGGCAATGGCAGCGTCCGTGGCGACAAGCGCTTGCTCTAATTGTGCTTCGCGTTGCAAATCGCGTTCACGCAAGGGGTTTGCCCAGACGGAGGCCGGGAAGTGGCTGTCCCAGTCATAGCGGGCAATCACGTGCCAGTGCAGGTGCGGCACCATATTGCCCAGCGCCGCCAGATTGATCTTGGTCGGCTGCAGCTGCGTGCGGATGACGCGCTCCACCTCAGCCACCACCGCCATACAGGTGTTGCGATCGTGCTCAGACAGGTCCGACAGCTCGGCCACATGCGCATTCCAGATCACGCGATAAAAGGCAGGAAAGCCCGCCTCCTGCGCACGGATCACGCGCAGCTGCTGGCCCTGCCAGACGGACAGACCGCCCGCCTCGCGGCACAGCACGCAATCTGCGTTGTGGTCCAGAGCCATTACAGCAGCACCCGCTCAATGCCGCCCTGGTTGGCGCGCTGCACGTATTCGGGCAGCCAGTTTTCACCCAGGATCTGCTTGGCCATCTCGACCACGATGTAGTCGGCTTCCAGCAGGCCGTTTTGCAGGTCATTGCCGTAGCGGCTCAGACCTTGCAGGCAGCTGGGGCAGCTGGTCAGGATCTTGACGTTGTCCTTTTCGCCCACGGCGCCCTTGGCGCGCAATTCGGCTTCACCCTTGCGCAGTTCGCCTTCCTTGCGGAAGCGGATCTGCGTGGAGATGTCAGGACGTGTCACGCCCAATGTGCCGGACTCACCGCAGCAGCGGTCGCTCTTGAGCACCTGATCGCCCACCAGGGCCTTGACGGTCTTCATGGGGTCCTGCAGCTTCATGGGGCTGTGACAGGGGTCGTGGTACAGATAGCCTCCCTGACCTTCTGGCAAGGTGATGCCCTTTTCCAGCAGGAACTCATGGATGTCGATGATGCGGCAACCCGGGAAGATCTTGTCGAAGTGGTAACCCTGCAGCTGGTCATAGCAGGTACCGCAGCTCACGACCACGGTCTTGATGTCCAGGTAGTTCAGCGTCGTGGCTACGCGGTGGAAGAGCACACGGTTGTCCGTGATCATCTTGTCCGCCACGTCGTACTGGCCCGAGCCGCGCTGGGGGTAGCCGCAGCACAGATAACCCGGAGGCAGCACTGTCTGTACACCCGCATGCCACAGCATGGCCTGCGTAGCCAGACCCACCTGGCTGTACAGGCGCTCAGAGCCGCAGCCGGGGAAGTAGAACACCGCTTCCGTATCCGCATGGGTGGACTGCGGGTTGCGGATGATGGGCACGTAGTCCTTGTTCTCGATATCCAGCAGTGCACGCGCCGTCTTGCTGGGCAGACCACCGGGCAGCTTTTTGTTCACGAAGTGAATCACCTGCTCCTTGATCGGAGGCTTGCCCACGGTGGCAGGAGGACGCTTCATCTGGGGCTTGGCCACGGCGTGCAGCAGGTCCGACGCCAGGCGCTGTGCCTTGAAGCCCACGCCCACCATGCCCTTGCGCAGCAGGTTGATGGTGTCGGGGTTCGTGGCGTTGAGCATGGCCATGGCCATCTTGTTGCCGGGGTTGAAGCTCTTCTTGCCCATCTTGCGCAGCAGGTTGCGCATGTTCATGGTCACATCGCCAAAGTCGATCTTGACCGGGCAAGGCGTGAAGCACTTGTGGCAGACGGTGCAGTGGTCGGCCACGTCTTCAAACTCCTGCCAGTGCTTGATGGACACACCACGGCGTGTCTGCTCTTCGTACAGGAAGGCCTCAACCAGCAGCGAGGTGGCCAGAATCTTGTTACGGGGCGAATACAGCATGTTCGCGCCGGGCACGTGCGTATTGCACACGGGCTTGCACTTGCCGCAGCGCAGGCAGTCCTTGACGGAGTTGGCAATCTCGCCAATGTCCGACTGCTGCATGATCAGCGATTCATAGCCCATCAGGCCAAACGATGGCGTGTAGGCATTGGTCAGGTCGGCATACATCAGCGCTTCGCGGGGCGACTCGGCTGGCACCAGACCATTCTTTTCACGAATCAGCTTGCCGCGGTTGAAGCGGCCGTGGGGGTCCACGCGCTTTTTGTAGTCCGCAAAGGGCTGCAGCTCTTCGTCGCTCAGGAATTCCAGCTTGGTAATGCCAATGCCGTGCTCACCCGAGATCACACCATCCAGACTGCGCGCCAGTTCCATGATGCGCGCCACGGTTTCGTGGGCCGTCTGCAGCATCTCGTAGTCGTCAGAGTTGACGGGGATGTTGGTGTGCACATTGCCGTCACCGGCGTGCATGTGCAGCGCCACCCACACGCGGCCCTTGAGCACGCGTTGGTGGATATTCACCACTTCCGCCAGGATGGGCTTGAAGGCATCACCGCTGAAGATCTGCGCCAGCGGCTGGCGAATCTGCGTCTTCCAGCTGGCACGCAGGCTGTGATCCTGCAACTGCGGGAACAGGGTGGCCACATCGGCCAGCCAGCCCGCCCACTGGGCGCGCACATCACGGATCAGGTCCATGGCCTGGTGCACGCGGTCTTCCAGCAGCTCGGCCGAAGGAATTTCAGCCGCGCCATCCTGCTTGCCCAGCGGCAGATTGTTCTTCTCAAAGAATTCCAGCAGGGCATCGCACAGCTTGAGCTTGTTGCGCAGGCTCAGCTCGATGTTGATGCGCTCGATGCCATCCGTGTACTCCCACATGCGGGGCAGCGGAATCACCACGTCTTCATTGATCTTGAAGGCATTGGTGTGGCGCGAGATCGCTGCCGTGCGCTTGCGGTCCAGCCAGAACTTCTTGCGAGCTTCTGCGCTGATGGCCACAAAGCCTTCGCCGTTGCGCGAATTGGCAATGCGCACCACTTCGCTGGTCACGCGCGCCACTTCGTCGGCGTTATCGCCCACGATGTCGCCAATCAGCACCATCTTGGGCAGGCCGCCATTGCCCTTCTTGGACTTGGTGGCGTAACCCACGGCTTTCAGATAGCGGTCATCCAGATGCTCGAGGCCAGCCAGCAGCACGCCGCTGCGCTTTTGCTCCTCGAACATGTAGTCCTTGATTTCCACGATCGAAGGCACAGCATCCTTGGCGTTGCCAAAGAACTCCATGCACACGGTGCGGGTGTGCTCAGGCATGCGGTGCACCACCCAGCGTGCGCTGGTGATGAGGCCGTCTGTGCCTTCTTTCTGCACACCGGGCAGACCGGACAGGAACTTGTCGGTCACGTCCTTGCCCAGGCCTTCCTTGCGGAACTTGTGGCCGGGAATGTCCAGACGTTCCGTGCGCAGCAACTGCTTGCCCGAAGCATCGAAATACTTCAGCTCAAAGCTGGCCATCTCAGCGTCGTGAATCTTGCCGAGGTTGTGGCCCACGCGCACCACCTCCAGCCATTCGGCATCAGGTGTCACCATGCGCCAGCTGGCCAGGTTGTCCAGAGCGGTACCCCACAGCACGGCCTTCTTGCCGCCGGCATTCATGGCGATATTGCCGCCAATGCAGGATGCTTCGATCGAGGTGGGGTCCACGGCAAACACAAAGCCTGCGCGCTCTGCAGCCTCGGCCACGCGCTGCGTGACCACGCCAGCCTCGGTCCAGACCGTAGGCACGGCCTTGTCCACGCCGGGCAGCTGCACCATTTCCACTTCGGTAATGGCCTGCAGCTTTTCGGTATTGATGACCACCGAGCGCCAGGTCAGCGGAATGGCACCGCCGGTGTAGCCTGTGCCACCCCCACGGGGGATGATGGTCAGACCCAGCTCGATACAACCCTTGACCAGGCCGGCCATCTCGGCTTCGGTATCAGGGGTCAGTACGACGAAGGGGTATTCCACGCGCCAGTCGGTCGCGTCCGTCACATGGCTGACGCGCGAGAGGCCGTCGAACTTGATGTTGTCCTTGTGGGTGAGCTTGCCCAGCGTCTTGCGCACACGCTGGCGCAACTCGGCCGCTTCCTCGAACATGCGGTCAAACTCACGCACGGCGCGGTTGGCGGCTTCAATCAACTGGCCAACCAGCTGGTCGCGGTGCGGGTCTTCCTGGGGAATGCGGCGCTTTTGCACTTCCGCCATGCGGTGCTGCAAGGCTTCGACCAGCAGCTTGCGGCGGTCGGGGTTGTGCAGCAGGTCATCCTGCAGGTAGGGATTGCGCTGCACCACCCACATATCGCCCAGCACTTCGTAGAGCATGCGGGCAGAGCGGCCGGTCTGGCGCTCCTGACGCAACTGGTTGAGCACATCCCAAGCGGATGAGCCCAGCAAACGGATCACGATTTCCCTGTCGGAAAACGATGTGTAGTTGTACGGGATCTCTCGGAGTCGGGCAGGTTCGGCAACCTTGGCTTCAAGCATTGCCTGCTCAATCGGTGCATTCATGGATATAGACCGGGTTGGGCGCTGAGGGCGCACCGTAAGTCATGGGGATGATGATTTTATGCCAGCCCCTCTGGCGCGCAGACGGAGCATCCAGAGAGACCTGACATCGCAATGCGCAAAATCGTTTTGCTATGGTTTTGTTCTCTTTTCGCCACTACGCAGAATCCACAATTTCGCGCAACAAATAACAAAAAAGAAAAAGAATCCCATCGCCATTGATTCGTTTTTTTTCGTTCCTTCTAGAATGAATGGACTGTCCAAGGTCCCATATCGCATGCGCAAAACATGCCGTGGCTGGCGGCCATCCGCACTCGTTTTCCCGAGGCAGATGTCATTCATGTCATAAAACTGACACATCCATCTATAGGATGCAAACACCCGTTCCACACGTAGAGGAGTCTTTCCATGCAATTCAAGCGAATCGCCCTGGCTGCAGCACTGGCTGCAACCACTGCCGGTGCTGCCAACGCTGCTACTGAAATTCAGTGGTGGCATTCCATGACCGCCGTGAACAACGAGTGGGTCAATGATCTGGCCAAACAGTTCAACGAAAGCCAAAGCGAATACAAGATCGTCCCCACCTTCAAGGGTGCCTACGACGAGTCCATGACCGCCGCCATCGCTGCCTTCCGCTCTGGCAACGCTCCCCACATCCTGCAGGTGTTTGAAGTGGGCACCGCCACCATGATGGCCTCCAAGGGTGCGACCGTGCCTGTGGGCAAGGTCATGTCTGACGCTGGCGCCAAGTTCGATCCCAGCGCCTACATCCCTGCCGTGGCTGGTTACTACACCGCCCCCAACGGCCAGATGCTGAGCTTCCCTTTCAACAGCTCCACCACCGTCTTCTACTACAACAAGGACGCCTTCAAGAAGGCAGGTCTGGACCCCGAAAAGGCTCCCAAGACATGGCCTGAAGTGTTTGCCGCAGCCAAGAAGCTCAAGGAATCCGGCCACAGCTGCCCCATGACACTGGGCTGGCAGGGCTGGACCCAGCTGGAGTCTTTCTCTGCCTGGCATAACGTAGAGTTCGCCACCCACCAGAATGGTCTGGGCCAGGACGGCCACAAGGCACGCCTGAAGATCAACTCGCCCCTGCACGTCAAGCACATCGACAACCTGGCCCAGGCAGCCAAGAACGGCGAGTTTGTGTACAAGGGCCGTGGCTCTACCGCACAGGCTTCCTTTGTGGCTGGCGAGTGCGCCATGATCCAGACATCGTCCGGCTTCTACGGTGACGTGTCCAAGAACGCCAAGTTTGCCTACGGCCTGGCACCTCTGCCCTACTACGATGACGTGTCCGGCGCTCCTCAGAACACCGTGATCGGCGGCGCTTCGCTGTGGGTGATGTCTGGCAAGAAGCCCGAAGAGTACAAGGGCGTGGCCAAGTTCTTCGAATTCCTGTCTCAGCCTGAAATCCAGGCCGCTTCGCACCAGCGCACCGGCTACCTGCCTGTGACCATGGAAGCCTTCAAGATGACGGAAGACTCCGGCTTCTACAAGAAGAACCCCGGCACCGACGTCGCTGTGAACCAGATGGTCCGCAAGGTGACCGACAACTCGCGCGGCATCCGCCTGGGCAACTATGTGCAGATCCGTACCATCGAGGATGAAGAACTCGAACAGGTATGGGCAGGCAAGAAAACTTCGCAGGAAGCTCTGGACAGCATCGTCAAGCGTGGTAACGAGCTGCTGGCTCGCTTCGAACGCGCTAACGCGGGCAAGTAATCCGCTTCAGCAGAAGGGCTAATACCCTTCTGAGTTACACGGTACAGGGGCTGCGCACTTGGCGCAGCCCCTGTCTGCTAGGCACAATACGCGCACATTCGCTGAGACATAGTGTTTCGCCTCTTTTCGTTTTGACGCGATTTGTCGCAAAACACCATGCGATGACTTTCACTCCGCCCCCGAGGTCACTCACCCCGGTGGTTTTTTATTTTGTGATCCATCATGGAAAAACGCGTACTTTTCCGCTCCGGATGGCTCCCTTGGGTGCTGATTGCGCCCCAGCTGCTCATCATCGGCATCTTCTTTTTCTGGCCTGCCGGCCAAGCCGTGCTCCAGTCTTTCCAAATGGAAGATGCGTTCGGCCTGTCGACCGAATGGGTCGGACTGGACAACTTCCGCAACCTGCTGGATGACCCGAGCTATCTGACCTCCTTCCAGCGCACTGCCGTGTTCTCCGTGCTGGTCGCAGGTGCCGGGATTGCAATTTCTCTGGTGCTGGCCATTTTTGCAGACCGCATCGTGCGCTTTGCCATGGTGTACAAGACGCTGCTGATCGTGCCCTACGCGGTGGCACCCGTGATCGCAGGTGTGCTGTGGGTGTTCATCTTCTCGCCTTCGATTGGCGTGGCGACCTACTACCTGGGCAAGCTGGGCTACGACTGGAACTACCTGATGAATGACAACCAGGCCATGGCGCTGGTGGTGATTGCATCGGTGTGGAAGCAGATCTCCTACAACTTCCTGTTCTTCCTGGCGGGCCTGCAGTCGATTCCCAAGGCCCTGATCGAAGCTGCTTCGATTGACGGTGCTGGCCCATGGCGCCGCTTCTGGAACATCCAGCTGCCGCTGCTGTCGCCCACGACCTTCTTCCTGCTGGTGATCAACATCGTCTACGCCTTCTTTGACACCTTCGGCATCATCGATGCGGCGACCCAGGGTGGCCCCGGCCAGTCGACCTCGATTCTGGTCTACAAGGTGTACCAGGACGGCTTCAGAGGCCTGGACCTTGGCAGCTCCGCCGCCCAGTCCGTGATCCTGATGTTTATCGTGGTGGTGCTCACTGTGATCCAGTTCCGCTACGTCGAGAAGAAAGTGCAGTACTGATCATGGTTGACCGTAATCCCTGGCTCAATATCCTGTCCCACGCCGTACTGATCATCGGCGTGGCCATCGTGGCCTTCCCGCTGTATCTGGCGCTGATTGCTTCCACGCACACGGCCGATGCCGTGGTGCAGTCGCCCATGCCGCTGCTGCCTGGCGCTGAAATGTGGGAGAACTACAAGGCAGCGCTCTTTGGCTCCGGCAAGCTGGGCTCCAACACCAACGTCGTGCACATGATGTGGGTGAGCTTTGTGGTGGCCATTGTCATCACCGTGGGCAAGATCGCGATCTCGCTGCTGTCGGCGTTTGCCATCGTGTACTTCCGCTTCCCCTTCAAGATGCTGTGCTTCTGGGCCATCTTCCTGACGCTGATGCTGCCCGTGGAAGTGCGTATCCTGCCTACCTACAAGGTGGTGGCGGATCTGGGCCTGCTCAACAGCTATGCGGGTCTGACCCTGCCCCTGATCGCTTCGGCGACCGCCACCTTCCTGTTCCGCCAGTTCTTCCTGACGGTGCCGGATGAGCTGGTGGAAGCCGCCCGCATTGACGGTGCTGGCCCCATGCGCTTCTTCAAGGACATTCTGGTGCCCCTGTCCAAGACCTCGATCGCGGCGCTGTTCGTGATCCAGTTCATCTACGGCTGGAACCAGTACCTGTGGCCCCTGCTCATGACCACTTCGGAAGACATGTACCCCGTGGTGATCGGCATCAAGCGCATGCTGGCCGGTGGTGAAGCAGCGGTGGACTGGAACATTGTGATGGCAACTGCCATTTTGGCTATGCTGCCTCCCACGGCAGTGGTGATCCTGATGCAAAAGTGGTTCGTCAAAGGCTTGGTGGATACCGAGAAGTAATCCCCACGGCCACATCCTCCCGCTTTTGACCAATTACTAGATACGAACGAGATACTGTTATGGCATCCATCTCCTTAAAGAACATCGTTAAGCGCTACGGCACAGGCAAGACCGCTGTCCCCGTGATTCACGGCATCAACGTCGAAATCAAAGACGGCGAATTCGTGGTGCTCGTGGGCCCCTCGGGCTGTGGCAAGTCCACGCTGCTGCGCATGATTGCTGGCCTGGAAGAAATCACCGGCGGCGACCTGCTGATCGGCGACAAGCGTGTCAACGATCTGGAACCTGCCAAGCGCAACATCGCCATGGTGTTCCAGAACTACGCGCTCTACCCCCACATGACCAACTACGAGAACATGGCTTATGGCCTGAAGCTCGCCAAGGTCCCTGAAGACGAAATCAAGCGCCGCGTGGACAAAGCCGCCAAGATTCTGGAACTGAGCCATCTGCTCGAGCGCACTCCGCGCCAGCTGTCTGGTGGTCAGCGCCAGCGCGTGGCCATGGGCCGTGCCATCGTGCGCCAGCCCCAGGTGTTCCTGTTTGACGAACCCCTGTCCAACCTGGATGCCAAGCTGCGTGGCCAGACCCGTCTGGAAATTCAGAAGCTGCACGCAGAACTGGGCATTACCTCCATCTTCGTGACCCACGACCAGGTGGAAGCCATGACGCTGGCACAGCGCATGGTGGTGATGAACGGCGGCCATGTGGAGCAATTCGGTACCCCCGAAGAGGTCTACCACACCCCTGCTTCGACCTTTGTGGCCAGCTTCATCGGCTCGCCCCCCATGAACCTGCTCAAGAACTCCCCCAGTGGCAAGCCCGGTCTGATTCTGGGCATCCGCCCCGAGCACATCGACCTGGTCGAAACCGGTGGCGTGGCATTCCGCGTGGAAACCGTGGAACTGCTGGGTGCCGAGCGCCTGCTGTACGGCAAGGTGGGCGACGAAAGCGTGACCGTGCGTGTGGAAGAAGGCAAGTCTTATCCCAAGCCCGGCGAGACTGCGCAGATCTGGGCCCGTCAGGATCGTCTGCACTGGTTTGACGCTGAAACCGGCAAGCGCGTGTAAGTTGGATGTGTCTACGCTGCTGCATACTTCGTTGCTCAGCCTTGCCGTAGCGCTGCTACTGTCTGCGGCTGAGCGCCTCGTCTGGACCGCTTCGCTGCACCGTAGACCCCTCCTTAGCGCATAGAAATCCCAAGCGCCCCAGCTTTGCTGGCGGCGCTTTTTTCATGACTGCATCATTGATCACAATGACTACTGCTTTGAAACCCTGGCCCTACCCCCGCTGGGTGGCCCACCGCGGTGCTGGCAAGCTGGCACCAGAGAACACCATGAGCGCCTTCCGCCTGGGCGCACACTACGGCTACCGCATGTTCGAGTGCGACGCCAAGCTCTCCAAGGACGGCGTGCTGTTCCTGATGCACGACGCCACGCTCAACCGCACGACCAATGCACAGGGCACAGGCAGCGACCTGACCATGGGTGAGATCGCCCAGCTGGACGCAGGCAGCTGGCACTCACGTGCTTTTGCTGGTGAAGCCCTGCCTACGCTGGAAGCGCTGAGCCGCTGGTGTCTGGCCAACCACTACTTCCTGAACGTGGAAATCAAGCCCACGCCCGGCCAGGAACTGGAAACCGGCCGCGCCTGCGGTGCGCTGATGAACAAGATCTGGCCACAGACAGAAGTGCAGCCGCTGTTCACCTCGTTCAAGCCTGATGCACTCCAGGGTGCCAAGGAAGTCGCGCCCCATATCCCCCGCGGCCTGCTGGTGGACAAGTTGGCCGATAGCTCGGGCGATGCCGACCTGCAGATCGCCCTGGATCTGGGCTGCCAGGTCATGGTGCTCAACCACGCGCTGTGGACACCCGAGCTGGTGGCCAAGGTGCATGGTGCAGGCCTGCGCTGCAGCAGCTACACGGTAAACGACGAATGGGCGGCACAGCGCCTGATCGATCTGGGCACCGACGCCATCATCACCGACCGTGTGGACCTTTTCAGCCCTGCACAAAGCGGTGCACACATCTAAAACAATAGCTGCCAGCGCTTGCAAAAAGCCAATTTCAGAATCAAAACCATCTGAAATGATTGTTTGACAAGCGCAAGCCGCTATAAAAACAAAGACCTCTCCGACTGGAGAGGTCTTTTTTCATGCCCGTCTGTCTGGTGATCAGCTACGGGGCAGATACTGCATCTGCTCACGCACATGCTGCGCCACCACACGCATTACTTCCTGCAGATGCTGCTGCACCTGCGCAAAGTTGGCACTGGGCTCACGCGTGTCTTCATCCAGATAGATACGGCGGTTGATCTCAATCTGCAGGCTATGGCGCTGGTACTCGGGCTGCCCAATGCGACCAATCAGCGCCACGCCCTTGTACGGGTCGTTGTAGGCCACGCTATAGCCCTGGCTTTGCAGCGTCTCGCCAATCAGGCGGATAAAGGCCGGGTCACAGGTGGTGCCATCACGGTCCCCCAGCACAAAGTCCGCCAGCTGGCGCTCGGGCTGGCCCAGACGCACAAAGACATCGCTGGGCATGGAGTGTAGATTGATGTGCCACACACCACCAAAGCGGTCCACACTCCAGCGGATAGCCTGTGCCAGCGCCGCATGGTAGGGACGCCAGTAGCGCTCAATGCGCTGCTGCACCTCCGCCACACTGAGCTTGCGGTCGTACATGGGGGTTGCCTTGCCCGCCTGGCTGATCTTTTCCCAGATCAGCCCCAGCCCCTGCTGCGTCTTCACGCTGGGTGTCAAAGGCTCGGGCCATACCCCATCCAGCATGGCGGGGTTGATGTCTCCTTCCTCACGGTTGGGGTCGATGTAGGTGCGGGGAAAAGTGGCCTCAATCAGCGTCGCACCGTGCTCGGGAAAGGTTTCCCACAGCTGCTGCACCAGCGAGTCTTCACCACGGCGCAGCAGTTGCAAGGGCACGCAGCTGCCAAAGTCAGCCGGGTAGGCCGTGCCGCTGTGCGGAGAGTCACACACCAGCGGCAGTACTTCACCCTGCGGCGGATGCACCAGTACAGGCGCATCCGGGCGGGGCTTCAAAAATTCAGGCAAGTCTTGCATCAGTCAATTCTGATGTTGGCACGCTTGGCCACAGCGGTGTAGCGCTCAATAGCCGCATCAATTTGCTTGGCAAACTCTTCGGGGGTGTTGCGCATGCCCTCACCCGCGATTTCCTTTTGCTTCTTCTGGAAGTCGGGGTCCTGCATCACTTGGTGCGCAGCAGCGTTGAGCTTGTCAATGATGGGCTTGGGTGTGCCAGCAGGCGCGACCAGACCAAACCAGCCGCCATCACCCATCTCGGGGAAGCCCAGCTCGGTGTAGGTGGGCACATCAGGCAATACCTCTGCACGCTTGAGACCCAGCACCGCCAAGGGACGCAGCTTGCCAGCCTTGATGTTGGTCAGCGAAGAAGACAGGTTATCGGTCATGGCATTGACCTGGCCACCCAGCGCATCATTCAGGGCCTGGCCAGCGCCCTTGTAAGGCACATGCAGCAGCTCAATGCCAGCCAGGTTCATGAAGTTCTCGATATTGGCGTGGCCCAGCGAACCCGTGCCGGGGGAGGCAAAGCTGTACTTGCCGGGTTCTTTCTTGGCCAGCGCAATGAATTCCTGCATGGTGTTGGCAGGCACGCTGGGGTGCACCACAAACACGCTGGGCACAGCCATCACATTGGTGATGGGCGCAAAGTCCTTGCGCGCGTCATAAGGCAGCTTGCTCATGATGGCAGGGTTGGAGCCGTGGGTAGATACGGTCGCCATGCCGATGGTGTAGCCATCAGGGGCCGATTTGGCAATTTCCGCAGCGCCAATGGAGCCACCTGCACCGCCCTTGTTTTCAATCACCACCGCCTGACCCAGGATGGGGCCCATCTTGTCAGCCAGCAGACGGGCGACGATGTCGGTAGAGCCACCTGCCCCAAAAGGCACGATCAGCTTGATGGGGCGGCTGGGATAGTTATCAGCGGCCCAGACAGCAGGTGCAATGGCAGCCATGGTGGCAGCAGCGGCAACAGTCTTCAGCAGAGTGCGGCGCAGATTCATGGGGTTTCTCCTAGGTTGGGGAACAGGTATGAGAAGAATGCACACATTCTTTTCTGCTTGTAAAAAAGTGAAAAGAGACAAAAAAACAAGCATGCATTACCAAAGGTAATAATTCAGGCATGAGACTGCAGTCCCCTTCGATTTCCGAACTCCATGCCTTTGCGCAGGCCGCGCGCCTGGGCAGCTACACGCAGGCAGCCGAATCGCTGCAGGTCACACAGGGCGCCATCAGCCGTGCGATTGCGCGCCTGGAAGAGCATCTGGGCTTTGCCGTGTTCGAGCGCCAGGGCAAGCGCAATGTGCTGACCACGGCAGGCCGCCAGTATCTGGATGCGATTGCACCGGCCATCTTCACCATCGAATCCACCACCCAGGCCATGCGCCGCAAACGCGAAGGCCGCCGCGTGCGCCTGTCCATGCCACCCACGCTGTTCAGCCACTGGCTGATTCCGCGCCTGCCGGACTTCAATGCACGCCATCCGGATACCGTGCTGTCCTTCGCTCCCTATCGGCGCGATGATCCGCTGACCGCGCCTGACATTGACGCCTGGATTCGCATTGGCAGCATGCCCTTTCCTGACACCGTAGAGGCTGACTACCTCATAGGCCGCGATCTGGTGCCAATCTGCCTGCCGCAGGATGCGCTGAGCATCTGCCGCCCCCAGGATTTACTGCGCCGCCCGCTGCTGGCCCACACCAATTACCCGGATAACTGGTCACGCTGGTTTGAAAAAATGGGCTGTGACGGCCCCTACCCTGCCCCTGTGGCGGACTTTGAGCAGGTCGGCATGCTGGTGCAGGCAGTGATTGCAGGCATGGGCGTGGCCGTGGTGCAACGCTGCCTGATAGAAGATGATCTGCTGGCCAGGCGCATCGCCATTCCCATACATCGGCCGTTTCAGCTGGAGCGTGGCTACTTTCTGTGCCAGCCTGCGGGACGCCCCGCTTCGCATGCCATGGAAGATTTTCGCCAGTGGCTGCTGGCACAGGCAGCCACAGACAACCAGCGCTATGCCGTGGAGCAGTAAACCATACAGAAGCGGCGTGACTCAGCGCCCCTTGCGCCAGCCGCCCGACATCAGCCACTGGCAACTGCCCAGCGCCAGCACCAGGGCAGCGTAGGTCATCATGCGCCCGTCCTGCCCGCTGAGCACCAGCCCCATGGCCAGCACCACAATGCCCAGCAAGGCATTGATGCCTGCCATCCAATACCATGGCAGCAAGTGTTCTTTTTTGCGCCATACCAGACGGGCTCCGGCAGCCAGCACTGCCGCGACAAACACCGCGGGTGCAACAAAGCTCAACAGATGAATAAGAAAGTCAAGGGCAGACATGAAATGACACAGATCAAGGCTTTGAACACATGGGCAGCGCAAAACAGCAGCAAATTTTATAATCACGCCCTATGGCAGTCTGGGCTTTAGGCATCAACCACAACACGGCACCGTTGGATCTACGGGGCCGTTTTGCATTTGCGATCGACCAAATCGCACCCACGCTGCATGGGCTGCGCAGTGCATTGACCAGTGCAACGCAGCATCCTGAGGTGGAAACCGCCATCCTCTCCACCTGCAACCGCACTGAAATCTACTGCGCTGCAGGCGCGCCAGCGCTGGATCACACCCTGCAATGGCTGGCCCAGTCCGGTGGCGTCAGCCCCAATGTGCTGCGCTCGCACTCCTACCTGCTCGAAGATGGCTCCGTAGCCCGCCACGCCTTCCGCGTGGCCTCGGGTCTGGACTCCATGGTACTGGGCGAAACCCAGATTCTGGGCCAGATGAAAAACGCCGTGCGTGCCGCAGAAGAAGCTGGTGCGCTGGGCTCTACGCTGAGCCAGCTGTTTCAGCGCAGCTTTGCAGTGGCCAAGGAAGTGCGCTCCTCCACCGAAATTGGCGAACACTCGATTTCCATGGCCGCCGCCGCCGTGCGCCTGGCCGGTCAGCTGTTTGAAGACCTGAGCCAGATCCGCATTCTGTTCGTGGGCGCTGGCGAAATGATTGAGCTGGCCACCACCCACTTTGCCGCCAAGCGCCCCGCCCAGATCACGATTGCCAACCGCACCATGGAGCGCGGCGAAAAGCTGGCCGAGCGCTTTGGCGCCAGCGTCATGCCGCTGGCCGAGATTCCCAACCACCTGCACGAATACGACGCCATCATCAGCTGCACAGCATCCACCCTGCCCATCATTGGCCTGGGTGCGATTGAAAGCGCGCTGAAGAAACGCAAGCACCGCCCCATGTTCATGGTGGACCTTGCCGTGCCCCGCGACATCGAACCCCAGGTGAAGAACCTGCGCGACGTGTATCTGTACACCGTGGACGATCTGGCCAGCGTAGTGCGCACAGCCCAGGCCCAGCGCCAGGCCACCGTGGCACAGGCCGAGGTCATCATCGACGCCGGTGTGCGCAACTTTGTGCAATGGATGCAGCAGCGCGCCCAGGGCGGCGTGGTGCCTCTGATCCAGCAGCTCAACGCCCAGACCGACGAATGGCGGGCGCTGGAAATTGCCCGAGCCAAGAAGCTGCTGGCCAAGGGTGAAGACATTGACGCCGTGCTCGACGCCCTGTCGCGCGGCCTGACCCAGAAAATGCTGCACGGCACATTGGCTGCCCTGCACAAGGGCTCGCCCGACGAGCGCGCCCAGACGGTGGACACCGTCTCCAGACTGTTCCTGCGCTCCGGCAAGGCCGGCAAGCGTTAGCGCCCCTGTCTGCTCCGGCTTAGCGCCAAATCACCTGACAGCGCCTGCCACACAGGCGCTTCCAGCTACCTTTTGTGTAGCATTTCCCCCTCTCAGACTGACCATGAAACCATTCCTGCGCACCCAGCTGGAGCGCTATGCCCAGCGCCTTGAAGAACTGGACTTTCTGCTCTCGCGCGAAGACATCATGGGCGACATGCAGCAGTACAACCGCATCTCGCGTGAACATGCCGATGTCACCGCCGTCGCAGGCCGCTACAGGCGCTACCAGCAGGTCGAAGCCGATATCGCCACGGCCCGTGAGATGCTGGATGACCCCGACATGGCTGACATGGCGCAGGAAGAAATCACCGCCGGTGAAGCCGAACTGATCAGGCTCGAAGACGAGCTGCAGCGTCTGCTGCTGCCCAAGGACCCGGACGACCAGCGCCCCGCCTATGTGGAAATCCGCGCCGGTACGGGCGGTGATGAGTCCGCCCTGTTCGCCGGCGATCTGGCCCGCATGTACACCCGCTACGCCGCCAACATGGGCTGGAAGGTGGAAATCATGAGCGCCAACGAAAGCGAGCTGGGCGGCTACAAGGAAGTGGTGCTGCGCATCGAGGGCGACAACGTCTACGGCCTGCTGCGCTTTGAATCCGGCGGCCACCGCGTGCAGCGCGTACCTGCCACCGAAACCCAGGGCCGCATCCACACCAGCGCCTGCACGGTGGCCGTGATGCCCGAGCCCGATGCACAGCAGGCCATCACCCTCAACCCTGCCGATCTGCGCATCGACACCTTCCGCGCCAGCGGTGCCGGTGGCCAGCACATCAACAAGACCGACTCCGCAGTGCGCGTGGTCCACATTCCCACCGGCATCGTGGCCGAGTGCCAGGACGGTCGCAGCCAGCACAGCAACAAAGCCAAGGCACTGCAGGTGCTGCAGGCCCGTATCCAGGAAAAGGAGCGCAAGGAACGCGAAGCCAAGGAAGCCGCGCTGCGCAAGGGCCTGATTGGTTCGGGTGACCGCAGCGACCGCATCCGCACCTACAACTTCCCGCAGGGCCGCCTGACGGACCACCGTATCAATCTGACGCTGTACAAGCTGCTCAATATCATGGAAGGTGACCTGGGCGATGTGATCGAGGCCCTCAAACAGGCACGTGAGGCCGAGTTACTGGCAGAACTGGAAGTCAACAGCTAAAGCCTTTCACAGCCAAATTGGCCTTCAAGGCTTATCCCTCCTGCGCTAACAGCTATACAAAGTGAATACTTCTCTGACACTGCGCCAAGCCCTGCTCCACGCCCACCAACTGGGCCTGGAGCGCATTGATGCGCAGATGCTGCTGCTGCACGCCATCGGCCAGCCCGGTGCCGGTCGCGCCTGGCTGCTCACGCATGACGATGATGCCCTCACGCCTGCGCAGCAGGCACAGTTTGCAGCGCTGTGCGCCCAGCGCCTGGATGGTGTGCCCGTGGCCTATCTGACAGGCTGCAAAGAATTTTTCGGTCTGCCGCTGCAAGTGGATGCCCGCGTGCTCGATCCGCGCCCCGACACAGAGACGCTGGTGGAATGGGTGCTGGATGTGATTGAAAAAAAGCTTGCACCTGCGGTGATTGACCTGGGCACCGGCAGCGGCGCCATCGCCCTGGCGGTGCAAAGCCAGCGCAAGGATGCGGCCGTCACTGCCGTGGACTTCAGCCAGGATGCGCTGGACGTGGCACGGGCCAATGCCCAGCGCCTGCAGCTGCCTGTGCACTTTGTGCAGTCTTCCTGGCTGGAGCAGGTCGAGGGCGTGTTTGATGTGATTGCCAGCAACCCGCCCTATATCCGCGAAGATGACACCCACATGCCCGCCCTGCGCCACGAGCCCCGCCACGCACTGACCAGCGGCGAAGATGGCCTGGATGACATCCGCACAATCATTGCCCAGGCTCCTGCGCATCTGAAGGCCGGTGGCTGGCTGCTGCTGGAGCATGGCTGGGACCAGGCACAGGCCGTACAGCAGCTGCTGCGTGAAGCTGGTTTTACCGAAGTGCACAGCCGCCAGGACCTGGCAGGCATTGAACGCTGCACCGGTGGCCAAATCCCGCTGACAGCCAACGCCCCAATACAGTGAAATAATGTCAGGCACTGCTGGCACAAAAACTGGCCAGCTCCCCTGCAAGGAGAACCCATGAGCGACGTACAACAACGCATTGACCAACTGGTCAAAAACAACGACATCCTGCTGTTCATGAAGGGCAGCGCCAGCTTTCCCATGTGCGGCTTTTCCGGCCGTGCGGTGCAGATTCTCAAGGCCTGCGGCGTAGACCCCAAGGCCATCGCCACGGTGAACGTACTGGAAGACCAGGAAATCCGTCAGGGCATCAAGGACTACAGCAACTGGCCCACCATTCCTCAGCTGTACATCCGCGGTGAATTCATCGGCGGCTCGGACATCATGATGGAGATGTACGAATCGGGCGAGCTGCAGCAAGTGATCAACGGCGAAGCCTAAAGCACATGCGCACCGCCGGGACCATGCCAAGCCCAATGACCAGTGCGACTGGCATGGCCCCTGCTTTATCTGAAACCGTCCCTGTGGGCGGTTTTTTCGTTCTCGACCGCAGGGCAGCGGTACGAAGCAATGTTCAACGCCGGCATGCGAAGGAGGCATGCAACCCAGTGACATTCGGCCGTCACCAGCCACTCCCCTGACTTATGACTCTCACCCAAAGCCTGCTCATCATTGCGTTGTTGATTGCTGCCAGCGCCTTTATTGCCGTGGCCGAGATTTCTCTGGCCGCATCCCGTCGTCTGCGTCTGCGTCAGATGGCCGACGAAGGCGACCCTCGCGCGGAAAAAGCCATCCAACTGCAGGAGCAGCCCGGTGATTACTTCACCGTGGTGCAAGTCGGTCAGAACGCGATTGCGATTCTGGGCGGTATCGTCGGTGAAAGCACGTTCAGCGCCCCGCTCACCGATTTGCTGGACGACTGGATCGGCCCCAGCATGGCGCAAAACCTGGGCTCGGTGACCTCGTTCTTTCTCATCACCTCGCTGTTCATCCTGTTTGCTGACCTGCTGCCCCGCCGCCTGAGCATGGTCGAGCCTGAACGCCTGCTGCTGGTGGTGCTGCGCCCCATGCTGCTGTGCATGACCATCTTTCGCCCCGTGGTGTGGTTCTACAGCCGCATCACCGATGCCGTCATCCGCATGACAGGCCTGCCCGACAAGCGCAACGAGCAGATCACCTCGGACGACATCCTGGCCATGACCGAAGACGGCGCCCGCGCCGGTGTGCTGGCCGAGCGTGAACAGCAGGCCATTGCCAACATCTTTGAGCTGGACACCCGCACCGTGGCCTCGGCCATGACTACGCGCGACAGCGTGGCCTACTTTCTGCGCGATGACCCTGACCATGTGATTCGCGCACGCATTGCCGAAGAGCCCTTCTCCACCTACCCCGTCTGCGAAGGCGATATCGACCACGTCATCGGCTATGTGGACGCCAAGGATTTGTTCCAGCGCGTGCTCAACAACCAGCCCATCTCGCTGCTGGACGACAGCCTGATCCGCAAGGTGCTGATCGTGCCCGACAAGCTGACGCTGGCTGAGGTGCTGGACCAGTTCCAGCAGGCCCATGAAGACTTTGCCGTCATCCTCAACGAATACAGCCTGGTCGTGGGCGTGGTGACGCTCAACGACGTGATGAGCACGGTGATGGGCGACCTGGTCTCGCCGGACGATGAAGAGCAGATCATTCAGCGTGACGAGCACTCCTGGCTGATCGACGGCATCACGCCGATTGATGATGTGATGCGCGTGCTTGACCTCGAAGAGCTGCCCCATGAAGAGGAATACGAAACCCTCGCAGGCTTCCTGATGGTGATGCTGCGTCGCGTGCCACGCCGCACAGACAGCGTGGACTGGGGCGGCTACCGCTTCGAAGTCATGGACGTGGACAGCTACCGCATCGACCAGGTGCTGGTCTCACGCCAGCGCGAAGAGCCTAATGGCACGGAACTCGTAGCACCTGCCGCAGCCCTGTCTGCCGTTGCCGCAGTGGCAGCCACGGCCGCACCTGTGGCACCTGCGGACGACAGCGCACAGGCAGCGCCTGCTGCTGAGCCAAAAGCATCCGGTCCACAGCCCCCCATGGTGCCCCGAGGGCGCAGCACTTGAGCGACGGACAGCTTAAAAAACATAGCTGCCAGCGCTCACAAACAAAGGACTTCAAAGGCATTTACCTTTGAAGTCCTTATTTTTTGCACGCAAGGCGCTTAACTTTTCATAGCTCGGTATACCTAGCTGCTGCTTTCTGGCTCATACATCCACTGCTTTTGGGCACGCAGCACCAGGTCCGGATAGGCGCTCTTGCCGCGACTGCCGTTGTAGCGGCCCAGCGCCATGAACAGATCACCACGCTCCATGTCCAGATAGTGCCGCAGGATGACGCAGCCAAAGCGCAGATTCACCTGGGTCTGGAACAGCACATGGGTGTTGCCATCGCCAATCAGCCGCACCCAGAAAGGCATGACCTGCATATAGCCAATGGCACCGACCGGGGACACGGCGTATCGGCGGAAACTGCTTTCCACCTGGATCACGCCCAGCACTAGCGAGACATCCAGCCCCGCACGCTTGGCTTCGTACCAGGCGGTCTGCAGAAACTCCTTGCGCACTTCCAGATCAGGCATGCGGCTGCGCAGACGGTCGCTGATGGCCACCAGCCAGCGCAGATAGTCCATGCGCGCCTCGGTGCTGGCAAAGACCGGCTCCGGTGGACTGGGGTCATGCACGGCAGCGCTCAGGGCGCTGCGCACCGAGTCAGCCAGCGGCTCTTCCAGCTGAGAGCCAGCCCAGACGCTGGCAGCGCTGCTGCCCACCGCGCACGAAGCGGCCAGACGCAGCCACTGGCGTCGCGACACAGTGCAGGATGGGGACAGCAGATTCCGCATGGAGCACCTCTCTCAGTGAAGCATGCTCAGGCCACCGCAACGGCAGGCCCGAGCACAGAGCACAAGGCTTACAGGCCCAGCTTGGCCTTCAGATGGGCCAGTACTTCGCCAGTAGCCACCTTGGTCGCTTCGGTATCGCGGCGGTGCTGGTATTCCACCACGCCGTCCTTCAGACCACGGTCACCCAGCACCACGCGGTGGGGCACGCCGATCAGTTCCCAGTCGGCCAGCATGGCACCGGGACGCTCGTCGCGGTCGTCCAGCATCACGTCCACGCCCAAAGCCAGCAACTCGCTGTAGAGCTTTTCAGCTTCGGCCTTCACAGCTTCGCTGCGGCCCATGCCGATGGGGCAGATCACCACGGTGAAGGGGGCGATAGCATCGGGCCAGATCATGCCGCGCTCGTCGTGGTTCTGTTCCACAGCCGCAGCAGGCAGACGGGTGATACCAATGCCGTAACAACCCATTTCAAAGAACTGGGGCTTGCCGTTGTCACCCAGGAAGGTGGCATTCATGGCCTTGGAGTACTTGGTGCCCAGATAGAACACGTGGCCAATTTCAATGCCGCGCTCAATCGCCAGCTCACCCTTGCCGTCTGGGGACTTGTCGCCTGCGACCACATTGCGCAGATCCGCCACCACTTCTGGCTCGGGCAGATCACGGCCAAAGTTCACACCGGCCAGGTGGAAGTCCACCTCGTTGGCACCGCAGACAAAGTCCGCCATCACCGCCACTTCACGGTCTACGACCAGCTTCACGGGCTTCTTCAGGTTGACGGGGCCCAGGTAACCTGGCTCGCAACCGAAGTGGTCCACGATTTCCGCCACGGACGCAAAACGGAAGTTGGCCAGACCTTCAATCTTGCCGACCTTGATTTCATTCATTTCATGGTCGCCGCGCAGCAGCAGCAGCCAGACCTGGGTCTTGACGATTTCGCCTTCTTCGTTGAGCTCGTCCGTAGCCAGTACCAAGGACTTCACGGTCTGCTGCAGGGGCAGGCCAAGCTGCTCGGCCACGGCTTCGCAGGTGCTGTTGCCGGGTGTAGCCACCTTTTCCATGGGCTTGGAAGCCGCAGGACGTGGGCCTTCGGGAGGCAGGCACTCTGCCTTTTCAATATTGGCGGCGTAGTCGCTGCTGGGGCAGTAGACGATGGCGTCTTCACCCGTAGAAGCAATCACCTGAAACTCTTCGCTCAGGTCGCCACCAATCGCGCCGGAATCGGCACGCACAGCGCGGTACTGCAGACCAAAGCGGTCAAAAATGCGCTGGTAGGCCGCGCGCATGGTCTGGTAGCTGATCTGGGCACTGTCGCGGTCCTTGTCGAAGGAGTAGGCGTCCTTCATGATGAACTCGCGGCCACGCATCAGACCAAAGCGGGGACGGCGCTCGTCGCGGAACTTGGTCTGGATCTGATACAGGTTCTTGGGCAGCTGCTTGTAGCTCTTGAACTCCTGGCGGGCGATGTCCGTCACCACTTCTTCGGAAGTGGGCTGGATCACAAAGTCGCGGCCGTGGCGGTCCTTGATGCGCAGCAGCTCGGGGCCCATCTTGTCAAAGCGGCCCGTTTCCTGCCACAGCTCGGCAGGCTGCACCACGGGCATGGTGGTCTCCATGGCACCTGCACGGTTCATTTCTTCGCGCACGATGGCTTCGACCTTGCGGATCACGCGCAGGCCCATGGGCATGTAGTTGTAAATGCCAGCACCCAGCTTTTTGATCATGCCAGCCCGCATCATGAGCTTGTGGCTGACCACTTCGGCGTCCGCCGGAGCTTCTTTCAGGGTGGAGATAAGAAATTGGGAGGCTTTCATGAGGGAGATACTGAACGGGATATCAATGCGGCAACCTTGCCGATCCCAGACTGCCGTGCATAATGAACGCAATCTAGAAAATTGGGGTTCGATTATGCTTGACCGGGACGGATTTCGCCCGAACGTAGGCATCATCTTGCTCAACCAGAAGAACCAAGTGTTCTGGGGCAAACGCATACGCACCCACAGCTGGCAGTTTCCACAGGGCGGTATTGACCGGGGCGAGACACCCGAGCAGGCCATGTACCGAGAACTGCACGAGGAAGTGGGGTTAAAGCCCAACCACGTTCGCGTGGTCGCCCGTACAAGGGACTGGTTGCGCTATGAGGTGCCTGATCGTTTCATACGCCGCGATGCGCGAGGTCACTACAAAGGCCAAAAGCAGATCTGGTTTCTACTCCAGTTGCTCGGCCAGGATTGGGATCTGAACCTGCGCGCTACCGACCACCCAGAGTTTGATGCCTGGCGCTGGAATGACTACTGGGTACCACTGGACGTGGTGGTGGAATTCAAGCGCGGCGTGTATGAAATGGCACTCACAGAACTGGCACGCTACGTGCCCCGCGCCGAACAGCAGCGCAACCGCTTTTTGCGCAGCGGCATGCGACCTCGTGATGGACTGCCTGAACCCGGTGTTCCCACCAGCCGCCCTGCTCCCGCACTGCGCAACCCAGGGCTTTTGAACAATAGCCACATGGAATTGCCGCCCGGCGCCAGCTTCGATCCAGATCCTCAGAACACCCACTTCCGGGGATAAAAAACCGCTGTACGGTCTCTCCGTACAGCGGTTTTTTTCTTGGGCCGTGCTCAATCAGTGCAGCACCACCATATTGTCGCGGTGCACCATCTCGGGCTCGCCACGGTAGCCCAGCAGCTGCTCCACTTCCGACGAAGCATGCTTGCACAGCAGCCGTGCTTCGGCACTGGAGTAGTTGGCCAGGCCACGCGCCACTTCCTTGCCGTGTGCATCGCGCACGGCAATCACATCGCCACGCGAGAATTCACCGTCCACCGCAACCATGCCCACGGGCAGCAGGCTCTTGCCTTCGCTTTGCAGCTTGCGCACCGCACCTGCATCAATGATGACGGAGCCGTGCAGCTGCAGGTGGTCCATCATCCACTGCTTGCGTGCCTGGTTCTTGTGTGTGGGTGCAACCAGCAGCGTGCCAATGGCTTCACCACGTGTCAGGCGCAGCAGCACATCGGGCTCACGGCCCCAGGCAATCACGGTCGAAGTGCCCGAGCCTGCGGCACGCTTGGCTGCCAGAATCTTGGTCAGCATGCCGCCCTTGCCAATGCTGGAGCCTGCGCCACCGGCCATGGCTTCGAGCTCCGGATTGCCAGCCTGCGCTTCGTGCACAAATTGGGCGTCAGGGTTGCGGCGCGGGTCTGCGGTGTACAGGCCCTTCTGGTCGGTCAGGATCACATAGGCATCGGCATCCACCAGATTGGCCACCAGCGCACCCAGGGTGTCGTTGTCACCAAACTTGATTTCGTCGTTGACCACGGTGTCGTTTTCGTTGATCACCGGAACCACACCATGCCTGAGCAGCGTCAGCAAGGTCGATCGTGCATTCAGATAACGCTCCCGGTCTGCCAGGTCCGCATGGGTCAGCAGCACCTGGGCACTGCCCACCTTGAAGTCACGCAGCTTGGTTTCATACATCTGCACCAGCCCCATCTGCCCCACGGCGGCGGCGGCCTGCAGCTCGTGAATTTCCTTGGGACGCGTTGCCCAGCCCAGACGCTTCATGCCTTCAGCCACAGCGCCACTGGAGACCATGATCACCTCGCGGCGAACACCGTCATCTCCATGCACCAGGGCCGCCAGCTGGCGAGACCATTCCTCAATCGCTGCTTCATCCAGCCCCCGGCCCTCATTCGTGACCAGACTGGAACCTACTTTGACAACGATGCGACGCGCATCTTGCAGAACACGGGAAGACATTCTTGTGAGCTTTTTAAGGCGCTAGCGCTTGTGCATCAAGCGCTAGCAGCTATTAATCCAAGAGCACTATGACGTGCTGTTTCACTCTGGCACATCGCCAGCGAAACGTGGATCGTACTCTGCTTCCTGAGGTTGTTCGATCTGCTGCTGCACGTGCACATGCTTGAAGATGTCCTGCACCAGACGTTCCGTGCCTTCGCGTGCCAGCGCAGAGATCTCGTAGACCGGCCCTTTCCACTTGTAGCGCTTCACAAAGTCCTTGACCTTGGCGGCACGCTCTTCGGCGGGAATCATGTCCAGCTTGTTGAGCACCAGCCAGCGGGGCTTGTTGTAGAGCGCTTCGTCGTACTTCTTCAGCTCTGCCACGATGGCCTTGGCCTGCTCCACAGGGTCCACGCCGTCGTCAAACGGTGCCAGATCCACAATGTGCAGCAGCAGGCGGGTACGAGCCAGGTGGCGCAGGAACTGGTGACCCAGGCCCGCACCGTCCGAAGCGCCTTCGATCAGTCCGGGAATGTCGGCAATCACAAAACTTTGCTCGGGGCCGACGCGCACCACGCCCAGATTGGGGTGCAGCGTGGTGAAGGGGTAGTCTGCAATCTTGGGGCGTGCATTGGACACCGACGAAATGAACGTCGACTTGCCCGCATTGGGCATGCCCAGCAGGCCCACATCGGCCAGCACCTTCAGCTCCAGCTTCAGGCTGAAGCGCTCACCAGGCTTGCCCGGTGTTTTCTGGCGAGGTGCACGGTTGACCGCACTCTTGAAGCGCAGGTTGCCAAAACCGCCGTCACCACCGCGGGCCAGCACGATTTTTTCACCGGGTGTGAGCAGCTCGTGCAGCACCTCTCCGGTTTCCTGATCGGCAATGATGGTGCCTACAGGAAAACGCAAGGTAATGTCCTTGCCTGCGGCACCAAACATGTCATTGCCCATACCGTTTTCGCCGCGCTGCGCTTCGTGGCGGCGGGAATAACGGTAGTCAATCAAGGTATTCAGGTTGGGGTCGGCCACAGCGTAGACATGGCCACCACGGCCACCATCCCCGCCATCAGGTCCGCCGAACTCCTTGTATTTTTCGTGTCGGAACGTGGCTGCACCATTACCACCATCGCCCGCGGCAATTTCAATATAGGCTTCATCGACGAACTTCATGAGGCTTTCCCGTGATTCATTACAAAGACTGGCACCCTGAGTGCCAGTCAAAAGCATAAGCCAAGCATATCGCTGGCCTGCCACGCAGGGGCATTCGCTCCTGCGCAAACAACAAAGCCCCGAAACATCGGGGCTTTGTGATGTCAGATAACGCGAGCTTTAAGCAGCAGGCGTGATGTTGACAGTGTGCTTAGACAGAGCGCCCTTGGTCTCGAAAGACACATGGCCGTCCACCAGAGCGAACAAAGTGTGATCCTTGCCCATACCGACGTTCGCACCGGGGTGGAACTTGGTACCACGCTGACGCACGATGATCGAGCCTGCGCTGATCAGTTCGCCACCGAAGGCCTTAACACCAAGCATTTTTGGCTTGGAATCACGTCCGTTGCGCGTAGAGCCGCCGCCTTTTTTCTGTGCCATGACTTAGCTCCTTAGGAATTAAGCGGCGATCGCCACGATTTGCAGCTCAGTGAACTGCTGGCGATGGCCTTGGTGCTTGGCGTAGTGCTTACGACGACGCAGCTTGAAGATGCGCACCTTGTCGTGCTTGCCGTGAGCAACCACAGTTGCCTTCACAGTAGCGCCGGACACCAGGGGTGTGCCAACCTTCAGTTCAGCGCCGTTGCCGACTGCCAAAACTTGGTCGATCACGATTTCCTGGCCTACGTCCGCAGCAATCTGTTCTACCTTGATTTTTTCGCCAGCGGCAACGCGATACTGCTTGCCACCGGTTTTTATGACCGCGTACATGTAAACCTCTTTCGATTCTTGAGTCTCCGTAGACGAATTTCCACGGAAGCCGGCTATTGTACGCGTAAACACCTGTCGGCGTCTAAGCCTCCTGAATATTCCCTGATGGATAAGGCTAAGCTCTTCCTATAATCCAGCGACTCTCTTGGTGGCGACTACCTTGACTACAACAAACCTTACCCCCAATCCACTCGCTCTGATTGCCGATGACATGCAGGTGGTTGACCACGTCATCGCACAGCGCTTGACCACCAGCGTGCCTCTGATCGGCCAGATTTCGCAGTACATCATTGCAGCAGGCGGCAAACGGCTGCGCCCTGCGCTGCTTCTGATGGTGAGCAATGCCCTGGGCAATGCCGATCAGCGCAAGTATTCACTGGCCGCCGTGGTGGAGCTGATTCATACGGCCACCCTGCTGCACGATGATGTGGTGGACGAGTCCACCATGCGCCGAGGCCGCCCCACAGCCAATGAGTCGTTTGGCAATCCTGCCAGCGTGCTGGTGGGCGACTTTCTGCACACCCGCTCGTTCCAGATGATGGTGGAAGCCGGCAATATGCGCATCCTGCAGGTGCTGTCGGATGCCACCAACGTGATTGCCGAAGGCGAAGTACAGCAGCTGATCAACACGCATGACGCCTCGCTGGACATGACGGGGTATCTGCACGTCATCCGCTCCAAGACCGCCAAGCTGTTTGAAGCCAGCACACAGATTGCAGCCATTCTGGCCGATGCTTCTGCGGAAGTAGAAGCCGCCTGCGCCACCTTCGGTCAGGCGCTGGGCACAGCCTTCCAGATCATTGACGACGTACTGGACTACGACGGTGATGCACAGGAAATGGGCAAGAACTTGGGCGACGACCTGCGCGAAGGCAAATGCACACTGCCCCTGATCATTGCCATGCAGCGCGCCAGTGCAGACGATGCACAGCTGATTCGCCATGCCATCGAGCAAGGCTCCACCGATCAGCTGCAGGCCATCTTGCATATTGTCAAAACCACAGGTGCACTGGATGCAACACGCCAGGCCGCACACGATGAGGCCATGCGTGCCATCGCCGCCCTGGGTCAGCTTCCGCAAAATGCCTATACTCAGGCGATGGAACAACTCGCATCGCAGCTCCTGCTTCGCCGCACTTGAGCCACTGAGGGTCGCAGAACCACAGAACGCGACCCTCACACACATCAAATGAACCGCAAAAGCCTGCAACAACAGGCTTTTTGCACCTGTACAGCTACCCCGGTGATAGAGGATGATGCGAACGACACAACATTTTCCGAACTGGGTTCATGACTGCTGTTACCAACGCCCCATCACTTGCACCGACTGGCACCATGCAGCTTCCGGGCTTAGCCCGTGCTTTAGTCAGTGCTGGGCAGCTATCAGAAGCTACTGCTCGTGAAGTCGCCCTCAAGGCCACTGCCAGCAAAAGCAGCTTTGTAGCGCAGCTGGTCAGCAGCGGCCATTTCTCTGCCGCAGAACTAGCCCACCAGATCTCGCTGATCTTCAGCACGCCACTGCTGGATCTGAACGCCATTGACCCGCTGCTGCTGCCCAAGGATCTGCTCGACCCCAAGCTGTGCACCAGCCACCATGTGCTGCCGCTGTGCAAGCGCGGCAACCGCCTGATCGTGGCCACGGCGGCCCCCACCGACAAGGAAGCCACGGAAAAAATCAAATTTGCCTCTCAGATGGGCATTGACTGGATCATTGCCGAGCACGACAAACTGGTCAGACTCATTGAGAGCGCACACAAAAGCGTCACGGAAGCGCTGGACACTTATATTGCAGACGACGAATTCCAGTTCGACGATACCAAGGAAGCTCCCCAGCAGGAGGACAAGGACAGCAGCGCTTCGGACGTAGAAGATGCTCCCGTTGTCAAATTCCTGCACAAGATGCTGATCGATGCCGTCAACATGCGCGCATCGGACCTGCACTTTGAGCCGTATGAGCACAACTACCGCGTGCGCTTTCGTGTGGACGGTGAGCTGCGTGAAATTGCCTCGCCACCTATCACCATCAAGGACAAGCTGGCCTCGCGCATCAAGGTGATTTCACGTCTGGACATTTCGGAAAAACGCGTGCCACAGGATGGCCGCATGAAGCTCAAGATCGGCCCTGAACGGGTGATTGACTTCCGTGTGTCCACCCTGCCCACGCTGTTTGGCGAAAAAATCGTCATTCGTATCTTGGACCCCAACAGCGCCAAGATGGGCATTGATGCCCTGGGCTATGAGCCCGAAGAAAAAGCACGCCTGCTCGATGCCATCCATCGTCCCTACGGCATGATTCTGGTGACCGGCCCCACCGGCTCGGGCAAGACGGTGTCGCTCTACACCTGCCTGAACATCCTCAATCAGCCAGGCGTCAACATCTCGACCGCAGAAGACCCTTCCGAAATCAACATGCCGGGGGTCAACCAGGTCAACGTCAATGACAAGGCGGGCCTGACCTTTGCTGCTGCGCTCAAGGCGTTTTTGCGTCAGGACCCGGACGTGATCATGGTCGGTGAAATCCGTGACCTGGAAACTGCAGACATCGCCATCAAGGCCGCACAGACCGGCCACATGGTGCTCTCGACCCTGCACACCAACGATGCCCCCACCACGCTGACGCGTCTGCGCAACATGGGGGTAGCACCGTTCAACATCGCCTCCAGCGTCATCCTGATTACGGCCCAGCGTCTGGCACGTCGCCTGTGCCCCCAATGCAAGCAGCCGCACGATGTCCCGACGGAAGCGCTGCTGGCCGCAGGCTTTGAAGAAAGCCAGCTCGACGGCTCCTGGGTGCCGTACAAGGCCGTAGGCTGCAGCGCCTGCAACAATGGCTACAAGGGCCGCGTCGGCATCTACCAGGTCATGCCCATCAGCGAAGAAATACAGCAAATCATCCTGCGTGATGGCTCCGCACTGGACATTGCCAACCAGGCCAAGCGCGAAGGCGTCAAATCCTTGCGTGAATCAGGTTTGGACAAGGTCCGGCAAGGCGTTACCTCGCTGGAAGAAGTTCTGGCAGTTACCAACCTATAAGTGTCCGCGTGAATACGGCTGCAGACATAAGCGGCCGGTTCCAGCATCTACAACAGCACTGAGAGCAGAGGGAGTAGCGTGATGGCAAACGCAACAATTGGCCGAGCGCCAGCCAAGGAATTCATCTTTGAATGGGTAGGCAAAGACCGGCAGGGCAAAGAGCTGCGCGGCGAAATGCGAGCCACAGGAGAAGCACAGGTCCAGGCGTCGCTGCGCCGCCAGGGTATCTTCATGACCAAGCTGAAAAAGCGCGCCCTGCGGGCTGGCAAGAAGATCAAGCCCAAGGACATTGCCGTCTTCACGCGCCAGATGGCCACCATGATGAAGGCGGGCGTGCCCTTGCTGCAGGCCTTCGACATCGTGGGCCGCGGCAACCCCAACCCCAGCGTGACCAAGCTGCTCAACGACATCCGTCAGGATGTAGAGACCGGCACTTCACTGAGTGTGGCGTTTCGCAAGCACCCCATGTACTTCGATGCGCTGTACTGCAACCTGGTCGAAGCGGGTGAAGCCGCAGGTATTCTGGAAACCCTGATGGATCGCCTGGCCACCTATATGGAAAAGACCGAGGCCATCAAGGGCAAGATCAAATCAGCCCTGATGTACCCCACCTCGGTCGTGCTGGTGGCCTTTATTGTGGTGACGGTGATCATGATCTTTGTGATCCCTGCCTTCAAGGAAGTCTTTACCTCCTTTGGTGCCGATCTGCCCGCCCCCACCCTGCTGGTAATGTCCATCAGCGAGTTCTTTGTGGACTACTGGTGGCTGATCTTTGGCGTGCTCGGTGGAGGTTTTTACTTTTTCATGCAGGCCTGGAAGCGCAGCCCCAAGATGCAGCGCGTCATGGACCGCCTGCTGCTGAAAATGCCCATCTTTGGCGTGCTGATCGACAAATCCTGCGTGGCGCGCTGGACGCGTACGCTCTCGACCATGTTTGCCGCAGGCGTGCCCCTGGTGGAGGCACTGGACTCTGTGGGCGGCGCTTCCGGCAACAGCGTCTACAAGGAGGCCACCGACCGCATCCAGCATGAAGTAGCCACCGGCTCCAGCCTGAACGTGGCCATGGCCAATGCCAATGTCTTTCCATCCATGGTGCTGCAGATGTGCGCCATTGGCGAGGAGTCGGGTGCCATTGACCACATGCTGGGCAAGGCTGCCGACTTCTACGAACAAGAGGTCGATGAGATGGTGGCCGGGCTTTCCAGCCTGATGGAGCCCATCATCATCGTGTTTCTGGGTGGCATCATCGGCAGCATCGTGGTGGCCATGTACCTGCCTATCTTCAAATTGGGACAAGTGGTTTGATGGACGTTTTTGCACTGGGGGATATCGCCCTCGCAGCTTTGCTCGGTCTGCTGATTGGCAGTTTTTTGAACGTCGTCATCCATAGACTTCCACAGATGCTGGAGCAGCAGTGGGACGCTGAATGCGCCCAGCATGCTGCCTCCAAGGCTGGCAAGGCATACACGCCAGCAGCCCCTGCACTCACGCTGTGCAGGCCGCGCTCACGCTGCCCGCACTGTGGCCATGCCATTGTCTGGTACGAGAACATTCCCGTGCTCAGCTGGCTGGCACTGCGCGGCAAATGCCGCGGCTGCAGTCGCCGCATCAGCATTCGCTATCCACTGGTAGAGCTCGCCACCGCGGCCCTGTTTGCCTGGTGCATCCACCGCTGGGGCTTCACACCCACAGGCCTGGCCTGGTGCGGCTTCAGTGCCGCCCTGCTGACGCTGGCACTGATTGACTGGGACACCACCTATCTGCCGGACGACATCACCCTGCCGCTGGTGTGGAGCGGCCTCATCGTTGCAGCCCTGCAGTGGAACAGTATTGCGCTGTCAGAAGCCCTGTGGGGGGCTGTGGCGGGCTATCTGTCACTGTGGCTGGTGTACTGGGGCTTCAAGCTGCTCACTGGCAAGGAAGGCATGGGCTATGGCGACTTCAAGCTGTTTGCAGGACTGGGGGCGTGGTTCGGCTGGCAGGCGCTGGTGCCGCTGATTTTGCTGGCCTCGGTGATTGGCGCCATCGTCGGCATTGCCATGAAGCTGCGCAGCAGCCTGCGCGAAGGTGGCTACATCCCCTTTGGCCCATTTCTGGCTGGCGGTGGCTTTGCCGTGCTGTTCTGGGGCCATGACCGCATCATGCGCACCTTGCTGCAAGGCCTGGGGATCTGAATATGCAGCGCGCTTACCGGCTGGGCCTGACGGGAGGCATTGGCAGCGGCAAAAGCACCGTGGCCCAGATACTGGCCAGCGCGGGTGCTGCGATCATGGATGCGGACGCCATCGCGCGCAGCATTACCGCGCCCCATGGGGCCGCCATCGCCCCGATTGCTGAGGCCTTTGGCCCCCAGGCCATTGGTGCGGACGGTGCACTGGACCGTGCCTACATGCGCCAGCTGGTGTTTCAGGACGCCACGGCCCGCCAGCGGCTGGAAGCCATCACCCACCCCTTGATTGCCCAGCTGACCGAGCAGCAGGCGCTACAGGCCCAGCAACGCGGCGCGCGCCTGCTGGTGTTTGATGTGCCTTTGCTGGTGGAATCTGGCCGCTGGCGCCAGCAGCTGGATGCGGTGCTGGTCGTCGATTGCGAGCCCGAAACCCAGATCCAGCGCGTCATGGCCCGCAACGGTCTGGAGCGCACTGCAGTGGAAAAAATCCTCGCTGCGCAAGCCCGTCGTCAGCAACGCATGGCAGCCGCTGACTATGTGATCTACAACGACGGCATAGATTTAGCAGCATTGCGCACAGAAGTGCTATCAATTTCGGCATGGTTGCCGCTATGATGACAACCGTGTCGCCTTTTTATGGCGGGCACGCATGTGACCCCGTACCTTTTTTGCCTGCGCCTACCGGGATACTGACAGCGTGATCCTTTACGAGTACCCTTTCAACGAACGGCTACGCACCTACTTGCGTCTGGAACAACTCTTCCGGCGTTTGTTTGAACTCGTCTCGCGCGAATCGTCCATTGATCACCATTTCGCACTGGTTACCATGTTCGAAATCATGGACGTGGCCTCCCGTGCTGACCTCAAGTCCGACCTGCTGCGCGATCTTGATCGCAACAAAAGCATGTTCGAAAACCTGCGTGACAACCCAGCCATTGCGCAGGACATGCTGGACCACATCATCCAGCAGCTGAACCAGTGCTACAGCGCGCTGCACACCCAGACCGGCAAGACAGGCCAGCCCCTGACCGAGATTGACTGGCTGATGAGCATTCGCAGCCGTATCAGCATCCCTGGCGGCACCAGCAGCTTTGACCTGCCGGCCTACCACCGCTGGCAAAACTGCCCTGCTGAACAGCGCCATGCCGATCTGCAGCAGTGGACCCAATGCCTCAGACCGCTGGCCGATGCACTGGCGCTGCTGCTGCGCCTGCTGCGCGAAACTGGCTCGCCCCAGAAAGTGGCAGCCACCAACGGGCAATTCCAGCAGTCACTGCAGGCTGGCAAAGCCTACCAGCTGCTGCGCCTGCGCATCTCCACGGAGTCCGGCCTGATTCCTGAAATCAGCGCCAATCGGCTGATGGTGTCTGTGCGCCTGCTGCGCGCCAATGAACAGGGTGCCCTGCAAGCGACCAGTGAAAATGCGGTTTTTGAGCTCACGCTGTGCGCCTGAGCGCCGCCACATGCCAGACTTATACGCATGAGCGATTCGACCATCCACCCCACCGTGCAATGCCCGACCTGCGGCGGCCCTAGCCTGTTTGCGCCCAGCAATGCGTGGCGTCCTTTCTGCAGTCAGCGCTGCAAGAACATTGATCTGGGCGCCTGGGCTGCCGAAGCGTTTCGTGTGCCAGCCCAGCCACCACAGGACAATGAATACGGCGACCCGCGCAAGGAAGATTAAAAAACCATAGCTTTCAGCGCCCAACAAATAAGGGATTCAGATAGTTTTCTATCTAAATCCCTTTGTTTTTCAGCGCTGGCAGCTCTTATTTCTGCAGTTCTTCCACCGCATACACACTGGCATCAAACGGCAGGCCGCGCTCTTCGCTGAGCCACTGCAGCACCGGCAGCGAGCCTTCCAGCACGGGCTGCACCTGCAGCGGCAATTGCTGCCAGGCCATCTGCTGGCCTTCGAGCATGGCGAACTCACCCTCCCACTGCGTAATCTTGCACCAGTGCAAGCGCACCAGGGCGTGGCTGTATGCGTGCTCCGTCACCTTCCAAGGCAGGCAGTTGGTAATGGTGATGCCTAGCTCTTCCTGCAACTCGCGGCGCAGCGCCTGCTCCACGGTTTCGCCAGCTTCGAGCTTGCCGCCGGGAAACTCCCACCAGCCCGCGCGGGGCTTGCCCTCAGGGCGGCTGGTGATCAGCAGCGCGCCATCGCTTTCGCGAATCAGCACGCCCACGGCGACTTCGGTATGTTTACGTTCTGCAGGGGTAGTCACTGTCAAAAATCTGCTTTCTTAAATTTCAGCGCCGTCAGTCAGGCCTTCGACATCGGCAATGCGCTGACGCGGTGCTGCGGGGCGCTCACTGCGACCGGCATAGTCACGCGCAAACTGCTGGGCCACACGGCCGCTGCGTGAGCCGCGCTCCAAGGCCCAGACCAGCGCTTCAGGCTCCGCCGCTTTGATGGCAGCCTCGTCCAAGCCCATGGAGTGCAGCCACTGCGCCACCACGCGCAGGTATTCGTCCTGGCTGAAGGGGTAGAAGCTCACCCACAGGCCAAAGCGCTCAGACAGCGAGATTTTCTCTTCGACGACTTCGCCGGGGTGGATCTCACCATCCTTGCCCTTGGTGGTCTGCAGGTTGTCGCTCATGTACTCGGGCAGCAGATGGCGGCGGTTGCTGGTCGCATAGACCAGCACATTGGGCGTGGCAGCAGACACAGAACCATCCAGGATGGACTTCATGGCCTTGTAACCGGGCTCGCCTTCTTCAAAGCTCAGGTCGTCGCAGTAGATGATGAACTTCTCAGCACGACCAGCGACCACGTCCACGATATCGGGCAGATCGGTCAGATCGGCCTTGTCCACCTCTATCAGGCGCAGCCCCTGCGGGGCATAAGCATGCAGGCAGGCGCGAATCAGCGATGACTTGCCCGTGCCCCGCGCCCCCGTGAGCAGCACATTGTTGGCCGTGCGGCCCTGCACAAACTGCTCGGTATTGCGCGCGATTTTTTCTTTCTGCGCATCAATGTTCTGCAGGTCCGACAGCTGCATGGCGCCCACATGGCGCACAGGCTCCAGCACCCCACAACCGTTGGCACGCTTGCGGTAGCGCCAGGCAATGGCGGCATTCCAGTCAGCGGGCGCCTGCAGCGGCTGCGGCAGCACAGATTCAATGCGTTGCATGAGCCGCTCGGCACGTTCGACCAGGCGCTCCAGAGGGTTCATCACATTTTGCACAATGGGGTCTCCATTTTTTAATTTTGATAGCTGCTTGCGCTGATCAATGCTTGGTTTCAGATAGTTTTCCATCTGAAATGCTGATAAATCCAGCGCAAACTGCTCTTAAAAAAGAAAGGAGCCATCAGGCCCCTCACAGCATCTCCAGCGCTGCACAACGCCCAGCCCGCAGGGCGGTGCAGGCGCGACGCAAGCTCGCAGACAGTGGCAGCGCCACGGCAAGAGCTTGCAACAAAGCCTGCAGGGCGTTTTGCAGCGCCACAGCCACCTATCAAGAGCGGTAGTCGGCGTTGATGGAAACATAGTCATGGCTCAGGTCGCAGGTCCACACGGTCTGCGACGCATCACCACGGCCCAGCAGCACACGCACGGTGATTTCCTGCTGCTTCATCACGCGCTGGCCATCTTCTTCCCTGTAGGAAGGATTGCGGCCGCCATCGACCACCACATGCACATCGTCCAGGTACAGATCAATCTTGGTCTGGTCCAGGTCCGCAATGCCAGCATAGCCCACGGCAGCCAGGATGCGGCCCAGGTTGGGGTCAGAGGCAAAGAAGGCGGTCTTGACCAGGGGCGAGTGGGCAATGGAGTAAGCCACCAGACGGCATTCCTCTTCGGTCTTGCCGCCCTCCACCTTGACGGTGATGAACTTGGTAGCGCCTTCACCATCGCGCACGATGGCCTGAGCCAGCAGACGCGCCACGTCCTGCAGCGCGGCCTTCAGTGCCTGGGCTTCGGCGCCGTCCCAGTTGGTGATGACCTCATTGCCCGCCTTGTGCGTAGCAATCAGCACAAAGGAGTCGTTGGTGGAGGTGTCGCCATCAATGGTCACGCGGTTGAAGGAGCCATCAGCCAGTTCCTTGACCAGACCCTGCAGCAACTCGGGCGCGATGGCTGCATCGGTGGCCAGATAGCCCAGCATGGTCGCCATATTCGGGCGAATCATGCCTGCACCCTTGCTGATGCCGGTGATGTGCACCGTCTTGCCACCCACTTGCACGCTGCGGCTGTAGGCCTTGGGCTGGGTGTCGGTGGTCATGATGCCTTCGGCAGCTACGGCCCAGTTGTCGGCCTTGGCGGCCGCAATGGCGGCAGGCAGACCGGCCACAATGCGGTCCACAGGCAGCTCTTCCATGATCACGCCGGTGGAGAAAGGCAGCACCTGCTGCTCGCTCACGCCCAGCTCCTTGGCCAGCGCAGCGCAGGTCTTGCGGGCATTGGCCAGACCAGCTGCGCCCGTGCCTGCATTGGCATTGCCGGTGTTGATCACCATGGCGCGGATGCCCTGGCCTGCGGCCAGATGCTCACGGCAGACTTGCACAGGTGCTGCACAGTAACGGTTCTGCGTGAACACGCCTGCGACGCTGGCGCCTTCATCCAGCAAAAACACGGTCAGGTCTTTGCGGTTGGCTTTGCGCACACCGGCTTCGGTCACACCAATACGAACACCAGCGACGGGGAACAGGTCAGCGGCGACGGGAACGGGCAAATTCACAGGCATTGCAGGGCTTCCTACAGAAAAACAGTTAGTCCCTGATTATGGAGACAAACCGCTGCGCACAACGAAAAACACGGGCATGCAGCCCGTGTTGTTTGTGGATGTAGGCATCAACGACTGCAGAAGTCCATCAAGCCAGTTTGCCGTGGCAATTCTTGAACTTCTGGCCGCTACCGCAGGGGCATGGGTCGTTGCGGCCCACACGCACGCCAGCTGGCAGCTCAAAACGGTCCGTCTTGTCACCATCGGCGCTGGCGTACTGCATACCCTGCTGGGCGCTTTCCGCATGCTCTTCAATATTTTGTGCCACCTGCTCCAGCTGCTCAGGCTGCTGGATGCGCACGGTCAGCAGCACGCGGGTCACTTCGTTCTTGACCTGGTCGATCAGCTGGCGGAACAGCTCAAACGCCTCGCGCTTGTATTCCTGCTTGGGCTGCTTCTGTGCAAAGCCGCGCAGGTGGATACCCTGGCGCAGATAGTCCAGCGCTGCTAGGTGGTCACGCCAGTTGGTGTCAAAGCTTTGCAGCAGCACGGCGCGCTGGAAGTTCATGAACTGGTCCTTGCCGACCAGATCCAGCTTGCCCTGATAGACATCGTTGGCAGCCTTCACGCAGGCTTCCAGGATCTCTTCGTCGGTGATGCTTTCCGAATCCTTGACCATGCCTTGCAGGTCGATGTGCACCTGCCACTCTGCCAGCGCTTTTTCCAGCGCAGGCAGGTTCCACTGCTCTTCCATGGACTCGGCAGGCACATACATGCGCACCATGTCTGCCACACAATCTTCGCGCATGGCGTTGATCATGTCGGTCAGGTCTTCGGTGTCCAGAATGTCGTTGCGCTGCTGGTAGATCACCTTGCGCTGGTCATTGGCCACGTCGTCGTATTCGAGCAGCTGCTTGCGCATGTCGAAGTTGCGTGCTTCCACCTTGCGCTGTGCAGACTCGATGGAGCGGGTCACGATACCTGCTTCGATGGCTTCACCCTCAGGCATCTTCAGGCGGTCCATGATGGCACGCACGCGGTCACCCGCGAAGATGCGCATCAGCTGGTCATCCAGACTCAGATAGAAGCGCGAAGAGCCGGGGTCACCCTGGCGGCCCGAACGACCACGCAACTGGTTGTCGATACGGCGCGATTCATGGCGCTCGGTAGCGATGATGCGCAGGCCGCCCAGCGCCTTGACCTCTTCGTGGTCCTTGTGCCACTGCGCACGCAGCTCGGCAATCTTGGCCTGCTTGGTGGCATCGTCCAGCTCAGGGTTGGCGGCGATTTCCGCTTCCTGCTTGCTGATGTTGCCACCCAGCACAATGTCGGTACCACGGCCAGCCATATTGGTGGCGATGGTGATCATGCCCTTGCGACCGGCCTGGGCGATGATGTCAGCTTCCTTGGCGTGCTGCTTGGCGTTCAGCACCTGGTGGGGCAGCTTGGCAGCCGTGAGCAGCTGGTCAATGATTTCCGAGTTCTCGATCGAGGTCGTACCCACCAGCACAGGCTGGCCGCGCTCGTAGCATTCGCGAATGTCTTCGATGGCGGCGTTGTACTTTTCCTGCGTGGTCTTGTAGACGCGGTCCAGCTGGTCCACACGCTTGCTGGGCTTGTTCGGAGGAATCACCACGGTTTCCAGGCCATAGATGCTCTGGAATTCGTAAGCTTCGGTGTCAGCCGTACCCGTCATACCCGCCAGCTTGCTGTAGAGGCGGAAGTAGTTCTGGAAGGTGATCGAGGCCATGGTCTGGTTCTCGGCCTGAATGGCCACACCTTCCTTGGCTTCCACGGCCTGGTGCAGACCATCGCTCCAGCGGCGGCCACTCATCAGACGGCCGGTGAACTCGTCCACGATGGTGACTTCACCGTTTTGCACCACATAGTGCTGGTCACGGTGATAGATATGGTGGGCGCGCAGTGCAGCGTACAGGTGGTGCACCAGCGCAATGTTCGAAGGGTCGTACAGCGAAGCGCCTTCTGGCAGCAGGCCCGCTTCCATCAAAATGCGCTCTGCCTTTTCGTGACCTTCTTCGGTCAGGAACACCTGGTGGCTCTTTTCGTCCACGGTGAAGTCACCGGGCTTGGTCACACCTTCGCCCGTGCGGGGGTCTGCCTCGCCTTCCTGACGCACCAGTTGCGGAGCCAGCTTGTTGATGACCTGGTACATGGCCGTGTTGTCTTCGGCAGGACCAGAGATGATCAGAGGCGTACGCGCTTCGTCGATCAGGATGGAGTCCACCTCGTCGACGATGGCAAAGTTCAGACCACGCTGCACACGATCGGCCTTGTCATAGACCATGTTGTCACGCAGGTAGTCGAAGCCGTATTCGTTATTCGTGCCGTAGGTAATGTCAGCCAGATAGGCCAGCTGCTTGTCTTCGCGTGGCGCCTGGGGCAGGTTCACCCCCACGGACAGGCCCAGGAAGTTATAGAGCGGACGCATGGTTTCCGCGTCGCGGCTGGCCAGGTAGTCGTTCACCGTCACCACATGCACGCCATTGCCGGTCAGTGCGTTCAGGTAGACGGGCAGGGTCGAGGTCAGCGTCTTGCCTTCACCAGTGCGCATTTCGGCAATCTTGCCGTAGTGCAGCGCCATACCACCGAGCAGCTGCACATCAAAGTGGCGCATCTTCATGACACGCTTGGAGGCCTCACGCACTACAGCAAAGGCTTCAGGCAAGAGATCATCCAGCGCTTCACCCTTGGCCAGACGGTCTTTGAATTCTTGGGTTTTGGCCCGCAAAGCCTGGTCATCGAGCTTTTCCAGCTCTGGCTCCATCGCATTGATACGAGCCACCGTCTTGCGGTACTGCTTGAGAAGCCGGTCATTGCGGCTGCCGAAAAGTTTGGTGAGAAAGTTGACCATGCGAACGGAAGCCACTGAGCAGCGCTGCAAACAGCAGCACCGGCAGCGGCCAAATCCCTAATGTAGAGTTGTCATGCAGATGGGCTCATTCAGCGACAAAACAAGAGCCTCATGCACTGAAAGCCAAAAATTGATTCTAACTGCCGCTTGCGCTTTAGCTCCAGTCTCCTGCAGACAGCCCGCGCACGCACAGCATGATGTGCTGATAATGCACAAATCCTGACACCTGATCTGCCATGCATTCGCGCCGCCATATCGCTATTTCTCTGGAACAAGCCGCACACACCTCACCCATGCTGTCGTCATTGGTAAAGCAGGCACAAGACGCCAATGCGCGCCTGAAGTGCATTGCCCCACTGCTGCCTCCGGGCCTGCGGCCGCACGTGCAACCCGGCCCGCTGGAAGGTGACGTCTGGTGCCTGATCGTGAAAAACAGCGCTGCGGCCAGCAAGCTGCGCCACCTGCTGCCGGGGCTGGAGGCGCATCTGCGCAACAAGGGCTGGAACGTGAACCGCATTCAGATCAAGATCTTGAATGCGTCACCCTGGCAAAGCCCCATGTGAGCCTGGGTACAGACGAAAAAAAAGACCCTGATGGGTCTTTACATAACTGAAGACATGGTGCCGGTTGTCGGATTCGAACTGACGACCTACCGCTTACAAGGCGGGTGCTCTACCAACTGAGCTAAACCGGCGAAAGCTGAAATTCTAATACAAGTTTTGCGCTTGCAGAAAAATTCAGGACTTTATTTCACACGTTTGAGTGCGGGGCGTTTGCCACCCGCAGCAGGCGCTGGTGGCGAAGGAGGCTCGTCGCCATCCGAAGGCTTGCTGCTGGCGCTGACCAGCTGCACCACGGGTGTGCTCGCTGCAGGCTCCTGCTCTGGTGCAGCCTCATCCTCTGCTTCAGCAGCGGCAAGAGCCGCCGCGTCATCTGCCAGCTCTGCCAGCAAATCGTCAATCACGGGGAAAGACATGCCTTGCCCGGTCTCACGCGCATAAATGGCCTGCACGCGCTCAACGGGCACCATGATGTCATGGGGTCTGCCACCAAAACGGGCCTTGAATTCAATATATTCATTGCCCAGCTGCAGACTGCCCGTGGCGTCATAGCTGACGTTGAGCACGATTTCCCCGCCATTGACGTATTCACGCGGCACTTGCACCGAGCGATCCACTTTGACAGCCAGATAAGGCGTAAAGCCGTTATCCGTACACCACTCATGAATGGCACGAATGAGGTATGGCCGTGTAGAGGTGGCAGAAGACTCTGTCATGAACAAATTCCAGCAAACAGCAAACGCAGGGGGAAACACAAAAGCACAAGAATTACTTGCGCATCACCTTCTCGGAAGGGGTCAGGGCTTCAATGTAGGCAGGGCGCGAGAAGATGCGCTCGGCGTACTTGAGCAAGGGCGCAGCGTTCTTGCTCAGCTCAATGCCGTAGTAGTCCAGACGCCACAGCAGGGGAGCAATCGCCACGTCGAGCATGGAGAAGCCTTCGCCCAGCATGTACTTGTTCTTCAGGAACACAGGAGCCAGCTGGGTCAGACGGTCACGGATGTGCTGACGTGCCTTTTCCACTTCCTTTTCGTTGCCCTTGACATTGCGCTGCTCCAGCGTGTTCACGTGCACGAACAGTTCTTTTTCAAAGTTCAGCAGGAACAGACGCACACGCGCACGATCCACAGGGTCACCAGGCATCAGCTGGGGATGGGGGAAGCGCTCATCAATGTACTCATTGATGATGTTCGATTCATACAGAATCAGGTCACGTTCAACCAGGATGGGAACTTGACCGTAGGGGTTCATCGCCGCGATCTCTTCGGGCTTGTTGTACAAGTCCACATCGCGAATCTCGAAGTCCATTCCCTTCTCGAACAGCACAAAGCGGCAACGGTGGGAATAAGGGCAAGTCGTTCCCGAATAAAGCACCATCATGGCGGAAGCTCCTAAAAATCAAAAAGAGTGGGACGCCTGAAAGCGCCCACTCTGCTGCGACCGAACTGCCTCACACCCAGGGTATGAGGCAGCACAGACTGTCTAATTATTTAACGTCTTTCCAGAACGCGGCGTTCAGTCTCCAGGTGATCAAGATAAAGATACCCAGGAAGATCAGGACACCGATACCCACGCGAATGCGGGTATTTTGGGCTGGTTCACCCATCCATTGTAGGAAGTTCACCAAGTCCCCTACAGCCTGATCGTACTCTTGTGGGGTCATTGTTCCCGGAGTAACGGTTTCCCAGCCCTTGAATACCTGGGTGTTTTGACCATCTACCACCACATCTTCAAAGATGGCGCGGCGTGCACCCTGCAGCTCCCACAGCACATGGGGCATGCCCACCGAAGGGAAGACCAGGTTATTCCAGCCCGTGGGCTTGGTGGAGTCCAGATAGAAGGTACGCAGGAAGGTGTAGATGTAATCTGCACCCGAGCCATCGTGGCTGGCGCGAGAGCGCGCAATCACCGTCAGATCAGGTGGGTTGGCACCAAACCAGGCTGCTGCCTGCTTGGGATCAATCGCAGCCACCATGGTGTCACCCACTTTTTCTGTGGTGAACAGCAGGTTGTCCTTGATTTCCTGATCACTCAGTCCAATGTCCTTCAAGCGGTTGTAGCGCATGAAAGCTGCCGAGTGACACCCCAGGCAGTAGTTCACGAACAGCTTGGCACCGTTTTGCAGCGATGCCTGGTTCGTCACATCCACTGGAGCCTTGTCCAGTGGCACCAGGCCACCGCCTGCGGCATGTGCACCACCCACAATGCCAAGCGCGGCAATCAGCGTGAGAAACAGCTTTTTCATTGTTCTTATCTCCTAGCTCAGTGGTGTGGCTTGAAAGTCACGCGATCAGGAACAGGCTTGGGTGTACCCAGCTGGCTCCACCAGGGCATCAGCAGGAAGAAGCCGAAGTAGAACAAGGTGCCCACCTGCGAAACGCGCTCACCCATGGGGGATGGCGGCTGCACACCCAGATACGCCAGGATCACGAAGTTGATCACGAACACGGCATACACATACTTGTGCCATGAGGGACGGTAGCGAATGGACTTCACAGGGCTGCAGTCCAGCCATGGCAGCGCAAACAGAATCACCACGGCGCCGCCCATCACAACCACACCCCAGAACTTGGCATCGATGCTCAGCATCAGCACCACAGCGACGGCCGCAGCCACTACCGCCACCAGCTTGAACAGGCCTGCCATCTTGGACTTGAAGAGAGCCAGCAGCGCAGCCAGCACCACGCAGCCCACCAGCACATACATCATCTCGGCAGTAATCGCACGCAGCATGGAGTAAAACGGCGTGAAATACCACACGGGAGCGATGTGCGCAGGCGTCTTCAGCGGGTCAGCGGGGATGAAGTTGTTGTACTCCAGGAAGTACCCACCGAACTCTGGCGCGAAGAACACCACCGCCGAGAACAGGAACAGGAACACAGCCACGCCAAAGATGTCGTGCACGGTGTAGTAGGGATGGAAAGGCACGCCGTCCAGCGGATTGCCATTGGCATCCTTGGGCGCATTGGGAGCCTTGATCTCGATACCGTCAGGGTTGTTCGAGCCCACATCGTGCAGCGCCAGTAAGTGCGCCACCACCAGACCCAGCAACACCAGCGGCACGGCAATCACGTGGAAGCTGAAAAAGCGGTTCAGCGTTGCATCACCGACCACATAGTCACCACGAATCAAGATCGCCAGGTCAGGGCCGATCACGGGTACTGCAGCAAACAGGTTCACGATCACCTGCGCGCCCCAGTAAGACATCTGGCCCCATGGCAGCAGGTAGCCCATGAAGGCTTCAGCCATCAGCGCCAGGAAGATGGCGCAGCCGAAGATCCAGACCAGCTCGCGTGGCTTGCGGTAGGAGCCATAGAGCAGACCACGGAACATGTGCAGATAGACCACCACAAAGAAGGCCGATGCACCGGTGGAGTGCATATAGCGAATCAGCCAGCCCCATGGCACATCACGCATGATGTATTCCACAGACGCAAAGGCTTTTTCAGCGTCAGGCTTGTAGTGCATGACCAGGAAGATCCCGGTCACGATCTGGATCACCAGCACCAGCAGTGCCAGCGAACCAAAGATGTACCAGAAGTTGAAGTTCTTTGGAGCGTAGTACTCCGACATATGCATCTTGTAGCCTGCAAATGCCGAAGGAAAACGATTTTCAAACCAGTTCTTGACCTTCGCACCGGTCGCGGCGTTCGGGTCGATCTCTTTGAATTCGTGGGCCATGTCGTTCTAACTCCATCAAGCCTTGTCGTCGCCAATCAGAAGTGTGTTCTCTGACAGGAACTTATAAGGAGGCACTTCCAGGTTGTCGGGTGCTGGCTTGTTCTTGAAGACACGGCCAGCCATGTCAAAAGTAGAGCCGTGGCATGGGCACAGGAAGCCGCCCTTCCAGTCTGCAGGCAGCGAAGGCTGGGCGCCGGTAGCGAACTTATCCACAGGCGAGCACCCCAGGTGCGTGCAAATCCCCACTGCAACAAACACCTCGGGCTTGATGGAACGCCATGTATTGCGTGCGTAAGGAGGCGTGAGCTGATCCTGGTTACGCAGCGATTCGGGGTCTGCCAGCTGGCTGTCCAGCTCGGGCAGCTCCGCGAGCTGTTCCGGTGTGCGCTTCAAGATCCACACAGGCTTGCCACGCCATTCCACGGTCAGCTTTTCGCCTGGAGCCAGCGCGGAGATATCCACTTCCACTGCAGCCCCTGCGGCCTTGGCCTTTTCAGAAGGCTGGAAAGTACTCACAAAAGGCACTGCAACCGCTGCGCCGCCTACTGCGCCAGCGCAGGCAGACGTGATGATCCACGTCCGCTTGCTGGAGTCGACAGGTGTATCGCTCATGGGGATCCTCGATAAAACATCGCTAGGTATAAGGTCAATCGAGAAATTGTAGCTTGTCGAAAAATTGGAATCCAAGCACCTATCCTCCCCCCTTCTTGCGTTAAATCATGCAATATGACTTATCTCAATCAAACAGGAGATTCGCATGTCTATGCTGCAGGAGTTTCGTGAGTTTGCCGTCAAGGGCAACGTGATCGATCTGGCCGTCGGCGTGATCATCGGCGGGGCCTTCGGGAAGATCGTCGATTCCGTGGTGAAGGACCTGATCATGCCGCTGGTGGGGCTGGTGTTCGGCAAGCTGGACTTCTCCAACCTGTTCATCGTGCTGGGCAGTGTTCCCGAAGGAACGCCGCGCACGCTGTCTGCCCTGCAGGAAGCGGGCGTGCCTGTGCTGGCCTATGGCAGCTTCATTACCGTGGCGGTGAATTTTGTGATTTTGGCGTTCATCATTTTCGTGATGATCAAGCAGATCAACCGCCTCAAGCGCGAGACACCGCCCCCTGCTCCCGCACCTGAAGTGACGCCTGAAGAAGTCCTGCTGCTGCGCGAAATCCGCGATCAGCTGCGCCGCTGAAAGCGCATGCTTCGCGCTAGGGAACTTAAACCTGCACCCTCGCACTGGCTGAGAGCTTTTGTGCCATGCGCACAGCCTCCAGCAGGCTGGAAGCATCGGCCACGCCCTGCCCCGCGATGTCAAAGGCCGTGCCGTGGTCCGGGCTGGTGCGCACCAGAGGCAGGCCAAGTGTCACATTTACGCCACTTTCCACGCCCAGATATTTGATGGGTATCAAGCCCTGGTCGTGGTACATGGCCAACACCACATCAAACTCGCCGGGGTGACCGGGCACATTGCGGGCCCGCATGAATACGGTGTCGGGCGCAAACGGCCCCTGTGCATCAATGCCCTGCGCGCGGGCAGCAGCGATGGCAGGCGCAATGATGTCTATCTCTTCCGAGCCAAACAGGCCGCCCTCACCCGCATGGGGGTTGAGCCCCGCCACACCAATGCGCGGCGCACGGCCCAGCATGCGCTGCAGTGCGGCATGGGTGATCTGCAGGGTCTGCATGATGTTGTCCAAGGTCACGGCTTCCAGCGCCTTGCGCAGCGAGACATGGATGCTCACCAGCACGGTGCACAGCTCATCATTGGCCAGCATCATGCGCACCGGCATCTCGCTCATGGCGACGCCTGCATGCTGCGCAGCTTCTGCCTGCAGCAGTTCGGTATGGCCGGGGTAGGCCACACCACCTGCATGCAGTGCTTCCTTGTGCAGCGGCGCAGTCACCAGAGCGGCAATCTCACCACGCAGGGCGGCACGCGCCGCCCATTGCACGCAGGCTGCGGCGGCAGCACCTGCGCTGTCCGTGATCTGCCCCCAGGGTGCAGGAGGCGGCATGTCCGGCAGCTCCAGCACAGGGATGCAGCGCGGCGGCACCTGCCATGCCTCATCCGGGCTGGCAATCACAGCCACAGGCAGCGAGGTTTCGCCAGCCACGGCAATGGCCTGCGCACCACGGCGCATGGTGGCCACATCCCCCACGACAAAACAGCCCTGCAGCAGCGCAGGCTGGTCACGAAACACCTTGGCAATGATTTCCGGGCCAATGCCCGCAGAATCTCCTTGCGTGATGGCAATGGCTTTGTTTTTATGCATGAAATTGACCTATAACGCTGATGCAGCAAGCGCTGAAAGCTATGAAATTTATGCTGGATTATCGATCTCGATAAACCGGTGGCTCAGCCCCAGTTGCTGCGCCACATGGGCAGCCACGGCAGGCGCGCCATAGCGCTCGGTGGCATGGTGGCCCGCGGCAATAAAGGTGGTGCCGGTCTCACGCGCCAGATGGGCCTGGGGCTCGGAGATTTCACCCGTGATATAGGCATCAGCCCCTGCGGCCAGCGCGCTTTCAAAGAAGCCCTGCGCGCCACCCGTGCACCAGGCCAGACGGCGTATGGGCTTGTCCTGCGCACCGCTGACGCAGGTCACGGCACGGCCCAGCACCTGCTGCACATGGTCTGCCAGGGCAGCAGGACTGGCAAAACTGGCATCACCCACCATGCCCAGCGCCTGCTCGCCAAAGGTGGTGTCCCACTGTACGCCGAGCTTGGCGCCCAGCTGCGCGTTATTGCCCAGCTCGGGGTGGGCATCGAGCGGCAGGTGGTAGGCGAACAGATTGATGTCATGCGCCAGCAGCAGACGGATGCGTTCCTTCATCCAGCCCGTGATGCGGCCATCCATGCCTTTCCAGAACAGGCCGTGGTGCACAAAGATGGCATCGGCCTTGTCGGCAATGGCGGCTTCAATCAGGGCACGGCTGGCCGTCACGCCGCTGACGATGTGGCGAATCTCGGCCTTGCCTTCGACCTGCAGGCCGTTGGGGCCGTAGTCCTTGAAGCGCTCAGGCTGGAGCAAGGCATCGAAATGGGAGAGAAGGTCTTGTCGCTGGATCATGGCGTCGATTGTGCCAAGCGTTCAGGAAGCACGAGTGCAGCAGGCCATAAAAAATGACCGGAGTCAAGCCCCGAGTGGAAAGCACGGGGGGCTTGAAACCATATACAAGGCAATAGGTTAGCTCTGTTTCATGCCGTTTGAAGGGAGCGCGGCGATGTGGGCTGGGAGCCACATAAGAGCCTAGAGAAAGCAAGCTAAGGCGTGTTGGGTCGGCAAGATATAGCTCTGCTCGTGAGCTACACACAGATGTTAGCTACCTCGCTCAACTCTTGATTTTTCGCTAATCATCCCCAAGTCAAAAGACCCGCTACGGTGGCGGGCCGACGAACACTGCACTGGGAGCATAAACCATGTTTGGAAAAATTGAAGGTCAGCGCTTGAATCTGGCCAAGATGTACATAGCCAACTACTGCCGCGCATTGGCGGATCAGGCTGGTGGCGTGGACGTGCATCATGTTGTGAGCACGATCAATCGGGAGTACAAATTGGTTCCTCAAGAAGAGGTCGAGGCATTAGCCCAGGATGTCACCTACTTCTACAATTGCCTAGGGAATCAACAAGTCACGGGAATTGATCGCGGCAGCTATTGGAAATGGCGTGCGATGAGCCCTTTCGAGGCTAAAGCTGATCTGAATCGCGAGCTTGACGCCCTTGGTGCTGATTAAGACCCTCAGGTGACGCTCATCACTCGAACGCGCGGCAGTGTGCTGCACGCTTAGGGGGATGAACTACGTGGTGCGGTCTTAGCTACGCTAGTCTTCCTGAACCCTCTGTCCCCCGCCATGAACGCCTCCAGCATGTGCGGGATCAGCGTCGTGGCATCGACCGCCTCGCCATACGCCTGCGCGTGCAGCGCGGCGTAGCGGTCGAGGTCGGCTTTCAAGCTGGCCGGGCAGGCAAAGGTCAGCTTCACGCTCTCGGTCTTGGGCAGCGGCCCCAGCCGCAGTTTTCTGGTCGTGCTCATCGGGAAGTGCCCTTGTTGAAGAACAGCGGCTGATAGGGCCGCAGCATCAGATCGCGGTTCACGATGATGCGCACCGGCAAGCCGGGGCGGCTGGTCAGCGTGGGTTGGATGTTGAGGTTGCGCCGGGTCACTTCCTGGCCGACCTGGTTCACGGTGTCCTGCAGGCTGTCGCGCCCGGCGATGATGACGCGATCACCGTCCTGGCGGTTCTCGGGTGCGGCCAGTTCGGCACCTACGCCCAGCAGCGTGGTCAGCACGGCACCGGCAAAGATCCGATCCCAATGCCAGTCCACGTCGTCTTCCAGACCCGCATACCCTGCTGGGTCGGTGCCGACCAAGTTGTCGAGCGTGAGCGATGACGTGTCGGGCAGGATGATGCGGTTCCATACCACCTGCACGCGGCTTTGGCCGTAGCTGACCTGGCTGTTGTACTTGCCCAGGATGCGGGAACCCTGCGGGATCAGTAGGAACTTGCCAGTGGCCGTGTCATAGATCGGCTCCGTCACCGTGGCGATCACGTCGCTCGGCAGGTCGGACTTGATGCCCGTGACCAGTGCCCCGGCAATGACCGTTCCGGCCATGACCTGATACGGCGAGGTGGGCATTTGCAAGTTGCCGGAATTCCGGGTTTCCGTAGAGCCGCCAGTCAGGAACGCCTCTTTCTGGTCTTGCCGGTTCTGCACGGCAGTTGGATCAGCAGGCTGGGCCGCCGTCGAAGCCGCGCCAGCGGCCAGTGGATCGAAGGCGGCATTGGCGGCGAAGCCTGGTGCGGCAACGACCTGCGACTGCTCCACGGGCGCTGCTTGCGGGGAACCAGTGCGAAAGAACACCGATGAAGCTGCCGCCGCTTCTGCTTCCTTGCGCAGCGTATCGTTGGGGTCGTAGCCCGGCGCGGCATAGGTGGCGGCGACCGGCTGCTGCGAATTGACGATGGCTGGCCCCAGATCACCCGGCAGAGGCGGCCCTAGTTCTGGCACGTCGGGCGACAGCGCGGGCAACTTGGAATAGTCGGCAGGAAGTTGGTCGAGGCCTTCCGAGCGCGACACACGATCCACGTTGTACAGTTCCGTGGATTCGCCCGCGCCGCGTTGCTGCGGTTGCAGCGACCAGATCAGCGCGCCCATCACGCCAACCGACAGGCCACCGGCGAGGATGGCCAGCGTACGTCGGTTCAGGCGCGTGACCGGGCGCGGTTGGGCGCGCAGCGCCACCGCCTCGGGAGCCACCTTGTCCGCCTGCGGCGTGGCAAGGTCGGGAATGTCGTCCTGGCTCATGCTCAGTTCCTCCCGGCGATGCCATCCGTGCGCTCGATGCGCACCACATCGCCCTTGTCGGCCCCCAGGCGCAGTTCTGCCGCACCGAACAGGCGATCCACGATGTAGTACGGCGAGCGGAAGCGATAGTTCACCAGTTGCCCGTCGCCCTGTGTGCCGATGACGAACAGCGGCGGCAGCTCGCCCTGGGCGATGCCTGCCGGGAACTGGATATAAACCTTCTCGCCATCATCGAAGGCACGCAGCGGCTTCCACGGCGGATTGTTGCCGCTGATGGCATAGCGAAAGCGGATGTTCTCCAGCGACAGCCCCGCATCGACCGGCGCGGCAGCGCTGGCAGCCTGTGCCTGGCGCTGCAAGGCCAGCATCCGATCCTTGGGGTAGTCCCAGGACACCGACGCCATCCATGCCTTGTCGGTCGCAGTCAGTTCCAGCAGGTACGTCCTGCGGCTGGTGGTGATGACCAGATTGGTCTTCAAGCTGGAACGGATAGGTTTGACCAGCACATTGACGCGCAGATCGGCCCCGCTGCCGCTGGAGGTGTCGCCCACGATCCAGCGCACGGTATCGCCTGCAGCGACCGTCACCAGTTCTTCGCCGGGCTGGAGCGCGATCACCGTCACGCGGCCCACCGACGCATAGACCTGGTACAACGCGCCATCGGTGAAGGGCCAGACCTGGATCGCATTGACGTAGCCCTCGCGGGTCGGGGCGATGCGTGCCTCGGCATTGGCGCGCGAGACGCGCACCTTCTCGTCGGCAGGCTCTGGCACAGCCGGGGGTGCATCCACTTCCGGCAACGGCTTCAACTGCGCGGGCAGCGCCAAGGGCTCGGGCACAGCCACGACTTCGATGGGTTTGGGCGGCTCGGGCAATGGCTGCGCCTGCACCGGCTCATCGAGCGAGATCACCGGCGGCGGTTTGCCCTGCGTGGCGCAGCCTGCAAACAGAACAGTCGATGCCAGCAGGATCACCGGCAATGCGGTTTTACGGAAACGTGCATTCATGGTTTGGCTCCTTCAGAAGAATCCAGTTCACGGCTCCACGACAAGCCATTGACGTAGATGCCCAGCGGGTTGCGGCGCAGGCGTTCTTCGGTGCGCGGGGTCTGCTGCACGATGGACACCACCGCCGTCCATCGCTCCAGCCCGGCCGCCGCGCCATTGACGTAGCGGCGTTCCGTCCAGCGCACGTTGAACGACGCATCGCTGGCGCGAACCACACTGGTGATCTGCACCGTCACCGACTCCTTGCCGATGCGGGCGAACGGGTCATTCACCCGCGCATAGTCGTTGAGCACCGCCGCGCCCCGATCGGTGGTGTAGTCGTAGGCATCGAGCCAGTTCTGGCGCACAACGATCGGGTCGATGGACAGCGAGCGCACCAGCGTCACGAAGCGCGCGATGTGGTGCGCCGTCTGGGCATCGGTGGGCCGGTACGGCGTGGCCGCTTCGCCCACGGTGCGCACCTGGCCGGACTGATCGACCTCGATGACATAGGGCGTGACGATGGACTGGGCCGAGCGCCACACCAGGCCACCGGTCATCAGCAGCGCGAGCGCCAGGCAGCCGAAGGCCATCAGCCGCCAGTTCTTGGCCTGCACGCGGGCCGAGCCGATGCGCTCGTCCCACACCTGGGCAGCGGCTTGATACGGAGTAGCAGGCTGCGGCGTATCGGCATAGCGCACCTGCGGTCGTTTGAATCGCATGGAGTTCTCCTTGAAAGTCAGCTATCGGAATCCCGCAGGCTCGGGCCTTGGCCCGAACCGCCGCCGTCGCCACCGCGCAGCGTGTGCGCGGCAGTGGTGGTGGCCTGGGTGAGTTGTTGGCGGCGTTGCAGGCGCTTGGCCCAGCCGGGTTGTTCCTGCTTCTGCGTGTTGGCCGTGTCGCCAGCGGCATCGCCTGTGGTGGCCTGCCCGGAACTGGCAGCGCCACCGCCTGAACCACCATCGGTGCCGGAGCCTTGCCAGCCTGCTTTGAATGGCGCGGCAGCCTTAGTCGCCGCCGCTTTGATGCCTACACCAGCGCGCTGGCCAGCGGCCTGTGCGCCGCCGTTGGCGACACTGCCCAGTCCAGCCATCGCGCCCTTGGCACCGCCGCCCGCAGCGGCAGAACCGGCCTGGAAAGCCGACTTCGCGCTGCCAGCCACCGAAGTCGCTGCCCGCGCGCCAGCCCCGGCGAGCTTGGCGGCAGCCGGTGCCATGCGCGCTCCGGCCATCACGGCACCGCCCACGCCGGTGGCGGCGGCACCTACGGCAACCGCCGCGCCTGCGGCACCAATCGCAGCACCGGCCATCGCGCCTGCGCCAAGCTGCGGTGCACCGGATACCAGCCCGGTGGCAATGCCCGGCCCGAAGATCCCCAACGCCAGCAGCGTGAGCGAGGCCAGCATGATGACCACTGCATGGTCGATGGACGGCTCGGCCGGATGCACCTGGAACTCGGCAAACAGGCCCGAGCCGATGCCGACGATGACGGCCAGCACCAGCACCTTGATGCCCGAGGACACCACGTTGCCCAGAACCTTCTCGGCGAGGAAGCTGGTCTTGTTCCACAGCGCGAACGGCACCAGCACGAAGCCCGCGAGCGTGGTCAGCTTGAACTCGATCAGCGTGATGAAAAGCTGGATCGCCAGCACGAAGAAACACAGGATCACCACCGCCCAGGCCAGGAACATGACCACGATGGGCGTCATGTTCACGAACACCTCGGGGAAGCCCGCCATGTCGCTGATCTGCTCAAGAATGGGGGCCGCCGCGTCGATGCCGGTCTTGGCCAAGCGTCCCGGTTGCAGGAACTCGCCCATGCTCATCGTCGAGCCGCTGGCCGTCAGGCCCAGGCCCGCGAACGAGCGGAAGACGATGCTGGCCAGCCAGTTGAAGTTGTTGATGATGTAGGCGAAGGCACCGACGTAAAGCACCTTGCGCAGCAGTTTGGCGATCACATCATCGCCCTGACCGGTGGCGTGGCTCATCGCCCAGTACAGCCCGGCAATCGTCATGTCGATGACGATCAGCGTGGCGGTGAGGAACGCGACTTCGCCCTGCAGCAGCCCAAAGCCCGAGTCGATGTAGCGCGAGAAAGTAGCGAGAAATCGGTCGATCACGGTCACGTCATTCATGGCACGTCCCCCTCGAAGGGCATGGCGCCCTGGTCACTGATGGGCGAGTCGAAGCTCGGCGGGATCGGCGGCAGATCGGCCAACGTGCGGAACTCGTCAGGCCCGGTTTCACCGGCGAAGAAGCGCCGCCGGAAAGCGTCGGCCGCGGCCAGGCAGGCGTCTTCGCCTGCGGCCGTCCTGTCGGCGGCACACTGCGCACGCAAAGCCTTGAGCCGCACGGGATCAGCGACCAGGTCTTCGGTCGGCTGCTGGCTGCAAGCGACCAGCAGCACGGGAAGCAGCAAGGAAACGCATCGCATGGCCGTCTCCCGTCAGTTGCCGTAGAAATCCACGCGCTGCGGCGTGTACGGCGTGCCATCACCCAGGAAGCGGCGCGTCACTTCACGGCCACGTTCGACAGCCGCTGCTTGGCGTGCCAGTTCCAGCGCGGCGGCGCGTTCCTGCGTGATCTGGAGTTGCTGCGCCTGGATGGACTGCTTGGCCTGCAAGGCCAGAAGCTGGTTGGTCGCCTGCATGGCTTGCAGCGCGCCGGTGGCGGACTGACTTTGGCTGACCAGATCGGACAGTGCGCTTTCGTCCTTTGCCAGGTTCTGCGACACCTGCGCCTGCATCCGCATCGCGGTATGCAGGCCATTCAAGGTGTTCTTCCAGCGCTCCTGCGCGTCGCGCACCATCTGGTCGCCGCTGACAGTCGCGGCGTACTGCTCCGGGTACAGCCGGGCGAAGGTCGCATCCATGCTCTGCACGTCGTAGGCCAGGCCGCGTGCCTCGGCGATCAGGCGTTCGGTCGTGGCGAGCGTCGAGCGCAGGCGATTGACGATGTTGAAGTCCAGATTCGCCAGATTGCGCGCCTGGTTCATCAGCATCTGTGCTTCGTTCTGGAGTTGGTTGATCTGGTTGTTGATCTGCTCCAACGTGCGCACGGCGGTCAGCGTGTTCTGCACGAAGTTGGACGGGTCGAACACCGTCAGCGCAGATGCGGGCTGAACGGTTAGCAGCGACACCGACAGCACGGCGGCAAGCGAGACAGACAGCAGACGGGGCTTGGTCTTCATGGCAAGTTCTCCTGTGGTTGGGAAAGAAAGGAAGTGGCCGCCGGTGCGGACGGCAACAGGTCGGCCGCCCAATCGAGGCCGCGATGGCGCAGCCAGGCACCGGCAAAGCCAGGTGTGCCTGCGTCCAGCAACATGCGATCCATGTCGCGTTGGTCTTGTGGGGTGGATGCCCCGGCGAAGGCCAGCGTGGTTGGCCCCAGGTCGAGGTCGAACAGGCGATTGCCCAGACGCGATTGGTAGTAGTAGTCCCGCTTGGGCTGCGCGGTCGCCACGATCTCGATCTGGCGAGAGTTCAGCCCAAAGCCTTCGTAGATCGTGCGAATCTGCGGCTCGGTGGCCTGCGGATTAGGGAGAAAAATCCGGCTGGCGCAGCTTTCGATCACCGCCGGGGCAATGCTCGAATCCTTGATGTCGGCCAGCGACTGCGTGGCGAAGATGACGCTGACGTTCTTCTTGCGCAGTGTCTTGAGCCATTGGCGGATGCGGGCGGCGAACACCGGGTCATCGAGGAACAACCAGGCTTCATCGAGGATCAGCAGCGTGGGCGCGCCGTCGAAGCGTTCATCGAAGCGGGCGAACAGGTAGCCCAGCACGGCCAGCACCGCCGCTTTGCTGTGCATCAGTTCTTCCATCTCGAAGCCCTGCACGCTGCCGGAACCCAGGCGGTCGGCATCGGCATCCAGCAGCTTGCCGTGGGCACCACCCAGCACATAGGGCGCGAGCGCCTGGCGCAGTGCGTTCGATTGCAGCAGCACCGACAGGCCCGTCAGCGTGCGCTGCCCGACCGGCGCACCAGCGAGGCTGCCGAGTGCTGACCAGATCGCGGCCTTCTCGTCCGGGCCGATGGCAACACCTTCATGCAGCAGGCGACCTTCCACCCACTCAGCGGCCCAGGTGCGGTAGCCCTCCTGGTCGATGCGGGCCAAGGGCTGGAAAGCAATCGCCCCATCGTTGCCGAGGTCGTAATGCTCGCCGCCCAGCCCCAGGATGGTGGCGCGCATCGAGCGGCCCATGTCGAAGGCGAAGATGCGCGAGCCGGGATAGCGGCGAAACTGCATTGCCAGCGTGGCGAGCAAGACCGACTTGCCCATGCCGGTCGGCCCGGCAACCAGCGTGTGGCCCACGTCGCCGATATGCGTCACCAGCCGGAACGGCGTCGCGCCATCGGTGCGGGTGACGATCAGCGGCGGGCCATCCAGATGCGCGTTCTTCTCCGGCCCGGCCCAAACGGCGGACACCGGCATCAGGTGCGCCAGATTCAGCGTCGAGACGATGGGCTGGCGCACGTTGGCATAGGCGTTGCCGGGAATGGATGACAGCCAGGCATCCACCGCATTCAAGGTCTCGGGGATAGTGACGAAGCCCCGGCCCTGAATGACGCGCTCCACCATGCGCAGCTTTTCGTCCGCCACGGCGGCGTCCGCATCCATGACTGTGACGGTGGCCGTCAGGTATCCGAAGGACACCTGATCGCTGCCCAGTTCCTGCAAGGCCGCATCGGCATCGGCGGCCTTGTTGTTGGCATCGGTATCGACCAGCGGGCTTTCCTGCTGGAAGATCGTTTCGCGCAGCAGCGCGACGACGTTCTTGCGCTTGGCGAACCACTGGCGGCGAAGGCGGCCGAGTTCTTTTTCCGCTTCGGCTTTGTCCATGCACAAAAAGCGCGTGCTCCAGCGGTAGCCAAAGCCCAGGCGGTTGAGGTCGTCCAGAATCCCGGGCCAAGTCGAGGTCGGAAAGCCCCGCACTGACACCACGCGCAGGTGCTGGTCGCCCAACATCGGTGCCAGGCCACCGACCAGCGCAGAGTCGGCCAACAGTGCGTCGATATGGAATGGCACGTCGGGAACTGCCAGCCGATAGCGCCGCGTGGACACGGTGGCGTGCAGGTAGGTCAGCGTCTGGCTGTCATCGAGCCAAGCAATTTCCGGCATCACGCCGTCGAGCAGGTCGAACACGCGATCCGTTTCAGCCACAAAGGCTTCCTGCCGACCCTGCCAGTCCACGCCATCGCCCGGCGCGTTCTCATAGAGCATCTTGGCGGCACGAGCGCGGGATTCTTCCGGCGGCAGGTAGGCCAGCGTCAGGTGATAGGCGCTCTCGTAGTGGTGACCGGATTCCTCGAAAGCGGCACGGCGTTCTTCCTCCACCAACCAAGACAGCGGTTCGGGAAAGTCGGAACGTGGATAGCCCGCCGCTGCGCGGCGCTCGGCTTCGATGAACAAGGCCCAGCCCGATCCAAGTCGGCGCAGTGCGTTGTTCAACCGCGCCGATGTGGCGATCAGCTCGCCCTGCGTGGCGCTGTCCAGATCCGGCCCACGAAAGCGTGCTGTGCGCTCGAACGAACCATCCTTGTTCAGCACCACACCCGGCGCAATCAGCCCGGCCCAGGGCAACCAGTCGGCCAACAGCGAAGGTCGCTGGCGGTATTCGGCAAGGTTCAGCATGTCGGCTTCTCCCTATGCGTCCAGCAGCGGCTTGTGCTTGATGTGGCGGGCGAAGACCTGCATGAACTGCGGATCGACGCGCGCACCCCAGACCGCCAGCGAGTGGCCGACGATCCAGAGCACCACGCCAGGAATCCACAGTTGCAGGCCCAGCCCGACGGCGGCAGCCAGCGTGCCGTTCGCAATGGCGACGGTGCGCGGCGCACCGCCCAGCAGGATTGGCTCCGTCAGCGAGCGATGCAGCGGCACCTCGAAGCCGGGAAGATCGGTGGCCGTGCTCATACGACGGCCCCGCCGGAGAAGCTGAAGAACGACAGGAAGAAGCTGGAAGCCGCAAAGGCAATGGACAGACCGAAGACGATCTGGATCAGCTTGCGGAAACCGCCACTGGTATCGCCAAAGGCCAGCGCCAGACCCGTCGCAATAATGATGATGACCGCTACGATGCGGGCTACCGGCCCCTGGATGGATTCGAGAATGGATTGCAGTGGGCCTTCCCACGGCATTGAGGAACCGGCGGCCTGAGCCGTACCCGCCAGCAACAGCATCAACACCGCGAGCAGCAGCCCTTGTCCTGCGGGGCGAACCAGACTGCGCAGCCGCGGCAGCATGGGCGGTGGAGAAAGCGGATTTACAGAAAGACGGAAAGCATCAACGTGCGTCATGGCAGTTCTCCAGGTTGGTCAGGGATCAAGGAAGGTGCAGCGGCAGCGGCTGCAAGAGGAACCGGCGGCAGCTCGGGAAACGGCATTTCCAGTGCATCCGCCAGGTGGTAGCCCGCACCGTCGAAACCGACGACACGGGAAATGGTTTCGACGTGGCGTTTGCGGCCACGGCCTGCGATGTGGATCACCACATTGACCGCCTCGGCGATCAAGGCGCGGGGAGGATTCACCGCGACTTCGAGAATCAGTTGTTCCAGGCGCAGCAGCGCGCCCAAGGCGGAACCGGCATGGATGGTGGCGATGCCGCCGGGGTGGCCGGTGCCCCAGACCTTCACCAGATCCAGCGCTTCGCCGCCGCGCACTTCGCCCACGATCACGCGATCCGGGCGCAGCCGCATCGTGGCGCGCACCAGCTCCTGCATCGACACCACGCCCGCACGGGTGCGCAGCGGCACATGGTCGCGGGCCGCGCATTGCAGCTCGATGGTGTCTTCGAGCACCAGCACGCGGTCGCCAGTCGCGGCGATCTCGGCCAGCAAGGCATTGGCCAGTGTGGTCTTGCCAGTGCTGGTGCCTCCGGCGATCAGGATGTTCTGCCGTTCGCGCACGGCGCAGCGCAGGAAATCCGCCTGTTCGGCAGTCAGAATGCCGTCGGCCACATAGCGATCCAGGCCGATGATGCTCACGGCGCGCTTGCGCAGCGCAAAGGCCGGGCCAGGGGCAGCAGGCGGCAAGATGCCCTCGAAACGTTCGCCGGTTTCTGGCAGCTCGGCGGTCAAGAGCGGTTGGCCGCGATGCACCTCCGCACCGACATGCGCGGCTACCAGGCGGATGATGCGTTCGCCATCGGCCTCGGGTAGTTCGACGCCCAGCGGCGCACGGCCAGACGACAGCCGATCCACCCATAATGTCCGGTCGGGGTTGAGCATCACTTCCACCACGTCCGGGTCTTCCAGCGCAGCAGCGATCACCGGCCCCATCGCCGTGCGCAGCATCTGGATGCGGCGATCCAGCGAAGCCGCGGTGGAAGATCGTTCGGACGGGGTGTGCGGAACGGCGCTCATGAGGCACGCTCCCGCACTTCGGCCAGTGCTGCCGCCTCATCCATTCGTGCCCCGAATTCGTGATCCTGGGGGTGCAGTTCCTCCACCACGTCCCGCACCAGGCTTCGGCCTCGCAGCAAGTGACGGCTCAGTTGTTCGACGAACTGCTCGAAGCGCGCCTTGCCCTGGGCGCGGGCCGCGTCCTGATGGGCCTCGGGAACCGGCGTGCTGACGGTCAGGAAGTAGCGGATGAACAGCGCCAGCGTTTCGATCTGGATGTTCTGGTCGCGCTCCATGCGTTCGGCCTGGCGCGACAGGCGATCCAGCCGCTTGGCGATGGCGGCCTCGCGCTTGTCGCCGGCATCGGGCGAAAGCCACGATGCGAGCGCCGCCGCGACAATGGACGACTTGGACACGCCTTTCTTGGCGGCCAGTTCTTCTAGGCGCTTGGCGTGCTCAGGCTGGATGAACAGGTTGAGGCGGTATTGGCTCATAAGTCGATTCCGTCGTTGGGGTCGAGGGAAGCCAGCCGGGCCGTGCGCTGCATGGCCGGGTCGAGCTGGCCGGGAAGCGGCAGCGGCAGGTCGTCGTCGTCATCGAGCAGCACCAGGTCGTTGCCTGCGGGCTGCGGCTCGGGGCTGTATTCGGCGACTTCGGACAGCTCTGGCTGGCGGCGCGGACCGCCGTCATCGGCGGTGCCTGCGCCATCGCTGGACATGCCCGTAGCCGGGGCCGCTGGTACAGCGGAGATCGCCAGGCCACTCCAGTCGTCGGGCCGGGCCTGTGGCGCGTCGGCGTACTGCCCGGCCGCGAGCGCAGGCGGCGGCAAAACGCGGCTCTTGAAATTGGCGTCGGCGTAGTAGCGCAGTTTCTTGGCCTTGATCGGTGCCACGCTGGACACCATCACCACGGCTTCGTTCGGCGGCAGTTGCATGACTTCGCCGGGCGTCAGCAGCGGGCGGGCCGTCTCCTGGCGCGACACCATCAGGTGGCCCAGCCACGGCGCGAGCCGGTGGCCCGCGTAGTTGCGCTGCGCACGCAGCTCAGTGGCCGTGCCGAGGGTTTCTGAAATGCGTTTGGCCGTGCGTTCGTCGTTGGTGGCGAACGTCACACGCACATGGCAGTTGTCCAGAATCGAATGGTTCTGGCCGTAGGCCTTGTCGATTTGATTGAGCGATTGCGCGATGAGGAAGCTGCGGATGCCGTAACCCGCCATGAAGGCCAGCGCCGTCTCGAAGAAGTCCAGACGGCCAAGCGCCGGGAACTCGTCAAGCATCAGCAGCAGCTTGTGGCGACGCTCGATGCCGTCGCTGCCATCCAGCGATTCGGTGAGGCGTCGCCCGATCTGGTTGAGGATCAGCCGGATCAGCGGCTTGGTGCGCGAAATGTCCGAAGGCGGCACCACCAGATAGAGCGATACCGGGTGCTCGGCGGAAATCAGGTCGGCAATGCGCCAATCGCAGCGCGAGGTGACTTCTGCCACTGTAGGGTCGCGGTACAGCCCCAGGAATGACATGGCGGTGGAGAGCACACCCGAGCGCTCGTTGTCCGACTTGTTGAGCACTTCGCGGGCAGCGGATGCAACGACGGGATGCTGGGCATCGCCCAGGTGCTTGGTCGTCATCATCCGGTGCAAGGTCAGCTCGAACGGGCTGGCTGGATCGCTGAGAAAGTTGGCGACGCCACGCAGCGTCTTGTCTTCCCCCGCGTACAGCACATGCAGGATGGCCCCGACCAGCAGCGCGTGCGAAGTCTTCTCCCAATGGTTGCGCTTCTCCAGGGCGCCTTCGGGGTCAACGAGAATGTCCGCGATGTTCTGCACGTCGCGCACCTCATGCGCGCCGCGCCGGACTTCGAGCAGCGGGTTGTAGGCTGCTGATTTCGCATCGGTCGGGTTGAACAGTAGGCAGTGGCTTAACCGGCTGCGCCAGCCTGCAGTGATCTGCCAGTTCTCGCCCTTGATGTCATGGATGACGGCCGAAGCCGGCCAGGACAACAATGTCGGGACGACCAAGCCGACACCCTTGCCCGAGCGAGTGGGAGCGAAGGTCAGGACGTGTTCCGGGCCTTCATGGCGCAGATACTCGTTGCGGTACTTGCCGAGGAAGACGCCGGCCGGCTGCGTCAGACCGGCCTTGCGGATGTCATCCGCTTCGGCCCAGCGCGCCGAACCGTAGGTCGTGACCATGCGGGATTGCCGCGAGCGCCACACCGACATGGCAATGGCGACCACCACGGCCACCAAGCCGCTGCCGCCTGCGATGGCCCCGCCAATGTCGAAGACATGCGGCGCGTAGGCATCGAAAAAGAACCACCACTCAAACAGCCGCCAAGGGTGATAAACGGGGATTCCGAAGAAGTCGAACCAAGGCGATCCAAGGCGTAGCTGATAGCCCAGGGCGGCGGCTGTCCATTGCGTTGCACTCCACACACCGGCGATCACGACGCCGAAAACGGCAGCGATCTGCCCAAACAGCACGCCCTGAGCTTGCATTGACTGGCCTCCGATCTATCCTGCGCTGATTCCCCGTCGGTCCACCCGCGGCACAAGCACGTGCCGAATGGCGCGAGGATCAGTGCCGGGTCAGTGCCGGTCAAAGACTGTTATCGGAAGATAGATGATGAAAAAAGCATCGTTTCAGGCCGTGGAGAAACCAGCAAAAACGCCGCAGGCGTGGGCGCGCTGCGGCGTGCTGGCAAAAAAACAGGTTTTTTTTCGACGAACTGCCGGTCAGAACTTCGGTGGGGTTTCCGATGGCGTGTAGGGTGTCTTTCCATCGCCATAGAACCGCTTGCGTGTGGCTTCGGCCACCCGATTGCACAACACGTCGCCAAGCGTTGCGCGGTCGGTCTTGCACTGCTGGCGCAACTCCTTCAGCCGCGTCGGATCAGCGGCCAGCTCGTCCACAGTCGGCACGCCGGCTTGCTTGGGAGTCTCCGATTGACCGCAGGCCGTGAGCGCTGCGACCAACAGCAAAGGTGCGATTCGCTTCATAACTCGATTTCCTCCTGGGGATCAGGTTCTGGTGGCGATGCCGGCCTTACGTCTTCGGGCAACTCGATGGCCTGCACCCTTTCGATGAATCGGGTCAACACTTCCGACGCCGGGCCTTCGCGCCGTAGCAGGTACGTCGTCAGCATAGGCGAGCGCCCGGCCAAAGGTCGGGCTACCACGCCGGGTTCCCGACACATCCGAATGTGCGAAGCACCAGCCAGCCCCAAGGCGAAACCAGCCGAAACCACCACCATCATCAGCTCGAACGAGGCAACACGCTCGGCAATCAGTGGTTCCCGGTCAGAGCGACGCAAAACGCGCTCGACTTGGCGCGCATGGCCCTCGCACGCCTGCGGGTCGCATAACACCAGTGGAAATTGCAGCAGGTCGTCCAGTGGGATTCTTTTGAACTTGAGCAGGTGGTGTCTCGCCGGTACTGCAACAATCAGCTGATCAAGCCACACCGCTTCGGCCGCAATGCCTTCGCCTACTTCATCCGACTGCGCGAAACCCACGTCATACAGATCGTCTTGCAATCCCTTGATGTGCTGCGACAGAGGCACTTGAAACAACCGAACATCAACCTCGGGTTCTTCTTGCCGACACAGTGCAAGCAAGGATGAAAGGCGTGACGGCGTAATGCCGTCGGACAAAGCGATGCGGAGCTGCCCATGAAAGCCACTAGCAGCAGCCTTAACGCTATCCCGTGCTTGCTGCAAAGCGGTGAAGACGCGTGGCACATGCTCCTGAAATAGTTTGCCTGCACGGGTCAGTCGTGTACTGCGGCTGGTGCGCACGAACAACTGTTCGCCAAGCTCTTCTTCCAGCTCCTTGATGGTGCGCGACAACGGCGACTGCTCTATGTGTAGCTTTTCCGCAGCTCGGGCAAAGTGAAGCTCTTCCGCAACAGCGAGGAAGCAGCGTAGGTGACGCAGTTCCATAGTTTCCCTTCTTCCCAATCGGTCGCTAAGAAAGAGCTGATTACTCAATAGCCGGACTCACAACAAGAACAACGGTCAAGGTGTTGATCAAAGCAAGTTTTGCCGAGGCCATACATCCAGGTCGTAGCCACCTCACCGCTCGCCAGCAAGTCGCCTTAGACAAAGGGGCACCACACAACCGACAAGTCCTATCGGTACGAAGCAGCCTTGTCCCCTGCTGACGGCATACTATTGCACATCTTTCACAACCGTGCAATAATACGCGCAATCGAGCTTAAATCCCTCAGAAAAGGAATATCAACGTGCTCAATCAAGAGAGACAGGATCGCATTCGCGCACATTTGGCCGCGAAGGGTCGCGTGATCGCTGCCGAACTGGCGAAAGAGTTCAACGTGTCAGAGGACGCGGTCAGGCGAGACCTCCGCGAGTTGGCACGTCTGGGCCTCTGTCGCAGGGTTTATGGCGGAGCTTTGGCGCCGGCCCCTGATTTTGGAAACATCCAGCAGAGAACGACAGATGCGCCTGAGGACAAGCAAAAATTAGCGAAACGAGTATCCGCTCACATAGAAGAGGGTCAAACGATATTCATAGATGCCAGTTCGACGAATATCGCAGTGGCTTCGGAACTACCGAGGTCAAAGAGGTTTACGGTCATTACAAACGCTCCCGCAGTTGCAGTCGCGCTTTCCGACCACACACTTTGCAAAGTTCTCGTGCTGGGTGGAATTTTCAATCCCATCAAAGGCGCATGCCTCGGCAGTCAGACTATCCAAGAGCTTAAGAAAATCTACGTTGACGTTCTTATTCTTGGAGCCTGTGGCGTTGATAAGGTCTTGGGAATTACTGCATTAGATCCAGAAGAAGCCGAACTCAAGCGCTGCCTGATCGAGCAAAGTTCTCGAATCGTTGTGCCGGTGACAACCAACAAGGTGGGCACGGCTGCGCCTTACAAGCTGACCGAAGCGAGCGAAATCGACGTTTTGATCGTTGAGCACGACCTCGATCCTTCGGCTATTTCGGATTTCTCCGAAATGGGCATTCAAGTCGATGTTGCAGATTAAGCCTCTATTTGGTGGCCGTAGCAGCTTAATAGGCTAGGAATAATTTAATAGTTATGAGCGGAATTTTGAATACACAGGAAATGCTTGCCAGCGGGAGGAAATCACGAACTGAGGATATTTCCATAGCCATCCTCTCATTGGCCGCATTCGTTATCGTGACCACGGAATTTATCATCATCGGACTGATGCCTACTTTGGCAAGAGATTTGAATATCTCTATTCCAGTAGCTGGCCAGTTGGTCACAGCATTTGCTATTACTGTGGTCTTTGCCGGCCCGCCGCTAACTGCGGCTTTTGCTCGCATCGAGCGACGCGCTCTGTTTACCTGGATACTGGTTGCGTTCGCATTGAGCAATGTTGCGGTTGCACTCGCGCCGAACTACTGGACTGTGCTTATCGCACGAATTGTTCCTGCAGCGCTTTTACCCGTGTTTTGGGGTGTCGGCAGTGATGCAGCAGGAAAACTGGTCGCGAAAGAAAAAGCGGGAAAAGCCATTTCTCAGGTCTATTTCGGTGTCACCGCCGCTTTGCTATTCGGACTGCCATTGGGCACGGTGCTGGGTGATGCTGTTGGGTGGCGTGGGGCTTTCTGGGTCTTGGCCATGCTGTCCTTCGCGATGGCGATTCTTTTGCGCAAGGTCATGCCGGAGCTGTCTCCTGGGCCCCAAGAGTCCCTAAAAAGTCAGATTGCCACGTTGGCTAACCGCTTTTTCATCGCCAATCTCTTGCTGTCGCTTGGGGTTTTCACCGCCATGTTTGGCGCATATACCTACCTCGCCGATATGTTGGAGCGTTCAGGAGGTATTGCGCCGGCTCAGGTCGGTTGGTGGCTGATGGGCTTCGGCACGGTGGGCTTGTTGGGAAATTATCTCGCTGGACGTCTCGTTGATGGGCACGCAGTCAAAGCCAATATCCTTTTCTGCCTCATGCTTGGCGCAGGTGCCGCAAGTGCTGCTTTGTTTGCTGGGCAGCCAATCTTGTTTGTTGCTTCCCTCGTGATTTGGGGTGTCGCCCATACAGCACTGTTCCCACTTGGGCAAATACGCGTCATCAATGCCGCCCGCAGTGGCAAAGCTTTGGCTGGCACGCTGAATATCTCTGCGTGCAACAGCGGCATTGCTGCCGGTGCAATGCTCGGAGGCTGGGCCATAGATTTCAGCGGAATTACTGCCGCCATTCTTGCCGCCAGCGTCCTCATCGTACTTTGCGCCTTTGCAACTCCGGCAGTTGAGCGGTTGCGCCCCGCTGCATAGGGCGTGGCTTCGTTTGGTTTTTAGGCGAATCGAAGAGTGCAGCAACACACCTTGTTCGATATACACCAAGACGAGTGCTTGATATCGGGTCTGTCGTATCAGGCAGCGTTCCTGAGCGTCCAGGAAGAGCACGAGTTGCTGCTTATTTTGAGCACGCTTGACCCTGAAGCGGTTCAATACAAAGAGTTTTTGTCGCGGCGGCGCGTTGTGAGTTTTGGTGGACGCTATGACTATCAAATGCAGCAATTACTACCGGCTACACCCCTAGATGAACGATTGGAGCCATTACGAGTACGCGTCGCCAAATGGATGGGGATTTCGTGCGACGAACTCGTACAGACCCTTGTGGCGGAGTACAGGGCCGGCACTGCATTGGGATGGCATCGTGATGTGCCTCAGTTTGAACGAATTGTTGGCGTTTCATTAGGTAGCACTGCGAATTTGCGATTCAGGCCTTATCCATACCGTCCTGAGATGAAAAGCCATGTCGTTCGGTTAGAAGTGGCACCACGGTCCATCTATCGCATTGAAGGCGATGCGCGATGGGCCTGGCAACACAGTGTTGAGCCAACGGCGTCATTGCGATGGTCCATTACCTTTCGCACCCCGTCCGAGTTCAGAAGAAATCACGAGCAATATCAGTCGGCATTATGAAGATCGGAACAGCTAAAACTCATGGATTTGTGCGTGTTCGCGGGGCACGGGAAAACAACCTCAAGAACATTGACGTTGAGATTCCGCGTGATGCGCTGGTGGTCTTCACGGGCATCTCGGGTTCGGGCAAGTCGTCCCTGGCGTTCGGCACTTTATATGCCGAGTCGCAGCGTCGCTACTTGGAATCCGTTGCGCCCTATGCGCGTCGGCTGATCGACCAGGCGGGTACGCCGGATGTGGACGCTATCGACGGTCTGCCTCCCGCCGTGGCCCTGCAGCAGCGTCGGGGTACACCTACCGCTCGGTCGTCTATCGGGAGCCTGAGCGGCATTTCCAATTTGGTGCGGCTCCTTTACTCCCGTGCGGGCAGGTATCCCGTGGGTCAGCCTATGCTGTACGCGGAAGACTTTTCGCCCAACACGCCGGAAGGTGCATGCCCGCATTGCCACGGTATGGGCAAAGTCTATGAAGTCACCGAACAGTCGATGGTTCCGGATGACAGCCTAACGATCCGCGAACGTGCCGTGGCGGCCTGGCCCACCGCGTGGGGCGGACAGAATCTGCGGGACATCCTCGTCATGCTGGGCCACGACGTCGATGTGCCATGGCGAAAGCTACCGAAGAAGTTGCGCGACTGGATTCTTTTTACAGATGAACAGCCTACCGTCCCGGTGTATGCCGGAGCCAGCCACGAGGAGGCCAAGGCTGCGGAAAAAGCAGGTCTGTCGCCAAGCTACATGGGCACATTCAGCAGCGCGAAGCGGCATGTCTTGTACACCTTCGTCCACAGCAAGAGCGCGCGCATGCGCGAGCGTGCCGCGGCATTCATGGTCGGTAGCGATTGCCACGTTTGTGGTGGAAAACGCATCAAGCCTGAGGCGTTGACGGTCACCTTCTCGGGTCACGATATTGTTGATCTCGGTCGGTTGACGCTCGACGAAATGGCAGCGCTCCTGACCCCCGCCGCAGAAGGCAGGCTCGGACAGGACATCCCGGCGCCCAGCATTCATGCTGGTCTTCACACAAAGGCTGGCGGTAAACGCCGCTCGGGATCGACGGCAAAGCCCGCACCTGAATATGCCCAGGAGCAGGGGCTTGCTGCCCAACGCTTGGCTCTGGAAATCATCTCGCGCATCAGCGCGATGACACAGCTCGGCCTGGGCTACTTGTCGCTCGACCGCGCGACGCCATCGCTGTCCTCGGGCGAGCTGCAACGCCTGCGTCTAGCCACGCAACTGGTATCACAGCTTTTCGGAGTCGTGTATGTGCTCGATGAACCATCTGCAGGGTTACACCCCGCAGACGGCGAAGCATTGATTGCTGCGCTGCATCGACTCAAAGGCGCTGGCAATTCCTTGTTCGTGGTGGAGCACGATCTGGCCACCATGGGTGAAGCGGACTGGTTGGTGGACGTCGGCCCCGACGCTGGCGCTCATGGAGGAGAAGTTCTCTACAGCGGGCCTCCTGCTGGGCTATCGAAGGTCAGTCGATCCAAAACGGCGCGCTACCTGTTTCCGGCCGAGGGCGACAAAAAGGTTCGAGTTCGCCGAGAAGCCCGTGAGTGGCTACGTCTTGAAGGGATTGTGCGCCATAACCTTCAAGATGTGGACGCCGCGTTTCCGACAGGGTGTCTGACGGCGGTGACCGGAATTTCTGGCTCCGGGAAGTCGAGCTTGGTCAGTCATGCACTGGTGGAACTTGTTGCGCACGAGCTCGGCACGCCTTTGGATGATGCCGAGCACAACGATGGCGATGACTCGTACAGCGGCGAGCAATCCTTCCGCGACCTGCAAGATGATGATCCCGGTGCTGCCAGCAATGGTGCCGGCGTCGTGACGGCAGGCCGCTTGACGGGATTGGCCGGTATCAAACGACTGGTTCGGGTTGATCAAAAGCCCATAGGCCGCACGCCACGCTCCAACCTGGCAACGTACACCGGCTTGTTCGACGGCGTACGCAAGCTGTTCGCAGCCACGCCGGCGGCACAACGCCGCCGCTATGGGCCCGGGCGCTTTTCCTTCAACGTCGCACAGGGACGATGCCCGAAGTGCGAAGGCGAAGGCTTCGTGAGCGTGGAGTTACTGTTCCTGCCGAGCGTGTATGCACCGTGCCCGGATTGCCATGGTGCTCGTTACAACCCCGCAACGCTTGAGATCAAGTGGAAGGATCTGACGATTGCGCAGGTGCTTGACCTGACGGTGAAGGATGCCTGCGAGGTATTTGCGGATGAGCCTGCCGTACTGCGACCACTGATGCTGTTGCGCGACATCGGCCTGGGCTATTTGCGACTGGGGCAGCCTGCGACCGAGTTAAGCGGGGGTGAGGCGCAACGCATCAAGCTCGTCACGGAGTTGCAGCGGCTGCAGCATGGCAACACCCTTTACGTGCTGGACGAGCCCACCACTGGACTGCACCCAGCGGACGTCGATCGCTTGCTCCTGCAACTCGATGGATTAGTCCAGGCTGGCAACACAGTTGTCGTGGTCGAGCACGACATGCGTGTGGTCGCGGCGTGTGATTGGGTCATCGACATGGGACCAGGGGCTGGCAACTCGGGAGGCCAGGTGGTGGTCAGTGGGCCACCAGAGGTAGTGGCTGCCGCAAAGGCAAGCCGGACAGCGCCTTATCTCTCCAATGAACTGGTAGGCAAACCAACGACTCCCTCCGCCAGATCAACCAGTAAGGCCTAGAGCCTCCAGCAACCAAAGAATGAATGTGAATACTGAAAACGCAAGATTTCTCAAAACGCGCCGGGCATTGTTCGGGTGTTTCCTCGTGCTCGGTTTCGTCATGGCCTCCTGGATCGTGCGCACGCCCTCTATCCGCGACGCTCTGAGCGCATCCACAGCAGAGATGGGCCTGATCCTTTTCGGGTTCTCGCTGGGCTCGATGGGCGGGATTCTGCTGACCGGCAACATCGTGGCCCGTATCGGTGCAGACCGTGCTGTCTGCGCGGGCATGACGCTCGCTTTGGCGGGGTTGATCGTTCTGTCGAGCGGTACACACCTTGCTCTAGCCTGGACGACGGGCTTGGGCTTGGGCCTGGTCGGTTTTGGCATGGCCCAAGCCGAAGTGGCCGTCAACGTGTTGGGGGCGCATGTGGAACGTGGTCTGGGCCGACCCGTGCTGACGATGGTGCACGGCTGCTTCAGCCTGGGTACGACGCTCGGTGCCGTGTGCGGCCTGCTACTGGTTGCACAAGGCTTGTCCGTCACCTCGCACATGCTCGTCGTTTGTGCGCTGCTGAGTCCGATGCTGGTCTATGTCACCTACGGTGTGGTCGGATCACACGGTGCACGCGCGACAGATTCCGGGAACAAGCGAGGCTTCCTCGCCACCATCAAGGACGATCCGAAGCTCATTCTCATTGGTTCGATCGTGCTTGCTGTAGCGCTGGCCGAAGGGTCTGCCAACGACTGGCTACCGCTGCTGATTGTGGATGCGCACGAAACCTCTGAAGCCGTTGGTTCGCTTCTGTACGTCGCTTTCGCTGCGACGATGACTTTGGGGCGGTTCTTGGGAACAGGTGTGCTGCGTCGCTTCGGCCCTGTCAACGTAATTCGCGCCAGTGCGCTAATCGGTGCCATTGGAATACTGATTGTCGTTCTCGCCCCCTCCTTGTATGTGGCAGGTGTTGGCGTGTTTCTGTGGGGGATCGGTGCATCACTGGGATTTCCCGTAGCGATGTCGGCTGGAGCCTCCGTTGGCCACGATCCAGCTGCGCGCATCGCGGTCCTTGCAACGATCGGCTACATGGCGTTTCTGGTCGGCCCTCCGTTGCTCGGCCTTATTGGCGAGCACATCGGTCTTCGGCTCACGATGCTTGTCGTCCTGGCGCTGTTGGCTCTGCCGCTGCTGTTGGCCCCCACCTTGCAAAGACGTAACGCATGAACTTGAACAGCCACCTTCAAAAACATGTCCCCCATGCCAAGCACATTGACGAAATGGTTTCGCAATGGAGGGTTCTTTTCACCGAACGGTGATCGAACCGTTCTTTTAGTGGCGCACTTTTTCCGCAGACTAACAACTGGAGAGCTTGATGAAACTGCACAACATATCTAACGACTTTATTGCCTCGCAAGGTTCTGACTGGAAGGTTGATGATGTCAGCGGCCGCGTAAGCGTGCTCGCACCTGGACATAGCGACATTTTTATCGACCCCGGCCGCGCTGGTTCTGTGGTCACGACTGCCAGCCGACACAACGCTGCGACGTTGATGACTCGCGTTCCATCAGGTGATTTTCAGTTCCGCGCGACGGTATACGTAGAGTTCGGTGCCACGTTTGATGCAGGCGTCCTGTTCCTGCGAGTGGATGAGCGCACCTGGGCAAAGCTGTGCTTCGAATATTCGCCGGACGGCGAACCCATGGTGGTTTCCGTCATCAACAAAGGTGCTACCTCTGACGATGCCAATGCCTTCGTGGTGGATGGAAAGCAGGTCAATCTGCGCATCTCTCGCAAGGATAACGTGTATGCACTGCATGCCTCGCTTGATGGCGCGAAGTGGATCTTCGTGCGGGCATTCGCTTTCGATAACACTGAGCAAGAGCCAGAGGTTGGCTTTGAAGCGCAGTCTCCCAATGCAGACGGCTGCCGGGTTGTGTTCAGTGATTACGCATTGACCAACGTGAGCATTGCCGATTTCCGCGATGGCAAGTGATGGCGTCTGAATGACCCAAGATGCATCCAGCTATTCATGCATTCAACTGGATGCATGTTATGGAACACCACTGCATTCATATTCTCTTTTGATCAAAGCATTTAGGTAGTTTGATGGTTTCTGCAAAAACCCGACTTTTTTCGCCCCTGACAATTAAGGGTGTCACGATCCTAAATAGGGCCTGGGTGGCGCCCATGTGCCAGTACATGGCTGATGATGGCATGCCCAACGACTGGCATCACGTTCATCTTTCCGCGTTTGCAAATGGTGGATTTGGTCTGATCCTTACTGAAGCCACGGCTGTTTGCCCCGAAGGGCGCACAACGCCGCACGACACGGGTCTGTGGAATGATGAGCAGCGCGATGCGTGGGCTCGAATCACTCAAGCAGTACACGCCCGTGGTTCACGCATCGGCGTGCAATTGGGTCATGCCGGGAGAAAAGCTGGTGCTTTGAACCCGTTTAGTGGAGCACGCGGGTCAGTGCCTCTAGATGAAGGTGGATGGAGCACTGTCGCACCTTCACCGATCGCCTTTGGAGAGTATGCTGTTCCGTCTGAACTGACATCCGACGAAATCAGCCAAATTCCAACCGCTTTTGCTTTGGCGGCACAACGCGCGGTTGCTGCTGGTTTCGATGTGGTCGAAGTCCATGCTGCTCATGGATATCTCCTGCATCAGTTTCTCTCGCCGCTGAGTAATGCACGAACCGATGACTATGGCGGACGTCTCGTGAATCGCGCATGCGTACTCCTCCAGGTTGTGAGGGCAATCCGTCGCGCAATTCCTGATGTGCCCTTGTTCGTTCGCTTATCTGCGACTGATTGGGAGGAGAACGGTCTTACCGTCTCCGAAGTGGCTGAAGTCGCCAGCTGGCTGCGTGAAGAAGGGGTGGACTTTATTGACGTATCGACGGGTGGAAATACACCTAACCCAGAAATCAGCGTTGGGCCAGGCTATCAGGTAGCAGCTGCGCGGGCTGTGCGCGAAGTTTGTGCGTTGCCTGTCAGTGCGGTTGGGTTGATTACCACAGCAGAGCATGCGGAAAGCATTCTTGTTCAAGAGAATGCTGACGCGATCATGCTCGGTCGTGCAGCACTGATCGACCCTCACTGGCCGCTGCACGCTGCTCAGCGACTGCAGGACGAACGCACCAAACCTCTCCCACCGCACAGAACCACGCTTCAGGCGAGTTCCGAAGCACTCAACAGAGAGCTTTTCAAAATTGCCTAACCAATGCCAAACAAGGGGCGGTCGCCCGTTTTTCTCCAAACTTTCTACTTGAAAGGAATAGATTCTCATGGAATACCGTCAACTTGGTCGATCGGGACTCAAAGTTCCTGCGCTCAGTTTTGGCACCGGCACTTTCGGTGGCGTAGGTGATATGTTTGCTCGCTGGGGTGATACCGATGTAGCGCAGGCGAAACGACTGCTCGACGTATGTCTAGAGCATGGCCTGAACTTTTTCGACACTGCCGATGTTTACTCGCGTGGCGCGTCCGAGGAGATACTTGGACAAGCAATCAAGGGCCGACGTGATCAAGTCCTGATCTCCACCAAGGCCACTTTCACGATGGGAACGGGGCCAAACGACAAAGGGTCATCTCGACATCATTTGCTCGCTGCCGCAGAAGCCAGTTTGCGCAGACTCGGGACGGACTACATCGACGTGTACTTCATGCACGGCTTCGATGCGCTGACCCCTGTCGATGAAACGTTGCGCACGCTTGACGACCTGGTGACAAGTGGCAAGGTGCGCTACATCGGTTGCAGCAACTTCTCCGGTTGGCATGTCATGAAGTCATTGGCTGCTAGCGATCGCCACGGTTGGTCTCGATACGTTGCCTACCAGGGCTATTACTCCTTGATCGGTCGCGATTACGAGTGGGAGTTGATGCCTCTCTCGCTCGATCAGGGGCTTGGCACCATGGTATGGAGCCCTCTGGGTTGGGGGCGATTGACCGGCAAGATCCGTCGCGGACAGGACGGTGACGGTCGTATCGCCAAGGGTGGTGCAGTCGGCGGCCCTATCGTGGAACAAGAGCAACTGTATAGGGTCGTCGATGCGCTAGACGACATTTCCTCCGAAACGGGAAAAACGGTTCCGCAGGTGGCCTTGAACTGGCTACTTCAACGCCCGGGAGTCTCCAGTGTCGTTGTCGGTGCACGTAATGAGGAGCAGCTCCTGCAGAACCTTGGGGCGATCGGTTGGAAGTTGAGTACCGAACAGCTGGCGAAGCTCGACGCCGCAAGCCAGCGCACGCCAATCTATCCGTATTGGCACCAGCGTGATTTTAACGAGCGCAATCCTAAGCCCACGGTCTGGTAATCCGAAAAAAACATATGCGGCAGAGACGCGGCCCGCCCTCACATGGCAGGTACTACCCAACCGATGGGCCGCGTTGACGTCCCACTTCCCATGTGGAAACGCCTCCGCGCACCGTCGCGGCGATCTGCTGTCCTAGCCGCTGCTCAATCATCGGCCGCCATGGCACCAAGCTGAAGCCCATGCCGTCATCGAGCATGGCGTAGCGCCCGCTGGCGAGCATGACGGAGCGCCGGTAGATGCCGGCCACGCGCTGCCCGTCGGCCACCGGGCGATGCTCCAGGCCGGTTTCTGCGGCAATGTCCTTGGCGGCCTGCGCCAGTTCCCGGTTGCGCAGCGTGCCCAGCAGGTTGCGGGCGAGGATGACGCGCTGCCCGCGCCGCTGCGCCAGCCCTTGTTCTTCGAGGAAGTCGGCGCGCTGCTGCATGGCCTGCTTCGCATCGCCGCCAAAGCCCAAGTCGCCCAGCCCACGGCCACCACCGATCAGTTGCAGGTCAAGCCAGGTCGCGCCGATGACGCGGGCCTGCCGCTCGATGGGCAGGTGTGATTTCAGCTCCACGGCTACACTGCCCAGCCGTTGCGCATCGTAGTGGCGGCCACGCTCGGCCAGGTCGCCAGGCACCGTCCATAGCCCTTCGCCCACGCGCTCCACAATGCCAGCCCGGCGCAGGGCTTCCAGCCGCCGGACATGGGCGGCGACGACTTCCTGCGGGTCGCGTCCGGGCGGGGCCCGGCCCTGTTCGATAGCCAGGTGGTGATCGGCGCGGTACAGGCCATCGCTCGCCAGCGCGGCGATGTTCTTGTCAGCCGCGCGCACGTCGGCCGAACCCTTCACTTCCACCACCGCGCCCGTGGGGTAGTTCGCCAGCTCGTCGCGGGCATTGAGCGCGACGTAGTGGGCCTTGCCGTCCACGCCGTCGATGACCAGATAACCCCGGTCGTGCAGTTCGTCAGCCAGCCCCTTCGCAGCCACGCGGCCGACGATGGTTCGGCCATCGTCTCCTGGCTCGAACACCGCCAACTCGCGCGGCTGGCCGCTCATGGCCCGCTGCATGGTGCGGATGATGTCGCCACGCTCGCCCAAGGCGCGCAAGGTTTTCTCCGCGTCGACATGGACAGCCCATGTACCCGGCTGCGTCTCGTCGGCTAGGCCCAGGCGCTGCAAGCGTTGCAGCCGGCCGATCAGCAGCAAGCGCTGGCGTTGCAGCCGAGGTTCGTTGAAGCGTTCGATCTGCACCCGGCCATCCTCGCCGGCCTCGCGCTGCAACGTGCGGTCGAGACTCGTCCACCGCTCTTGCTCTACCTCTCGTCCCAAGGTCTGCTGGATTTCCAGTTCGGTGCGCGGCCCCAGCCACTCCGTCGCCAGCTCGGCGGCGCGATGGCGGAAGCCGTGGGCGATGTAGTCGCCCGCGATGATGAGGTCTTTGCCGGTGTCGTCGCGTCCGCGCACGATCAGGTGCGTGTGCGGGTTGTCGGTGTTCCAGTGATCCACCGCCACCCAATCCAGCCGCGTCCCCAGGTCGGCTTCCATCCGGTTCACCAGATGCCGGGTGTAGGTGCGCATGTCGTCCAGCTCGGCCCCGTCCTCCGGGGAGACGATGAAGCGGAAATGGTGCCGGTCGTCGGCGGCCCGCTCCTTGAAAACATCCAGGTCGGCTTCGTCGGTCTGCGGCCCATAGGCCCGGCCCGGTTCGCCATCGCGCCCGGCGCCGTCGCGCTCGATGTAGCGCAAATGCTTGGCGAGCGATTGCGGACTGGCGTTGCGCTGATTGACCAGCAGGGTTTTGATCGTCACGCGCCGCGACATGGGCGTCAGCTTCGCCCCGGCGAAGCGCGCCGCCGTGTGGCCGCGCCCCAGGCGCGAGCCGGGCCGCTGGCCAGCGCGCTGTCCGTTGACGCCGGTGCCAGGACGGCGCACCGCCGACTTGCCGCCGCTGGCCTTGCCAGCCTGCTTGAGCACCTTAGAAACGAAGCTCTGGCCCTGGCCTTTGCCCCGGTTCTTCGGGGCGCTGGGGCGCACCCGGAAATCGTCGTCGCGGCGGTCGGTCATGGCCGCGCTCCCTGCAAGCTCTGGCGTGTCCTGTCGGGTGAAGCACACGGGCATGCCTGCATTGGCGCGACCTTCGCTTCCTGCGCGGCACGGCGGCGAAGCCGCTGCGTGCCGCGTAACCCCCATGTGCAGACTGGCTTTCGACGCGGCCCGGTGCCGCGTCCTTTTGTCTTGCCTTCCGCCTTTGCCCTTCGCTGTCGCTCCGGGCATCGTCGGCCCGGTGGCGCTGCTGCACCCGCAGCCAGCCCACCGGCGAACGCGCAGATAGACAAGCCTGGGGCCGCAGGCCAAGCGCGTTCGAGGCAAGACGCCTGCACGCTGGACGGCTGCGCCGAAGGCAGCGCGAAGTGCGGTGCGAATGCACCCGCACAACACGCGCGACGACACGGCGACGAACCGTAGAACGACATGCCCGATGGCACGCCGGAGCGCAGCGAACTGGTGGCCATCATGGGCGTGTCTCCAGCCAGACCGGATGCGCGACGCCGATCACGGCGGATGCGCTGACCGGGCCGAAATAGCGGCTGTCGAACGACGCCGGATTGGTCACGCTCAACAGGAACAGTTCGCCCGGTTCGAGGCGGCGGCAAAGCTGCAAGGATGGCAGCGGTCGGCCCAGCCGGTCGGCAGGCAGCGCGGCGGCCACCGGCACGCCGTCGATGCGAACCTGCCCGGCGACGATACAGACGTGTTGTGGCGCGACTGCGCCCACACGCTTAAGCAGCGGCACGCGGGTCGGCAGGTAGCCGCGCTGCGCAGCCAGCGTGGCGGCCCTGTCGGGCAGCGGCACCAGCACAATGCTGTCCACAGACAACGGACGTGGCAGCGAGGCGGTGCGCGGGTCGAACGGTTCGATGCGATACCAGCCGACCGCCACGCTGTCCGATGGGTTGTAGGTCAGGCGCGGCAGCGGTGACACGAAAGCCGCCCAGGCCAGCGCAGCGAGGCCGACGGCGGCGAAGCCCGCCAGCATGAGGCGAGCGCGCAGGCGTGAGCGAGGATGCGGCGCGGGGCCGGTCGTGGAAATGCTGTTCATGGCAGTGCCCTCCCGGCCAGCCAGGCGGCGTGCCGCTCGGCGGTGTATTCGGGCAGCGGCAAATGCGCGGCGAGCCGGTTGGCGAGCATGCGCCAGTACGCGGGCGACACGTCAATGGCAGCGATGCCCAGCGCCTCGATGCCGTCGATGCGTTCCAGCACGGCGCGCACATTGGCGTCACCTTCGGCATGCACCAGCAGGCACGCGCCTGGCTGCACGCCGGGGATGCGCTGCACGGCATCAAGCGGTGTAGCAGCCTGCATCACCATGAGCTGCCAGCGAATCGTGCCGTAGTCGTTGGCCTGCCAACGAACGCGGCAGAGCATTGCACCCGGCAGGAACACAGCGCAGCGCCGCCAGCGGTCGAGCTGAAGCGTGCGCGCCGGTTCGCCGAAGCGCAGGTAGAGCTTGAAGCGCGGTTCAATGTAGGCAAGCGATACGCGCGTCAACGGCGCGCTGCTTGGCTGGCTGGGCGGCGCAGCGCGCGCAGCCGTGACCGCGATGGTGGGCGGTGCGGCAGCAGACAATGCGGATGTGGTCATGGCGTGTTCTCCCTGCGGTGTTCTGGAAACTCGCGCTCCAACAATCCGCGCAGCAGGTCGGCCACGGTCATGCCTTGCGTAAAGGCCGACACCTTGATGCGCGCCCGCATGGCGGGCGTGATGTCGAGGGTCAGGCGAGCGGTGTAAAGGTCGCCTTTGTTGAGCGCATCGGCGTCGCCTTGGCGAATCCACGCCTCGGCGTGTGGATTGGCGGGCGGACGCGCACCGATGCCAACCCGCTTGGCTGGGCGTTTGCCGTTGGGTGGATTGCCGCCGGTGCTCATGACGGCCACCGCAGCAGTTCATCGACCAACGCGGTGATTTCCTGCGCCGCTGCGCTATCGGGGGCTGTCTCCCGCGCCAATCGCCCCGCCGCCACGCTGTCGGCAAAGACGATGCGCTGACGCACCTCGCCGCGCAGCGCTGGCAACGGCTGTTCGGCCAAGGCTTGACGTGCTTCGCGCCCGATCACCGTGGTGCTGACGCGCCGGTTGATGACGAAGGCCGCGCGTAGCGCAGGCCGGAACACTTGGGCCTCACGGATCAGCGCCACCATCTCAGCGCTGGCCCACAGGTCGTAGGGGCTGGGTTGTACCGGGATCAGCACCCGTTCCGCCGCCAGCAGCGCAGAACGCGCCAAGGCGGCGATCCTGGGTGGCCCGTCGATGATGACGTGATCAGCTCGCCTGGCGAGTTCTGGGGCTTCCTGGTGCAGTGTTTCGCGTGCCAGGCCCACGGCGCTGAACAGCCGTGGCAAGCCTTGTTGGCTTCTGCGCTGCGTCCAGTCCAGTGAGGAAGCCTGCGGGTCGGCGTCCAGCAGGATGACGTGCTGGCCGCGCAGCGCCAGTTCACCAGCGATATGCGTGGCGAGCGTGGTCTTGCCGACGCCGCCTTTCTGGTTGAGCAAGGCGACAATCATGGCGCGGCCCTCCAGCTTGGAAGACCGGACTGATTTTGCCGTGCCGAACGGGGTGACTTTTGCAGCTTTTCCTGTCTGGTTTTCCGGCCTGCGGCAGTTGTCCACCGCAATGCTGTTTCTCTATCAATAGTTAGAGAATTTAAGTTAGTAATGTTAGAGGGATCGCAAACCCGCGCCGTTATTGGCTTTCCGGCGTTTTCGTACTCCTGATAGCACGATAGGCGTACTCCTGATAGCACGATAGGCGTACTCCTGATAGCACGACACCTCTTACTCCTGATAGCACGACCCCATCCACAGCTTGTCCCGCTGTTATCCCCGTGCCGTCTGCGGCACGGGCCGGAAGGTCAGCAGCTCCGTGTCGCCCTCGGGTATTCGCACAATGCCCAGCGCGTATCCCGGCAGGGATTGCTTGGCGACCAGGGCGCGCAGGTCGTAGGCGAAATCCGAAAACCGCGTACTGCTTCCCGATTTGCGGTGCAGATGCCGGAAGTCGAACTGCCAACCGTACTCCTGCCTGCCACCATGCTTGCGCACCAGGCGGTACAGCCAGCGCTCGATACCGCCCGTGAGTCGGAAGTACGTCGGGTCGATGGTCAGCACCAGGGCGGCGTCCAGCACGCCGGCATAGAACCAGTCCGGCAGGATCAGCTCGATACCCAGCGGCGTGCCTCTGGCATCGGCCAGCTCCTTCCATTCGTTGATCCACGAGAAGCGATGCAATCGCCTTCCCGTGGTTTCGCGGATGGACGTGGCCACCGTGGTCGATTGCAGCCGGTCGAGCGCGGCCTTGAGGCGCTGGTAGTCGCGCAGCGACTTGCCACGCCCGATGAAGCGCAGGATTTCGTAGGGCGTGGCCTGCATCCGCCGGGACGGCTGGATGCCCGCGTCCTTGGCTTCGACGATCTGGCTGGCCGCCCAGATCAGGATGTCGGCATCCCAGATGGTGGCGATGCCATGCTCCTGCGTGCCTTCCACGCGAATGGTGATGTTGCCGCTGCGGAAGTCGATCGGCGCCGTGCGCCGCGACTTCGCCAGCGAGAAAAACGGATAGGCCATCAAGTCCTGGGCATCGCGCGGAGCCATGTCCTCGCCCGGCAGTGCGCGGAACAGGTCGAGCTGTTCGCGCTGCTGCAAGGCTTGCCCTGGTGGGCGGGACATGGCGATGGCCACCGGCGATGCGCCGATCAGCGCGCACGGCTGTCAGCCGAGTGGTGCTCGGCATATTCGGGGTCGGAAGTGGTCTCGAAGCTGCGCGTTTCCGCCCAGGCATCGAGGTCGGCCACGGCGTACATGACGCGGCGACCGAACTTGCGAAACTTCGGGCCACCACCGATGACCCGCTGTTTCTCCAGCGTGCGCGGTGACAGGCGCAGGTAGTCGGCGGCTTCGTCGTTGGTGAGATAGCGTTGGGGTTGTGCGGGTGTGGTAACGGGAGCGGCGGCAGGCCGCAAGGGAGCGGGTCGCATGGGATGTACCTCCATCGGTCGGTGAAGCCCGGCCACACAGCGCGACCGGATAGAGGCAGTCTCAAGAACCTTGGGGTTCTTGCTCAGGGACGTTCTGCAGGGGATGCGAAACGTCCCCCCTCATGCGGCGGAACGGGGGGAAGTTGCGCCAGACGGCGATAGCCGCCGCGCATCAGCCCATTGGCCCGGCGCACCAGCCGCCGCACGCGGGCGCGCAAAGCGCTGTCGGCGTGCCAATCGGCGGCAACGGCATCCACACCAAACAGCCCTTCGGCCACCTCCCGCAAGGACGCACCCGCCAGGGTCGCGTCCAGCGCCTGAAGCGTGTGCAGTTCCAGCAATGCGGACAGCGGCGGACGTGGCCGGACGGTCGCCGCAGGTACGGCTCCGGCTGGTACGGCGATCTTGTTCAGTTCGCTCGCCAGGGCCGCATAGCGTTCGCAAGGCGCGGCGCAGGCCCGGATGGCATAGGCGTAAGCCATGCCATCGGCCAAGCCTGGCGCGAGCACGAAACGCAGGCAGCAGCCGGGCCAGCGCGCCACCAGCACCAAGCGCTTGCCGTCATGGACCAGGTGTTTGTGGCCCGGCAGCTTCCAGAACTCAAAGAACAACGCATCGGGCGGTGGATCGGCATCCGGGTAGAGCTGTACCACGGCATCGTGATCGGGGAACCAGGCCGGGTGTGCGTCCCGTGCATCCAGGGCGGGATCTTCCAGCAGGCGCAGCCCCCAATGCCCGGCGGCATCCGGTTGGCGACGACGGCGCAGCCAGTCGTGCCGATAGTCTGGATGACGGCGCAGGTACTCCCATGCCAGCGCCGGGCCATCCAGGTGCAGAACGTAGAGATAGGCCGCCGTGGCATACCACGGCTCGGCACTGCGATCAGCCATACGGCAACCTCCCTGTGCTGGGGGTGCGTCGCCACGGCGAAACGGCGTGCTACGAGGCCATCGTCAAAACGTCATGGGTGAAGCGTAAACTGGCAGTGTCAAGACCGATGAACTCCGATGCGTTGCTGAAATCGTCCGAGTGCGACGGCGGCAACGCTCTCCAATGGCATGCCGCGTCGGTCAGCTTGCCGCAGCCCGCGCCAGGCATCATGACCGTTTCGATCAGGCACGCACCACTGCGGTGCAACACTGCCGATTCAGACCGAACGGGTCACAGACCAGACCGAAATAGACACAGTGCGCCACCGCTTCGCGGTGGCCCTCAATCGGTGATCGAACCGTTGTCTTCGGCCAGTCGCAGGTATTCCGACAGCCGCCGCACCGACTGGAAGTAGCGATCCCGCATCACGGGCTGCTCGCGCGGCCCGACGATGGCGGCCAGGTCGGACAGCTTCACCGTTCCCAGTGCAGGCATGCCAATCCCTAAGTCGATCAGGCCGTGGGCAGTATCGCCATCGGCGGGGTTGAGCGAAGCCAGCAGCCAAGTGGCATGCGCATCTGGCGTGAATAGGCGCACCACAGGCAACGGGTCGCTGTCCTGCCCGGCTGCGCGGGCCTGGCCGTTGGCCAGCAGGCGCGTACGCTCGTCGGCGGTGATGAGCGAAGTCATGGCTGTACGTCCAAGGATTTGCGGAGCAGCAGAGGCGCTTTCACGCCTTCCAACGAAAGCACCAATGCGCAATCCCACGTATCCGCAGAGACGTAGAGGCACGAAGGCACATGCACGGAAGTCAGGAAAGACACGGATCAGGCTCTCCGCTTTTGAAGAAAGCCGCCGATGCGGATTTCAGTAAAGGCACAAAAACAGGTGAGATTGGATGAATGAGTTAAATATAACGTGGTTTTAATTGTGCTGCGAATCGACGCTTCTGTCTATGCAGAAGCGAACCGTCCAGCGCGGCCGGCCGGCCGGCTCCACCACCTTCGACGCCGAGCTGGCCCAGGCCTTCGGCGCGGCGGTGCGCGCACTGCGGGTCGAGCAAGGCGTGGCGCAGGAGACCTTGGCACATCAAGCCGGTATCGAGCGTTCTCACATGGGCAAGATTGAGCGCGGCGAACACATGCCCACGCTGGCGATTATTTTCAAGATCGCGCGTGCGCTGGGGCTCAGCGTCGCCCACTTGATGGGGGCCACTGAAGAAGTCTTGGGCGAAATGGCTAATTGACTCTGCATCGCATAGCTTCGCTTGGCGTGGTGCAACTTTGGAAAGGAACTCAATGGCGAAGACATGCATCGTGTGCGGACAGGCCGCAGGCTCTGGGGAGCACGTTTTTCCGGCGTCTCTTGGAGGCCGGCGGGTCAACTCCGGCATCTATTGCCCCAAGCACGACAACAGCTATTCGGGTCTCGTCAATGAGATTGCCGAGCAGCTCGACTTCCTCAATGCATACTTGGGCGTTCGGCCGGATCACTCCAAGCACCCCAAAACTGCCTATGGCGAGCACACGCTGACGGGAGAGACCGTTTCGATCTCTGCCAAGGAGATCAAATTCACGAAGCCCCGCGTCATCTCCCGCACCGCAGTTGGCGAAGGTGAAGAGTTGCATCTGGCATTCCCCAACCAGCAGTCCGTCAAACAGTTCGCAAAAAAGATGGAGGACGATGGACACGAGTGGACACCCTTGTCGAAGCCCTCCGCTCGGCCGTATATCACCGGCACCATTCACCATAAGCGCAAATTTGGCGGTGCCTGTGGTCTGGGCGCCATCGCGTACATGACGCAGACATTCTTCGCGCAGGAATTCCCAGAGCTCGCGCGATCAGGGACGCTTTCCAACTTCATCAACTACACGCAAGCCATCGCCAAGGTCGCAGCGCTGGGCGGCTGCGAACAGCAGCCGGAAGAGCGCGAGGAATTGATCGAGGCACGCGCGGCGGTGACGGTTGCGCTGGAGCCCTTTGGAGGCACGGCACCGATCTGGTGGGATTTCAGCCCGCCCGCCGGAGCGCGCGCCAACAAGTTTGAATTTGGGCATCGAGTGACGGTTGGTATTGATAGCTTTGACGGCCAAATCTACGGCCGTGTCGCGCTGTTCTCCACGTTAACCTTTGCCGTACACCTGGGCACGGCACCGCAGGGTTCCGCCACGCGAGAAGTGACCGTGGACATTGATCCTCTCGCGGAGCATCCGCCACACGATATCGACAAACATCAGGTGCTCTCAGCGCTAGGCCGCGTTCAAGTGCCGGAACACTCTACCGAAGGGCTTGCGAATGCGCTCGCCGACGGCACGCAACAGCGTGCATTCGCAAACCTGCTGGAACGCTTGGAAGAACATCAACTCCTCAAACTGGCTCGCACCATGAGTATGGTGCTCGCGCCATGTTCCACCTTGTCGCCATTTGAAGCGCGAACACTGATCGAAAAGGAACTTGACCAACAACCACAGCAAATTTGGCGCTTGGTCACTTTTGTCGTTGAAGGCTTACGGGCGAAAATGGTCAAAGGCGGCATGGGAAGCATTACCCCAGTGCTCGATAACCTGATTGCGTATGACGCTCAATCAGCAAGTGGTCTATCGCAGCAGGCCGAGGCCACGTTAGCCCTGGCCAAATCCGCATTAGTTGCACAGATGGAGCAAGACTGCGCAGCAGGCGTACTCCACGAGGAACGTATTGCGGAACTCATGGGCAGAGGCCCTGGCCTTTATGCCGTGGGGCAGTTGGTGCTGGCCCCTGTCTTGCAGGTGTTTAGTGAATCCGCTCACCCCAATGAAGTGAGCAGGTAAGCCAAGCGCCTCGCCATAGTGGGTGAGGCGCTGAGGTGGTTACGCCGCCTTGGGCTTGCTGCGTGACCAGATCAGGTCATGCGTGCCATCCTCGTTTTCGATCAGGCGGGCATAGACCGTTGCAGGGAACGAAGGATCGTCCAGGGTCACGGACACATAGGGGCGTCCGGCCTCGCTGGTCTTTTTCCACGCTGCGCCTATGTCGTGGCCAGCCGCTTGCAGGCGGTAGTCTGGTGCGCCCTCGTTGTCACCCTTGTCGTTGGGAACCAGCTTGACCTTGACGTTGAGCGTCAGGGTGCGAAGCGTGCCGGTGAGGCCGTCTTTGTCTGCGGTGAAGGTGCCGATGTTAGCCATGATGATTTCTCCTTTCGGGTTGAACAAGGTCGCGCCAGTGCGTCCTTGTTGTGATCCGCCTGGCGGGGGATGGGCTGGCCGCACCGCGGAGCGGTCGCAACAACGTGGAGAACCTGGAGGCGAAAAAAAATTGCCCCGCGAGGAATGCGCGCAGCGCAGGGGAAATTGTTTTCGCCGCAAGGTTGCGGTCATAAAGCCCAAGGCGCAGCCGCGCCACCGCCAGGATTCACGACAAGCCAAGGACGCACGGGCCGACTCTCCCGAATGGAGACATGACTGACTCGGCATCCTCGCATGACAGCTTCACCGGCTTGCGCTCTGACGCGGCTAGGTCAATGCCCCAGCAACAAGGTAAGAGCGCTCCTGCCACAACTCGCGGCCACATACTTGATGCGTGGCGTGGAAGCTCCACATCGAGGCCAGGTGGTGTGTCGGTGAACCGTCCTTCGTGACGTACAGGCAACGAACCGCCAGCGTCGAGCACGGCACGCTTTCGTGCAATCTGCCGCAGCAAGCCGGGGCGTAGCCCCACAAGCGCCGCTGCACTTGCATGGCTTCAATGGCTTTTGCGCACAAGGCGACTTGTGCGCGGCCCCTTTGCCGCCTGACCGAAGGCGGCAAAGGGGCGTTTTGGCTTTGAGCCTTGAAACCGGGGGCGGCCACTGCCGCGCGCGGAGCTTTGGTATTCCCCGCGCCCAAGACGGAACGGCTGGGGCGCGGGGTTGCTTCCTATTCTTTGGTTTCGATGATCCACCACATGGCACGCGGCAAGGCGCGGCCCGTGATGGGGTGTAGGTCGGTCAGGTCGGCACGGGCTGTCCAGCCGCGAGGCGGGCGGTTCGTGGTGTCGTGGCTCATGGGGGAATCCTCGGCATGAAAGCGCCCCGGCCGGAGCCGGGGCGCTATCTGTGGTGCGGGGTCAAGCGGCCAATGCCTCGGCCTGCTGCTGCTCATCCGCCACGGCGGCGACTTCCTCCGGTGCTTCGGCTGCCTCGTCCGTCACCGCCTCCTGTGCGGTCTGCTGCGTGGCTTCGGAGGCGAAGATGGCAGGCATCCAGCCGGTGCCATCGGCCAGCCGTTCAGCTTCGCTGGCAATGTCGCCTTTTTTCAACTTCGCCAGCCGGGTGACGTGCTCCGGGGCGAATTCGCCCACGGCGTCCAGAATCGCGGCCTTCGGCATATGCTGGAAATAGCCGTCTGCGGTCGGTTTCCACCATGCCGCCATGTCCAGCGCCACGGCCTGCGCCAGTTCGGCTCCCGGCTGGTGCTGCGTGGCGCGGGGCGTCACCACATCGACCGTGGATGCCACGCATACGGCCAGCAGGCGCACCAGTTCATCCTGCGACTTCGCCAGCAGCGCGGCGAACAGTTCGGCGCTGTCCTCCGGCAAGGCTTCACCCGCTACCTTTTGCAGTTCGCGCAGTGCCACGGCGGCGGGCGATTCCGGCCAGTCCGGGGCCATGCCTTCCAGCCGGTCTTGCTGGGTCAGCTTCACGCCCACCGGTAGATCGTGGCCGTAGTGGCTGCCTTGCAAAACAGTCTGCACTATGCCATGCACCAGTGCGGCCAGCGCCACCTGCGGATGCCGGGCCACTTCGATTTGCAGCGCGGCGGTACGGTGGGCGCTCAAGCGTTGCGCCAGCCGGTCGGACATGGCGGCGGGCTTGGGGGCGTCGTCGGTTTCCTCGCCGGCGTCGTCGTTCCCGGCTTCGCCCTCGCTGCCAAAACCTTGCCGCAGCCGTTCAAGCGCGCGCAGTGCCTTGGCCTCGGCTTCGCGCAGCAGGCCACGATGAATCACGGCCTCGCCGTTGCAGTCGATGGTGACGATGGCACCGGCGGCAGCTTTGACGGCTTCCCCGTAGTCCTGCATGCCGTCTTCCAGCGCCTGCAACTGTTCGCCCAGGTGTTCGCCTTCCTCCTGCAAAGCGTCGGCCTTTTCCTCGTCCTCGTCCTCCAGGGCGGCATCCACGGCCTCGGCCATCGCCTGCATCTTGGTTTGCAGCTCCTCGATGCGTTGGGCTTCGCGCTTGTTCGGGCTGCGGCGCTGCCTCGGGGCGCGCTGGAAGGCTTGCAGGTCGGCATGGGTCATGCCGGGTGTGGCATCCACCCACGCCCAGCCTTCGGCCTTCACCTCGGCGGCAAGGCTGGCCAGCTTGTCCTGCGCCAGCCGTTCCAGCAGCGTGGCATCGGTCAGATACACGCCGCTATCGGCTTCCGCGAACAGATCGCGGCGGGTGCCACCGCCTGCGGCCTCGTAAGCATTCAGCCCAACGAAGCGCACCAGCGGATGCCGGTGGGCATCAATCTCGCGCTCGGTCAGGCGGTCGCGCAGGTCATGCGGGCTGCGCTGCCATGTGGGCGCATCGTAGAACGCGGCTTCCTGCGCGGCGTGGTCGTCGGTGATGGCAAGGGCCATCAACTGGTCAAGGCTCACGGCCTCGGCCCTGTAGTCGGCCAGCAGGCGCGGCGACACGTTGGCGAGTTTCAGGCGGCGCTGCACCACTAGCGGCGTGACGCTGAAATCCGCTGCAATGTCCTCGATGGGGCGGCCGTCGGCCACCAACGCGGCAAATGCCTCGAACTGGTCGGCGGGGTGCATGGCTTCGCGTTGCACGTTCTCGGTGAGGCTGGCCGTGCGGGCGGTGCCATCGGCCACCAGCAGGCAAGGCACGTCCCATTCCTTGCTGATGCGGTGCTTCTTCGCCAGCAGCTTCAACGCGGCCAGCCTGCGGCCACCGGCCACCACTTCGTAACACTCGCCATCGGCGGCGGCAATCACGATGAGGTTTTGCAGCAGGCCGACACGCTGGATGCTGGCGGCGAGTTCGGGGATGGACATGCGCGGGGTCTTGCGCACGTTGCGGCCAGCAGGACGCGACACCAGCCGCGACAGCGGAACCAGAATCAGGTTCTTGGTCGGGTCGGCTGCTTCCAGCGGGATCGCGGCGGCGGTGTTGAGGGCGCGGGCTTCGGTTTGGGTAATGGCGTTCATGGTGATAACTCCTATGGGGTTCAGGGATACAGCAGCGAGAGAAGCGGCAAGGGCTGCTGCCTGCCCCTGCCGCGTGGGGAATCAGGCTTTCAACTGGCGCAGGCCATCGGCCAGCATCCAGAGGGCACGATTGAGGCGCACATCGGAATCAATGCCCTGCACCGGGCGGGTTTGCTGGCGGCGTCCGCTGGCGCTGCGGCCATGCAATCCGCCTTTGGTCAGGTTTTCTTGGGTGCGGTTGAACACGCTCCACAAGTCCGGGCGGCGGTCATCGAACCGGCGCGGCATCAGGATTTGCGATTCGGTGATGGGCGCGGACTTGTTGTCGGTGGGGTCGTACTTCAAGGCCAGCGCGGAACGGGCGAACACTTCGGCTTCGCCTTCGTCCAGCGTGATAGCGCGCATGGCATCGCGGGAATCCTTCACCCGGTCGAAACCGCGCAAGACTTCATAAGCGCCTTCGATGACATGCCCGGAAACGTCACCTTTGTGGGGCACGCGCACATCGGCCACGGTGTCGCCGCAGACGAGGCCATTGCTGCACACGAACCGGAACATGCCGGCCAGCATCTGATAGCTGCTCGTCCCGTCATGGGAATTGAGCAACACGATTTCATTGGCTTCCGCGCCGTTGATCTGGCTGGCGTGGCGCAGGCGCAGCATGTGTTTGGTGTGCTCGCGCTTGCCTTCGTCGCGCACACGGGTCTGCGTCACCATGAAAGGCTGGAAACCTTCTTTGCGAAGCTCGGCCAGCACGGCGGCGGTGGGGATATAGGCGTACCGCTGCGAACGGCTTTCGTGCGGCGCGTCCGCGAAGATGGACGGCGCTACGCGGTAAATCTGGTCATCGGTCAGCGGGTAGTCGCTGCGCAGCGAGGGGGAGCGGGAAGCGAATTGGGATGCGAGTTGCATAGTCTTTCTCCTGACGAAAAGGGTTTGCTGTTCAAACCGCACACCGGATTCCTAGATTCGGAGCCCAGCCTTTCGGCTGTTCGGTGCGGTTGGCACGAGGAACCCGGTTGGCCCTGTTGCCACCGTCTTTCCTGAGTTCATCGCCCGCGACGGTCAGGAGCCCACGGACGTGAGCCGTCAAGGAGAAAAGCGTCAGGGTGGTGCGGCCCGCAGGCGCAGCCGAGGACACGGCCTGGCGCGCCTTGACGGCACGCGGCCACGGGCTACAGTCGCGAGCAAGGTGATGGAGTCAGGGAAGACGGCTGGACATGGCAACGGCCGCCCCTGTGTGCTGAGCCGTACGCAAGCGAAGCGCGCAGGCCTGGATCTGGAAGCCGGGCCGAAGGCGTCAGGGATGTGGAAGGCTGGCGGACGCCAGTCCCGTCAGGGATGAGCGAATAGCGAACTTGGAGCAGCGCGATCCGCGAAGCGGAGACGCCAGTGGCTTCAATCGTTACTATTCAATGCATAACTATTTTTGAGGAAAAATGAAAAATATATTTGAAGAAATAGACGGCATTCATCTCGAAGAAGATGAGCGGTCGAGCTTCGGGAGATTCTGCGATGCATTTCTTGGGGAAAATCCGACTGTTGTCAAAAGACTATTTCCCCTCATTGATGCCTCATCCACAGACGAAAAATTTCAGTCCGACGTGATGCAGGCTTACACCAATGAATGCATCAATGAAAAGCAAGCAATAATGGAAAAACTAGATGCAACGAGAGGTCATCCGGATGCATTGAGGTTTTACACTCCGCAACTTGATCTTGTTGATAGCAAGCTTTCTATAAAGACATTTCAGCAGCTTATTGATTCTCTAGGCAGCCACCTAGATAAGTACGCAGGATCGTTAGAGGTGTTCAATAACGCTTACAAAATAATCCACAATGCAGACGGCACTAAATATATAAGAAATAACTATGTCAATTACTCAATTGGCTCCATTTTGTATCGAAAACACCAGTCCGAAAAAGGCAGGGGCGACATGCTGAGCATGAAATATTCTGATGTCGTCAGGTCTGAATATGAAAAGGTTGGAATTGACATAGAGAAGGAGGATCTCCAGTTTTCAAAATACAAACTCATTAGCCTCAGTGACAATATTCAATGACAAGGACAGCCAAACGATACAGGACAACCGGCTCGATAAGTATTTCTGGATCAAAGTACCAAGAGGCTTGCTAGCGAGTATTGAATCCCTGATTGAACAAAGAATGATTGCTGAAATTGCATTCAGGGTGGATTACGTCTCCGATTATGTTCCTTCGATGGAGGAGAAGGAGTTTGGATCTCCAATGAAATTGAATATTTCATCCCTACCCGAACTATCCAAATTCTACTCTACAGATAATTACAACAATAATCTGTGGATTCAGCATGACCAAATAAAGCAGAGTTTGACATTTGAAGAACTCCTGGAGGATTTTGAGGTAGCTGATGACAATGTCGTCACGCAGGTTATTCACCTTGAATACACTTTAAGAGGTGATGAGTTCTTTATAACCCACCTGGATCATGAGTTCATTATTTACACCATTGAACAGTATGAGGAAAGAATGGGCAATGCAGGAGTAAAGGGACATAGAAAGGTAAAGACATTCAAAGTCGATGGATCAATGATCCCATTCAATTCCAGGGTCAACGGAAATATATTCTTGATTCAGGTTCTCGACGCTTATTTTAATAATAGAGACTTGATTCAAGAGTATTTTGCAGAGGCATCGGCCTAGAGTTCAAGAAGACTACCGCCCCATGCTCGGTTTGTTTTGAGAGAAGGGGCCGAAGCCCCTAGGATCAAATAAGGCCGTATTCCGCAAACGACGTCGTTTTCGTGCCACCCACAACGATGTGATCCAGCACGCGCACGTCCACCATCGCCAGCGCCTCCCGAAGTCGCTTCGTCAGCAACTTATCGGCTGCGCTAGGCTCGGGATTCCCGCTCGGGTGGTTATGAGAAATGATGACTGCCGCTGCATTGAGCCGCAGTGCCTCCTTGGGAACTTCACGCGGGTACACCGATGCACTGTCGATGGTGCCCCTGAAAAGCTCGCTGTACTCGATCAGCCTATGTTGCGTATCGAGGAACAACACTGCGAAGACTTCATGCTTCAGGCACGCCAGCTTGGTGCTCAGATACTCCTTTACCGCCATCGGTGATGTAAAGGATTCGCCGCGCGGCATGTTCTGGTCGATGACCAGGCGTGCGGCTTCGAGGATCTGATCGGCAGAAGCTGGCTGGTAGCGCCCACGCGCGCTACGAACCATCAGAACGGAATCGAAGGAAGAAAGAGAAAGTTGCGACATGATCGTGCTCCGGTTGCACGGGCGGAATTGCCCGGAACCGTGGCCAGCACGGCGCAGCGCAAGCAGTCAGCGGTCGCAGACGGCCAATGGGCCGCAAGCGCGCATGGCGCGTGCAGCCATTGACGGCGAGAACGCCGTGATACGGTAAAGGGATCAGCAAGACCGCCCACTCCCACCCACAGCGCACAGTAGGTTTTCATGGCAAGCGAAGCGCGCAGGCCCGTCAGGGCCGAAGACGTCAGGGGTCAAAGCCGAATGGCCGCGATTCGGCACGAGGCGCGGGGCGCAGCCCGCGAACCCGACGGCGGCACGCCGGGACGCACGAATTGCTGCTTGGCCTACTCGTGCTGCTCAGCCTGCAAGCGGCCCCGCTCGAGACGGTCGGAAGCGTCGGCGACGTGAGCCACTATGAGCGTGACGCTTTGAAGTGCCTCAGCTAGAATGTAACTATCGCACAGCATTTCAAAATCAAAGTGACGTAAGTCCGAAAGAAGACGCAAATAGATTGCTTTCAATATAGGAGTTACGAAAACACAATGCACCCATTCCAAGAAAACATACAAGCTTGGATTTCTAGGCGTCTTGCAGACCGCACGTCCAGTCAATCCCTTGAGATTCCTTTTGTGCTATCCAGTGATATAGGACTGGTTCGAAAGGAGAATCAGGATCGAGTGGCCGCTCTCTATACTGGAAAGAAGTCGATAAATCCCCTGTTTGCGATAGCAGTTGCTGATGGCATGGGAGGCATGCGCGATGGAGGGAAATGCTCTTCATTGGCAATATCGAGCTTCTTCTACTCTTTGATACAGCACCGTAATTTAGGTATCAAGGAACGGGCCTATGAAGCTGTAAAAGCGTCAAACAAACAGGTGTTCGACACATATCGAGGCGATGGCGGCTCTACGCTGACTGCCGTTTTGCTTGATTCTCAAGGCACCAAGATAATTGTTCATCTTGGCGATACGCGTGTCTACACTTTCGGGGCTGGGAAAAAGGTTGAGCGGCACACAACGGACGACTCTCTCGTCGAAGCTGTTGGTGGAAGCGGTCGAGAACTACTCCAATTTGTTGGAATGGGCGATTCGATGCAGCCCAAGATAACTGATTTTTTTTGTCAGGAAGGTTTTTGCGCCATTACCACTGATGGCATACACGGCATAGAAGAAAAAACCCTCTGCAGGATTCTAGAAAATTCATCAAGCCTTAATGATGCCTCCGAGCGTCTGAATTCTGTCGCGATGTGGTGCGGGGGGAATGACAACTCAACATCGGCCATATTTGACATTGCCGGAATGCCTCCATCGCTTGCACGATATGAAGGAAGCGGAATCCGTTTATGGGATGCAGCTGGAGATCTAACCACGCTTTGGCTGCGAGAGGAAGACCAGGCCTTTAATGCAAAAAACGCTCAAGTTCCAAACGAGACGAATGAAGCAAAAAATAATTTTTCATCCCAACTGATACCCAGTAAGCCGCCGACGAATGAGGGGGCGCCGAAGAAGTCAAAGCCACCCGTTCGCAAATCTCGAAAAAAGAAAAACGAGAATTACCCAGAAGAAGTTCAACTGGATATAGAAATTGGCAGTTCTGCCGAACAGGGAGACATCGGTGTTGATAGCAAATAGATATAAAACTCTCGATAACTCCGACAGGGGCGGAATGGGGGAGGTAATTTTTTGCGAAGATCTACATCTACAACGTCAAGTTGTGCTAAAGCATCTGCAGGCTGGCGTCGAAGCTCGTAGATTGCTCGATGAGCAAAAGGCATTGTCAAAAGTTAGGTCGAAACACGTCGTTCAACTTTATGACATCGTAAATATTCAAGGAGCAGTCACGCAACAGCCCGCTATTGTCCTTGAGTTTATTGATGGAGAGACACTCCAAGTTGGGTCTCTTTCTGCCAATGCGGATTATTTAAACCTGATATGGCAGATTTCATGCGGACTTGCTGACATTCATTCGCATGGAATCATCCATCGAGATATTAAACCCGGGAACATAAAAATAGACGGCGAGGGTGTCGTTAAGATTCTTGATTTCGGTTTGTCTCGAAATAATGCCGATGCAGAGACCAGGAGCATAATAGGAACTCCTATATTTATGGCGCCGGAACTATGGGGCGACCAAACAATCGCGTTTGACTCTTCCATTGATGTCTATGCGTTTGGTGTGACATGTCTGGCCTTGCTGACCAACGAGCCTCCCCTTAGTTTGCATCATAGGCCTCCAAGCCAGCCAACACTAGCAGATTTTTCTACTCCGTTTGCTGGGATGCCCGCTGAAATTACAAATGCCCTGTTCCAATGTCTTGCGACAAACAGGCAGGATAGGCCATCCATGCAAACCATCAAGAATTTGTTGGAGAAGCATCTTCTGAGGGATAGGCATCGTGCCACGGTTGTTTTAAACGGCGTAGCAAACACACTAGACCACAAGAATAGAAGAATATCTCTGAACGCAACCGTGGGAAGTCTCACGATTGAATATGACGGTTTAGCCTTCACCGTCACCCAGGTCGCCGGTGCCGTTTATATAAATAACACATCCGTCATTGTAGGGGCTATAGTGCCAGGCTGCTGCGTTCTAACCTTCGGCAACGGCAGTGGCAGGAAGTTCGTGACTTTTGATGTTTCAAATCCGGAGGTAATGCCATGAATGCGCAAGATATTGTCTCCGGGCGCTATCGCATAGAGCGCCATATCGGTCGAGGCGGTATGCAAGACGTCTATTTGGCGCAGGACATATTGTTGGAATCTAACGTTGCACTAAAAACGCCTCAACCCGGACAGCCCGATAAGAGATTCAAAAGCAGTGCGAAAATTTCCGCTAGAGTTAATCATCATAACGTCGCTAAAACTCTAGACTACATTGAGGAGAATGGTCGGCTTTTTCTTATTGAAGAATTCGTTGATGGTGACAATCTTGAAAATAAGCTCAAGACCTTTGGAGCTATCGACCCGCACCTCGCTGCTCGTATATTTCTGCACGTTTCCAAAGGCGTTGCCGCTTCACATCATGCTGGAGTTGTTCATCGTGACTTGAAGCCAAGCAATATCATTGTTGAACATGGCATTAATTTGCATGAGCTGAAAATAACTGATTTCGGCATCGCTACGCTAACAGAAGAAGTCTTTGACGAAGCTGCGCGGGAAGGCGATATAACCAGATCGACATCTGGAACAATTCGCGGCGCTCTTCCTTATATGGCACCAGAGATGATGTTCAGGCAGCCGGGTGAACACCCAGGCGCCTCAGTCGACATTTGGTCGCTCGGCGCTATGATGTTCCAGATATTGACCGGAAAAGTTCCTTTCGGCGTCTATCTCCAGGCGGCTGTCAATGTTCAAAATAGAAATAGAGAACCGTGGCCGGACTTCATGACGTCAAACCCACAATATAAGATTCTTGCGCAGCAGTTACAATCCCTCGTGGAAGAATGCCTTCAGTACAATGTTGCAGATCGCCCTACCGCTGATGATGTTGTTGCGAAGATTTCTAATCTTTGCTTTATCGGCGTTGACAGAAAAGTTGGAAGTGTGACCAACCTGATTCAAAATGGATATAGCGGATTCATAGACGGGGATGACGGTGTGACGACCTTTTTTAGTCGAGAAAGCGTTTATGGGTCAAAGTCATCAGCCACGCCTGGAAAGAGAGTGTGCTATTCGAATTTCCCGGGATCGCCGCGTGACCGAGGTCATCCGATCATTGTGATCGAATAATTTTTTAGTAATTAAGTGGGGACTTCAACGTCCCCATTTTTTCAGATTCATTTCAAGTAACGCTCGGCAAGCGATAGATTGTCCCGTCTTGAGCAGCCCAGTGCGCAAGTGAGCGTTCCCTTGATCTGCTGCATCAGTTGATGATCGGTCAGCGAAGGATCAGGACTCCCACTAGGATGGTTTTAGGTGATTGGAGGCCAGATACCGTAGATAGCTTGAGCGGCACATTGGGAAGCTAGTCTGTTTGAGACAAGGCTAATCGTTGCGCTTTTCTCGCTGCTCTAGCTGCAACTGCGCCCGTTGAGTTGCCTGTTGTAGCCGCTCCACTAGAACGCCCCTCGGCGGCAAGGCTGTCAGGTACTCGGCAACGTGGATTCCGGACTTGTCCAGTTCCAGCAATTCGATCTGCTCGCGCTTCTTGCCAGTGCAAAGAATGATCCCCAGCGGCGAGGCTTCCTCTGGCTCCCGCTCGTGCTTGTCTAGCCAGCGCAAGTAAAGCTCCATTTGCCCCTTGTGAGCGGCCTTGAACTCGCCGATCTTCAACTCCACCGCCACCAGCCGCCGCAGCTTGCGGTTGTAGAACAGCAGGTCAAGGTGGAAATCCTCGTCGTCGATCTGGATGCGTTTCTGCCGGGCAACGAAGCAGAAGCCCGCGCCCAGCTCCAGCAAGAAGGCTTCCATTTCGCGGACGATGGCAGCCTCCAAATCGCTTTCCTGCCAGCTATCCCGCAACCCCAAGAAGTCGAGGATGTACGGGTCGCGCATGACCAGCGCCGGCGTCATGCGCTGCGCATCGCGCAGTGCCGCCAGCTCCTGCGTGATGGTTTCCTCTGGCTTCTGAGACAGTGCTGTGCGTTCGTACAGCATTGACTCGATGCGCTCGCGTAGCGTCCGCACGCTCCAGCGCTCGGTGCTCGCCATCTGAGCGTAATAATCCCGCTGAAGGGGGTCTTTCAGCGGCAGTAAGGCTACGAAATGCGACCAGCTCAATTGTCGTGACAGCGTCACGACAATTGGCTCCTGAGGGTAAGTGGCCGCGAACTGCACCATCCGGCGCAGATTTTTGTCCGCGAAGCTGCGTCCGTAGTCGCGGACAAGCTGCTCGGCCAGGGACGGCAGGATCTCCTCGCCGTACTCGGCACGCTGTCCGGCCAACACCTCCGTATGGATGCGCTGGCCGATGCGCCAGAACAGCAAGGTTAGTTCGGCATTGACCGCCGAGGCGGCGCGCTGGTGCGCCGCCTCGATCAGTGCCCGAATGTCACCCAACAGTGCCTTCGCTGCTGGTGAAGGGGTGGACACTTTGTGCCTGCTCATGCTGTCACCTCGGCAGGAGATTGCTTGGCGCCGGTGATCGCCTTGCGCCGGTTCGCCACCAACTCGGTGGCCTCCCGCACGGGCTTGTCTTCGGTGTGGACGTAGCGCATGAACATCGCCACGGTCTTGTGCGCCGTCAGAGCCATACCAACCTTCACCGGGATGCCAGAATTGGCAATGTCCGTCGCCGAGCGGTGACGGATGCCGTGCGTACCCACATGCGTCACGCCAGCGGCTTTGAGAGTGCGGCTCCAACCGTTGTAATACTCCCCGTCGGTTAAATGCCGATCAGGGTGACGCGGAGACGGTAATACATGGGGCGTCGTAGCATTGCGAGCCGCCGTCGAAAGAAGCCGATAGGCCTCTTCGCTCATGGGCTTGGACATACCGCCAGTCTTGCTGTCAGGCCACACCATCCGCCGGTTCTCCAGATCAATCCAATCCCATTGGAGTGAGACGATCTCAGAAAGGCGAGCGGCAAACTCGAATTGCAGGCGGATGGCCAACGGGATCACAGCATGCTCCAGCCCTTCAGCCTCTAACTGGTCAAGGTAGCGAAACAACTTGCCCATTTCCTCGTCGCTGATGAGGTGAGTCGCCTTGCCGTTCGGGTACATGGGCACATGGCGGCATGGGTTGGTGCCGTCAGGGCGATAGCCCCATACCTCGGCCAAGTTGAACATCTTGCGCATCACGCTGAACGTGCGGTTCGCATCGGCGGGCTTGTGCGCCATCTTCTTCATCATTGAAGCCACGTCAGGCCGCTTCAGATCCTGCACCTTCATGCGACCAAGCATTGGGATGATGTTGCGATCAATGACGCTCTGGTAGCCTTCTTGCGTGCTCGGCTTGTTGCGCTGGCTGGAGTAGTCCTCCATGAACTTGATGCACAGTTTCTTGACTGTGGGTGCCTGACGCGCTGCAGCCTTCTCTGCGGCAGGATCTCCACCCCGGCGCACTTGCGCCAGCCACTCCTGTGCCAGCGACCGAGCCTGTTCGACGGTCAGCTCTCCGTATAGGCCCAAGGCAGGTTTGCGCCGCTCTCCGGCGTTTGTGCGGTACTGGAGCATGAACACCTTGCGGCCTGCCGGGGTGATCTTGCACAGGAAGCCAGGAACCAGGGTATCGCGCAGTTCGACTGGCTGCGCTTGGGCTTGTGCCGCATCGACTGCGGACTTGGTGAGTTTGATTTTCGCCATGATGACTCCTCGGAAGACCCGATTTCCAGGAGCCTGTTGGGAGCCAAGCGGGTGGAAGCCGGGTCAAGTTTCAGAAAGCACCGGCATATGATGAACTCGCCTAAATTATTGATAAACCTGCTGTATCTGGCTGTGGCGTAGTCCAGCGAAGTTCGGTGCTGGAGTCATGGTGAAATAAAAAAGGGCAGCCGAAGCTGCCCTGATCTGCATCGCAAGCGAAGGCGCTATCAGGCCTTAACCCTGGGCTGCCAGCCCTTGGAAGCGATGGGCCAGAACAGGCCGATGGCAGCACCCAGGATACCCATGGCTGCCACGTAGTGGGCAGGTGCCATGATGTCCACCTGCTGCCAGCTGGCCACCAGCAAGGGGGTCAGGCCACCGAAGACGGCGTAGGCCATGTTGTAGGCGAAAGACAGGCCGGTAAAGCGCACCGCCACAGGGAAGGCACGCACACCCACTACAGGCAGCAGCGAGATGGAACCCACAAAGAAGCCCACCAGCGCATAGCGCAGCACCAGGGTCGATTCACCAGGCAGGTTCAGATAGAAGATATAGGCGGTCACCGTCATGCCACCCCAGCCGAACAGCATGGTCAGCTTGGTGCCGATCTTGTCAGACAGCCAGCCCCAGAAGATGCAGCCAATGGTCAGAGTCACGGTCGCCACTGCGTTGGCCATCATGGCTTCGGCGGGAGCGATATGGAACACCTTCTGCAGGTAGGCAGGCGCCATCAGCACCACCACCACCACGCCTGTCGAGAGCACCCAGGTCATCAGCGCCACCAGCCAGCTGGCTTCCTTGTGGTCACGCAAGATGGTTTTCAAGGGCAGTTCTGCATCCGCAGCCTTGCGCTTTTGCATATCCTGGAACAGAGGCGTTTCATGCAGGAAGCGGCGCAGATACACCGACACCAGGCCAAACACACCACCCAGAATAAAAGGAATGCGCCATGCCCAGTCATGGATTTCTGCCTGGCTGTAGGTGCTGTTGAGCCACACACCAAAGATGGAGCCCAGGAAAATGCCGCCAGTAATGCCGGAAGTCAGCGTACCAATGGCCAGGCCATAGTGCTTGGCAGGCGAGTGCTCGGCAACGAACACCCAGGCACCAGGCATTTCACCGCCAATCGCAGCGCCTTGCAGCACGCGCATCAGCAGCAGCAGCAAGGGCGCGGCCAGGCCAATGGTTTCATAGGTAGGCAGCAGGCCAATGACCAGTGTGGGCACCGCCATCAGAAAGATGGACAGCGAGAACATCTTCTTGCGGCCAATCTTGTCGCCATAGTGCGCAATGATGATGCCGCCCAGGGGGCGTGCCAGATAGCCAGCCGCGAAAATGCCCAGCGTCTGCAGCTGGCGCATCCATTCCGGCATGTCAGCCGGGAAAAACAGCGCGCCAATGACGTTGGCAAAGAAAACGAAAACGACGAAGTCGTAGAACTCCAGCGTGCCGCCCAGTGCGGACAGGCTCAAGGTCTTGTAATCGTCACGGTTCAAGGGACGATGGTGGGCGCCGCCAGCCACTTGATGGGCTTGGGCGTTGGGATGCTTACTCATGGGGTTGTCTTTCCAGTTCAAAAGGTCAGACAGCGCGAGAGCCGCGGCAACGGATAAGTGCTTCAGGGCAGACTGGACTGTTCTTCAGGACTTCACGGTGATGAAGCCTTTGTTTTTCTCGAACCTGGCGGGTGTGCCAGCCCAAGAACGAACACCGTGTGGCGCAGTCAATGCAAGCATTCTAGGGTTTGCACCAATACCCTTCCTGGCAAACATCGTTTTTAACGACGAGCCATCTCCAGAAACTCTTTATCCATCTCTTTTTACGATGTCTTGCCAAGACACAGACTGCCTGCATTTCTGACAGGAAATACATTTCGGCTTACGCTGTCAGCCTTTGCTTGCCTCCCCCTTTGTCTCCCCTCTTTTTCTCATTTCTATGAAGCGTTACTGGCTGTTGTTTTCACAGGCCGTCACCGTGCTGCTGGCGGCCTATTTCATTGTTGCCACGCTGCAGCCAGGCTGGCTGCGCCATGGCTCCACCATGAGCCGTGCCGGCATTGCCTTGCTGGAAGCGCCGTCTGAACCCCGTACAGAGTTTGTCCCCGGCAGCCTGGCGGCTGCCGCCCAGAAGGCCATGCCTGCCGTGGTCAGCATCAACACCAGCAAGGAGGTGCGCAGCCCGCACCTGAACGACCCCTGGTTCCATTTCTTCTTTGGTGACCAGATCGGCACCCAGCAGCAGACCGGACTGGGTAGCGGCGTGATCGTGAGCCCGGACGGCTATATCCTGACCAACAACCACGTGGTCGAAGGCGCGGATCAGATCACCGTCACCCTGGCCGACAGCCGCATTGCAGAAGCACGCATCGTGGGCACCGACCCAGAAACCGACCTGGCCGTGCTCAAGATCGAACTGGACAAGCTGCCCGTCATCGTGCTGGGCAACTCCGACCATGCCGTGGTGGGCGACACCGTGCTGGCCATTGGCAACCCCTTTGGCGTGGGGCAGACGGTGACCAGCGGCATCATCAGTGCGCTGGGCCGCAGCGAGCTGGGCATCAACACCTTTGAAAACTTCATCCAGACCGATGCCGCCATCAACCCCGGCAACTCCGGCGGCGCGCTGGTGGATGTGGAAGGCAATCTGCTGGGCATCAACACCGCCATCTACTCGCGCTCTGGCGGCAGCATGGGCATTGGCTTTGCCATTCCCGTGTCCACAGCCAAGATCGTCATGGACGGCCTGGTCAAGGATGGCAAGGTCACGCGCGGCTGGATTGGCGTGGAGCCCAACGAGCTTTCGCCCGAACTGGCTGAAACCTTTGGCGTAGCCGGTGCAAATGCCGGCGTCATCATCACGGGCGTACTGCAGGGTGGCCCTGCGGCACGTGCTGGCATGCTGCCGGGCGATGTGATCGTGCAGGTGGATGAGCAGCGCGTGCGCAATGTGGCTGAGATGATGACGGCGGTTGCCTCTCTGCAGCCCGGCCAGCGTGCGGACTTTGAGATTTTGCGCAACGGCCAGAGCATGACGCTGAACATCGTGCCCAGCGAGCGCCCTGCCCCCCGACGCATGCGCCAGCTCCGTTAAGCATCAAAAAAGAGAGCTATCAGCGCTTGCAAATCAATGATTTCAAATACAAAACATATTGTAAACCTTGATTGAAAAGCGCTAGCCGCTCTCTTTTTCAAAGCCATCACCCACCAACAAAAAATCCCGCTGCCTTTTAAAGGGCTGCGGGATTTTTTGGTTCTGGCCCGGATGTGCGCATCAGGCCTGATCGGCTTCCTCATCCTCTGGCTTGCGGGCAACCTTGGTAAACCAGCCTGCCCCGATGATGCCCACCTCATACAGCAGGCACATGGGCACGGCCAGCGCCAGCTGCGAAATCACATCGGGCGGCGTCACCACGGCGGCAATCACAAAGGCCAGCACGATGAAGTAGCCACGGAAGCTCTTGAGCTTGTCAATTTCCACAATGCCAAAGCGCACCAGCAGCATCACCACGATGGGCACCTGGAAGGCCAGGCCAAACGCCAGGTACAGCGACAAAATCGCTTCCACATAAGAGGCAATATCAGGCGTCGCAGCCACGCTCTCGGGCGTAAAGCCCTGGATGAAGCCGAACATCTTGTCCAGCACAAAGAACTGCACAAAGGCAATGCCCACATAGGCCAGCAGGCTGCCAAAGGTGATCAGCGGCAGTGCAAAGCGCTTTTCATGGCTGTACAGACCAGGTGCCACAAAAGCCCACAGCTGGTACATGATCCATGGCAGCACGGCCAGCATGCCCACCATCATCAGCACCTTCAGCGGCACGAAGAAGGGCGAGAACACGCCCACCGCAATCAGCTTGGCATCAGGCGGCATGTGTGCCTTGATGGGCTGGGCAATAAAGTCGATCAAGCCATTGGGGCCAGGCCAGATGGCCAGCACAGCCACCGCCAGCGCAATGCCGTAGATGCAGTACAGCAGGCGGTCGCGCAGCTCCATCAGGTGCTGCACAAAGGGCTGCTCGGTGCCGGCCAGCTCGTCGTCTTGGGTGGATTTGTTGGACATGGTCGAAAAAAGAACCGGGCCATCATCAGGCCCTGCAGATCAAGAGAAAAGCACCAGCACGGGCCGCTAGCTGCAGGCGCCGTGCTGTGGGAGATCAGCCTCAGCGCTTCGGTCTGAAGCGCGCCACTCGCGCAGCACCTGACTGCACATGGGTGCGCAGCCCGGAGCGCGCCTTGTACCAGCGTGGCACGGCCGTGCGCTTGAGGCGGAAGTTCTTGCCCGGATGCTTGTAGGCCGGCGTCACTGCGCTGCGACTACTGCTTTCGTAGCTGCTGTAGTCGCTGGCTGAAGTGCTGGAATCGCTGCTGCTGTATGCCGACTCGAAATCGGTGGCATCACGCCAGTCCTTTTCCAGACTGCTCGTGGTGCTTTGCACCGACTGCTCCACATCACGGGCAGCGGACTCCATCGACTCCTTCATCTTCTTGAGCTCGTCGAGCTCCATGGAGCGATTGACTTCCGCCTTCACGTCCGCCACATAGCGCTGGGCCTTGCCCAGCAGCGTGCCGACCGTGCGGGCCACGCGCGGCAGCTTCTCGGGACCAATGACCACCAGGGCCACAGCGCCGATCAGTGCCAGCTTGGAGATACCGATATCAATCATGCCAACGCCCTATGCAGGTGCTTGCTGCCATGCTGATACATCAGCTCTTTTGCTTGGCGTCAACGTCGATCGTGGTCTTGTCGTCAGCCTTGCTCTGATCGGTCACTGCGGTCTTTTCCGCAGCGGCTTCAGGCGTGCTGCCGTCCTTCATGCCGTCCTTGAAACCCTTGACGGCGCCACCCAGGTCGCTACCCAGGTTCTTGAGCTTCTTGGTGCCGAACACCAGCACCACGATGAGCAGAACAATCAGCCAGTGCCAAACAGAAAACGATCCCATGAGATTTCTCCTAACGAATACGAGTCATTTTAGACGTGACGCCGCGCCATAGCGCCTCAGATGGCCTTAACTTGCACAGCCTTTCACGTCCCCATCCATTGTCAGCCGCGCTTCCAGGGGCGGGGGCCGCCCATGACGTGCACGTGCAGGTGGTGCACTTCCTGCCCACCTTCCTCACCAGTATTGACCATGATGCGAAAGCCTCCGGCAGGATAAGGGTTGCAGCCCTGCTCCATGGCCAGCTTGGGCGCAAGCAGCATGATCTTGCCCAGCAGTGCCTGATCGGCCTCGGTCACATGGGCCATGGAAGCAATGTGCTTCTTGGGCACGATCATGAAGTGCACGGGCGCTGCGGGGTTGATGTCGTGAAAGGCGAAGACGTCTTCGTCCTCATACAGCTTGCGGCTGGGAATCTGGCCCGCAATGATCTTGCAGAAAATGCAGTTGGGGTCGTGCGCAGTATGCGAGTGATCAGTCATGGCAGAGCAAACAGTCGTTGTTATTCGTAGCAAAAGGCTTCAAAAGGCATGCCAGTCTATGCGCGTCGCAGAGCTGGCGAACTATGGATTGTCCACAATCTGCAGCGTCTGGCGCACGCCCACGTCATTGCGGTGGTCCTGCGCCCACTGCTGCCCCTGCCTGCGCCCCAGTGCAAACAGCTGCTGCAAAAATCCCATGTCCACGCGCGACTTGCTGGCTGCACCAAAACGGGCCAGGGCCGCACCACCGTCAATGCGGTGCATGAGCACGCTTTTGTAGCGTTGGGGGTCCAGCTTGCCTTCGGCCAGCAGGCGGCGCACAAAGTCAATGGCGCGCAGCTCGCCCAGCAGGCCAGCGTTGAACATGACTTCGTTCATGCGCTCGGCAATATCGCTGGCCGTGTCTGGCAGGTCAGGCGACTCAATCGGGTTGATCTGCACCAGCAGCATGTCGCTGCAGTCGGTGCGGTAGATCAGCGGGTACAGGGCCGGGTTGCCGGAAAAGCCGCCGTCCCAGTAATACTCACCGTCAATTTCCACGGCCTGGTACAGCTGTGGCAGGCAGGCTGAGGCCATGATGGCATCGGCACTGATGCGCTGCTCGCTGAAGATTTCGCCCTTGCCCGTGCGCACATTGGTGGCACAGACAAACAGCTTGGGCATGCCTTCCTGCCCCCAGACCTGAGCGAGCATGTCAAAGTCCACCACGCGCTCGAGCAGCTTGCGCAGCGGGTTGATGTCCAGCGGATTGGTCTGATAGGGCGAGAGGAACTGGCTCATGAGGTTCATGAGCGGGTTGTTCGCCACCGGCACGCCCAGTGTGAACACGCCCATGGCACCAACCCCTTCCCAGAGTTTTTTGAGCGCTGCACGTGCCAGCACACAGCCCAGACTGTGGCGTGCCTGCGGGTCATCCGGATGCTCCAGCGCCGCTGCAGCAAAGCCCTGGGCCAGCGCCACCGCATTCATGGCCCCGGCACTGGTGCCACTGATGCCGGGAAAGGCGAAACCGCCGTCTTCGAGCAGGGCATCGAGCACGCCCCAGGTAAAAGCCCCATGCGAGCCACCGCCCTGAAGTGCCAGATTCAGGCGCTGAGGCGAGGCTGCAGGGGGCATCTGGGTCATGGGCTATGGCTGGCAGTGATGCGTCAGCTTATACAGGCAGGGGTTCCTGCTTGTTCATGGCAATCATGCCGCGCACGATGCGATACAGGAACCAGATGGAGATCACGCACCACGCAATCCAGCCCGGGAAGATAAACAGCAGCCACAGTGGTGCGGTCACGATATACAGAATGCCCGCCCAGATCACACTGCGCAGGCGCCACGAGAAGTGGGAGGCATGCCAGGTACCCTGAGCATCCGAGCGCTTGACCAGGTCGATCACCAGCGCGACAGCCAGTATGAGCACGCTGACCTGTGCACCTGGAATGACCACGGCCAGCGCCACAATCAGATGCAGGATATAGCTGACCCAGCCCCAGGCCTTGAGCCCATCGAGCGTGGCCTGATCTACGGCGCGGACTTCGACAATGTCATCGTTCACTCGGCATTTCCTTCCTGCGCGGCCCTTTCCTTGGCTTTGCGCAATGCTTTTTCTTCCAGACCACTGGTGCCTTCACGGCGCTCCAGCTCGGCCACCACGTCGGCGGGCGTGAGCCCATAGTACGACAGTGCAATCATGGAGTGAAACCACAAATCCGCAACTTCATAAAGGAGTTTTCCTTTGTCAGCGCCATGGTCAACGTCCTTGGCCGCCATGACGACTTCGGTGGCCTCTTCGCCCACTTTTTTCAGGAAGGCATCCGGCCCCTTGTGCAGCAGACGGGAGACATAGCTTTTCTCAGGATCGCCACCGTTGATGGCTTTGCGGCTTTCAATGACAGCGGCCAGACGGGCCAGTGCGCCTTCAACCGACGCGGAGTTTTGTTCAGACATGGTGTTTATTTGTAGATGGATGCGGGATCTTTCAAGACAGGGTCTATGGCGACCCACTGTCCGTCCTTGAGCACGCTGTAGAAGCACGAGTGGCGGCCGGTATGGCAGGCAATGCCGGGCTCGTGCCCCTGCTGGGTGATTTTGAGCAGCACCACATCGTTGTCGCAGTCGATGCGGATTTCATGCACAGTCTGCACGTGGCCGGACTCTTCGCCCTTGAACCACAGCTTGTTGCGCGAGCGGCTGAAATACACGGCGCGGCCGATGGCTGCAGTTTTTTCCAGCGCTTCGCGGTTCATCCAGGCGAACATCACCACATCGCCCGTGCTTTGTTCCTGCGCGATCACGGGCACCAGGCCCTGCGCATCCCATTTGACTTGATCGAGCCAGCTCATAGGCATCCTGCTTTTTTGATAGCTGCCAGCGCAGGCAAACAGCCACTTTCAAATAGAAAACATTCGGAAAGCCGCTTGGAGCCTGCGCAAGCCGCTCTCAATACTTTCAAAGTCGCACGGGAATGCCGCGCTCGCGCATGCGCTCCTTGGCCTGCGCAATGGTGTATTCACCGTAGTGGAAGATGCTGGCAGCCAGCACCGCGTCCGCACCGCCCTGCTGCACACCATCGGCCAGATGGTCCAGATTGCCCACGCCGCCGGAGGCGATCACAGGCACGCCCACGGCATCGCTCACGGCACGCGTGAGCTGCAGGTCAAAGCCGCTCTTGGTGCCGTCCTTGTCCATGCTGGTCAGCAGAATTTCACCGGCGCCGCGCTGCGCCATTTCTTCGGCCCAGCGGATCACATCCAGCCCTACGTTCTTGCGGCCTCCGTGGCTGTACACATCCCAGCCCGGGCCCATGGGCGTGCCGCCGGGCCCGATGCGCTGCTCGTCCTCCGGCGTGCGGCGCTTGGCGTCGATAGCCACCACAATGCATTGCGAGCCGTATTTGTCGCTGCAGGCATTGATGGTCGAGGGATTGGCAATGGCCGCCGAGTTAAAGCTGGTCTTGTCCGCACCCGCATTGAGCAGACGGCGCACATCTTCCACGGTGCGCACGCCGCCGCCCACAGTCAGCGGAATAAAGACCTGCGAGGCCACGGCTTCGATGATGGGCAGGATCAAGTCACGCCCATCGCTGGTGGCGGTGATGTCCAGAAAGGTCAGCTCGTCCGCACCCTGTGCGTTGTAGCGTGCAGCGATTTCGACCGGGTCGCCTGCATCGCGCAGCTCCAGAAAATTGACGCCTTTGACGACGCGACCACCGGTAACGTCCAGACAGGGAATGATGCGTTTGGCGAGCATGAAAAAGCGTTTTCTATCGGTTGAACATCAGGTGCAGAACGCAGGCATTCAGCCCACGACCTGCAGGATTTGTGCGGCCTGCCAGTGCTGGCCGGGGTGCAGTGCCACCGGCTGGTTGATCGCTGCCGCTTCCACGCACAGCATGCGCATCCAGTCTGTGGGCTGCATATCGCCAAGGCTGATGCACAGGGCGGGGCCGGGATTCCAGACCACGGTCTCTGGCCATGCGGCATCCTGGCTGATGCGCAGCGTACCTGCGGCATCACGCAGCTCCAGCGGCTGCGCAGCGCGGGCATAGACGCGGTCCACCTCTTCACCCAGTGCCACAGCGCCAGGTTGGATGGCAGGTGCAAAGCCTTTTGCAGCATCCCAAAACGCAGCGCCATCCAGGCCATGCAGCGCGGCGATGTCTGCGCCCTGTACCGCCAGATAGGAGTGCAGCGCGCCGGTAAAGGCAAAGGCGGTATCGCCCGTGTTGGTGGCCGACAGCGTGATCTGCAGCTGATCCGCAGATAAGGTCACGGCCAACTCGGCGCGCAAGGCATGCGGAAAATCTGTGTGCAGGGGCGCGGCTGCATCCCACTGCCAGCGGGCGGTGATGGCTTCGCCCTGCACCTCGGCACTCTGATACTGCCAGGTGGTGCGGCGCGCCAGACCATGCTTGGGCAGGAGGCCACGCGCATTGAACTGGGGAAAGCACACGGGCACGCCGCCGCGGATGGCAGCGCTGCCATCCACCACGGCACGCTCGGAGCAGAACATGCGCTCATGTCCACGGCTGCGCCATGACAGCACCTGGGCACCAAAGTCCGACACCCGCACGCTGTCGCCATTGGGCAAGGTGATGCGCGTGCAGGCAAGGCCGCGCCAGACTTCACGCGCGGCTTGGGGCTGGGTCATGCCTCTTCGTCTTCGTAGCCGGAGAGCTTGTCGGCCAGCTTCTGGCCTTCGGCAAAGTCCAGATCACCGGTGTAGATGGCGCGACCGCAGATCACGCCTTCAATGCCTTCGTCCTGCACGGCGCACAGGGCTTCGATGTCCTTGATGCTGGCCAGACCGCCGGAGGCAATCACGGGAATGCGCACGGACTGCGCGAGCTTGACGGTGGCGTCGATGTTGATGCCCGAGAGCATGCCATCGCGGCCAATGTCGGTGTAGATGATGGAGTCCACACCCCAGTCTTCAAAGCGCTTGGCGGTGGGAATCACGTCCTGGCCGGTCAGCTTGCTCCAGCCGTCAATGGCGACTTTGCCGTCCTTGGCGTCCAGGCCCACGATGATGTGGCCAGCAAAGGCGGTACAGGCATCTTGCAGGAAGCCGGGGTTCTTCACAGCAGCTGTGCCGATGATGATGTACTCCATGCCAATGTCGATGTAGCGCTCAATCGTGTCCAGATCACGGATACCACCGCCGAGCTGGACGGGGATTTCCCCATTCACTTCCTTCAGGATGGCTTTGATGGCCGCCAGATTCTTGGGCTGGCCCGCAAAAGCACCGTTCAGGTCCACCAAATGCAGGCGGCGAGCACCGGCATCCAGCCAGCGGCGTGCCATCTCGGCAGGATCGCCGAATGTGGTGGATTGGTCCATGTCACCTTGTTTGAGGCGGACGCATTGGCCGTCTTTGAGGTCGATGGCGGGAATCAGCAGCATGATGTGCGAGGGACTTTGCCTGAGAATGGGCCGAAGGGTGGTGCGGCCACGGTTGAAGAAAAAGCGAAACCTTAAGGATTCCAGTGTAAGAAATTGCGGTACAGGGCCAGGCCGTGGTCCGCACTTTTCTCGGGGTGGAACTGCGTAGCAAAAATCTTATCGCGTGCTACCGCAGATGCAAACCTTCCGCCATAGTCCGTTTCCGCCGCGCAATGCGCGGGGTCTGCGGGCTGGGCGTAGAAGCTGTGCACAAAGTAGAAGTACGCGCCGTCCGGAATGCCTTCCCACATGGGGTGGCGCACGCCGCCTGGCGATGTGGGGAAGACCTGGTTCCAGCCCATCTGCGGCACCTTGTAGCGGCTGCCATCGGGCTGGGTACGGCCTGCCAGCTCAAAGCGCTTGACGCGACCGGGAATCAGGCCCAGCGAAGCGGTATCGCCCTCTTCGCTGTGGTCCAGCAGCATCTGCATGCCCACGCACACGCCAAACAGCGGTTTGGTGGCAGCGGCTTCAAGCACGGCTTCTTTGAGGCCCGAAGCCTGCAGCGCGGCCATGCAGTCCCGCATGGCGCCCTGGCCGGGCAGCACGATACGGCTGGCAGCACGCACTTCCGCCGGGTCTTGCGTGACGATGACACGCACATCCGTGCCCTGGGCTGCCGTCATCACTGCCTGGGAGACGGAGCGCAGATTGCCCATCTCATAGTCCACCACGGCCACGGTATTGTTCACAGAACTCATAGCACCTTGCGCTTGTGTTTACTGGTTTTCAAAGCCCTGGCGCATGCAAAGCGTGTGCCTGCAAGCGCCAGCTGCTTCACTTTTTACAGACTGCCCTTGGTGGAGGGCACGACACCCGCCATGCGCTCATCACGCTCCAGCGCAAAGCGCAGGGCACGGGCAAAGGCCTTGAAGATGGTCTCGCACTGGTGGTGGGCATTAAAGCCCTTGAGGTTGTCGATGTGCAGGGTCACGCCTGCGTGGTTCACAAAGCCCTGGAAGAACTCGAACACCAGCTGGGTGTCCAGCTGACCAATGCTGCCAGCAGTGAACTTGCAGTCCATATGCAGGCCGGGGCGGCCAGAGAAGTCAATGACCACGCGGGAAAGCGCTTCATCCAGCGGCACATAGGCATGGCCGTAGCGGCGGATGCCCTTTTTGTCGCCCACGGCCTTGGCAAAGGCCTGGCCGAGGGTAATACCAATGTCTTCCACGGTGTGGTGGCCGTCGATGTGCAGATCGCCTGCGCATTCCACTTCCAGGTCAATCAGGCCGTGACGGGCGATCTGGTCCAGCATGTGGTCCAGAAAGCCAATGCCGGAATTCAGACGTGCCTTGCCGGTGCCGTCCAGATTGACGCGCACCTGCACCCGCGTTTCAGCGGTGTTGCGCTGGACTTCCGCCACACGTGCAGTGGTGTCTGCTGCGGCGGCGGTGGAGGGGATCAATGCATTGCTCATAAAGACTCCTTCATAGCTGCCAACATCTGGGCATTTTCTTCGGCTGTGCCTACGGTCAGGCGCAGGCAATTGGCCAGCAACGGGTGCATGGCCGAAACGTTTTTCACCAGCACGCCGCGCGCCTTCATCTCGGCCTGCGCCTTGGCGGCATCACGCACGCGCACCAGCACCATATTGGCTTCGGAGGGCCAGACCTTTTCTACGCCATCGAGTGCCTGCAGGGCATCGATCAGCGGCTGGCGCTCTGCGCGAATCGCGGCGGCCTGGTCGGCATACAGGTCTGCATGCTCCAGCGCAAAGATGGCGGTCTCGCAGTTGAGCACGCTGATGTTGTAAGGGGGGCGCACCTTGTCGAGTTCGTTGACGATGGCTTCAGGCCCAATCAGGTAACCCAAGCGCGCACCGGCCAAGCCGAACTTGGAGAGCGTGCGCATCAGCAGCACGTGGCCATTGCGCTCAGGGTGAGCCTTCATCTGCTGGATCCAGCTGCGGCTGGCAAAGGGCTGGTAGGCCTCGTCCATGACCACCAGACCGCCGATATCGCCCACGGCGTCGATGATGGCCTGCACCTTGTCTTCGGCCCACAGCGTGGCGGTGGGGTTGTTGGGGTAGGCGATATAGGTCACCGCAGGCTGGTGCTCGGCAATCGCGGCCCGCATGGCGGGCACGTCCAGGTCAAAGTCCTCGGTCAGCTGCACAGCCACAAAGTCCAGGCCCTGCAGCTGCGCGGACAGCGGATACATCACAAAGCCCGGCATGGGCGCGATCATCTTCGCGCGGCCGTTTGCTGTGGGCTGCGCCGTGGCCAGTGCCAGCAGCGTGATGATTTCGTCCGAGCCATTGCCCAGCAGCACGGCGCTGCCCTCGGGTGCACCGGCGTAGTCCTTGAGCATCTGCTTGAGCACTTCCAGGCGCTCGCCGGGATAGCGGTTGATTTCCAGCGCCCCCAGACGCTCGCCCAGTGCCTTTTGCAGCGCCAGCGGCAGGCGGAAGGGGTTCTCCATGGTGTCCATCTTCAGCAGGCCTTGCGAGGGCTGCACGTGGTAGGCGGACATGGCGCGCACATCGGCGCGAATGCGCTCCAGTGCTTTGGCTTGGGTGGGAGAGACTGACATGGAATTTACACTTTCAAAAGCTTCATTCGGGCAGATGCGGGGGCACTCGTTGTGGGCTCAGGCACCTTGGGATTCGGTTTGCGGCGCCATCTGCAGCGGGTGCACCATGGTCACTCCGCCATACTGGGCGCCATGCGGCAGATGCAGGGTCAGCATATGTTCACAGCCGCTGTGCTGGGCGCAGGCTACAGCCAGGCAATCCGCAAATGGCAGGGCATGGCGCGCCTGCACAGCCCACGCGGTTTCCAGCGTGGCGGCATCGGTTTTCCAGGGGTTCCAGGTCTGGTAGCGGCGGATGGCGGCTCGCGCATCGCCCTGCGACATGGGCTGGGCATCGCTAGTGACCTGGTCGTAGAACTCCACCAGCGACTGGTTGGCCGTGCGTCCTGTGCGCGTGCGCCACAGCAGATCCAGCCAGGCCAGCACCGCCGCATACAGCGCGCCATTGCCCGTATCTTCGGCAGCAATCAGGACCGAGGTATCTACAAACACGGGGTTCATGCGGCCGCTTCCTGTTCAGAGGTTTTCTGGCCTTTAGAGCGCTTGCCAGCTGCGCTGCGTGCTACGGTTTTTGCTGCCTGGGGAGCGGCTTGCCAAGTGCGCTCATCGGTGCGCCAGGCCAGGTAGGCACGCTCGTAGGCGTCCTCGCGGCGCTGCATCTCGGCCATGAAGTCACCCAGCATGCGCGAGACGCTGGTGCCGCGCCGTGCTGCCTCGATACGTGCCCATTCCAGCACGCTGTCTTCCACGGTAATGGTGACGTTTTTCATGCCAGCCAGTCTACACGAATTTCGTGTGACACTAAATTCGTGTCATCTTCGTGTGCGATGGCCTGCATAGCCACACGCATAAAAAAGCCGCTGACTCTTGCGAGTACAGCGGCTTGATATGCATTGGAACGCGTTTACTTCAGACGCATTTCCGCAGCGCGGGCGTGCCCCTGCAGACCTTCGCCATAGGCGAGTTCTGCAGCAATCTTGCCCAGCACCTGGGCACCGGCTTCGCTCACTTCAATGATGGAGCTGCGCTTCTGGAAGTCATACACCCCCAGCGGCGAGGAAAAACGCGCTGTGCCACTGGTGGGCAACACGTGGTTGGGGCCTGCACAGTAGTCACCCAGCGATTCGCTGGTGTAGGCACCCAAAAAGATGGCACCGGCGTGCTTGAGCAGCGGCTCCCACTTGTGCGGATCATTGCTGGAGACTTCCAGGTGCTCGGGCGCGATGCGGTTGGAGATAGCGCAAGCCTCTTCCATACTGCGCGTCAGAATCAAGGCGCCGCGGCCGTTCAGGCTCTTGGCGATGATGTCCTTGCGGGGCATTTCGGGCAGCAGGCGGTCAATCTCGCGCTGCACAGCGTCCAGATAGGCGGCATCAGGGCTGAGCAGAATGGATTGCGCCAGCTCGTCGTGCTCAGCCTGGCTGAACAGGTCCATGGCCACCCACTCAGGCGGTGTCGTGCCATCGGCCAGCACCAGAATTTCCGAAGGGCCTGCAATCATGTCGATGCCCACCAGACCAAACACGCGCTTCTTGGCGCTGGCCACATAGGCATTGCCGGGGCCGGTGATCTTGTCGACCTTGGGCACAGTGGCCGTACCGTAAGCCAGCGCCGCCACCGCCTGCGCACCACCAATGGTGAAGGCGCGGTGCACGCCAGCCACATAGGCGGCAGCCAGCACCAGCGGGTTTTTCTCACCACGCGGCGTAGGCACGACCATGATGATCTCAGGCACGCCAGCGACTTGCGCGGGGATGGCGTTCATCAGCACGCTCGAGGGGTACGCCGCCTTGCCACCGGGCACATAGATGCCCACGCGGTCCAGCGGCGTCACCTTCTGGCCCAGCAACGTGCCGTCTTCGTCACGGTAGCTCCAGCTCTCGCCATTGGCCTTTTTCTGGGCTTCGTGGTAGCTGCGCACACGGCGGGCAGCGGCTTCCAGCGCGGTCTTCTGTGCTTCGCCCAAGCTGTCGAAGGCGGCTTTCAGCTCTTCCTTGCTCAGCTCCAGCGCCTGGACGCTGTCCACCTGCAGGCCGTCAAAGCGCGCGGTGTACTCCAGCACGGCAGCATCGCCGCGCTGCTGCACGTCGGCCAGGATGTCAGCCACGCGCTGCTCGATCGCAGCGTCCGTATCGGCCGACCAATGCAGGCGTTGCGCAAAATCATGTTCGAAATTGGCATCCGCGGTGGACAGACGGAGGGGTTTAGCTGCGATTTCCATAGTACTTACTGCTTCAACAGTGGGAGAAAAAACTTATTTGTTCTTGGCTTGCACGGCCTGCGTGAACACATCAATGATGTGGCGCAGCTGCTTTTGCTTGAGCTTGAGCGAGGCCTGATTGACCACCAGACGCGAGCTGATGTCCATGATGGGCTCCACCTCAACCAGATCGTTGGCCTTGAGCGTATTGCCGGTGGACACCAGGTCCACGATGGCATCGGCCATGCCGGTCAGCGGTGCCAGTTCCATGGAGCCGTAGAGCTTGATCATGTCCACGTGCACGCCCTTCTTGGCGAAGAACTCGCGGGCAATCGTGGGGTACTTGGTCGCGACCTTCAGGCGCGCGCCCTGCTTGACGGCATGCGCATAGTCAAAGCCATTGCGCACGGCCACGCTGACGCGGCACTTGGCAATCTGCAGGTCCAGCGGCTGGTACAGGCCCTGGCCGCCGTGTTCGATCAGCGAATCGAGACCCGACACGCCCAGGTCGGCACCGCCGTACTGCACGTACACCGGCACGTCGGAGGCGCGCACCAGCACCACGCGCACGTCAGGCTGGTTGGTGTCAAAAATCAGCTTGCGGGATTTTTCAACGTCTTCGGTGACTTCAATGCCTGCAGCGGCCAGCAGCGGCACGGTTTCTTCAAAGATACGGCCCTTGGACAGGGCAATGGTGATGCTCATTGCGAGACTCTTTCAATATCTGCGCCCAAGCCACGCAGCTTGGCTTCCATACGATCGTAGCCGCGATCCAGGTGGTAAATGCGGTCCACCATGGTCTCTCCCTTGGCCACGAGGCCTGCAATCACCAAACTCGCAGACGCACGCAAGTCGGTCGCCATCACCGTCGCACCGGACAAAGGCTTGCCACCTTCCACCGTGGCCACACGGCCATCGGTGCTGATCTGCGCACCCAGTCGCAGCATCTCATTGACGTGCATGAAGCGGTTTTCAAAGATGGTCTCGGTGACCACGCTGGTGCCTTCCGCCACCAAGTTCAGCGCCATGAACTGCGCCTGCATGTCGGTGGGGAAACCGGGGTATTCGGTGGTACGGAAGCTCTGGGCCTTGAGCTTGCCTTCGCTGCGAATGCGGATGCCGCCGTCTTCGGCCGTCACCTGCGCACCAGCATCGACCAGCTTGTCGATCACGGCACCGAGATGGTCGGCACGGCCATGGCGCAGGAAGGCCTCGCCACCGGTCGCCGCCACGGCGCACAGGAAGGTACCGGCTTCAATGCGGTCAGCCACCACGGCATGCTCGCAGCCGTGCAGCGCTTCGACGCCCTGAATCACGATGCGGCTGGTGCCGTGGCCTTCAATCCTGGCGCCCATCTTGATCAGCATTTCGGCCAGATCAGTGATCTCGGGCTCCATGGCGGCGTTTTCCAGCACAGTTTCGCCTTCGGCCAGGGCCGCTGCCATCAGAAAGTTTTCCGTACCCGTCACCGTCACCATGTCGGTGGTGATACGCGCACCCTTCAGGCGCGTCCAGCCTTCAGGCAGGCTGGCGTTCATGTAGCCGTTCTCGACCGTGATGATGGCGCCCATGGCCTGCAGGCCCTTGATGTGCTGGTCCACCGGGCGCGAACCGATCGCGCAGCCGCCGGGCAGCGACACCTTGGCGCGGCCAAAGCGCGCCAGCAGCGGGCCCAGGGCCAGTACCGAGGCGCGCATGGTCTTGACCAGCTCGTAGGGGGCTTCGGGATTGTTCAGCGCACCGGCATCGAGTTTGACGGTGCCATTGTCATCACGCTCGGCGCTCACACCCATGTTACGAATGAGCTTGAGCATGGTAGCCACGTCCTGCAGACGAGGCACGTTGTGCAGGGTCACGGGCTCGGCCGACAGCAGTGCAGCGCACAGCTCAGGCAGGGCCGCATTCTTTGCACCGGAAATCAGCACCTCACCGTGCAGGCTGCGGCCGCCGCGAATCAGAAGTTTGTCCATGGCGTTGGAGCCTTGAATCGAAATATGAATGAAATCAGGCTCAAACCCTTATGGATCAAGCGCTGATAGCTATGATTTTTTAGACCGCTTTGTCCGCCCACTCGGCAGGCGTGAAAGTCTTCATGGACAAGGCATGCACCTCATCGGTCTTGATACGCTCGCCCAGAGTGGCATAGACCAGACGCTGACGCGCCAGCAGGCGCTTGCCTTCGAACTCTGGCGAGACAATCGTGGCAAACCAATGGCGGCCATCCCCTTCCACAGCCAGATGCTCGCAGTGCAAACCTGCGCGAATAATGGATTCGAGTTGATCAGCAGTCATTATGTTCTTGGTGCTGCGACACAGGCGCAGCACATCTTCTCCATCGAGGATGTTTCTTTAATGGCGGATTTTGTAGCCAATGCGCAGCAGATGAATGGCCACGCCACTGACGAGCAGCCATGCCACGCCGACGATAGCCAGGCTCACCCAGGGGGAGACATCGCTCTGGCCAAAAAAGCCGTATCTGAAGCCATCAATCATGTAGAAAAACGGATTCAGGTGGCTGACCTGCTGCCAGAAAGGCGGCAAGGACTGGATAGAATAGAACACGCCCGACAGAAACGTCATGGGCATGATCAAAAAGTTCTGAAAGGCCGCCATCTGGTCGAACTTGTCGGCCCACAGACCAGCAATCAGGCCCAGCGTGCCCAGCAGTGCTGCGCCCAAGAAGGCAAACACCACGATCCATGCCGGCGCGGCCGCCACGGGTGGCGTGAAAAACAGGGTGACGATGTACACGCCCAGCCCCACCACCAGACCGCGCACGATGGACGAACCCACATAGGCCGCAAACCAGGCCCAGTGCGACAGCGGCGTGAGCAAAATGAACACCACACTGCCCATGATCTTGCTCTGCACCAGGCTGGATGAGCTGTTGGCAAAGGCGTTCTGCAGCACGCTCATCATCACCAGCCCCGGCACCAGAAAGGCCGTGTAGCTGACGCCATCGAACACCTGCACATGGTCTTCAAGCACATGGCCAAAGATCAGCAGGTAGAGCACGGCCGTCATCACGGGCGCAGCCACGGTCTGGAAGCTCACCTTCCAGAACCGCAGAATTTCCTTGTAGAACAGCGAAGTCCAGCCTTGCATCTGCGGGAACATCATGCAGCCCCCTGCATCACTTGCAAGAACACGTCTTCGAGTTCGGCGCGGCGGATTTCCATGTCTTCCATCACCACATTGGCCTCACGCAGGGCGGCCAGAAAACGTTCGATATCGGCAGGGCCTTGTGCGGGCAATTGCACGACACGGCCCGTCACACGGGCCTGGCCTGCTATCGATTCAGGCAGCACGCTGTCGGTCTTGAACTGCAGCACATTGGACGAAGCCGTCTTGAGCAGGTTGGAGGTGTCATCCAGCGCCACCACATGCCCGTGCTTGAGCATGGCAATGCGGTTGCACAGCGCCTCGGCTTCTTCGAGGTAGTGCGTGGTCAGCAAGACCGTGTGGCCCTGCTTGTTGAGCTTGCTGATGAAGTGCCACAGCGTCTGGCGCAGCTCCACATCCACACCGGCCGTGGGTTCATCGAGCACGATGATGGGCGGCTTGTGCACCAGCGCCTGCGCCACCAGCACGCGGCGCTTCATGCCGCCCGAGAGCTGGCGCATGTTGGCGTGCGCCTTGTCGGCTAGCCCCAGGCTTTCCAGCAGCTCGTCAATCCAGGCGTCATTGTTCCTGACGCCGAAATAGCCGGACTGGATGCGCAGCGTCTCGCGCACGTTGAAGAAGGGGTCAAACACCAGTTCCTGCGGCACCACCCCCAGCTGCTTGCGCGCGGCGGCAAAGTCTTTTTGCACATGCTTGCCCATGACCGTGATATGGCCGCTACTGGGCTTGGCCAGACCGGCAAGCAGGCTGATGAGGGTAGTTTTGCCCGCGCCATTGGGGCCGAGCAGACCAAAGAATTCGCCCTCGGCAATGTCCAGGCTCACATTCTGGAGCGCCTGAAAATCACCTTTGGAGCTGGTGTAGGTCTTGGAGACAGATTGGATGGAGACAGCTGGCATGGGAACCCGACATTCTAAGGCCCCCGGGGTAAGCCAGCATGGGCACGGTTTTGCAGATCAGACAGCGGCTGCAGTGGCAGCTTCAGGGTCCAGCAGGGGCATGACGCCATAGACCTGGGCCAGCGAACGCAGGCTGTCTGTCCAGCCCAGTACGCGCAGGCTTTGCTGCCGCTTTTGGGCTGCACGGCGGCAGGCCAGCAGCAACGCCAGCCCTGCCGAGTCAAAGGACTGCACGCCGGACGCATCCAGCGCCAGCGCCGCACCAGAGGGCTGCGCCTGCATGGTCTGCAGCAACTGGGTGCGGATGGCAGCCACGGTATCCGCGGTCAATACGGCAGGCAGTGCAATCGTGTGACTCATGACAGGCTTTACTTCGCGTTCTTGGCTTCCACAGCCATCGTGCGGTTGGCCAGGGCCTGAATCAGGCCGTCGATACCGCCCTTGTTCAGCTCCTGGGCGAACTGCGTGCGATAGGTTTCCACCATCCACACGCCCAGCACATTCATGTTGTAGATCTTCCAGCCCTTGCCGTCGCCGTTTTCCACACGGAAGTCCAGCTGCACGGGCTCGCCCTTGCCAATCACCTCGGTGCGTACCAGCACATCGGTGTCGCCGGGTGCTGCACGCAAGGGCTTGACCTCCACACGCTCATCACTGACCTGCTTGAGCGCACCGGCATAGGTGCGGATCAGCATGTTCTTGAACTCCTGCTGCAGGCGTTCGCGCTGCTCAGGGGTCGCCTGGCGCCACATGGGGCCCACTGCCGCAGAAGTCATCTTGCGGAAGTTCACATGGGGCATGACCACGGTGTCCACCAGCTGCGAAATGCGGGCGATATTGCCGTTGCGCAGCTCGGGATCGGCCTTGATGGTTTCCAGCACATCGGCCGACAGGCGCTTGACCAGTGCATCCGGTGTTTCCACGGCTGCCTGAGCGCCCACAGGGCCTGCCATCCACATGGCCGATGTGGCCAGCATCCAGGCCGCAAGGGTGCGACGTTGCATCATAGACATTCCTTTCTCGCGCCGGGGCTGCGCCCCGGCATGGCTCAGTCTTCGTAGCTCTCTACACGACCGGCGTTTTCATCATTGACGTTCTTGCCCGCCACATCACGCTGCTTCAGATAGAAGTCACGCATCAGCGCATAGCGGTCCAGCGAGGCTACGTCCAGCGTATCGGTCGCATTGAGCAAGTTCGCACGTGTATTCACGATGCGCAGGCCCAGCAGGCTGTTGCGGGTGGACACAGGGTGCACGCTGTCCATGGGGTGGCCCCACCAGTCGGCAGGCAAGGCGACGGTATCACGCACGGTCGAAGGACCGAGCAGAGGCAAGACCAGATAAGGTCCGGGCTTGACGCCCCAGTGCCCCAGAGTCAGACCGAAGTCCTGCTTGTCACGCTTGACCTGCATCTGGCTGGCAATGTCCAGCAGACCACCGAAGCCGAGCACGGTATTGGTGGTGAAACGCACCATGTGGTCATACGCCTGGGCACCATTGCCCTGCAGCGCAAAGTTCACCATGGTCCACAGGTCGCCCAGGTTGCCAAAGAAATTGGTCACGCCGGTGCGCACAGGGCTTGGCACCACGGTCTGGTAGCCGGTTGCCACGGGCTTGAGAATGGCCTTGTCCACATTGTCATTGAACGTGGTCATGGCGCGGTTGTAGCCCTCGAAAGGGTCCTGAGGATGCGTTGCCTGTGTAGAGGCACAGCCAGTCAGTACCAGGCTGCCTACCAGAACTGCACCCACGCCTGCGGTGCGCAGCTGAGGCTTCAGAGAAAAATGAGAAAAACGCATGGTACTCTACCTTTGTAAGCCTGGTTACTTGCCGCCCTCTTCCGCCTTGTTATAGAGGAATTGGCCAATCAGATTTTCCAACACCACGGCAGACTGCGTGGCAGTGATACGGTCGCCATTGACCAGATTGCCATCCTCAGCACCTGCCTCGATGCCGATGTACTGGTCACCGAGCAAGCCACTGGTCAGAATCTTGAGCGAGCTGTCCTTGGGGAAAGCGTAGCGCTTTTCCAGCGCCATCTGTACGGTGGCCTGGAAGGTCTGATCATCAAAAGTGATGCTTTCTACGCGCCCGACCACCACACCGGCGCTCTTGACCGCCGCCTTGGGCTTGAGGCCGCCGATATTGTCAAAGCGCGCCGTGATCTTGTAGGTGTCCTGAAAACTCAGGCTCAGCAAGTTGGCCGACTGCAGTGCCAGAAATACCAGCGCCACAGCGCCGATCAGCACGAACAGCCCCACCCATACATCGTTTTTGGAGGTTTGCATCTCTCGTCCTTATGAATCCTTCGCGCCTCAGATGCTGAACATCGAAGCGGTGAGCAAAAAGTCCAGCGCCAGCACGGCCAGCGAAGCCACCACCACCGTACGCGTGGTGGCGCGTGACACTCCTTCGGGCGTGGGCTTGGCGGTATAGCCCTGGTACAGGGCCACAAAGGTCACGGCCACACCGAAGACGATGCTCTTGATCACGCCGTTGCCCAGGTCATACCACCAGTCGACCCCGGACTGCATCTGCCCCCAGAAGGCACCGCCGTCCACACCGATCATGACCACGCCGACCAGCCAGCCGCCAATGATGCCCACGGCACTGAAGACCGCCGCCAGCAGCGGCATGGCAATCACTCCCGCCCAGAAGCGGGGCGCCAGAATGCGCTTGACCGGGTCTACGGCCATCATTTCCATGGCGGAGAGCTGTTCTCCCGCCTTCATCAGGCCAATTTCTGCGGTCAGCGCCGTCCCCGCGCGGCCGGCAAACAGCAGTGCCGTGACCACGGGGCCGAGTTCTCGCAGCAAGGACAGTGCCACCAGCAGCCCCAGCGCCTCGGCCGAGCCATAGCGCTGCAGGGTGTAGTAGCCCTGCAGGCCCAGCACAAAGCCCACGAACAGGCCCGACACCGCAATGATGGCCAGCGAATAGTTGCCCAGAAAGTGGATCTGGTCACTCAGCAGGCGCAGGCGTGCCAGCGTGGCAGGCAGCATGCCCAGCAGGCGGGCGAACAGTCGCGTCGCCTGCCCCAGCGCGGCCAGCTGGCAGCGCGTCCAGAAACCAATTGCAGCCAATGCCTTCATGCCTGGCCTCCAAAGTCTTGCTCCAGGCTGGGGGCCGGGTAATGGAAAGGCACAGGCCCGTTGGGTCGTGCGTGAATGAACTGCTGCACCAGCGGATCAGGATTGGCGCGCACTTCCTCGGGCGAGCCCTGTGCGGCGATGCCGCCTGCGCCCAGAATCACCACGTGGTCTGCCACATGGAAGGTTTCTTCCAGGTCGTGCGACACCAGAATACTGGTCAGGCCCAGCGCATCATTGAGTGTGCGAATCAGGCGCGCGGCAGTGCCCAGCGAAATCGGGTCCAGCCCGGCAAAGGGCTCGTCGTACATGATGAGTTCAGGGTCCAGCGCAATCGCGCGAGCCAGCGCCACACGGCGGGCCATGCCGCCCGAGACCTGGCTGGGCATGAGGTCACGCGCCCCGCGCAGACCCACGGCATGCAGCTTCATGAGCACGATGTCGCGGATCATGTCTTCAGGCAGTTTGGTGTGCTCGCGCAGCGGGAAGGCCACGTTGTCGAACACGCTCATGTCCGTAAACAGCGCGCCGAACTGGAACAGCATGCCCATGCGGCGGCGCATGGCATACAGCTGCTTGGCATCCATATGGCCAACGTCTTGCCCATTGACCAGCACCTGGCCCTGCTGCGCCTTGTTCTGCCCACCAATGAGGCGCAGCACCGTGGTCTTGCCACCACCCGATGCGCCCATCAATGCCGTGACCTTGCCGCGTGGCACCTGCAGGGAAATGTCATGCAGGACGATGCGTTCGCCATACCCGAAGGTGACGTTGCGCAACTCCACCAGAGCTTCGGGGGTAGGCATGTGGGGCAGATCTTTCAAAAAACCGGAAAACCGTTATTGTGCAGACAAGCCATCTGCCCAAGCGGCCCAAAAGCCTGACAGCTGGCGCAGCCATAAGGGTAAGGCACCTCACGATGCCATGCAGACGCAACAAAAAGCATAGCTTGTAGCGCTTATTGTGCAAGGCTTTCCCGCAATTTCATGCCATAACCCACAACATGCACTGCAGTTTTTTTACAACATGTTGTGCAGGAAGGCCTTGGTGCGCTCGTGCTGCGGGTTGGCAAAGAAGGCGGCCGATGGACCCTGCTCCACGATGTGGCCGCCATCCATGAAGATCACACGGTTGGCCACTTCGCGGGCAAAGCCCATTTCGTGGGTCACGACCAGCATGGTCATGTGCTCGTCGGCCAGCTCGCGCATGGTGCGCAGCACTTCACCGGTCAGCTCCGGGTCGAGCGCCGAAGTGGGCTCGTCAAACAGCATGATGTCCGGGTCCATGCACAGCGCGCGCGCAATCGCCACACGCTGCTTCTGGCCGCCCGAGAGGCGATTGGGGTAGGCATCGCGCTTGGCCGACAGGCCCACCTTGGCCAGCAGCGACTCGGCCTTGGGCACGATCTCTTCGCGCTTCATCTTCTTGACCAGCATGGGGGCTTCAATCAGGTTTTCCAGCACCGTCAGGTGCGGGAACAGGTTAAAGGACTGGAACACCATGCCCATCTTGCGGCCGATCTGGCGAATCTGTGCCTCCGGCACATACTGCGCCTTGCCGCTGGCATCGTTTTGCGCCAGCACTTCGCCTTCAATCTGGATGCTGCCGCGGTCAATGGTTTCCAGGTGGTTCAGGCAACGCAAAAAAGTGCTCTTGCCCGAGCCCGAGGGGCCAATGACTGCCACCACCTCACCGCGCAGCAGCTCCAGCGAGACGCCGCGCAGCACTTCGTTGCCGCCAAAGGCCTTGTGGATGTCCTTGGCGGAGATCATCACATCAGGCGTCGTACTTGGCATAGCGTTTCTCGAGATACTGAAAGCCCCAGGTCAGCACCAGGGTCATGACAAGATAGAAGGCTGCGGCCACGATGAAAGGCGTGGTCGTAAAGTCGCGCTGCACAATGCCGCGCGCCATGCGCAGCAGGTCGTTCAGGGCCAGCACGTAGATCAGGGACGTGTCCTTGACCAGGGTAATGGTTTCGTTGGACAGGGGTGGCAGGATGCGGGGCCACACCTGTGGAATCACAATACGGCGCATGGTCTGGGCATAGGACAGACCCAGTACCTTGGCTCCTTCATACTGGCCGCGGTCAATCGACTGAATACCAGCGCGGAAGATTTCCGCAAAGTAGGCGGCATAGTTCAGCGTGAACGCCACGATAGCCGCAGGGAAGTCGTCAAAGCGAATCCCGATGACTGGCACAAAGGGCAGCGCAAAGTAGATGAACAGCATCTGCAGCATCAGCGGCGTGCCGCGCATCAGCCAGATATAGCCACCGACCAGCGCACGCAGCCCGGCAAAGCGGGACAGGCGCACCAGCGCCAGCGCCAGTCCCAGCGGAATGGACAGCACCAGCGTTATGGCGAAGAGTTGAAGGGTCACAATCGCGCCTTGCGACAGTGGCCCTAAAAGAGAGAGAGCGTAATCCATGAAAAAGGCCTTCAGCGCGACCGCTTGAACGGGTGTCGCAGGCGCCTTGCGGCGCACCGTTGCATCAGCTGCGTGCTATGCCAACAAAAAACACCGGCGTAGCCAAGGCGGGCTACGCCGGTGTGTGCTCAAGCGCGAAGCTTACTTGACAATGTTTTCACCAAACCACTTCTTGGAAATTTCAGCAGCAGCGCCGTCTGCTTTCATGTCCTTCAGCACCTGGTTCACCTTGTTCAGCAGTTCTGTGTCTTCCTTGCGGAAGCCCACGCCGTAGTCTTCCGTGCCGAAGTTCTCTTCCAGCACCACATAGGCGCCAGGCTTCTTGGCCACGTGGAAACGGCCCACCACTTCGTCCACCACCACAGCGTCCAGACGACCAGCTTCCAGGTCCATCAGGGCAGTGATGTTGTCACCAAACTGCTTGAAATCCTTGAAGGTGTTGAACACGGCCTCTTCCTTCTTCATCGCATCAACGGCTGAAGAAGACTCTTGCACACCCACCACCTTGCCAGCCAGACCCGCCTTGTCGGCGATGTCAGAGCCAGCCTTGACGATGATGATCTGGCGGTTAGCCATGTAGGGATCGGTAAAGGCGATGTGCTGCTTGCGCGACTCCAGGATGGTCAGGCCATTCCACAGCACGTCGATGCGCTTGCCGTTGAGTTCGGCTTCCTTGGCGCTCCAGTCAATGGGCTTGAATTCCACTTCCACGCCCAGGCGCTTGGTCGCTTCCTTGGCCATGTCGATGTCAAAGCCGACCAGCTCGTTCTTCTCGTCGCGGAAGCCCATGGGGGGGAAATTGTCATCCAGACCGACCACAATCTTGGTCACAGCCACAGGAGCGGGGGCTGCTTCAGGCGCTTGCGCGGTAGCAGCAGGTTCAGACTTGCCGCACGCAGCGAGGATGGCGGTCAGTGCCAACGATGCAAGAAGGGTACGTTTTTTCATGGCTTCAAATTGAGGTGGAAAAACTGGTCAGGCCTGCCAGAGCGCAACACGGGGCATGTGATGCACATCGCGACGGGCCGCAGCCCCACATGGGCATGGCACGCTGGGAAACCCTAGGTGCTGTATGCCGCTGTGGCTGAATCCGGTATTGTCGCGCAGACAGACCTCGGTTGCTACTGGTTTGCTGCATAACCACGCATGCAAACACCGTGCCGCCGTCTTTTTATGACTGCATTGCCATGCCCGACACTGTTTTGCCCGAGCCTTTGCTGCACGCCTACCGCAGCACCCACTACCGCATCCAAGGCCAGAACTGGTATTTGCAGATTGGTGAGCCCCAGCCTGCCCTGCGCCCCTACTACCAGCGCCACGCCGTGCAAAGCGCGGTCTATCTGACGGCCTGCAACCCACTGGGCGAGCTGTTGCCTGATGAGCACAATGCGCGCCGCATGGAACAGCTGCGCCAGGCGCTGCAGCGCGCGGGCTGGGCCTATCTGGAAGGCTTTGGCGAAGCCCCCCAGAGCGAATGGCCGGGCGAGTCCAGCGTGCTGATTCTGGGCATGGACCTGCACACCGCCCGCGCCTGGGGCCAGCAGTGGCAGCAGAACGCCTTGCTCTATTGCGGTGCGGATACCGTGCCACAGCTGGTGCTGCTGCGCTAAAACCATAGCTTCCAGCGCTTGAAAAGCTTAGATTTCAGACATAAAACCACCTGAAAACCTTGTTTTTCAAGCGCTAGCAGCTATCTTTTTCAATAACCAGCCACGACGACGGACATCGCCAACAAAAAAAGGGCACCCGAAGGTGCCCAAGCAAGTTGGAACCAGAAACGACGGAATCTTTTAACGAGGCAGCGTGGTCTCACCCATCAGGAACTCGTCCACGGCACGCGCGGCCTGACGGCCTTCACGCTCTGCAGCCGGTTAGGCTGCAGCTTCCATCACAGCCCCTTGTGGGCCACCGTGAAGGCCGACCCAGACTATTAACGGGGCAGCGTGGTCTCGCCCATCAGGAACTCGTCCACGGCACGCGCGGCCTGGCGGCCCTCACGGATGGCCCACACAACCAAAGACTGTCCACGGCGCATGTCACCCGCTGCGAACAGCTTGGGCACGCTCGTGGCGTAGCCGCCGACCAGATCGGTCGATGCCTTGGCGTTGCCGCGCTGGTCCTTTTCCACGCCAAAGGCGTCGAGCACTGCCTGCACAGGCGAAACAAAGCCCATGGCCAAGAACACCAGATCGGCCTTGATGATCTGCTCGGAGCCTGGAACTTCGGTCATCTTGCCGTCCTTCCACTCCAGACGCACGGTCTTCACACCGGTCAGCTGGCCCTTTTCACCAATGAATTCCTTGGTGCCGATGGCGAACTCACGCACGCAGCCTTCCTCGTGGCTGGAAGAGGTGCGCAGCTTGAGCGGCCAGTAAGGCCACACCAGCGGCTTGTTTTCCTGCTCGGGGGGCATGGGCATCAGCTCCAACTGGGTCACGCTGACCGCACCGTGGCGGTTGGAGGTGCCCACGCAGTCTGAGCCCGTATCACCACCACCAATCACCACCACATGCTTGCCATCGGCGCGGATCTGGCCTTTGTACTTGCCTTCGCGGGTGGCCTTATTCTGCTGGGGCAGGAATTCCATCGCAAAGTGCACGCCCTTGAGGTCACGGCCGGGCACGGGCAGGTCACGCGACTGCTCGGCACCGCCGGTCAGCAGCACGGCGTCAAACTCAGCCATCAGGGTTTCGGGTGCAATGGTTTCCTTGGCCCAGTTGGTGACCTTGCTGTCCTTGCCCAGACCGTCCTTGCCCGCCACCAGCACGCCGGTGCGGATCTTCAGGCCTTCGGCGACCAGCTGCTCGACACGGCGGTCGATGTTGGCCTTGTCCAGCTTGAAGTCGGGGATGCCGTAGCGCAGCAGGCCGCCGACCTGGTCGTTCTTCTCGAACAGCGTCACGTCGTGACCGGCACGCACCAGCTGCTGGGCGGCTGCCAGACCCGCAGGGCCAGCCCCCACCACGGCCACCTTCTTGCCGGTCTGGCGGGCAGGCAGCTGGGGCTTAACCCAGCCCTCTTCCCAGGCGCGGTCGATGATGGCGTGCTCGATGGACTTGATGCCGATGGGCGCGCGGTTGATGTTGGCCACACAGGCGGCCTCGCAGGGTGCGGGGCAGATGCGACCCGTGAACTCCGGGAAGTTGTTGGTGCTGTGCAGCACCTCAATGGCGCTGGCCCAATCCCCGCGGTACACCAAATCGTTGAAGTCCGGGATGATGTTGTTGATCGGGCAGCCGTTGTTGCAGAACGGCGTGCCGCAGTCCATGCAGCGTGCGCCCTGGATCTTGGCCTGCTCGGGCGTGAGGGCAATGACGAACTCCTTGTAGTTCTTCACGCGCTCTGCCACGGGCAGGTAGCCTTCTTCAATGCGGTCGTATTCCAGAAAACCGGTGGTCTTTCCCATGATGTCTATTCCTTGAAATCTTTGCTTGCTGGAGCAGCGCGGTGGCGAACCTATGGTCTGCGCCACCGCATGTGGCTGTGATTACTTCGCGGCTACTGCTTCTGTTTCAGGAGCTGCTGGCGCTTGTGCTGCTTGCTTTTCCTTTTGCTTGCGTTCATAGATTTCGCCGAGTGCACGCTGGTACTCGGTCGGGAAGACCTTGACGAACTTGGCACGCGCAGCGGCCCAGTTGTCCAGCAGGTCACGGGCACGCTTGGAGCCGGTCCAGCGGCTGTGCGCTTCAATCAGGGCACGCAGCTGCTGCTCGTCGCTCTGGTCGTTGTGCCAGACGCCACGGGGCACGCTGGCCACGAACTCGTCGTGGGGCAGCACCTTCTCCAGCTTCACGCTGGCGGTATTGCAGCGCTTGGCGAACTGGCCGTCTTCGTCGTAGACGTATGCCACGCCGCCGCTCATGCCCGCTGCAAAGTTGCGGCCGGTCTTGCCCAGCACCACCACGGTGCCGCCGGTCATGTATTCGCAGCCGTGGTCACCCACGCCTTCGACCACGGCCGTCGCGCCGGACAGACGCACGGCAAAGCGCTCGCCTGCCACGCCCGCAAAGAAGGCTTCACCACGGGTGGCACCGAACATCACGGTGTTGCCCACAATGGTGTTGCGCACGGACTCGCCGCGGAACTCATGGCTGGGGCGCACGATCACGCGGCCGCCCGACAGGCCCTTGCCGGTGTAGTCATTGGCTTCGCCGGTCAGGTTCAGCGTGATGCCCTTGCACAGGAAGGCACCAAAGGACTGGCCGCCCGTACCTTCAAAGTGGATGCGGATGGTGTCGTCTGGCAGACCTTCGGGATGGACCTTGGTCACTGCACCCGACAGCATGGCACCAACGGAACGGTTCACGTTGCGCGCCACTTCCATGATGCGCACGGACTCGCCGTTCTGGATGGCAGGCTGGCAGCGCTCGATGAGCTTGACGTCCAGTGCCTTGTCCAGCAGGTGGTCCTGCTTTTCGACGTGGAAACGGGCCACTTCGGCAGGCACGGCAGGCTGGGCAAACAGGCGGCTGAAGTCCAGGCCCTGCGCCTTCCAGTGCTCCACACCCTGGCGGGTGTCCAGCAGCTCGGTGCGGCCGATCAGCTCGTCAAACTTGCGGATGCCCAACTGTGCCATGATCTGGCGCACTTCTTCCGCGATGAAGAAAAAGTAGTTCACCACATGCTCAGGCTTGCCGGTGAATTTCTTGCGCAGCTCAGGGTCCTGCGTGGCCACGCCGACAGGGCAGGTGTTCAGATGGCACTTGCGCATCATGATGCAGCCTTCCACCACCAGCGGTGCGGTCGCAAAGCCGAACTCGTCCGCGCCCAGCAGCGCGCCGATCACCACGTCGCGGCCGGTCTTGATCTGACCGTCCACCTGCACGCGGATACGACCACGCAGGCGGTTGAGCACCAGGGTCTGCTGGGTTTCGGCCAGACCGATTTCCCAGGGGCCGCCGGCATGCTTGATCGAGGACCAGGGCGAAGCACCGGTGCCACCGTCGTGACCAGCGATCACCACGTGGTCGCTCTTGCACTTGGCCACCCCCGCAGCAATCGTACCCACGCCGATTTCGGACACCAGCTTCACGGACACATCGGCGTGTGGCGCCACGTTCTTCAGGTCGTGGATCAGCTGGGCCAGGTCTTCGATGGAGTAGATGTCATGGTGGGGTGGTGGCGAAATCAGACCCACGCCGGGCACGGAGTAACGCTGCATGCCGATGTAGTCAGACACCTTGCCGCCGGGCAGCTGGCCGCCTTCACCGGGCTTGGCACCCTGCGCCATCTTGATCTGGATCTGGTCGGACGAGACCAGGTACTCGGCGGTCACACCAAAGCGACCGGAAGCGACCTGCTTGATCTTGGAGCGCAGGCTGTCACCATCGCGCAGTTCGATGTCGGACTCGACCTGTTCCTTGCCGATGATGGAGGCCAGGGTCTCGCCCTGCTTGATCGGGATGCCCTTGAGTTCGTTGCGGTAGCGCTTGGGGTCTTCGCCGCCTTCACCGGTATTGCTCTTGCCGCCAATGCGGTTCATGGCCACGGCCAGCGTAGCGTGGGCTTCGGTCGAAATCGAACCCAGCGACATGGCACCGGTGGCAAAGCGCTTGACGATTTCGGCAGCGGGTTCGACTTCTTCCACAGGGATGGCCTTGGAAGGATCGAACTTGAACTCGAACAGACCGCGCAGCGTCATGTGGCGCTTGCTCTGGTCGTTGATGATCTGCGCGTATTCCTTGTAGGTGCTGAAGTTGTTGGCGCGGGTCGAATGCTGCAGCTTGGCGATCGCATCGGGCGTCCACATGTGCTCTTCGCCACGGGCACGCCAGGCGTATTCGCCGCCCGCGTCCAGCATGGTGGCCAGCACAGGGTCATCACCAAAGGCGGCCAGGTGGTTGCGGATGGTTTCCTCGGCGATTTCAAACACGCCGATGCCTTCCACGCGGCTGGCGGTGCCGGTGAAGTATTTCTCCACCGTGGCACTGTTCAGGCCCACGGCTTCGAACAGCTGGGCGCCGCAGTAGGACATGTAGGTCGACACGCCCATCTTGGACATGATCTTGGACAGGCCCTTGCCGATGGCCTTCACATAGTTGTAGATGGCCTTGTCGGCAGACAGATCGCCGGACAGGTCCTTGTGCATGTCCACCAGGGTTTCCAGCGCCAGATAGGGGTGTACGGCTTCGGCACCGTAGCCTGCCAGCACGGCGAAGTGGTGCACTTCGCGGGCGGTGCCGGTTTCCACGACCAGACCGGCAGTAGTGCGCAGACCTTCGCGCACCAGGTGCTGGTGGATGGCCGACAGGGCCAGCAGCGCAGGAATGGCGACCTGGGTGGCCGACAGATGGCGGTCGCTGATGATCAGGATGTTGGCGCCGCCCTTGATCTCGTCCACGGCCTGGGCGCACAGCGAGGCCAGCTTGGCTTCCACACCTTCACGGCCCCAGCTCAGGGGGTAGGTGATGTCAATGGTCGCGCTCTTGAACTTGCCGTGGGTGTGCTTTTCGATCTCGCGCAGCTTGGCCATGCCCTCGAAGTCGAGGATGGGCTGCTGCAGCTCCAGACGCATGGGAGGGTTGACCTGGTTGATGTCCAGCAGGTTGGGCTTGGGGCCCACGAAGGACACCAGCGACATCACAATGGCTTCGCGGATGGGGTCGATCGGCGGGTTGGTCACCTGCGCGAACATCTGGCGGAAGTAGTTGTACAGCGGCTTGTTCTTGCTGGACAGCACGGCCAGCGGGCTGTCATTGCCCATGGAGCCAATGCCTTCTTCGCCGTTCTTGGCCATGGGGGCCAGCAGGAACTTGATGTCTTCCTGCGTAAAACCAAAGGCCTGCTGGCGCTCCAGCAAAGGCAGCTCGCTGGTCTTGGCTGGCACGACAAAGTCGGCAGGCACTTCGACCTGGTCCAGCTTGATGCGCAGGTTCTCGATCCACTGCTTGTAGGGCTTGGTGTTGACGACATTGGCTTTGAGCTCGTCGTCCTCAATCATGCGCCCCTGCTCCAGATCGATCAGCAGCATCTTGCCGGGCTGCAGACGCCACTTGCGCACGATCTTGCTGTCCGGCACGGGCAGTACACCGGCTTCGGACGCCAGGATGACCAGGTCGTCCTCGGTTACGACATAGCGCGAGGGGCGCAGGCCGTTGCGGTCCAGCGTGGCGCCGATCTGGCGACCATCGGTGAACACCAGAGAGGCAGGGCCGTCCCAGGGCTCCATCATGGCGGCGTGGTATTCATAGAAGGCGCGACGGCGCTCATCCATGGCTTCGTGCTGCTCCCAGGGCTCGGGAATCATCATCATCACGGCCTGGCTGATGGGGTAGCCCGCCATGGTCAGCAGCTCCAGGCAGTTGTCGAAGGTAGCGGTGTCGGACTGGCCTGCGAAGCTGATGGGGTAGAGCTTTTTCAGGTCTTCGCCCAGCACAGGGGAAGCCATCACGCCTTCGCGCGCCACCATCCAGTTGTAGTTGCCGCGCACGGTGTTGATTTCACCGTTGTGCGCCACATAGCGGTAGGGGTGGGCCAGCGGCCACTCGGGGAAGGTGTTGGTGGAGAAACGCTGGTGCACCAGACCGATGGCCGAGACGCAGCGCTCATCGGCCAGGTCGTTGTAGTACACGCCCACCTGGTCGGCCAGCAGCAGGCCCTTGTACACCACGGTACGGCTGCTCATGCTGGGCACGTAATACTCTTTGCTGTGCTTCAGGCCCAGGTTCTGGATGGCGGCAGAGGCGGTCTTGCGGATCACGTACAGCTTGCGCTCCAGCGCGTCCTGCACGATCACGTCCGAGCCACGGCCGATGAACACTTGGCGCATGATGGGCTCTTTTTCGCGCACGGCGGGCGACATGGGCATGTCGCGGTTCACGGGCACATCGCGCCAGCCCAGCAGCACCTGGCCTTCGGCCTTGATGGCGCGTTCCAGCTCCTGTTCACAGGCCAGGCGGGAGGCATGCTCTTTGGGCAGGAAGACCATGCCCACGCCATATTCACCCGCAGGAGGCAGCTCCACCCCCTGCTTGGCCATTTCTTCGCGGTAGAGCTGGTCGGGAATCTGAATCAGGATACCTGCACCGTCACCCATCAGCGGGTCGGCACCCACGGCACCACGGTGGTCAATGTTCTCGAGGATCTTCAGCGCGCCCAAGACGATGTCGTGGCGCTTCTCGCCCTTGATGTGGGCAACAAAGCCCAATCCGCAGGCATCGTGTTCGTGGCTTTTGGCGTACAGGCCGTGTTCTTGGAGGTGTGCTATTTCTGCAGCCGTGGTCATGGCAGTCGTCCTCGTTCGTATATCGCAGGGACTCGCAGATTAAAACTATGCATCACCTCATGCAAGAAAATTTAATTAGGGTCAGATTCCAATTTAAATGCACCAAATTAACCCAAATAAAAATAAGGGACAGATATGGAAAAATTTAATAAAAACAAAACACTGCCATTCATGGGATAAAAAAAGGCACCTGATTGGTGCCTGTAACCCGAATGTTTATTCGGTTTTTGGGGGCAACGTCCGCACGGGTCGCCCGGCTTTCTGGCGCTGCAAACGCCGCGTGGTGTGCTGCTGCAGCTCCTGCACAAAGCTGTCCGAGCCCAAGACCCAGCCCTTGAGTGCCGCCTGCAGTACCACCTCACGCACCTCTGCGGAGGGGCCGCGGTCCAGCAGCTCGGCATAGGCGGCCTCGCGCGCAAACGGCGTATTCCCCAGCTTCCAGTAACTGGGGTGCAGGCGCAGCATGCGCTCGGTCTGAGCCCCCACATGGTGGCGTGCACTGCTCCAGCCATAGTCCACCGCACGGCTGCTCACCCCTTCTTCCACAGGCTGGCACTCCAGCACCACCATGGCAGGCAGCATCCAGGACTGCGGCTCCAGCACCGTGGCGCGGTAGCGCCCTTCCCACAGGGTGCCGCTGCGTCCGTGACGGTTGTTAAAGCTGCGCACATAGGTACGCCCCACAGACTGCATGAATTGCGGCAGGCTGTCTGCCTGCTCGGGCGTGAGCAGCAGGTGCAGCTGATTGGGCAGCAGGGCGAATGCGTGCAACTGCACGCCAAAGCGCCCTGCCATCTCGGCCAGTACGGCCTTCATATGGGCGTAATCCTGCCCATCTACAAAAATGGGCTGCAGATTGTTGCCACGCAGCACCACATAGTGCGGCAGGCCGGGCAAGGTCAGGCGGGGTAGTCGGGCCATGGTGGGAGAACAGAACGCCAAAGCACGCCGCTTACTGGCGTGTCGTACGCAGCAATTGTGAAACGCTTTGGGCCGTAGACAGCAGATGCGGCAGTATGCGCGATTCCATCTCCTGCGCATTGGTGCGGTTGACCTGGCCAGAGACGTTGATCGCCCCCACCGTCTGCCCCTGGGCATTGATCAGCGGGGCTGCCACCGAGATCAGACCTTCTTCCAGCTCCTGATTGATCAGCGCCCAGCCCTGCTCACGCACCTGGGCAATGGCGCGCAGCAGGTCAGCATCTTCCACCAGCGTGTGGCGCGTATAGGCCACACGCGGGCACTCGGCCAGCAACTGCTGCAGCTGGGCCTGCGGCAGGCCAGCGAGCAGCATGCGCCCCATGGACGTCCAGAAGGCAGGCAGGCGCGAGCCCACACCCAGGTTGGTGCTCATGATCTTGTGGGCATGCACACGCACCACATAGACCACATCCAGCCCGTCCAGCACACCGGCTGAGCAGGACTCCTGCACTTTTTCCGACAGTGCTTCCATCAGCGGAGAAGCCAGATTCCAGATGGGCTGTGAACTCAGATAGGCATAACCCAGATCAAGAATGCGCGCGGTCAGACGGAAGTGCTTGCCATCGCTGTGCACATAGCCCAGCGTCTGCAGCGTCAGCAGGATGCGGCGTGCCCCGGCGCGCGTGAGGCCGGTCTGTGCCGCCACCTCGCTCAAGGTCTGTACGGGCTGTTCTGCGCTGAAGGAGCGAATCACCTCCAGCCCCCGCGCAAACGACTGCACATAGCTGTCTCCGGGCTTGTTTTCCGGAGGCTGTGCAGGCGCTTGCAGAGTTTCTAGGGATTTCCCTGATGTGGTTTTTACAGGCGATTTTTCCAAGGTTCGGTCCCTATAATTCTTTTAACGAACAAATGTTCTTATTACGAACATTTTAGCAAAGCTTGTGACTTTGCACACCCGCTCATCTGGGAGAGACAAGCATGATCAACAAGATCACCGACAGCATCGCCGAAGCGCTGTCCGGTATTCAAGACGGCGCCACAGTTTTGATTGGTGGCTTTGGCACCTCGGGCAACCCCGTGGAACTGATTAACGGCCTGATTGCCCATGGTGCGCGCGACCTGACCATTGTGAACAACAACGCAGGCAACGGCGACACCGGTCTGGCGGCCCTGCTCAAGAGCGGTCAGGTGCGCAAGATCATCTGCAGCTTCCCGCGCCAGGTGGACAGTTGGGTGTTCGATGAGCTGTACCGCAGCGGCAAGATCGAGCTGGAGCTGGTTCCTCAGGGCAATCTGGCTGAGCGCATGCGTGCTGCAGGTGCTGGTATTGGCGCCTTCTTCTGCCCCACTGCCTACGGCACCGAGCTGGCTGAAGGCAAGGAAACCCGCGAGATCAACGGCAAGCACTATGTGCTGGAGTACCCCATCCATGGTGACGTCGCCCTGATCAAGGCCGAAAAAGGCGACCGCTGGGGCAATCTGACCTACCGCATGTCTGCCCGCAACTTTGGCCCCGTGATGGCGACTGCTGCCAAGTTCACCGTGGCCACCGTGCATGAAGTGGTGGAACTGGGCGAGCTGGACCCTGAAGCCATCGTCACCCCGGGCATCTACGTGCACAAGGTGGTTCCGATTGAACGTGTTGCCACGCAGGCTGGCGGCTTCAAGAAATCTGCCTAAAAAACAGTTCAAGCGCAGGAGTATCAAGCGTGAGCAGCTATCAAAAGCGTACTAAAGACGAACTGGCACAACGCATTGCCCAGGACATTCCCGATGGCTCCTATGTGAACCTCGGTATTGGCATGCCCACCAAGGTGGCCAACCACATCCCCGCCGACCGAGAAATCGTGTTGCAGTCTGAAAACGGCATTCTCGGCATGGGGCCAGCACCTGAAGCTGGCAAGGAAGACTACGACCTGACCAATGCCGGCAAGCAGCCTGTCACCCTGCTGCCCGGTGGCAGCTATTTCCACCATGCCGACAGCTTTGCCATGATGCGCGGCGGCCATCTGGACATCTGTGTACTGGGCGCATTTCAAGTGTCTGCCACCGGCGATCTGGCCAACTGGAGCACGGGTGAACCCGGCGCCATCCCCGCTGTGGGCGGCGCGATGGACCTGGCAGTCGGCGCCAAGAGCACCTGGGTGATGATGGATTTGCTGACCAAGACAGGCGAGTGCAAGGTCGTGGAAAAGTGCAGCTACCCCCTCACCGGTCTGGCTTGCGTCAAGCGCATCTACACCGACCTGTGCACGCTGGAATGCACACCCCAGGGCCTGCGCCTGATCGACACCGTTGAAGGCCTGAGCCATGCGCAGCTGGAGGCCCTCATCGGCCTGTCCATTGCCTCCGCCTGAGAAATATCAATGAAATTGGCCTCTAGCGCTTGTGTAGCAAGCGCTGGTCGCTCCTCTTTTTTTAAAAATTGGCCGTTGTTGTGGCCCTTGTGCAACTCGGAGACACCATGAGCACTGCAAACCAAGCTTTTATCTGCGACGCCATCCGCACCCCCTTTGGCCGTTACGGCGGCACGCTGTCCAGCGTGCGCACCGATGACCTGGGCGCTCTGCCCATCAAGGCCCTGATGGAGCGCAACCCCCATGTGGACTGGAAGGCCGTGGACGATGTGCTCTATGGCTGCGCCAACCAGGCTGGTGAAGACAACCGCAACGTGGCCCGTATGTCGGCCCTGCTGGCAGGCCTGCCTATCGAAGTGCCCGGTGCCACCATCAACCGCCTGTGCGGCTCGGGCCTGGATGCCGTGGGCTCGGCGGCTCGCGTGATCAAGTCCGGCGAAGCACGCCTGATGATTGCGGGCGGCGTGGAATCCATGAGCCGCGCGCCCTTCGTCATGCCCAAGGCAGAAACAGCCTTCAGCCGCAACCATGCCGTGTACGACACCACCATCGGCTGGCGCTTTGTGAACAAGCTGATGAAGGCACAGTACGGTGTGGACTCCATGCCTGAAACAGCCGAGAACGTGGCCGACGACTTCAAGATCGAGCGCGAAGCCCAGGACCGCATGGCGCTGGCATCCCAGCAAAAGGCCGCAGACGCCATTGCCGCTGGCTACCTGGCCAAGGAAATCGTGCCCGTGTCCATCCCTCAGAAGAAGGGCGACCCCATTGTGTTCAGCCAGGACGAGCACCCCCGTGCGACCACGCTGGAAGCACTGGCCAAGCTCAAGGGCGTAGTGCGCCCAGACGGCACAGTGACTGCAGGCAATGCCTCCGGCGTCAACGACGGCGCCTGCGCCCTGCTGCTGGCCAATGAAGATGCGGCCAAGCAATACAACCTGGTGCCCCGTGCCCGTGTCGTCGGCATGGCCACCGCGGGTGTTGCCCCCCGCATCATGGGCTTTGGCCCCGCACCTGCCGTGCGCAAGGTGCTGGCACAGACCGGCCTGACCCTGGCCGACATGGATGTGATCGAGCTCAACGAAGCTTTTGCTGCGCAAGGCTTGGCTGTGCTGCGTGACCTGGGCATTGCCGATGACGATGCACGTGTGAACCAGTGGGGTGGCGCGATTGCACTGGGTCACCCTCTGGGCGCTTCCGGTGCCCGCCTGGCGACGACGGCCGTGAACCAGCTGCACACCCTGGGTGGCCGCTATGCACTGTGCACCATGTGCATTGGCGTGGGTCAGGGCATTGCCGTGATTCTCGAGAAGGTCTAAGCCTTCCCCCTTCCTCCTGGATGGCCGTGCCACGCATGCACGGCCACCACCACACCCCGGACTGATCTCACACGCAGACCTGCGCGGTCTGCACGGGTGTGCTTTGAATCAAGACATCTGTTCTAAGGAGACGTTGATGTTGGCTTCCAAGACTTTTACCCGCCGCACAGGCATCAAGACTTTGGCTGCAGCGGCTTTGCTGGCCACAGGCATGGGCAGCGCACTGGCTCAGGCAGACTTTCCCAGCAAGCCTCTGACCATGATCGTGCCCTTCTCTGCGGGAGGCACCACCGATATTCTGGCCCGCATCGTCGGACAGGCTCTGGGCCAGGAGCTGGGCGAGAGCATCATCATCGAGAACAAGCCCGGTGCGGGCGGCAATATTGGCGCACAGCAGGCCGCACGTGCCAAGGCCGATGGCTATACGCTGTTCATGGGCACCGTGGGCACACACGCCATCAACCAGTCCCTGTACAAAAAGCTGCCCTACGACCCGCTGAAGGATTTCACGCCACTGAGCCGCGTGGCCACCGTGCCCAATCTGCTGGTCGCCCACCCCAGCCGCCCCTACAAGACCGCGCAGGAAATGATTGCCTATGCCAAGGCCAACCCTGGTGATGTGACCTATGGCTCACCCGGCTCCGGAGCCTCTCCTCACGTGTCTGGCGCGCTGTTCCAGAGCATGACGGGCGCTGAGCTGACGCATATTCCTTACAAGGGCAGTGCCCCGGCTGTGTCTGACCTGCTGGGCAACCAGATTGCCGTCATGTTTGACAACATGCCATCGGCCATCCAGCACGTTCGTTCAGGCAAGCTGCGCCCGATTGCCGTGACCACTGCCAAGTGCTCACCCGAGCTGCCTGATGTACCCACCATCGCCGAAGCAGGTGTACCAGGCTATGAAGCGACATCGTGGTTTGGTCTGTGGGCCCCTGCAGGCACGCCGGCCCCTGTGCTGGACAAGCTGCACAGCGCTCTGACCAAGGTGCTCCAGGACCCCGCCGTGGTCAAGAAGATTGCCGACCAGGGTGGCGAAGTGGTGATTGATACCCCCGCCGAGTTTGAAGCCTTCATCCAGTCCGAAGCCGCCAAGTGGGGCAAGGTCGTGAAAGAGTCTGGCGCTGAGGTGTAAGCGCCATTCCGGCAGGCCGCCATCTGCCTGCCGTTGTCTCCTCCTGTTTTCATACGCCGATGTGCTTTCGCCATCGGCGTTTTTTTATGGCAGTTTGAAACGTGTTTCGGCCAGCGCATCGAGGCCGAATTCGGTCAGCAACTGCTGCAGACGTTCTGCCGCACTACGCTTTTTATGGCCGGTGTAACGCGCCACGATCAGCTCGTTTTTCATGCTGTGTTCCCAGCCCACCAACTCCGTGACCGTCACCTGATAGCCACAAGCTTCCAGATACAGACAGCGCAGCACATTGGTGATCTGACTGCCCATTTCACGCGTGTGAATCGGGTGGCGCCACAGCTCCGCCAGCGGCGTGCGCGACAGGCTCAGGGCCTTGGTCTGGCGCAGGCAGGCTGCCACTTCCGCCTGGCAGCAGGGCACCAGCACCATGCCTTGGCTTTTTTCTCCAGGCCAAAGGCAATCGCATCATCCGTGGCGGTATCGCAGGCATGCAAAGCAGTGACCACATCAAAGCGCTCGGGCATGAAGTTCGCATGCGTGGACTCTGCCACCGACATGTGCAGGAAATGCATGCGCTCAAAGCCCAGGTCTGCGGCCAGCTTCTGCGAGGCTTCCACCAGTGGTGCGCGGGTTTCAATGCCGTAGATGCTGCCCTTGCCCTGCGCCTTGAAGTACAGGTCATACAGGATGAAGCCCAGATAGGACTTGCCAGCCCCGTGGTCAGCCAGGGTGACGGCGTGATCGTTCTCGCCCAGCTCTTTCAGAATGGGTTCAATGAACTGATACAGGTGATACACCTGCTTGAGCTTGCGGCGCGAGTCCTGGTTGAGCTTGCCGTCACGCGTGAGGATATGCAGCGCCTTGAGCAGCTCAATGCTTTGACCGGGTTTCAGGTCCAGCTGTGCAGCAATATCCTGCGCAGCCGTCTGCGTCTGGCCTTTGCCAGCCTTGTTGTTTTTCGCCATTTTTTGAATCAGTGCTTATCTTCAGGGCCGTGGCCAGTCACAGGGCAACGTGCTGCCACGTCCAGGTCCAGCCAGCCCACAATACCCATGTCTTCCAGCACTTTCATATTGCGCTCATAGATCATTTCGGCTTCTGGAAAAGCTTCCACAGCCTTGTCGATACTGTCTTCGCGCAGCAGGTGCAGTGTGGGATAGGGTGCACGGTTGGTGCAGTTGGTCACATCGTCCACATCTGTGCCTTCAAACTGGAACAGCGGGTGGAAGGAAGCGACCTGCAAGATGCCCCCCAGATCCAGCTCTTCCACCATGGCATCTGCGATTTCCAGGAAATCGTTGAAGTCCAGGAAGTCCTGCAGCGCCTGCGGCAGGATCAGCAAGGTGGTATCGCGCTTTTCCGGCGAAATCTCGGCCAATGCCTCCAGCTCGCGGTGCAGATCCATGGCCACACCTTCGGCATCGGTGGCCTGGCTCACCACATAGTGGATCTGGCCTTTGACATGCACGCTCTTGGCAAATGGGCACAGATTCAGGCCAATCACGGCCTTTTCCAGCCAGCGCACCGTATCGGCGATGACGATGTCTTCAGGAAAGGAGCGGTCTGTGGTGGTATCGGTCATGGTTCGACTTCTTTCAGAGCTGTTAACACTTCCGGTTGAAACAAGGCACCAGCCCAGACAGTAACGGGTACTGCAGGCAGTGCAACAGGGTATCAAGGCCGTGTGAACGGGTCTAAAAACAAATGGGGGCTGCTCGCCCCCTTGTGTTGTTGCACGCATTCTAGCCAAGCGCCAGTCTTGCTGCTGCCGTATCTCCAGATACGCGCAAATGACAGTACTGCCGTGCCAGGGACTATCCCAACAGTTTCATCCCTGTGATGCGTTCGTGCTCCTTGGCTGCGTAACGATCTGTCATGCCAGCCACAAAATCTGCGACCGTGCGAGCCATGTCAGCCTCGCTCCCGGCCTGCTGCGCTCTTAACGCAAAGCGGGGCTTCATCATGCCTGGCTGCTGCATGTAAGCCGCAAACAGATCACGCACCACCTGGCGCGCAGCCTCCATGGTCTGCATGACCTGGTCATGGCGGTACAGCGCATGGAACAGAAAGCGCTTGAGCGCCTGGGTCTGCGCCTGCATGTCTGGGCTGAAGCGCACCAGCGCTTTGCTGCAGGCGCGAACCTCATCCACATGGCACACCCCGGCATGCGCAATGTGCTGGCGGGTGCTGTGGATGACGTCATACACCTGCTCGCTCAGCATGCGGCGAATGGTTTCATAGAGCAGGCGTCGCTGCGCCTCAGGCTCGGCCAGCTGCGGAAAATCTGCCAGCACCTGCGTGTAGAAGTGCGTAAACAGCGGCACCTCCTGCAACTGCTCCAGCGTAATCAGGCCAGAGCGCACGCCATCGTCTACATCATGTGCGTTGTAGGCAATCGCGTCTGCCAGATTCGCCAGCTGCCCCTCCAGCGAAGGCTGACCGCCGTTGAGAAAACGAGTAGCTACGACACCCGGCTCCTGTGCTACCAGCGAGAGTGCATTGCTGCGCGAGCAGTGCTTGAGAATGCCTTCGCGGGTTTCAAAGCTGAGGTTGAGGCCATCGTACTGTGGGTAGCGCTCTTCCAACTGATCCACCACACGCAGGCTTTGCAGATTGTGCTCAAAGCCGCCAAAGTGCTGCATGCAGGCGTTCAGCTCATCCTGACCTGCATGCCCAAATGGGGTGTGTCCCAGATCATGCGCCAGGCAAATGGCTTCGACCAGATCTTCATTCAGCCCCAACGGCCGTGCTATGGATCGGCCAAGCTGCGCCACTTCCAGCGAATGCGTCAGACGCGTGCGAAACAGATCGCCCTCATGGTTCACAAAGACCTGCGTCTTGTAGACCAGGCGGCGAAAGGCGCTGGAGTGCACGATGCGGTCGCGGTCCCTCTGGTGCTCCGTACGCGTAGGTGCTGCAGGCTCAGCGTATCTGCGCCCACGCGTAGCGTCGGGCTGACAGGCCCACGGAGACAGCTGAAATGACTGCATGCACCCTCCTGAATTTCATATAAAAAATGGCTACAGCGCTTGTCACACAAGCGCTGAATGCTCTTTTTATTGCGTCTGAATGCCTACCCCCTGCGTACAGCAGGTATCAATCACCTCACGCACCAGGGCATCCGGTGCCGAGCGCAATACGGCCTTGCCTGGTCCGTCGATCAGTATGAAACGAATCGCGCCTGCTTCGGCCTTTTTGTCCACCCGCATGTGCTCCAGATAGGCACCCGCATTGTCTGCAGCATCAATGACCGCACCACGGGTTGGCAGGCCTGCACGTTCAATCAGGCGCGTGAGGCGCTGCACAAACTCGGCATCGACCAAACCCAGCCGTTGCGACAGATGCGCGGCCATGACCATGCCAGCGCCCACACCCTCACCATGCAGCCAGTTGCCATAGCCCATGCCCGCTTCAATCGCATGACCAAAGGTGTGGCCGAAATTCAGGATAGCGCGCAGGCCGGCTTCTTTTTCATCCTGACCGACCACCCATGCCTTGATTTCCACGCTGCGCTTGACGGCATGCAGCAGTGCCTGACGGTCGAGACGGCGCAGGTCGTCGATGTGGGCCTCCAGCCATTCAAAGAAGGCCATGTCCGCAATCGGGCCGTATTTGATGATTTCAGCCAGCCCCGCCGAGACTTCGCGCGCTGGCAGCGTGTCAAGCGAAGCCAGATCACACACCACCAGCTGGGGCTGATAGAAGGCGCCAATCATGTTCTTGCCCAGCGGGTGATTGATAGCAGTCTTTCCGCCCACGCTGGAGTCCACCTGCGACAGCAGCGTGGTCGGGACCTGCACAAAGGGCACGCCACGCATGTAGCAGGCTGCTGCAAAGCCCGTCATATCGCCAATCACACCACCGCCCAGTGCAAACAGCACGGTCTTGCGGTCGCAGCCATGGCCCAGCAATGCATCAAAAATCTGGTTCAGCGTCTGCCAGTCCTTGTACGCCTCCCCATCAGGCAGTACTACGGTATGTACGTGGGCATATTTGGCTGCCAGTGCTGCCTGAAGCTGGGCCGCATATAAAGGCTGCACCGTCACATTGGTCACGATCACGGCCTGCGCAGCACTGGGACAGCCAGCAAACGTAGCAGCCTGCTGCAGCACATCCGCTGCAATCACGATGGGGTAGGAACGGTCACCTAAATCAATCTGAACGGTCTGGCTCGAATGTGTGGTCACGGCATGCTCTCGTTAAACCAACAAGGCCGTATGCGGCCTTGCTGAAGAAAATCCATCACGTTGCACAGCAAATGCTGGCAGTTTTTTTATAACTTTAATCGCCCAGTGCTTCGCAACATCCTGTGCTGGGCAACAGGCCGGCCAGTTCGGCCTGCATGCAGATTTTGCGGCTGAGCTGGGTAGGGCTCTGCCGGACAGCATCCACCACGTAATGCGCTGTCTCCAGATACAGCGGTCCACGCACCTGCTGCAGCTCTTTCAGGCGCTTGAGCGGGTCTTCACCCTGCATCAAGGGGCGTGTCGTGTCATTGCGCAACCGCCGTGCAATATCTTCCGGCAAAGCTTGCAGGTAAAACACTGTGCTGTGCGCCTTCAATGCCTGGCGATTTTCTGGACGCAAGACAGCACCGCCACCCGTCGACAGCACGCAGCGCTCCGACAGCTGCAGCAGTTCTGCCAGCACCTGTGCCTCAATATCACGAAATGCTGCCTCACCATGCGCTGCAAAAAACTCACGAATGCTGCAGCCAATGCGCTGCTCAATCGCATGGTCCACATCCACAAAACGCAGCTTCCAAGCCTTGGCCAGCTGTCGGCCAATCGTGGACTTTCCGGAGCCTGGCAGGCCGATAAGAGAAAAATGCACAGCAACTTCCTGATTCAGATGCACAAAGACCGCCAGAAGGCGGTCTTTGATTGTCACCGACAAATACGGATTAATTGCTGACGACTGCATCCGCCACCATGCGTGGCGTGATGAAAACCAGCATTTCGCGTTTGGAGGTCTCACGCGTACGGCTCTTGAACAGATTGCCGACAACGGGAATATCCCCCAGTCCCGGCACCTTGTTGACCTGGTTGGACTCTTCCATTTCAAAAATACCGCCAATCACCACGGTGCCACCGTTTTCCACCAGCACTTCGGTTTCCACACGTTTGGTGTCAATCATGGGCACGCCGGTATTGGTCCACCCGCCTACGGCATCCTTGTTCACCTTGAGCGTCAAAATAATGTTGCCTTCAGGTGTGATCTGGGGCTTGACCTGCAGACGCAGCTCGGCCTTCTTGAAAGAAGTCGTGCTGGCGCCATTGGGAGCGCTTTCCGAATACGGCACTTCCGTACCCTGTGCAATTTCGGCCTCCTTCTGGTCGGCGGTCAGCAGCCGAGGGCTGGAAATCACACGGCCTGCGCCTTCGGCCTCCATGGCAGAGAGCTCCAGCGACAAAAAGCGCGTCATGGAAGAATTAAAAACACTCAGCGCCAGCGATGCTGGGTCACCTGTAGACAGGCCTGCAGGCAGATTCACAAACGGTGCATCACTCTTGGTACCGTAACTGGAATACTGGCTGCCAATGCTGCCACGGCCTGCACGGTTGTAGCCCCCGCCGAACTTGACGCCCAGCGAACGGCCAAAGCTGTCACGCGCGTCCACAATGCGCGCTTCAATCAGGACTTGGCGTACAGGGATATCCAGCTTCTTGATCAGCTGGGCAATTTCTTCCAGCTTGCTGGGAATATCGGTCACAAACAGCTGATTGGTGCGCGCTTCTGCAATGGCAGAGCCACGGGGTGACAGGAAACGCGTGCTGGCCTCGCTGTTGCCACTGTTGTCTGCAATCTGGTTCTTGATGTCTTCTGCCTTGGCATAGTTGATCTGAAAGCCCTGTGTACGCAGAGGTTCCAGCTGCTCAATGGCACGTGCTGCTTCAAAGTCACGCTTGGCGCGCTCATCAATCTCATCTTTGGGGGCAATCCACAGCACATTGCCGTTTTTCTTCATGCCCAGGCCCTTGGCCTCCATGATGATGTTCAGCGCCTGATCCCAGGGCACGTCCTTCAGACGCAAAGTCAGAGAGCCACCCACAGTGTCCGACGTCACGATGTTGAAATTCGTAAAGTCAGCAATCACCTGCAGCAAGGCGCGCACATCGATATTCTGAAAATTCAGCGACAGGCGCTCACCGGTGAAGCCTGGCCCTTGGCTCAGCTTGTTCGGATCAACCTTCTTGGGACGGACTTCCAGCACAAACTGCTCATCACTCTGATAGGCACTGTGCACCCAGTCGCCTGTGGCTTCGACCTGCAGACGCACACGATCACCATTCTGGCTGGCCGTAATCATCTGCACCGGTGTGGCAAAGTCAACCACATCGAGGCGTCTGCGCAGCTCAGCAGGCAAGCTGGAATTGAGCAGATCAATCGTCAGGCCCTTGCCTTCCTTGCGCACATCGGCATTCACCATGGCCGATCCCAGATCAATCACCAGGCGCCCTGCACCATCGCTTCCACGACGGAAATCAATGTTTTTCAAAGCCCCAGGCGTGCTTGCATCCACCTCTTTGCTGGCCAGATGCTGACGCATGGTCGATTGCACCGGCGCAATCGTCGACGCCGTACGTTTGACTGGATCCAGAAACACCAGAATGCCATTGCCATCTACCTGCGTCCGGTAAGTCGTGGGGGCTTTCAGATTCAGCACCACGCGCGTGCGTCCTGTGCCCTCAACCACATTCACCGTATCCAGGTTGCCCTGCTGCAAATCCACCAGAGACTGCCCCATGGCGTTCGTGGCACCGGGCAAATCCAATGCAATGCGTGCAGGTGACTGAATGGCAAAACCTGTCACGGCATCTTTCAGCGGTTCCGACAGTTCAATACGAACCACCTCTCCACCGCCTTGCTGCGAGCCAGACACAGCCTGCACGCTGGCAGCCCATGCCGCAGCGCCCGTACACACCAGGATCGGAGCCAGCGCCCAGCGAACAGGTATCAAGATTTTCTTCTCTAGCATCAATTGCCCCCCTCTTGCAGATCAAGCGTTGCCATTCGTTCCACCCAATCTCCGGCGGCATCCTGAACAACTTCCCTCAGCTTGATACTGTTCTCTTCAATTTGAACAATGCGGCCATAGTTCTGGCCCAGATAATTACCTACACCCACTTGATAAATCAACTGGTTGACCCTCAGCAAAGCAATGCGCTGATTGCCTTTTTTCAGGCTGCCAACCATGGTGACGCTGTCCAGCGGATAGCTTTCCAGTTCTTCCTTGCGGCGATTTTGTTCAGCCGTCAGCAATGCTGTATTTGCCGTATTTTTCTCTGTTTCCCTGCGCAATACCTGCGTCAGCTTCAGCATATTGAAGGGATCCATTTCCGTGGAAGCTTCATAAGCCTGTGGCAGAAAAACGGATGGCTCTTTCAGAGGCTGCACTCTGGGCTTTGCCATGGATTTCTGTACCCCAATCCACTCATGCAAATCTTCATGCTCAGATCCGAAACAGCCCGCCAGCATGGAAGATGCCAACAATGCCAAGAAAATCGTTTTTCCGCGCATCATTTAGACTTCCCCTTCCGGTTGGCATTCACTTCTTCTGCATCCAGGTAGCGATAGGTATATACCGTTGCATCCAGTGTCAGCACACCTTCATTGCCTTTCGGCCCAATCGACATATTGCTCAAATTCACAATGCGTGGCAAATGTGCAATGTCTGAAGCAAACATACCAATATCATGGAATGCACCGGAAATTTTCACCGTAATTGGCAGCTCCGCGTAATAGTCCTTCACAGATTCTGCACCAGGCTTGAAAAGCTCAAATTGCAGACTGCGCCCTAAACCGGCTTGATTGATATCTGACAGCAGTGCAGCCATTTCAGATTTGCTGGGCAGCTGCTTTTCCAGCTGCTGTACATATTGCTGAACCTGCTCTCGCTGCTTTTTCAAGGCATCCAGACTGACGGCTTTGAGCAATTTGGTTTCATACTCTGAACGCAGGCTGGTTTCAGTTTCGCGCTCTGCATTCAGATCTTCCTCCATGCTGCTCAATAAAAAATACCACGCGCCACCGAGCACCATGAGTGCGATAGCTGCACACAAAAAGATTCTCGGCAAAACAGGCCACAAGGAAGGATCCTTAGGATCCAGATCTTTAAACTGTTCCTGCACATTCTGTGCATAGGTAGTCAGATCCTGCAGGGCGTATTTTTTTGTTTTTCTCATAACTTCGCCTTTTCATTCCCCTCAGCCTCTGAGGCACTTTCAGACAAAACCAAGGTAAATTGCATAATGAAGTTGACGACTTTTCGCTTGTCCTTGGACGAAAGATCAACTGTACTTGCAACAATTTCCTTGAGATCCGGTTTTTGAAACCATGACGTTTTGGTCGAGAAGTTTCTCAAGACCTCAGACACGCGTTCATTGGACTGCGCAACGCCTTTGAGTTCTACCTGCAAGCCATTTTGCTTGATGGAAGAAATATAGACGCCCTCAGGAAGCAGCCTGACCAGCTCATTGAGCAAATGAACAGGCAGGTTTCTGTTCGCCTGCAAGGCTTCCACCGCTTTCTGGCGTTCACGCAAAGCTTTAATTTCACCTTCCAGGCCGGCAATTTCCTTGATCTGCTTATTGAGCACTTCTATTTCAGAGCGCAGAAAAGCGTTTCTTTCCTGCTGAGTCTCTATGCGCATTTGCATGAACCAGTACACCAAGGCCGCCAGCAGTACCCCCACCAGCGCAGAAAGAAACATGGTGACCTGAAATGCCTCCTTGCGGCGCTTGCGTGCAACTTCACGATGCGGAAGCAGATTAATCAAAATCATTTCAAGAACCTCCGCATGGCCAGCCCGCATGCTGTCAGGTACATGGCTGCTTCTTTTTTGAGTCGACTTTGATGCACCGTAGGAGCCAGTGCCATGTGCTCAAAAGGATTGAGCACACTGACCTCGACCTGGGTCTGCTGCCGCACGGCTTCGGTCAGCCCCTCGACCATGGCCGCGCCACCAAACATGCAAATTTGCTGGACGCTGTGATAGGGCGTACTGGTGTAGAAAAACTGCAATGCACGGGCGATGTCATTGGCCAGACTGGCGACGAAGGGCTGCAGCACGGTCTCCTGATAATCCGCGGGCAAATCACCGGTACGCTTTTTCAGTTCTGCCTCTTCCACGCTCATGCCATATTGGCGCGCAATCCTCTGCGTGAGTTGAGCGCCGCCAGTGCCCTGTTCACTGTCATACAGAATGTCATCGTTGCGCACGACCTGCAGACTAAAGCCCCGGCCACCTACCTTGACCAAGGCAATCAAGGCATCGACGCCTGCATCTGGCAATGTGTGCATGGCCAGCCCTGCTGCCAGTCTGGATGCATAGGACTCCACATCCATCACCACGGGAGACAGTCCCGCAATCACAGCCAGGTTGTTGCGCTCCTCGACTTTCTCCTTCCGCGTGGCGGCAAGCAGCACATCGACATCGCTGGGGCTTTTCTCGTTAGGGCCAACGACGCAAAAGTCCAGACTCACCTCTTCCAGCGGAAAGGGAATATATTGACTGGCTTCAGCCTCGACCTGAACTTCCAGCTCCTGCTCGCTGAGATTACCCGGAAGAATGATTTTTTTGGTAATCACAGAAGAATGCGGCAGCGCCAAGGCCACATGCTTGGTACGCGTACCGCTTTTCTTCAGCAGACGTTTGAGCGCCTCAGAGACATCGTCAAATTTCTCGATATTGCCATCGACGACACTCTCTGCGGCCAACGGCTCGGATGCGAATCGCTCCAGGACCCAGTTGCCTTGCCTATCCTGATCCAGCTCTACCAGCTTGATGGCTGAAGAACTGATATCGAGACCGATCAGTGGTGCACTCTTCCTCTTAAAAAGGGATCCCATTGAGATCACAGGCCCCTCCCTTCTTGTTTCACTTTGATATGAATATTCACACAATCGCGGGGCGATGCTATCAGCAAGGAATGGAGACGACCACGCACTCAGATCAGCATTCCATCAATTAATCGTTGTCAAAAATACACGCTTGTGCGCTATACGGTTGCTTTCTGCACCCATCCGTGTGAATAACGTAAAGCTTGCAACAAGCTCTGCCCCTGCCCCATCGCGGCCAATGGCTGTTTTCTATAATGACGTCTCTCTTTTGAGTGGAGCGTCATGCCTATCTCTCCCGAATCCAGCAACTCGCAAACCCCCTCCAAGAAAAAAACACCTCCACGCAAACATTGGCTATTGCGAGCGTTGCTGTGGCTGTTCGGTTTGTGCGCCGCCGGTGCTGTAGCTGCAGCCATGGTGGCTGCCATTGCGCTGGCAATGGCATATCCCAATCTTCCCGATGTCTCCGAGCTTGCTGACTACCGTCCCAAGCTGCCTTTGCGCGTGTACTCCGCAGAAGGTGCCTTGCTGGGCGAGTTTGGTGAAGAGCGCCGCACACTGACCCCTATCCAGGACATTCCCAAGGTCATGGTGGATGCCGTGCTGGCGATTGAAGACACACGCTTCTTCGAGCACGGAGGCGTGGACTACATCGGCATGATGCGTGCCGCCCTGGCCAATCTGGGCAAGGTCAAGAGCCAGGGTGCATCCACCATCACCATGCAGGTCGCCCGCAACGTCTATCTGTCGTCTGAGAAGACCTACACCCGCAAGATTTACGAAATCCTGCTGACCTTCAAGCTTGAGCACCTGTTGAGCAAGGAAAAGATTCTTGAGATCTACATGAACCAGATCTTTCTGGGTCATCGTGCCTACGGCTTTGCTGCTGCCAGCGAAGCCTATTTCGGCAAGCCGCTCAAGGACATCACCATTGCGGAAGCCGCCATGCTGGCAGGACTGCCCAAAGCCCCATCAGCCTACAACCCCATCAGCAACCCCAGACGCGCCCGCATCCGCCAGCTCTACATCATTGACCGCATGGAGGAAAACGGTTTCATCACTGCCGAGCAGGCAAGCGAAGCCCGTGAAGAGCCCCTGCGTCTGCGCACTGCCAGCCGCAACACCACCAGCCATGCCGACTACGTCGCCGAGATGGCGCGTCAACTGGTCTACGCACAGTACGGTGATGAAGCCTATACCCGCGGCCTGAACGTCTACACGACTATCAACCTGGGTGAGCAGGAAACCGCCTATCAGTCACTGCGCAAAGGCATTACGGACTACGAACGCCGCCAGCGTTATCGTGGCCCGGAAAAATTCATCGCACTGCCCAGTGACGCCGCGCTACTGGAAGATGTGATCGACGACACACTGGCACAGCACCCCGACAACGGGGACCTGCTGGCTGCCGTGGTGCTGGAAGCCAGCCCCAAGTCGATGAAGGTGCAGCGCCCTGACGGCGAAACCCTGGTGATTACAGGCGAAGGTCTCAAGCCTGTGGAATCTGGCTTGAGCGCCAAGGCTGCCCCCAACATCAAGATACGCCCCGGTGCGGTCATCCGCATCATTGAGACCTCCAAGGGCAAGTGGGCGGCCTCGCAGCTGCCCGAAGTGGAAGGTGCCTTTGTGGCGCTGGACCCACGCAATGGTGCCATCCGTGCACTGGTCGGTGGTTTTGACTTCCAGAAAAACAAGTTCAACCACGTCACCCAGGCGTGGCGCCAGCCAGGCTCAGCCTTCAAGCCATTTATCTATTCCGCTGCGCTGGAAAAAGGCTTGAGCCCAGCCACCATCCTCAACGATGCCCCCCTGTTCTACGGCTCTAACGTCACCGGTGGTCAGCCCTGGGAGCCTCGCAACTACAGCAACAGGTTCGACGGCCCCATGTCTGCACGCACGGCTTTGGCCAAGTCACAGAACATTCCGCTGATTCGCATTCTGGAATACGTCACACCCAAGTACGCACAGGAGTGGGTTGCACGCTTTGGCTTTGATGCAGCACGCCACCCGCCCTACCTGACCATGGCACTGGGCGCTGGCTCTGTCACGCCCATGCAGATGGCCGTGGCGTATTCGGTCTTTGCCAATGGTGGCTACCGCATTGATCCCTGGCTGATTTCCAAGATCACAGACCCCAAGGGCCATACGCTCTGGGAATATGTGCCCCAGCCTTTGTCTGAAGCCCAGCGCGTCATCGATCCACGCAATGCTTTCCTCATGAACAGCATGCTGCAGACCGTGGCCAAATCAGGCACCGCCGCCCGTGCACAAAGCACACTGAAGCGCCCAGACCTTTACGGCAAGACCGGCACCACCAACGATGCGGTGGATGCGTGGTTTGCGGGCTTTCAGCCCACGCTGACTGCAGTGACCTGGATTGGCTACGACACGCCCCGCAACCTGGGCTCCCGCGAAACGGGTGGTGGCTTGAGTCTGCCGATCTGGATCAACTTCATGCAGCACGCCCTCAAGGATGTGCCTGTGGCCTCCTACCCCGTGCCAGCAGGTGTTGTGAACATGAACGGCGAATGGTTCTACGATGAGTTTGCAGGCGCAGCCGGTCTGACCAGCCTGGGCATGGGAGCCGGTGAGTTTGACCCCAACGTCCCTACAGAAGCACCGCTGCCTGAAGAGCGCAGCAGGATTCTGGATCTGTTCCGCAACTAAACAAAAAGCCCGGTGTATCAACACCGGGCTTTTTCAATTGCAGCCGCTCAAATACAGATCAATCCAGCTTGGCGCTGAACGTCAATGACAGATGGGACTGCTCGCTCGCAAAGCGGCTCAGGTTCTCGAAAAACTCGCCATTACCCTTGGTGTCCTGCCAGGTGCTGCCATCGAACTTGTAGTGAAAGCCACCAGCCCTGGCAGCCATCCACACCTCATGCAGCGGCTTTTGCAGATTGATCACGATCTGGGAACGATTGGGGAACACCAAGGTCACCATTCCGCCTGCACGCTGTGCATCAATATCTGCGTCAGTTTCATCGTTGAGACGGTCACATGCCCGCTCCACGGCCAGCAGGAGTTGTTCGGCTCTGTCTAAATACTCAGTGTCGGTCATTACAATCCACCCATGTTGAATCCTTCACAAATTCTAGTCCGCTGCATTGCCCTTGCCGCCTGTGTGGCAGCACTGAGCGCCTGCGGCCAGCGTGGCCCTCTGTATCTGCCCACAGAACCAGCTGCGCAAAACCGCGCCACGCTGCCGGAAAGCATGACGCCCTCACTGCCTTTGCAGTCAGAGCCTGCGGCTGAGCGCTAGGCGCTGGTACACACGCCAGCCCTGCAGCAACAGCACGATGGCGGCGTAGATCCAGACCTCGGCGGTATTGTTCTTGGCATCGCGCATCCAGTAAAAATGCAGCAATGCCAGCCATGCCGCCAGGTGTACACCCTGGTGCAGGCGCTGCCAGCGCTTGCCGCCCATGGCTCGCAGCACCCAGCGTGGTGAGGTCAGCGCCAGTGACAGTAGAATCACCGCAGCCAGCACACCCACCAGAATGAAGGGGCGCTGCGCAATATCGTCCCAGGTGGCTGCCAGACTCCAGCCCATGTCCAGCCCGAAAAAGCTGATGGCATGCAGCAGCACATAGAAAAACGCAAACAGCCCCAGCAGACGGCGAAAGCGCGCCAGCGCATTCCAGCCACTGAGCTGGCGCAGCGGTGTGACGGCCAGCGCAATGCACAGGCCGCGCAGCGCCCAATCGCCCGTAGAACGAATCAGCGCCTCTGCCGGATTAGCGCCGAGATTGTCCGTGACCGTGGCCACAACCAGCCAGATCACAGGTGCCAGCGCCAGCAGCCAGACCACGGGCTTGGCCCAGCGACTCAGCAGCCAGGTATTGATGACTTGCACTGCCATCAGAAATTACGCTTCAAGTCCATGCCCTGGTAGAGCTGCCCCACCTGATCGGCGTAGCCGTTGAACAGCAGCGTCTTGCGCTTGGGCGCAAACAGACCGCCATCACCGATGCGGCGCTCCGTTGCCTGGCTCCAGCGCGGATGCGGCACATCCGGATTCACATTGGAATAAAAGCCGTATTCGTGCTGGGCCGCCTTGTTCCATGCCGTAGCAGGCATTTCTTCCAGAAAACGGATCTTGACAATGCTCTTGGCGCTCTTGAAACCATACTTCCATGGCACCACCAGCCGCACAGGCGCACCGTTTTGCTTGGGCAGTACATGGCCATACATGCCAAAGGCCAGCAGGGTGAGCGGGTTCATGGCTTCATCGAGCCGCAGCCCTTCGGTGTAGGGCCAATCCAGCACACGGCTGCGCAGGCCGCGCATGGTCTGCGGGTCCGCCTGCGAAACAAACTCCACATATTTGGCGCTGCCCATGGGCTCCACCCGGCGAATCAGCTCAGACAGGGAGTAGCCAATCCACGGGATCACCATGCTCCAGCCTTCCACACAGCGCAGCCGATAGACGCGCTCTTCCATGGGGCTGAGCTTGAGCAGATCTTCCAGCGCCCATTTGCCAGGCTTGTGCACCAGGCCTTCAATCTCTACCGTCCATGGGTCCACAGACATGGCATGCGCATAGCGTGCTGGATCGTCCTTGCCGACCCCAAATTCGTAGAAGTTGTTGTAGCTGGTGGCATCTTTCTGGGGCGTTGGCTTTTCATCGGTCCATGCACCTGCCAGCTTGGAAGGGGTAGACGACAAAGGCGTCCATTCCGAAGATGCGGCACTGGCCAGCGCATCACGCTGGGCCCATGCCGCCATGCTGGCCCCGGCAACACCACTGGCCACCCATTTGAGCCACTGCCTGCGCCCTTCATACACCGACTGGGGGGTGATCTCACTGCTGCGAATTACCATCCGAACCTCCTTGTCCAAAAGCGCTATTGATGCATTCTCTGGACAAGCCGGAGCATGTCAAGATAGTTTAGTTGTCGCCTCATTTATGCAGCGAAGGGTATTTTTTGATCGGTGACGCTGATC
>ENA-UOJC01000041-UOJC01000041.1-human-gut-metagenome-genome-assembly--contig:-C104-NODE-41-length-199373-cov-31.817558_pt1 | contig 199373 bp, 184 predicted proteins | sample MGYA00242339_ERZ723886 | MGnify/ENA metagenome assembly ERZ723886 | reverse complement strand
CTACAACTTCTTTTACTCTCTTGCCATCTTTGTCCTTGCGGGCAACCTTAGCTGTAACCTTAACTGTTTCAAAGTTATCTTTTTCTTTTACTGCTAAAGTGATAAGCTTTTCAGCGATTTTCTTTACTTCTTTAGCCTTAGCTTCTGTTGTAACGATCTTTCCGTTGTATAACAGATTTGTTACCTGATTTCTAAGTAATGCTTTTCTCTGGTCAGATGTTCTGCCAAGTTTTCTGTACTTTGCCATGTTTACGTCCTCCATTCATGGTGAATCCGGCATTGCTCTTCGGGCTTACATACCGAACCGTTAATTTGTTCCATGTCAGACAGGCATGCAAATGCTCATCGGGCTTACTTCGCATGTCGCTCTGCATTTATTATTCCTCAGCGTTATTCAGCTCTAAACCGAGCTCTTTCAGCTTCGCTAAAACTTCTTCTAATGACTTACGTCCAAGGTTACGAACCTTCATCATATCATCGGAAGTTTTATTTGTTAATTCTTCAACCGTATTGATACCGGCTCTCTTTAAGCAGTTGTATGAACGAACGGATAATTCCAGTTCATCAATGCTCATTTCCAGAACTTTTTCTTTCTCGTCGTCTTCTTTTTCTACCATAACTTCTGCAGTCTTGGCATTCTCAGACAGATCAATAAAAAGTCCTAAATGCTCACTAAGTACCTTAGCTGCAAGGCTTACCGCCTCATCCGGAGCCAACGTGCCATTCGTATAAACATCTAATGTCAGTTTATCATAGTCTGTTACCTGTCCGACACGGGTATTTTCTACAGTCATATTGACTCTTTCTACAGGTGTGTAGATAGAATCTACTGCGATAACTCCGATTGGCAGATCTTCTGATTTGTTCTTTTCAGCACTTACATATCCTCTGCCCTTTGTAATGGTCAGTTCCATGTATAATTTGCTTTCCTTGCCACCACTCAGTGTAGCAATGACCTGATCGGAATTAACGATTACGATATCCTGGTCACACTGAATATCAGATGCTCTGACAACGCCTTCGCCTTCAAACTCGATATAAGCGGTTTTTGGCTCATTTGTGGAACTCATGTTCTTAATAGCAAGACTCTTTAAGTTCATGATGATTTCTGTTACATCTTCCTTAACACCAGGAATTGAACTGAATTCGTGCAGAACGCCTTCAATCTTAACACGGCTGACAGCAGCGCCAGGTAATGAAGACAGCATGATTCTTCTTAATGAGTTGCCAAGAGTGATTCCATAACCACGCTCTAATGGCTCAACGACGAATCTGCCGTATTTTCCGTCATCTGAGATTTCAGCAACCTCGATATTAGGTCTCTCAAAATCAAACACTGTAAATACCCTCCTTACAATATAATTGTAATATAGCGATCCAGCAAAGGAACGCTTCCATGCCTACGAATTATTTAGAATATAATTCGACGATAAGCATTTCGTCAACAGGTACATCAATCATTTCTCTTGTAGGAAGTGATTTAACAGTTCCTTTTAATCCTTCGATATCCTGATCTAACCATTCCGGAACTAATCTTCCTTCTGTTACTTCTACGATATCTTTGTATCTCTGTAAGCTCTTGGATTTTTCTCTGATTTCGATCACATCACCGGCTTTTACAAGATAAGACGGAACATTGACACACTTTCCGTTTACCAGTACATGTTTGTGATCAACAACCTGTCTTGCTTCTCTTCTTGTTCTTGCAAAGCCAAGACGGAAAACAATATTGTCCAATCTTCTTTCCAGAAGAACCATTAAGTTTTCACCGGTCTGACCTTTCATAAGATCAGCTTTCTTATAGTAATTTCTGAAAGGTTTTTCTAATACGCCATAGATGAATTTCGCTTTCTGTTTCTCACGAAGCTGCATTCCATACTCGCTGACCTTTCTGTTTGCTCTTACAAGCTGACGGTTTGATTTCTTGTCATATCCAAGATAGCTTGGTTCAAGACCAAGTGATCTACATCTTTTTAAAACAGGGACTCTGTTTACTGCCATTTATTTTTCCTCCTGATATTGTTTACAGTACACAATGTACTTTCTTCCAACATATTTACATTTATTATCAGAACCTCTTGCATGCGAAATCGCATCGCAATGCGCGAAGCTGCATCATGTATCACAGACACATGACATTTTAAAAAATCCAAATCTAGTCTTAGTACTACACACGACGACGCTTTGGTGGACGGCAACCATTATGAGGTACCGGTGTTACGTCACGGATGCTGGTAACTTCAAGTCCACAAGCCTGTAATGCACGGATAGCTGCTTCACGTCCTGAACCAGGACCTTTTACCATAACATCAACAGTCTTTAAACCATGTACTAATGCTGCCTTTGTAGCAGTTTCTGCTGCCATCTGAGCTGCATAAGGAGTAGATTTCTTTGAACCTCTAAATCCCAGACCACCAGCACTTGCCCAGCTAAGAGCATTTCCTTCATTATCTGTCAGTGTAACAATTGTATTGTTAAAAGACGCCTGGATATGTGCCTGTCCGTGTTCAACGTTTTTCTTTACACGCTTCTTTGTTACTTTTTTTGCAACCTGTTTAGCCATAATTAAACTAACCTACTTTCTCTTAAACTAAATCCTTATGGATTATTTCTTCTTATTTGCTACTGTTCTCTTCGGACCCTTACGTGTTCTTGCGTTAGTCTTTGTCTTCTGACCACGAACCGGAAGTCCTTTTCTGTGACGGATACCACGATAGCATCCGATTTCCTGTAATCTCTTGATGTTAAGAGCAACTTCTCTTCTTAAATCACCTTCTACTACCTGTGTAGCGTCGATTACTTCACTGATTCTCTTTACTTCGTCGTCTGTTAAATCTCTACAACGAGTATCTGGATTAACTTTTGCTTCTGCTAAAATACGATCTGCACTTGTTCTACCGATTCCGTAGATATAAGTTAAACCGATTTCAACACGTTTGTCTCTAGGTAAGTCAACACCTGCAATACGAGCCATTTTCAATTCCTCCGTTTTCCGGGTACTTTTTGTACCTAAACTTAATGTTACTAATTGACTGGGGCATAAACACAAAAATGCCCAACCGGAATACTCCGGTCTTTCCGATACTAAGCTTCTGAATTCTCGGTATCAATAAGTAATTCTCCGTAGGCTCACTACGTAAAATTATCTTAATCAGCCTATCTTTTGACGGAAAGATAAGCTGTCAGCCGCTAAATCGTGATACTGGATAATCCTGGTCTGTTTATTATTGGATTAGCCCTGTACCTGTTTGTGTTTTGGGTTTTCACAGATAACTCTGATTTTACCCTTTCTTTTGATGACTTTGCACTTTTCGCAAATTGGTTTTACTGATGATCTAACTTTCACGTTAAACCCTCCTTTCAAAAAAGACCGTTTTACATTATAGCATGGCAAATTTACATTTGCAATACTTTCACAAAATAATTTTTATTTATCTCTCCAGATGATTCTTCCCTTTGAAAGGTCATACGGGGATAACTCCAGTGTTACTTTATCGCCCGGTAAGATACGGATAAAATTCTGACGCAGCTTACCACTGATATGTGCAAGCACCTTGTGTCCATTTTCCAGTTCTACCTGAAACATGGTGTTTGGTAGCTTCTCCACTACTGTTCCTTCGATTTCAATGACATCTGTTTTTGACATTTTACTCCTCCACTTGACTACTCTTTATCAGTTTAATTGTTCTCTTGATCTCCTCATCTCTGACAGACTCTTTTGCTTCAAGCTTCTGTCTGAGCTCTTTCAGTGCTTCATTTTCCTTTTTCCAGATCTGAATATGCTTTTTGTTTTTCTTTTTCGGCTTTGCAACCGGTCTGTATTTTCCATCCGTAAGCCATACATATTCATCTGTTTCTTCTATTATGATATATAAGGTATCTTTATCATGTCCGGCTTTCGCCGCAGCTAGCATTCCTACCATATGATCCGTTCCTTTATTCTGTTCCTTACTTTCAGAGTCACTGTCCTGTGCCTTTCAAGTTCATCTGGGAACTTCCTATTCACAGATGAACCTTTCTGTCCTTGCCGAACTGCTGTGGCACCGGATAACTTCATTTCATAATAGCAGTCTGACATTTATAACAGTGTCAGGATCTCAGGCTCACCGTCCGGTGTGATGGCGATGGTGTTTTCGTAATGAGCGGAATAGGTTCCATCCTCTGTTACGACTGTCCAGTCATCATCCAGCCACTCCACATCGCTTCTTCCGATATTGATCATCGGCTCGATCGCAAGTGTCATACCTGCACAAAGCTTAATTCCTTTTTTCTTCTGTCTGAAGTTCGGGATCTGTGGATCCTCATGTAAATGAGTTCCGATTCCGTGTCCGACCAGATCTGTTACGATGCCATATCCGAACTGGCTGATATAATCGTCGATCCGGTTGGAAATATCATACAGATGATTTCCAGCAACTGCCATTTTTATTCCCTCAAAAAAGCTCTGTTTTGTTCTGTCGATCAAAAGCTGTGCTTCCTCACTTACCTTTCCGATCGGATAGGTTCTTGCTGCATCGGAATGATATCCTTTGTAGATCAGTCCTGCATCCAGGCTGACGATATCTCCCTCCTGCAGGATCCTGTCTGCTTTCGGAATTCCATGTACAACCTCATCATTCACGGAAACACAGATAGAAGCCGGATATCCGTTATAATGTAAGAAATTCGGCACACAATCATAACCTCTGATCAGCTTTTCTCCAAGCTGATCGATCTCGAGAGTAGAAATACCCGGTTTCACAAACTCTCCAAGCTTTGCGTGAACCTCTGCCAGAATCTTTCCGGAATCACGCATTAAACCAAGTTCTCTTGCGGATTTTACTGTAACTGCCATTTTTATTCTCCCAAAATTGCAACGATAGCTTTAAATACATCCTGCATATCGACTGTACCATCAACTGTTTTCAGCACACCCTTCTTTGTATAGAAGTCGATCAGTGGCTGTGTCTGTTTGTGATAAACATCCAGACGGTTCTTCACTGTTTCCGGCTTGTCGTCATCACGAAGGATCAGCTCGCTGCCACATCTATCACATATTCCTTCTTTCTTTGGCGGAACATGTACAACATGATAGGTAGCTCCACAGGAAACACATGCACGTCTGCCTGACATTCTCTTTACAATATTTTCGTCCGGTACATCTACATCGATCGCATAATCGATAGACTCACCCAGCTCAGCAAGTGCCTTATCCAGTACTTCTGCCTGTGGGATTGTTCTTGGGAAACCATCCAGTACATAACCGTTCTTGCAATCCGGCTGTGAAACTCTGTCAAGCAGGATCTTTACTGTCAGTTCATCCGGAACTAAAAGTCCCTGATCCATATACTTCTTAGCTTCCATACCAAGCTCTGTACCGTTTTTGATGTTTGCTCTGAAAATATCGCCTGTTGATACGTGCGGAACACCGTATTTATCTGCGATCATTTTAGCCTGTGTTCCTTTTCCTGCGCCCGGAGCGCCTAACATAATGATTTTCATTTTTCTCCTCCACTTGTCTTTATGCACTATGACGAAAACGACTCATGGGACAAGCGAATACTCACCTGCCCCAGAATACATTTGTCGTTTCAACTATTTCATTTAAGCATTTAAAAAGCCTTTATAATTACGAACCAGCATTAAGGACTCGATCTGTTTGATTGTCTCTAAGATTACGCTGACAATAATGATGAGACTTGTTCCGCCAAAGGAAACATTTGCACCAAATACTCCGTTAAAGAAGAACGGAATGACAGCGATAATGATAAGGCCAACAGCCCCGATAAAAATAATATAGTTCAAAATACCTGTCAAGTAATCTGTGGTTGGTTTACCAGGTCTGATTCCCGGGATAAAGCCACCCTGCTTTTTAATGTTATTGGATACTTCCAACGGATTAAATGTGATCGATGTGTAGAAGTATGCGAAAAATACAACCAATACAATGTAGATCACTAATCCTATGTTATAGATTGGAAGAGAAGGATTACACCAGTTACCCTGATTTAATACCTTTAATACCTCTCCCCAGAAGCCTGTTCCCTGATAACCTGCCAACTGACAGATCACGATCGGGAACTGCATCAGTGATGATGCAAAGATGATCGGAATAACACCTGCTGTGTTAATCTTCAGTGGAATGCTTGTTGACTGTCCGCCATAGGTTTTATGACCCTGGATCTTCTTTGCATACTGAACCGGGATTCTTCTGACGCCATCATTTAAAATGATAACAAGGACAACCATTCCTACGATAATTGCCATGATAACAACTGCTGAGATCACAGACAATGTAATAGTAGATGCACTCTTTACGAACTGCTCATATAATGTAGCAAGATCAGATGGCATACGGGATACGATGTTGATCGTCAGTACGATTGAAATACCGTTACCGACACCATGCTCTGTGATCTGCTCACCGATCCACATAACAAATGCACTACCTGCTGTCAGCGCTACGATAACCACGATATAATCCAGCACAACAGAATCCTTCTGCAGAAGTCCGCTGTTACCAAATCCGATCGCCATAGCTGCTGCTTCGATCAAAGAAAGACCAACTGTCACATAACGTGTGATCGTTGCGATTTTCTTTCTTCCATCTTCTCCATCCTTCTGCATTTCTTCCAGTTTCGGAATTGCGATCGTCAGAAGCTGCATGATAATGGAGCTTGTGATATATGGTGTGATATTCAATGCAAATACTGACATGTTCATGAAAGAGCCACCGGTAAATGCATCGAAAAAGTTAAATGCTCCGTTTGACTGAGCTGCAAACCAGTCAGCAAAATAAGTACGATTGACACCCGGAACAGGCAGCTGTGATCCAAAACGGATCACAACTAACATTGCCAGTGTAAACAACAGTCTGTTACGAATATCTTTGATCTTAAAAGCATTCTTTAAAGTTGTTAACATTAGATCACCTCTACTGTTCCACCAACTGCCTCAATTTTTTCCTTAGCAGATGCGCTTACTGCATCAACTTTAACATTGAGCTTCTTGGTTATTTCTCCATTTCCGAGGATTTTAACTCCATCACGTGGGTTCTTAACGATACCAGCTTCCATTAAAGCTGCTACATCAACAGTAGCTCCATCTTCGAATTTATCTAATGCTGAAATATTAATACTAACGATGTCTTTCGAATTGCGGTTCTTGAAGCCTCTCTTAGGAAGTCTTCTGTATAATGGCATCTGTCCACCTTCGAAACCAATTCTTGGTGCTCCGGAACGAGCCTTCTGTCCTTTGTGACCCTTACCAGCTGTCTTACCATTTCCTGAACCGTGTCCACGACCTCTTCTAAAATTATCACTGTGTTTAGAACCTGCTGCAGGCTGTAAATTTGATAATTCCATTATGACACCTCCTTATCTGTTTTATGCTTCTTCAACTTTTACTAAGTGTCTTACCTGCTGAACCATACCTCTTGTGCATGCATTGTCAGGTAATTCCACTGTCTTATTGACTTTCTTTAAACCAAGTGCTGCTACAGTTGCTTTGTGCTTTGGGATCGCACCAATTGTAGATTTCACTAAAGTTACTTTTAATGTCTTTTCTGCCATTTCTATCTCCTCCCTAAGCCATGATTTCGCTGACAGATTTGCCGCGGTTCTTAGCTACTTCTTCTGGAGTTTTGAGCTGGCTAAGACCTTCAATAGCTGCAAGAACTACGTTCTGCTTATTGTTAGATCCTAAAGATTTTGTACGAATATTCTTAATACCTGCAAGTTCACAAACGATACGTGCAGGACCACCAGCGATGATACCAGTACCTTCAGGAGCTTTCTTCAGAAGAACAGACGCACTTCCGAATTTACCGATATTGTCATGTGTAACACTACCGAACTCGTCTAATGCTACAGAAACCATGTTCTTGATCGCATCTTCTTTACCTTTGCGGATTGCTTCCGGGATTTCAGTCGCTTTGCCGAGGCCAGCGCCTACATGTCCGTTACCATCTCCAACAACAACTAAAGCTGTGAAGCGCATGTTACGGCCACCCTTAACAACCTTAGTAACACGTTTAATGGAAACAACTTTTTCGTTTAATTCCATGCTGCTTGTGTCAATGATTGTACGTTTCATGTGTTCTTTCTCCCTTCCTAAAATTCTAAGCCAGCTTCTCTGGCTGCTTCTGCTAATGCTGCGATTTTACCCTGGTATATAAAGCCGCCTCTATCAAAGACTACTGTGTTAATACCTTTTTCTAATGCTCTTTTCGCAATTACAGTTCCTAAATATGCTGCTGCATCAACGTTGTTGGTTTTCTCAAGCTCTGCTTTGATGTCTTTTTCAAGAGTAGAAGCAGCTACTAAAGTGTTACCAACTGTATCATCGATAATTTGAGCATACATATGATTATTACTTCTGAACACAGCAAGACGAGGTCTCTCAGCAGTACCAGAGAAACGGTTACGCATTCTGTTGTGCTTCTTTACACGAATTTTCTGTCTAGATTCTTTACTAACCATTTTTACACTCTCCTTATCTATTTCTTACCAGTCTTACCAACTTTACGTCTGATAACTTCATCAGCATACTTGATACCTTTGCCCTTGTAAGGTTCAGGTCTTCTCTTGTCTCTGATTTCAGCCGCGAATTGACCAACTTTTTCTTTGTCGATACCTTTTACGATAATGATGTTCTGTCCGTCAAGAACAGTTTCAATACCTTCAGGATCTTCCATTTCTACCGGATGAGAGTAACCTAAGTTTAATACTAACTTTTTACCCTGTTTTGCTGCTCTGTAACCTACACCGTTTACTTCCAGCTTCTTTTCGTAACCATCAGTAACACCGATTACCATGTTGTTCAGCAGGGATCTTGTCAGACCATGTAAAGATTTCATTTTCTTTAAATCATTAGGTCTTGTTACAACGATATGTCCATCTTCTAATTTGATTTCCATCTCTGCAGGAAGCACTCTTTCCAGTGTTCCCTTAGGACCTTTCACGGTCACTTTGTTATTTTCTGCAATATCAACAGTAACACCTGCTGGTACCGCGATTGGCATTCTTCCTATACGTGACATGCCCGTACCTCCTATAAATTTTTACTAGGTTGCTTGTTTCCTTTGCTTCGCTATTACCAAACGAATGCTAATACCTCTCCACCGACCTGAAGCTCTCTTGCTTTCTTGTCTGTTACAACACCTTTGTTTGTAGAGATGATTGCGATACCAAGTCCTCCAAGAACTCTTGGCAGCTCATCTTTACCGGCGTAAACACGAAGTCCCGGTTTAGAGATTCTCTTGATTCCTGTGATGATCTTCTCATTCTTATCAGCACCATACTTCAGTGCGATGCGGATTGTCTTGAAGTTACCATCATCTACCAGATCATATTTCTGGATATAACCTTCATCTACAAGGATGTCTGCAATAGCAAGTTTCATCTTTGATGAAGGAACATCAACTGTATCATGTTTTGCAGTATTTGCATTACGGATTCTTGTAAGCATATCTGCAATTGGATCGCTCATTGTCATTTTGAATTGCCTCCTTCTTCTAATCTTACCAGCTGGCTTTCTTTACGCCTGGGATCTGTCCTTTATAAGCTAATTCACGGAAGCAAATTCTACAAATTCCGTATTTTTTCAAAACTGAATGTGGACGTCCACAGATTTTGCAACGTGTGTATTCTCTGGTAGAGAACTTTGCAGGACGCTGCTGTTTTACTTTCATCGAAGTCTTAGCCATGAATTTACCTCCTATTATTTTGCAAATGGCATATTGAATAATCTTAATAACTCACGAGCTTCTTCATCAGTCTTAGCTGTTGTTACGAAGATAACATCCATACCTCTTACTTTATCTACCTTATCGTATTCGATTTCAGGGAAGATGATCTGCTCCTTGATACCAAGTGCATAGTTTCCTCTGCCGTCAAATGCGTTAGGATTAACACCTCTAAAGTCACGAACTCGAGGCAGTGCAAGGTTTACCAGACGATCTAAGAATTCATACATCTTTTCGCCACGAAGTGTTGTCTTGCATCCGATTGCCTGACCTTCTCTGATTTTGAAGTTAGCAACTGAATTTTTAGCCTTTGTAGTTACGACTTTCTGTCCTGTGATTGTTTCCATATCCTTTACAGCGGATTCAAGAGCCTTTGCATTGTCCTTAGCTTCTCCGACACCCATGTTCAGGACGATCTTATCGATCTTCGGAACTTCCATGATATTTTTATAACCAAACTTCTTGATCATAGCATCTACGATCTCGTCTTTATACATATCTTTAAGTCTGCTCACGTGTCTAGACCTCCTCTCTCCAATTAGTCGATTACTTCTCCTGTTGATTTTGCAAAACGGACTTTCTTATCGCCATCCATCTTGAAACCAACCTTTGTTGTCTTTCCTTTATGAACATACATAACGTTGGAGATATCGATTGGAGCTTCCTTCTCGATGATTCCGCCGTTTGGATTAGCTGCTGAAGGTTTTGTGTGCTTTGTAACTTTGTTAACACCTTCTACAACAACTCTTCCGTTCTTATGGTCTACAGAAAGGACTTTACCTTCTTTGCCTTTGCATTTTACTGCATCGCCGACCATAACTTTAACTGTATCGCCTTTTTTAATCTTTGATGTTGCCATAGTGAACCTCCTATAATACTTCCGGAGCTAAGGAAACAATTTTCATAAACTGTTTGTCACGAAGCTCTCTTGCTACTGGCCCAAAAATACGAGTTCCTCTTGGAGTCTTATCATCTTTAATGATAACAGCAGCATTTTCGTCAAATTTGATATAGGAACCGTCTTTACGACGAGCGCCCTTAACCGTACGTACAACTACAGCTTTTACGACATCGCCTTTTTTTACAACGCCGCCTGGTGTTGCATCTTTAACAGTAGCAACGATTACATCGCCAATGTTTGCATATCTTCTAGTTGATCCACCCATAACACGGATACAAAGAATCTCTTTTGCACCAGTATTATCAGCAACCTTAAGTCTGCTTTCCTGTTGTATCATGCCAATTCTCCTTCCAAATATTGTAAGATTATTTTACTCTTTCAACGATTTCAACAAGTCTCCATCTCTTGTCCTTAGATAATGGTCTTGTTTCCATAACCTTTACGGTATCACCGATGTTGCATTCGTTGTTCTCATCATGTGCTTTCAGCTTGTATGTCTTCTTTACGATCTTGTTGTAAAGAGGATGCTTTACATGGTCTTCTACAGCAACAACGATAGTTTTCTGCATTTTATTGCTTACGACCTTACCGGTACGTGTTTTTCTTAAATTTCTTTCTTCCACGATCTATTCTCCTTCCTGTCGAGAATTATTCTGCAACGTTAGCTTTTTCTGTAATAACAGTCTGAATTCTGGCAATGTTCTTGCGAACTTCTTTGATTCTGCTGGTATTATCAAGCTGGTTTGTTGCGTTCTGGAATCTCAAATTGAAAAGTTCTTTTTTAGCGGAAACTAACTCTTCTGCTAAGTCTGCAGCTGATTTAGCTTTTAAATCTTCTACATATTTATTAGTTTTCATTTGACACACCGCCTTCCAAATCTGCTTTAGAAACAATTTTACATCTACATGGAAGCTTATGTGATGCAAGACGTAATGCTTCTTTTGCTGTTTCTTCCGGAACACCTGCAATTTCGAACATTACACGTCCTGGCTTAACAACTGCTACCCAGTACTCTAAAGTTCCTTTACCGGAACCCATACGTGTTTCTGCTGGTTTGTTAGTTACTGGTTTATCTGGGAAAATCTTAATCCAAACCTTACCACCACGCTTGATGTAACGAGTCATAGCAACACGGGCTGCTTCGATCTGGTTAGATTTGATCCAACATGGCTCTAAAGCCACGATACCATATTCGCCGTAATTGATCTTATTGCCTCTCATGGCCTTACCTGCCATAGTTCCACGGAACTGTTTACGACGTTTTACTCTCTTCGGCATTAACATTATTTATCGCTCCCTTCCTTGTTTCCTTTAGTTGGAAGTACCTCGCCTTTGTAGACCCAAACCTTAACACCTACTTTACCGTAAGTTGTGTCTGCTTCAGCGAATCCGTAGTCAATATCTGCTCTCAGTGTCTGAAGTGGAATAGTGCCTTCTGAATAGAACTCTGTACGAGCCATATCAGCACCGCCCAGACGTCCTGAACAAGAAGTCTTGATTCCAAGTGCGCCAGCCTTCATTGTTCTTCCCATGCAGGATTTCATTGCACGACGGAAAGAAACACGATTTTCAAGCTGCTGAGCGATGTTCTCAGCAACAAGCTGTGCATCTCTGTCAGGTCTCTTGATCTCTTTGATATCTACTAATACTTTTTTATCTGTTAATTTAGCAAGTTCCTTCTTCGTTACTTCGATCTCAGCGCCGCCCTTACCGATTACAACACCAGGTTTAGCTGTGTAGATGATAACCTTTACGCGGTCAGATGCTCTTTCGATCTCGATCTTTGCGATTCCGGCATTGTATAATTTCTTTTTCAGGAAGTTACGAATGTTGTAATCTTCTACTAAGAAATCTGAAAAATCGCCTTCAGCATACCATTTGGAATCCCAATCTTTAATAACGCCGACTCTCAGGCCGTGAGGATTAACTTTCTGTCCCATTACTCTTCCTCCTATCTTTCATCAAGCACTACTGTAATGTGGCTCATTCTCTTTAAGATTCTATAAGCTCTACCCTGTGCTCTTGGTCTTACTCTCTTCATTGTCGGTCCCTGATTTGCATAACATTCTGCAATATAAAGGTTTTCTTTCTTCATGCCGTTGTTGTTCTCAGCATTTGCGATTGCTGATTCTACGATTTTCTTTACGACACCTGAAGCATAACGCGGATTGTACTCAAGGATTGCAAGAGCAGTTTCAACGTCTTTGCCACGGATCGCATCTAATACAAAACATGCTTTCTGAACAGGAATTCTAGCGTAAGATAACTTTGCGCTTGGTCTTGTATCCTTGTTCGCATTTCTTTCACGTTTAATTTGGGATCTATGTCCTTTTGCCATGGATTAAAACCTCCTTTCAAATTATCTCACTTTGGATTTCTTTTCGTCTTTTCCATGTCCTCTGTAAGTTCTTGTTGCAACGAACTCACCAAGTTTATGTCCAACCATATCTTCGGTTACATATACCGGAACGTGCTTTCTTCCGTCATGAACTGCAATTGTATGTCCCACGAATGAAGGGAAAATTGTAGAACGACGTGACCAGGTTTTGATAACCTGCTTCTGTCCAGCTGCGTTCATAGCATCTACTTTTTTCAGTAAACTTTCGTCAGCGAAAGGTCCTTTTTTAAGTGATCTAGCCATTTTGTCTCCTCCTTACTATTTGATTGCCTTACCATCTCTACGTCTTACGATCAGCTTGTTAGAAGATTTTTTCTTCTTACGTGTCTTAAGACCAAGAGCAGGTTTGCCCCAAGGTGTACATGGGCCAGGACGACCGATTGGTGCTCTACCTTCACCACCACCGTGTGGATGGTCATTAGGGTTCATAACAGAACCGCGGACTGTTGGGCGGATACCCATGTGACGCTTACGTCCTGCTTTACCAATCTTAACAAGGCTGTGATCTCCGTTACCTACGATACCGACTGTAGCTCTACATTCGATCGGTACCATTCTCATTTCGCCTGAAGGAAGACGAAGTGTTGCGTACTTACCTTCTTTAGCCATGAGCTGTGCGCTGTTACCTGCACTACGAACCATCTGTCCACCCTTACCAGGATGAAGCTCGATGTTGTGTACCTGTGTACCTACCGGAATAGCTGCTAAAGGTAAGCAGTTACCGATGCGTACTTCTGCTTCTGCTCCACTCATAACAGTCATACCGTCTGTTAATCCTTCAGGAGCAAGGATATATGCTTTCTCGCCGTCTGCGTAGCAGATCAGTGCGATGTTAGCTGTTCTGTTTGGATCGTATTCAACGCCAACTACTGTTGCCGGGATACCATCTTTACCGTTTCTCTTGAAATCGATAATTCTGTATTTCTTCTTTGCACCACCACCGTGATGTCTTACTGTGATTTTACCCTGATTATTACGTCCGGAATGCTTTGGCATTGCTACACAAAGGGATTTTTCCGGTACTGTCTTTGTAATTTCAGAGAAATCAGATCCAGTCATGTTTCTTCTGGAAGGTGTATATGGGTTATATGTCTTAATTCCCATGATTGTTTCTCCTTTCAATCTGCGATTTGTTATCACACTTTACTGTGTTTATTGCCTGTCAAAGACCGATCTTACAGTCCTGCGAAGATCTCGATGTCTTTGCTTTCCTCAGTCAGCTGTACGATGGCTTTCTTTGTCTTAGCAGTTGTTCCAACTACCATACCACGTCTTTTCTTCTTACCGTCGTTGTTCATTGTGTTAACCTTTGCTACCTTAACACCGTCGAACATCTTTTCAACAGCTTCTTTGATCTGAGACTTGTTTGCTTCCGGATGAACCAGGAAAGTATATTTCTTTTCGCCCATAGCGTTCATGCTCTTTTCTGTTACTACAGGTTTCAGAATTACGTCATAATATTTGATATCTGCCATTATGCGTACACCTCCTCAATCTTTGCTGCGGAGTCTTTTGTAAGAACAATAGTTCCGGCTTTCATAATGTCATATACATTGATCTGGCTTGTTAATGTTGTATCGATTGAAGCAAGGTTTCTTGCGGAAAGAACTGTGTTTGCATCGTTCTCAGCAAGGATTACAAGACCTTTTTCAACTTTGAGGTTATCCATAACCTGCTTGAAGTTCTTTGTCTTTACTTCGTCGAATTTCAGTTCGTCAACAACGATCAATTTGTTTTCCTGTAATCTGCTTGTTAAAGCGGATTTCAGTGCTAATCTCTTTTCCTTCTTATTTAACTTGAAGGAGTAATCTCTAGGTGTTGGAGCAAATACAACTCCGCCTCCTGTCCACTGTGGAGATCTTGTAGAACCCTGTCTTGCATGACCTGTTCCTTTCTGTCTCCAAGGTTTTCTACCACCACCGGATACTTCAGAACGTGTTTTTGCTTTCTGTGTACCCTGACGGTTGTTTGCAAGCTGCTGGGCAACTGCAAGGTGAACTAAATGCTCGTTGACTTCTACGCCAAACACTGCATCACTCAGCTCCATTGTGCCAACTTCTTTGCCTTCCATATTATAAACAGATACGTTTGCCATCTGAATGATCCTCCTTTCATCCTAATTAAGCTTCCACTCTAGTGGTTTCTTTGATTGTTACTAAAGCTTTTTTAGGTCCCGGTACTGAACCCTTTACTAAAAGTAAATTCTTTTCAGCATCAACCTTAACAACTTCAAGATTCTGAACTGTTACCTTTACGCAACCCATATGTCCAGGCATTCCTTTTCCTTTAAATACTTTTGAAGGAGAAGAACATGCACCGTTGGAACCCTGATGACGATGGAATTTAGAACCATGTGCCATAGGTCCTCTGTGCTGACCATGTCTCTTGATCGCGCCCTGGAATCCTTTACCCTTTGAAGTTGCAGTAGCATCGATCTTATCACCTTCAGCAAAGATATCAGCTTTGATTTCCTGTGCAAGTGCATACTCATCTGCGTTTTCAAACTTGAATTCTCTTACAAATCTCTTGGAAGAAACTCCAGCTTTTTCGAAGTGTCCTTTTTCAGCCTTTGTTGCGCCGTTTCTGTGGATTACTTCTTTCTTTCCTGCTTTGTCTTTGTTGACAATCTTGTCTTTCTTGTCTACAAAGCCGACCTGAACTGCGCTGTAACCGTCATTCTCAACTGTTTTGATCTGGGTTACTACACAAGATCCTGCCTGAAGTACGGTTACAGGAATTAAAGAACCGTCTTCATTGAAGATTTGAGTCATTCCGACTTTTGTTGCTAAAATAGCTTTCTTCATTCTGTTACCTCCTTGTTTCTACAGCGGAACGAGTCATCGGCTCCCGCCTCGTCGTTCATTCTAGATCCGGGTAATCGGTAAATATAAGTGGAACATTTTGTTACTTCTATATCAACCTTTCATAAAGGATCTAATCTGTTTGGTTTGACTAGTTGTTTTTCATCTTGATGCCGATGTACACACCTGCCGGCATCTCAAGTCTCTGCAGTGCATCAACTGTTTTCTGTGTTGGTGCAATTACATCGATCAGTCTCTTATGTGTTCTCTGTTCGAACTGTTCACGGGAATCTTTGTACTTGTGAACTGCACGAAGGATTGTAACTACTTCCTTTTTAGTAGGAAGCGGTACAGGTCCACTTACCTGAGATCCGTTCTTCTTAACTGTTTCGATGATTTTTTTTGCAGATGCATCAACTAATTGATGATCGTAGGCTTTCAATGTAATTCTCATTACCTGTTGATTTGCCATAAAAAAAGTCGCCTCCTTTTCGCACTTTTGTTTCTTAAGTACGACAAGCGGTGACTGTACACTCTCCCGTGTGTGTCCTGGACTCACACGTCGTTTCTGCTCTTTGGCAGACTCCATATTTGGTACAGTGACTTGTCGTCAGTTTCCTAACTTGACATTCGCTCCACGGAAAACCTGCATAGAATGCAGCAACCTCACGCTTCATAGCTATCATGCCACAGCAATATTGAGTATAAACCAGGGTCTATGGGATTGCAAGTATTTTTTTTGCGAAATTGTATTTTTTTTGTATTTTTTTTCGTACAAAGCAATTTTGGGGGTATATATGGTAGGAAATACGAAAGAACTGTCCTGTATCAGCGCAATCACGCTTGATTTTCCTGCGATTTATCTCGGTCACATTTTACCGGGCTCCCGTCACATAGAAGCGTCGTGATCGCTCGCTCCGGTAAAGTGACCGATAAATCTCAGTCATCTGCGCTATCGATTGCTTATGATACAGGGCAGTTCTTTCTTGGTATGCATATATATCCCTGATGGGGACCTTCTATATTATATATAGCTGATGTATATAGATTATATATTGGGTAATTGCATTACACTTCTATGGTAATGTGTTGTGTTTCTTCTATATATAATAGGATATTATACGCGTTTGTTTTTAACGTCGTCGAATTCCTGGAGGATTTCTGCGGCAGGAGCCGGTGTCAGAAGGCTGACAACGACGATGCAGATCAGGCTGATAATGAAACCGACCAACAGGGAATAAAGACCTGTGTAGTCGCCGATCGTTACGCGGATCGCATTACCTGCTTCATCTACAGTAGAGACAATCTTTAAGTAGTCCCATACGATAACTGTGATCGCGCCGGATAAAACACCGGCAACTGCGCCCTGCAGATTGGTACGTTTCCAGAACAGGGATAATACAACAAGCGGTCCGAAGGCTGCACCGAAGCCTGCCCATGCATTGGATACAAGTCCCATGATGGAACTGTTCGGATCAAGTGCGATCAAGTAAGCAAGTACTGCAATGACGAGTACTGTGATACGGCTGATATTCAGAACTGTCTTATCATCCGCATCCTTTTTAAATACACCCTTGTAGATGTCTTCCGCTACAGAAGAAGCACTGACAAGGAGCTGGGAATCTGCTGTTGACATGATCGCAGCCAGAATACCGCATAAGAAGATACCACCGACCACCGGCAGATAATAGTTTTCCGTAAAGAGCTGCAGGATCATCTTAATAAATACTTTTTCTGTATCGCCGCCTTCCAGTGGAGTTGTCAGGAATGCTCTGCCGACTACACCGATGAAGCATGCAAAGAACAGGGAAAGTGCAACCCAGATGATCGCTACTGTTTTGGATTTTTTTAATTCTTTTTCATCGCGGACTGCCATGAAACGTACAAGGATATGTGGCATACCACAATAACCGAGTCCCCATGCAAGCTGTGAAATGATATCGATCGCTGAATATGTCTTATCTCCATTTCTGACAAGGCTCAGGAATGCGGAAGAGCCGCCCGCAACGCCCTGCGCATCCAGTGCTGCGGAAAGGTTGCCGCCAATGATCCCATATGCCATGATCGGAACGATCAGAAGACCGATCAGCATCAGTGTTCCCTGAATAAAGTCGGTCACACAGACTGCCATGAACCCGCCAAGGAATGTGTATACCAGAATAACAAGTGCACCGATCGTCAGTGCAATGCGGTAATCTACACCAAATACGGAATTGAAAAGCTTACCACCGGATGCCAGTGCTGATGCGGTATAAACAAGGAAGAAAATAACAATCGTGATCGAAGAGATCAGCAGAAGCACTTTCTTCTTATCATGGAATCTGTTCTCAAAGTAAGTAGGCAGTGTCAGGGAATTGTTCGCCCGGATCGTATAACGGCGAAGCGGTCCTGAAATAACCAGCCAGTTTACAACCGTTCCGAGGAAAAGACCGATCGCGATCCACGACTGTCCTGTTCCCAGCGCATATACGCCGCCCGGAAGCCCCATCAGAAGCCATCCGCTCATATCCGATGCCTGTGCAGAAAGCGCTGCCACAAAGCCTCCAAGACTTCTGCCTCCCAGAAAATAATCTTCTGCACTGCTGTTCTTCTTTGCGTAAGCAGCTCCGACTGCTACCATGCCCAGAAGATAGAGTACAAACGCTACAATGATCCAACCTAATGTATTACTCATGTTCTCCTCCCATATGTAAGAATTTCGATTGTTTTGACTACTCTTTGCTACGGTAAAGTACAAAACTGTTACCTATTATAATGTATGAGATAGCATTTCGTCAAGGATACGTGTATACAATTTTAGACAAACAGAAAGGTGTCTGCACCGCAAACACCTTTTCTGCTTTATTTTGTAACTTTCGTCGTTTTTGCTGCACCTCTGGCTCTAAACACTTTACGATAGCTGCTTATCTTTTTCTTTGGTACTTTGAAGGCTGCTTTTTTATGAATTCCTTTGAATGCCTGACTACCGACATTTTTCTTGGTCAGCTTTGTTGTTTTCACCGTGATCTTCTTTAATTTACTGCAGCCATAGAATGCCTTTTTACCGATCTTTGTGACATTCTTTCCAATCACAACTTTTTTCAGCTTCTTATTATTTTTAAATGCATTTGCTGCGATCGAAGTTACCTTATAAGTCACCTTATCAATTGTAACAGTGTCAGGGATCGTCACGGAAGCTTTCTGCTTTTTGCTGCCTTTGTATACAACCGTAGGATTCTTTTCTGCAGCGCTTGTTACCTGATAGCTGGCACCTTTCGCTGTCAGCTTTGTGCCCTTTGCAGGTACTTTTATATCCTGCCCCGGCTGCTGGCTTGGCGATCCGCTTGGCTTCTGGCTTGGCGATTCACTTGGCTTCTGGCTTGGCGATCCGCTTGGCTTCTGGCTTGGCGATTCGCTCGGCTGTGTACTGGATGGCAGTTTCGGGATTGCAACTGCAGCTTTCTTTTCATGACAGATGCTGCATTCCTCGTGTCTGCTTCCCTCTGCCTGCTCCGTTGCTTCTCTGTCAATGATCCATGTAAAGCTGTGCCCTTTGGCAGGAACCACTACTGTGTTTGCTGACACTTCATTCGTTCCTTCCTGATCTGTGTAAAGTTTTCCACAGACACTGCATTTGTAATAAGCCTTGTTTCCTGCTTCTGTACACTTTGGTTCTTTTGCTTTTACTTCCTGTAAGGTATAATCATAACTTTCCTGTTTCTGTTCGTTCGCATAGGTATAAACTGTATGCGCCTCATCTTTTGCGCAGTCCTGATAGGTGATGTTCTGGTATACCTTTGCGCCGCCTAATACCGGATATGTCTGCACATCATTTCCGGAGAGTGTCTGTCCCCAGACCGGTTCCTCACGGTCAGCCTGCAGCAGATATGCGATCTCACCGCTTTCAAATGCCTGCGAAGACTTTCCTTCGGTCTGTTTGATTGTTGCAGCTTTTAAATATCCAATCGCATTTCCTGTGTACAAATTTGAATCATAGTATGCATTCTGAAAGTCAACCTTATTACTATTACCACAAATACCCCCAACATTTGTATTTCCGCTGACAGTTGCCTGACTATAGCAGTTTTCAACAAGACTGCTACCGATATATCCTCCGATACCACCAATTTTTTCCGTATCCCCTATTACATTTCCTCTATTGTAACAATCTTTTATCCATATTGTATTACCCAATCCGGAACTTTCTCCAACAATTCCGCCAACATAAAATTTCCCGTTAACGTTTCCAACATTGTAACACCCTTGCAATGTGGCACTATTATCTCCACAGATACCACCTATACTTCTAGTAGCTCCATAAACATATCCTGTATTATAACAGTTTTCTATTATGCTATCACCTTCACTGCGACCACAAATACCCCCTATATAGGAATCACCACATACTGTAGCAGCACTATAACAGTTCTGGATAGTTCCACCATCATTGTAACCACAAATGCCACCAATGCAATCTTCTCCTCTCATATAAGAATCTAAAACAGATAAATTTCTGGTCACTCCGCTATAATATCCAAATAAACCAATACCGCTTTTAAACCATGTATGCACATCATCCGCTGCCTCATCTCTGTTTACGTATAAGCCGCTGATACTGTGCCCATTTCCATCAAAAATACCAGTGTACCATCCTGTCAAATTCCCCTTTTCATCTGCCATTCCCATTGGTCGCCATGCTTTGAAAGAACTACCATTTGTAACATTTCCGTCATCATCTGTATTAATGCTTGTCAGCAGATCTTCATTCACTGTGATATCAGCTGTCAGAACTGCGTTCGCCTTCAGATTCTGCGCGGTTCCGTCTGTCAGTGTTCCGTTTACAAGCCCGGCAAACCAGTAAAGCTGCCCTGCATTTCCAATTTCGTAGGCTTCGTCACTGTCCGTTATTTCGCCGTTGGCATCTATATCATATTTGCCGGTTGTAAGTACTGCAGGCTCGTATGCGCTGCAGATTGTACAAAATCCATTTTCATATACATGTGGTTCAAAAACAGGGGCATTCGCATTATTATAAGTAGTTCCTGCGATTCCTGTGCTTTCGATACATCCTTTGTATTCAGTTACCTGATACACCTTTGCGCCGCCCAGTACCGGATATGTCTGCACATCATTTCCGGAAAGTGTCTGTCCCCAGACCGGTTCCTCACGGTCAGCCTGCAGCAGATATGCGATCTCACCGCTTTCAAATGCCTGCGAAGACTTTCCTTCGGTCTGTTTGATTGTTGCAGCTTTTAAATATCCAATCGCATTTCCTGTGTACAAATTTGAATCATAGTATGCATTCTGAAAGTCAACCTTATTACTATTACCACAAATACCCCCAACATTTGTATTTCCGCTGACAGTTGCCTGGCTGTAGCAATTTTCAACCAGACTGCTACCGATATATCCTCCGATACCACCAATGTCTTTTGTATCCCCTATCACGTTTCCTCTATTGTAACAATCTTTTATCCATATTGTATTGTCATATCCGGAACTTTCTCCAACAATTCCGCCAACATAAAATTTCCCGTTAACTTTTCCAACATTGTAACAGTTTTCTATTATTGAAAAATTATATCCACAAATACCACCTATACTCCTACCGTTTCCATAAACATTTCCCGCATTATAACAGTTCCCTATTATACTATTACTTCGACTACGACCACAAATACCTCCTATATAAGAATCACCACATACTGTAGCAGCACTATAACAGTTCTGAATCGTTCCACCCTCATTGCGTCCACAGATACCACCAATATCATGCTCACCTCTCATATAAGAATCCAGGATTCTCAAGTTTCTGGTCACTCCTGCATAAAGCCCAAATAAACCTGCACGATTTTTATTAATATAGATATTACCCGGATCTTCAACCGGTACATCATACAGATTCGCATACAGTCCACTGATACTATGCTCTTTTCCATCAAAAATGCCTGCGTACACCATCTGTTGTCCATTATCAGCATTTATCTTTCCCATAGGTAACCATATCCGGAAGGACGTTCCATTTGTAACTTTTCCGTCATCATCTGTATTAATGCTTGCCAGCAGATCTTTATTCACAATGATATCTGCTGTCAGAACTGCGTTCGCCTTCAGATTCTGCGCGGTTCCGTCTGTCAGCGTTCCGTTTACGAGCCCGGCGAACCAATAAAGCTGCCCTGCATTACCGATTTCGTAGGCTTCGTCACTGTCCGTTATTTCGCCATTGGCATCTATATCATATTTGCCGGTTGTAAGTACTGCAGGCTCGTATGCGTCACAGCCGTCGTCTGTGCAGAAACCATTTTTATATGTGTGTGTTCCGTCCGCGGTTTCTGTGTCCGGATCTGCTGTTTCTGCATCCAGATCTATGTTCTCTGCTTCCCTGTTCTCTGCTCCACCGTTTTCTACTTCTGGCTCACCTGTTTTCTTTGCTTCTACTACTCCCGCTCCCGTTTCCCCTGTAACAGCATTCTCACTGACTGCCAGCACTGTTTCTTCTGCATTTACGTCTGCCACATTTGCAGAGGTAAACACAAGCATTGCTGCCATAGCTGCTGCGATCATTTTTCGGACTTGTCTGCCGACTGCTCTGTTTCTACTCTTTTCCATCATTTTATTTTCCTTTCACACATTTCCGTCGTTTTTGCCAAACACTATATTTTTTCCCATAAACCGCTTTGCGCAGCCGGTACTTTTAGTATCAACATATGTGAAAATTATAAGAGATATCTCTCTGCCTGTCAATGTTTACCAGCATCCGCCGCCAGAGTATCCATGAAATTTCATTCGCGGATTTTGGACAGCGTTTTCTTGCATTTTCCGTCATATTACGTTACAATGAGCTTCACAGTTATTTCTTTATATAATATCATTTCATTTCACAAATCTTATTTTCACATCAGGAGGTATTCTATGAACAACACATCCGGTATTTTCCCATCTCTTACGGACATATTGGGACAACCCATCAGCAGAGAACAGGCTCTTTCCCTGATTCCCGATGATTACACCACGCAGGACCGGCTAAAACAGCTTTCCCCCGCTTCTTATGAAAAACTGCTTTCTTTTTTGCAGGGCAATTCTGGTCTCTTGATCACCTATGATAATTTTTTCAAAAAGATCTTTGATCCTTTATTGCACCCAAATCGAATTCAAGATTTTTTATCCTGTATATTGCAAAAAGAGATCAAAACACTTCAGATACTCCCTTTAGAAGGCATTAAGCTATCTGACACCGGTACTTTTGTTATGATGGATATCGTTATCGAAACAACCGATGGTGAGATCATTGACGTTGAAATGCAAAAGATCGGATACCATTTTCCCGGTCAGCGCAGCGATTGTTATGCTTCCGACTTTATCATGCGTCAGTATAACCGTATCAAAGCGCAAAAGGGCAAAACTTTTACCTATCAGGATCTGAAACCGATCTATATCATTATTCTAATGGAACAGAGCAGTTCCGAATTCAAAAACACTTTTCCTGCTTATATCCATCGGGAAATCCGGTCTTATGACAGCGGAGCTGATGTCCGTCATCTATCGAAAAACATTTACATATCCCTTGACGTTTTCAAAAGCGTAGTCCACAATATAACTAACAAATTAGATGCATGGTTGACTTTTCTAAGTTCTGATAAACCGGAGGATATCATAAATCTTGTATCCGCCTATCCGGCGTTTATCGACTTATATCACGACATAGCAGAATTCCGAAAGGATCCAAAGGAGCTGATCTATATGTATTCAGAAGCATTATCCATTTTAGACAGAAATACAGCCTTTTATATGATCGATGAGAAGCAAAAAGAGATTGAGGATCTGCAGGCGCTTGTAGCAGAGCAGACTACCTCGCTTACCAAGAAAGAAAATGCTCTTGCCGAGAAAGAAACTACGATTGCGGCTCTGCAGGCAGAGATCGCACGATTGAAAAAGAACCAGCCATGATATTGCGTTACAGAAAGGATTACACCCATGTGGATAGCAGATAATTGGAAAGATTATGAAGTACTGGACACTTCAGACGGCGAAAAGCTGGAGCGCTGGGGTGATTATATTTTAGTGCGCCCGGATCCGCAGGTCATCTGGAGCACAGGGCATGATGCCAAAGAATGGAAACAGAAAAACGGACACTACCATCGCAGCGAAAAAGGCGGCGGCCAGTGGGAATTTTTTGACCTGCCAAATGAATGGGCGATCTCCTACCGGGAGCTTACCTTCCATCTCAAGCCGTTCAGTTTTAAGCATACAGGACTTTTCCCGGAGCAAGCGGTAAACTGGGACTGGTGTGCACAGAAGATCAGGGCAGCCAGAGAAAAGGATCCGGGCAGAGAGCTGAAGGTATTAAATCTGTTCGCTTATACCGGCGGTGCTACGATCTCCGCAGCAAATGCCGGTGCAAATGTCACACATGTCGATGCCTCCAAAGGAATGGTTACGTGGGCAAAGGAAAATGCGGTTTCAAGCAATATTCCCGGCGATAAGATCCGTTGGCTGGTAGACGACTGTGCCAAATTTGTAGAGCGCGAGATCCGACGCGGCAATACTTACGATGGCATCATCATGGATCCGCCATCTTATGGAAGAGGACCAAAGGGCGAGATCTGGAAGATCGAAGAAAGCATTTTCCCATTCATTGAACTGACTTCCAAAGTGTTGTCCAAGGATCCTGTTTTCTTTTTGATCAATTCTTATACGACCGGACTGCAGCCTGCAGTTCTCTCCTATATGTTAAATACCGTACTGACGAAGAAGCTTGGCGGATGTGTTGCTGCGGATGAAATCGGATTACCGGTCACAAGATCCGGGCTGGTTCTGCCATGCGGTGCCAGCGGCAGATGGAGTATGGACGCATAATTTGGATTCAGATATATTTTGAACGAATACGGAGAAAAGAGGCAAATGATGAAAAACGGAACAATGATGCAATATTTCGAATGGTATCTGCCATCCGACGGTTCTTTATGGAACCAGCTTAGTGAAAAAGCTCCTGCGCTTGCAGAAGCAGGTATTACCGCAGTCTGGTTACCTCCGGCTTACAAAGATGCCTATGGTACAAACGGTGTCGGTTATGCGGTGTATGATCTGTACGACCTCGGCGAATTTGACCAGAAAGGCAGTGTTGCAACCAAATATGGCACAAAAGCGGAATATCTGGCTGCAATCCATACCTGTCAGGAATATGGAATTGATGTTTATGCTGATATCGTACTGAACCACAAGATTGGTGCTGATGGAACAGAAGTAATAAATGCCGAAGAATGTAATGCAGGAAACAGGGAACAGGAAACAACAGGCATCGAACAGATCACCGCCTGGACCATTTTTAATTTTCCGGGAAGAAAAGGCAGATATTCCGATTTTGTCTGGACATCCAAATGCTTCGATGGTGTAGACTGGGATGATAAGCAAAAAAAGAACAGTATCTATCTCTTTGAAGGAAAAGAATGGGACAAGGATGTTGATCCGGAAAACGGAAATTATGATTATCTGATGGGGGCAGATATTGATTTCAGCGAACCTGAGGTTATTGCCGAACTTACCAAATGGGGAAAATGGTATCTGGATCAGACACAGGTAGATGGATTCCGTCTGGATGCATTAAAACACATTGACTATGATTTTTACCGCGACTGGATCCCTGCCATGCGCAGCTATGCAGGACGCGAACTGTTTACTGTCGGCGAATACTGGCACAGGGAATGCTGGGCACTCGAAGCCTATCTGGAAAAAACAAATTATGCTCTGTCTTTGTTTGATGTACCGCTTCACTTTAATTTCCACTATGCATCCTATAACAGTGAAGGCTACGATCTGCGCAAGATCTTTGATGGCAGTCTTGTTGCTGCAAAGCCGCAGAATGCAGTTACTTTTGTAGACAATCACGATACAGAGCCGAGGCAGGCACTCTGCTCTTTTGTAGACAGCTGGTTCAAACCGCTTGCCTATGCGCTCATCCTGCTGCGCGAAGCGGGATATCCGTGTGTCTTTTACGGAGACTGCTACGGTATTCCGTCCCGGAATGTAGCTCCGGTCGGCAAAACGCTTACCAATCTGCTCTCTGTCAGAGCTTCCCATGCTTACGGAGCACAGCATGATTACTTTGATGACTATCATTGTATCGGATTTACCCGGGAAGGGCTTGCAGAAGATGAAAATACAGGGCTTGCCTGCATCCTTTCTTCCAAAAATGATACCCAAAAGACCATGTATGTCGGGAAACAACATAGTGGGCAGAAGTTTTTCGATGTGTTATTCGGCTATCGCCATATGGTTACGATCGATGCGGACGGAAACGGTACTTTCCCGGTTCACGGCAGATCAGTTTCTGTCTGGATTCCAGTGTAGAAGCAGTCCGTCCTTGCGGGTCATCGGTTCCACATCCGGAAAATAGAGCAGCATACGATAGATATAAAACAGGAGCATGCAAGCAATGAGAACGATCATCAGCTGCAATGCTCCTTTTGGTTTACAGCCTTTGACATAGCGGCAGAGCATGACATACAGCAGAAGCACTGCCCATCCGTAAATAAATGGGTGCATCTGAAATGCTGCTGCAAAGTGCCCGGTCAGAAGCAGGACCCCTGCTCTCGTCAGACCGCATCCGGGGCATGGCAGTCCATACAGGATCTGCACCGGACATACATCATGGAAAATAAGCGCAAAAAGGATAAGACATGCCAATACTGCAGCACATCCTATCCCATTCTTTTTCAGATCATCTTTTATTCTCTCTACGATATCATGCATTCCGCTTTTCTGCATACTTTTACTTTCTCTGTGCTTCCAGCAGATCAAAAAGGGCATCATCACTGTCTTCCACCCACGCGGTCTCTTCCTCTTTATTCAGTCCCAGAAACTTTGCCAGAGTCTCCTCTGTATCGGAATTGTTCCATTCGATGATGTAATCATCGATTGCTTCCAGTTCTATCTCATGCGAAAGATATCGTTCTTTAAAAGTTTTGCTCATGTAAGCCTCCGTTCTGTACCTCTTGCACACTATTGCCCGCAACTTGTCTTTTTACTCTTCCTGTCCGTAAATCTCCTGCTTCAGGAGCTTTTTATTTGCCTCAAAATCAACCTGCAGAACTGCCATCTTGCGGACCGTGGCATTGGAATAAGTGCCTTCTGCCGGAACCGTGCTCTGTACCACGTCATAGGTCAGAAGTTTACTTGCCTGCGTTGATAAGCTGTACATTTCTGTCTGTGTCAGGTTTGTTGTCAGATTCGGGAACAGACCGTCTATCAGTTCACCGGAATTGGTTGCCATGGCAAGTGGCAGCTTTTTCATAACGGCAGAAAGTACTTTTCTCTGTCTTTCTGTTCTGCCAAAATCGGTTCCGATATATCTGTTCCTGCTGTAAGCAAGTGCCTGCGGACCGTTCAGATGGATTTCCCCGCTTAATGAGGTATCCAGATAGTCGGTCGTCATCTCTTTTCCTTCCAGCAGGTTGTATTCATTCAAATATGCATTGATCCACTGGACTTCCTCATTCGTCACTTCCAGATCTACGCCGCCGACTGCATCTACCAGACTTGCAAACGCCTGGAAGTTCACAAGTACATATCTGTTTACTTCAATATCCAGATTCTGCTTGATCGTCTCACACAAAAGCGCAGGTCCGCCATAAGCGTAAGCCGCATTTAACCTGTTGCCGTCATGCCCGGGAATGTCCACGTACATATCACGCAGCAGAGAGGTCATGTGGATCGTCTTTGTTTTATTGCTGATAGAGATCAGGATCATGGCATCAGAGCGGCCGTCTTCTCCGTTTTCACGGGAATCGTTTCCGATCAGCAGCACATTGATCACGCCCTGCTCCTTTAAAGAACCGCTTGCCAGTTCATCTGACTTTTCATAGTTCATTTTATGGTAGATCCGTCCCATGGTCAGATACCACCACAGGAAAAGTGCCAGAATGACAATACCGATGATCAGCAGTATTTTCTTTGGCTTGGACATCCTGTCTTTCTTGTTGCCGTCTTTCTTTTTCTGTCTCTTATCGGCTTTTCTGTTAGACTTTTTATGCTGTTTCTTCCTATTTTCAGATACAGGCGGTTCATATCCCCGGTGCTTTTTCTCAGGCGCTATGCTCCGGCGGTCAGAGATAGTTTCCTGTCTCCGGTGAGCTGACGCTTCCCTGTCTATGTTACGATATCTGTCTGTCTCTTCGGACGTTCTTCTCCTGCTTGCCGCATCTGCAGCATGGCTCATCTGTCTTTCGCCCACGCTGCTTCTATGTTCCGGCTGTCCCGCCGCAGCTGTATAGCCGCCTGCGGACCTTCTCTCATAGCTTGCCTGTCTCTTTGGCGTTACTTCTGTGGCAAACTCAGTTTTAAGTTCTTTTTCCTTTGGCTCTTCGTTGTATATGATGGTTCTGTTCGGTGCCACCTGCTCCTTGCGGACACCTGCCAGCTCTTCGTCCAAAAAGCGTTCCAGTCCATCCTGTATTGCTTTATTTTCTTCAATCGAATCCTTATTCATCTTTATCACCCTTCGAAAATCATAGCATGCCTTTCTGAAAATTCCTAGCGAAAAAAGGAATCTTAAATAAATCTTCAAAAAGTTCCTGCAAAATTTACGAAGAGACCTGTGGTTTTTTATGGAAAGGATCCTTGGATATGATGATACCGCCAACAACCAATATTGCCCCTATCATGCCACTGATCCCCAAATGCTCTTTCAGAAAAATACTACCCATGATTGCAGAACTTACCGGGCTGACTGCGATAAGCAATCCTGCCCGTTCTGCAGTCAGACGGCTTTGCGCCACCGGCTGGAGGGTAAACCCGAAGCCCGTACAGACAACTGCCAGATAAATGACCATGAGCCAGCTCGTCTGTCCCTGTGGCAGTGTCGGCTGTTCAAACAGGAACGATGCAATCATTCCGAGCGCACCAATCGTTCCGACCTGTACCATTCCGATCAGCAGTGAATCATCATTGTGCGATAATCTGTCTGTGATAATGATTGCAACCGCATATAAGATACCGGATAAAATACCGATCAGTTCTCCTGTTCCCAGTGCGATCCTGCCACCTTCCAGCGTCAGGAATCCAATTCCGGTCATAGAAATCAGAACACCTGCCACACTATATTTTGCAGGCAGTCTGCGCAAAAGCACCGCTTCAAAGATCGGTACAAATACGATCGCCATATTTTCCAAAAAAGATGATGTAGATGAGGCTGTCAGCCGGAGCGTAAAAAGCTCTGCCGTCATAACGCAGAAAAAGGCCAGTCCAACCAGCAATCCCTTTAGCAGGGTCTGTTTTTTGATCTTCACAAGCCTTTTCCCAAATGGGATACAGAGAAGCAGAAATGCCAGCAAAAATCTGACTCCCAGCAGATTAAACGGATTCATCGCGTTCATTGTGACCTTCGACATCACAAAGGATGTACTTCTGGCAACCAGTACCAGGATCAGCAAGATTTCCGCGCCGCGCTCTGTTTTTATGCCTTCCAACTTTTTCATTTGTTTCTCTGCTCCTTATATCTTCTGCCTTTTTATTCTGTTAAGGAGTCTACCGTTATGGTATACCCGCTTTCGCCATTCGCAAGTATTTTACCATTCGTGTCAAGTATTGTCACGGATTTCCCGTCTGCATCTGTGATCGTTCCGTTATTTGTAAGACTGGTCAATACGCTGTCTCCAGTCACGATCCATGTCGAATCTTTGTCGATCACCAGATTGGCATAGCCGTCACCACCGTCTCCCGCATTGCTCTCATCCTGCACAAAAGCACCGGTCCATGTGCTGCTCTTCATCGTAAAGTCAAGCTGGCTGATGCTGTCCCAGATCACATTGCCCTGCATTTCCTGCTGCTGCGCGGTAAAACTGCAGTCAGCGCCGTTTTTGCCAGTTTCACCCCAGCCTCTCTGGTTGGCATTTCCGGTACATTTTAGGAAAAACGGATTATCCTTTGCATAGATCATGTCAACGCCTGACAGATAAAAGGTACTTTCCGTATTTGTCGTATAGAACATACCGCCGTTTTTTGCCGTCAGACTGCCACCGGTCATGCTGAAGGTACTGTTCCCGACCTCGGAATCCCCTGACATGCTCTGGTACAAGATCACATTCCAGGTACAGTCATTCTGGGAAAGATCCTGCATATTGCCTGTCAAATCACAGTTTGTCAGTTTCAGGGAATTCAAGCCTTCAATGCAGACCGCCTCGGAACCGTTTGCGGTAAGTGTTGCATCTGACACCGTAATATCTGCTGTACTGTAAACTGCTGGTGAACCTGTTCCATTAGAGGTATAGCTGCCACCGTTTACGGTCATGGTTCCGCCTCCGCGGTCACTTCTGATCGCCGCCTGAGCCATTTCCGCCCGATGCCTGCCCATCCGGTGGTGCGCCATCCGGTGCTTCTCCGTCCGGCTTTTCAGGCGAAGTATTCTGATCTGTGTTTTCTTCTGTATCTGTCTTTATTATAGCCGGTAAATTGTGATGTCTTTTTGACCTGTCTGTGTAAAAAATGTGAAACAGAATTTTCCATTTATCCGTCGATCATACTCTCCCGCAAAAATGAGAGGATCTTCTGATAGCTTTCTTCTCTTGCCTCCATGCACTCTTTCGGGTATTTCTTTTCCATTGTGAGAAATTTTCCAAGCATACGCATCAGTTTATCCACATCCCCCATGGCTTTCAGTGCTTCATTTGGCATGCCCAGCAGATGGCTTCCTTTTTCATAGATCACACACTCATAACGATGTGGATATTGTTTTTCCCGCAGAACCTGTATTATACGTTTCACCGCCTGATCGGACGGCCATGTATCGTCATAGCCCGGTGCCAGAAACAGCCAGTCGCAGTTTCCGTTTTCCACCTTGATCCTGCTTGCATCTGTCCTGTCTTTGAAACATTCATTATAATAGAAGCGGTTCATTGCACTGGAACCGTAACACGGATCCTTTTTCCACTTTTTCAGTGTTGCAGGCAGGTGCGAAAGTGCCTCCGCAGGCTCATACGGTATATTTTCCCCATGCAGAGTAAAATATGATCTATGCTGTCTGATGACCATATTTTTGCAGCCTTCCACCACAAAATCAAAGCCCGAAACAACGATCGCACAACTGACTTGTGGAAAATAAGCACCGCAAAGTGCCGTGTAAGCAGCACCAAGTGAAAGTCCGATCATACCGATCTTGGTTACCTTCACCGAACATTTTCCCTTTAACCAGTCGATCGCACGCTCCACATAATCGAGCGGGATCGCTACGGTCTGTTTGGAAAGCGGCTTCCAAAGATAGTAGCCCACTGCTAACACACTGTAGCCCTCTCTTGCCAGTATTGCAGCTCTTGCCTCTACCACATTCCGTGGTTCTCCACTGCCTCCCACAAAAATGACCGCTTTATCCACATAACGGTCTCCCTGATAAAAGCTGCCAAGAAACCCTTCCTTTTCCAGGCTGCAGACCAGATCCGGTTTTCTTTCCTGTCCGTTTTGCATAAAAAAACTCCCTTCTGTATTACATGTTAGTCATTTCTAACCTAAATTGTAACACAGAAGAGATCGTTTTACTATCCTACTACTGCGGGAATCTTCAAACCTTCCCTTACAAGCTCTTCGTTTTCAATCGCAAACTTGTCAAATGTGATATGCTCAATTGCTTCCTCCGCAATTGCTGTTCTCTTTGCATTTTTTGACTGTCCAATGGAAGCAAGCAGTGCTGTGATCGTTGTACCGATATTATCACCAAGCAGGACCGGGATTGCTCCTGCAAGTCCGATCACACTGACTGTACTGTCTGCAGCGACCGGCTGTGTGGCAAAATTCTGCAAAACGGCAATCGTTGCAGAGCTTGACTGCAGTACGGCTGTTACCAGTGCTCCCGCAAGAGCACCCATGATCGGATTCTTTGTCAGAAATCCCAGCACCTTTTTCATCTTTTCACCGGCTGCTTTCTGCAAGGCGTCGCTCATACTGTTCATACCATATAAGAACAGTGCAAGGTCGCCCACCAGACCAAATATTACCTGTACTTTTTCATTCAATTCTTCTCCTTTATCCGGTACACTCTCTTCAGAGTATCAACAGGAAGAAATATGCAATATCACATACCGGTAAAATGAAAGTAAAATTTGCGTCAGGCGTGCAGCAGCTTTGCCAGATCTTCTTCCGGCGTGGAAATCTTGCCGATATTATAGTTCTTTACTAAAATATCCAACACATCCCCGGATAAAAACGCAGGCAGTGTAGGCCCCAGCAGAATATCATGGATGCCCAGATGAAGCAGTGTCAAAAGGATACAGACTGCCTTCTGTTCATACCAGGAAAGCACCATGGAGAGCGGCAGTTCATTGACACTGCAGCCAAATGCCTCTGCCAGCGCAAGTGCGATCCTGATCGCACCATAGGCATCATTGCACTGCCCGACATCCATAATACGCGGAAGCCCTGCTATCGTCCCAAGATCCAGGTCATTGAAACGGAACTTTCCACAAGCCAGCGTCAGTACGATCGTATCCGGCGGTGTCTGTTTGACAAATTCCGTATAGTAGTTTCTACCCGGCTTTGCACCGTCACAGCCACCCACCAGAAAGAAATGACGGATCTTTCCTGCTTTGACCGCTTCCACCACTTCCGCCGCATGAGAGAGCACTGCATGATGTCCAAAGCCTGTCATTACTTTTTCCCCACCGTTGATGCCATGAAGCTGTTTGTCCTCCTGATAGCCGCCCAACGCAAGCGCCTTTTCAATGACTGGTGTAAAATCCTTATCCTCTCCGATATGCACCATCTCAGGATAGGAAACAACCTCTGTTGTAAAAATCCTGTCTGCATAGCTTTCCTTCGGCGGCATCAGACAGTTAGTCGTAAACAACACCGGCGCGGGAATATTTTCAAATTCCTTCTGCTGATTCTGCCATGCAGTTCCGAAATTTCCTTTTAACTGCGGATGCTTTTTCAGCTCCGGATAACCATGGGCAGGCAGCATTTCGCCATGTGTATAGACATTTACGCCTTTCCCGTCTGTCTGCTCAAGTAAAAGCTTTAAATCCAGCAGATCATGACCGGATATGACGATAAACGGTCCTTTTTCAATCTTCAGCGGTACTTCTGTCGGTTGCGGATTTCCATAGCTTTCCGTGTTAGCACGATCTAACAGTTCCAGACAGAGCAGATTCTTTTCTCCCACTTCATCTACAAGCGGCAGAAGCTCTTCTACCGTCAATTCTTCTCCCAGTAAAAAGAGTGCTTTCATAAAGAAATAGTTTACCTCTTCATTCCGGAAGCCCAATACCATGGCATGATATGCATAAGCTGCCATACCACGCAGTCCGAATAATACAAGGGATTTTAACGATCTGATGTTTTCCTCTGCCCTCCAGATGCTGTCAAGCCGCAGATTCTCTGTCATTCCGCAAGGATTTGCGCAGCTCCTGCAGCCGGGCTTCAAGCTGTTCTTTTCCTGCTGCACCGCTGCGATCATTTCTTTGATAGATGCTTCATTAAAATTGACATTTGTCAGTGTTGCGAATAAAGAACGGATCACAAGATCACTTGTCTTCTGCTCTACTTTCCCGGCTCCGTTTAAAGAACGGGCAAGCCCAATCAATGCGCCGGTCAGCTCATCCTGCAGATTTGCCACCTCCGCGGTTTTACCGCAAACGCCTACCTTTCCGCTGCAGCCATCGCAGCCTGCAGTCTGTTCACATTGGAAACAAAACATATTCTGTATTTCTTTTCCCATCGGACAATCTCTCCTTTTCTACGAATTTCTTATGTATTTAGTATTCTTCCGAATTGCATTTCTATGTATTTATCACAAAAATGCTGCTATTCGGACGCTCCATAAGAAAAACTGATCGGGACTGCCTCATGGTAAGCTTCCATCGCCTCGTTAAATGCCTTCTCTGTACTGCTTTTTTCTTTATCCATCCCCGGATAAGAACGGATATAGGAAGCAGTTCCGTCTGCATCGTAGCTTACCTCATCCTTCTGCTCACAGATGAGCTGATATGTCATTTCATCGATCACATATTTACTTACACTGTGATTTCCTGCCGTATAGATGCATTCCTGCCCATAGCTGACAGGATATGCGGTTCCTTCGCTTTCCACACTGCCCAGATCCTTTACACTGCCATCTATGCTATAATACACCTGACAGTACAGCGCAGCTTCTATACCCGTATCGTAAGTATAGCTCTGCTCTGTCACCAAAAGCACATCATGCTCCAGCCCGATATCAACAAGTGCAAACTGCGTCTGATCATCCAGCGCAGCTATGGTGTTGCCGTACAACAACTCATTTTCCGCACTCTTTGTCACATCTTCTATCTCAATCGTTCCCGTATCGTAGCTCTGCAGCTTCCATGTTTTTACCTGTATGCTGCTGTCTGCCGGATCACTCGCAGGAGCCGGGAAGGTAAAGGTTCCGCTATATCCGTCGGCTGCTTTTTCCATGGTCGGCTCTGAGTCGGATGTACCGGTATAAGCCCATGGTGTATAGAAATAATTCCAGTTATCCTCGCCGTTTAACTTGTCATTCAAAAGAATCCCATAGCTTCCATATTCGCCGCAAAGAAAACCATACGCTGCATACTGACCGGTCGGATCTTCTGCCATTTTGATCAGTACATTGGCATCTTCCTTAAACTCTGCCGTATTGACCCATGGATAAGCCTTGGAAAGATCACCGTCAAGTTCTGCCAGAATACTGTCCATCATGTCCTGCACCTGCTTTTCCATTTCTTGACGTGCACTCTCTGCAGCAGCTTCTGCCGCTTTCTCTGTTTCCTTCTGTTTCTGTGCTGCTGCCTGTTTGGCATCCTCTGCCGATGCTGCATCCTGCTGCGTCTGTTCTGCCATCTGTCTGGCAGCTTCTGTCTCCTGCTTTGCTGCTTCTGCCTGTGCACTTCGAGAGCTGTCAGTTACCTGCTGCTCACTCTGTGAAGCACTTGTGTCATCCTCTGTTTTCTGACCGGTCAGACAGAATACTGCTGCCAGTATCACAGCCAGTATCGCCAGAAAACTGCCCCACACCTTCGGCTTTTTAAAGTCCAGAATATTTTTAATACGCCCTGATGTGTCAGATTCTCCAAATGCAAGCGGGGAGAAGGTAACCTGCTTCCTACCTGTTGCAAAAGTAAGCAAAGAGTTACTGTATGCTTTCCTGATCTTTGTCCCAAGCTGCAGAAGCACAGCTTCATCACAGCTCATTTCCATATCCCTGATCATCAAAAAATAGGCAAGCCAGACAAATGGATTGATCCAGTAAAACGTCAATAGCACAAATGCAAGCAGCCGCACGATTGGATCGCCCCTTTTGATGTGATATGTTTCATGTGCCAGAATATATGGCTTTTCTTCCGCCGATAAATGAAACGGAATGTAAATACGTGGTCTGACGATTCCAAGCACAAACGGGGTTGTCAGATGATCACATTCCCAGATATTGCCTTCCATATGTACTGCCTGCACAGTCATTCTCCTGCATTTAAAATAAGATAAAATACCATACAGCAGCAGTACGATCATGCCAGCGATCCAGATAAGCATACAGATCTGCAAAATCTGATTCACTCCGCTGCCCAGTCCGGATCCTGCCTGTGACAGTCCCTGTGTTGCTCCGGTCACTGTCTGTCCTGTAATAAGCTGCCCTGCAGGCTGTAGATTCTGCGCCCCTGCCTGCGGATCCGTTATCTTCTGCATATTAGTCAGCTGCTTCGGAGCTGTCAAAAGCTGTGAGCCACTGATTTGCTGCGTCATATAATGCCAGAGGCTGAGCAGACCAAACCGCGACGGAAGCTGCAGCTTTAAAAGCATACGGATCCCGACTACTGACCAGAGCAGATAGCTGTATTTTTTAGGCAGTCTGCGTAAAAGGAGCCGCACCAATAATACAGCAAGGATCACCAGTGTCAATATGCCATTTCGCTGCAGAAATAACATGTAAAATTCTACCCATCCACGCATCCTTTACACCTCCTTATATGCCTCGATCATCTGTTTGAGCGCCTCCGCTTCCTCACCGGATATCTTTCTGCCTCCCAGAAAAGCAGCTATAAAACCGGGCAGCGAGCCGTCAAAGGTTCTCTCCACAAACTCCTCTGATTCCTTTGCCTGTACCTGCTCTTTCGATACCAGTGCTGATACGATCGTCTCCTTATTTTCCAGATACCCCTTCTCGCACAGCTTTCTGAGCACGGTGTAGGTCGTTGACTTCTTCCAGCCCAGCTTTTCCTGACATAAGCTGACCAGTTCGCCGGAGCTTACCGGCTCTGCCTCCCAGATCACACACATAAAGCGATATTCACTGTCACATAACTTTGCATATTCCATTTGCCATACTCCTCTCCTGTGTTCTTTGGATTGTTGGTTTATAGTTGTAAATCTATTGTGATTTTAGTTTATATCTATAAACCAATGCTGTCAATATGCAATTCTAAAATAATCTAAATACGCCTTATATCTGTCCTGCGCTGTCAGACAAGTATCCGTCAGATATCCCTTCTCATTGTTCCATTCCTTCAGTCCACGATAATAGAACAGCTTCAGATCATCCTCAATAATAAACGGAACAATATGATATTTCAGACATTCCTTAAACAGGATAAGTCGCCCTACACGCCCATTTCCATCCTGAAACGGATGAATCCGTTCAAATTTTACATGGAAATCCAGAATATCTTCCAATGACTTTTCTTCCTTACTGTTATACGCTGCCAGCAGCTTCTTCATCTCACCGGCAACTTCTTCCGGAAGTGCAGTTTCCATACCCCCAACTTCATTCGGCAGTTTTTTATAGTTACCGACAGCAAACCATTCTTTTCTGGAATCACTGGTGCCGTTCTTCAAGATCAGATGCAGTTCTTTGATAAACTTTTCTGTAAGAGTTGTTTTTGCACAGTCAATGATGCTGTCAATACAGCGGAAATGATTTGCCGTTTCAATCACATCATCTACGTTGAGCACTTCTTTTTCGATTCCGATCGTGTTTGTCTCAAAAATATACCGGGTCTGATCGTGTGTCAGGCGACTGCCTTCCATGTGGTTTGAATTATAGGTCAGTTCGATCTGTGTCTTATGATAAATACCACCGGCATATCTGTTTGCCTTTTCATCCTGCAAAACATCCAGCAAAGTTACCGGCTGCTCCTTTTTATTGGAACGCTCGGGCTTTTCTGCGTTTTCCGGAATATACCATGTTTTCCCTTTCAAAAAGGCTTCCGGTACACGTCCCTGCGCACAATAATTTCTCACACTGCGTTCCGATACATTCCACTTTTTTGCCACCTCTGCCACGGAAAGATACTGCATATATGTCCTCCTTTTTAAAGTTTTAATCCACGTTTGTTTTCATTAGTATACCACATTATCGGCAATAAATGTACTGCTATATATTATTTCCTTTATTTTTCTTGCCGATATAAGTTATTACCAGATCTACAACCCAATCAAAAAGAATGTAATATTCCTAGTACACTCTCACGCTGAATTCGGTCGCTTGCATTATATATACTATCACAGAGAAATCCCGGATGAAGCAGCCACAGGCTGTTACATCCGGGATTCTTATTCTGGTTTTCTTTTTATTCACATGCATTCATATGCATGTTATACCTTACAAAACGTAATAAAGCCTTTTCCATACAGTATCTTCATATACTGCGCCAGTCTTTCATATAAGGGCTCTGCTTTTTCGCCAAAGGCTTCCTGCACCAGTTCACCGATCTGCAGGATGCTTTTCTCTCCGTCAATCTGCTGCCAGATAAAGCTGCCCAGCTCTTCCAGCGTGATATGGCTGACCTTTGGTCTGCCAAAACAGATCTGCGCAATGCGGTTCGCCAGACCTTTGTTTTCCATATCAATGATGACATGGTCTTGTTCCGGCTTCCAGCTTATTCCCTCTTTGATCTTCGGTATATATTCCAAAAAATTATCTTGTTTTTTCATAGTTACTCTTTGTCAACCTTTTTATTCCAGATCGTAAATTTCAGGATCGATAAAATGACAAGGGCAAGTACAACAAGTGCTCCAATCTGTCCAAGATTTACACTGCCTGACAGATCAATATACTCTGCAAGTGATCTTCCGTTTACTTTTACGACTGCAAATACAGCAAGTAAAATACCAATCAGACCTTCACCTGCGATCATACCGGAACAGCAGAGCACACCGTTTGAGATCGCGCTTTCCTTCTGCTCCCCACTCTTATATTTTTTCTTTTCCAGTGCCCAGCGTAAAACACCACCGATCATGATGCAGGAGCTGAGCTCGATCGGCAGATACAGACCAATGGCAAACGGCAGTACCGGAATGCCAAGAAGCTCTACCACAAGTGCAATAAATACACCGATAAAAACAAGTGTCCATGGCAGATTGCCACCCATAACACCTTCTACGATCATCTTCATGAGTGTTGCCTGTGGTGCGGAAAGCTCCGGAGTACCAAAGCCCCAGGCTGCATTTAACAGATATAATACAAAGCCGATCGTTACGGCAGATACAACCGTTCCGATCATTTCACCGTACTGCTGTTTCACCGGTGTTGCACCTAAAATGTAACCGGTCTTTAAATCCTGCGACATATCACCTGCCATTGCAGCTACGATACAGATCACAGAACCGATCGCGATCGCTGCTGTCATACCGGACATACCTGTATGACCGGTTGCTTTCAGCAGAACCGTTGTCGCAAGAAGCGTTGCGATCGCCATACCGGATACCGGGTTATTGGAACTTCCGACCAATCCTACCATGCGGGAAGAAACAGTTGCAAAGAAGAAACCGAAAATAACGATCACGATCGCACCGATCACGTCGATCGGAATGATCGGTGTCACGGCAATAGCAACAATGAGGATTGCCAGCATAATGAGTACAACCGACATCTTCAGGTCTTTTTCCGTACGCAGTTCATTTGCCTGTTTCCCGGAACCCTTCAATCCTTTCATTGCATCTGCGAATGTTCTGACGATCAGCGGCAGAGACTTGATCAGACTCACAATACCGCCTGTTGCCACAGCACCTGCACCGATATAACGGATATAGCTGCTCCAGATACCGGATGCGCCGGCCTGCTCCCAAAGCTCATGCACAGAAACGCTTGCAGGGAATAACGTTGTATCCGCACCAAATAAATAGATCATCGGAATGAGTACGAGCCAGCCTAAAATACCGCCCGCAAACATATAAGAAGCAATCTTAAAGCCGCAGATATATCCCACGCTGACAAGTGCCGGATAAACCTGTGCACTGATCTCTCCGTGAATTTTCTGTACCGTTACCGTAACGGCAGAAGATACGACCTTCAGGCCATCTACAATAAACTTAAAAAGTGCTGCGATTCCCATGCCAAGGAATACGACCGATGCATTTGCACCACCCTTTTCTCCTGCCAGCAGTACTTCCGCACAGGCAGTTCCTTCCGGATAAGGCAGTGTTCCGTGCTCTTTTACGATCAGTGCCTTCCTGAGCGGTACCATAAAGCAGATACCGAGCAGTCCGCCGATCAGGGCGATAAGGGCAATTTCCATAATGCCCGGCATTTTGGTGCCTTCCTCCTGTGCCCATAAAAAAAGTGCCGGCATTGTAAAAATTGCACCGGCTGCAAGTGATTCACCTGCCGAACCGATCGTCTGTACCATGTTGCTTTCCAGAATAGTGTCCTTTTTTCTGCACAGGCGGTAAACACCCATACCAAGAACAGCCGCCGGGATCGATGCAGACACGGTCATACCGACACGCAGTCCCAGATATGCATTGGCAGCGCCGAAAACGATCGCAAGAATGATACCGACAATGATAGAGAGCGGTGTCATTTCATGCAGCGTCCGATCTGCGCTGATGTAAGGTTTAAAAGTTTCTTTTTCGTTCATTAGTCATTTTTCCTCCTGATTTTGTTCCTCTCAACTCAAAAATCCTGCCGGTCTCGCCGGCAGTCGTGCTTCGCACTCTGCGATTTTTTCGTTGTACGTTCGGGCAAAATCAAATACAAGCTTCGCTTGTGCTTGATTTTGTTCCTCACTACAAAAAGCGTTGGCTAACGAGTAGCCAACGCTAACTTTTATGATTGTATCATATTGCACAAAAAATTGCAACATACTGTTCCCGTTTATGCTCCGTTTCCAGTATTTTATGCATTTTCAGGCTTTTCCATTCGAACCGAATAATAAAATCTTGTCACGGACAACTTCTTTCATGGCATCGATCTCATACGGAATGAGTCCCATCATAGACTTCTCTCCTGCTGCCAGTCCTGCTTCAATACCGCGTTTTCCGGCTTTATCAATATCCGTGAAGATATTGACCTTGGCAACACCTTCCTTGACAGCCGTCTTAAAGTCTGTATCGGAAAGTCCGCTGCCGCCATGCAATACAAGCGGAATGCCGGTCTTTTCCGCAATCACACGAATGCGCTCAAAATCCAGCTTTGGCGGGAATGCATAATCGCCATGTGCGTTACCGACTGCTACCGCAAGAGAATCCACGCCTGTCCGTTTCACAAAATCCGCAGCTGTTTCCGGATCTGTAAAATAGTCACTCGGATTTTCCAGCTTACCTGCGCCGGCATTATCGCCGACATGTCCCAGCTCGCCTTCCACCGTTCTGCCCATTGCATGACAGATCTTTACCATTTCAGCCACCTTTTCAATATTCTCCTCATAGGGAGCGGTAGAGCAGTCATACATAATAGAAGTGAAACCAAGTTCCAGTGCCTGCATACATTTTTCAAAGGTCAGACCGTGATCGTAATGCACACAGACAGGCACACTTGCCTTTTCTGCCATTGGGATCAAATATTCCGCTACCCTTGCCAGTTCCATTGCAGGCAGCAGGATTTCTGCTGTTCCGACCATGACCGGAGCTCTCAGTTCTTCTGCTGTTTCAATGATGGCTCTTGCCATCTCCACATTGACCGCATTAAAAAATCCAACGCCGTAGCCGCCTTTCTTTGCAGGCAGCAGGACATCATTCATATTGACTAACATCTTTTCTCCTCCATTTCATATTTATCATGCATCTGGCGATGCATGACATTTTGGGGAACCCCTCGCATGATTAATCGCTGCGCGATGCGAGGGGCTACATCATGCATCTAACGATGCATGACATTTTGGGGGAACCCCTCGCATGATTAATCGCTGCGCGATGCGAGGGGCTACATCATGCATCTAACGATGCATGACATTTTGCCCAACCTGCGGCGATCTTCGCCCGCAGCTCGTCAAACGGTTTCAATCCGCCCAGTGCATCATATTCCGTCACACAGCAGGCACCGGTCGCCGCTGCCAGATGGAGTGCTTCCTCCGGCTCACAGCCTTCCAGCATGGCAGTCAGAAATGCTGCAATGCTCGAATCTCCTGCTCCTGTCCCGGAACGTACTCTGTCCGGTACATAGCTTTTCTCAAAAATCTCTTTCTCTGACCACACATCAGTGGAAAGTTCTGCTTTACTGCCGGTTTTCTCCAGCGAATTTTTGTCTGCCGTACGCAGATACATGCCCGGAACACCGCATTTGATCAGCAGTACCTTTGCACCAAACTCCATACACTGCTCTGCCAAAGGACGGATGTCTCTTTCCACATCCAGAATTTCCGTAATATCCCGTCCGTCCGCCCGCTTCTGCCATTCGTGAAACCGCTCACGATCCAGCATAAAGCAAAGTTCTTCCACACTTGGAACAAAAAAATCAACAAACGGCAGCACATTTTTCAGGATTTCTTTCCAGTCTGCCTGTCCCGCCGGTGCATTTTCATCTACCGCAGCCATATCCAGCGAAGTTGCCACGCCTGCGGCTTTCGCACGTTTCATCAGTGAGACGAGCTCTGCACCATTATCCGCATACATTTCCGGCATTAGCGGTGGGTAACCAAAGTGGAACAATGCAGCTTCTTCCAACTTTTCCTGCGGAATATCCGCCGCCTTAAAATGACGGTTAGCCCCCGCATTATGCAAAAAGATACGGTCAATCCCCGGAATTGCAAGCACGACAGAATAAGAGGTCTCTTCCCCCTCTTCGATCAGCATATCCGTATCCGCATCATGTTTTTTCAAAATATCCAGGATCATATTGCCAAAAGCATCTTTTCCGACTTTTCCCATCAAAGATACATCAGCACCAAGCTTCTTCATGGCAAGACCCGTGTTGGCAACACTGCCACCTGTATGTACATCAGCCGCGCCAACCTCCAGAAGCTTTCCGGGGGACAGGAGTTCCCCCGGATGCTGTACTTTTCTGTCCGGAAACATCGGTGTGATATCAAGGCAGATATGTCCCGCCGCGATTACCTTCTTTTTTTCCATACTTATTCAATCCCCATCAGTAAATTCATCACATACATTTTAAGTGCTTCAAAATTTCTGTTTTCCAGATGCTTATAGCTGTCTTCGTCCTTCGTGGTACGCATTGCTTTTACATCCAGTCCGACATATTCACCATGGCTTCCATAGCCGTTTTCCTTCAGTACCTTTACCTGATTAAAGCTTGCCCATTGCAAGTGCAAAACCGATCTCATTTGCCGGATCCAGTCCTGCCGGGATGTCTGCTCTTGTTGCCGGTCCGTAAGAATCTGCTCCCGGATGTACGTTCCATGGTCCTACTGAAAATTTAAACTGTGACATATTGTATTCCTCCTTTTCCTGTACTACTGCACGCGGTGCATTCTATCGCCTCCGTGCATCACCGGAGTTGTTTTTGATGTATTTATCCTACTATGGATCACAGCTTTTGACTGTTACAAGTTTAAGGAAAAAACATGACTAATTTGCTGTCTTATGCTATCATAATAGACATGATGAAAAGAGAATACGAGATCATTTCCCATGCGGAAACCAATTTTAAAGTATTTGTGGTGAATCTGCTCTACCGCGCACCACACATTCATAAAGACTTTGAGCTCGGACTGGTGCTGGACGGTAATATCTCCATCCTGCTGCCCGGGCAGACACTTTTGCTGCAGCCCGGCGACTTCTGGCTGATCAATCCGTTCCAGAGCCACGAAATAAAAGCGGACAAGCCTGCGCTGCTTCTTTCCCTGCAGGTCTCATCCGCCTTTTTTGCTCCGTATTATCCCGAGATCGATCATCTGGAATTTATATCCTGTGTTCTGTCTGCCAGTGCTGATATGCAGTACCGGACACTTTTTTCCGACATGACAGCACTTGCCCTTGCTTATTTTCAAAAAGATGCCTGCTTTACGCTCCGCTGCGCCAGTCTGGTCAACGCCTGCTTTTTCTCCCTGCTGCAGCTTTTGCCGCACCATTTTATTTCCCATCAGGAATCACAGTTGCTCCATGAAAATGCCAGACGCACCAGAAGCATCTCCCAGTATATTGAACAGCATGCAGGAGAAAAGCTGCTGCTTTCCGATATTGCAGCACGTGAAAATCTTTCCCTGTACTACCTTTCCCATCTGTTCAAGGAAACATTCGGAATGCCCTTCCAGACGTATCTGCTCAAAATACGCTGTGAAAATGCCAGACGGCTTTTGCTCCTGACCGATCTTTCCCTGCTTGATATCTGTATCAGCTGCGGTTTTTCTGACCCCAAGTATTTTAACAAGGGCTTCCGCCAGCAATATCAGCTTTCCCCGAAGGAATACAGACAGCAGTTCCGGCATGAAAAGCTGCCACAGCAGCAAAAGTCCATGCTGACTACACAGGAATTTCTGTCAGAAAGCGCGAGCCTTATTGTACTGGAAAATGCCTATCGCAAGTCCGGCAGTTACAAGCTCCGCAATGCCAAAAGCGAGGAAGACACCGTCCGCCCCCAGGCTCCTACTGAGGAGCCATGCAGCAGGGATAATGACTACCACATATCTTGACAGCGAAATAAAGAAGGATGGAATCCCTTTTCCCAGTCCTTCCAGAACACCGGAAAATGTCACGGATACGGAAGACACCACAAAGCCAAGACTGATCAACCGGAGTGCTGTCATACCCAGACGCAGCGTTTCCCCGTTTGTGATAAAAATGCCCATAAGCTGCTTCGGAATACACAGGCAAAGCAGCATACCAACTGCCATGATCCCCATGATCAGGGCAAGGGCAAAACGGTAAATCTGTTTTACCCGCTTTTCTTCCCTTGCGCCATAGTTATAACCGATCAGCGGACGGATTCCCTGGATGATACCGTTTGCCGGCAGATACAGGAAGGTCTGCAGCTTGTAATAGACGCCAAGCACCAGCACGTAAGCCTCTGAAAAACCGGAAAGAATCGTATTCAGTGCAGAAATCAGAAGTGACGGAAGTGCCATATTCAGCGTTGCGGGGATTCCGACACCGTACAGCCGTTTTGCCGTTTCACGATCCGGTCTCCAGCTTTTTAACTGTACTTTGACCGGAATTGGACTGGCGTAATAAAACGCCAGATACACCAGCAGAGTAATGACCTGTCCGATGCCTGTTGCAACCGCCGCACCTTCCATTCCCATTTCCGGGAACGGTCCCAGTCCGAAGATCAGGACGGGATCTAAAATAATATTTGTAATAAAACCTGCCATCATACTGATCATCGATACCTTCATCCTGCCAACCGCCTGAAAAATCTTTTCATAGGCAATTCCCACTGTGATCACAACCGCAAAGGAAAATGCGATCCGCGAATAGGAAAGTCCGTAAGCGATCACCGCCTCATCCTCTGTAAAAAAGCGCAAAAATGCCGGCATAAAGAGTAGACAGCCGATCACCAGCAGAATACCGTGTAAAGTATTGTACAAGATCGCATCTGATGCTGCCTGGTCTGCCTTATCCTGCTTTCCCGCACCCAGATAGAAAGCGATTGCTGCGCTCACACCGACAGAAAAGCCGACCGCGATCGCCGTGATCAGGTTCTGCACCGGATACACAAGGGAAAGTGCCGTCATTGCCTTATCACTGATCTTTGCCACAAAATAGCTGTCTACAATATTATAAAGGGAATTGACCAGCATCGACGCTGCCATCGGAAGTGACATCGATATGACAAGCGGGATGATCGGTTTTTCTTTCATAAAAGTCTGGTTCATTTTGGTTCTCCTTCCTTATTACAAAGTTTCCTATTACACAACAAACGCCACATAACTGCCATTGGCAATTATGTGGCGAAAAATAGATACATATCCTAAAAAATCCACATGATTTTTATTATAGCTTATACAAACAGCTCTATCACAAATACGAGCAGGCAGCAAATAACAGATACCGGGAAAAGTCCTGCACCAAGCCATGCTGCGATCATGCCCGCGATCAGTGCTGCCAGACCGGAGATCGGACTCTGTGTCGCATGTACGATAGCCGGGAATGTCATGACTGCAAGTGTGACATACGGTACATAATATAAAAAGGACTGGATAAACCGGTTTTTGATCGGTTTGCGGATCAGCGTCAGAGGCAGGATACGGATCGTGTAAGATACCAGTGCCATGACAATAATATAGATCACATTACTTCTCACTTGTCTGTCCCTCCTCTTTTTGTGTATCCTTTACCGGGAATAAGATTGCTGCTGCGCCTGCGATCAGTACTGTCAACAGGATCGTTCTGGTACCGTCCGACAACTTTGAAATAAGCGGCAGGTAACCACACACAAAGCTCAGCGCAAAACTGATCACAACCAGCACACCTACAACCTTATCTTTTTTAGCAGGCGGAATAATGATCGCAAGGAACATACCATACAGTGCCACACTCAGCGCACTGACAATACGAAGCGGCAATGCATTGCCCGCCATAATACCAAATGCTGTACCGAGTGCCCAGGCAGGTGCTGCCAGCAGGATCGCTCCATAGGTATAGAATGGATTCAGATATCCGGGTCTTGCGATCGTAATACCAAATAATTCATCCGTTACATCATAACCTACGATCAGTCTGTGATAAAATGGCATGCCCGGTGCACATCTCTGCGCCAGTGCACAGCTCATCAATAAATATCTTGCATTTGCGATCAGCGTGATGATCGCCACCTCCAGATAAGTCGCGTGGGCTGCGATCAATGTAAATGCTGCGTATTCTCCTGCGGATGCATTGTTAAACAGGCTGGCAAAAAAGCCCTGCAAAGGTGTCAGCCCGGCTTTTCTTGCTGCGATTCCAAGTGAAAAGGAGACCGCAAAATAGCCAAGGGCAATCGGAAATCCATCCCGCATACCATCACAGAATACTTTTCTGTTAAATGAATAGACCGCTTTATCTACTACATTTTCTTTTGTTTTACTCATGACTTTTTCCTCAAAACTGATTTTCTTCCAACACCGGCAGACAATTTCCCGCTTTTCGATGTCAGTCACCGGACAATGTCCGCATGGCTGTCCGGCTGCTGACCGGAATAAATCAGGTTCTATAATGTGGTCTGTATACAACTCTCCGTATACAGCCAAGGCATATTATAACGCACAAATCCGGAAGAAAAAAGAGGAAATCTGTCTAATTTTCTACTATTTTCTGCAATTTTTGATGTTTTAGCGCAATTTTTCTCCTGCCATGTTACAATATGAGAGATAGAAAGAATGTGCCCTGGCACATTCTGTTACATTTCGGATAGCAGAACAAAATTATAATAAGGAAGTTACCCTATGCTGACAATTTACCCCGACTATTATACACAATTTACCTGCACCGCCGATTCCTGTCCGATCACCTGCTGTCAGGAGTGGAAGATCTATGTAGATGATACAACAAAGCATAACTGGAAAACACTCTCTGCGCCTGACTCTATGGATGCAGATCGCAGAAAGCTTTCTTCCTATATCACAAAAAAAGAAGGGGAAGATGTGATCCGGCTTCTGCCAGACCATCGTTGTCCTTTTCTAACCGATAATAAATTATGTTGTCTTGTACAAACCTACGGAGACAGCGTGTTGTCCAAAACCTGTACCTTATTTCCAAGGGAACTGCATACGTTCTCTACCCATAAAGAGGCTTCTCTTATGCCATGCTGCCCTGCAGTGATCGATCTGTGGCAGCAGGCTGATGCTATGGGATTTCCTTCTTATACCATGCTTTCCGAACAGATTCTGCCTCCATCTGCCGGTCAGATACAGGCAGCATTTTTGCTGCGGGATCATCTGATCCGGCTTTTTTCTGATGCCAGTCTGACACCGGAAGAAGCACTTCTGACTGCCTTCTATTTTCTGCAGGAGCTGCTGCGGGAAGAAAAATCCGGTAAAAAACTGACAACGGATTTGATTGCATCTTATTTCCAAAAAGAAAACCTGCAGCAACTGCTGCAGGCTATTCATGAAATGCCCTGTATCATTTCCGATCTGTTATACGAATGTAATGAACTTCTGCAGGATCTTTCCGTCAATTACCTGCAGGAAGGGTTGTATACTGCTTACCTTTCTCCACTGATGGAACAGGCAGAAAATTTAACACTGTTATTTCAGGAGCCGACCGATGCAGATGCCCGTATGGCATCCCTCTGGGAAGACTTCATGCGCAGCTTTTCTGTCTATCATCCACTCCTGAGAAACTATCTGGCAAACGACATCTATGCAGATCTTCTCATTGATGAAGACCTTTCCCTGTCACACATGCTGATGCGCCTTGAATGGACGACGCTCCAGTATACCGCGATCCGTCACAGTCTGTTCTTACAATATCAGGCACAGGATACATCTGTCCTTTCTTATGAGACAGTGCGTGAATCCCTTGTCATCCTGACCCGTATGACAGGCTATGAAGAAGAGGATATCATCAGCTATCTGGAAAGCAGCTTTGAAACACTCTTATGGGATTTTGGTTACCCCGCGCTTATTGTTGGTCAGTGATCCCTGACAGTTCAGGTGTCTCGGATAGTTCAGGCACCTCAGGCAGCTCACCCTGTGCCTCCGTATTGTCAGCGACACCTTCCGGATCGTAATCTCCGCCTTCCTCATCATCCCAGAGAGAATCATATTCCTTCTGCTTTTCTTTCATGGCAGCCATCATCATCTGTGCCTGCTTCGCCTTGCCATACAGATCCGAATCATACTCCATCAGCTTCTTTTCATCCGCATATGGCACCTTATCTCCCGCACACATCCTGGCTACTGTTGTCATGATCTTAGCCATGGTCGCTGCCATACCTGTTTCGGGATCTGCCAGTGCCTTTGCATTTTCCGCATTTGCCGCCAGACACCACTGTTCTGTCAGACCGTCCAGCACTTCCTGATTCTTATTGAATTCTTCCTGTGTCTTTTCAATCGAAAGCTGCAGCGTTGCAGCCTCATCCGACCATGTCTGGTCATTGGTTGCCTCAAATTTGGCTTTCGCAGCATCTCTCTGCTTTACCAGACTGCGTGTCTGATCAACAAGCTGCTGCCTGTATCTCTGATAAATAGGCATTGCATCCTTAAGCTTCATCTTTTCAACCTCCCTGTTGCTATTGTGATCAAGTTATATACTTCCCTGTATTTTGGACTTTTGATACTTACATCATATACATCGACATATTGATCTACAGATTTAACCATTTGCCCCAATATCTATCCTTGTCCTTTTGTAGCTGCGATACAAATTACCCTTTTTATTTCATGTGGCAGATAGTATACTATATATAAGGATTTTATTAGCCAGTACTAACCTTATGGAAGAAAGGATTTCTCATTTATGGAAAAGTTATTTAAGCTCAAAGAAAACGGAACCGATGTCCGTACCGAGGTTCTTGCCGGTATTACAACCTTTATGACAATGGCATATATTCTGGCGATCAACCCAAGCATGCTCTCCGCAGCAGGCATGGACGCTACAGCCGTTCTGATCGCGACCTGCTTATCTGCCTTCTTTGGCACCATGTGCATGGCACTGTTTGCGAACTATCCGTTTGCGCTTGCTCCGGGCATGGGGCTGAATGCTTACTTTGCTTACACAGTCTGCCTTGGCATGGGCTATGACTGGCGCGTTGCACTTTCTGCTGTTGCGGTGGAAGGTATTATTTTTATTGTTTTATCACTCACCAATGTCCGCGAAGCTATTTTCAATGCGATTCCAAGCGTGCTCAAGAAGGGCGTCAGCGCAGGTATCGGCCTATACATCGCTTTCATCGGTCTGCAGGGTGCTCATATCGTCGTCAACAGCGATTCGACTCTGATCACTTATGTCAGCTTCCGTTCCAAGTTCGGAACAGAAGGTATCTGTGCACTGCTTGCCCTGATTGGTCTTTTCCTGACCGCTATTTTATATGCCCGCAATGTAAAGGGATCTATCCTGATCGGTATTATCGCCACATGGGTTCTTGGTATGCTCTGTCAGGCAATCGGTATCTATCAGGTAACACCGGAGGAAGGCTTCTATTCCTTATATCCATCCCTTGCCATTACCGATTTCTCCAAGTTTTCCCTGACCTTCGGACAAGTATTTAAAGCTGATTTTTCAGGTGTCAGCATCAGTAATTTCATTGCCATTTTATTTGCTTTTCTTTTTGTTGATATGTTTGACACGATCGGTACTTTGGTCGGCGTTGCGACAAAGGCAGACATGCTTGACAAGGACGAAAAGCTGCCTCGCATCAAACAGGCTTTGTTTGCGGATGCGATCGCTACGTTAGTCGGTGCTATCTTCGGTACTTCCACAACAACCACCTATGTGGAAAGCTCCGCCGGTGTCGGTGCAGGCGCCAGAACCGGACTTGCCTCTGTTGTGACCGGACTGATGTTCCTGCTTGCCATCTTCTTTGCCCCGGTCTTCACAGCCATTCCGGGATTTGCCACCGCTCCGGCTCTGATCTTCGTCGGTTTCCTGATGGTAACCGCAGTAACAGACATCAGCTTTGATGATCTGACCGAAGCAGTTCCCGCTTACCTCTGCCTGCTTGCCATGCCCCTGATGTACAGCATTTCAGAAGGTATTGCGATCGGCGTGATTTCCTATGTCATCATCAATCTGTTTACAAAAAAAGCAAAAAAGATCACACCGCTGATGTATGTGCTTGCTGTGTTGTTTGTCGCGAAATATATTTTCCTGTAAGGGAAAAAAGAGCAGTTCAATTTGATCTGCTCTTTTTTCTTTATTCACCTTGTACACTCACAAAATCCGAATTATTTCTCCCGCAATATATAAAACAGACCAGCTCCTGAAACAAAAGCAAGAACTACAGACAGTATACAGAACGGAATATAAAAGCCATGCCCCGTATAGTCCAGTAAAACAGATGCCGAATCCTGCGCAAACCGAAAGAGCAAGAGCATACTGACAATGACTATCGCCCCTGTCAGCCACTCAGACTGGAAAGCTCCGCCTTTGGACAGGTTCTTTCTTTTTTCCAGACAGGCGCCGATCCCGAAAAACAATAAGCTAAGAATCAGCAGGACAAATAGCACAGGCAGCATATGAGAAGCAGGCGGGAACTCTCTTGTATCCAGTGCATACATAACACCATTCAGCATCAGATTATACTTCTGTTTAAAATCTTCTATAGCAGCTGTTGCCTTTCCAAAGTCTGCATAATGAAGCAGAAGCCATCCCAACCCCCACAGAAACATACATGCGCCGGGAGAGTTGGATACCGCTCTCATGCATAACAAAATGCTGTAAAGCAAAAGAGCAAACACAAAAGGAGCAAGCAGATAAGAAACGGATACTTTAGAGAAATCTTTTACACCTGCAAGTACATTACTGTCTGTTATAATCGTTCCACATTTATTCAGAAGTGTCTGATAAACAGTCAGAAGTCCTGCCAGATACACAATGGCACTGCCCACAAGAAGCACCGTTCCAAGCACAGCCTCATGCATAAATGCTCTTCTTCTGCTAATGGGTAAGGTTGCAGCAAATTCTACGCCATTTCGTTTTTCAAACAGCAGCCATTTGACAAATTGCATGACAAATAACAGAACAATAACTCTTTCTGCGGTTTCGCCCGGTCCGGCAATATATGATTCCTGAAACCAGTGCGCCATATCTACCAGCATCTCTTCTGTTCCCGACTTGTTTCCAATCAGTGCAGCCCTTGTATCTGCATCTTTTGCATTTTTTATTTGTGAATCATAGCCAGCTATAAGCTTCTGATAAGAAGACATGCTATCTGCAAGTGATCTGCAGTTTGCTGCAGTCGTTCTCAGCCCCAGCAGTATGAGCAGAGCCGATACAACGATCAGCAGAACGATCTCCCACCTGTCTCTGTATAATAGTTTCTTCATGCTAACCCCTCCTCTTTCTTCTGTTTCTGCAGTAATTCTACATTTTCATCCCATGTCAGAAATACTTCTTCAAAAGTGATCTTCTGTCTTGCCAACGCCTCCACACCAAGCTTTACAAGCTTCTCTTCATTTTCTGCCGCATTTCCCATTGTCTGGAACGTAACAACTCTGCCCATCTGTTGTATATCGAAAAGCGGAATCTCTTTTTTCAGCTTTTCCATATCCTCTCCTGCAAGCTCTCCCTGCCATTTCTGGACACCTTCGATCACATCATCCATATCACTGTGTATCTGTATTCTGCCCCGCTTCATAAAGGATACTTCATCACAGAGCATCTCCATTCCATTCAGATCATGGGAGGACAGCACCACACCAAGCTCTCTCTTTTCCGTTTCTTCGATCAGGATATCTTTCAGATATTTGCGGCTTCCGGCATCCAGTCCGTCTGTCGGCTCATCCATCAAAATATAATCCGGTCTCCTCGCAATCGCCAGCATAAATGAAAACCGCATTTTCTGTCCTTTTGACATCGCCCCGATCCCCTTTTTCAGATCTATATCGAATTTCTGGTTCAGCTTCATAAACTGATCCATCTGAAAATCCGGATAACACTTCTGATAAAACCTGAGCAGTCCCTTTGCAGTATATATAGAAAAGAACTCCTGCGAATCAGAGATAAAAGCAACACGCTCCAGCATTTTTTCATTATCATATACAGGTTTTCCATCATATGTAATACTGCCGCCTTCCGGTCTGTAAATACCTGCCATGCATTTCAAAAGTGTCGTCTTTCCCGCTCCGTTTTCTCCGACCAGACCGTGTATCCTGCCTCTCTCTCCCAGAAATGTGGCATCGGCTACAGCGGTTTTCTTTCCGTATTTTTTTGTTACATTTCTTGCTTCTAACATCTGTATCCTCCCCTGTCATACTTAAAATCATCATTTTTACCTTCTCTGTCAAACTGATCCGGTGTTAAATCTCTTCAAATGTCTCAGCCATAAGCTCCATGGCCTGCTCCTTTGTATAACCCATCATTTTCAGCTCCAGTGCTATACTTCTGAGTGACTGATGAAGCGCAGAAAGCTTCCTGTCATCTGCCTGAAGCTCCACCTTCCGGGCTATAAAGGTACCCTTTGCCCGGATTGTTTCGATCACGCCCTGTCTTTCCAGTTCCTGGTAAGCCTTTGCTACCGTAGACGGTGTAATGCCAAGCTGGGATGCCAGCTTTCTCACCGAGGGGATCGCATCTTCCGGCATCAGACTTCCCCGTGCCACCAGAAGCTTAAACTGCTCGATAATCTGTTCATAGAGAGGTTTACTGCTTCTCTCATCCAGTTGAATCATAGATTCTCCTTTCCTTTATATTGTCCCTGTATTAACTGTACTGCTTCGTGTAATACAGTTTAGCATATCCTGTTATTTTGTCAAGTAGCAGTTCAAACTATTCCCTTAAAACATCTTTTCCTTACTACCTGCTTTTTTCTTTGATCTCTGCTATACTATAGCTACCTGCCCCGTAAGTGCTTATAGAGTCCGTGGGTGGTACAGGCCTTACACAGACTTTTGTACTGCATTATAAAATACTTCTATCACAGGAAAACAGGAGGCGCGACATATGAAAGTTCTCATCGCCATAGATTCCTTCAAGGGAAGTCTTTCTTCCATGGAGGCTGCTGCTGCAATAAAAGAAGGCATTCTTCTTGCCTCAGAAAAAATCGATGTGAATATCCGTCCTTTAGCTGACGGCGGAGAAGGAACTGCCACTGCCCTGACTATGGGAATGCAGGGAAAAACAGAAGCCGTCACGGTCACAGGCCCTCTTGGCGATCCGGTAAGTGCCTCTTATGGCATTCTGCATAAAAAAACCGCCATTATAGAAATGGCTTCTGCCGCAGGCATTACATTAGTTCCATATAAAAAGAGAAACCCTCTCCATACAACAACCTTCGGCGTTGGTGAAATGATCGCAGACGCCCTGCAGAAGGGATGCCGGCATTTCATTATCGGAATAGGCGGAAGTGCCACAAATGACTGCGGTGTCGGAATGCTGCAGGCACTTGGCTTCCGTTTTCTGGACCAGTCCGGAAACACTGTCTCTTACGGCGCAGATGGTGTCAGAAATATAGTCAGCATAGATGCCTCTCTTGCAAATCCCCTTCTTGCAGACTGTGATTTCCGGATCGCATGTGATGTCACAAATCCCCTCTGTGGCGGAAATGGCTGCAGCTACATCTACGGTCCGCAAAAGGGTGCAGATCCTGCTATGATCTCTCAGATGGATGCATGGTTATCTGCTTTTGCCGATCTGACACAGAAAATCCATAACAAAAAAGCTGATAAAAACATGCCCGGTGCGGGCGCAGCAGGCGGTCTTGGTTTTGCATTTTCTGCCTATCTGGGCGGCAGACTGCAATCCGGTATTTCTATTGTCTTAGAAGAAACTCATATGGAGGCTGCCATACAGGATGCTGACCTTATCATCACCGGTGAAGGCCGCCTGGATAGTCAGACAGTTATGGGAAAGGCACCTGTCGGTATCGCCTCCCTTGCAAAAAAATACAATAAAAAAGTGATTGCCTTTTGTGGCTGTGCCGCTGATGATGCCATGCTTTGCAACACATATGGCATTGATGCGTATTTTCCTATTCTGCAAAAGCCTGTCAGCTTAGAAGAAGCAATGGATCCGGCTGTGGCCGGACAAAATCTAAAAAAAACAGCAGAGCAGGTCTTCCGTCTTCTGACCTGCTCTGCCTGACAGCTTTCCATAATTGAAAGCTGTATTTTTATTCAATCTCCAGCGTCCCGGCTGCACTGACTATAAATCCTACGTCAGCCGTGGACGCCCCTTTTTCAATCTCACTATTGTAATCCAGAGAATGGATCGTAAGTGTGCTTCCATCAGCCTGATATTCTCCATTCCAGCCATCAGACAGTGTTATCGTATCCGAAAACTGCAGGGAAATCTCCCATGATGATACATCTGCCTCCCCATTATTCGTTATTGTCAGTTGATACTGATAAAAGGTTCTGCCTTCGGATTCCCAGCTGCCTGTCAGTTTTGCATCCACCGACAGATTACCACTGTTTAACCTTTTTTCTGATACATCTGTACCAGTCTTTCCTTCTGTCTCATCTGCTTCTGTTCTCTCAGATACACCGGATCCATTATTTTGATTTTGTGTTTTATCCTTGCTGTCTACGACGGTCTGCGTACTTCCATCCTCTGTCTTTACTGTATGGAGCATATCCATGATCCATTTTCCGCTCTCGCTCAGATCTTCTCTGGTAAAATCGGAGGTTTTCCGGCAGGAAGAAGCGATCAATGCCGAAGTCTCCTCTTTATTACAGAAGCTCCATACCGCATAACTGATGCCGTGCTGGTCCATCGTATCGATCCAGCTCTGCGCCTGTCCAAGATCATTCCCACCGTTTCCACTTGCATCACACAGACCGTATTCGCTGACAAATACAGGCGTTCCGGCTTCTACCGCATTTACCATTTTACTGCGCAGATCTTCTTTGTGCGTTGCTGCATAGAAGTGAAGTGTATACATAATATTGTCATAGCCTGTGATCGGATCATTTTGCGGCTTTTCAATTTTCTGGCTCCAAGTTGGTGTGCCAACCAGTATTACCGCTTCCGGAGCATTTTCACGTATCACAGGGATCACCTCATTGGCATACGTCTTGATATCCTCCCAGCTGCAGCCGCTGTTTGGCTCATTACAGATCTCATACAGCACATGCTTTTCGCCTTTCAGCTTCTCTGTCATTTCTTTAAAAAATTGCAGGGCTTCCGCCTTATGGGTCAAAGGATTGCTGTCATGCAGAATATGCCAGTCCACGATCACATACATATCTGCCTGCTTTGCATATTCGACACCGTCTGTCACAAGTGCCTTCAGCTTTTCCTTTTCTCCGTCTGTACAATACCCACCGTTCTCATCCGTATACATGGCGATCCGGAACAGGTTCGCACCCCAGTCTTCGCTAAGCTGCGTCACCGCATCCTGATTTACAAAGTCGGGAAACCATGCAATACCGTGTGTGCTGATCCCCCGAAGCTGCACCGCCTGTCCTTTTTCATCTACAAGCTGTGTGCCTTTCACAGACAATGCCCCATTTTGAGACGGCCGCGCCAGAATATAATCGCCGTTTTTCATGCTTTTCTGCTCTGCCGCTGCATCCTTTTCATTTACTTCAGGCGCTACATCTGTACTGCTCTGTGTATCTGCATCATGCTCTGTACCTCTGTTTTCTGTCTCCTTATCTGCCTCAGCATTCTTCAGATCATCTGCGCCGTCTGCTGCCTGTTTACCCACAGTTTCATTCTCCTGCATCTGTACTGTTTCCTGCTCTACCGCCTGCTGCGCTTCCTTCTTTCCACACGCAGTAAGCCCCAGGCAACATATACATATGCCTGCTGCCACTACAGTTTTCTTAAATCCCTCATATAATTGTCTCATGCTAATCCTTCTCATCCGGCGCAAACAGACCTTCCCATCTCATCTACGATCTCTTCCTCCGGAAGATTTGTGTAAGTTCTTCACTGATGGGAGATTTCGAGTTTCTTTCCGCCTGCATTTTCGCCTTATGCCTTTCTTTGCTTTTCTATAGGCATCAAATTCGTGCCTTTTGCCCCTGACATCATTATATCATTTGAAAAAGAAACCTGCATCAGAATATTTTCTTTACCATAGATCTCGGAATCAATGCTGCAATCACCCCAAATACAGGGATACATACAAGCATCGGCCAGATCACATAATGGCTGGTAAACATGATCATACCACCGGCAATCGCATATACAACGTAGTAATTCAGTAGCTGCCCTACCGTCAGTACAAGTACAAATGCAAGTCCCATTCTCAGCATTCCTTCAAAGGAAAGCATGGAAGCGATCTGCTTTTTTGTCATACCGACAGACCATAAGATTTTCAGTTCCTGTTTCCGTTCATGGATCGAGGTGTAAGTCAGATTGATAAAATTCAAAATGCCGATCAGCGCCAGAATCGCACTCAACGCACCTCCTACGATCAGAAACATGTTTACCATATCTTTAAATTCCTGCAGATACATTTTTCTGGATTTAAAATCCAACTTTTGATTTGTCACATTACAATACTGTTCTACATATGCCTCATCTGCCTCAAGATACTCCTTCTCCACATTGATCATGAATTGCAAAGCGCCCTTCGCCTGTGGCACAACCTTCAGATATTCCGCAGCGGGTATTGTTATATAGATGTCCATTCCATGGCTGTGCATTGGTCCCATGACATATGGCACATCTCCGATTCCAATGACCTCATATTCCTTTGTGCTGCCATCCGGCAGCTGAACCGGTATTTTCTCTCCTACCTGATACAGCGCCAGATCCGCATCGTTGCCGTCACTATCCAACATAGAAGATACAATGGCATAATCGCCGGAGCAAAAAGTATTCCAGTCGACCTTATCCGTTTCCAGTTCCAGTGCATGGAAGATCAGCTCATCCACACCATACAAATGAGAGCTGATCTCTTTCCGGTCGTAAACACACGAATCCCACCACTCTTTTTCATCCGGGCTTTGCACATACCAGTCAGTATGTTCCTCATATATTTTTTTCATCCTTTCCCATGCATCGCCTTCCAGCTTCTGCTCCGATTCCTCCATATAGATTGCACCGGATTCTGTAACACCATCCATTGCTCTGAGTGCTTCCATATCCTGTGCAGATACTCCCTCCAGATTTTTGTCAATAGCACTGAGATTATATAACGTGGCATCTGCAATGGAAAAATCACTGCCCGCAAACATGGAAATATATTTATCTTCATCAAAGCAGGAAACGATCGATACTGTAACATTGATCATCAGAACGCTGAGTACCATGGATAATAGCACCGCTGTCGTTCTCTTCTTATTTCTTTTCAGATTTTCCCATGCCATGGAAAACGGCGTTACCCCCTTTGCCTTTTTATGCTTTGACAGCTTTTCTACCGGACAGTCACTGAACTTTACAGCCTCTACCGGAGATATTTTCCGAATGATCCTGCAGGGCTTTGCGCAACTGATCCTGACTGTAATCCACGCAAATACAGCACAGGCAAGAAACACAAATCCATTCGGATAAACCTTGCATGCATCTGTCAACATATTATTTGCAATCAGAGGCACTACAAAATATGATATCAGATAGCCCAGAAGCATGCCTACCGGGATCGCGATCACACTTAAAAACAATGCCTGCCTTAAAACCATTTTTTTCAACTGCCTGTTCGTCATTCCGATCGTTTTCAACAGACCATAATAATGAATATCGGACGTGATCGCGATCAGGAAAATGTTATAAATGATCAGATACCCCGCCAAAATGATCATGATCAATATAACTGCAACGATCAGAACGGTTGTTGCATCCAGCTCACTTGTCGTATATGCCCAGTTAATGCCATCCTTTATTTCATCGCCGAAACCGAGTCTTTCTTTAAGCGCCTCCATTTTTCCTGTAATATTGAAGGAAGAACTGAAATTAAAATCAGGATTGATGGAGCCTGCATAGGAATTTGCACTCAAATGTCTGTTATAATCCTCCCTATTCTTCCAGACAGGCGCAAAACTTTCCTGAAATTCTTTTGAAAAATAAATTTCATTTGTCATAGTCAACGCCGGTTTTTCCCAAATCCCGCAGACTTTAAAATCTCCTTCATAGGTATCAAATCCATTGGTCAGCTGCAGATGCAGGGTCTGTCCAAGCTCATGCGGAACGCCAAACGCATCCAGAACCGCGGTACAGGTTGCCACTTCCTCGTATTTTTGAGGCAGCGTTCCTGTCTCCGGATAAGAATAGCTCTGCTTTGCGCAAAGAGGCTCCGTGTATCTGACCTCCGTATAGTCTTCAGATAATTCTTCATTTATTACTTCACCAAGTATGATATTATAGGACAGATCGTAGATTTTTGTATCTGTTTTCAGCTTATCATACTCTTCCTGTGTCAGATACTTGAAACCTGCATGTGTATATGTACCGACCTGATAACAGGTTGCAGTTTCAAGCGATTTGATCATACTGCTTGCCACCGTAAACAAAGTGCTGAGCATGACCGTTGTCAAAATGATTGCTGCCAGCAGGATACTGTTTCTCTTTTTATTTGCCAGTATGCTCTTTTTACTGATATTCGCAATACATCTTCCGTTTTGCACCTTACGCATGGATCTGCCCCCCTCCCGCTAAAATGCGTCCATCCTCAATACGGATGATACGGTCAGCCATCTGCGCGATCTCCTCGTTATGTGTAATCATAACGATCGTCTGTTTAAATTTCCGCCCAGTTACCTTAAGCAAACCCAATACATCCTGACTTGTCTTGGAATCCAGATTTCCGGTCGGCTCATCTGCCAGGATAATAGACGGTTTTGTGGCAAGTGCTCTCGCGATCGCCACCCTCTGCTGCTGCCCGCCGGAGAGCTGATTCGGCAGACTGTTTTTCTTTTCGGTAAGACCCAGTACTTCAATTATCTGCTCTATAAATGCCTCATCCACTCTGCTGCCGTCTAACTGGATCGGCAGCACAATATTCTCATACACATTCAGCACCGGAACAAGATTATATGCCTGAAACACAAAACCGATCTTTCTTCTTCTGAAAATAGTCAGTTCTTCTTCTTTCAGGTCAAAGATCTTTTTCCCATCTACCAGCACAGTACCTGCTGTAGGGCGGTCAAGTCCTCCCAGCATATGCAGGAGTGTGGACTTTCCGCTTCCGGATGTACCGACGATTGCTACAAATTCACCCTGCTCTACCGACAGATCCACGCCATCCAATGCTTTCACACATACCATATTCTGGTCATAATATTTCCTCAGATTTTCTGTTCTTAAAATTTCCATTTTACTTTCCTTTCCATTGTAGTTTAGCAATTAACTATAACCTGCCATACAGGTTATTTGGTCGTACATTTGCTACGCAAATATACAGCAATTAAAAATGCTGCGTATTTTTACAATACCCAGCATATCGCATTGTTCTTTCCAGATTCTTTCTCAAATCTTACAATGTTGCAATATTTTGAACCACAATTCTTGCAAAATCTGCTTCGCAGATAAATTGATATCGCTATAATCTGCTTCGCGGGTTATTTAGCCGTACATTTGCTAAACAAATATATGACAAGAAATGCATGACATTATCTTGGAAAACATATATCAAATGTAGAACCCTTTAAGACTTCTGACTTGACCTTTATGTATCCTCCGTTATGTTCCACGATTTCACGCGCCAGATACAAGCCAACACCTATCCCTTCTTTGTCATGCACCGTTTTTCCTCTGTAAAACCGCCCAAACAATAACGGAATTTCTTCTTCCGCAATGCCCACACCCTGATCTGTGATCCGTATTCCCGAAAAGAATTCATAGGAAAACTCTTCCACAGAAATCACCGTGCCTGCATCTGAATACTTGATCGCATTGTCCAGAATGTTGTAAACTGCTTCCACTACCCACTTTTCGTCGATGTTTGCCTGATAGCTGCCACCCTCTTTTACATGGATCGTTATCTCCTTTGCGCAGGCTTTAGGGAGCGCCTGCTCCACTGCTTTTTGGATGATCACCTGATAAGCAGTTACCTTCTGCTCATATTGAAAGATCCCGGTCTCAAGCCGCGACATTTTCACAAGTGCACCAATCAGGCTTTCCAGCTTTTTCCCCTGCGCATATATTTCGCCGGCATATTCCTTTTCCATCTCTGTCTCCGCTGCCTCTGTCAATAGTTCCGCATACATCAGTATATTGGTAAGCGGTGTTTTTGTCTGGTGCGAAATATTGGTGATGAGCTCCTTTATGTTATTCTTTTCTTCACAAATCTTTTTTTCAGACATCGAAGCCGAGGTCAGATAACGCATCAGCTTTGTCTGCAATTTTGAAAGTTCACTTTCATCAAAGCAGTTTTCCTCAAAAGTGCCTGCGATCGCATCATCCAGCATCTGATTTAAAATTTCATATTCGTTTCTTCTATATTTCATGTTTTCACCTATGCTGCCATCACAAATATCTGCTATCCGGCAGATACGCCGCTATCCTTTAAAAACATATCCAATACCGTATATAGTATGGATCAGCCGCTCACCGGGGCTTTCTATTTTATCCCGCAGTCTTTTTACAGTGACAGATAATGCATTTTCATCTACATACTGCTGATTCTGCCATACATGGTCGATCAGCTTTTCCCGGGGAAGCGTGATCCCTTCATTTTCCGTGAAATATTTCAATAAACGGATCTCTGTCTTACTTAATTCGATTTCCACACCGTTTTTCTGAAACAGTAAATTGCCGAAATCCAGAACCAGACCATGCTTTTCATATCTGTTTGCATATTCTGCCTGTCTGGCACCTGCTCTTGCCAGCAGATTGTTCACACGAAGCCTTAGCGTCATGAGTGAAAATGGTTTTGTAACATAATCATCTGCTCCCAGCGTCAGTCCCATCACCTCGTCAAGTTCCGTATCGTTCGCCGTCAGTATCAGGACAGGCACGTTAGATATCTTTCTGACTTGTTTCAGGTAGTCAAATCCGTTACCGTCCGGCAGATTAATATCCAGGATCACAAGATCCGCCTGCTCTATATGCTGAATCTCACCTAGTGTAAAAAACTGACGACACTCATATGCTTCATTTCCAAGCGTCAGCTCAATTCCGTGATTCAGTGCCACGTCATCTTCTATGATGTAGATTATCTTTTTGTCTCGTGCCATTTTGCTCTCCTGCAAGTTGTCATTACATTTCTCTATCAATCCGTAAACTCCATTTCTTAAATGACCATCTTATTACAGATTTACATGATTTTGAATACTTACATCATAGCATATTTTCAAATGTTTTTAACTTCTTTTCTGTGCTTTCACTGAATATCTACCGAAACCGGCTCCTCTCCCGGCTTAACCAAAAGCAATAACGACTGTATCTCATCCACATCTACCACGCGATCATAGCCTGTGATATGGTATGCATGTGTCGCATCCGTATAACCGACATTTCCACCATCTGCCAGATATGGAATACGAGTTCCGTCCTTCAGGATAACCCCCTTCATTTCCGGAATGCCAATTTCATCTTCATTCGCTTCCATATCTGCAGAAACCGTATAATTGATTCGCATAGATATCGGTGATATTTCCGCATCTGTGACTGTAATGTCTGCTCCCGCCAATTCTTTGTTAATATCAAAATATTTTGCGGCGCTGATATCAGGCAGTTTCATTTCAAAATTCCATACGCCGTCTTTCTCATTCGTAAAATCTGTTTTGTATAATGTCCCCAGATTCTCAAACTCCACATTTACCGTTTTGCCTAACAGTGTATCTGTTTCATCAGCAACAAATGCCTTGATAATATATTCCAGATTTCCATTTTCATCCAGATAATGACTTATGACATCTCCGTCCTCTCCAAATTGAATGGCACTTCCATCCTCGTAAACCGGAGTTCCATTCTCATCCGATACGATCCCATCATAAATTGATCCTGCCATATTCAATGGGACATCTTCGGATTCCACATTAACGCTTTCAAATCCCGGTTCCTTGTCCTCACTCACCTGATATCCTGAGATGGTAAAAGACATGTAGGCAAAACGCTCGTCCACAATGACTGTATCAGGCGCGATCGTTACCCCATTATCTACAACCTTTAATGATTCATAATCAGCCTTTTCCGGATAAATTTCGGCAATGCTGTCATTTGTCAACTGCTGTTGCTGTGTATCACTTGCCTGTATATTGCCATTCATCCCCCTTCCCCAATAATGATGAATCGCAGCCACCACACTTGCACTGCTGACTGCCAGTATACATGCACCTGCGATGACCGCAGCCTGTGATTTCAACCATGTTCTCTTATTTTTCTTGCTCATTATGACACAATCCTCCTGTCTGATCCTTTCAAAGGCATGATCGGTCTTCTTTAATACGATTTCTGATAATTCAATTTCTTCCGGTAATATTTTTTCTTCCATCATATGAATTCTCCTCTCCGTAAAACTTTGCGAGCTGCTTTCTTCCTCTTGAAAGATATGTCTTTATCGTATTTTCCGGTAGATCTGTCAGCGCTGCAATTTCTTTTACTTTGTATCCTTGCCCGTAAAATAATTCGATTGGCAGGCGATACCTTTCATCCAATGCCCGAAACGCTTCCTTCAACTCAATGTTATACTCATCATATTTTGCGCTCTCTTCACATTGATCCAGCCCAATATAAACTCTTTTTTGTCTCAAAATAGTATAACAATGATTGATCAGTATTCTTGTAAGCCATGTCTTAAAGTATTGCGGCTTCTTCAAGGTATCTATCTTTTCCCAGCACGATAATATGGTATCCTGCATCGCATCTCCGGCATCTTCTTCACTTGCCAGAATGGCGATTGCAACGCGGTACATATCCTTCATCTGTAAGTCCATTAATTCGCAAAAAGCATCTTTATCACGCCTTTGTGCTCGTTTGACTAAAAATATGTTTTCTGTATTCATTTTTTCTCCTGCGCGCATATCTGTAATCTTAAAATAAAGCGTCCTTTATTTCATTTTACATACATTAGACGGTGATTGGGGGGATTTGGTTTCAAGAATATGAAAAAAGTGACAATTTACACTGCTTCGCTTCATCTCAGTCGCGGACTTCGCCCAATAAATAAGCAAAAATAAACCCAGAAACAAGCAAGCTTGTTCCTGGGCTATATTTTTACTTATTTACTTGGCTCAATGCCGTCGCATAAATTACTCGATGATTGTAGCAACACGTCCTGAACCTACAGTACGTCCACCTTCACGGTCTGATGTAGTCGTATTTAGAAACTTATATGTTACGTTTTTGCCGTTTTACGACTCATTTTATGGGTATTTTACCTATTATTTTTACTTTTTCCGGAGGAAATGTTGCAGATTCGCATCACGGCTCGTGAGAACTTAGGTGGCGAACCGACAACGCAGTAGCACTTGATATATGGTGTAATACAGATTTTTCAAAGATAATCTTCAAAAACCAAACTATAACCTATATAACGACTTGCATATGACTTGCCTATAACTTGCACATCAGCTTGCATGTTCACATGCAAGCTACTAGTTCGATACTAACAGCCACATATTTCAAGTAAAGATATACACAAAACTCCCTTGCGCGTATCTTTAGTCAACTGTTAGCCCAACAATTTTTTCTTGAATCTTTCTAAAAAATAAGTGTATTTCTTCCTGTTCTTTTGTATTCTCTCCACGCCTCTTCCTTTACCAATTTATAGACTTCACTTGCATCAAGCTCTGCGTCCATTTCTTCCATAACCGTTGTAAAGGAATATTCTTTTCCACTTAATAATTGTATCACCTCAACAAGCATTTCGCGTCTACAGTTTATCAGTAGCTTTCGTATTATTGCAATATCTGATGACTCGCAAAATGCTTTCCATTTCTCCGGATGATATCGAACAAGCATGCTAAATGCATAGTAACATATATATAAGTTTACAATTTTACTTATCTTTACAATCCTTCCATTAACAGAAATTGCATTTGTGCAATATATATTTCCATAAATATCATTATATAACACTCGTTTCCCTTTTTCGTCTGAGTAGTTTGCATCAATCCAAATGTACCCTGCACTATCTTCAAACACTAAATGAAAGCTATTCTGTCCCAGCAAAGAAAAATCTCTATTTGCTATTTTTTGAACATTTTCTTCCTGTAAAATCATCTCGTATTCTGATATACAATGTTTCTTCTTTCTCAAAAGAAATACATTTGGTTCTTCAAAATACCTTAAAAAATAAGTTTCTCGTAGTTCTGGAATAATAGAAAATATATCTCTTATTACAAACGAATCACCTGCACAAAGGTCATCCCCTGTCACAGCAATTAAGTTACGAAACGTTCCATTTCTTGTCATTTTACATGTAATATTACCTATTTCGTTTGCATTCTGCGAAACTGTATTATCAAAATCAATTCCATGTGAACCCGCTAACGAAAGATTGGGGTAATTCACAAGATAAATAGCTTTAGCATAATTTTGAATTGCGTAAAAAAGTGTCAAAGGAGCCGTCAAAACATTATCATCCGTTCCTTCAAAAAAACTATTTGCTTGGTCTATATGTGATTTGATTTTTTTCGCTACTGACGATTGCTTCGCCGACGATAAATTGGGATAGTTCTGAAGGATTCTTTTCTTTACATACCCAATATCAGTATACATCGAAATCAAATTTTCACACTCTTGTTCAATATTATTTGTGATGAAAATACTCATAGGAACCCTTCTCTCTTATACATTCACTTTCTTATACATCTTACCCTTCGTACTGCCCATACTTTCAATCAATCCCTGCTCTAGCATATCCTTAAGCAGTACTTTAATTCTTGATTCCTTAACTCCAACAACAGTTTCAAATTCCGAAGCCTTATACCACTTATCCGGCTGCATAGCATTCAAAATAGCATCATATTTTTCCTGCGTTTTTTTCGTCACTTTTTTTTCGCCACTTTTTTCCGCCACTTTTTTTTCGCCACTTTTTTTCGTCACCTTTTTCTTAAAAGGAAGCGACAGTACTGTTCTGTCCGGATCAAATCTCTCCTCAATTACCGGTTCTTCCCAACCTTCATCTGCCCAAACATTAAAGATATTCGGCACACCGCTTCCGGCACGCTCACCGATATTGATAAGATTAAACATCTTCATAAGTGCCTTGTTTCGCGGATCAGATTCACCGCCAAGACGCATTTGCTTTTTACCCGTTCTGATATAACCGGGATTTGCCAAAACCAGCTTGTCCGGCTCTTTTCGGATAACAATGCCTCGCAAACCGTGATAGTCTGCATTAATCAGACAATTTGCCAATGCTTCACGAATTGCCTTGTGTACCGGTGTATCGTCAACACGCTCGCCACCGGACATTTTGAATGGTACCTTAACATCTTTAATAATTTTGTTATAAACCCTAAAATAGAAGTCGCACACATTTCCGGACCATTCACCGGAACTGGACTGTAATCTGTCACTCCAACGGGTGGTAGGGTCTAACTCTTCTCTATAATCCAAGAAATACTCAGGGAAATGACGCAAAATGTTATACTCATCCCCAAACATCAGCATACCTGCTGCCGTAGGATGCAATTTTCCGTCTTCCTCTGAAATAGCAGCTGCACCAATGCTTCTTAAATACTCGTGGTCGCTCAGACGCTCAAAGGGATGTCCTTCTTTTAAAGAACGATGACTGTTACGATATCCATGAATGGTATCATAATTCAAATCTTCCATCGGAACCTTATCAAGCACTTCCATATCCATAGTGCGCTCGGTCTGATCACGGAGCATGGTCTTTACCTGCAATCTGGTACAATGATAATCGCCCTCATAATTACGGCGGAAAGTTCCATTAAAAATATCATTGTTGATGTACACCGGCTTCTGCTCACGCTTCGCCATAGGTACATAAATAACCATAATGACATCTTTATTGGCACCAACTTCATAGGTCTGCACATCATCTTCTGACAGAAGATTTATACTTACCTTCTTGGGATTGTTCATATTATCCCAAAATTCCTTGCGAAGCTTAGATGCATTCTGGAGACCGGTAGTTCTCCAACTACCATCTTTGTTCTCTTTAACACCAAGAATAATAACTCCACCATAGCAATTTGCAAAGGAAGAATAGGTGTCCCACAAAGAAACCGGCAAACCACCTTCTGCTTTTTTCACTTCTCTTCTGTTGTCTTCTCTGTATTCATCAAATTGTGAAAGGTCAAAAGTTTTTTCCAAAATGCTCATCTCTCTTTCTATCTTGAGGCTCAAGTTAACACTTAATAATGTTATATTCTTTAAGACACATAGCTTCAATCTGCATTTTCAAATTATCCCGAATGCCTTCATCTGAAACTTCAGTAAAAGGAATTACACTTATTCCCGGAACCATTTTTATAGCAGTTTCTATATCCTTATACTTCATATTATTTTCAATAACTTTATTCTCTGCACCATTTCTATCAAAAGGAATCTCATTATATTTAGTTATCGTAGATAATATATCTTTTTCCAATTCGGATAATACATATTTTTGATTTAAATATTCTAAAACAATTTGAATCACTACATTACTTGACATATATTTTCTTACTCCTTTATTTTACAACTATGTCTCTATCCTTACCAGTTTTTACATTTGCGATTCCATAACAATACCTTGTAACTATAACAATAAATTGAATACTTCCCAAAATTGAACCTACTATGACTTTACTACTATTACGGTTCTTCCAAGCCCTGTTAATCCACAAAGTTCTCATCTGTTTCAACAGCTACAAGATTCAGGATTTTGATTTTCCCCATACAATTTAATGTCAACTTAATAACTCAAACGCTACATATCATTTTTATTTTTCATAAATTCATTCAACAATTCCTTATATTTATCTCCCTCATTACCGAATATAATTTCATTAATAATTGATAGAATTAAGGCCTGTCCGCCACAAACGCCATTCCTATCATAATCTTCCGGTATATCGTCCGCTGATGTTGGTATTTCAATTTCGTTTATCCACCACTTATCAAGTTTATTATATATTCGCATCATATCCCCAAATAGCTGTACAACTTCTTCACCAAAACCCTCATTTAGATTTTTAAGTAATTTGTGAGTGATATCATTTCTCTTTTTACGGATTATTTGATATCTATCATAATCTTCCTGCGTAATAGCTTCTGCATCCATAAACCACTTTAACGATGCGTTCTCAAGATTCTTATCCAGTGCCCTTACTTTCTCTTTATAGGCATTGGACTCTTCACACACAATCCTGTCACCATCCATATAAAAATGTTCTGAATAAAAATCCCTGACTTGTTCAATTACAAACTCTTTCAAGCATTCATAATTCATAACAAAAACGGCAGCAAAATTAATATTCGTCTTTAAAATATTTTCATCCAAAATATTCTTCCAATTATCCACAAATATTCTCCTCTTAAATATTTCATATCTCCCCGACCACATAATCAGAAATATCAATTTCCCGTAATACCGGTTTTGAAATGAACATTGTCATTTTACCATCCGGATTTTGGAATATAACAATATTCTCAAATCATTTATACTATTTCAATTATAGAATTTCAGAATTGTTGCTTGCAAAGATTCTATTATCCCGGCATAGACAAATAGCAATATGATTGTGGAGCGTAAGATACACCTATATCCTCCAACGACAACGGTTCATCATATAAAACCACATTTTTAGCCGATAAGCAATGGTTTTTTTCTTTCCTCTATAATATTTTCTAAAAAAGGAATATATAATGCCAGAATGTTGTTTAGTCTGACGCCATACATTTAAAACATCATCTTCGATGATATATTCAATTTCAGCCTCTGCTACAACTTGTTTTTATTTTATATATTTAATATTAACATGGTAATTTTAAATTGTACACAAGTCTTAATAGTACAAAAAGAATCAATTTACACCGCTCCGCTTCATTTTAGGCGCGAACTTCTCCCAATAAATAAACCCAGAAACAAGCAAGCTCGTTCCTGGGCTATATTTTTACTTATTTATTTGGCTCATTGCCATCGCGTAAATTACTCAATGATAGTAGCAACACGGCCTGAACCTACAGTACGTCCACCTTCACGATACTTTAATCCCGTTTTATCTCATATTTTTTATTGTTTTCTCTCCAAAATATAGTGAAAAACGGCTGATTTGCACCATGTATTTTTATTTGCCTGATTTCTTGGCACCGTTTTGGCACCGGACACCCTGGTCGAAAAAATTCTCTTCCACGACTAACAGATGCTACTCTACTAACTTTATATTGTGCCTGCAGTTTTTAACTGTTATAATGGAAACATGATACTTGTTTATTAATCCAATTCGATCGAATCCGATATATAATAGTGAAACTTATTTTTTCTGCAATACTGTTTAATTTGTCTGATCAGTTTTTTATCTTTCGTGTATTCTAAAAGATAGACTTCCATTCCATCTTTTTTGCATTTTTGAACATAATCGGAAAAGTATTTGCGCACATCTTCTGGCTGTTTTCCAAACGTACCCGTTTCAAACTGAATACTGCTCCACACAGATTCCTGATTGACAGCAGTCATGATATTCTTCGCCGATCCGTATGTTTTTCTGTACTTTGTCACAAAAACATCTCCGCCATTGATCATGACACCTTTTCCAAGACGTTTGATATTTTTCAGTATTTTGGCCAGTCCTTTAAAATTTTTCTTTGTCTTTGCATAATCGTAGACATCGCAGTTGTCAATAAAGAAACCATCCACCCCTTTTTTCAGCAGCTTCTTCGACAGTTTTCCCATAAACTTCTGCCAGTCCTTATTCGAAACATCTACCCACTTTTCTTCTTCCCAGTTCTCATAATTTCCGATTGTAAGATATTCATATTTCTTATAATAATAGCGAAAATTCTCGATGGAACCGACATTTAAGTAGGTATATACTTTTACGCCTTTTTTGTGCAGGGTACGGATATCTTTTGCAGAAAAATACTGTGCATCAATGACCACCAGTCTATATCCGTATAACTTTTTTATCTGAGACGAATCAATGCTTAAAAATACGCCATATTCTTTTTTCTCTTTTTGGTTCTTTGCGTCTACCGCACATGGTCCTGCCAGTATGCCAAGTAAAATAACTATAACCATTATCAACAATATTTTTGTCCATTTCTTCATCGTTTTCTCCTAAAAATTCAAATTTCACTTCCTATTGTACCACGCACATCTCTTACATCCCACTTATATTTATGTAAAGATTTTGAAAAAGGCGGACTGCTAATCTATAGCAATCCGCCCGAAAAATTACCACACTTCTAAACTATCTTCTGCATCAATCCAAGCTTGCATTTCTCCATCTAACACTAAGCGTGCATACTCCATAGGTTCATCAACCGCAAGAGCATTTAATGCGCACTGTGAATTTGGTGTGATCTTCAATCCGTCCTCCGCCTTACTACAATCTATGCGAAGAAGCATATTATCAAAAGTGGTTATATCTATACTATTGCAGTACTGGTTATATGTAGCATATATAAGTTTCATAGCTTTTCGTCCTTTCGTTTTTATTACAGATAAGCCGGTTGTATTGATAAATTGTTGTGTGTCCTAGAATTATCCTTTAGAACATGATACACATGTGGCTTGGGATTTAGTTATGATGATGCAAATGTATGTGACAAAATTGCAGATATTGAAATTCCGGTTTTGGTAATAAACAGTGAAGCAGATACATTAACCCCACAGTTTATGGGACAAGAAATATATGATTCAATACAAAATGAAGAAATTAAAATGATTTGGACGGTAACTGATAGTGAACATACAGAAATGTGGTTAGACTACAACCAAGAATATCGAGAAAAGGTTCAAGAATTATTGAATTCCTCGGAAGCCACTAAGCGCGCCTTCATTCCGCTTCGCTTCATGTCGGTCACGGCATTCGCTAAATGCCTATAAATACAAATAAAAACAGCCCCTTACGTGCAAGCACGAGGGGCTGAATTATTTGTATTTATGCGCTTAGCTCAAAGCTAACGAGCAGATTACTCGATGATTGTAGCAACACGGCCTGATCCAACAGTACGTCCACCTTCACGAATAGCGAATGTAAGACCCTGCTCCATAGCGATTGGATGGATCAGTTCGATTGTCATTTCTACATTATCGCCAGGCATACACATTTCTGTACCTTCTGGTAATTCACAAACACCTGTGATATCAGTTGTTCTGAAGTAGAACTGAGGTCTGTAGTTGTTGAAGAAAGGAGTATGACGTCCACCTTCATCTTTTGTTAAAACGTAAACCTGAGCTGTGAACTTTCTGTGGCATGTTACACTACCTGGTTTAGCAAGAACCTGTCCTCTTTCGATATCTGTTCTCTGGATACCACGAAGAAGTGCACCGATGTTATCACCAGCCTGAGCTTCGTCTAACAGCTTACGGAACATTTCGATACCTGTTACAACAGTCTTCTGTGTTTCTTCCTTAACACCAACGATTTCAACTTCGTCAGACATATGAAGAACACCACGCTCTACTCTACCGGTAGCAACTGTACCACGACCTGTGATAGAGAATACATCTTCGATAGGCATCAGGAATGGCTTATCTGTATCACGCTGAGGATCTGGAATATAAGAATCAATTGTATCCATAAGTTCCATGATCTTGTCGCCCCACTCGCTCATCGGATCTTCCAGAGCTTTCAGAGCAGAACCTTTGATGATTGGGCAGCCTGTGAAATCATATTCCTCTAACTGCTCTGTGATTTCCATTTCTACTAATTCAAGTAATTCTGGATCATCAACCATATCACACTTGTTCATGAATACTACGATGTAAGGTACACCTACCTGACGAGACAGAAGGATGTGCTCCTTTGTCTGAGCCATAACACCATCAGTAGCAGCTACAACGAGGATAGCACCATCCATCTGAGCAGCACCTGTGATCATGTTCTTTACATAGTCAGCATGGCCTGGGCAGTCAACGTGTGCGTAATGTCTCTTTGCTGTCTGGTATTCAACGTGAGCTGTAGAAATTGTGATACCACGTTCTCTTTCTTCTGGAGCCTTATCGATATTTTCGAAATCAACTTTTTCGTTACCTGGTACTCTTTCAGCTAATACTCTTGTGATAGCTGCTGTTAAAGTTGTTTTACCATGGTCAACGTGACCGATAGTACCAATGTTACAATGTGGTTTGGTTCTGTCAAATTTAGCTTTTGCCATTTTGAAACTCTCCTTTAATTTTCTTATTATTGTTTGTTTGTGTCTATTAACTCGGCTATCTTTGATTATAGTAAAGATAGCCGATAATTTCAAGCATTTTTAGCCGCAGGGGTCAATTATTTTGCCTTTGCTGCTAAAACCTTTTCCTGTACGGACTTCGGTACCGGCTCATATTTCTCGAAGAACATTGAGTAGTTACCACGTCCCTGTGTCTTAGAACGCAGGTCTGTAGAATAACCGAACATTTCAGCAAGCGGAACATAACCCTTAACCATCTTGCCACCACCGATATCTTCCATACCTTCGATACGTCCACGACGTGAGTTGATATCACCGATTACATCACCCATGTATTCTTCAGGCATTGTAACTTCTACCTTCATGATAGGCTCAAGTAATACAGGTGCAGCCTTCTGCATAGCTTCCTTGAATGCCATAGATCCGGCAATATGGAATGCCATTTCTGAGGAATCGACTTCATGGTAAGAACCATCGTATACATTTGCATGTACACCAAGTACAGGGAATCCTCCAAGGATACCAGCCTTTGCAGCTTCTTCGATACCTTCTCCGACTGCTGGGATGTATTCCTTCGGAATCGCACCACCGACAACGGTAGACTCGAACTTAAATGTTTCTTCGCCGTTCGGATCCATTGGCTCGAATTTAACTTTACAGTGTCCGTACTGTCCACGACCACCGGACTGCTTAGCATATTTGTATTCCTGATCAACAGGCTTTGTAAATGTCTCTTTGTAAGCAACCTGAGGAGCACCTACGTTAGCCTCTACCTTGAATTCACGAAGCAGACGGTCAACGATGATCTCCAGATGAAGCTCACCCATACCGGCGATGATTGTCTGACCGGTTTCCTGATCTGTATGCGCACGGAATGTCGGATCTTCTTCCGCAAGTTTTGCTAAAGCTTCACCTAATTTACCCTGACCTGCTTTTGTCTTAGGCTCGATAGCAAGCTCGATAACAGGTTCCGGGAATTCCATAGACTCAAGGATAACAGGATGCTGCTCGTCACAGATTGTATCACCTGTTGTCGTGAACTTAAATCCAACTGCTGCTGCGATATCACCGGAGTAAACTTTGTCAAGCTCTGCTCTCTTGTTTGCATGCATCTGCAGGATACGTCCAACACGTTCCTTTTTATCTTTTGTCGCGTTCAGTACATAAGATCCAGCATTCATTGTACCGGAATATACACGGAAGAATGCAAGCTTACCAACGAATGGGTCAGCCATGATCTTGAATGCAAGAGCTGAGAAAGGTTCTTCATCAGAAGAATGTCTTACGATCTCATTACCCTCTAAGTCAACACCCTTGATAGGTGGGATATCTGTAGGTGCAGGCATATACTCCAGAATAGCATCCAGAAGCTTCTGTACACCTTTGTTACGATATGCGGAACCACAGCAAACCGGAATAGCTGTACATTCACATGTAGCTTTACGAAGAACTTTCTTTAAATCTTCAACAGCCGGTTCTTCACCTTCCAGATACTGCATCATCAGATCATCATCCAGCTCGCAGATCTTTTCGATCAGTTCGCTACGATATAATTCTGCATCATCCTTCATATCGTCCGGGATATCAGTGATGGAAATATCATCACCCTTATCGTCATTGTAAATATATGCTTTCATCTCGAACAGATCGATAATTCCCTTGAAATCATCTTCTTTACCGATTGGTAACTGAAGAACGATCGCATTCTTACCTAATCTTGTTCTGATCTGCTCTACTGCACCGTAGAAGTTTGCACCCAGGATGTCCATTTTGTTAATGAAAGCCATTCTAGGTACGTTGTATGTGTCAGCCTGACGCCATACATTTTCTGACTGAGGCTCTACACCACCCTTTGCACAGAATACGCCGACAGCGCCATCCAGTACACGAAGGGAACGCTCAACCTCAACTGTAAAGTCAACGTGTCCAGGAGTATCAATGATATTGATACGATGCTCTAAAGCACCCGGTTTCGGCTTACAGTTTTCCTCTAATGTCCAGTGACATGTAGTAGCGGCTGATGTGATTGTAATACCTCTTTCCTGCTCCTGTTCCATCCAGTCCATGGTAGCAGTACCTTCATGGGTATCACCAATCTTGTAGTTAACACCAGTATAATAAAGGATACGCTCTGTTAATGTTGTTTTACCAGCATCGATATGAGCCATAATACCTATATTTCTGGTTCTCTCTAATGGATATTCTCTTCCAGCCAAGGTATTTCCTCCTTTTAGAATCTGTAGTGAGCAAATGCTTTATTAGCCTCTGCCATTTTATGCATGTCTTCTTTTCTCTTAACAGCTGCGCCAGTGTTGTTAGCAGCATCTAAGATCTCGTTAGCCAGTCTGTCTTCCATAGTCTTCTCTGATCTCTTACGTGAGAACATTGTAAGCCAACGGAGACCTAAAGCCTGACGTCTGTCAGGACGTACTTCGATAGGTACCTGATAAGTAGCACCACCAATACGTCTTGCTTTTACTTCCAGAGAAGGCATGATGTTGTTCATAGCCTCTTCGAAAGTTTCAAGAGCCGGTTTACCGGATTTCTCTTCTACTTTAGCAAATGCTCCGTAAACAATCTTCTGTGCTACACCTTTCTTACCGTCTAACATGATGTTATTGATAAGCTTTGTAACCACTTTGCTGTTGTACATAGGATCTGCTAATACGTCTCTTTTCTGAATATGTCCTTTACGTGGCACGGTTCTTCCCTCCTTAATTATTATTAACTAAATCATAGGTACTCACATATAACCACTAATGTGTACGTGCGGTATTGTCTATGCACACAATGTGTGATAATCGAATCCCAACACTAAATTAGTCTGTAACCTGTGGTACATTTGAAACCAAGCCGGATTATTTAGCCTGTTTTGGTCTCTTAGCGCCGTATTTGGAACGGGCCTGCTTTCTGTTAGCAACTCCTGCTGTATCCAAAGTACCTCTGATTACGTGATAACGTGTACCAGGAAGGTCCTTTACTCTACCACCTCTTACTAAAACAACGCTATGCTCCTGTAAGTTGTGGCCTTCACCCGGAATATAAGATGTAACTTCGATTCCGTTTGAAAGACGAACTCTGGCGATCTTTCTAAGAGCTGAGTTAGGTTTCTTAGGAGTAGCAGTCTTAACAGCTGTACAAACACCACGCTTCTGTGGTGAAGAAACATCAGTAGCTTTCTTGTGAAGGGAGTTGTATCCTTTCTGAAGAGCAGGTGCTGTTGATTTCTTTACAGATGTCTGACGTCCTTTTCTTACTAACTGGTTAAATGTTGGCATTCTTTTTCACCTCATTTCTTGTAGTTTGATTTTCTATGCGCACAAAAATAGATGCAATTTCATGCACACTCGTTTAGTATAGGTTCTCATTTTCCCTTTGTCAAGTAGTATTCCCACTTTTTTCTTTCTTATCGGGCAAAAAATGTGCGACAGCACATTCTCGCGCCAGGCGCGGTCGCCTGCGACATATTTCTTATCCGCGCGAGTGCGCATCTATGCAAGCTCGCTTGCTTTTGCTGTATAGGAGATTTCAAAGGAATTTCCTATGCAGTAAGAAACAGGGCTTTCCGGTCATTTTCCGGAAAGCCCTGTCAAATTCTGCTTTATTCTGTTACATTTTCTGTTGTTTCTTCTGTTTTGGCAGCTTCTGTATCTTCTACCTGCTCTGCAACATCTTCCGCAACATCATCGAAACTTACTTCATCATCAAAGGAAATCTCGTCCTCCGGATCCTTATCTGTACTTAAGACTACATTTCTGTATCTCTTCATACCGGTTCCTGCCGGGATCAGCTTACCGATGATTACGTTTTCTTTCAGACCGATCAGCGGATCAACCTTACCCTTGATAGCTGCTTCTGTCAGAACCTTTGTTGTTTCCTGGAAGGAAGCGGCTGACAGGAAGGAGTTTGTAGCGAGGGCTGCCTTTGTGATACCAAGCATTACCTGATTGCCTTCTGCCGGCTGTTTACCCTGTGCGATCAGTTCTTCATTCATATCTTCGAAGTCAAGTACATCAACTAAGATACCCGGTAAGAAATCGGAATCTCCGTTGTTCTCGATGCGGATTTTCTTCAGCATCTGACGTACGATCACTTCGATATGCTTATCTGCGATATCAACACCCTGCAGACGGTATACACGCTGTACTTCACGGATCATGTAATCCTGTACTGCACGGATACCCTTTATCTTTAACAGATCATGCGGGTTAACACTACCTTCTGTCAGTTCATCACCGGCTTCGAGTTTTGTACCGTCTAAGATCTTGATACGTGATCCGTAAGGGATCAGATATGTCTTGCTTTCGCCTGTTTCTTCATTTGTAACAATGATCTCACGTTTCTTCTTTGTATCCTTGATCGTAGCAATTCCGCCGAACTCAGCAATGATCGCAAGTCCCTTTGGCTTTCTCGCTTCAAAAAGCTCTTCGACACGAGGAAGACCCTGTGTGATATCATCACCGGCTACACCACCTGTATGGAAGGTACGCATTGTAAGCTGTGTACCAGGTTCACCGATTGACTGGGCGGCGATAATACCTACTGCTTCACCGACCTGTACGGCTTCACCTGTTGCCATGTTGGCACCGTAACACTTAGAGCAGATACCGTTGTGGCAGCGGCAGCCAAGGATCGTACGGATCTTGACCTGCTCGATCGGATTACCATCTTTATCTACACCGACGCTCATGATCTTGCTTGCTCTGCTTGGTGTGATCATATGGTTTGCCTTTACGATCAGATTACCGTCTTTATCTTTGATATCTTCGCAGGAGAAACGTCCTGTAATACGGTCTTTCAGACCTTCGATCGTTTCTTTTCCATCCATGAATGCTTTTACATACATACCTGGGATTTCGCTGCGGTTTTCACTACAATCTGTTTCACGGATGATCAGTTCCTGTGAAACGTCAACCATACGTCTTGTCAGGTATCCGGAATCGGCTGTACGAAGCGCTGTATCGGACAGACCCTTACGGGCACCATGCGCTGACATGAAGTATTCCAGTACGTCAAGACCTTCACGGAAGTTTGACTTGATAGGCAATTCGATCGTTCGACCGGTTGTATCTGCCATCAGTCCACGCATACCTGCAAGCTGTTTGATCTGCTGGTTGGAACCACGGGCACCTGAGTCAGCCATCATGAAGATGTTATTGTACTGATCCAGACCCTTCAGAAGAACATCTGTCAGTTCCTTATCTGTCTCGTTCCATGTTTCAACAACAGCTCTGTATCTTTCTTCTTCTGTAATAAGACCACGGTTGAAGTTCTTTGTGATCAGGTCAACTGTCTTCTGGGCTGCTTCCAGCATTTCCGGTTTCTTAGCAGGCACTGTCATATCGGAAATGGATACAGTCATAGCTGCTCTTGTGGAGTACTTGTAACCCATTGCCTTAATATCATCCAGCACTTCTGCTGTCTTTGTTGCACCGTGTGTATTGATAACTTTTTCCAGAATCTGCTTCAGACCCTTTTTGCCGACATGGAAATCGATCTCAAGTGCCAACGCGTTATCCGGATTGCTTCTGTCTACAAATCCAAGATCCTGCGGGATGATCTCATTTAAGAGGAACCTTCCCATTGTGGACTCTACATTGCCTGTCACTGTGCTTCCGTCAGGCATCTGCTTGTGCACACGGACCTTGATACGGCTGTGCAGTGTGATGATCTGGTTTTCATATGCCAGAATTGCTTCATTCACACTCTTGAAGAATTTGCCTTCTCCCTTTGCACCCGGTCTTTCCTGTGTCAGGTAGTAAATACCAAGTACCATATCCTGTGAAGGAACGGCTACAGGGCCACCATCGGATGGCTTTAACAGGTTGTTTGGTGATAACAGGAGGAATCGGCATTCTGCCTGTGCTTCCACGGAAAGCGGAAGATGGACAGCCATCTGGTCACCGTCGAAATCGGCGTTGTATGCGGTACATACAAGTGGATGCAGCTTAATAGCCTTACCTTCTACCAGAATTGGCTCAAATGCCTGAATACCAAGTCTGTGCAGTGTAGGAGCACGGTTTAACATAACCGGATGCTCTTTAATGACTTCTTCGAGCACATCCCAAACCTGTGTATCTAACTTTTCAACTAATTTCTTTGCATTTTTGATATTCTGTGAAATGCCTCTTGAAACAAGCTCTTTCATAACAAAAGGCTTAAACAATTCAATCGCCATTTCTTTTGGCAGACCACACTGATAAATCTTCAGCTCCGGTCCTACAACGATAACGGAACGTCCTGAGTAGTCAACACGCTTACCTAACAGGTTCTGACGGAAACGACCGCCCTTACCTTTCAGCATATCGGACAAAGATTTCAGTGCTCTGTTACCAGGGCCTGTTACCGGACGACCTCTACGGCCGTTATCGATCAGAGCGTCTACAGCTTCCTGCAGCATTCTCTTTTCATTTCGAACGATAATATCCGGTGCGCCGAGCTCGATCAGTCTCTTCAGACGGTTGTTTCTGTTGATGATACGACGATACAGATCGTTCAGATCTGATGTCGCAAAACGTCCACCATCGAGCTGTACCATTGGTCTTAAATCCGGTGGGATAACCGGGATTGCATCCATGATCATCCATTCCGGTCTGTTGCCTGATTCACGGAAAGCTTCTACAACTTCCAGTCTCTTGATGATTCTGGCACGTTTCTGTCCGTTGGCATCCTTCAGCTCTGTTTTCAGCTCTACGGAATCCTTTTCCAGATCGATCGCTTCCAGAAGCTCTTTGACTGCCTCAGCACCCATGCCTGCACGGAATGCATTTGCACCGTATTTATCTTTGGCATCCTGACATTCCTTTTCTGACAGGATCTGTTTGTATTCCAGATCTGTCTGACCTGCATCCAGTACGATATAAGATGCAAAATATAATACCTTTTCCAGTACACGAGGAGAAAGGTCTAATAAAAGACCCATTCTGCTCGGGATTCCCTTGAAATACCAGATATGGGAAACCGGTGCTGCCAGTTCGATATGTCCCATACGCTCTCTGCGGACGCTTGACTTTGTAACCTCAACGCCACAACGATCGCAGACAACACCTTTATATCTGATTTTTTTGTATTTACCACAATGACATTCCCAGTCCTTGCTTGGTCCGAAAATTCTTTCACAGAACAGACCGTCACGTTCCGGCTTTAATGTTCTGTAGTTGATCGTTTCCGGCTTCAGGACTTCTCCTCTGGACCATTCTCTGATCTTATCCGGTGATGCCAATCCAATTTTGATCGCATCAAATGTCACTGGTTCGTACGTTTCGTTTTTTGTTTCTGACATTTATGGCACTCCTTCCAACTTACGTTTGTAGAATCCTTATTCGTCATATGAATCATCCAGACCGTCGCCGTCGAACGAAAAATCCTCTGCCTCGTCTGCTTCATCATCTACATTGATCAGTTCCTCGCTATCTTCATCAAATTCCTGTTTCTGATAGCCCATGCTTCCTAATGAATCCTCTTCATTATAGCTGCCCCTGTGTCCGCCTTCCATTTCAGCGCGCATGTCCGTATCGCCGTAATCGATGGTTTCCATAATGTCGATTTCATTCTGGTTTTCATCGAGTACTTTCACATCCAGACCAAGAGACTGTAATTCTTTCAAGAGTACCTTGAAGGATTCCGGAATACCCGGTTCAGGAATATTTTCACCCTTGATGATCGCTTCGTATGTCTTCACACGTCCGATCACATCATCGGATTTCACTGTCAGGATTTCCTGCAGTGTATAAGATGCACCATAAGCTTCCAGTGCCCAAACTTCCATTTCACCGAAACGCTGTCCACCGAACTGTGCCTTACCACCGAGCGGCTGCTGTGTAACTAAGGAGTATGGTCCGGTTGAACGTGCATGGATCTTATCATCTACCAGATGATGGAGTTTCAGGTAATGCATGTGACCGATCGTTACCGGTGAATCGAAGAACTCACCTGTTCTACCGTCACGAAGTCTTACCTTACCGTCTCTGGAGATCGGAACACCCTTCCACAGCTTTCTGTGATCTCTGTTTTCATATAAGTAATCCAGAACTTCAGGCAGGAGCTCTTCGCCATGTTTTGCTTTGAACTCATCCCATTCCAGATTGACGTAATCATTTGCAAGCTCCAGCGTATCCATGATATCGCTTTCCTTTGCGCCATCGAATACAGGTGTTGCCACATTGAAACCAAGTGCTTTGGCTGCAAGAGAAAGATGGATCTCAAGCACCTGTCCGATATTCATACGGGAAGGCACACCAAGTGGATTTAATACGATATCCAGCGGGCGTCCGTTTGGCAGGTATGGCATATCCTCTACAGGAAGTACACGGGAAACGACACCCTTGTTACCATGACGACCGGCCATCTTATCACCGACTGAGATCTTTCTCTTCTGTGCAATGTAAATACGAACTGCCTGATTGACACCAGGGGATAATTCGTCACCGTTTTCTCTTGTGAATACCTTGGCATCTACAATAATACCATATTCACCATGCGGAACCTTCAGAGAAGTATCACGCACTTCACGTGCCTTTTCACCAAAGATCGCACGAAGCAGTCTTTCTTCTGCTGTCAGTTCAGTCTCACCCTTTGGTGTTACCTTACCAACTAAGATATCACCGGCGCGGACTTCTGCACCAATACGGATGATACCACGGTCATCCAGATCCTTCAGCGCATCATCACCGACACCCGGAACGTCTCTTGTGATCTCTTCCGGTCCGAGCTTTGTATCTCTGGCTTCTGCTTCATATTCTTCAATATGGATAGATGTATAAACATCTTCCTGTACTAATCTTTCGCTTAATAATACAGCATCCTCGTAGTTATAACCTTCCCATGTCATAAAGCCGATCAGCGGGTTCTTACCAAGCGCAAGTTCACCGCCGTCTGTAGAAGGACCGTCTGCGATCACTTCGCCGGCTTCCACATGATCGCCCTTAAATACGATCGGTTTCTGGTTATAGCAGTTGGACTGGTTACTTCTGGAGAATTTTGTTAAATGATATTCGTCCTTTTCGCCATCATCATATGTCATTCTGATCAGCTTGGAAGATACATAATCAATTGTACCTGCTTTCTTTGCCACAACACAAACACCTGAGTCGACTGCTGTCTTAGGCTCCATACCTGTACCAACCACAGGAGCCTCTGTAAATAACAGCGGAACTGCCTGACGCTGCATGTTGGATCCCATCAGCGCACGGTTTGCATCATCATTCTGCAGGAACGGGATCAACGCCGTTGCAACGGAAAAGATCATCTTTGGAGATACGTCCATGTAATCGATCATGGCACGAGGATATTCCTGCGTCTCCTCACGATAACGGCCGGAAATGGATGTTTTCTTGAAATATCCGTTTTCATCAAGCGGCTCACTCGCCTGTGCTACATGGTAATTATCTTCTTCATCTGCTGTCATGTATACAACTTCATCTGTAACACGCGGATTCTGCGGATCAGACTTATCAACCTTACGATAAGGAGCTTCCACGAAACCATATTCATTGATTCTTGCATAAGATGCAAGAGAGTTGATCAGACCGATGTTAGGACCTTCAGGTGTCTCGATCGGGCACATTCTTCCGTAGTGGGAGTAATGTACATCTCGAACCTCGAAACCTGCACGATCTCTGGAAAGACCACCAGGACCAAGTGCGGAAAGACGTCTCTTGTGGGTCAGCTCACCAAGTGGGTTATTCTGATCCATGAACTGTGACAGCTGGGATGATCCGAAGAATTCTTTCACCGCTGCCTGTACCGGCTTGATATTGATCAGTGCCTGTGCAGTCACTTCTTCTGTATCGTGTGTTGTCATTCTTTCACGGACAACACGCTCCAGTCTTGTCAGACCTACACGATACTGGTTCTGCAGCAGTTCACCTACCGCACGGATACGTCTGTTACCGAGGTGATCGATATCATCATCGTTACCCAGACCATATTCCAGATGCATATTATAGTTAATGGAAGCTAAAATATCTTCCTTTGTGATATGTTTTGGAATCAGTTCTGATACATTTTTTGAAATAGCATCTGCTAATTCTTCCGGCTTATCAGAGTACTCCTGCAGGATCTGCTGCAGAACAGGGAAATATACCAGTTCTGTAATACCAAGCTCTTTTGGATTGCAGTCCACAAAGCTTGTCAGATCTACCATCATATTGGAAAGAACCTTGACTTCTCTCTCTTCTGTCTGGATCCACACATACGGAACAGCAGCATTCTGGATCTCATCAGCCAGCTCTGCACTGACTTCATCACCGGCACTTGCAATGATCTCCCCTGTGAAAGGATTGGTAACATCCTGTGACAGAGTAGCATGTCTGATACGGTTTTTCAGCGCAAGCTTTTTGTTGAATTTATAACGTCCAACCTTTGCAAGGTCATAACGTCTTGGATCAAAGAACATAGCTGTAATAAGGCTTTCAGCACTTTCTACGCTGAGAGGTTCACCCGGACGGATCTTACGATACAGTTCAAGCAGACCTTCCTCATAGCTGCCTTCCGGATTTCTTTCTGTAATAGAAGGATCCTTTGTGAAGCTGGCAAGAATCTTTGGTTCCTCACCGAATAACTCCAGGATCTCTGTGTTAGTACCGATACCAAGCGCACGTAAAAATACGGTGATCGGCACTTTTCTTGTTCTATCTACACGAACGCTGAAAACATCATTGGAATCTGTTTCATACTCTAACCATGCACCACGGTTAGGAATTACGGTACAGGAATAAAGCTCCTTTCCGATCTTATCATGACCAATCGCATAATAAATACCCGGAGAACGAACTAACTGGCTGACGATAACACGTTCAGCACCGTTGATCACGAATGTACCTGTCTCTGTCATGAGCGGAAGATCGCCCATAAAGATGGAATGTTCTGTGATCTCTTCCTTTTCCTTGTTGTAAAGGCGTACTTTTACCTTCAAAGGTGCTGCATATGTTGCATCACGCTCTTTACACTTTTCAATAGAATACTTGACTTCGTCTTCACAGAGTTCAAAATCAACAAACTCCAGACTTAAGTGTCCACTGTAATCGGCAATCGGAGAAATATCTGCAAATACTTCTTTCAGGCCTTCATCCAGAAACCATTTGTAGGATTCCTTCTGAACCTCAATCAGGTTTGGCATATCCAAAACTTCTTTTTGCCGTGAGTAACTCATACGTATATGCTTGCCGGAAGCAATCGGACGTATTCTGTTCTTTTCCATTGACATTCACCTCGTTCATATTATTTGCCATGCTGCTTTTGGCTTTTCTCCCAGATATGGGCATAAAAATAGCCTACCGCACCACAATAGTGCACCATACATTCTACTACAACGTGTTTTTATAGTCAACAAAAACTTTTCTCAAATTTAAAAAGCCCCGGACATAATGTCCGGGGTCTGTCTTTTACGCTTTGATTATTTAAGAGTAACCTTTGCGCCTTCAGCTTCAAGTTTAGCCTTGATATCATCAGCTTCTTCTTTGGAAGCAGCTTCTTTGATCACCTTAGGAGCGCCATCAACTACGTCTTTAGCTTCCTTTAAGCCAAGTCCTGTAGCTTCACGAACAACCTTGATAACCTTAACCTTGTTAGGACCAACTTCTGTCAGCTCTACGTCGAACTCTGTCTTCTCTTCTTCAGCTACTGCGCCAGCACCTGCTGCTGCAACTACAACGCCTGCTGCTGCAGATACGCCGAATTCTTCTTCACAAGCTTTTACTAAATCATTTAATTCTAAAACTGTTAACTCTTTGATAGCATCAATAAGTTCTGCTGTTGTTAATTTTGCCATTTTAATATCCTCCATTTTTAATAGTTTGTTTTCGTTTTCTTATTCAGCCGGTGTTTCAGCTGTTTCTTCAGCCGGAGCCTCTGCTGCTTCTGCAGGAGCTTCTGCTACTTCGCCGCCTTTTTCAGCGATCTGCTTAATAACACGGGCAAAGTTTGTAATAGGTGACTGCATGCTTCCCAGTAATTTGGAAAGGAGTTCCTCTCTGCTTGGAATTGTTGCGATGTTTGCAATACCTGCTGCATCGTAAGCAATACCTTCAACTACACCACCCTTGATTTCAAGTTTGTCAGCTTCCTTGGCGAATTTACCAAGTACACGTGCAGGTGCTGTTGCATCTGTAGTAGAGATAGCTGCTGCGCTAGGTCCTTCCAGATATGGAGCAAGAGCTTCAAACTGTGTTCCCTTGAATGCAAAGTTCATCATTGTGTTCTTGTAAACTTTGTATGTTACGCCGTTTTCACGACACAGCTTACGAAGTTTTGTATCCTGTTCTACTGTAAGACCACGATAGTCAACAAGAACAACTGACTGTGCATCTTTGATGTTTTCTGAAATTTCAGCTACAATCGGCTGCTTTAATTCTACTTTAGCCATTTTTTTACCTCCTTTTAGATTTGCTGTCGTCTGGAGTCATAGCCTTTTAAACGAGTTGCGTGATACGCTATAAAAAGCCTCCCGAAAACGGAAGGCTGACATTCAAACTAACTATTGAATCTTTCCCTCGGCAGGCGATACACTTACGCTCATCGAGCACCTGCTGTCTTCGGCATGATCTAAAACGACCTTGTATAAGATATCATGTTATGAGAGCCTTGTCAAGCGAATTATGAAATTAATAGCTGCTAATATAACCTTCCGCATCGATCGTGATATTTTCCGACAAGCTCTGCAGATAATTAATGACCCGTTCTCCTTCTGCGCCGTCCAGCGCATTTGTACTGCAGTCCTTCTGCAGCGCCGGAATCATCTGAATGTTTTCCAGCGCGTCTCCCTGCACCGTCACTTTCAGAAGTGCTGTATCCACCGCTTTGGAATTGAACCAGAAATTACCGAGGCTGTAGATTACCGGCGTATCTCCCACATAATCTATCCCCTGCAAGCAGTGCGGATGGCATCCGACGATCAGATCTGCGCCTGCCTCCGCGATCAGTTTTGCCTGATAGGGCTGTGCCCAGTCAAGTTCGTCTGTGTTTTCCGTTCCCCAGTGTATGTATACCGTCAGGAAATCGCATTGCTGTTTTGTCTGTTTTATCTGTTCCAGCAGGCGGTTTAATTCCGTTTCATTAAAACACCGGAATACGCCCGGACTGTCTTCGGTCGCGCCCTTCGTATCCGGATTTTCCTGTCGTTCAATCTGGGTAGCTGCTAAAATACCGATTTTTGTTCCATTTACATCAAAATATACAGGCGCCATTGCCTCTTCCAGATTTCTGCCGGCCCCCACGCGCGCAATTCCTTCCCCGTCCAGTGTATCCAGGCTGTCAAGAAGCGCATCCTGTCCATAATCATACGCATGATTATTGGCAAGGGAAACAATATCCACTCCCATCTGCGAAAGCAGCTTCACATTTCCGGGCTTACTGCAAAAAGTAAATGTTTTTCCTTCAACCGGCTGTCCGCGGTCTGAATACGGGAATTCATTATTGATCATACAAATATCCGCATCACGCATTTCTGCAAGAAGCGATGCGCCGATACAACTTTCTATATTACCGCCGCGGGCAGAAAGTGCATACATATTGGCATATGCATCATGAAAGCAGATATCTCCCGCAAAAGTCATAACAGCTTTCCCTTTTTCCTCTGCCGGATCAGTCTTTTGTTCTTCCTGCGGATTCTGTTCCTTCTGATCTGTTTCAATTTCCGGAAGAGAGGCATCTTCACGATTCTCTCCTCCTGTATTGTCATCCTGTCCACTCCCTATCTGCACACCAGCGCCTGCATGCATCTGTGTTTCCGCATCTGTTTGTGCATTTATTTCCGCGATCTGCTCTGCCTGCATCTGTTCCTGCCAGGCAGCTTTTTCCTTCTTTTTATGTTGTAACACAGTCGCCAGAACCGCTGTTCCGACAAGTAAGGTCAGAATAAGTGCTATCGTGAACCATACTAATTTTCGTTTCCAGTTTTTCTTCATCTGTTTTATTCCCTATAAAAAAGAATGTGCCTTGGCACATTCTTGCGCCTGCGGCGGTCGCTTTTCTATAACCTGCTACGCAGGTTATTGCGCCGTACATTTGCTCTGCAAATGTACGACAATGTTTGCGACATCTACATTGTACGCCGCAGTGCGCATCTTTGCAAGCTTGCCTGCTTTTACTGCACAGGGGATCCCCTAAAAAATTCCTATGCATTAAAAAGAAGGCGACCGGTATGACCGATCGCCTCAATTGATCTCTAACTATACGAATTAGAATTTAGCTACGCTGACCTTTACACCAGGTCCCATTGTAGGAGCAAGTGTAATGCTTCTTAAATACTGACCCTTTAATGTGCTTGGTTTTGCCTTTACGATAGCATCCATCAGTGCATCGAAGTTCTGCTGAAGCTGTTCCTCTGTGAAAGAAGCCTTTCCAACCGGAACATGGATAATGTTGGACTTATCTAATCTGTACTCAATCTTACCGGCTTTGATATCTTTAACAGCCTTTGTAACATCCATTGTTACTGTACCGGCCTTCGGGTTTGGCATTAAACCTTTCGGTCCTAAAACCTTACCAAGACGACCAACAACGCCCATCATGTCAGGTGTTGCAACAACAACATCAAAGTCTAACCATCCATCATTCTGGATCTTAGGGATCAACTCATCGCCGCCGACAAAATCTGCACCGGCTGCTTCAGCTTCTGTAAGCTTATCACCTTTCGCGAATACTAAAACCTTTACTTCTTTACCTGTTCCGTTCGGAAGAACAACTGCGCCACGGATCTGCTGATCTGCATGACGTCCGTCACATCCTGTTCTGATGTGAACTTCGATTGTTTCATCAAATTTAGCAACTGCCGACTTCTTTGCTAACGCAATAGCTTCTGCAGGCTCAAACTGTGTAGCGCGATCGAATGCTTTCGCAGCATCGCTATATTTCTTACCATGTTTCATTTCGTTTACCTCCTAGTGGTAGTGGCGGAACTAATTCCTCCCACTTTTGTGTTAAATCTGTAAAAGTCTTATTCTTCTACAGTGATTCCCATACTTCTTGCTGTACCAGCGATCATGCTCATAGCAGCCTCAAGGCTTGCTGCATTCAGATCAGGCATCTTTGTCTCAGCGATCTTCTGCAGATCAGCTTTGGAGATTGTTGCAACCTTTGTCTTGTTAGGTGTTGCAGAACCGGATTTGATTTTGCATGCTTTCTTTAAAAGAACCGGTGCAGGTGGAGTTTTTGTTACGAAACTGAAACTTCTGTCTGCATAAACTGTGATAACTACAGGAATGATCATATCACCCTGATCAGCTGTCTTTGCGTTGAACTGTTTTGTAAATTCAACGATGTTTACACCATGCTGTCCAAGTGCAGGACCAACTGGTGGTGCTGGTGTAGCTTTACCAGCAGGGATCTGTAACTTAATGTATCCTTCTACTTTCTTTGCCATTTTGGCACCTCCTAATAAATTGTGGTAGTGGCGGGCTTCTGCCCTCCCACAGTCCAAGTATGAACCTTCTTATATAAGTAGGACTTCATCCTATGAACATCTTGTTCTGTCTGTGCAAGATTATGCCATCTTGCGAATTTCCGCAAAACTGATCTCAACCGGTGTTTCGCGGCCGAACAGTTCTACATTGATCGTTGCAGTCTGTTTGTTGTAATCCATTCTCTGAACCATACCAACCGTATCCTTCCAGACACCTGCAACAACAGCGATCGTATCTCCTTCTTCGAAGTCAACCGATACATTCTCTGTTTTGATTCCGAGCGGTTTCATTTCCGCTTCGGATAACGGAACCGGTTTGCTTCCCGGACCCACGAATCCTGTTACACCACGTGTGTTGCGGACTACATACCAGGTATCATCGTTCATGACCATATTGATCAGCACATAGCCTGGGAACATCTTTTTCTGAACAGTCTTTTTGGCACCGTTCTTCACTTCCACAACATCCTGAAGCGGAACCCTGACTTCCAGAATTTCCTCTTCCAGATGGCGATTTTCGATTGTTTTTTCAATATTGGCTTTTACTTTGTTTTCATAGCCTGAGTAGGTATGCACTACATACCAGTTTGCGTCTGCCATATGTTTTTCCTCACTCTACATTGTTATTAAGTTAACCGCATACTGCATAACTGTATCGAGCAGTGCGATGATCACTCCTAAAACAATAGAAATTGCAGTAACAGCTACCGCCTGTTTTCCGAGTGTTGTTTTGTCGGGCCAGATGATCTTCTGGAATTCAGCTTTCAGCCCCTTGAAAAAACCAACCTTTTCGTTACTACTTTCTCCCATAACTTTGACTCCTGTTCTTAAAAAACGGATTATTTTGTTTCTTTGTGTAAAGTATGAGTCTTGCAGAATCTACAATATTTCTTTGTTTCCATTCTGTCAGGATGATTCTTTTTATCCTTTGTCATGTTGTAGTTACGGTTCTTGCACTCTGTACAAGCCAATGTGATTTTTGTACGCATTCTTTTCTCCTTCTCGCCGCCCGCATGCTTTACTTCTGTGCGACCTTTTCCTGTTTGACATCTGCGCACGCGTCAGAGGACAGATGTACGAGACTGTCCACACCCGGTTTATGCTTGTCTTGCCACCATCTGGTAGAGCCTGGAAACCGGCTGCCCGCAGAAATCTGCCGGACAGGTTCATTTTTTACAGCATAAAAAAAAAGACCTAAAAGTCATCTCGCCTGTTTAATATAGCACAGTTGTGTCCGTGCGTCAATTCCTTTTCCCGTTTTTTTCCGCATCTGCGCAGTTTTTTTGATTTTCTTTACCGGTTTTTCCGCAGAAACGATTGCATTTTGCTTATTGCAATGCTATATTTACTATATATAAGTAGATTCTCATGCCCATGCAGAGGCTGACAAGGAGTGTCAACGCCGCATTTATGCAGATTCAAGGAAGAAAGGAGGGCTTCTGATGGCAATCGGATTCGATGCGCTTAATCAGGTTTACAATCACTACCTGACGGAATATGCGCCCAAGTCAAATACTGCACTTGACACGCACAAAAAGAGTGATCTTCGCAGTATTTATAATTCCATTATCAAATTAAATAAAGAAGCGCCTCTCTGTATTCTGGATACAAGCGACGAAGCAAAACAGTATGCGGTTTCTCTGAAAGAGCAGTCAAGGCTTTTCAGAAATGCCCTGATCTCTACCAAAGGAAGCAGTGAATCCGAACAGCTGCTCCGGCAGAAAGTTGCCTACTCTACAAAAGAAAGCATTGCAAGTGCCTCTTACGTTGGCAGTGAAAGCGGAGATCCTGCGCCTTCCTTTACGCTTTCCGTAGAACGGCTGGCAAGCAGTCAGGTCAATTTCGGCAAAGCTGTTCCCGGCGACGCCAGAATTTCTCTTGCACCGGATACATACTCCTTTGATCTGTCCGTTTCCGATATGAACTACGAATTTCAGTTTCAGCTCAAAGAAGATGATACAAACCGTGAAGTCATGGAACGTCTCGGACGTCTTATCACAAAGTCCGACGTCGGTCTCAGTGCGGAGGTACTTCCCGATCATGAAGGAAATGTATTTTTAAAACTCTCCTCCGATGCAACCGGAAAACCGGACGGCAAAGAACTTCAATTTGAGATCAGTGATCATAACACAAGCAAAAAGGCCGGTATCGTATCCTACTTTGGTATGGATCAGGTATCGCAGACTCCCGAAAATGCTTTATTTGAGATCAATCATATTGAACATACCGCCTCTTCCAACACCTTTACCGTGGAAAAGGCCTACGAGATCACATTGCAGGGCACAAGTCCTGATCCTGATACCGTGACAGAGATCGGAATCAAAGATGATATGGAAAGTCTACGGGAAAATGTACATTCTCTTGCAGACAGTTATAACGAATATATCGGCAGGATCGCACAGCCGCAGACTGCACATACGAGAAGTTCCCAGCTCCTCAGTGAGTTTTCCCGGATCTCCCGGCATTACGCACAGGCGCTTTCTTCCATCGGTCTTTCTTTTACGGCAGATGGCACTCTGCAGGTAGATGATACACAGCTTTCCGATGCCGCCCAGGCAGATGCACAGACGAGCCTGAAACCTGTGCAGGATTTTGCAAACGCCATGCTCAGAAAAAGCAATCAGGTTTCATTAAATCCGATGGAATACGTTAATAAGACAATCGTAGCATACAAAAATCCGGGCAAGAATTACCCGTCACCGTATATCACCAGTGCCTATTCCGGTATGTTATTTAATAATTACTGTTAAAAACGGATGTACTTTTCAAAAGCACATCCGTTTCTTTTACTCTTCTTTCTCAAATTCCCGGTACAAAAATTCCAGATCCAGCATTTTATCATCTACATAATAATCCGCATTCGGTTTTCCCATATGCAGTTCATCGTATTGCACACCCCAGTCCTGCATCTGCTTTTCTGTCACAGGCTTCCAGTCGATACCGGTCACATAACCGCGGGCAGTAAAGAGTACGATGCGATTGCCCCAGTCGTGCAGCTTGTTGATGATACGGATCATTCTCTCATTCGGCATTGCCTGTCCATAATCCAGATCTTCGCGCTTCATGGCGATCACACCGTCAATGTCAAACACAAACAGTTTACCGCCCTGACGGATCCGCATAAAATCGTCCACTCTGGCAAAATCCGCCTCTGTGTCCACATCATACATTTCCTTCATCACATAGCCTTTGATCTTCTTACCTGTCATGGAATGCAGCTCTGTCACATTGCGCGGTCTGAGCAGATCCACATTTCCGTTCTGATAATAAGTGTCAGGGAGCTGCTGCCGCGGCATATTATAGGCTTCCGGAATATCCTTTAAGATCGGATCAAGTGTTCCGTCTTCTCCCAGATACCACATCTTATGCGGAACCACTTCGTTTTTCTTAATACTGCGGACAGCATCTACCGTCTCATCATTTAACATGATCTCGATCATGGCATCAATATCTGCCGGATCGCGGAACGGATAGGTCGGTCTGAGCTGGACGATGATATCCGGCACATAATCTTCTTTCTCTTTCAAGAAAGAAAGTGCATGGGCAAACACATCGATATCCAGCGCTGTATCCGTGGCATATTCTGCCGGACGGATAAACGGTGTTTCCGCACCGTATTCTCTTGCGATCTGTGCATATTCCTCACTGTCCGTAGAAACAATGATCCGGTTGATATATTTCGATGCCTTTGCATGTTCTATCGAATATGCCATCATCGGTTTTCCGTTGATCTTTCTGATATTTTTATTCACAACACTCTTGGATCCGCTTCTTGCAGGGATCAGTGCAAGGATCTTTTTCTCTGCCATTTTCTTACCTCTCTATTTCCGCAGCGGCCATATCAAGCGCTGCTCTGATCACTTTATCCATATCATAGTATTTATATTGGCCAAGCCTTCCACCAAACAGAATATTTCCCTGTTCTTTGGCAAGCGCCGCATATTTCTGATACAACTGCCCATTCTTTTCATCATTGACCGGATAATACGGCTCGTCCCCCCGCGTAAATGCTGCAGGATATTCTCTTGTGATGACCGTTCCTTCGCCTTTACCGAACTCAAAATGCTTATGCTCAATGATACGGGTATACGGGATCTTGCGCTCCGTATAGTTGACAACCGCATTGCCCTGGAAATTATCTTCATCCGGCAGATACTCACTTTCAAACCGCAGGGATCGATATTCCAGCTGTCCATAGCAATCGTCAAAAAACTCATCGATCATACCTGTATACAATACCTTTTCAAAGGTATCTTCCGTTTCTGCCAAAAATGCTTTGTACTCTGTTTCCAGTCTGACCGGAATGTCTGCCAGCAGTTTTTCCGCGATCTGTGTATAACCGCCTACCGGAATGCCCTGATACCGGTCATTAAAATAATTATTATCATAAGTATAACGCAGTGGCAGTCTTTTTATGATAAACGGAGGAAGCTCTTTGCAGTCACGCCCCCACTGCTTCTCCGTATAGCCCTTGACCAGCTTTTCATATACCGTCGTTCCGGCAAGAGAAATTGCCTGCTGTTCCAGATTCTGCGGATCGGTAACCCCGGCTTCCTTGATCTGCTTTGCGATCACCTGCTTTGCCTCTTTTGGCGTATTTACGCCGAACAGAGCATGAAAAGTATTCATATTAAACGGCAGATTATAAAGCTCGCCTTCATAAACCGCTACGGGCGAATTGATGTAATTGTTGAAATCTGCCAGCGCATTGACATAGTCCCACACTTCCCGGTCAGATGTATGGAAAATATGGGCACCATACTGATGCACCCGGATTCCATGCTGCTCTTTCGTATAAATATTGCCCGCAATATGGTCTCTTTTTTCTATTACCAGGCAGGATTTCCCCGCTTTTTTCATCTCACGGGCAAACACGCAGCCAAACAGCCCCGCGCCCACGATCAAATAATCATATTTCACAAGATTTCCTCCAGTATTTTTGTCCTGACTTCCCAGGTATGACCTGCCATTGCCAGTTCTCTTCCAGCTTTTGCGATCTTCTGCAGCTTTTCATCCATCTGCGGCTGCAAAAGTACGTGCAACCGGTCTGCAAGTTCTCCCGGTCTTTCTCTATCATACAGGATAACATTCTCCTCGTCTATCAGAATCTGATCCAGATAGGGATTACTGTCCGTTACACAGACCGCACCCGCCAGCATCGTATTGAAGATCCGGTCATGCGCGCCTGCATGAAAACATGGCAAAACATTCAGTGCCAGCTTTGCATCCGCGAGTGCCAGCAGGCACTCCTCAGAACTTGCATACGGCGACAGGATCAGATTTTCCGGATGACTACAAGGCAGATTCTCCCAGCCCGCGCCAATGATATGCACCTTCAGCCCGGCATCTGCAAGTGCAGCTACTACATTTCCCCGCAACGTAAAACGGATATAATAATCCAGAAACTGGATATGGCCCAATGTCTCTCTGAGTTCATCCTCTGTTGCCTCCGGTATTTCTTCCGTCAGCCTGCGTCTTGCCACATCCTCCAAAAGAGCATGTGGATCTGACAGCACCTCGTCTATGATCGAATGATAAAACTGACTGTATTCCTCTCCGTTCCGGTTAATAAATACATCAAAATGAGACGGGCAGACATACGTTCCCGTAAACAAAATATCCGTCGTCCGTTCCCCCCATGGTTTACACAGCATCTCGGTTCCGGCGGTTGGCAGAAACGGTCCCAGCTTTATCTGCGGGAAATAACGATGCATATAAGCCATATGCAGCTGATCGATACAGATCTGCATGTACCTGTCTGCTCTCCTCTCAAGCTGCTCCTGTATAAAAGCATGATAATGGTACGGATGATCCACAATGATATTGATGCAGCGCAGCCTATAGGTGTCTGCAGCCGGTTCCCTGTCATCCCCGGCAAGCCACATATCCTCTCCGTAAAGTCCTGCAAAATTAAAGGTCAGGAAATACGCCCCCTGCATTATTTCATCCGTCCCTTCCGCAGTCTTTTTTTCTGCATCAAAATAGAAAGGACAGACCTCATATCCGTCCTTTCTAAGCTGTTTTTCTATTTGTATCAGGAAATAGGATGTCGTTTCCACATCCCCATGAAATGTAATGATCTGCATATACCTGCCTGCTTTTCTATTTCTTATTATCCAGAAACTGTGGCGGCAGATAATTCATTTGGTTCATATTCTGATAATATCCGTATGCCACTCTGGAAGAGGTTCTTCCCTTCCGGATTCCGGCTCTGTACTCCTGAAACTTTTTTTCTACAGCTGCTTTATTCCGTGCCTCATCCGCCTGCAATTCTACACTCTTGTCCGTCACCTCGGTGATCAGTTCCTGGAGTGTTCTGATCTGCTGTGCATATGTTTTCTTTCCTTCCGGACTCTGCAGCAGCTCACCGACATGCGCGAATACAGTTTCAAATCCCTGATCAAGCTGATTGAGTGCATTGATCAGATCGGATTTTGCATCCGTGCCCCGGTCAAATGCATCCCAGTCCACCATATCCTCTTTCAAGAGCGCAGCCTGATTCTTACTGTTTCCAATCAGCTCAGACAGTATCGCACTTTTTTTCTGCAGACTTTCTATCAGAATTGTAATGTACTGTTTCTCCATTCCGTTACCTGCCGTTTCCCGCCTTCTTCATAACCTCTTTCCAGGTGTCACGCATAGAATGCAGGTGTGTGTTGACCTCTTCCAGAATTTCTTTGTCTTTCTTAATGTTAGCCTCTAACAACCGTTCCAGAAGATACTTGTATACACGGTCAAAATCCTCCGCGACCGGATATCGCATATCCAGTGTCGCACGGAATTCATCAATGATCCTCTGTACGCGTTTGATATTATCATTTGCCTTCTGGATATCATTGTGTTCAATACCCATGATCGCCATATTACAGAACTTGATCGCACCTTCATAGAGCAGCAGCGTAAGCTCCGCCGGAGATGCACTCATAATCTTATTTGTATTGTACTGCGCATATTGCTGCGCATATGGATTTGCTGCCATATTCCTTTGCTCCTTAACCTAACAATCCCGCGATTGCGCTTGTCTTGGATGACAGTTTTGCGAGTGCGGTTTCCATTGCACTGAACTTCCTGTACCATTTATCCTGCAGTGCTGTCAGTTTTTCTTCCTGCTCTGCGATATCGCTTGTATAGTCATCATACTCCTGTTTCATCTGTTTATCATTGTAAGCCTTGTAGATGCTCCGCATGCTGTTGGCACCCATCTTCTCTGTCAGCTTTGTGTACAGACTGTTGTTGAGCTGCTGGAAGAAATCGATCACAGTCTTTGGTTCATTGGTGATCATTGTCTTCAGGATATCTGTATTACCGGCCGTGGAAGAATCATCTTTATCACCGTCAATATGATATGCATGTTTTTCATTATCCGCTGCAGTAAAATAACCAAGTGTATTGATACCAAAGCTGCTCAGATAATAGGTTTTGCCGCCAATTGTATGGCCGGCTCCCATAACCTCTTCCATTACAGAAGATACATCACTTAACGTGCTGTCCCTGCGCAGGAGCGAATCCTTGATCTTCTTCTCCCAGTCCTCGATCTCCGAATCGCTCATTTCTTTCTTTTCATCAGAAGTCAGCGGTTCATAGCCTTTGGAAGAATCCGCATTGTAGAGCTTATCCATTTCATTGATCAGCTCATTGTAGCCCTTGATAAACTTCTTGATCGTATCATAGATTCCGTCATAATCATTTGCCGTTGTAAGCGTTATGGTATCGGAAGACTCCGTCAGGGCTGTGATCGTCATTCCATTGATTGTGAAGTTATTGGCTGCTGATGTAAATGTTGCATTGTTCAGCTCGATCTCCGCATCCTGACCTTCGATTCTGGTTGCCTGACCGGAGTAAGCGCTACTGGTCAGAGCGGTTTTTGCCATTGTGATCCTTTTTTCCAGATCCTGTGTTACCTCATTCCTGATCGACGCACTGTTATTTGCCACAAGCACCTCATTATCAGCCTTTGTCTGCTGTGCACTTTCTATCTTGGATACATAACCGGCAAGTGTATCAACACTTTTCAGCGTAGCCTCTGCCGCTTTGAGCTTTTCCTCACGCTCGGCCTTTGCCTCTTCTGTTTCCCCTTCCGGCGCATCCTTGAGTCCGTCCCTGTAAGCTGTCAGTTTTTCTTTGTATGTTTTAATCTGCTCTGATGTCTGCAAATCATCCTTTACAAGCTCCGGATCTGTATTTTTCTCAAAAAATTCATCAAATAATTTCTGATTATCAGTAATTGTCTTTTCTGCAGCAGTGATCGCTGCATTTGCAGATTCTGTCTTTGCCTGCACCTGCGCATCTATATAAGCTGCCTTATCCGCATCGGACATATTGGCAAAACGTGTATATTCACTCTTTGTTGCAGTATCGAGAACATTAATCCCTAATGCGGAAAGCGCGTTAAATCCATTCTGATCATTTGCTGTCAGAGAAAAATCCGCATCTTTTCCTGTTGTGGTAGAGCTGATGAAAAATCTCTGATAGGTCTCATCAAAAGAAGCATTCACGCCCGCATTTTTTAACTGCTTTGTCAGCTCTGCGATCGTTGCATCACCCGACAGACTGATATCTGTGCTCTTACCGCCCGTCTTTAATGTCAGGCTGATCTTTCCATCTCCGCCAAGCTGCATGCCTTCGATATCTTTCAGCTTTGTAGAGCTTGTATAGGAAGCAAGGCTTCCGTTTGACTTTTTGAGCTCTGCGCCGGTCAGATACCCTGATTTTGCAAGCTTATTGACCTTTAATGTCTGTACTCCGTCTGTTGCATTGGCATCTGCAATAACAGAAGCAACAGAACTGTTCGATACGGTCGTTTTCTTCTTTGCATAAGCAGTAGAGAAACGCAGATCACTGACTGTTCCTGTATAGAAACTGTAAATCTTACTATTCAAAGTCTTCCACGCATCCATCTTCCATGAAAGCTTTGTCTGTGCCTTTACCAGGCTGTTTTTCTTGGCACTCTGGGCAGATACCAGCTCTGTAATAATACTTTCCGTATCCAACCCCGAATTCATACCTGTAATTCTAATCGTCATAAACAGCCTCCTATCGCTTCTCGTCTACCAAAATGCCAGCCATTTCCCATACCTTGGCAATCATATCCAGGGTTTTTTCCGGCGGCAGTTCCTTTATTACCTTCTTTGTATCTTTATCTACGATCTTGATCGTAACACGATTCGTCTTTTCGTGAATGCCAAATACAGCCTCTGAATTTGCCATCTTTTTGTTCAGCTGATCCACAGCCTGTTTGATCTGATCGTTTGACGGCTGGTTGCTTTGTCCGTTTCCGCTATAAGCGTTACTGCCGTCTTCTCCTGTTTCCTGTACCTTGGCAACACCCGCTGTCGTTCGATCCAGCTGTGCTCCCACTTCCTGTGCCGTCGCATCCGTGCTCTCTGCAACAGGTTTGCCTGTTTCCTGCGGCATTACCGTCTGTGCCTGCAGGCTCATCATGCTTCCAATCGGTTCAATAGCCATATTAACACCTCCCTGTTCGTTTCATAGCTATCTTCATTTATATATATCGACATTTCCCCTCTCATTATTAACAATCCTAAAAAAGTTTTTTCAAAGCTTCCAGATCTGCCTGCATGGCTTCCTTATTGGAATCCTGAATCTGCAGATAGACTTCTTTCCGGTAGATCGGAACTTCCTTTGGTGCTGATATGCCGATCTTTACCTGATCGCCCTTGACCTCCAGAACAGTTACTTCAATATTATTGTTAATAACAAGTGCTTCTCCTTTTTTTCGCGATAATGCCAGCATATCATTCACCTGCCTTTCTACTCTTTAACAGCTCATAGATCGGATACTTGACATCATATCCTTCCGCAATGATCTGGCAGGCTTTTTTCGTTGCCGCGTTGATCACGATCGGTCCCTGCAGATTGACGCTCATCTTAGTCAGATCAGAGGGTACTGTCACCGTTACAAGCACCAGCATATCATCATTTTCAAAGTTGCCAAGCGGTTTTAACAGTTCATCTTCCACCTGCGGATTGTACTCCGACATAATGACGAGCGGATTGACTACAGGCAGTGCAAACTGCGGTTCCTGCATGGACTGTAGCCACTGGATGCCCCCCTCTTTTTCCTGATCGTGGATCAGTGCAAACTCTGTCAACTGCGGAAATCCCACGATTCCGTTTACGAAATGGAGTACTTTGCTATCATCAATACAAATCTGTCCAAAAATTCTTGAATTAATTTCCATCATTTTTCCCTTTCTTTTTATAGGTAGTTCAGTAGTGTCGTCTGGGCAATCTTACCTGTTGCCATCAGTGATGCATTGTATGCCAGTTCGACGCTGCGAAGGTTCACTGTCACTTCTGTAATATCTACTTCCTCATTTTCGGAAGAAAGTGTCTTAAAATTTGTCTGCTGCTTTGCGAGCCGGTTAGAAACAAGTTCCACACGGGAACCTCTGTTACCTGTCGCAGTCAGTGCGGAATTAGCAAGATCCAGATGTCCCTGTGCCTTTGTCATGCTGCTTTCAAACAGCTTCTGCATCTTGTCGTTCATCAGTGTGTAAGATTTATTTGCTGCATCCAGTCTTTCCTGCAGCTCTGCATTATCCGGATCTTTCTTCAGCATATCCTTGAGCGTGGAAATATTTTTCTCCATCGTATCCACATCCCCGATCGCGCTGATCAGATCGTCCATGTCTCTGCGGAGCGCCGGTGTAAAAAGCTCGCTTGCCAGTGTATTGACACGGACGCTCTGGTTAAATCCCACATCATAGGAAATATACTGCTTGCTGTTATCATCGGTTGCGCCGGTCAGATAACCCGCATTATAATCAATGCCTCCCGAAGTACAGGCAAAATAATGCTCCGGTCTCAAATCATTTTTCTCAAAAGCATCCTTTTCGTAAGTAACACGGATCTCTCCTTCGTCCACATCCGATGTTGCCGCATTGTCTTTCACTCCAGCAAGCTTCCCATAAGCTGTATCACTCAGGATCAGTTCGCCCGTCTCCGGAATGTATACAACACCGTCTGCAGCCTGATCTGCACTTGTATAGGCATTTCTTGCCGTATCATAAGCGGATACGATTTCTGCTGTCATTGTCTGTTGATTACCGCCTGCATCATAATAAGTGATCGTCGGTGCCACAGTATCGGAGCATTTATTATAAGATAAACGCATTCTGTGAATGGTAGACGATGTGACATCCTGCTCCGTCGTGCCAAGCCCTTCCGCATTTGCCTCTGTCATATTTTTCAGCTTTCCACTGTCCACATAGGTCATGTCACTGAGACTGTCTACGGTAAGCTGCTCCGTGATCTTGTAATTCTGCTTCACCGCATTGCCAAATGTAACGGGTGTATCTGTACGATAACCACTGAATACATAACGTCCCGCATAATCCGCATCACCTGTCGCATATACTTCCTTCTGCATCGATTTCAGATTTTCAAGTACCTTGCTCCTGTCCTCGGTCGTGTTAAAGCCCGCTGCTCCTTTTTCGCAGTTTTTATAAAAATCAGATACAATATCTACCACTGTAGTGATCGCACTTTCCGTAATATCCAGCCACGACTCCGCATCCGGAACATTCTTCTTATAATACTGGTTTACCTGACTTAAATTTGTACGAAGGCGCAGCGCACGGATCGCTACAACCGGATCATCGGATGGACGGTTGATCTTTGATCCTGTAGAAAGCTGTGTGTTGATCTTATCCTCCAGCACCTTATTTCGATTGATATTTGTTACAGAATTATTGGAGATGATCTTATTCGTGATTCTCATATACTGCCTCTTTCTATTCCATTGCTGTCATGCTGTTTTCTACTTATTACATCGGCTCAAGCCAATAAAAACTATACCCCTGTCTGCAGGATCAATCTGTCATATACCTCTGTCAGCACCTGTATCATTTGGGATGCCAGATTGTATGCACGCTGATATTGTACCAGGTTCAGAGACTCTTCCTCCGTATCTACGCCACTGACAGACAATCTCTGTGTATCGATTGTTTTTGCAATATTCTGATAGCTTGCGGAAAATGTATTGGCACTGCTCGCATTCAGCGATACATCCGATAAAACACACTGCAGAAAATCCCTTGCCGAGCATCCGCGGAAGCTCATCTTATCTTTATTTGTCTGCAGGTCGATCAGATCTTTAACGAGATCATACCCTTCCGGCCCTGTTCCCGCTCCCGTATGTGTTGCCAGAAGCTGAGGATCATCCAGCATTTCCTTATTGATCGCAAAATTAGTTGCTGTCAGGTAATAATATGTATCATCCGTGCTGGACACTGTCGCGCCCGGTGTCTGATTTCTGGATGTCACAAACTTACGCTGCGTCACATCTGTTGCCTCGTTTGCAACAAATAAAATGTCTGCCGCATTGCCATAGCCATCTACCGCATCCTGTCCTGTCAGGATCTTATTAAATGCCTGCGCATAGGTCCTGACCCATTCATTGAGCTGCTGCTGGTAGTACGGAACGCCCTGATAGTCGATAGAAACGCCGATCTGTGCTTCTTTACCGATCCGGTCATCCGCCGGCTGTCTACTGTTTTTATTCAGATCATCACTAATCTCAAACACGTATTTTTCAATCTTGCCGTCTGCACCGTAAACTGCTTTAAAGGTATCATAATAATATTCCTGATTTCCGATCTGGATCACGCCGCCCTTATCCGGCAAAGTCGATTTATTCAGATCTTTCAGATAGGAAGCACTGACATCGATCGTTACCTCATTCTTACCGCTTGTCTGATTTTTGCTGATCTCTGACACCGTTCCTTTAAAACATTCGCCGTTATTTCCGTCGCGGAGAGCGATCAGTCCCTGCAACTGTCCGCCGATCCGGTTACTTGACATACTGAACTCATTCCCGTTCTTCCAGACAATATCAAAAAGCCCCAGTGCATCAGACTGATTGTTTGCTTCATAATTTGCTCTTGCGACACATTCCAGTTCATTATAAGCATTCCCATCCACAAGCATCTGTCCGCCTGCAATCTTTACGGTATATCTGTTGGCGCCCGTTTCTCTGTCCGGATAATTCGGATCACGGATGGGTGTTTCATTTATTTCTACATTTGCAACCAGGGAAAGCTGGTCGATCAGAAGGTCTCTTCTGTCGCGAAGCTCATTTGCAGTTGTCCCTGTCAGTTCGATCACATTGATCTGTTCATTTAAGGAAGCAATCTCTGCAGCGTAGGAATTGATCTCATCCACTTTATTTTTGATCTCTGCATTGATATCCGTCTGGATATTGACCAGATTCTCCGCCACCGTATTAAAATAGTATGACAGGTTATTGGCAAATCCGATCATCTGTGATTTTGTTGTTACATCTCCCGGATTTTTCTGCAGCTCCGCCAGTGCCTCGGACAGTTCATTGAATACGGTCGTAAATCCCTTGATCGTTTTATTGTCGTCCGCAAACAGATCCTCTATCTGCTTCATATAATATTCTTTTTCACCATACTCGCCCACTTTATCATTGTTATTCCAGTATTTAAAATCATAAAAGGCGTCTCTGTTACGGTCAATGGACTTTGTATCAACGCCTGCACCGGCGCATCCATATGTCGTATGAGTACGGATCGCATCACTTGCCTGCTGGGTCACCGTCTGTCTGGAATACCCCTTGGTTTCCACATTGGCAATGTTGTTACCCGCAGTATTGATCGATGCATTGGATGCGATCAGACCTGTGTATGCAGTATTCAGTCCAAAAAATGTAGAAGGCATATGCTACTCCTCTCCTATGCACCAAGTGTGTTGATAATGTGCTCCAGAAGCTGGTCGATCACATTGATATAACGGCTTGACGCATTATACGCATTTTGAAATTTGATCATATTAGACAATTCTTCTTCATCGGAAACGCCAACTACCTGCTGTCTGGCATTATCTGTGGAGCTGACTGTCGTTTCTTCGTTTTCATAGATGCTCTTAAATACAGCACCTGTATTTGCCACCTGACTGACAATATTGGAATAATAGTCAATCAGATTGGATTTCGTCGTCACATTTGGATTCAGGCGATATGCTTTTGTTTCAAAAACAGCCTGTAGTTCCTGTGCGATCGCATAATCCTCTTTCTTATCATTTTTGATAAAACCAAGCTTTGTCGGTTCTTTTACAAGATCTGGATTGACCACAAGATTAGAAATTGTAAATAATGTATTTTCCTTTCCTGCTGACAGATCTTCCCGGATCAGCTTCCCATTTTCATCATATGTGTCACTGGAAATACGCTGGAATAATTGTATGATCGTGCCATCTTCATTTCGCAGATAAGGCGATCCTTCTTTTTCTGCTGCATTTTCAAGCACTTCATTGAATTTTGTAACAATATTATGTACCAGATTATCAAATTCTGCCTGCACGTTCATCAATATGGAAGAAGAAACCGTTTCATTATAGGCATCAGCATCCTGCAGATCCGTATAATCAGCTCTGTGATCACCACGGGCAACCAGCATACCTTTCAGGCTTCCGATATCTGTATTGCAGGCTGTTGAAATTTCTCTTGTCAGATCAAATACCTTACAATTGGAAATATCGTAACGGAAGGTACCGTTTTCCTGTGGGATCTTCTTGGCATCTCCCTGCCAGAACGGCGTATAGAAGCCGGTATCCGAATCCTGATCCAGTCCAACCTTGAAGACCTGTGTTGCATTTACCAACGTATGCCCTTCATACTTCACATTCACACTGCCGTTCCAGTCTTCACTGTAGGAAATATTGCCGTATCCACCAAGTGCATCCAATATCTGGTTCCGTTCATCACGCAGATCGTTTGCACGCTCAATTCCACCGGTTTCAATCTTGATGATTTCATTATTTAATGCAAACAGACGGTCTGCATATTGGTTGATCTGATCAACCTCTCCTTTGATCTGATTATTCAGGTTATCCTGATACTTGGAAAGAGCACTGTACACATTACCCGCCTGCTCCACAAACTGTGATGCACGCTGGATCAGAAGTCCCTGTGTAACGGAGCTTGCAGGCTGTTTCGCCAGTTCCTGCACCGCTTCCCAAAGATCATTCATTGATTCACTGAAGGATTCGCCGTCCAGCTCTCCCAGCAGTGTCTCCACCTCACCGAGTGTATTATAGGAAACCTCATAAAAGGCACTTCTGCCCGATTCCTTTCTGTATTTCTGGTCGAGGAAGCTGTCCCTGACCTGTCTGACATCCGCATAGGTAACGCCCAGCCCCGTCTGCTGGTTCGCTGCTGCTTTCGGATTGACCGACAAAAGGTTATAATTTTTATCCGTCAGCAATGTCTGCTGTCTTGTGTATCCCTTTGTATCTACATTAGATAAGTTATGTGCTGTTGTATTAAGTGCGTTCTGCCCGGTCTGTAAGCCGGAGGCACCTACATATAAACTACCGAATAAGGACATTTCCTCACCTCATTTTCTTACTGTTTAGCATCAAATCCGCCTCTTGACGGTGCCATATAATTGCCTGCATTCATGGCACCTTTATTGTATTCCGCCGTCTGTGGTGCAGCCTTTAAGCCCCGCACCAGATTCAGGTCAAATTCCACCATTTCAAGTGCACTCTGCAGAAGCTCCCGGTTCTGTTCATTGATCTGTGCCATGGCTTTCACGGTTTCCTTCAGTTTATCACTCGCCTCAGACAATCTTCTCTGTTCCTGTGCTCTGGCATCCAGCGCCTTGATCAGCACCGGGATCGTCAGTGTACCGACATCACGATTCATGACATTTGCCATATCCTCCATGATGCCCATCCTTCTTTTATCCACATCGTTTACCTGATCGACCAGAAGCTGTTCCTGCTCGGTGATCTGTTGCAACGCCGGTATATCATTGGAAACAATGACCTCTGTTTTTTTCATGGACAATTCCAGAAGCGCATCATAATATCCGCCCTCTTCTTCCAATACATCCATCAAATTTTCCATCAGACTTGCCATATATATATATTTCTTCCTTTCCGGATCTCATTACAAAAAATGGTGCCTGGCCTTTTAGGCACAGACACCATTTTCTTTTTCATCAGCCTAATAATGTACTATATTTTTCCAGTAATCTCTCTGCAAAATCATCAGAAGATACATCATAACTGCCGGACTGTACTGCCTCCCTGATCGGGGCTGTTACATCCTCACGGATATCCGGAGCTGCAAAAACGGCAGCTTTAGCGGTCTGATAATCTTTTCCCGTGCTTGATATCTGAACCGCATCCATAAAGTTCTTATTTGTTGTCTTCTGTGTTTTTCCTGCTTTCGATGTATTATAAAGCTGCTGAATCTGTGTATAAGCTTCAATACGCATGGTAATTCCTCCTTTATGTGTATTGATGTTTGTTCTTATACTATACATATCGGAAAAAAACACGTGAACTTAATAGGTATTTTTCTGTTTTTCTGTTTTTCTGTTCACCCCAGCCCCAGCAGATGCTGTACCAGAATCTTGATTCCCATCAGGATCAACACAATACCGCCTGCCATCTCTGCTTTCGATTTATAGCGGCTTCCGAACACATTTCCAATTTTGAGTCCCACACCTGAAATAATTCCCGTTGTAATACCGATCAGAATGATCGCCTCGACAATATTCACACCCAGAAAAGCAAAGGTTACACCGATCGCCAATGCATCAATGCTTGTCGCAACCGCTAAAAGCAACATGGTGGAAACCGTAAAGGAATCATCCAGTTTTTCTTCCCCGGCTCCGGACTCGCGCACCATATTGGTACCGATCAGTCCAAGCAGCACAAATGCGATCCAGTGATCCACATTGGCTACCATCGCCTCAAACCGGACACCGAGCAGATAGCCAAGAAGCGGCATCAAAGCCTGAAAGCCGCCAAAATAAGCTGCAACGATCAGATAGTGCTTAGGTTTTACTTTCTGCACTGACAGTCCCTTACAGACAGAGACTGCAAATGCATCCATTGACAGTCCGACCGCTATTACCAACAATTCCCATAAACTCATGTTTTTTACCTTTCCTTACTGTGAGTGTGCACCCGGGAAGCTATAACCTGCTACGCAGGTTATTTGGCCGCACATTTGCTTCGCAAATATGTGGCAATGCTTGATTTCGTTCCCTCGCTACACACAGAGACGAGATACGCTCTGCGAATCTCGCTCTGATTAGCGGTCGTCAAATGCACCGCATAAATGCGTGCATTTTCCTCGTCGCCATAACAAAAAGAGACTTATCCGGATAGACTGATGCTATCGCAGATAAGTCTCGTCATTTCAGATGATGCCAGGAACAAATCCAGTATGTTGACTTCACCGCACTTCGTGCCGACTACTCCCTTATTTTGTCCCATTATACTAAACTGATAATTTTTGTCAACTATTAATTGTTAAACAGTGCGGTAGACAGATATCTGTCACCGGAATCCGGCAGAAGTGCCACGATCGTCTTGCCTTTGTTCTCCGGTCTCTTTGCCAGAATTGTTGCTGCTTTCAGTGCTGCACCGGAAGAGATACCGACCAGAATACCTTCGCTTACCGCAAATGCCCTGCCTTCTGTAAAGGCATCTTCATTTTCGATCGTGATCACTTCATCATATACCTTTGTATTTAATACTTCCGGTACAAAACCTGCACCGATTCCCTGGATCTTATGTGCACCCGGTGTTCCTTTGGAAAGCACAGGACTTGTTGCAGGCTCTACTGCCACAATCTTCACATTCGGATTCTGTTCTTTCAGATATTCACCGACGCCCGTTACAGTTCCGCCTGTACCAACACCTGCTACAAAAATATCAACCTTACCGTCTGTCTGCTCCCAGATTTCCGGTCCTGTTGTTTTCTTATGTACTGCCGGATTTGCCGGATTTACAAACTGTCCGAGAATGACTGCTCCCGGAATTTCCTTTACCAGTTCGTCTGCCTTTGCAATGGCGCCCTTCATACCCTTTGCACCTTCTGTCAGGACGAGCTCTGCGCCATATGCTTTTAATAAGTTTCTTCTCTCCACACTCATGGTATCAGGCAGCGTCAGGATCGCATGATAGCCTTTTGCTGCTGCTACAGCTGCAAGACCGATCCCGGTATTTCCGCTGGTAGGCTCGATGATCGTAGCCCCCTCTTTTAAAATACCCTTCTCCTCTGCATCCTCGATCATGGCAAGTGCGATTCTGTCCTTTACAGAACCTGCCGGATTCAGATACTCAAGCTTTGCAAGGATCGTTGCTTCTGTGACCCCTGCCTTTTTGCTGTATCCGTTCAGTTTCAAAATCGGTGTTTTTCCGATCAGTTCCAATGCGCTTTCCTTAATCTGACTCATTTCAGTTCCTCCTTCATTTTGAGCAGCGACTTTCCGTTTACAGCTGCCCGTTTGTATTTTCCCACTATCTACGTAGGAATAATATGTTTGCTGTTGAAACTGATTATATACGTTGTTATTTTTATTGTCAATAACTTTTTTGCAACACTTCCCGGATTCCTTCGATCACTGTATCATATCTTCTTTCCAGAACCGCAAACTGGTCAACCGTCAGCTCCGGGAAACCTGCTCGAAACTCATTTACAATCTCCTCACTGATCCGGGACAGATCCCCGAATCCCAGATTCAGACTCACACCCTTTAAGGTATGGATACAACGATACGCTTCCTTCTCTTCATGCGCCGCATATTTCATCAGGAAATTCTGATAACTGTCTTCCCGCAAAAACTTTTCCAGAAAAAGCAAAATTGTTTCATCATTCTCCAGTCTGTAAAGCACGTTGCTGTAGTCTCCTCCTACTTTTCTGTAAAAAACTTCTAACATTCGTTTCCCCTTTCTTTGCATGTAATTACATTACTTTTTTGGTGTATTTTTTATCACGTCAATATTTTACCATAACTCTACAGAATATGTCACAAAAACACCCTATCCTTTTACCGTTTCTTAACCACATTTCATCGACAAATTTCGCATTTTACAAAAAAGCAGCATCGACGCTCCCACTTTTTAATGCTATAATGTAACGTGGTATAGAGGAAAAACGAGCGACCAATATCATGTATCGAAGATGCATGATGTAGCCCGGGCTCATCGCCAGAGGCGATTATACATGAGCCCGGGTTCACGAAAAGGTGGCATTTGTTTTTCTTGTGCCATTAACGAGCAAACAGTTTGCGAGTAAATAAACATATCTTACACAAGGAGGTCATTTTTATGCAGACTACCACAATATCCGATGCAGTCCGCTACATCGGTGCAGACGATACGACGATTGATCTTTTTGAAAGCCAGTACGAGGTGCCAAACGGCGTATCCTATAATTCTTACGTTATTTTAGATGAAAAAATTGCTGTCATGGATACAGTAGATGCGAGAAAAACAGACGAATGGCTGTCTAACCTGAAAGCCGCCTTAGACGGACGAAATGCCGACTATCTGATCGTTTCCCATTTAGAACCGGATCATTCCGCAGGGATCAAGCTGTTTACAGAGCAGTTCCCACAGGCAAAGCTTGTTATGAGTGCAAAGGCAAAAGCCATGCTGCCACAGTTTTTTGAGATTCCGTCACTGGAAGAGAAATGCTTAACGGCTGCTGAAGGGGAAACACTCTCACTTGGCAGCCACACGCTGCAGTTTTTCATGGCTCCCATGGTGCACTGGCCGGAAGTCATGGTAGAATATGAAATGACAGAAAAAATTCTCTTCTCTGCCGATGGTTTTGGCAAATTCGGTGCATTGTCCACAGAGGAGGACTGGGCATGTGAAGCCAGAAGATATTATTTCAATATTGTAGGAAAATATGGTTCTCCCGTGCAGACACTTCTGAAAAAAGCTGCCACACTTGACATTCAGACGATCTGTCCGCTGCACGGTCCGATCTTAAAAGAAAATCTGCCTTACTATATCGGTAAATACCAGACATGGAGCAGTTATGAACCGGAAGACAAAGGCGTTCTCGTTGCCTGTGCTTCCATCCACGGCAATACAAAAGCCGCGGCAGAAAAAATGGTCAATCTGCTGCAGGAAGCAGGTGCGGCAAAGGTTGCTTTCACAGATCTTTCCCGCGACGATATGGCAGAAGCCATCGAAGACGCCTTCCGCTATGACAGTCTTGTGCTTTGTGCAGCCTCCTACGATGGCGGTGTATTCCCGCCAATGGAAGACTTTTTGAACCGTCTTTCCCATAAGGCTTTCCAGAAGCGAAAAGTGGGGATCATCGAAAACGGCTCCTGGGCTCCATGCGCTGCCAAGAGCATGAAAGCCATTCTGGATACGATGAAAAATCTGGAGATCTGCGATAAAGTTGTTACGATCAAAACAACGATGAAAGATGCAGATGTGGAACATATGAAGGAGCTGGCAAAAGAGATCGTTGGGTAAAGGGAAAAGGCACTACTCGTAAGTATACTACTTACGAGTAGTGCCTTTAAATTTTCTGTTTGATCAGCACAGTCTTCCCTTCAAATGCAAAACCGTACTTTTTGATGTCTGCCGCATCTATTCCATCTGCAAGCAGTTCTGTCACATAACACTTTTCCTCAATCTGTCTCAGTGCCTTATCCGCACATTCCTCCAGATCTTTATCCCTCTTCGGATCGAATACTTTAAATTCTATGATACAAGAACTCTGCCGTGCATCTACCGCCTTCATCATAATGTCATATCGTCCTATCCCACTTTCCCGATTGGATGTAATATGATAGTGATCCGATAATTCAGCAAGCAATCCCAACACAAACCCATGATAAAATCTTTCTGTTTCATCAATTGCTCCATAACCGGATCCGCAATCAAAATAGCTGAAGGTTGTTTTAGCAACCATGTTCATATAATAGTTCATATCTTCGACATTGCCCGCCAGCAAAGCCTTCTGAAAATCTCCAAAGTCACTTCCTCTGCGATAAAACCATTTTCTGAACATTCTGACAAACATTTTTTTGATCTCAATATTTGTAAAGGACAGCGTATATAAATCCTCTTCTGCATGATCCGCCCTCAGATATCCCGTAGTGAATAAAAGCGCCCAAATGGCATTTTCATCCACATCCAGCAGGGAGAAATCAATCATTTCATCTATATGTGCCCGAATCTGTTTTCCATTCATCAGATCTTCCATATTACATTTTACATGACGAGACCCTTTTGCTATCAATCTGTTAATCAATGTATTACTACTGGTATTTGCCCAATATGTATCAAATCTGCCATCCGAATCTATAAACTTTGTGATAGACCACGGATTGTAGATATCTTTACATCTGCCGATCATAAAACCGTCATACCACTGCTTCACCTGTTTTTTATATTTCCCCAGCTCCACATGATCGAGCGCAGCAAATACCTCTTTCTGTGTAAATCCAAATGCAGTTTCATATTTATGCGTGGTAATGGCGGCCACATCAATATGATTCATATCAGAAAACATAGATTCTCTTCCGATTCTTGTGATACCGGTCATAAGCGCCTTTTCCAAAAGTGGATTTGTTCTAAATGTGTTATTCAAAAATCCTCTCATAAATGCTGCCATACGATCCCAATATCCATGAAAGTATGCTTCCTGCATAGGCGTATCATACTCATCCAGCAGAATGATAGGTTTTTTCCCATAATATCTGTATAGAAGCTGTGTTAATAATTTTAACGATTTTACTGCAACATTTTCGTTCATATCCCAACTGATCTTGGCAAGCTGTGATCTTTCTTCTTCCGAAAAGTGTTTCATATCAAGCCCTGCCTTGATATTATCCACCATATATTTGATCTCAAAGCACAATGAGCGAAATGCACTCTCATACGTCTCTTCTTTTATCCCTGCAAGCGACAGGAAAATAACCGGATATGTTCCCTGCAACTGATGATACATCTGATTTTCCCAGATTTTTAAACCATCAAATAGATCTTCTCTACCTGCATATTTTTGAGAGAAAAAGCATTCTATCATGCTTAAATTCAACGTTTTCCCAAATCGTCTGGGTCTTGTGATCAATGTTACATCATGCTCATTTTCCCACCACTGACTGATAAAAGATGTCTTATCTACATAAAAAGCCCCTGTGGATCTAATCTCCTCAAAGCTTTGAATCCCCACTCCTACCTTCTTACCCGTGATCCTGACAACATAATCTACCAGAGCCGGACCTTCCCCATATCTGTCCGGTCTTTCCGCATTCATCGGAATTTTCCATCGGATCCCTTCTTTTTCAGCGCCACAGATTTTTCCCATAGCACACCAATAATTTACCATCCGCTTTGTGACACCCCACTCGGATGCTTTTTCTATTGAGGTTACAAATTCCATACCGCTTCTCCCCCTTTACTGATATAGGAATATTATAAAGCAGAAGTGGGAAAAGAACAAGTTTCTTTTCCCACTTCTATTTTATCGCATCTTAATCATGATCTTCCCATATTCTTCGGTTTTATCCCGCATGATGGAAAGTCCCTGTTCCAGATCCTCAAGCCAGAATCTGTGTGTGATGATATGCTCCGGAAATACCAGCCCGCCAGCCACTTTTTGAAGTACATAGTGCCAGTCATCTCCTTCTTCCTGCAAAAATGAGGAATTCCAACTGCCGCGCACCGTAAGCTGATTCCGCAGGATCTTCCAATAAGTATTTTTATCGAACTGCATATCTGAAGCCGGGTTTCCGATCAGCTGCACTCTTCCCGCCGGTCTTGTTGATAAGATTGCCTGATCGATCGTCTCATTCTTTCCTACACATTCAAAATAGACGTCTGCTCCCAGTCCATTTGTTTTCTCCCGAATCCACGCTCCAACATCCTGCTGCCTTGCATCACAATAATCATTTGTTCTGATTCCCAGCGCCAAAGCCTGCTGCCTCTGAAATTCTTTGTTTCCAATTACAAGTATATCGGAAATCCCCTCACTTTTTAAAAACATCGTCAGAAAATAGCCGATCGTACCAAGTCCATGCACGACAATGGTATCTGTCTTTTGTGGCATACTTTGCCGCATCGCATGTACCGCAACTGCCATTGGTTCCAACATTGCAGCCACTTCAAAAGATACATTTTCCGGTAATTCGATCAAGTTAGCCACAGGCACCTTTACATACTCCGCAAAGCCTCCGTTTGTACGGGATCCCAAATAGTTATACTTCCTGCAAAGCTCATATTTCTTTTCCCTGCACATCGGGCAGCTCCCACAGGGGATCAGAGGAAATACACCGACACGTTTGCCTGTCCAATCCTGCTTCTGCAAATCGCCTGCTGCCTGTTCTGCTCCTGCTTCTTCCACGACTCCCGCAAACTCATGCCCGGGACTTAATGGATAGGAATACATTCCCGTCTTATAAACACGCGGTACATCTGAACCACATATCCCGACATTCTTTACCCGCACCAGTACTTCATCCGCACCCGGAACCGGTTTATCTGTTTCTTCATACCGGAAATCTCCGATACCATATAATACATATGCCTTCATTATTTTCCTTTCCTGCACAGCAGCTGTCCTACGGCTCTTCAGCTGTCAGTTTCATACAGCAAAAAGATCGCGTGCAGGCTCCCGACTACTGAACTTCCTATCAGAATCTACATGTCAACGATCCGTCATCAGTCCACGGAAACGTTCCAGATCCAGCTGTGTCGTAATCTTGAAATTTCTCTCATTCCCCGGAACCATCACAATATCCATACCTGCCAGAACCGCCGGTTCAGTAGAGCCATTGATTTTTTTTATTGCATCCGGCAGAAGCCGTTCATTTGCCTGAACATATTTCCCCAGCACAAAAATTTCAGGTGCCTGCCCGGCAAATATCTGACTTCTGTCAAGAAGTGAAGTCACACTGCTGCCATCCATACTCAAATATACCGTGTCCTTCATCGGCAATACCGGTAACAGCCCATCATGCCCTTTTACTTCTTCAAAATAGGCAGAAACCATTTCTGCAGTCAGCATCGGTCTTGCCGCATCATGCACCATAACAAAGCTTTCCGCATCCGCATATTTCCGGATTCCGCGAAGTCCATTATAGATGGAAAGCTGCCTGTTTTCTCCCGGCATAGAAAAATAAACCGGATTTGCCGGCTTATCTTTATGTTTTTCCTGCAACAGATGTATCTGACCTTCAATATCTGCTTTCCAGCTGTCACCTGCCACGACCTGCACCGCATCTATACTCTGATGAAACAAAACTGTTTCCAGCGCATAACTGATGATCATCTGCCCATTTACTTCCAAATACTGCTTGGGGACACCTGCTCCCAGCCTTGTTCCCGTCCCACCGGAAAGAATCAATGCTATATTCATACGTCATCCTCAAATTTCAGTTGTCTGATATCTTTTATAATATCTGCATACGATCTCTTCTTGCCAAATAAAAGTGTTGTACCAAGTACAAAGCCTTTCACGCCCTTCGGGGCAAAGGAACTGATCTTATCCGCACTGCAGGCTCCGTCCCAATATATCTCGAATCCCATTTTTTCCCGGATCTCTAAAAGCCGTTCAATCTTATTCCCTACATACGGCAGATACATCTGTCCGGCATTTCCCGGATTCACGGACATAACCAGCACCTTGTCCACGATCTGCAGCATCTCCATTACTGTCTCAATACTGGTTCCCGGATTGATCGCAATTCCGGGGATCATTCCCGCAGCAATGATCTTGGATAATGTCGTGGATGGATGATACTCTGCTTCCGGATGAATATAGACTGTATCCCCTTTTCTCAGGTTAGCCAAAAACAGGTTAATGTGGGTACTCGGATGCTCGATCATCAGATGCACATCCAGCGGCTTATCCGTCGCACTGGCTATGTAGCGCATATCATTTAATGACATGGCATAGTTTGGCACATACCGTCCATCCATGATATCAATATGAAAGGAATCGATTCCTGCTTTTTCCAGATCCCTTACTTCTTTTTCCAGATTGCCATAATTGGCACACATCATTGATGCAGTCAGTTCAAAATTCATCTTGCGTTCCCCTTTGTGTTGTATCCTGATATAGTTACCTTACCATTTTTCTTCTGTTCATGCAATTTTCTCCTGCCATATCCTGTGGAAAATGCTGCTATATAAGTCCCATCAAAAAATTCTTATCCGCATAGACAACCTGATAACGCTTTCTCTGCGTTTCAAAAAAATATGTGATCAGGCGTTCTGACAAAAATCCCGGATATCTGTTGTCATATGTATTATCTTCTGTTCCACAGGCAGCTACAACAGCATCCAGAATCGGAAACATCCATGCGCACAGTTCATGCAGTACCTTCTTTCTGGCAATCAGCATATTGCAAGGAGAATATAAGCTTCCTTCAAAAAATTCTGATGCTTTTTCATAATCCTGCGGCAGATTTTCTTTTAAATACTGCATCATGTAATCCCATTCTTTTGCCGCATGTCTTCCCCTAAAGTTATCAGCAAGGTTGGGAGAAACATATAACGGAACCGGAAGGATAACATCTATATGATTCTGCTCCATACATGCCATCCAGTTATCCGGAAGCAGAAAATGCCTGCGATAATGACACAGCCCTACATAATCTTCTGCTGCATGCTTCCAAACCCAATACAACCCTGTCAATTCACAATACTGCTTATTCTTTTCCGAAATAGAATCTCCTTCACAGTCATAAACCGCATTCTCCAAGCGCCGATCCGTTAAGGCTGATCCTACCTGAATTCTTTTCTCATAGTTTTTAAATGTATAGCAGCTTTGCAGAGGTGCATCATAAACAGAAGATGCTACATACACGATTCCTTCCATGGAAATTTTATCCCTTGTTCTGCACAAACCCTCGCAATCGGCTATATCCATTATTTTTATAAATGATTTCTGTTCCCGGTCAAACACTTTCTTCACATATGCATTACGAAGGCCGGTATCCAGCTCCACATCGACCGGAACAATAGTTTTCATACCCAATTTTTCCAATATCCGTTTCACACGCTGTTGATTGATACCACGCATAGCCAAATATACCGGAATACCCGTATCTAATTTAACATCTTCAGATATTTTCCAAACAGGTACGCCATCAATTTCTGAGAGATTCTCTTCGTCATTATCATATAAATATGCCACTATCTGTATTTCCGGCTTTAGATATTTTAAATAATGCCCCAGGGTTTGTCCTCTGGGATGCGCTCCAAATATATAAATCTTTTTGTTCATTATTTTTGTTCTCCCACTCATGTATATTCCTACTTAATCCCCAAACAACTTAACTTGGAATACATTTATTTGTATAAATTTTCTAATTTTCTTGCGCTTTGCCTTATATCATAACCTTTACTACATATCTCTTCTCTATATCTAAGTCTATTTATTTTTTCAGCTTTTATGTAATAAAGAATTCTATCTACCCACACGTCACAATTATTCGGCAAATATTCTATCAAATCAGTTAATTTCACTTCTCTTGTCACATTATTAGATACAAGACACGGAAGTCCTGATGTTTGCGCCTCAACAAGTGATATAGGGAATCCTTCAAATTTAGATGGCAAGCAAAAAAGATCAAATGCTGATAAATAATCCTCAATATTATCCTGCCAGCCCAACAAAAAAATATTTTTTTCTAAATGCATTTTTATAATTGCTTGTTCAAATTCTTGCTGTAGTTCCCCCTGTCCAATACATATCAGCATAATATTGGGAATAGATTTTTTTAGTTCATATATACATTCAAATAAAAACTGCTGGTTTTTGGTGTATGAATATCTACCAACATGACCTATAACAAATTTTGATGTAAGTCCCCATTGATTTCTAATTTTATTACGTTTTGTGTCATCATATTTAAATTTCAATGTATCTACAGCATTAGGCATATATTTTATTTTATATTTTGGAATTGATTCTCCAAAAAGCCATTCTGCAGCATTATGGCTACATGCGCAGAAATCTGTAGCATATTTTTCACTAAATTGATTTCTATAAACAATATGCTCTTCTATTTGTTTTTTTCTTTCTTCTTCATTAGTAATATCAATTCCTGTACTATGTGAATGAACTATTACCTTTTGTAATTTCATTTCCATTGCTAGTTCTTCTATCAAAAAGCCTCTCCAAGAACTTGTATGTAAATGAATAATATCATAATCGCTCAACACATTCTTTACTTCTCTTATCAATCTATCAGGATCATCTCTTTGCGTTGAAAAAAAGGGATGAATGTGAAAATTTAACTTTTTATATTCTTCACATTTTTCCAGCTGATCAGCTGCCCTTGTCAAAAACCCAAATTGATAAGTTTCAGCATCCATATGTTCCAAATTACTGAACACGTATCTATATACACCACTCCTAATATCTGCCGGGGTCATATGTAATATTTTCTTCATTTCATCTTCCTAGCCATTCAATATATTATGAGTATTCAAACCACTGTTGACGCAACATTTTTTCAAATAAACTTATTGTTGTTCCACCTACAATATTATTTCTCGGAATTTCATATTTATTTATTTTCTGTGAATATAGACCACCATTTACAGCAGCCGCCTTACTAAACCCACATTTTTGCACTATGTTCATGGTTTCTTTTGAATAATCACCGCTATTTCCAAATGGAAACGAAAAAACGTCTATTTTTCTTTCAGTAATTTTCTCCAAAATACTCTTTGAACATCTTATTTCTTCATATTGTTCTTCATACGGTAATCCCGAAAGCATACTATGGCTTTTTGTATGTGCGCCTATTGTAATTATATCTGATTTTGCCAATTCAAAAATTTCTTTTGTATTTAAAGACCTATCTGCATCTTCAACTTTAGGAACATAGTTCAATAATTTTTGAATATTTGACAATTCTCTTTTTCTATCGGTTGCATTCAAACTCATCAATATTCGCCTTATATTTTGAACAAAATATATTTTTTCTTCTTCTAATTCAAGTCTATACTCTTTACCTTTGTATTCAATACCTTGAGGCAAACACAAATTGCCAAATATCATGTCTGCCAACTCATCCCACCAAAATTTATTATCAGTATCTATATTATCTGTGCTTATAAAAATTGTTGCAGGAACTTTATATTTCTTTAATATTGGAAAGGCAAATCTATAATTATCTACATAACCATCATCAAAAGTAATCACAACTGATTTTTCTTTGACATTTTTCCAATCATCTTCGAATCTCAAAATATTATAATTATTTTTTAGATATATTACTTGTTTCTCAAATTCTTCTGGATCTACAGCAAGGTTAAAATAATCTCCCTTTATTTTGCACACTCTATGATATAATAAAATGTTAATGAATTTATTTGTTACAACATCTAAATCAAATATAATCGTATTTCGTAATTCATTAATCATTGCATCATCTATAATATAATAATCATTTATACCTTGATCAATCAGTACCTTTTGTATTTGTTCTCTAATCAGTACATTAGCACATATTAATACCAGATCGCCCTTTTTTAAAATTGTTTTTTCAAACCTTACTACTTTTTTCCTAAGAACAGTATCCGGACTATTACAAATGTCAGAAACTAAATACCCCTCAAAATCAGCATGCATTTCCATCAAAGCATATCCGACTACTTTCCCATATTCTCCGGCCCCATAGCAATATATTTTTCTCTCTTTAACAATACTACTTAATTCTTCTTTTGCTGTCATTCTTTTTCCTTTTCAACTTTTATTCCTAAAATAACTGGATATTGCGGATCATTATACTCAAAAATGTGTTCTGAAAGTTCCTCTGCACACATCCCATATAACATTGCAGTAGCCGACTGCACGTTGCCATAGGATTCAATACAAATCTTATCGCTATTAAATACTGATTCAAAAAGTTTTCTTACTGATTGAACTTGAAAACCCCAATATGATCCCCAATTTTCGGCATCATACCTTGAGATTTGCGAAATTCCTGCGACTGTTATTAGCGCCACCCCTCCCGGGCGCAACATTCTGTATATATTTTGTACTGCATCAAAAATATTATAAATGAACATTAATGTCTGTGTAATGATTGCGGTATCATACTGATTGTCAAGAATGCCCTCTCCGGTTTCTAAGTTTCCTAAAATTGCATTTTCTCCCCAGCCTTTTACATGAAGTATATATGATTTTCGTAATTGGTCTCCACCATATTTTAACGTGTAAGTATTTTCTGATATTTCTAATACATCGCCCCTAACCATATCCTGATTTTTACTCAAAAAACGCTCAATATAAACTCGGTCTATTGGCGTACCTCTAGAAATTCCAAAATCCCTACAAACAGGTCTTAATGGTAGTAATTCTATCTTTTTTGATAAATTATCCATATCAACTAATTTTTTATACAACTCTTTTAATACATCATTGTCCCGAATCTCCAAGGCTTCGTTTTGATATTTAAATCTATACAACAATTTGCCATCATCAATAATAAATTTTCCATACATACTCAATAATTGCTCTTGCCAGCTTTCCGGAAATATGTATACACCAATATCAATATTTTCAATATTCTTTTCTATCAATTCATAAATCATTGGCACAAAATTCTTGGACATAATAAGTATATCCATATCAGAATCTATGTCTGCTGAAGATAAAACCTTCTTTCCTTTGTATTCCTCACAGGTTGTACATAATGAATTGTCAATATATCCTTTTATTTTGTAACTTTCTAATTTATCTATACAACTACGATAAAAAGAACCCATTCCCCATATATATACTTCTTTCATTTTTACTTTCTTTACTCCATCATTGTTATTATTTTATGAACTACTTTTTCTGACGCATTCCCATCATCATAATTACCCATACTTAACATAAACTTTTTTAATTTTTTTCTATATACTTCGCTATCAAAATTTTCAATTCTTTCTTCAAGTTCTTGGTTTGTTGTTGCCTGTATATATGGTAATTCTTCCATTGGGATGTAAAAATTTCTATCTTTTTTATATTCAACAATATCTTTCTGATACAAAAAAATAGGTCTACCTGTAAATGAATAATCATACATGCAGCCTGAATAATCAGAAATCAGCACATCAGCCGCCGCCAAGATTTCTTCAAAATCTGGATATTTCTCAACATATACTACGTTTTCTGCATTTTTAAGATCATATTCAACATCTAAATTATCTGGATGCTTACTTATTGCACATAAATATTTTCCTCCAAATCTTTTTTCTAATGCGTGCAATAATTTGTTAACATCCAAATCATATACTTTATTATTATAATCACACCTGAATGTTGGTGCATATAGTACTAATTTCTTGTCACACCTTAAATTATAATATTCAAATACCTTTTTTCTAGCCAATGACGGATTCCAAAAAATATCTTGTCGCGGTAAACCCACTTTCATAATTTCTCCGTTGTACCAAAATGATTTTTTGTATAACTTTGTATAAAACTCACTTCCGGAAACAAACATATCCGCCATTTTAGAGTCCCTTTTTGCATTAGAAATATATGATTGTGGCAGTTTATCTTGAGCATCCCTTTCAACTTTTTTAATCGGTGCAGCTCCATGCCACACTTGAATATATATTTGCCCCTTACGTTTCTTTATTTCTCCGCTTTTTCTTACATTATCAATCCATACTTTAGAGCATGCTATTTTTTTATAATATTCTTCCGAACCAATTTCAACCACTTCTATATCATCAGGTATTCCATTTTCATCCGATTTATCTGCAACTGCCCACGTTAGATGTATCCTCTTACTTTTAAGGCAGCCCCTATTATAGTCTCTCATTTTTTCAGCAATATATTTAGGATTACCCCCATACCCTCTCCCACTTAAATTCATAAACAATACTGATCTGTCATCCATTGGTAACTCATATAGTCTTAAATAAAATGCATCTAATAATTCTTGATCATCTATGACGACATACTGACTATATCCAGCACTTTTTAACCGATTCTCTATCTCCCTGTGATTTATTTTCTGAGTCGCTACTATAATGAGCATATCTTCTTTGACTTCTAAGGCATCCAGTTCACATACTTGAATTCCATATTTTGTCCTATGATTATTAAGCATCTTTGACACAACAAATCTAAATATTTTATTCTCAATTTTATTTTGCTTTAAGAATAAATAAAATATATTTGCAATTGTTCCTGCACCATAAATAATCAACTGATTATATTTACTGCATTCTTCAAGAACATCCATCGAGCTTTTCTTTTCCATATGTTTCCTTCCAAAATTTATTTTTATGACACTAAAAAACTTTTTTAATATTATTTATTCATTTAATAGTTTCCAATTTGCATATTTCCAAGTATTATTAATTTTCTTTTATAAACCAACATACTCTTCCTTTACAATCTAATTCATCATATATAACTTTGTCCATTATCTGCATAGCGATTTTTTCATTATTTATTGCAACTATTATCATGTCATATTCTAACTTATTCAACATTGATGGGCTCATAATTCCTATAGGATAAGCTTCTCTTTCTAATTTTTTATAATTCCTATCCACCCAATATGTTACATTGTTTATTCCCATTACCTGCAAAAATCTATAATATGTCTTTCCTGCAGCCCCTGCACCATATAATACCACTCTATCATTTCTATCCCCAACATAATAGTTCTTTAAATATAATTCCTGATGCCTCGAAAATATATTCTCTTCCATTTGTACCACATAGTCCTTATTTGTTTCATATATACTTGATCGACTACCTTTATGGATTCTGTAGTAAAAAAGTTCCTCTGGTATCTGATATACTTTTCTCCCCAAAGCAATGATTGAAAGCCAGAAATCATAATCTTCTATTCCCCATTTCATGTCAGATGAGTATCCACCTACAATTTTCCAATCACTCCTTCGAAATAAAGCTGTAGCAAAAATGCAATTAGCAATTAACATTTCTCTTATGGAGTACTGTGGCAATTTCCATTTTTCATTTTTAGCCCCAAATAATCTTGCCTCACAGTAGACAATACCCATATCCGGATCCTTTTGCATAATATCAATTGCTTTTTCAACATACTCAGCCCCTAAAATGTCATCACTATCCACCGGTAATATATAATCACCAGTTGCCTTACTGATTCCCAAATTTCTAGCTCTGCTTGGGCCGACATTTTCTATATGCAATACAGCTATTCTGTTATCTTTTTCCAACCACCCATCACATTTTGCTCCACTACTATCAGTACTGCCGTCATCTATTAATATTATCTCCAGATCAGAATATGTCTGATCTATAACACTTTGAATCGTTTCATCTAAATATTCTTCTGAATTATAAATTGGTATAACTACTGATACCAAGTCGTTCATGAACTGTTCACTCCCTAATCAGATATAAGACTTTATAATAACACTTCTAATTATTATCTCCTAAGAACACACTATACTCTGAAATACTATATTCTTTCAACTTCAAAATACAGCTATACACTGTCCCAGGTGTAACTGCAATTAATATTGAATTAGTTGCCAACATATTATGCAGGGCACTTAACGGCAATATCTCTTTTTCCCCTATTTTCTGTCCTGCTTTATCTTCATTTATATCTACATAACAAATAATTTGGTTTTTATGCTTCTCATATGCTTGTCTGCCGTAATTTCCCGCTCCATACACTACATATCTTGTATCTTTTTTTATATCTTTCTCTTGAATAAGTTCAGGAATAATCTTGTAAAAACACTCTTTTATATAATCAGACAATTCTATTTCTTTCTTCACTTCATAATAGATCTGTACCAATATATCCTTCTTGTTCTGCAACCCCATGATAATATTTTCAAAATATTTGACACGCAAAATTTGCAATTGTTTCCGTATGCTGGATTTCCTTGTTCCTGTCAGACTTAATTGGTGCATACGATATAAATATAGGACTTCATCAATATAGTCAATTTTCCCATAATGAAATAGCACTCTTAACCAATACTCATAGTCCTCTACCAAAAAAAAGGATGGATCATATTCACCTACATCCTTTAAAACACATTTTCTATACAAAAAGCAGGCTCCAACACAATCATTATAGAGCATTCCAACATACGTGTATTCACAATGTTTTTGTACATAACCTCCTTCTGCATCCACTAAGTTCATAGCCGTACATACCATTACACTATCTTTATTCTTTTCTAAATACTCTACCATCTTATATAAAGCTGGTTGCAAATACATATTATCATCAGATGTCCATGTTAAATATTCCCCTTTTGCCTTTCTAAAACCTATATTTAATGATTCTGGCAACTTCTGATTTGTTTTATTAATAATGCATTTGATTCTGTTATCCCTGTCCACATATTCATCAATAATATTCTGGGTATTATCTGTAGAACAATCATTAACAATGATTAATTCCCAATCTGAAAAAGTTTGTCCAATAATACTATCAATCGATTCTCGCAGATATTTTTCTCCATTATATGTAGGTAATACTATTGATACTTTAGGCATATCTATTTCTCCTTCTCAAAATAAGAAAGTAAACAATTCACAATCTTAATAGATGCTGTGCCATCTCCATATGGATTCTTTGCAACACTCATCTGCATATACCGTTCTTTATTATTTAATAATAGCGCGGTCTCGCTTACGATATTCTTTGTTTTTGTTCCAACCAGTTTAAGAGTTCCTGCTTCAATACCTTCCGGTCTTTCAGTTGTATCTCGCATAACTAATACAGGAATTCCCAGTGCAGGTGCCTCTTCTTGAACTCCACCACTGTCTGTTAATATCAAATAGGATTTAGCCATAAAATTATGAAAATCATACACATCAAGTGGCTCGATCACTTTTATCCTATCATAACCTCTAAAGTATTTGTCTGCTAAAAATCTGACCAACGGATTTTTATGTATCGGATAAATCACCTTAACGTCTTCAAATTCAGAAACTATCTGTGTAACTGCTTCAAATATATTTTCCATTGGTTTTCCAATGTTTTCTCTTCTATGGGCTGTAAGTAATATCAATCTACTGTCTTTTGCCCAGTTTAACAATTCATTGTCATAATCAGGAGAAACTGTTGTTTTTAGTGCATCTATTACAGTATTACCTGTCACAATAATTTTCGAGCTACTCTTTCCCTCTTTTATCAACTGTTCTCTTGCATTTTCAGTTGGAGCAAAATATAAATCAGTAATTAAATCAACTGCCTGTCGATTAAATTCCTCAGGATATGGTGATTTCATATTGTATGTTCTGAGGCCTGCTTCCACATGTCCAATTGGAATCTGTCGATAAAATGCTGCCAATGCAGCCGCAAAAGAACTACTGGTATCTCCATGTACCAATACCATATCTGGTTTTTCATTCTCATACACCTGATCGATTTGGGTTAGTATCTGTGTAGTTATCATTGATAATGTTTGATTTTTTTTCATAACATGAAGATTATATTTTGCTGTCATATTAAAAACTCTCATAACCTGTTCTAACATTTCTTCATGCTGTCCCGTCAAACATACTACAGATTCAATGTTCCTCTTATTATTCAATTCCTTTATAACCGGACACATTTTAATCGCTTCCGGTCTTGTCCCAAAAACAGATAATATCTTCATTTATTTTTTTGTTCCTATCCACGCTCCAAAAAGTCCATCAGCCTCTTTGCCATCATATGCAATGCTATCTACATATTCTATCGTTTCACAATAATGTGACATTATATTCAATAGCTCATCCTTATCAAACCACTGTTCCCATTCTTCTATTTCATAATATCCATACATGTTTTTATTTTTATCAACAATGATTACTTTTCCGTTTTTCTTTGTTACTCTAAACATTTCTCTGATTGCCGATTGAATATCAATTGCATGTTCCAGTGCCTCACATGTATATACAATATCAAATTTGTTATCTGAATATGGAATATCCGTCAGACTCCCCTGTTTTTTCTCTACTTCTCCATATGCAGATAAGTATTGCATTACTTTTTTTGAAATATCTACAGCAAAATATTCATGAGCAGGTGCATCTGAAATTAACCTTTTCAAATATCTCCCTTTTCCACATCCTACATCCAGCACTTTACCTTGCTGTTTTTTCCCTACTTCATTTTTGATTATCTGATACTTTTGATCATTTACATCCAAATCATCTCGAAACATATATGCTTGAGCTTCAAATTGACACAAATTTTTATAATAAAGTGCATCTAAAAAATATTTAACTGCCCAACTTATTTCTGCTCCCGGAAAATAATTGTTGTTTTCACACGCATTTTCTTCAGACACATAGCTTCCATACCAACCGCCAGTCTCATTTTGTAATTTGCAAGCATATGAAAAAGCGCTGTTACCTCTTTGTTCATCTCCCAGTCTATACCATATTAATGCTAATTGAAACAATCCGGTAGAGCACACCCAATCCACATTATTATATGCCGGAACAGCTCCATTTTCTTTCTGATATACTTCCATATTTAACATTGCCTGTTTAGCAAGTTCATTTTCACCCATATCAAGCATAGCTTCTACTACATATGCATAAAAATGAGATAACATACTAAAGTTAACAATTTGTTGGTAATAATTTGTTTTATAATAATTCAGTATTTTATAAGCTGCTACCTCATATTCGTTCTTATTAAATACGCGTGCAGCCTCAACCAATGGAGATAAGCAATATGTATGTATAAGCTCTGTTGCAATATCCCCCCAAGCAGTTTCTGTTGGAGTTATTAATTGCCCATCTTCCGTCATGCATTCCAAAATCCAATTACAACCACTTATAATAGCTCGATCTATGGTATCTTTATCTTCATAAAGGGTTCGTACACTTAATAATCCTTTTAAAATTTGTGCTGAATCAAATATATAGGGAGCTTCATTTAACGTATCATACCATGAACCGTCTTTTTTCTGTATTGAGCACAACCATTTTGCATATGATACGGCTCTCTCCTTATATCCCCACCGTAGTAAAGTCGGAATATAATACCCTGTCACTTCCGGATAAGACAACTTTAAGCTTGAATTATTAATAATGCCCTCTCCGGCAATAGAATTATTATCTATCCATCTAATCGCATTATTATAAACCTTTAAATAATTTGGACGACTTAATATTTTCTTTTTAATTATCTCTCTTTTTATCTCAGCATATGTGCAATAATCATCAACTCCTGCGTTTTTCAATTGAGTTTCCATTTGATTTCTATACATTTCGGATACAGCAATCACTATTTTAGCATTTTCTTTTTTACTAATTCCTTCTTTAAATGACAATACTGTTTTTCCGTATACTTCGTTGTTGATTTTTTCACTACTATTATCAATAAAATAACATATGTTCTCTGCCCCCAATATCTTCAATGTTTCTTGACCATAATTCCCCGCCCCAAATATAACATACCTCATAAAACCATAACTCCCTTTATTTTATTACTGTACTTTCTGAGCAATATATATCCACCTGGTTTCACTTGGAGTAGAAGTCTTGATATCTAAAATTTCAAACCGCTTCTTTAATTCTCTTTCAAAATTCTCCTTTGTATACCAGTCAAATCCTTGCTTAGAAAAGTCTCTAATATAGTAGTCTTTCTTATCTATAAACTCAACAATTAAATACTTATTAGAAAACAATTCAAACTGTCCGATAATTTCTTTAAATGATAATTGTTGAGAGAATGCTAAATGATGAACTATCGCCAACGCAATTACCACATCTGATTTGAAACGAGCAATCGCACTTTTTCGCCACGCTGTTATTGAACTATTAGCAATTGGATAGTCTTTATAATAATCCAATGAAGGCGCACACAATGACATATAAACAGGTACAATATTGACCATTTTATTATCCTTGATTTTATCCCACAAAACTCCCAGACACGTTGTATCAACATCAACAATTATGGCATAATCTAACTTTTCACGTAAATATGAGCCATACCATCCCATATTCCCAGCTAAATCTATTACTGTTTTAGGTCTTAACTTTTCTAATGCAGCTATTACATTTACCATTTTAGATGACCATAAGGTTTTATCGTCTGATTTTTCCCATTCATCATCTTGATATCCATCCCATCTGGTTTTTTGCGTAACCACATCAAAATTATCAATATATTCCCTTATATTACCTAATAAACATATAATATCTTCCTTTGTATTACACAATACTGCCATTTCATATAACTTCAACAACGCTTTTAATTCTTCCTTGTTTATATACCCTATAATATCCAAAGGTGAATAACATATATCCGCATTTTTTATAAATAAGTAGGCTTTGTCTATTTGATTTTTCATAATTAAAATAAGCGGAAGCACATGAGTATTTAACATTTCAATAAGAATGATTGGTTTTGTAATGCCATCATTCAAAGCGCCAAAATCAACCAACATAAATCTTCCCTGATAAAACGTCACATTTAATGCATGACCATCTTCTAATCCCAAATTCAGCTGTGTTAATTTTAAAATCAACTGTAGCATAAATAATACATAATCTTTAAACATTTTAGGATTCCATTCATAACAATATGAAATTGGTTCTATAAAATCATGTTCAAGTACTAACTCGTTTTTTAACTCTTTGAAGTCATTTGACAATAATGTACCTACAATATCTTTACCTAGTATTCCACTTTGCTTGCATACACTGAAAACATTAAAATATTGTGCATAATATTGTTGCTCAACAACTCTATAAATTCTCTTTTCACTTTTTGATATTAACAATCTAGACTTTGCATCTATGCCTTTTGACCAGACATATCCATTTATTTCAGGTTTAGGTCCTGAGAGTACACCTATCCTATCAGAAAACATATTCACAATATTTACTGCTTCAAAGTAATCACTCCCCTTATGCAATCCTATTTTATCTAATTCATTAAATATACTTTGCAAAACTTCTCTATTTGTAACTGATATTATTATCTTTTGTCCAATATACTTCTCCGACTTTAAGATCTCCGACGAATTTATTTCTATTCCTTCTATTTTTTTGCCACGTTTATTTATATCATTATCCAAAATATACTCTATATCCAAAAAACATTTTAAATTTCTTATACACTTTTGGGCATTTCTTCCAGCACCAAATATCCAAAATTTATCCATACCTATTTATCCCTCTTCTTAATATAATTTAATGGTATCTTTGTTTGCTCTGCTAACTTTATCCCACCTGAAATCCATTTTTTTTCAGAACAACCCGAACAAAACGAACAAGCATCTGGTAGCGGATTATTCATATCAAGCATACTCCTAATCTCATCCCTAGCACCTACATTATACAATTCTACATAATTCGTTTCGTTAAATGGTTCTATTCCCAAACAGTCCATCGTTTTCAAAAGCGAACATAAGTAAAATCTCCCATTATACACAGTACGACATCTTGTTACACAATCATTATTTCTTCTCATTCTCAATATTTCTTGTGATTGTACCGCCGTTTCATTTGTTAGCTGTATTACATCCGACCAATCTGGAATATTCATAATCACATATTTAATTTGTTTTTCTGCAAATTTCTCCATAAGATCCGCTAAATTCCGACTTTTATCACGATAATTGGATATCCAAACAGTAATATTATTTTTCTTTATTGATTCTAATACGCTTTCTTTAGGAATTATTGTTCCGTTTGTAATTATCTTTATTGCACCAACTTTTTCTTTTGTCATATCTTCTTCACATAATGCATCTATAACCTGATCTAATTTTGTAAATAAAAAGGGCTCTCCCCCCATTATTACAACTCTATTTACCCAATCTATCAATTCTAACATTCTCTTATAATCGGATATTATTCTTTCTATACTTAAATCCTCTGGTTCATTAAAGTATTGAATTCCAGCTGCACATTTTAGACATCTAAGTGAACATCTATTAGTTACAATTGTCTCAAATTGATTTAATATAATTTTACCATTAATAATCTCCGGTTTCTGCAAATCATTCCAATAATTTTTTTCAAACGATGTAATTCCAAGTTGATTTAACCTTGTATATAGACGTATTTTCTCTATAATATTGTCATGTAGCTCTGAGAATTTAGGATAAATCTTCAACAAATTATCTATTTTTACTTTTACAACATTCTTAATATAGTTTATATCTTGATTATAATATTCTATTTCCTCCTGCATATAACCTATGCTCAACAAATCATCTTTTATCTCCTTATTGATTTTTTCATTATCTGTACAAATAATAACCCTTACTCCATAAACATAGCAACGAGGGAAGATACCAATACCATCATATCTAAATTCCCATAAATATGGGTTAGAATCCATAAACCCTGCAATTTCATAGCCCTCTTCTTGTAATATATGATATACAAATACGCTTTTCTCATTAAACGGGGTAATATAATATTTTTGTTTCATATCACTTTGCTCTCCTTACCTTATCCATAAACTCAGTCAAACTATATAAATATCTTTCCTCATAATAACGATTAATGACATTCTCATTCATCCGCTTATTTATATCTAAATACTTCCACAATTCAACTTCTAAATTTGTTTGTCTAATACCATCTGCAGAAATTCTAATTAACACACCATCCACAGTTATTCCCCATATTATTTTTTCATCATCAACATACCAACTTCCTATTTTCCAAGGAGAAATCTCACAATTATAATTTTGAATAGGAAAATTCAAATCAACTATAGTATTCTTATCATAATCTACCAGTTTACCCCTTGTCATTTCATAATCATCTACTATCACTTTGCTATCATTATCACTAAATAAATTGACATCCCGCAATCCAAGGAATTTTGTTTCTAATACACTGTTGTTATTTATATCAAAAAGTATGATTGATTTACTAGCAATATCATAAAAACAAATATTCTCTCTAACTCTGCAAACACTTGTTATTTTATATTCACTTGGAATTCTTATAATCTTCTCTTGTTCACTTTCTAAATCAAATACTACAATCCTATTGCTTTTCCACAAGATGCAATAAATTTTATTTTCAATTCTACACGATGAATTAATGCATTGTTCTTTCTCACAATTATATTTGCATTTTATTGCCCCTATAATCCTTTGGGTTGTGATATCTATTTTGTATATGTTTTTTGATTTATAAGGAATACAATACAAAACATTATTGTATTTATAACAATTTTTAAATAAATTTTGAGGTTTTTCCTTTACATCCCAATATTCACACTTTCGCGTTATTTTATTAAAAGACACAATTTGAGATGAATTATTGGGGATTAAATATAGAAAATCTCCATCATTATATAATTCTGAAAAATATGCTGTACCATATCCTTTATCTATTTGCAAAACTTTCGAATAAGTCACTCTTTTTTCCCGATTATCGTATAAATATAATATCGGACACATTCCCTCAACAAACCATACGCCATTTTCATCACACGCCATACAGCACGCATTCAAATGCCAATACATATTGTCTTCTGTTGCCAAAGCATTTTTTTCGCTATTATTTACCACAACATTCTGTATCATAATAGGCATTTCCCGTTTCTGGCAAAGCTGTACCACGCTGCTCTGATCTCCGTAATATGCATCGCTCATCGCCACAGCCCGATCCATATCCGGTGTATCATCGTAGATGCCCCAGTCCTCTTCTATATATTGATTTTTTATCTTTTCATATGCTTCATAGAGCTGTGGGCGCATAGAAAGTAAGGTGCTTTCTATCAGCGGATGCGGGCGCCAGAGAAGTGCTATATCATCTTTATATGCTTTAAATATTTCAAATACCTGCTTCATTTTTATGAGCATTTTTTCATCATTTTGCAAAAGTGCAGTTACACTTGTATTGTAGAAGACAATTTTCTTCCTGCTGCCATCCGGCTTTATGATATACTTCAGCCAGTTTTCCGGGATCTGTACCTCTTCTTTTTTGAGATGTATGATCTTATCAAACTTGGGCGAACCCGTTCCAAGGATCTTCTTCTCCCAGATATCCCTTGTCTGCTCCCCGAAGGCTTTTACAAGGCTTTTAATATAACACTTTCTCATATTCTCCGACTGTACAATGACCTTTGTTGCATGTATCACTGCGGGAGTCAGTATAAAATGCTCTATCGATTCCAGCGCATTATTATCTTCAGGATTTACTTCATTTAAAACAAAATATGGAATATATACAAGCTCATCCGTATACTGCTTTAGCTTGTCCGAATAGTAATCCGGATGTACGCTTGTCACATAGTTTGCTCCATCATACGGATTATGAATATAAATCGCATCCGGTCTGCGTTCCTCCAGACTGTATGCATCATATCTTGTAATTGGCACATTATCTGGAAACAAATCCCCTTCATAATGCATTTCCCGAAAACTTCCATCCGGATTTTTATCATAATACGGAATCGGTATCACATATGCGTCGCATTCCGGATCTGCATCCGCTGCTTTCCAGACACTTTCCAGGCTGTCCCACATGCTTGCCTTATAAGGCAGGAATACGATTTCTTTCTTATCCTCCGGGAGCACATCGAGAAGCTTACGATGGATGCTGATCAGAAGCTCTCTCACTTTTTGTGCCAGCTGCCTGCGTTTCTCCGTATCGTCCAGACTCTGGCTGATCTGATATAAAAGCTCGCAGTAATCTTCCAGCATTGTAACCAGTTCTTTTGTGCTCTCACCCTGCGTCTCCAGATCGTTTCCGGTCAGAATTGCAGCTTCCTGACACTGCATCAGGATATTCATAAGTCCCTCCGGTTGAAGATCCGCAGTTACATATTCATTTGCATTTTCAAGAAGTGTGATTGATTCCAACACTGCCTGTTTTTTGATTCGCTTCATCCGGGCTATTATTCCTTTTATTTCTTGATTTTCATTTCTATATAAAATAAAGTGTGCGTATCCCCGCGGAGCGTTTTGTATAATAGGAATGAAGTTTCCTATTATACAAAGTCCCTGCACTTCGTGCAGGGACTTCTGTTTCCTTTTTCGCGATTCCGTTCGCACCTATTAAATATATCGGTCAGATCATAGAAAATAATTAGAGTCCGGCCTGTGATTCGAGTTTTAGATATTTCCTTGCTTCTGCTTCTGAAATATGCATGGAATCCATTAAACTTCCAATCAGCAATTTACTTTTTTATTCCTCCTTGTTTTGCTCCAGTACAACCAGCGCGATCTGTCTGTAAATATCGAGCATTGGCAAAATATCCGCTTCGAACGCATTCGCGATCATTGCATGACTGTTATTTCCAAGTGCCCGGTTCAGATTCTGTATTTTTTCTTCCATTGCATCCTTATTTAACACTTCTTCCTTTTCATTCAGGAACGGAATTGTAATATTGATAATATCGATCACATAGTTCAGTCCGTCAAGCTGCTGATTCAGATAGTCTTCTGTATCCGGCATCTCTGCCCCCCTGAGCTCCAGTATGATCTCCTTCATCGCCGGAATCAGTTTTGCAATGTATTCGCTGCCAAGTTCAAGTGCTTCTAATTGCTGTTTTTTCTGTTCTTCCATTGTAATTCCCTCTTCTTTCTGCATTCGCATCTATTATTGTTTATATCGGCAAAAAGTATAAACAAACAAAGTCAGACACTATTTCTGATCAATTTGTAAATATTGTCTGTACTGTTCTGCAATCCGGCAGAGCACTGACGGTGTCACGTAACAAGTTAATAGCTGCATCAGAAGCTGATGAAATTCGCGCATGCTGGTCTTGATATACTTATTATTCACACACCCCGGCATATTTGCAAGAATGTCCTCTTTCAAGCGACAGAACATGTCATATGGTGGTTTATCAAACCGCAGGCAGATCACCTTCACCGTGGCAAGATACCAGGTAAACAAAAGATCCAGTTCCAGCTCATCATGATAACGTTCCCACATTCCTCGCTCCTGATAGGTCTGCAAAACCAGTTGATTTACCATCATAATATCCTTATGATATCCTGTTTCCCTGGAAAGTACTGTCGATTTCTGATTTACGAAATAATGATAATAAATTCTGTCCATCTTGGCGATCCGTTTTGCATATAGCTGCAAAAGTGAGCCAAAGTAAATATCCTCATAAGCCAGTCCTTCCGGAAATACTATCTCATTTTCTGTCAATAACGATCTGTGGATCACCTTATCCCATACCGCATAGCTCATTGTATTTTCTACGATCAGTTGTCTGCGCTTTTCCTCCGTATCGATTACAGCCCTATAGATCTTCCCGGTGCCCTTATCAGCCAGCTTCTGAAAATCATTTCCCCGGTCGCGGATATGCCTGCAGATCACAACATCCTGCCTGTTTTCCTCTGCCTCCGACAAAAGTGCTTCAAACATTTCCGGTTCAACCCAGTCATCACTGTCTGCAAATCCGACATATTCACCGGTTGCATACGACAAACCGATATTCCTTGCCCTGCCCATCTTTCCGTTCTCATCGCAATGCACTGCCAGTATCAGCTCCGGATATTTTGCCTCCCATGCAGTAATATGCTGCCATGTTGTATCTGTCGATGCATCATCCACCAGAATGATCTCGTAAGCATCCTGCGCAAGCGTCTGCCCTGTCAGCGACTTCAGGCATCTGTCTATGTACTTTTCCACATTATAACACGGTACAATAATACTAAGCCTCTTCATAACAACAGTATAGCATGTGCTAACTCATTCTACAATGAAGAGGTTAGCAAATTGCATCCAAAAACTTCCCCTTTTTCATGCAAATATGGTACTATATAATTATTATTTCTATATCAAGAAGAAAGAGGTCTTACTATGCAGATCAGTGCATGTATCATCTGTAAAAACGAAGAACAGTATATCGGCAAATGTATACAGGCGCTACGCGCATTACCTGTCCATATTGTTGTTGCAGACACCGGTTCTACAGACAGTACACTTTCTATTTTAGAAAAGCTGCTTACTCCTGACGATAAATTATGTCATTTCGACTGGTGCAATGATTTTTCCATGGCACGCAATTTTTGTGCTATGCAGGCACAGACTGACTGGATCTGGATGGTAGACGCTGATGAGATCTTAGCCTCCTGTGAGCCAGCTATATTACATGATTTTCTGGCAGAGGAAAAAAACAGCAATAAGATTGGCACGATTCTCCGAAAGGATGCTTACCCACTGCAGGGAGATCTTACTTATGCCACCTCCCGCATGGGGCGGATTTATAATCGGAATCATTATCATTACAAAGGGATTATTCATGAACAGTTAACTCCATACAACTCTTCCTCTGATAACAGCGGTACTCCCCCTCAGGAAATTTGTTACGTAGATCTGCCTCTTTCTTTTGATCATATGGGGTATGAAACAATGGAAACACTGCGAAAAAAATGCAAGCGCAATATTGCTTTATTAGAGATTGCCTTTGCAGCCCACGAGGATCCCTATCTGGCTTATCAGCTCGGGCAGGCTCATGCCTCTCTCGAAGAACACCAAACTGCCATTCATTACTTTGAAATTGGATTAACGTTTGATTTAGATCCCCGGCTGGAATATGTACAGACTATGGTACAATCCTATGGCTACAGTCTGCTTGCACTAAAACAATATCAAAAAGCACTCTCCTTTACCGGAATTTATGATGCTTTTGCCACCAATGCTGATTTTATATTTCTGATGGGGCTTATTTATATGAACAATGCCATGTTTTCGGAAGCGATTGCCGAATTTGATAAGGCATCCCTGTTTAAAACCTGTATTGTAGACGGAACAAACAGTTACCGGGCAAGCTATAACAAAGGGGTCATCCTGGAATGCCTTGGCCGCCTTCCTGCAGCCATAAAAAGCTATCAGGCATGCGGCAGTTTTCAGCCGGCACTTACACGCTTAGAAGTTCTCCGCTCTTAAGATCTGATGTATTTTAACCGATATCTTTAGTATAATCTATAGTTAAGGAATAATTTATCTTGACTCCAATTTCCGTATGTATTAAAGTATTACATTTCCCCTGGTGTGATGATTTTTCCCGGGCGAGGAACTTTTCCATCTCGCATACTTCCCACGACCGGGTTTTGATTCTCGACTGTGATGAAGTTGTGAAAAATATTGATTTTACAGGGATACAGAACGCAATCGAAGCATATCCGTATGCCATCGGGCAATATAAGGAAGCGCGGAAATTTTATCTGAAAGCCGGAAATTTCCCAATGTCTCAGGAAAGGCTTGCCAATTTACCAATCACTACTCAAAATGATATCACATAGCTATTCCACAGATTTACAGAATAAGGAGAATGAAGAAACGCCTATGATTCCAATTTCATTATGTATGATCACTAAAAACGAATCCGATAAATTAGATCGCTGTCTTGCTGCTGTAAAAGACCTTCCTCTGGAAATTATTGTAGTTGATACCGGTTCAACAGATAATAGCATTGAAGTTGCCCGCAAATATACAGAACATGTTTATCATTTTGACTGGATTTCCGATTTTGCCGCTGCAAGAAATTTTTCTGTTTCCAAGGCCACAAATGACTGGATCCTGGTATTAGATACCGATGAATATGTAACATCTGTAGATATGGAAGCAATCTATAAATTAATAGATGAAAACGCTACAGGGGTAGGCTGCCTGATCAGAACATCCCCTGATACAGTCGGCAGTGTTACTGTTGACCATGTGGAACGTCTTTTCAACAAAAAATTTTATATGTACAAAAGACCAATTCACGAGCAGGTTCTCCCCATTGATGAAACACTTACAGCATTTTGTTCTTTTGATATTCCATTATATGTGGATCACGATGGCTACTTCAGCAGCAAAGAAGAAATGGATCTGAAAGCCAAACGTAATTTGGATATTCTTTTAGCATCCGAACATGACTATCCGGACTCATACACCTATTTTCAGATAGGCCAAAGCTATTATATTATGGGAGACTACGAAAATGCCTGCAGATATTTCGAAAAGGGATTGAATTTTGATTTATCTCCCGAATCAGAATTTGTACAGTTAATGATTGTACACTACGGATATTCTCTTTTAAACACGGATCGTGGTGAAGATGCACAGCTCTTTTTAGAACAAGTCTATTCCTATTTTGATTTTCTCGCAGATTTTCTTATGGTCATAGGCACTGTCTACATCAGAAATGAGCACTACATGAAAGCTGCATTGCAGTTTATCAAGGCCACGCAGGCAGAAAAATTCTTTACACTCGGTACCAATTCTTTCCGCGCCTATTATCATCTGGGCGCCGTTTACGAAATGATCGGGCAGCCTGAAAATGCCCTGCTTTTTTACGAAAAATGTGGTGCATATGATCTGGCACAGGAACGGATCAAATTCTTAAAGGAATCACAGAAATAAATTTAAAAAAGAGAAAACAGGTTATTTTGTATCCCTGTTTTCTCTTTTTTATGTCTCATTTTCAATAATTAAATCATACCCAATATTTTATCTACCTGACCACCGTAAGAAAGCAGTTCTTTTACCTTGCGATATCCATTTTCAGCAATTTTTTTCCGTTTATCCTCGTGTTCCAAATAATATGCCACCAGATTGAGAAGATCTTCTTTTCCATCATAGAATACATAATCCTCATCCGGCACAAAATATTCATTAAAATCAGACTGGTAGTTCGTGATCAGAAAACCGCCACATCCCATAATATCAAGTGCTCTGAGTGGAATACCCGTATGGATGCTGCGGAGGGAGATATTCAGATTGATCTTCGCACATTTCATGGCATATGGTGCTCGTTCGTAATAATCGATCCGTCCCATGTTATCTACTTTGGGCAGAAACGGTGTTTTTTCCGGCGTAAACAGCTTTACCCGAAATCTTTCCGACAATGCTTCCAACAGCTCTCGCCGTTCCATCTGGGTAACTTTACGTGCCAGAAAATAATTGGCAAATGACCATGCAACTGTCTCCATGCCATCTCCGTTTGCCTGTACCGGGCAGACCTTCTGCATTCTGCCGATAATATCCGGTGTCAAAGCCTCCTCCAGTACATCAATTCCATACAGACTTTTTTGTACCTGCATGATGCCATCCAGATACCCTTTTGTATATTCATCCACATTTTTCAGATGATGATACAAATACTGGCGCTGCTCACTGTACATGGACCCGATAAAGGTAACATCACTATCATACATCTGATGCATCTCCGGTGTTGGTTCCAGCGTGTCATAATATTCTACTGCAGATCCCATCGGCATATAATATACATGCTCCGCACCAAGTCCTCTCAGCTTTTCAACCTCATGGCTGTCAAACAGGAAAACCCTGTTGGTATCATACAATATAGTTTGTGAATATAAAAGAATGTAAGGACTGTCATATACCCATGATACATATTTCGTCCTGCAGGCCTTACAGGCTATCGCTGCCACAGGATAGTAGTTAAAGGAAAACACAAAATCCGGTCTTGTCTGCAAAACACGTCTTGCAATCGCTTCTGTCAGATCTATACTGTTCCGTGTATTTTCTGTATCCTTCGGAAAATCAAAAAAATCGATCTCAAAGCCCCTTTTTTCCAGTTCTTCTATGATAAATTCATTCCCAAAGCTTTTCCAGACAAGAAATAATACTGTTTTCATATTCTTATCATGCCTCCCATCTCCTGTCAGCTGCCATACGTGAGTTTTTTTCTCTTATGCTGCGGACAAAGCCGCTTGCACACTCCGAATGGTTATATTTTAGCGCAAAAAAGCACCGGCTGTAAACAGCCGGTACTCAATTTACTCTTCATATCTTCATAAAGCTTCTTTTCTTATTAGCTCAGTAAGGATAATACTCCCTGATTTGCCTGATTTGCCTGAGCCAGCATAGACTGACCTGCCTGCGCAAGGATGTTGTTATTAGAATATCTTACCATTTCTGCAGCCATATCTGTATCACGGATAGAAGATTCAGCACTTGTTGTATTTTCAACAACGTTATCAAGGTTCTTGATCGTGTGCTCTAATCTGTTCTGGACAGCACCAAGATCTGCTCTCTGCTTTGATACACTCGCAAGTGCATCCTTAATTGTTTTAATAGCTTTCTGTGCATTTGTACCATCTTTACCGCCAACTGAAATATTAGCAGCAGCTCCAGGTGTACCCGTTGTCAGCTTAAGTCCCTTGGCACTCATTGCTGCAATGTCAAGCGTGATCAGCTGGTTTGACTCTGCTCCAACCTGAAGACCTACTTTCTTAAAGCTGCCATCTAACAGATTCTGTTCATTGAATGTAGTCGTAGATGCAACACGATCGATCTCAGATACAAGTGCCTGCACTTCCTGATTGATATATCCACGATCTGCGGATGTCTGTGTACCATTGGCTGCCTTTACTGCAAGCTCTGTCATACGCTGGAGCATATCATGCACTTCTGCCAGTGCACCTTCTGCTGTCTGTACACATGAGATACCATCCTGTGCATTTGAGCTAGCCTGAGTAAGACCTCTGATCTGACGTCTCATCTTTTCAGAAATAGCAAGACCTGCTGCATCATCTGCTGCACGGTTGATCTTGTAACCTGAAGATAACTTTTCTGTGGATTTTGCCTGTGAATCAGTTGTGATGTTAAGCATTCTGCTTGAATTCATTGCTGTAAGATTGTGTTGTACTACCATATTTTTTCCTCCCTGACTTCGGAATCCATTCCGCTAATGTTTCATTTTCCTTAATTGTTATATTTTTCCGGTGGATTCCTTTCCTATCCGGTTGTGTTCTATAATAAATATCGGTAGATTTTGAAATTACTTTATACTTATTTTTGCTTTTTTTCAGTCTTTTTCTTATTTTCGCATTTCTTCCTCTTTTATACTCGAAATTCCTGCCGACTTCGTCGTCAGTCGTGCTTCGCAGATTATTTGACCGCACATTTGCTACGCAAATATGTGGCAATGCTTGGTTTTCTTCCTCTTTCATACTCGAAATTCCTGCCGACTTTGTCGTCAGTCGTGCTTCGCACTTATGAATTTCACTGCATAAACCATCTGCGTGGTAAACTATAATCTGCTTCGCAGATTATTTGGCCGCACATTTGCTACGCAAATATGTGGCAATGCTTGATTTTCTTCCTCTTTTATACTCGAAATTCCTGCCGACTTCGTCGTCAGTCGTGCTTCGCACTTATGAATTTCTCGTTGTACGCTCGGATAAAATCAAATACGTGCTATCGCACGTGCTTGATTTTCTTCCTCGCTACAAAAAAGGAACCGGCTTATGCCGGTTCCTTTCGGTAGTCGTTTGCGATTTACTTTGCCGATTAGCCCAGTAATGATAATACGCCCTGATTTGACTGGTTAGCCTGTGCTAACATAGACTGTCCTGCCTGAGCAAGGATGTTGTTGTTAGAGTACTTAACCATCTCAGTAGCCATATCTGTATCACGGATAGAAGATTCAGCACTTGTTGTATTTTCAACAACGTTATCAAGGTTCTTGATCGTGTGCTCTAATCTGTTCTGGACAGCACCAAGATCTGCTCTCTGCTTTGATACACTCGCAAGTGCATCCTTAATTGTTTTAATAGCTTTCTGTGCATTTGTACCATCTTTACCGCCAACTGAAATATTAGCAGCAGCTCCAGGTGTACCCGTTGTCAGCTTAAGTCCCTTGGCACTCATTGCTGCAATGTCAAGCGTGATCAGCTGGTTTGACTCTGCTCCAACCTGAAGACCTACTTTCTTAAAGCTGCCATCTAACAGATTCTGTTCATTGAATGTAGTTGTAGAAGCTACACGGTCGATTTCAGATACAAGAGCCTGCACTTCCTGATTGATGTATCCACGGTCTGCGGATGTCTGTGTACCGTTGGCTGCTTTCACTGCCAGTTCGTTCATACGCTGCAGCATATCGTGTACTTCTGTAAGTGCACCTTCTGCTGTCTGTACACATGAGATACCATCCTGTGCGTTTGAGCTGGCCTGTGTAAGACCTCTGATCTGACGTCTCATCTTCTCGGAAATAGCAAGACCTGCTGCGTCATCTGCTGCACGGTTGATCTTGTAACCTGAAGATAACTTCTCTGTAGATTTTGCCTGAGTACTTGTTGTGATGTTAAGCATTCTGCTTGAGTTCATCGCTGTAAGATTGTGTTGTACTACCATAATATATTCCTCCTTGAATTTAAATGCCGTCATCCATGACGGTCATTTTGATTGAAAAAGTCCTTTCCGGCCGTACGCTCCATCCATTTCCCTTTCAATGGTTTTAAGTATTTGTTTTACTCAATATGTATATCGGGTCTTTCCAATAATACTTAACACCTTTTTTTATTTTTTTATTTTTATTTTCTACACACTTTGCTACAATAAAGCACTTATTCTTCTTCCAACAGCGCCGCATAATATGTCCTTTGTCCGTCGCTTGTCTGCATGGAAAACTGTTTCTTATATGTCAGTTTGAAGAGCCATGTATCCGCCGTCAGAAGCTCCAGCTTGTGCGGATCGCAGGCTTCATTTCCCCAGTCTGCCAGCACCTGTGAAAACCGGTTGTTTACCGGACAGGCACCCATGATCATTCTGATCTCCGGCAGTTGTTCATAACAAACCGCAATAATATAATCAAACAGGAAGTAATTGAGCACCTCATCATATTTGCTCCAAAAGAGCTCAAACGCCTCCACCATAAAGCCAAACAGCGGGAATCCTGCAGGTCCCTTCATGAAATTATTTGCCCATCTTCCCGAAACGATATCCAGCTCATTCAATTCGCCGCCCTGCTTCTGTGTGAAAAATGGAAACTGGCAGAGCGCATCGATAAATCTGTCATCCCATATATAATAGGTAGCATCTATCCACAGTCCTCCATAGCGGCAAAGAAGTTGCGCACGCAGAATATCAGACAAGTGTGTCATGGAAATGCAGCCTTTATTGAATTTCTCTGCTACCGTTTCTGAAAATGCTATGTACTGCCGGTAATTATTAAATGTAATGATCCGTATGTCTGCTTTATCTCCGAACATTTTTTCCATACGGGCAATGCATCTCTGCACGAGCTCCGGTGCTTCGGAAATCCCCTGCCACCAGCAGATCCAGACAGGCATCCTGCCATTTTTTCCTACTGTCCGGTCAATCGGTGGTAAATATAAAAAGTTACCCTGCTGATATTTTTTCACAAGATCTTCCGTCAGATCTTTCACCAGTTCATACATCGCAGGGAGGCGGTTTGTGTCGATTTTCTCCGTATGGAAATATGCATAGGAAATCTGTTTGTCGGATAACCATGCTTTTATTTCTGCAGTCATATTTGTATGCCATGCAGGATTTTGACCGTAGTTTTCTTGATACCACCGGCAGAAATCTTCCAAAGCTTCTTTTTTTATCATGAGACACGGAATTTCTTCTTTTTCCGGTTCATCGATACTCTCTGCTTTTCTGTTTTTCTGCACCATTTTTTCTGATTGCCCGGTCAGGCAATCTCCCAGAATGACCGGAGTCTGCTCAAGCAGCTTCTGCATTTTTTTCACGGAAAGAAGCCTGCCTGCATCCACAAAATATCTGTCAGAGCTGCAGATCCCGATATATTCCGCTGTAAACTTGTTGCAGTCGCAATTTTCTTTTTTCTTACGATCTGATCTACCAGTCTCCGGTCTGCCGCTGTCATCTTTCTTTTCTTCATATTCTTCCGGCAGATCCTGCCCGATCATGACCGTCCGATAGCCCGGCTCTTTTACCTCATGATAAGGCTTTGATGCCAGCACATACATAATTCCTTTATTTTCCATAGTTCTTCCCATATACACCGAATTTTCTTCTGTGCTTTCCTGTTTCATACTTTTTCTTTTATTTATGTTATTTTGTATGAATGTTTTTCCTATCTTTTTTCGGCATTCATCCTTTTTATGTTTTTGAGCAATTTGGTATGAATGCAATTTTATTGTTTTTCTGCTTCTTCATACTTTTTCCCAGTTTTCAACGAAAAAGTATGAATTTTGAACGCTTCAAACTATATTATGTTTCATTATACCATCTGTTCGCGGCATTTCCACTTCATTTTTCGTCCTTTTTGGGCGCGTCTTGCTTTTTTGTATGAACAGACGCAACGACCTGCCAGATGGCTTCATACTTTTGGGCAGTTATTCCCTAATATGTATGAAATTTATTTCGTACGCTCCGGATAGCTTCATACAAAATCGAGGAAATCATCGTTTAGAGGCGAATTTAGCATAGCGAGATGCATTCTGCGAATTTCGATATGATCAGCGGTCATTAAATACATGCATTTTCCTCGTCACCATAACATAAAAACAACAGGGATTGCACCGCGCTATACGGTGCAATCCCTGCCATACTACAATCACCGATGTTCCCGGATCATCATTGCACATACGATCACGAGCAGAATGCAGGAACCCCAGATTGCCTGTACACCGATCCGCAGAGACAGCACGCCGCCCAGTCCCGCACCGATCGCAAAGATGAAAATGATCCCATAATAGTGAAGTGCTTTCCGAAGTGCGCTGTGCTCTCTTTCCCGGAAGAACACAGAAAGACTTTCCGTTCCACTTCGCAGGTTACCGATACACATCGTGCTGGCATAGCCATAGCCGTTTACCTTACGGAAGGTCTGTACCTGCATCGCACAGGTAAAGGAAACAAGCATTGTTGCGAGCATATTGTATTCCTGCGGAATAAAGCCGACTGCAAACAAAAGTACAATTTCCAGCGCGACTATGATCTGCCGCCAGTGGATCCTCTTGGCACCTTTATATTTATGGCCGATCTGTTCTGCCACCAGAACGCCCAAAGCAAACGCAAGGACCGGGAATAAATAATGCAGCGCCCGCTGCCACTCGCCCTGCATCAGATGCTGGCTCATCAATACAACGTTTCCGGTCTGCGCATTCGAGAATACTTTATCTCTCACATTGTAAGTATATGCATCCTGAAAGCCGCCTGAAAGTGCCAGCAGGCTGCTGAGCAGGAACGTCTCTGACGTCTGGATTTTAATTCGTTCTTTTTCACTGATCATTCGTATCACAATCTTTCTTCTATCTATTTTTTTGTCACATATTTTTGTACAGAAAATACAGTTCTACATGCTGCCCAAGTAAGCTTCTATCCTTTTCTTCCCATCCTACTTCTCTACATGTTCAAATGTAAATACATTCAAAAACTGCTTTGCACGTTCTGTCGTCGGATGCTCGAAGAATTCTTCCGGCTTTGCCTCTTCCACGATCTGTCCCTGGTCCATGAAAATGACACGATCTGCAACTGCTTTTGCAAACTGCATTTCATGAGTGACAATGATCATCGTCTTGCCCTGCTTTGCCAGATCAAGCATAACATCGAGTACTTCCCGCACCATTTCCGGGTCAAGTGCTGCTGTAACCTCATCAAATAAGAGGATTTCCGGATGCATGCAGAGCGCACGGACGATCGCCACACGCTGTTTCTGACCGCCGGAAAGCTGTCTCGGATAGCTGGCTGCCTTATCTGCCAGACCAACTCTCTGCAAAAGCTCCATAGCTTCTGCTTTTACCTCGTCCTTTTTCCGCTTCTGCACCTTAACTGGGGAAAGCGTGATATTGTCAAGCACGGTCAGATGTGGAAACAGCTCGTAGCTCTGGAATACCATTCCGATCTTCTGCCGCATTTCGGTAATATTTTTGCTGCCCTTGCGGATATCCTTGCCATGCAGGCTGATCGAACCGTCCTGCACGGGCTCTAATGCATTGATACAGCGGAGCAGTGTACTTTTTCCGCAGCCGCTCGGGCCAACCACAACGACAACCTCGCCCTGTGCAAGTGTCAGATCAATGCCATCCAGAATGCGCTGTCCGTCATATTCTTTTACCAGATTTTCTACCTTTAAAAGTGTATCTGCCATGATTTATCTCCATTTCTTTTCCAGATATTTTGCCAGCATGCTGATTGGCCAGCACACGAGGAAATATAATAAAAATACAACTAAAAATACGCCAAACGCAGCATTCGGGCTCGTCATTCGATTCGCCTCTATGATCTGCTGTGCCACCTTCAGCATCTCTACAACACCGATCATCAGAACAAGCGAAGTTGTCTTGATCATACGGGTGATGAGGTTGATGGAAAGCGGGATCAGTCGCCGTACTGTCTGCGGTATGATAATGTAGATGTAAGTCTGTACCTTTGTGAGCCCAAGTGCCTCCGCACTTTCATACTGGTGCTTCGGAATACTGATCAGGGCACCTCGCACCAGATCTGCCATTTCCGCAGTACCCCAGAGGGTAAATACGATCACGGAAGCAGCTTCACCGGACAGGTTCCAGCCCATTGCTCTTGTTGTACCGAAGTAAACGATAAACAGCAGTACAAGCTGTGGCATGATACGGATGATCTCCAGATAAATACGGCAGATTGCTCTGACTATCTTATTTTTCATCGTCATGAATGCACCGACCAGAATACCGAGTGGCATGCTGATCACGATCGAGATCAGACTGATCCTTGCAGCCACCCAGAGGCCTCCCAGAAGGCGCAGCATATTGGTGCCTTTAAATAATACATCAATCCCCAAATCCGGCATAACGCAACCTCCTCTCTAACAGAGTACCGAGAATCGATACCGGAAGCAGAATGATCAGATAAAAGACTACCAGTAAAAACAAACTCTCCGTTGTTTTGTAATAAAGACCGATCAGATCCTTTGCGGTAAACATCAGATCCATCAGGCTGATCGCACTGAACACGCTCGTTTCTTTCAGTAAAAAGATCACATTTGCCACAAATGCAGGCACGCTGATGGAAATTGCCTGTGGCAGGATCACATATTGAAATGTCTGTCGATGGTTCATGCCAAGGCTGATCGCCGACTCCTTCTGGATCGGTTCGATCGATTCCAGCCCGCTCCGGAAAGCCTCTGCCATATAGCTGCCGCCCAGAAATGCCAGACCGATCACACCGCATACATCGGGTGTCAGTCTGATCCCGATCTTCGGAAAACCATAATAAATAAAGAATAACTGTACCAGAAGCGGTGTATTTCTGCTGATCTCCACATAGACTGCCACAATCTGTCTTGCGACCGGTACTTTATAATATTGAATTGCTGCGCAGAGCAGCCCCACCAAAATAGCGAAAGCGATTCCAATGAGTCCTATTTTCACGGTCAATACCGCCGCCCGTTCATATAGCGGTAAGTATTTACCGATAAACTCCCAATTCATGAAACGCGTTCTCCTTTCAATAAAATCTCCGGCAAATGCCCTAATGCGTCTGCCGGAGTTTATTCTACATCATTTCTTTTCTGTCGTAAAGTTATTGTTATTCTGCATCTGTTACGCCGCCTTCTACGACTAAGCTTTCTTCATATTCAGATCCGTAAGTATCTGTCAGAGTTGCTTCGTAGTCAGCATGGAAGAAGTTCTCTTCGCCAAGGCTCTTGATCTCTTCGTTGATCCAGTCAAGCAGTGTTGTGTTACCCTTTGTCACTGCAGGAGCGATCGTATCTGCACTTCCGAGAGACGGGATACCTACTGTATAACCGTCATTCTGCAGAGAAAATGCGATAACTTCTGTATTGTCGTTAGCCCATGCAACAGATGTTCCGTTTTCAAATGCTTCTTTTGCAGTCGCATAAGAATCGAACTTCTGCAGCGGAATATCCGGATAATTTTCGATCAGATACGTTTCTGCTGTTGTACCGGAGATAACGATGATGGAATCATCCGGATTCCAGTTATCAAGACTTTCGATCACGTTGTCATTTCTGGAAACAACACCAAGTGCTACATTCATATAAGGAAGCGCGAAGTCAACTTCTTCTTTTCTTTCATCTGTGACTGTGAAGTTTGCCAGGATGATATCTACCTTACCGGTCTGCAGATATTCGATTCTGTTAGCAGCTTCTGTAGATACAAAATTCACTTTTACGCCAAGATCTTCACCGATCCTGTTTGCGAAGTATATATCGTAGCCCTGATATTCACCGTTTTCGTCTACATAACCAAATGGGTTTTTGTCTGAGAATACGCCGATATTGATCGTACCGCTTTCCTTGATCTCATCGAGTGTACGATATACTTCATTTCCCTTTGCAGCGTCTGCAGTACTGTCTGACGCATCTGTAGTTTCTGTTGCAGATGCATCTGCTGCTGTTTCTTCTTTGCTTCCGCAGCCTGTTAAAATACCTGCGCTGAGTGCAACTGCGAGTCCAAGTGATAAAAGCTTCTTCCAATTTTTCATATTTTTTCTCCTCTTCTTCTTTGTAAGCAATATTTACTGCGATTTAGTACAAAACTATCACACGAGTGCGCATCCTTGCGGAGCATTTTTATCATAAGACAGCCCGGAGGCTTTTCTCCGGGCTGTTGGCTTCATACTTTAAATCGTATCACAAGGCGCATCAATCAAAGCGCCCGGCCAATCCAAAACCCGGCATGTCATGCAGCAACAACACATGTATGAACTTGTATAACTGACTGTATTTTTCATTGTCTGCGCCTCCTTTGCTTAACTTGTTTTGGATTATATCCTCTTTTTCCTACTATGTCAATAGGTTTTGTGTAATTTATTTTATTTTCCAGTTCTTCCTATCATGTCAGGAGCAGATGTCAAAAAACGATATGCGAACTATCCGTATGACATCCTTTGCCACCTATATCATTATATGCAGAAAAACCATGACTGACACACTTGATACATAACACTATAAAAGTGAGGATATCTGTACCGGACATCCTCACTCTCATACTTTCCTTCTATCATAAGAAGCTCTTTATTTTGCCTCTTCTGCTGCATCTTCCTCTGCTGCGTCTTCGTCATCTTCTGCAGAACGTGCCACAATGACGTTCAGAACAGGTGTATCCAGATGTGTGGTGATATCAATATTTCCATTCTTTGCAATCGCAAGATCAGAAACCTTTAAGGTATCTCCTACATGAAGCTCGCTGCAGTCGATCTCAACCTTTTCAACCAGATCCTTTGGAAGTGCTTTGTAAGCAACTTCTGTTAAAAGCTCCTCTACAATACCGCCGATGACTTTCTCCTTGTTGTGCAGAATGATCTCTGCTACGGAATGTACCTTTTCATTGCTGACAAGTGCCTGAAAATCGATCTCCATCAGCATGTTCTTTGCAGGGTCATAATCCATTTCCTTGATCAGTACGTCATAGCTCTGACCATCCAGATCCAGCATGACCTGACTGCCCTTCATGCACTCACGCTGCATTCTCTCGGCTTCTTTTCTTTCAATCTTTAAAAGAACAGAGCCTTCGATCTCTTTCCCGAAAAGATTACCTGTTACATAACCTTCTCTTCTCAGCTTTTTTGCCTTTGTTTCCATGTCTCTTTTTTGCACTTTAAAAGTATTCATTTGTCTTTTCCTCCATCCATACAAATTGAGAACATAGGGATGTTTGCGGAATGTCATATACAAGATGGCGTTTCGTTTCTCTTGTTCCACCACTGTTATAGTCCTATTTTTTCAAAAATGCAAGGGGAAATTTACGCTTCTTTTTTCACTGTAAATAATTTCTTCAGACAGCTCAGTGCAACCATGACACCAAGTACCATCAGAAGGATCGCAACGATGAACTGCAGACCGTCTACCAGGAAAGTTGCCTGTCCTGCTGCCATGTTTTTGATCAGTGCGATCGTCTTCTGGACAAGTGCGGTAAAGGTAACTGCCAGCATCGTGAACATCGGGATATATAATGTCCAGCCTGTTCTGCCCGTTGTCTTTAAGAAGACGGCAAGTGCGATCAGTACGAGTGCAGCCAAAAGCTGGTTTGCAGAACCAAACAGAGGCCATACATTGTTATAACCGCCAAGTGTTAATAAATAGCCAAAGAATAAGGTAATGACTGTTGCAAAATATTTGTTGGTCAGAAGCTTCTGCCAGCCCGGCATTTTGGCAGGATCTGTTGTATCACCGTAAAACAGCTCCTGGAAGGACATACGTCCGATTCTTGCTACGGAATCAAGTGATGTCAGGGCAAGTGCTGAAACACACATTGTCATAAATACGGTTGCCAGCTGTACCGGAAGCCCCATCTTTTCCAAAAATCCCGCAACACCGCTTGAGAAGATCGCAAATGGTGTACCGTCCGGCTTTGTTCCGTTGACAGCAACTGCACCGACAACAACGAGTGAAATGATACCAAGCAGAGATTCTACTACCATGGCACCATATCCTACCATCGGCATATCCTTTTCATTGCTGATCGTCTTTGAGGAAGTACCGGAGGATACCAGAGAGTGGAATCCGGAAACCGCGCCACAGGCGATCGTGACAAATAAGGTCGGGAACAGATAGTTTCCACCGACGTTAAATCCATTAAATGCATTCAGCTGCATGCTCGGATGTGCAACAAGTACACCTAATACCGCACCGGCGATCATACCAAGCAGCATAAATGTCGTCATATAATCTCTTGGCTGCATCAGGAGCCACATCGGCATAACAGATGCTAAAAACAGGTAAGCCATAACAATATAGATCCATGCGGATTTTGTGGCATAGATCGGAAGATGCATACCAACCGCAAACATCACAACCAAAAGTGCGATCGCAACAACTGCACGAACCCATTCTTTCATCGTTCCGACCTTTTTCTGGATCAGACCGAAGATCACAGCCACTACAATGAACAGCATGGAAATGGAAGCTGCTGCTGCATTTGCATAAGCAGTATCCGCTGCCATATCCGCAACACCCTTTGCTACAAAGGTACCTGCTACCATATCGGTAAAGGCTGCAATTACAAGTAAGGTAAATAACCAGCAGAATAACATAAACAGTTTTCTACCTGTTTTTCCGATGTATTTTTCAATGATCATACCCATTGACTTGCCTTCGTTCTTGACAGAAGCGTATAACGCACCGAAATCCTGTACAGCACCGAAGAACAGTCCGCCGATCACAAGCCACAGAAGCACCGGAACCCATCCGAATACGGATGCTAAGATCGGGCCCGTTACAGGTCCTGCTCCCGCGATGGAAGAAAACTGATGGGAAAATACCGTAAACTTGGAAGACGGTACATAATCCTGTCCATCCTCATGCGTATAAGCCGGTGTTTTCGCATCCGGGTCAATGCCCCACTTCTTTGCAAGCCAGCGTCCATACAAAAGATACCCGGCTGCAAGTGCCACAATACCGATCAAAACAATTACTAATCCATTCATACTTTTCGCCCTCTGGCGATTCCCTTCTTTCTGTATCAATTTTTATACGTGCTAGCCTAGCACTCTGTTTTTTTATTGTCAATGTTATAGCATATAGCGGTTTTCTATCTTTTCCATAACTACAAGTTATGAAATTCTGTGAAAGTGCACAGGCACGGCAATTTTCACGCCCCAGTGATCTGTTCCGTGCCTATGGCATCTTTTTTCCTTTACCGGTTCTTAACCGGTTTGTCAGACCGATCCCCATAAAATTTTCGTAAAAAGCCTGCGATTTCCGATGATATAAATTGCGGTGATCTGGCATATTTGCTATACTGAAATCATACACATGCTGTGAGGTTTTCCGCCGGATAGGCGGATACAATAACAAAAGTGAGGAATTCTTATGATAACAAAGTGCAAGTTTTGCGGAGGCGCCTTAAAATACGATGCAGACATCCGGCGTATGGTCTGTGAATATTGCTCCAGTATGTTTGATGTGGAAGGTACGGAAGAAGAAAAAGAATACGAAAAAATGCAGGCAATGTCCGCCGGGAAGAATCCCGATGGCGCAATCGGGCGGGCTGTTTTTACGCCGGAAAAGGGGACAATGGATATGTCGCTCTATCACTGCTCAAGCTGCAGCGGTGAGCTTTACCTGAATCAGACCGAGGTTGCCAGCTACTGTCCGTACTGCGGGCAGCCAACGATCGTATTTGAACGGATCGCCAAGACACGGAAGCCTGATTACATCATTCCTTTTAAAATTACCAAGGAATATGCAGTCGCCAATATCCGCGAGAAATTTTTCAAAGGACATTTTATCCCGAAGGAATTGAAGTATTTTAAAGCTGAGCTTCTGCGCGGCATTTATGTTCCGTATTATCTGTATGACATGCTCTATAAAGACAGGCAGATTATCCGCGCAAAATTTGAAGAAAAAAACAGCAAAGGAGAAAAATCCTCTGTTACTTATGATTTCTACCGGGAAGCGGTTGCTTCTTTTCAGGAAATACCGGTAGACGCTTCCAAAAAAATACCAAATGAGATCACGGAAAAGCTGGAACCGTTTTACACTGCCGATCTGATCGATTTTCAGGCAGGCTATCTTTCCGGCTTCTACGCAGACCTGCAGGATGACAGTGATTACACCCTGCGCAATATAGCGAGAAGACGTGCCAGGGATCGTTTTAACAAACTTCTGTATGATGATCTCATGGCAAAGGAATGTCAGACACTGAAAAGTAATCCTACCTGTTCTTTTGAAAAAGAAGCCTATGCACTTCTGCCTGTCTGGTTTATGGTATTTACCTATGAAGGTGATTCCTATACGATCCTGGTAAACGGGCAGACCGGTAAGGTAGTCGGCGGAGTTCCATCCGATAAAAATAAAATTGCATTGTGGTTTTCCCTGATCACACTGCTTGTTTCCGTACCGGCTTACCATATTCTGCAGCTCGTCTTTGATCCTGTCCTGTTCCAAAGCAGCGATAGTATCTTATCTGCCATGTGGGTTCCTTTGGTACTGATCTCCGCCGCCTTTACTGCGGGGCTGAAAAATTACAGAAGTGTGAGAAAGAGCCAGGCGCTGACCCGCGCAGAAACGATCAAAACACTTGTCGGGAAAAGGGAGGGACGAAAGAAATGATACTTTATTTATTAGTGGCTGTGAGCCTTGGCGCAAGTGTTGCATTTGCCATTGTAACGGATTTCTGGAAGGATTCCAATGAGATTGGTTTCTCCGATGGAAACGATGTTTACTTTTCCAATCAATTTACGGTTACGGACGGAAAGAACCGTATCCGTATAAAAGATTATGAGGACAGGTTTTGATCCTGTCCTCTTTTGCTAAAATCTGTTTTTCATTAAAATAGCATACTTACAGCTTCAAGCAAAGCTGCAACACTTCTTTTTCTGTTGTATTATCCAATTCCTCTGTCACCGTATCAAAGATCTGTGCCTTGACGCAGTCTGTCAGCCATGTATGGCTGCCATCCGGTGCCGGACAGATCGCCGCAAAGATCTGCTCTGCCACATTTCTGCTCTTATCCATGTCCAAATAAAATGCCTCTCTGAATGTATCAAGCAGCGCAGGATGCTCTGACAGATATGCTTCTGTCTTTTCCTCTACCGCCCACATTTCATAAGTGTATTCCATGTTTTCTTCCGGTTCATATTCTGCATAGCGGTCTGCATCCTCTTCTTTGACACCAAACAGCTGCTCTGCCTGCCATTCCTCCGGAGCTTCCGAATCCAGACAGGAAAGATCCATATCCAGTACAAGGCTTAAAAACGGCGGACAGATCTTATCAAGCTTGTCAAACTGCTCCTCTGCCGCAAATACAGCCAGATTTGTTGTCTGAACGAGCGCATATCTGCTAAATGCCTTATCTGCTTTTTCATCCTTCTTATAATACTTGCAGATCTTCCGGAATAATTTTGTATATGCCTTCAGCTGCTTACATTCCTTTTTCTGCTCCGCCCGGACCGGATAAGTCTCATATGCCAGAAGCTCTCCGAGTGTCACAGACAGCTCCTGTTTTTCCGCGAGTGCTTCCTGTCTGCGGATCATCAGCTGCCATACCAGAAACGGCTTCAGGACAGACAGCATTTCGTCTGCATCGATCTGTGCAAGGAAGCTGCGCAGATGCACTTCTAAAAGGCTGCTGTTGCAGTCCTCCATGCCAAGGATATTACGAAAGAGCGCGGAAAGCTGTTCCACCTCTGTACCCTGTCCTGCGTTTTCCGTTCCATCAGGTTCCTCTTTACATGTTCCGTCGCATGCCTGACTCACTGCATCCACGCTGTTCATTATAAATGTAATGCCAGTCCGGTCTTTGTAATCTGAAAATGCATCTTCAAACTGCTCCTGCTGCCTGTATAATGCATCCAGTGCTGCATAACGGTTCAGCAGTTCTTCGTATTCTTCTGCCACTTCATAATTGCTATAATCATGAAAATTTGTGCAAAGCAGCTCCAGATCTGCCAGTGTCTGAAAAAACAGATCTTTTATTTTATCATCATCCGGATTTTCTGATAATTTCTGTATAAGTGCATGCAATGCTGCTGCCTTGTTTTGCAGCCCAATACCCGCTTCCCTGCAACTTGATGTATACAGGATTTTAAACACATCAAAGTCCTGTTCTGTACTGATCTCTTGTTTTTTCCCCATCTTGTTTCTCCTTTTTGTAAACTTGGAGCGTTTTTTGTGTAACAGGAACGAAGTTTCCTATTACATAAAAAAGCTTCTCTTACACGATAGCATATCATTTTCTGTAAGAGAAGCCCTTTTCCTATTTGTTTACCGAAATTTTACCGTTGGCATGGTGCTGAATAGTCATTAGTTTTGCCGGCAGATCTGTCCTTTGGTAAGCACCGGGTAACGATACAGGCTGTCTGTATCCAGATCTTCCTTGTGCATATCTACCGCGGAGATCTGATGGTTATCGTAGGTAGTGTAATAGTAGATGCCTTTTGTTGCATTGCAGCAGCTTGTATAGATCGTGATCTCATATTTTCCTTCTGCGACTTCGCAGCAGCCTCTCTGCTGATCCACGCTGCCCAGAATATGGAAGAACTGGCTGACGCTTTCCTCTTCGCTATCGCCTGAAATTGCATGCAGCTTTGTAAATGCCACCTTTGCAAAACGGGAAGTAGAGGACAGATCGCCCGGAAGTCCGATCGCGCCCATGCCACGGCTGTACGGCGTAAGCGCAAGCTCACCCGAGAAGGTATTTTCCGGCTGACGCGGTGAAAGTCCCATATATTGATTCAGTAAGAACATCTGCTGCGGGAACGGCGGGTTATTGGTCAGTACCCCTGCAGGATTGTCATAGATATGCAGACCATCCGCCGTACATTCCACCGTAACCGCTTCGTTTGCATCTGCGATCAGCCAGTGGAGCTGCGCGCTCGGAAGCTGCTCCGAAAACGGCGTTCCGACCAGATTCAGTTTCGAAAGCAGGCTGCGCACCGCCTGCACGCTGTCACACTGTGACAGGATCCATGGCAGAAATTCATACTGTGCCACATTTTCCCTGCCTTCTTCCACTTCCTGATATACCGCATTCCCGACAAAATTCAGACCTGCCATGCCAACGCCCTTTTCGTTGATCGCATCGTAGTAAAGCGGATAGCCGCCTGCTACATGTGCAATACCTAAAATCGCGTAATGTGTCTCTCTTTTTCCCATATACCGGAAAGAGATTGGAAACTTCCGCGGCATTAGCACGATCTCATCTCCATAGGAAAATTCATAGTCCAGTGTACGTCCGAAATAAAAATCTTTTGTCTGATAAGTTGCTGCTGTGCACATGTCCTTACACTCCTTTTTATTCCTCTTTTTTCAGCATCTGCCATTGGAATGCAAAACTGAGCTGTTCCTCAAAATTACTGTTTTCTTCATCCATTCCCATAATTTCCCTGGCTTTTCCGATCCTGTAGCGGACTGTGTTTTTATGCATATGCATCCGTTCCGCCACAAGAGGAATATCGTAATTATTCATAATATATTCCAACACAGTCTCATAGAGCTCAGTTTTAAACTCCGCATCATACTCCCGCAGTCTGGACAAAAGCGATTCGCAGTATGCCGTGATCCATATATCATTCCGGTAAGGAATGAGTACCTGATAGATCCCCATATTTACAAATTCCGTATAATCTTTTCCAAAAACTTCCGCATATTCTGCTGCATAGTATGCTTCTTTCATGGCCAGATTCAGGTATTTCCACAAAGAATAGGTTTTACTGCAGCCGGTATAAAGATCTGTCTTTCCCCATTGTGATGCATTTAATATGTCCTCCAGACGGCGCTGCCGGGATATTTTATCATCCTTTTGACAAAACACAATGAAAAAGCCTCTTTTATAAGAAAAATATTTATACGTACGTTTTTCATCCTCATTATCAATAGTATGTGCCATGCGGTAATAATGCATACGATCTTTCTCAAAGCGCAGCTTGACGTAGTATACAAAGTAGGGCGGCTTATAGCCTTCCATGATCTCGCTTGCAATCGTAAAAACGGTCGCCGGGCTGATACCGTCAGACAAAAGCTCCTCGATCTTCTTCCGGGTATAAGCATCGGAATCCGCATTTACCATCGCATCATGGATCTCGATCAGAATTTCCTCCATATTGGCATCATCATAGTCAAACATCAGAATCGGAAGCTCCTGCTCATCTGCAAAATCAATTACTTCCTGAGGCAGCTTACTGAAATAGATTTCCTCAATCGCCAGTGCACTGACCTGTTCCTGTGCAAGTCGTTTCACAACAGGCAGAATTTTATCCGGCTCGTTTTTAATAAATAAAAGACTTGTCAGGATCATTGCATTTTTGCTGAACAGATGGTCTCTAGCCGCCAGATTTAATCCGTCTACATCAAATTCCGCATCCATGATCTCCACACTTCCGATCCTGCGGTTAAGCCCGGACATTCCTGCCACTACATGAAAGCTTTGCAGCCCGTGACAGTGTAATGCATCCATAACTCGAAAAGCCATATTGTACCTTCCTTCCGATAAACAGGAAAATCTATCCTGTGTCATATCATAACACAGGATAGGTTTTCCTTGCTACATATCATAATATAAATCAATTAATTTCTTAAAAATCTTATCGTCAATATTTGCTCCGGACAAATCGATCGCAACAACCTTTCCTGCAAACTTATCCTTATATTTCTGATAAGCTGCATAAGCTGCCGCACTATCAGGCTCGCAGACTGCCTTTTCATATCTGGCAAGCTGTGCCACTGCCCGTCCTGCTTCTTCATCGCTGACTGTCAGTATTTCATCCACACATTCCTCTGCATTCAGAAATGTATGCTTTGCAACACCACCGACCAGACTCTGTAAAAGAACACCCGGTTTTGTAGGATATGTTTTCTTCCATACACCTGTCCTGAGATTCTCGATCAGTGCAGGACTTTCGTCCGATTCCACACCATATACCTTTACCTTCGGGTATTTCTGCTTGATGTAAGATCCCGTCGCGATAGAACAGCCACCGCTTCCCATCGGAAGGATAATTGCTTCGACATCCGGATTCTGCTTCATGATTTCTTCCGCCATGGAAGCATGCCCGCATACACCGTCCGGATCTTCACGGCAATCAACTCTGACATACGCTTTCCCCTCTATTTCCTTTTCTGCCAGCACGTTTGCTTCATCAAAACTTTTCCCGATCTTAACGATCTCGGCGCCATATTTTTCCATTTTATGGAGTTTGGGAACAGGAGAATTTTCCGGTACATAAATAAGCGGTCTGGGAAGTCCCAGAAGCTTTGCAGCATAAGCTGTACAAACACCTTGATTTCCGGATGAGATTGTAACAATTCTCTTTTTCTTCTCTTCCTCCGTCAGCATCAGGAGCTTTCCGAGTACACCCCGGATCTTAAAGCTCCTGACTGCCGGCTGTTCACATTCAAATTTCAGGAATACATTGGCACCTAAATACTGGCTTTTGTCCAGCCTTGTCGGTTTCAGATATTGGTGAATCTTGTCATTTACCATTTCAATTCTACCGATATCGATCATATTTCATTCCCTACTCTTTCTGCCTGTTCTCTTATCGGATCTTAGTATTCAGGCTGAATTGGGAGAGCGCTTGGTGCGCCAAAATATTTTTCGTATAATGCTGCATTATCGCCACTTGCATTTTCTGTAAAGATGAAGAGGTTAATGTAGTTGAGCCATTCCTGATCATGTTTTGCAACACCGATACAGTTATAGAACGGTGTGCTGACACCTTCACCTACTACTTTATATTTATCAGGATTCTGTGCTGCCTGATACTCCAGATAAGTACTGTCATCCAGTACTGCATCTGCCTGTCCGTTTTCAAGTGCCAGAAGTTCTTCTGCTGCGGTATCAACACCTGTCAGTTCAATATTCTGTGATAATGCTTCTGCATCTGTATAACCGGTTGCACCTGTAATGGCTGTTACTTTCTTACCTTCCAGATCTTCTACACTGCTGATATCAGAATCCGCACTTACCATAATTCTGGTTGCTGCAGCCACATACGGATCAGAAAAATCGACCTTCTGTGCTCTTTCCAGCGTTCTTGTAAAGTTACCGATCACACAATCAACTTTACCTGTCTCAAGTGCTGAAATTCTTTCCTGTGAATCCACATCCACAATTTCAAGCTCAACCCCCAGAGAATCAGCAAGCTTCTGTGCCAGCTCCACATCATATCCCTCCGGATTCTGGTTCTCATCGTAGCTTCCGAACGGTTCACTTGTCAGCATACAGCCGACTGTCAGTTTTCCTTCTGAAAGCACTTTTTCCATAGTTCCCTTATCACCTGTTGAAGCGGAACCGCCTGCGGCGCTGCCACATCCTGTCAGTAAAAGGGTTGCTGCCAATGTTGCTGCTACTAATACTCTACCTGCTTTTTTCATAATTTTCTCCTTCTTTCTCCTATATTTCAACAGCATTTCTGCTATTGTTGACTCTGTACATCTGCTGTTACTGATTGATAACAGCCTTTAAAAATTGTTTTGTTCTTTCCGTCTTTGGATTGGTAAAGACTTCTTCCGGAGTACCCTCCTCTATAATGCCTCCATCCGCCATTACAACGATCCGGTCTGCCACATCTCTGGCAAATCGCATTTCATGTGTTACGATAACCATCGTCATGCCATCCTTTGCAAGCTGTTTGATTACCTGTAATACTTCACCGATCAGCTCCGGATCCAGTGCACTCGTGGGCTCATCAAATAAAATGCATTTCGGTTTCATTGCCATAGCTCTTGCAATCGCAATTCTCTGCTGCTGTCCACCGGAAAGCTCTGACGGATAACTCTGTCCTTTATCCGGGAGTGCTACCTTCTGCAGCAGATCCGCTACCATCTGATCCTGATTGATCTTGGAGATCAGCATATTTTCCTTCGGACCAAGCACTATATTCTGATAAACCGTCAGATGAGGGAATAAATTAAAATGCTGGAAAACCATTCCCATCTTCCTTCTGATATCCACCACATTTTTGGAACGAACCTCTTCTCCTTCAAAAAATACCTGTCCGCTGTCCGGCTTTTCCAGACGGTTTAAACACCTGAGAAACGTAGATTTACCGGCGCCGGACGGACCAATGATTACTACAACCTCGCCCTCTTCAACGGAAAGAGAAACATCCTCCAGAATGACATTCTCACCAAATACCTTTCTGATATTCTTTGCTTCCAATAATACCTTACTCATAAGCTCTTCCTCCGTTCCAGTTTCTTAACGTAATTCGATAATGGGAAACATATGATAAAATAGATCAATGCGGTAATGAAATAAACCTGCAGCGGAAGCTGTGTTCTTGTCATTACGTTTTTTGCCTGCTTGATCAGATCCATACCGCCTACCATAGATACGATACTTGTATCCTTTATGATGTTCAGGAAAAATCCGACCAGCGTCGGCATTGCTATTTTTAAAGCCTGCGGCAAAATGATCTTTGTCATAACCTTAAAGTATGTCAGTCCGATGCAAAGTCCTGCTTCCATCTGCCCCTTCGGGATCGATTCGATACCGGATCTGATGATCTCACAGATATAAGCACCGCCATACAGGCAGAGCACATAACTGCATGCTGCAAAGATCGGCATATCCACACCCAGATAAGCAATTCCGTAATATCCGAAGAATAGCAGGATCAAAAGCGGTGCTCCACGAAACATTGCCACATAAACCTTTACAACGGCTTTCAACACCCGCATCGGCAGAGTATTGTTTTTCACAGTCAGGACTGAAGATGTCAGAATTCCGATCAGAAGACCTCCAACGATCGCGATCACAGATAATTCCACTGTAACAAGCAGCCCTGATAAGAACGCTTTCCAAAACGGGATCAGATTTGCGAATTCCATATTCTCACTCTCCTTTACTGCTTACACTTGGGAAGTACTTCTGATTGATCTTACGCAGAATATACATACAACCAAGTGATAATACATAATAAATGATCAATGCTGCTGTGTAGATTTCAAATGTACGGAATGTTTTGCCGTTTATCATTGCTGTTGTTCTGGAAAGCTCTCTGATATCCAGAGCCGATAATAAACTGGTACCAAACATGTAGATAATAAACTGATTGATCAGCGAAGGTCCTACATTCCGGATCGTCTGCGGCAAAATCACGTGGAAGAAGATCTTGCCCTTTGTCAGCCCGATACACTGGGCTGCTTCCCATTGTCCTTTCGGTACGGATGCAATACCGCCACGGATGATCTCCGCATTGAATGCTGTGGCATTCACAACCAGTCCGAAGAAACCGACTGCAAATGACGGAAGATAAATACCAAGCTGTGGCAATCCGTAATATAAGAAAAACAGTTGTACCAACAATGGTGTGTTTCTCATGATCTCAATATAAACTGTCAGGATCGGATACAAAATCTTATTTGTTTTTTTATACCGGATATATCCAACCACAATACCAAAGAAGAGAGATAGGAAAAACTCTGCGATCGTAATGACAAGTGTTAATCCTGCGCCCTGCAAAAGCTGTGGGAAATACCGGATCGGTGTACTCCAGTCAAAGAAAACCATGCTTACTCCTCCTTTGTCTCAAACCCGCTGATGAACCTTCTAAATCTGTCTGCAAATTCTTTTAACTGCTCCATGCTGGATGCAGTGGAGATCCGGATATAGCCCTCTCCGTAAGTGGAAAATGCATTGCCCGGTACACAACCGATATGCGCTTCCTTTAAAAGCTTTGTGCAGAAGTCATAGCTGCTCAGCCCGAATTTTTTAATCGAAGGGAAGATATAAAAGGCTCCCTTCGGTCTGGATACGGAAATACCCATTTTTTTGAGTTCTTCATATAAATAAGCGCTTCTTTTTACATATTCACGACACATTTCTTTCGATTCTGCATCACTCTTTAAGGCTTCCAGTGCTGCGTACTGACTGATGCTTGTCGCACAGGTAACTTCCATCTGATGCACTTTATATAGCTCATCACTGATCTTGATCGGTGCACACAAAAATCCGATTCTCCATCCTGTCATGGAATAGGCTTTTGACACACCTGAGATCAGGATGCATCTGCTCCAGATAGACGGATAAGAGGCAATGGAAATATGGCTGCCTTCAAAGGTCAGTGCGGAATAAATCTCATCCGTTATCACATAGATATCAGGATGTTTCTCCAGCCAGGCTACGATTTCATCCATCTGTGCTTTATTTAAAGTTGCACCTGTCGGATTATTCGGATAGGTTAACAACAGACATCTGGAATATGGCGTATACGCCTGATCCAGCATTTCCGCTGTCAGAATGAAATCATTATCTCTTGTATCAATATATTTGGGAACCGCACCACAGAAGCGGATCAACGGTTCATAGCCTGCATAAGCCGGCGCCGCGATCAGCACATCATCACCACCGGAAAGGATAGTACGAAATGCCACATCAACTGCTTCTGTTGCACCACAGGTAACCATGATCTCCCATTCCGGATCGTAAGTTACATGACTCTGTTCTTTTAAATATTTCGCTGCTGCCTGACGAAGCTCTGCAATACCATCATTTTTTGTATAACCTGTGTGGTTTTCCAAAATTGCTTTGATACCTGCCTGCTTCACACGCTCCGGTGTTGGAAAATCCGGCTGCCCGAGTGTCAGATCTATGGCATCTTTGTATTGTTTTACATTATTTGAAAACTCTCTGATCAAGGACGGTCTTACGGACCGGACATTGGATGGGAATTGGTATTCCATGTCGATTCCTCCTTTATTTCTAATGCTGTATAGGGGATTTTAAAGGAATTTCCTATACAGTAAGAAAGGCGCCTGGGAAATTCCCAAGCGCCTTTGCTTGTATATAAACTAGCAGATATCTCTGCCTTTGGCTATTTCTTTTGTACAAAAGATTTTTGTCATAATTTGTATTTTTTACAAACCCGCGATACTCAGATACCAAGTGCATCCTGATTGGCGATCCAATGTACTGCATCATATTCTCCCTTCAGATAATGCACCAGATTATTGCAGGAAATATCCTGCAGGGCACGCAGCGAATCCTCGGAATAAAATGCTGCATGCGGTGTAATGATGACATTTTCTCTGCCGGTCAGTGGACAGTTCTTCAGGTTAGGGGATTCAGAGGAAAGGACATCCAACCCCGCTCCCAACAGCAATCCCTCGTCAAGTGCGCGCACAAGCGCTTCTTCATCCACAGCTCCGCCTCTTGCCACATTGATAAAAATCGGCTTCTGCTTCATCTGTGAAAAGGCCTCCCAGTCAAAAAAGCTCTGATTGTCCGCACTCATTGCCATATGGTTCGTAATAATATGGCTTCTTGCGAATAATTCTTCCTTTGATACAAATTCTACATCAAACTGCTCTGCTTCTTCCGGCCTGCTGTACGGAGAGTAAGCAATGACATGCATGCCAAATGCCTGTGCTCTCTTCGCAACAGCCTTTCCGATCTTTCCAAAACCGGCGATTCCCAGTGTCTGTCCGTCAATCCTGCGAAGTCCCTTCAGTGACGTATACTGCCACTTTTTCTCCACATCAATATCATGCTCATAATGCTTTAATCCACGGGAAAGAGCCAGCATCAGGGAAAGTGCATGCTCAGCCACCTCCTGTGTACAGTATTCCCGGATCGGTACAACCGCTATGTGTCTTGCGCTTGCCGCAGTCAGATCCACATTATCATAGCCGGAGGCATTCAACACAATGCATTTCAGATTAGGCATGGCATCCATCATCTCCCCGTCTATTCTGATAAATGCCGTCAGGATCGCATCCGCATCCTTTACTGTTTTCAGCCACTGTTCCTTCTGCCAGTATTCCACCAGACAGATCTTCGCATCCGGTAAAAGCTTCTGCAAAAGTTGTTCTTCGTATTCTACATTTCGTTTTAAGACCTTCGGAAAATCACTGATGACAATTTTCATAACACTACCTCCTCATGAAACAGCTTTTCAAATGTATATGTGATCAGCCTTGGAAGCACTTCAAAGGAATACGGAATGTGTACACGTTCTGTCCATCTGTGTGCATCCTTTCCCCAACAGCCGAAATTCACAGCCGGAATATTCAGCTTTTTCATCCGCTCAAGCGGAACCGCATATAATTTGTCATATTGTGCAAAATTACGTTTCAGGCATGCAATGGACTGATCAGAATCATCAATCTTTAAATAACTGGAATCCGTCAATGACGGGAAGAACTGATTGAGTTCATAAGTTTCATTACTCTGTTTTCCGAATTCCGCTGCAATTTCCGCAAGCTTCCGATAACAGGCTTCTTCCTCCGGTATTTCATGCTTTAATGTATTGTGCGGACAATACGGTGCTGCAAAGAAAAAGACAATCACCGGATGTCTGATTCCGGAAAGCTCTGTCAGAAGTCTTGTGATCTCCATGGATATCTCCCGGGAATCTGTCCCCGCGCCGCGAAGACGTTCCGTCTCTTCATCCAGCTTCTTTTGCAGATCGCCGTCATAGTTCTCTTTTACCCGGTCAAACAGTTCTCCGTAAGTCAGAACCTCCGTTTCATACACCTTTGGTTCATATGCTTTTCCAGTTAGCTCCTGGTAACTTTTATAACGTGCATTCATTTTATCACCGACTCTGGCAAGCGCCTGCCCTGCCAGCGTTGTCATCTTCTGTACCACTTCCTGCGTAGACGCATTATGCAGAAAATAGTTAAAATAAACAAATGCCTCATGGATCGTCTGTACATTGTACTGTTTTTTCAGATCCTTACATTTCAAAACAGATGGCGGAAGCGTCATTTCTCCGTTGTATGCATCACAAAGTGCCGAATTCAGATGGATGAGATCCACAAGCTGTGCTGCCACCATAGAAGCATCAAAGCCATTAAAGCACTGTCCCACATGTGTTTCCATTCCTTTGATATAAAAGCACGGAAGTACTTTTCCGACTGCCCCTGTGTAAATGTATTTGACCGGATCTCCCGGATACATCGGACAGATGTAGTCATTATTGATCGCCAGTATGTAACGAAGCCCATATGTTTTCTGCAGTTCTTCAAACACATCTATCGCCTCTATAATACCTGTATGCTGGTTCTCTTCCACGGGATTAAAGGAAAGCACCAGATTTCCGTGAAATGCTTCAATCCGCTCGCAGATGTGTCTTGCCATGACAAGAAATACAGCGTCACCGCCCTTCATATCACAGCAGCCGCGACCAAATAAATATTCACCGCTTTCATAATCTTCCCTGACATCCTGCGGCAGATCCGCATTCCGGAACAGTTCCAACAGCCGGTCCATCGAAAAAGCCGCTTCTTCATAATCACCGAAATCTTCCACACCGACCGTGTCTGTATGCCCATGGCAGATGATCGTCTTATCTGTACTGCACTTTTCTCCGCGGATCAGTGCTATGACATTTCTTCTTTCCAGCGGATCATTTTTCAGCTTCCGGATGAAAACATAGTCCGGATGTTTCTGAAAATAAGGTATGCTCCTGATATAGCCTTCTATAAATTCACCGATCTTCTTTTCTCCCGGTGTGGAATTTACACTCGGTATTGCAACCATCTGTTTCAGCAGTGCAATTATTTCTTCTTTCATGAGACCATCTCCTTTGCTTTTTTACATGCGTGACTTTACAGCAAAAGGAGCCATGACTATGTCACAGCTCCTTTGCATGTCCTCACTTTATCAAAAGCATATTACATTTTCTATAGCATTGTTCCAAAGATTGCCTGCTTCGTTTTGAACTTTTTACAAAAAGGAATCTTCCATCCTCTCTGCCTCCAGAAGCTTTACCGCCAAAAGCAGCTGCAGAAGATCCTGTGTCTTCTTGTAATCCAGCCCCGTCAGGCGGCCGATGCATTCTAATCGGTATCTGACAGTATTGCTGTGCTGTCCTATCTCATCTGCTGTTTCCTTCATCCGGCAGCCCGTCAGCAGATAGCTGCGTAATGTCTCATAAAGCTGTGTCCGGTTTTCAATATCATACTCCAGAATACGGCCCAGAATCTTTTCTCTGTACTGCTGCATCTGCCTATTCCTGCAATAGGGCATCAGAATCTGATAAGCACCCAGATCTGCATACAGTGTATATGTATCCCTGTTTTCCAGATTATAGGCAGCGGCAAAAAAGCTTTCTTTTACACTGTTCTTATATTCCTCTAAGGTCAGATGATATGCACCGATTCCTACAGCCCATTTCCCGGATTTTGGCAAAAAATTTTGCAGTACATTTATAAAATATTTCTTTTGATATATTTTCTCAATATCATCCGAAGATATGGTAAATAAAAATCCATTCTGATAGCCTGTCACTGCAATGATTTCCTGTATCACACTATTTTGCATGCTTTCTGCCAGCTGCTCTGTCAGAAGTACACTGCTGTCTCCCTCCACCGACCGGATATAAATATGAAAATACTGCTCCCGGCAGGAGGGACAGATCTCTTTCACCAGCTTTCGCAGTGCTGTTTTTTCCCAATCCTGTGAAAGCAGCATAGAAAGCTTTTCCTGCTGATATGCTGCACGATTCAGATTCTGACACATCTTTTTTATATCATATACAAGGTCTTCCATATAAAGCTCCTGTGACGTGATCAGGAAAATGGGAAAATCTTTAGAATCTGCATACCGGATCACACTTTCCGGGATCTCCAGATGGAACACATTTTTAATCACCAGCCCACTGCAGCCCTTTCCTACCAGATGTTTTACAGCATCCTGTATCAGGTAGCTATCATCCTTTGCATATAAAAAAGAGGATAGTACTATCTGATCCGGATGGAAGTTGGAATGAAGATACCGGTTTCTGACATCCCGCACCATTTCATAGTCTAAGATACCAACATTTTCGATTTTTCTTGTCATACCACCCCATCCTGCAATCAGTCGTACCTCGTCTTCATACACATGGCAAAAATCAGAGATTGTATAAACCATAGCTATTCTCCTTTGTATTGATATACAAACTATATTCCCTTTTTTTCATTATATTTTGTTTTTAATGACATATAGTTCATATTTATTCTGTCGTATTTGTTTTAATATATATTTTTCTATGCTTACTTTTGTATATTATAACAAAATGATTCTCTTGTGTCTATCCATACCGTTTTCTATGATGTAAGCAGGAGGTGAGTACAATGAACCATATTTATTATTTCAGCAGAGCTGATCTGGAAAAACAGCTGTCTTTTCAGGAAGTGATTACTTCTGTGTCAGATGTCTATCGGGCAAAAGCCATGCATCAGACCTGTAGCTGGCCGACGGTCATACACCATTTTGAGGAGCTTTCCGCTGTTATGGACATCAAATCCGGATATGATCAGCCGCAATCTGTTTATGGCATGAAAATACTTGGTACATTTCCACATAATGCCCGGCAGGGTCTTCCTGTTTTTCAGGGTCTGCTTTTAATCATGGACGGAAATACAGGTCTGCCCCTCGCACTTATGGATGCATCTTATATTACTTGTATGCGTACAGGTGCGGCAGGCGCACTTGGTGTAAAGCTTTTTTCAGCAGATGCACCGCAAAAGCTGCTTGTTATCGGAGCCGGGAAACAGTCCATCTATCAGATTGCAGCATCCCTTCTATGCTGCCCGTCCCTGACTGATATTTATGTGGCTGCGCTTACGCTTTCAGAATCGGATCTGTTTATAGAAAACTGCCGGGAACAGCTCATTTCTGCATTTTCCATTCCTGCGCAGAAAATTCATTTTCATTCTGTCACAGTGCAGGACGGTCTGAAAGAATGTCGTTCTGTGATCACGGTTACGCCATCACGCAATCCTATCGTGAAAAAGGACTGGGTATTACCCGGTACGCATTTTAGCTGTATCGGTGCTGACATGCCCGGGAAAGAAGAACTTGATCCGGCAATTATTGCAAGCGCTTCTGTTTTCACTGATGATACTGCACAATGTATCAATGCGGGAGAGATCGAACTTCCAATTAAGCAGGGCATTTTTTCGCCACAGCAGATCCGCGGAGAAATCGGGCAGGTTCTGACCGGGCAGATCAAGGGTCGTATCTCGCCGGAGGAAATGACGATTTTTGATGCCACAGGTCTCGCGCTTCTTGATATTGCTGTCGGAAAACTGGTGTACACCAACAGCCTGAAGCACGGCTGGGATAAATATATCACATTGTAAAACACAAAAAGGAGGATTTTATATGAAAATCGACAAATTCAAAGTAGAATACTGGCTGAATCCACTGGACGACAAGGCAAAATACAATTTAGGTTCCAGCTGCTGCAAGCCCGTTACCGTTGACGAAATGCTGGAAATGACACACACAGACAAAGAAGCCTTTTTCAAAGAATTGTCTGCTATGAGCCTGCATTATGGCTACTTTACCGGAATGCCAAGATTAAAAGAAGCGATCGCAGGATTATATACAGACGTTGTGACACCGGAAATGGTGCTTTGTGTACACGGTGGAACCGGAGCCAATGCGATCGTCTGCTATACGCTTTGCGAACCGGGCGATAATATCGTCAGCATTCTGCCAAACTATCAGCAGTATTATTCCATTCCGGAATCACTAGGCAACGAAGTCCGTATTTATACATGTGATGAGAAATCAGACTATAAGATTGATTTTACAGAACTTGCAAAGCTGGTTGACAGTCATACGAAAATGATCAACCTGGCAAGCCCGAATAATCCGACCGGCTATGCACTGGATCAGTCTGAAATGGAGCAGCTTGCAAAGCTTGCCCGTTCCGTTGGCGCTTATGTGGTCTGTGATGAAATCTATCGCGGTCTTTCCGATGATTATATGCCTTCCATCTGTGATGTATATGAAAAAGGGATCTGTACAAGTTCAACGAGTAAGGTATTTTCCAGTGCAGGAACAAGAGTCGGCTGGATCGTCACAAGAGATCTTTCCATTAAGGATGCCATGATGAACATGCGCTCCTACCACAGTATCTGCGAAGGACCGATCAACGAGCTGATCGCTGCCATCATTCTGGAAAATAAGGAAGTCTTTTACAAGCGGAATACTGCCATTGTAAAAGCTGCACAGGATGTCTTAAAAGAATGGCTGAAAGGACAGCCGCACTTTAAACCGGCCGTAGAAAGTAAAAGCTCTACTGCTTTTCTGTATTATGATTTTGATATACCGGCTGCAGATTTTGCACAGGAGCTGTATGATAAAAAGAGTACGCTCGTCTGTCACGGAGCATGTTTCGAACAGGAGCATTGTTTCCGTATCGGATTTGGATTCGGAGATCTTGCTTATTTCAAAGCAGGACTGGATCAGATCGGAGAATTTGTAAAAGAACTGGAAACAGAGGGCAGAATTTAAAGCATATGCCGGGGGCAAAAGGTCTTTCACCCACCTATGAGCAAGCTCACGTGGGTTTAGACCTTTTGCCCCCGGCATCTTACTATATTCCCATCACCATAAATAAAACAGGCATGGTTACAACAGATAACAGCATGGTAAGTGCAACCCCTTTGGAAGCCGTCACATAGTCTGCATCGTATTCCTGTGCCAGCATGGATACCATAGAGCCTGACGGTGTCGCCAGAATGATAAAGCTGACAGCTGCAAGCAGTGTATTATCCGTCAACGCCCGGATCACCAAAAGCCCGATTACAGGCATCAGGATCAGACGGATCGCGCATACGATCAGAAGCCTGTAATCTCCCAGCAGTTCTTTTGGGGAAATTCCGACAAAAGAAGCCCCGATGACGATCATGCACAAGGGACCGGTCAGATTAGCCAGCATAGTGATCGCCTGATTGACCGCATCCGGGATCTGCAGACCAAATATCACCAGCATAAAGGTAAACACGACCGAAATGACACCGATATTCAGACATTTCTTCATTGCCTGCTTCAAAGATGCCCCTTCTCCGGTCATGGAAGTTACACCATACGTATAGATCAATAAATTAAACGGGATCATGAAAGCTGCTCCATAGATCAGTGACTGTGGTCCGTACAGTGCTGACATAATGGGGAAGCCCATGAAGCCCATATTACTGAATACAAGAAGCGCCTTATAAACGCCTCTTTCTTTTTTTTCTCTGCAAAAAAGCGGTACCAAAAGCTCTGCGATCACGATCATCAGTATATAAGCACCGATCGCAATTGCAAATGTATACAGCATTTCGCTCCGCTCCATTGTATTGCCGACACTGCTGGACATCACAAGGGCGGGATTGGCAATATTAACGATCAGCCAGGAAATTGACTTACAGCCCCGTTCATCGAGTACACCCTTTCTCGCCATGCCATAGCCCAGCAGCATCATAAATAAAAATATCAGCATCTGCTTCAGCAGTATCATAAAATCTCCTCAAATACACCGGCAATAATATCCATCGCTTTATCAATCTCTTCCTTTCCTACGATCAGAGGTGCAATAAAACGAACCACATTATGATCACTTCCGCAGGTCAGAAGAAGCATATCCTTTTCAAGTGCTCCTGCCTTGATCGCAGCAGTCAGCTTGGCATCCGGTTTTCCCGCTTCATCACAAAGTTCCATGGCTACCATCAGGCCAACGCCTCTGACTTCTTTGATCCTGGCCGGATATTTTGCCTGCAATTCTTTTAATTTATCCAGGAAATAAGCTCCCTGTTTTTTACAATTATCAAGCAGATGATCTCTCTCAATAATTTCCAGTGTTTTCAGTCCTGCCGCACAGGCAAGCGGATTACCGCCGAATGTACCGCCATGTGCACCTGCCGGCCACTGATCCATGATTTCCTTCTTTGCAATGATCGCACTCAGCGGAACACCGCCGCCCAATGCTTTTGCAGAAGTCAGAATATCAGGTTTTACACCAAATGTCTGATAGGCATACAGCTCTCCCGTTCTGCCGATACCGGTCTGTACTTCATCAAAGATCAGCATAATTCCATGATCGTCACAAATCTTGCGCAGTCCCTTTAAAAACTCCGGCTTCGGTACAACATAACCGCCTTCTCCCTGTACCGGTTCCACAATAATAGCAGCTACGCATTCCGGTGCGATCAGCTTTTCAAAGATCGCATCAAACTGCTCCAGATCATTGTAATCTGCCCAATATACAGCAGGCATCAGCGGCTCATAATATTTGCGATAGCCACTGTTAGAACCCGTAATGGATAAAGAACCGATCGTCCTGCCATGGAAAGAATTCCGGAAGGCAATGATGCCCGGACGCTTTGTCACATATTTGGCAAGCTTCATGGCTCCGTCATTTGCCTCTGCACCCGAATTGCTGAAATATACCTTTGTATCTCCGCCGGTCAGCTCCACCAGCTTTTCCGCAAGCTTTACATAACTTTCATTGTACACCACATTATGGCCTACGTGTATCATCGTTTCAAGCTGCTCCCGGATTGCCTGTACAACCTCCGGGTTTTTAAATCCCAGATTGTTGACCGCGACACCGGATGCAAAATCAAGCACCTTTCTGCCATCCTCTGTGATCACATAGCAACCTTCGCCATCTACAACACCAAGTGTTGTTGCGCGGTTTGCAACCGCCGGCATTACCTTCTGACATCTTTCATACATACTCATATTTTTCTTCCTCCTTTGATTCACACATTCTCAGGTATCCTGCCCTGTTTATATCTCCCAGTTTCCGGTATAAACCACGTTGAGCATCTTTTTCATTTCTTCTATTGTCATTTTAACCGGATTGACATTTGTAGCCCCCAGCATAGCATGCTCCAGAAGGAGATCATATTTTTCTCTGTACATCTCCTCTGTAATGCCTGCCTCCCGAAAGCTTGCCGGAATGCCAAGCTTTTCTCTCATCTTTTCAATTTCCGTAATAATATCATCACAGTGACATCTGTAGGAAAGCTCTGCCAGTTTTTCCCTGACCACCGCATCCCTGCTGTTATACCGCAGTACATATGGCAGGATAATGGCATTTGTCAGACCATGCGCCATATTATAAGCAGCACCGAAGGAATGCGCGATTCCATGCACCATGCCAAGCCCGACATTTGCAAATCCGATTCCTGCCATTGCCTGATAATTATGTACTTTTTCCCGTGCCTCCAATGTCTTATCAAACACTGAGACCGGAAGCCATTTCATAATACCGATGATCGCGCTGCTGCAGAGTCCTTCATCAAAATCATCCAGATTATGGTTCGTATAAGCCTCTATTGCATGCGTCAGGGCATCCATTCCCGTTTCTGCCGCCACATGATCCGGCATTGTCATTGTGATCTCCGGATCCAGAATAGCCAGATCAGGTCTGAGACAGTCAGTCATGATCGGAACCTTCAGTTCCTTTTCAGGATCTGTGATAACCGTTCCTCTCGTTACCTCAGAGCCTGTTCCGGATGTAGAAGGGACACAGATAAGACCTGTTTTCCGTTCCGTTGGAATCTCCCCTTTTTTATTAAATTCCAGAACATTTTCAAAATTCAGATAAGGGAATTCATAAAATAATAAAATCGCTTTTGCACAGTCCATGGCAGATCCGCCACCGATCGCCAGAATAACATCCGGCTTAAACTTCCGGCAGATAACCAGTCCCTTCAGGACATCCTCAATAGATGGATTCTTCGGAACTCCGGAAAACAAGTCCGTTTCTGTCCCATTCATCTGTAGATATTTTTCTGCTCTTGCTATCACACCGGATTTTATCATGGAGCTTCCTCCCGTTACCAGAAGTGCCCTCTCATATTTCAGATCCTTAAGTGCCAAAAGAGAACCTTCCCCTGTCAGGATCCCCTTCCCGCTCAGTACCAGTTTTCTCATCAGCCATCTGCCTCCTTTGTTTTGATATATAAAGAATGTGCCTTGGCACATTCTCGCGCCGAGCGCGGTCATTTGCGACATGTTTCATCTTCGCGCGAGTGCGCATCCCTGCGGAGCATTCTTATGAGATAGGAAATTCCTATCTCATAAAAAAAGCCGGGCATATCTGCCCGGCCTCTTTGCCTTTCAATGTAATCTTTTTAGCACAGGATTTTAGGTCTGTCAATAGTTTCGAAGGGGATAACCCGCCGTATTTCAAAACTTTGTAAAAAGCACATTTTTGGTCTGAAATTTTTGTATTTTATTTAACTTTTAAATCGCTTTTCCGTCTACGATCCTGTAGTACGCCTGAGATGTCACGCGGAAAACAATGTAATAAATTGCGGAAAAGAGAAGGAAGGTGATACCCATACAGATCACATACAATCTGACATTAGTCAGATTCAGCAGCGCCAGAAGTCTTCTGACGATCGGAAACGCTGCCAGTTCATGGATCGCTGCTACAACAAGCGGGAGAAAAAATACGATCCTGATCTGGGAAGTAATCGACTCTTTTACTTCTTCGCTGCTCATTCCCACTTTTTCCATAATAACATACCTTTCCTTATCCTCATAGCCTTCCGAAATCTGTTTGTAGAAAATGAGCATCACTGTCACAATCAGAAACATGATTCCCAGAAAGGCACCCAGGAAAAACAGTCCGCCATACAGCGCATAGACCTCTGTTTCATTCCATGCCCTGCTTTCTGCATACAGATCGATCCTATTTTCCTCACCTGCGGATGCTTTGATCCTCTCAAGCTGGGAATCCACTGTCTGGTAACAGGCAATCTTTTCTCCTTTGCTGCCATCATAATCAAAGCCGATCACGCCATTGACATCAATTGGTCCGTCTCCATATGTGCTGTAAACACTTTTGATCGTTTCCTCACTGTCAAACATCACATAATAACAGCCTTTCAGCATGCTGATCTTATGCCGATCATCATCGTTCTGATAAAGTTCTGACGATTCCACCGAGAAAGCATTTCCCCAGAGACTGACCGTATCTGCCGTATAAGCTGTCGGCCCACCATAGATCCGCACACTGCCTGACTTTACCGGCTGCACAGCTTCTGCCTGCAGGCTGTTATCCATCTGCAGCAGATCTTCTCTTGTCACAAGATATAAGACTGTCTGGTTTCCGTTGTACTCCTTCTGCGTTACTGCTGAAAATTCTGTCCCATCATTCGTTGTAAATGCCGGAATCTTTTCATAAACGCAGCTTTTTGTAATTGTCCTGCCCTGTTTTTCCACTTCCTGTCTGATTTCCTGTGCGATACCTCCCTTGCTCATGCCCGGTGTCCCATAGTTTAAATAAACACAAAGCTCCTGCGGATAACGGGTATACAGTTCATCATCGACACCTGCATACAGGCTGACTGTGATCGATACCATGACAAGCACCATCGTAGCAAGCACACAGATACTGGCAAGTCCCGCCGCATTTTGCTTCATACGATACAAAAGACCGGAAACCGCACTGAAATGCTTTTTATTATAGTAAAAAAGTTTATCCTTGCGCAGCAGCTTCAGCAGTGCAATGCTGCCCGCCGTAAACAGAAAATACGTGCCGACAATGACCAGAATGACCGCTACAAAAAACAGCGTCAGCACCTTCAGCGGATTTTCTGTCGTAAAAGATATATAGTAAGCGATTCCGATGCAGACTAAGCCAAGCACGGTCATCACGATCTTGGTTTTCGGCTCCTTTTCTCCGACATTGCTGCCATGCAGAAGTGCAACTGGATTGGAAAGCCTGATCTGCAGAAGATTATAACCAAATATCAGCAGATACAGGATACAAAAGTAAGGGATCGCATAGGTGATGCCTGCCTTTGTCACGACAAATATCACATTTTCTTCCACATCCAAAAGCCGGTACAGCATCATCAGGATCAGCTTGGAAGAACCGATCCCCACGAGCAGACCGCCTGCAATGGCAAGTACCGCAACATAGACAGTTTCGATGAAAAGTACCCTTGCGATATGGCGTTTTTCCATTCCCAGGATATTATAAACGCCGATCTCTCTTTTCCGCCGCTTGATGATAAAGCTGTTTGTGTAAAAAAGAAAAATCAGTGAAAAAAAGGCGATGATATAAACGCCCATTCCCATGATCGTCTTGATATAATAGCCGCCCCGCATCTGATCCAGCCCCGGATTGTTATTCAGAAACACCATCAGATAAAACAGGGCAACTGTCATCACACCAGCCAGAATATAAGGTATATACAGCGGCTTATTGTTTTTCAGATTGGTTCTTGCCAGTCTTCCGTATAATTTATTCATGCTGCTCACCACCTGCCTGTAATACTGTCAGCGTATCTGCGATCCTCGCATAGAGCTGTTCATTGGTCATGTTTCCTCTGTAAAGCTGATGGAACACCTCGCCGTCCTTGATGAACAGAACCCGTCCCGCATGGCTTGCCGCTTTCGTGCTGTGGGTTACCATTAAAATTGTCTGTCCTTCCCGATTGATCTGACCGAACAGATTTAACAGACTGTCTGTTGCTTTGGAGTCCAGTGCGCCGGTCGGCTCATCTGCCAGGATCAGCTCCGGTCTTGTAATAAGGGCTCTTGCCACTGCCACACGCTGCTTCTGTCCGCCCGATACTTCATACGGAAACTTATCCAGAAGCTGGCTGATACCAAGCTTCTTTGCAAGAGGCTCCAGCCGCGCCTCCATTTCCGCATACTTTGTATCCGAAAGGACAAGCGGCAGATAAATATTGTCGCGGAGGTTAAAATTGTCAAGCAGATTAAAATCCTGAAACACAAATCCAAGATGCTTCCGTCTGAATGCAGCGATCTCCTTTTCCCGGACGGATTGCAGTTTTTTCCCGTTCAGGATCACTTCGCCGTCTGTCGGCTGATCCAGTGCTGCCAGAATATTGAGCAGCGTTGTCTTGCCGGAACCGGATTCTCCCATGATTGCAACATACTCTCCTTCTTCTACGGAAAAGCTGATATTGGAAAGTGCCTGTACCTGACTGGCTCCAAATCTGGTCGTGTAAATTTTCTTTAAGTTACTGACTTCTAATATAGACATATGATTCCTTCCTTTCCTGTCTTTCACTTTCCATCAGCATAACAAAAGGCCGAAATGCCAGCCATCGATTCAGCTTACATTTCAGCCTGATTTCTTACATTTTTGTAAGGCAGAAGCTGTTAGTCCCGTATATCTATCTTTTGTAGAGAAAAGCCGATCCATACCTGCGTGCCTTTACCCGGCTCGGATGTGATCCTGATCTTATGCCCCAGCTTCGTTAGCACCTGCTTACACAAATACAGTCCGATCCCGGTGGAATGTTTATCCGTGTGTCCGTTAAATCCCGTGTACCCCTGTTCAAAAACACGCGGGATATCTTCCTGCCTGATCCCGATCCCCTGATCTTCCATGCAGAGAAATGCCTCTGTTTCATTTTGCCCTGTCTGTATCGTGATGACGCCCTCCTGCATATATTTGACCGCATTGGAGAGAAGCTGCTCTACCACAAAAGAGAGCCATTTTTCATCACTGGTTACGACCAGATCACAGCCCTCGTACTGTATACCGATCTTTTTGCGGATCATCATTTTCGCATATTTGTGAATGCTGTCTCTGATGATCCCATCCAGTGCAATGGAGTGCAGGACATAATCATGGCTGTCCTTCCTCTGGTACTGCAGTGCCATACTGACATACTGCTCGATCCTGAAAAGCTGCTCCTCTATTTCTTCCTGCTCCTTATATCTTTCCGGCGCTTCTTCCCTCTGCGTCTGCAATAAAAGCTGCATAGCAGCGATCGGTGTTTTGATCTGATGCACCCATCTGGCATAGTATTCCCGCTGCTCCTGTTTCTCACGCCCCGCTCTGCGCATCGCTTCCGCACGTTCTTCATTTGCGCGGGAAAACAGCTCGGTATAAAACTCTTCCAAAGGCTCTTCCGCCTCCGGAAGCTGCATATTGTTTTCCAGCGGGCAGGAAAGAAACTGGCGAAGCCTTTGTACTTTCTTTTGATAAGTTATCCACATCACAAGGAAAATAACAAGGAAAATACCCACATCTATGCAGGTGCTGTACACCAGATCCGCCTTTGGCGCACGCATTAAATACAGGTAAAAAAGATGACTGGCGGTCATCCCTGTAAAGAGTCCCAGCCAGCCTTTATTTCGTCTGATAAATCCTTTCCATACTTTCATCCGATCTGATACCCGATTCCTTTCTTTGTCAGGATACTGTCCTCAAGACCTATGGAAGTCAGCTTTTTACGCAGTCTGTTCACATTGACGGAAAGCGTATTCTCATCCACATACATATCACTTTCCCAGAGCCTTGTCATAAGCGTTTCACGTGTCACAACCTGCGTTTTGTTTTCTATAAGGGTCTGCAAGATCTTCAGCTCGTTCTTTGTCAGCTCCACCTTCTGCTCCTGATACAGAAGCGTCGCATCTGACAGATTCAGCAGCATTCCCTTGTGCTCCAGCATACTGCTGCTTCCCGCAAAATCATAGCTTCTGCGCAGTAGCGCCTGCACCTTGGCGGTCAGTACCTCCAGGTCGAATGGCTTCGGAATAAAATCATCTGCGCCCATATTCATTGCCATCACGATATTCATATTGTCCGATACGGATGACAGAAAGATGATCGGAACCTTTGACACCTGCCTGATCTGTGTACACCAGTGATAGCCGTTGTAAAAGGGCAGTCTGATGTCCAGAAGCACAAGCTGCGGATCGCAGGCAGCAAATTCACCCAGCACATTGCCAAAATCCTGTACGGTGCTGACCTCATATTCCCACTTCTCCAGATGCTTTTTGATCAAACGGGCAATCGTTTCGTCATCTTCCACTAAAAAAATCCGATACATCTTATAATGCTTTCTTAATTGCTGCAAGCAGCTCATCATAGGTTTCAAAAGCAGGCAGATCCGGATTGTCCTTCTTGATCTGATCTGTACTCTTGAATAAGAAGCCTGCCTTGCTGGCACGGATCATGCCAAGATCGTTGTGGCTGTCGCCGCTTGCGATCGTCTCATAGCCGATTGACTGCAATGCTTTGACTGTTGTCAGCTTGGAATTCTCAATACGCATCTTAAAGCCTGTGATCTCTCCGTCCTCTGCTACTTCGAGTGTGTTGCAGAAGATCGTCGGATAGCCCAGCTTCTTCATCAAAGGACCTGCAAACTGTGTAAACGTATCACTGATGATGATCACCTGTGTCATACTTCTGAGCTCATCCAAAAAATCTTTTGCTCCCGGGATTGGATCGATCTTTGCGATCGTATCCTGGATCTCCTTTAAGCCAAGACCATGCTCTTTTAAAATGCCAAGTCTCCAGTTCATCAGTTTATCGTAATCCGGTTCGTCCCTCGTTGTACGGGTCAGCTCCGGGATACCGCTTTCCTTTGCAAATGCGATCCAGATCTCCGGTACTAAAACGCCTTCCAGATCCAAACATACAATATTCATACTCATTCTTTTGTCCTCCCTATGATTCATAGCTGTTTTTACAGCATTTTTTACCCTCAAAAAAAAGCAGGATACGGGAGTCGAACCCGCCTATCCAGCTTGGGAAGCTGGCGCCCTACCGATAGACTAATCCTGCATACGGTTTATTTTACCACTACTATAGGAAAGATAGCAAGGACATATTTCTTTTCGTATGTTTCTTGTAATTTCTTTTGGTTTCTGCTATGCTGAAGTTGACTTTATGTTGATATAAAAAGGTATGGCAGAATCGAGGATTTATTCTATGTATACAATCGGACAAGTATCTGAAATGTTTCAATTACCGGTTTCCACACTCCGGTATTATGATAAAGAGGGATTATTTCCACATATGACGAGAGTCTCCGGAATCCGCAAATTTTCCGACACAGAGATTGAATGTCTGCGTATGATCGAATGTCTGAAAAAAACAGGCATGGAGATCAAAGAGATCAAACAGTTTATGACGTGGTGTGCCGAGGGGCCTTCCACTTATGCCCAGCGCAAAGAGCTGTTTGAAAACCGCCGGGAATCGCTGGAGCATGATATGCTGGAGCTTCAGAAAAATATGGCAATGATCCAGTTTAAATGCTGGTATTACGAGCAGGCAATGAAGGATGGCAACGAAGATAAGATCCATCAGATGCTGCCCGATCATTTACCTGCCGATATTCAAAAGCTGTACGACCTTGCACACAGCTAAAGTCCAGAGTATGAGATTACTCTTCTTTCAGATCCTGCACCAGCTCGTACATTGCCTCTGCGGAATTGAAGTTATCCGGAATGATCTCATCGCTTGGGATCCATACTCCGTATACCTCAGAGATCTCGGAAATGATTGAGATAATATCCAGTGACTCTAACAGCCCGTCATCTACAAGCGCTGTTTCATGTTCAAAATCAATGTCCGGTTTTACGCCTTTGAGCATTTTGATAAAATCTTCCATTTGTGTTTCCTCACTTTCTTTTTATTTTAAACGATGCTTCTTCTATATACTGTTCATCCATTTCTTTTGCCTCTTGAATTATTTTTCAAAAAGCATTAGAACTGATCCAGCATTTTCCGAACTTCTTTTCTCAGTATAGTGCCTTTAAAGGTTTTGGGCAATACCGTAACCTCATAAATCTGTTTGGGCAGCTTATAGGTTTCCAGTCTGGCGGACAAATACTCCATCAATTCCTGTTCTTCGTAGTTCTCGCCCGGAATGACAAGCATGACCGGTACTTCTCCCGTGATCGGATCCGGCTTTGCGCTGTATGCGCAGTCTGTGATCCCCGTATAGCCTCTCGCACAGTCTTCCACCTCTGCAGGTGAGATCTTACTGCCTCCGTAATTGATGATATCGTCCATACGTCCGACCAGAATACATCTGCCTTCTTCATCCAGGTAGGCCAGATCCTTTGTTTTCACATAACCGTCTTCCAGCGTTTCCTTTGTCAGTTCCGGATCATTATAATAACCTTCCATGACAATATCGCCGCCCCAGGATAACAGAGCCGGCTTTTCTTCGCTCACATCTTCCGGTCTTACTGTGTTTCCGTTTTCATCTGTAAAACGGATCACGGAATTCACCGTCGGTCTTCCGATACAGCCCGGCTTGTCATCCGAACTGTTAAAATCCAGAATGCAGGAGCAGCCTGCCTCGGAAGCTCCGTAAAAATTGTATAATCTTGTATTTGGCATCAGTGAGAGCAGATGCTGTTTATCCGCTTCTACAAGTGGCGCGGAACCGATCTGGATATAATCCAGCCGGCTTTCATAGTCTGCGATCCTGTCACCGGACAACTTGAAGATCATACCAAGTGAAGCCGGGGAAAGTGCCATGGAGCTTGCCTGATATTTTTCCATCAGCTTCCAAAGGGTTCCGACAAATACCATACCATCCATCAGGCAGACTGTTCCGCCGTTTACCATATCGGACTGATATCTTCTGAGACCGTAAGCGTGATTGAGCGGCATCGGAATGATCTCTACATTGTGCGGCCGCATATGCGTTCCGCCGATGACATTTTCCGCAACCGCCACATCATTGATATGTCTGACTACAACGCCCTTTGATTTTCCGGTTGTACCGGTTGTAAATAAGATCATAGAACGGCTCTGCGCTTTTGGCAGTCCGCAATCTGCCGGCTCTGCCTCTGCCATCTGCTTTTCCAACTCTTTGGCAGAGAAAAACCGCATCCCTTCCGCTTCAGCATCAGAGATGAGTGTTTTTGCTTCTACCTGTGCTCCGATTTCTGTCATGCGCTCAGGCATGGTTGCTTTTTCCACCGGAATAGGAAGCGCTCCCATATACTGCAGTGCTGTAAAGATCGTCAGATAATTGATGTTCTGGGTACATTTCAAAATGACATGCTCGTCCTTCTGAATACCTGCAGACATCAGGACTGCTGCCATTTTCCGGATATTCATGAAATATTGTTCATAGGTAACTGTTTTACGCAGCTCGCATACTGCCAGTGTATCAGGCTGCGTTTTTGCATATTCTTTGATATAGGCAAGTACACTGTCTTTTCTCATGTGCTTTCCCCTTTCGTTTTTCTTCCTTTTGACTTTGATTTCGCTTTTCTTTCTACCGGTCTTGTTTTTTCATACATCCCTGCGGAGCAGTCCGCAGCATCTCATAAAACGTATGGCCGATCAGAGCGCAAACCAACCATTCTGCAGTAAAAACCATGCGCTGACACTCATCAGAGCGATCACGATCAGGGTCAGGAGCAATCCCTTTTTAAACATATAAGAAGGTTTCAGTCCATAACCGACCGGAACACTTCGTACAGAAGTCGGCATTATATAAGATAAGTTTACACCAATTGTGGCAACAAACACATAAGGGATCGGATCGACACCGATTCCGTTCATAACGGAGATTACGATCGGAATTGCCACTGCTGCTGTCGCCGTATTCGAAGTCACGTCGGAAAGTATGATCGTAACCGTGATGATCACAAGCACTGTCACAAAGCCGCCTGTCAGTCCCATTTGGGAGACATAATTGCCGATACAGACATCTGCACCTGTCTTTGTCAGAAGTGTTCCGACTGCCAGTCCACCGGCGAAGATATACATAAGCGACCAGTACACCTTACCCTGTACCGGTTTCCACCGCAGGATCGGTTCTCCCTTGCTGTCCTTGAGCAGGAAAGAAAGCACTGCTGCAATAATAAAGACATAGGCAGGTTTTAATCCCGGCAAGACAGAAGCATACAGATTTCTGGTAAATGCAAGCACAGTTGCGATCACAAAAATCGTCAGACAGACAATCTCTTCCTTGCTCATCTTTCCCATCTCTTTGCGCACTTTCACGAAATATTCCTTACTTCCTTCCAGTCCTTCATGCTTTGGCTTGATCCAGATCAGATACAGACAGTTGGATATGATCAGCACAAGCATGATCGGTGCAAACTTGATGACCCAGTCCATGTACATATATTCCTGTCCGGTCAGCTCCTGGATGTAGTTTACCACAACCAGATTCATGGCGCCGCCAAGTGGAGAAGCAAGTCCACCGATACCCGCTCCCCAGGCGATCGACATCAGAATGATCGATGCAGGTTCGCTTTCGGATACCTTTTCGATTCCCAGATAACGCAGCATGGAAACAGCGATCGGTGTGATCGTTGCTGTCACAACTGCATTTGGCAGGATCGTGGAAAGTGCTGTGGAAAGCAGAAACCAGAACAGGATCTGTGTGGTCAGTGAGGTTCCTACAATACTCAGGAATGCACACGCCACTCTTTTGTCCAGTCCGACAATCTCCCATGACACGGTCAGGATGGACGCACCAAGAAGCAGCAGGATTGTCTCAGATGCATAATTTGCAATGACATCTTTCATGTCTACCAGATTAAACAAGGCATTGACAATGATCGGCAAAAATGCCGTTACCGCATAGTCCAGTGCTTCGGTGATCCACCAGTATGCCATCCAGAGCACAGTTCCGATCGCCGCACGCGACTGGAACGTATCAAAGACGCCATGTGGCAGCAGCCAGATACAGAGACCGAATAATACCGGTCCCATGATTTTGTTGATAATGGACAAATCCCCCTTTTTTAGTGTCCTCATTTTTATCCTCCTGTATTTTTTCTGTCTGTTTTTACTTTATTCTGAAGCCTCAGCCAAAGCTGCCTGCTTACAGTTTTCATTCCATTCCTGCCTGTAGAGGATTTCCTTTTCATCCCATGCAGACACTGCATTTTCCCATTCTTTCTTCTGCTTATCGTCCAGTTTATTCGTAAACCGATAATGCCCTTTCATATAAGCTGCCAGATAAGAGGTGATCTTTTCTGCACCAACAAAATTCACATGACGCGGATTATAAAAATCTATATCATAATTCAAATTAATAATCTGTCTTGCCTGCTTATCATCTAGATTCAGATAAGGATATCCCATTTTTTCCATATAAGCGTTGAGTGCACATTGATAAGAGAAACGTGACTCGGAATATGCATACGGTGTTGCTATAAATAGTACATTTTTCCCATACTTTTCTGCCGTTTTTACAATATCCTCTATATACTGTTTTCCCTTATCAGGAAGTTCAAAGGTAGCATTTTCCGCATCCGGGAATCTCGACGGCTTTACCTGCGGATCCACGGTTGCTCTGACGCGCAATCCCTTGTACTTGTTTTTTCCCATTGTCAATCTGTCTGCCCAGTCATTTTTGGATATTTCAAAAATATTTTCGTGATATTTTAAGAGAGGGATCTGCCATTCCAGTTCCCTGTCCGTTTCTGTATCAAGCAACAGGTTGTGTACCAGACGCATTCTGGTTGTTGACTGTTTCATACCGGATGTCAGAATGCTCAGATAATAGTTTTCCTTCTCTTTTTCTTCTTCTGTCAGGTCTTCTCCCTGTGCCAGATCTACCACTACCTGTCTCAGTTCTACCACAAACAGGTCTACATCCTGACTTTTCAAGGTTTCCTCCATAATATACGGAACCGCTCTGATATTCTGACAGGACTGTGAGATCATACAGGAGGTAAATCCCTGTTCCTCATAGGCCTGCGCCGGGAGCCAGTATCTGTACATAGCGCTGGATCCGATCATCGCTGCATTGATCGTGTTATTGTCTTCCGCATAAAAATACTGCCAGCCGTCAAAATCCTGTCCTTTAGGTCTGAAAAGCGGTCCGAGCAGATTGATGATCGTTGTCAGCAAAAACAGGAAGATTAAAATGCCCGCCACCGTCTTCAGCACTTTTTTTCTTGTTGTACTCATTTTCGTTCCTCCGTTTAAAACTGCTCATAAATGAATGTCGCACCTGCACCTGCTCCGTACACACCAAAGCAGAGGATCAGCAGAACACCTGCAAGAAGCACCGCACCCCTGAAGATCACATTTCTGCTGCCCAGCCAGTCACGGATCGTTATATTGATCCCGCGGCGTTCCAGTATTTCCTGCGCGATCGAAACCGCAAGCAGAAGCAGCATGCAGACAAGTACAAAAGCCCATTCTTTCCTGCGCAGCACAAACAGTTTCATTGTATAAGCAGCCTGTGGTCTGCAAAAAGCAGATCCGATCATATAAAAGGAATCGGAAAGTCCGTTTCCGAGGAAGATCAGTCGTCCGATCAGACACAGGAAAAATGTCCGGATCATCTGAAATACCTGAAATGCCATATGATCAGTATTGATCTTTGCTTTTTCCATCAGATTTTTGATCGGCTGTTCAAACATGGCGGATAAACAGATCAGAATGCCATGGTAAACACCCCAGCCGATATAATTCCAGTTTGCTCCGTGCCAGACACCTGTCAGGATCCAGACGCATAAAATAGGCAGACAGGAGGCAATGTTTCTGCCCCATTCATTTCCAAACCGTTTTCTGCCCGCTGTGTTCAGTTTCAGAAACAGCGCAGAAGTAGAAACCGGATAAAATACATTTTCCCGGAAAAACTCACCGAGCGAAATATGCCAGCGTCTCCAGAACTCAGGCATGTTGCGTGAAAAGTACGGGCGGCGGAAGTTTTCCTTTAACCGGATACCAAGGCATTCGGAAGAGCCACGCACAATATCCATACAACCCGAAAAATCACAATAGATCTGAATAGAATAGACGACACCGACCAGTAAAAAGATCGGCCCGGAATAATCCGGTGCATTTTTGATCACTGTAGTCACAAAAGGAGCTACGCGGTCTGCAATTACCAGCTTTTTGAAATAGCCCCAGATCATGAGCCAGATGCCTTTCCGGAACATATCATAGTCAAACCGGTGCTCTGCAAACATTTCCGTCCCGAGCGGATCATACCTGCCGATCGGTCCCTGTGTAATATGCGGAAAATACAGCACATACGTCAGATACTTCAAAAAATTCTTCTGTGCACTGATCTTGCCATGATACAGATCGACCAGATAGGCGATCATCATAAATGAATAAAAAGAAATACCAAGAGGTGCGATCAGCTTCCATGCGCTGATCTGTGTATGTACGGTATGCGATAGCAGAACATTCAAATTCTCAATCAGGAAGTCACTGCCCTTAAAAAGCACCAGAATACCAATGACAACAAAAAGAGCAAGAACAAGCACTCGTTTCCGCTTCTGCTTCATCTCATTTTTAATCTTTCTTGCTGCTTTTCTGTCTGCATCCCTGAGCAGTTCTTCCTGCTGATCCAGATTTTTCTGCATCAGAAGCGAACAGCCATAGACAACCAGTGCTGTCAGTCCGACAACTGCCAGATAGGACACACCGGCACCGGCATAAAATACAATGCCTGCTGCCAGCAGAACAACCCACTGCCATTTCTTTGGTACAATATAGTAGACCATACATACGATCAATAAAAACAGCAAAAATGAATACGATACAACCGACATCTGTATCTTTCCTCCAACTCGTAATCAATAATAAATCCGGTCATAGGTATTTGTAAATACCGATACTTCCCGTAAAATCCTAGCATAGTATAAATATCCTACTTAAAACCAACTTAAATTTTGTCAAAATTGTTATAAAATATCCTTTACAGACGGATCTGAAAACAGATTTGCCCATCAGCCGGGCTGTATGCCGTTATTTTGCCTTTATGTAATTCCACTATGGCCTGTGCATTGGATAATCCGATTCCATGCCCGCCCGTAGTGGAGTTATGGGAGCTGTCAGCCCGATAGAAGCGCTCAAACAAATCCATATGTTTTCCTTTTTTCATGCAGGCTGCATAATTCCTTACTTCCAGCACAACATATTTTCCGTTTTTCTTTAAAACCGCGGAGATCTTAGTTCCATCATCTGCATACTTCACCGCATTATCCAATAATATAGAGAGGACACGTTCCAACATTGCCTCATCTCCAAATACGGCCAGATTTTCCTGCAGATCCCAGTCCAATTTTTTCCGGTGTGTTTTTGCTACGGTTTCAAATTGCTCACAGACTTCCAGCAAAAGTGCAGAAAGATCAATTTTCTGTTGCTCCGGCAATTCTTCTATTTCCTGCAGCTTGGCAAGCCCCACCAGTTCCTCTGTCAATTTTGTCAATCTCCTGATCTGATTTCTGATGCTTTTCGTCCACTCGGTTTCGCCACTTGTCAGTTCAATGACATCGGTATTGGCATCTATGATCGTCAGAGGCGTTTTGATCTCATGCCCTGCATTTGTAATAAACGCTTTCTGTTTATCTACACTTTCCTGCACCGGTCTGACAACAGCCCTTGAAAAGAAATAAACCGGAAAAAAGACTGCGATCAACTCTATGACTGCGCTGATCAGACTTACTTTCAAAATGTTATTGCATTCCCGCATCTTCCGCTTACAATTAACAAAAACGTAGATCAGATCGTCTCCTGAAGAAATTGCCTTGTACCGGCTATACTTTCCATAGCCGTCTTTTTTTCCTCTTCGATACAGGTCAAGTGCAACCTCCGAAGCACGCCGGGCATCTACCGTATTGGTATTTCTTGTATTCGTCTTGATCACTTTTCCATCCGCATCCAGTGTTACCGTAAAAAACCGGACACCGCTCAAAATAGCATCAATATCTTCTTTTGTATCCGTATCTTCCGCATATATGTAGCTATCTTCCGTATCCTTCCGTCCATAGCTCCATTTCCAGTTTTTTTCTGTCTGTTGGATCACATCCAGATTTTCCAGTACGACCGACAGATTTTCCTCGATTTCCTGTCTGACACGCAGATAATTCAACAGATTTGTCAGACCTACGATCAGAAAGACCACAATACAGAAGGAAAGCATGGCAATTTTGATAAATCGTCTTTGTAGCTGCTTAATCATCGTCTTTCTCCAATGCAAAACCGATCCCCTTTGCCGTCCGGATGACCGTATGAGAATCAAGCTGTTTTAAAATTCTGCGCAGTCTGGATATATAGGTCCAGACCACATTGTTTTCCACATCGCTTTCATAACCCCAGATTGCCTCAATAAACTGTTCGGCAGAGAGGACACATCTGGGATTCTTCAACAGCATTTCCATCATCTGATATTCCTTGTTGGCAAGGTAGAACCATTCTCCATTGCAGCCAAGCTGAAATGAAGTTGTGGACAATTCCAAATCTTCAAACGCCAGATTTGGCTCCATTACGTTTTCCCTGCGCCTTGTCATTGCACGTACACGTGCGAGGAGTTCCTTTGTCGCAAACGGCTTTGTCAGATAATCATCTGCCCCACAGTCCAGCCCGTTCACCTTATCCTCCAGTGCCGATCTTGCCGACAGGATCAATACAGGAACCTGATTCCCCTGTGCCCTTATTTTTTTCAGGACAGAAATCCCGTCCAGTTTTGGCAGCATGATATCCAGGATCACACCATCATAATTTCCGTTTTCCAGATATACCACTGCCTGCTCACCATCATATACTTCATCCACAGAATAATGATTATAAGTCAGTACCGTCACAAGTGCCCTTGCCAGCTCCTTTTCATCTTCTACCAGTAATAATCTCATTTCCCGCCTCCTAAGGCTTTATGTTAGCACATTCGTTTTTACTTTAAAACAGTTACCTAAACAGAAGCTGAAATTTAAACATTTTTTAGTCAGTAAAAGCCGTGTCATGTTTTTTTGCCATGACACGGCTTTTTGTGGCATTATGTGTTGTTTTTACTTGAATGCCATCACTTTAACCTTTTTGTTAAGTCCTTTGTCCCTGAACAATTTCCTGTATTCCTTCAGTTTGCTCTTTGGCACCTTGATCACAGTCTTTTTTCTCATTCCCTTAAATGCGTTGTCCGCGACTGTTTTGCCTGTCAGTTTGGCAGACTTGATCGTCAGTGTTTTAAGCTTCGTACATCCGGAAAAAGCTTCTGTTCCAATATAACAGCAGTTTTTCGGAAGTGTCAGCTTTTTCAGTTTCTTGTTTCCTTTGAAAGCATAATCTGCAAGTTTTGTTACTTTATAATTTTTCCTGCCGATTTTTACTTTTGAAGGTACTGTCAGCGTTGTTTTGGTTTTCTTTGCCCCTGTATAGCTGACTTTCTTTTTCTTTTCATTGATGATTGTAATGCCTGATCCATCCTTCTGTGTGATCACTTCCGGCTTTGTATCCGGCTTCTGATCCCCTTGCGGATTCTGGCTTGGCTGCGGGTTCTGGCTTGGCTGCCCATCCGGTGCTGTCAGCTTTGGGATCGCCAGCTCAGCATCTGTTACAGGCTTTGTCAGTGCCTGATCCGCAAATTTGCCGTCACAGTTTTCACAGGTGTAGTATGCCTGCATTCCTGCCTGCTCTGTTGTCGCATCCTTCTTTGCCACATAGCTCTTCAGCTTATGTCCGTGCTTTGTTGTCTTTACCTGATACGTATCTGTATAGGTCTGTGCGTTCCAGATTACCTTCGCGGTGTAAGTAACCGCACCGTCTGCTACGCAGGTTGCTGTATTCTTTCCTGCTTCTACGATAGCAGGGATATTCTGCCGGTAAGTACAATTTTCATTATTGCAGTGGATCGGAAGCAGCGCAGTTACCACTGGCTTACCATCCGCGCCAGTCACTTCTGCAAATTCTATTTTGCCGCCTGCCAGTGCATGCCCGGTTGCAGGCACTTTCACTTCTTTGTCCGGTGCTTCATAAACATCGTCGTCGTCCTCTTCCAACACTGCGGAATACACATATTTCCCGGACTGCATACAGGTGCGTTCCTGTATGACTTTCCTGGTTACTTCCATCTTTTTCGTCTGGATAGACTCACACTCGTAACATTCATATATAAGGTCACAACTATTGTCCTGATTCCACCGATATCCTCTCACTTCTCCGATCGTATGTGGTTTACACTCTCCAGCTTCAAAGGTATGCTCCAGGTCAAGCCTGTGACATCTTTTACAGATTGCAAAGTAAACAGCCTTCTCCTCACAGGTTGCTCCACTCTTCTTCTGTGCCTCCGGGGCAATTAACTCTTCTACATATGCATGGCTTTCTTGTTCCTGTTCATCAGAAATATTCAGTCCACATACGCTGCAGAAGGTTGCTTCATAATCAACCGGAATACAGTCATTTGCAGATACAACTTTCTGATAAGGTTCCTTACGACTATGATCGCACTCCTCATATTCATCACAGCCCGGATTCTGACAAACCCGTATTCCATCTCCATTTGCAGCCAGCTCCCAGCTGCCATAGTTGTGTCCGGTCGCAGGGATCGTCTCTTCCATGCTGCCTGTATAAGTTTTGCCATCCCTGGTCAGTGTTGCTGTATAAAGGATCTCTCCGGCATTTTCACAGTCCGGCTCTTCTCTTTCTATTGTTACTTCTGCAGGCTCTACTATTATTTCCTTACAGTTTTCACAACGGAATTGACCATAAGCAATGACCTGACCGTCTTCTTCATCCCAATACATAGTGACATACTTGAATTTATGGACTTCCGGTGAAACAACAGTTCCTTCGTCATTTTCATAGACCTTATTTCCTGTTTCACTGTCTGTCTTTTCATATACGACTGCATGCCCATCTGCTTCCGTTACCGGGCGCAGATCTGAACCAATCGTCTGATACCAGATTGGAGCTTCCGTATTGCCCTGATTTAACAGGTAACATAATGCTCCGTTTTTGACCTGTTCTTCTGTCACGCCCGTAAGCTCCGGCTGCTCTTCGCACTGCCCTTTCACATAATAACAGTTATCCGTCTGCAATGCGCCACCAACTGTTGTAAGTGCAATGCTTCCATTCATACTATCTTTCTCTTCTGCATCATTATAACAGTTTGTGACTGTTCCCCTGCTATCTGAATCCGATTCGAGTGCATAAGCAAGTCCGTATATGTCTAACCCGCTTTTTCCTTGTTTACCGCGTTTGATCGCTCCACTTACATAACAATTATTGATCGTCATGTCCTGCGCATTTGCCAGTTTATTGGCTATACCCGATACGATCGTATATTCAGATGTAATATCCATAACACTTGTTACATGGCATCGATCGATCTGCAGGCTGCCTGCATCAAAATATCCTACAAGACCGGCAATATAACTACTGCTGCTGTTGTCCACATTTATCGTACCATTCATACTGCTGTCACTGATCTGCAGGCTGCCTGCATCAACCATGCCAACGAGTCCACCTGCCTCCATTTCGCTTCCTTCTATATAGATATCCACGTCAGATCTGCAATGACTGATCAGAGTTTTTTCACCGCATACAATACCGGCAATACCACCAACCGCAATACTCCTGTCCTGCACTTCCATCCTGCCATCAATCGTCAGATTTTTGACGGTTCCTGCCAGACGCTGAAACAGACCGGCAGCATCTTTCTTATCCCCTTCGTCCACCGTCAGATCCAGTGTGATCGTATGGTTCTGTCCATCCAGCGTGCCATAAAACAGAGCATAATTATAACTGTCACTTATCATACTGTCTATTGTAATATCTTTTGTCAGCTTCAGCTCTGCCTCAGATGCCTTCACATCATTTTTCTGATAATTTTGAGATAATAACATTGAGTATGTATTCAGGTCTTCTGCGGAATCGATCATAAATTCCAGATGATCCGCACTGTCCCCGCACCGCAGAGCCAACAGCTGCATAGACTTTTTCACAACTACCTTCTCTTTTCCCGGTCTGCAGTCATAAGCAGTTTGATAACTGCCATTTGGATATGTCTCGATATAAAAGTATCCTTCCGGCAGAGAATCTCCCCGCGCAAACCGCTGCACCTCTCCATTGATCGTTACGTCGATCCCATAAGCTGTATCCGGCAAAAGCTCTACTGTCATATCTCCTGTCACATTGCAGCCATCAAAGCTCTCTCCGGTTTCTTTTACCACATACTGCATCTGCGCTTCCTCATTGGAAGGCCAAAGTTCCACGTTTCCTCCGGGTACGCAATAGGCTCTGCCCACTTCATAGCCATCTTCCTCGTAAATGACTGTGCAGTGTTCCTGCGTCGGCACAACACGTTTATATTCCCAAATTGCTTTGGAGAAGCGATAGCTGTAAAGTATTCCACCATCGAATAGAAACTCGAATGCCGGTGTATTGACACGATTCGCCATAAATTCTTCCAGCCAACCGTATTTTATCTCGATCCCCAGTCCGCTCACGTCATATTTCTGTCCGCCAAGCCATACACTTTCCAGTTCCAGATCCTTTGATACGTCATTAATATATGTATATTCCAGTTCCTCATCTCTCTCCCCATCAACATACCTGTTCCATAACAGAGCATCCTTGATATGGAAATAGGATACTATAATATCATTCACATGAAATACGCCGTCTTCACAGATCAGGGAACTGCCGTCATCGCCCCAGATCGCTGTTGCATATTCTTGGCTTCCTTCTAGGAACGCTGTTCCCTGTAAAGTTACCTCTGTACCACTTTCCAGAATAAGCGGCATATGATCTCTCTTTACAAGATCGCTCTGCTGCACGTAAGTACTGATCGGTTCCTGCGAATCTGCCGCCATTATATTGTATTCCCTATAGGCATTACGGATCACGACATCATCCATGATGAGCTTTACAGCATCCAGCCCGCTTTCTACAATGATATAAAAATTATACCCTGCCGCATTACTTCCTGTCAGGCGATAGGTGCCATTCTTCTGGATCGTGAGCTCCTTATACCCATACTCGGCTTCATCGTTAATAGACCAGCCATCTGCTTCATCAAGTGTTCCCTCCGTGATATCGCAGACCGGTATCTCCTGCGTGGTTCCTGCATCTGATACTGTCACAGCATCAGACGCATTCTCTGCATCCATCTCTGCTTCTGCTGCCTGCGTGGATACATCCACTGTTGTCACTTCCTCTGCAGATACCTGCATGACCGGCGTCAGCGATTGTACTGCCATGACCAGCATGCAAAGATATGCCTGCAACTGTTTTCTGATTTTCCTGTTTCTTTTCACTTTCTTTCTCCTTTACACATTTTTCCTATCTGAATTCCCTTTATATCAGCTGTCTCTTACGGGCTTCAGCGATCGCTGCTGCCTTTCCGTTGACACCCAGCTTTCTGTAATTTTCCCTGCAATGGTACTTGACTGTACTGACGCTGATATGCAGATCTTCTGCGATCATTTCATTGGAACGCCCCAACGCCTGCATCTTTAAGATCTGAAGCGCCTTATCCTCGATCGGTTCCTCCAGCTTTCCCTGAAAGCTCATATACCCCGGATACTGCTTTGCCATCTTCTCCGTTTCCGCATACAGCCGTTTTTTATAGCTGTTATCCCGGAATGTCCAGCTTTTTGCTTTCAAAAGCCTGTACGCCAGACCTGCTTCCTGCGAGATCACTCTGGTAAAGCCATAGATCTCTGCCTGACTGAGCAGCTTCTGGAAATTTTCTTCCCATGGCAGTCCCAGTTCTTTTTGCAGGATCGCGTCCAAAAGCTCACACTCCATCCGGATATAAGTCCTGCTATAAAGCTGCGCATAATACAGCAGCTTCTGCAAAAGTGCATTTGCTGCATCATATCGCTTCATTGCCAGATAAATATGTACCTTTGTCAGATAACGATACCGTTCCATGCAGTAAAATTCCTGATTCTCATCCGGAGCCTGCAAGAGCCAGTTATCCACCTCTGTTTTCTGCTCTGTATACATGGCGATCTGACAGAGCACATTTTCAATGTTCCATACGATCTTCTGTTTTTCCGCTGCCCGCGCCCGCTCTTTAAAAGATGTCAGCAGCTCTACCGCATCCTCCGGATGTCCATTATACAAATGCAGCCTTGCCATCAGTCCCGCTCCGACATAGCTTTGCTCCAGCCTGCCCGCCGCATCCGCCTTCATCTGTCCTTTGGCGATCAGGCGCATGACCTCATAATCATCCAGTCCCTTTTCAAAGCTGCTTTCCGCCAGTGCCAGCTCCACAAGACCTTCTCCCGCTTTTCCAAGGACAAGCGGAACGAATTTCCCCAGTGTATTTGCCAGCTCTTTATCATGTCTGCTCCATTCGCAGAAATCCTTCCCACCATTCATCATCGTCGGTGCATTGGAGGTGATGGAAAATTCGGGCAGGGATATTTCACGGTTCATAAGCAGCGTCGCTGATCTTTTGATCAGCGATGCAATATTACTGCTTCCACGATGTGGCAGGGCAATATCCAGATAAGCCAGATAGCTTCTGGCAAGCCTCTTTGTCTTTCCTTCTGCCATACGCTCTTTTTCCTGCAAAACACTGTACCAGTATTCACTCTTTTCCACATCCAGACGCAGCGACTGGATCATACAAAGTCCGGCGATCAGTTCCACCCTGTCCCGCACTGTCTCTTCATCCATTTCCAGATAATATTTCCTGAGCTCATAAATATAGGTAACCGATGGATTATATTTTGCATTCTCGATCAGTATTTCACTGATCTGCCCAACATGGTGGCACTTCTGGAACATCTCCAGTGCCTGCACGATCTGCCCATGCTTTCGATAGTACAGGCCTGCAGTATAATACAGCTCATAAATCTGCTCCTGCGTCAGCTTCAGGTAACGCCTGCGTTCCATGCTCTGTACTACGTTTTCTTCAAAACGATAAACATCTTTTTCTATTGTCACAAAGTTACCAATATTTACCGCTTCTTCCAGATAATAGCGTGTTCTCGCACTACCGGAGATCTCTGTGGCAAGCTCCAGTGTAAACTCCTGTACAATACTGATCTTCATAATAAAATCGATCAGTTCATCATCCCATTTCTGATAGACTTCCCTGTCTACATAGTCCCAGAATACCAGTCTGGACCGTTCAAACAGATCGGGGTCAAACACATCCTGTCCCTTCACCGGTCGTCCTTCGATCAGTGCCTGATCGCACAGAAGGCGGATCGCAAGTCCATGTCCTCTGCAATAGGACTGCACAAAGCGGACATCATTCGGTCCGTATTCTTCTATTCCTCTTCCTTTTAAATAGCTTCTTATTTCTTCTTCGGAAAGTTCCAGATCTGTTTCTGTGATCGTACAGAAATTTCGATATTTCAGATAAGCACTGATCAGCCAGCCCGGGCATTTGGATCTGGATATAAAGATCAGCCACAGCTCCGACTGTCTGATCAGCTCCAGCAGACGTTCTTTGACAAACTCATCCTCCAGAAACTGCAGATTGTCCACCACCAGTATCGACTGCGTATGCAGAGCCTCAAGACAGGCAAGGGGTGATGATGCTGCATCAAAGTATATGTATTTCTTTTTTCCGAGAAACTGCTCGACAAGCGCAGTTTTCCCGTAGCCGACCATTCCGTAAATATAAACCGGCTGTTTTTCCGTATATGCTTTTCGCAGCTTTGCCTTTGCCCGTTCGGGAAAGACATAAAACCCATCTCTTTCTTCTGACATACGCAGTCTCAACCCCTTTTACACAATAAAACTATGTACGACTGTCCTCGCAGATACATAATTTTATTTATTTTAGCAAAAATATGCTCATCCGGAACTAACCAAAAGGATAGTTTTGTCTAAATTGCCTTCATTTTTACTTTTTTATCAAGCCCTTTTGCTCTGAATAATTTCCTGTATTCCTTCAGCTTACTCTTTGGCACTTTGATCACGGTCTTTTTACTCATTCCCTGAAATGCATTGTCCGCAACTGTCTGATCGGTCAGCTTGGTGGATTTGATCGTCAGTGTTTTAAGCTTTGTACAACCGGAAAAAGCCTCTGTTCCGATATAAGAGCAGTTTTTCGGAAGTGTCAGCTTTTTCAGCTTCTTGTTTCCTTTGAATGCATAATCTGCAAGTTTTGTCACTTTGTAGGTTTTCTTGCCGATTTTTACTTTCGCAGGTACTGTCAGCGATGCTTTTGTTTTCTTTGCTCCTGTATAGCTGACCTCTTTTTTCTTCTTATTGATAATGGTAATACTTGATCCATCCTTCTGCGTGATCACTTCCGGCTTTGTATCCGGCTTCTGATCCCCTTGCGGATTCTGTCCCGGCTGTGGATTCTGGCTTGGCTGCGGGTTCTGGTTTGGCTGCCCTTCCGGCGCTGTCAGCTTCGGGATCGCCAGCTCTGCATCTGTTACAGGCTTTGTCAGCGCCTGATCCGCAAATTTGCTGTCACAGTTTTCGCAGGTGTAGTATGCCTGCATACCCGCCTGCTCTGTTGTCGCATCCTTCTTTGCCACATGGCTCTTCAGCTTATGTCCAAGCTTCGCTGTTTTTATCTGATAGGTATCTGTATAGGTCTGTGCGTTCCAGATCACCTTTGCGGTATAGATAACCGCGCCGTCTGCCACGCAGGTTGCTGTATCCTTTCCCGCTTCTACGATAGCAGGGATATTCTGCCGGTAAGTACAATTTTCATTATTGCAGTGGACCGGGAGCAGCGCAGTTATCACAGGCTTACCGTCTGTACCGGTCACTTTTGTAAATTTCATGCTGCCGCCTGCAAGTGCATGACCGGCTGCAGGCACTTTCACTTCCATGTCCGGTGCTTTGTATTTGAAATTATCTTCTTCCAGCACTGCGGAAAGTACATATTTCCCGGACTGCACACAGGTACGCGCCTGCAAGTCTTTTCTTGTTACCTCCATCTTTTTCGTCAGGGTTGACTTACATGCGAAGCATATATATACAAGGTCACAGCTATCGTCCTTATTCCACCGATACTCCAGCGCCGGTCCCATCATGTGCGGTTCACACGCTCCGGCTTCAAAGGTCTGCGCAGGATCCAGTCTGTGACATCTTTTACAGATTGCATAGTAAACAGCTTTCTTCTCGCAGGTCGCTTCACTCTTCTTCTGCACCTCAGGGGCGATCAACTCTTCTACATATGCATGGTTTTCCTTCTCCTGTTCCTCAGAAATATTCAGTCCACATACGCTGCAGAAGGTAGCTTCATAGCTGGCGGGAATACAGGCATCTGCAGAAACCGTTTTTGTATAGGTGCTGCTTTCCGTCAATAACTCAAATTCGGATAACTGCATGATCCGTTTTCCATGTATCGCCGTAATTTCTAATTTGAAATAACAATACTTCTCCGCAGGTCTTGTCATAGTGAATTTATAATCTTTGAAATTCTCATCCTGCATTGTCGTGTCATCACTCACGGAAGCGATCTCTACCCAGCCTTCCGCATTTCGGTCAGGTACAGTCTCTGCATTCATCGCATATAATTTCCAGGACTTTGGATTTCTGCCCAGATCTGTTTTATTATCATTTCCGGTAGTCAGAATGTACCCGGTCGGTGCCACGGCATTTTCTGTTTGAAAGATCACATAGGCACTCGTATTATCCGTACACCACTTTGTGTGCACGTCTCCATCAAAAAGACTGCTGCAGGACTCACTTAAGCTGCAACCGGCGGTGCCTTCCAACGCTTTCATTTTTCCTCTTGCCATATGATCGCATATTTCTTTTTTATCACATGCCTTATTCTGACATGTTCTCACACCCGTTTTATCTGCTGCAAGCTCCCAGTTACCATATGTATGACCGGTTGCAGGAATCTTGACAGTTTTTATTCCTGTATAGTTTTTTCCATCTCTGGTAATTGTTGCTGTGTAATAGATACGGCTGTCTTCTTCACAGGCAGAGCCTTCCTGCTCTTCTGTGATTACAGCCTTCTCTGTCACAGAGTCCTTACAGTTTTTACAGCGGAAACTGCCCTCTGCACTTACATTGCCTGCCCCGTCTTCAGACCAGTTCATGCCAAGGAACTGATAGGTATGCTCCTGTTCCTCTGTCGGCGCAGAAGGTTTTGCGGTTTTATCAGGCAGTGGATACGCGTCTGTTCCAATTGTCTGATACCATATGGCAGGCTCTGTCCTTCCTGCATTTAACAGCTCACAAAGCTCCCCGTTTTCCACCTGCTCCTTTGTTACTGTTTTTAATTTCAATGTAGGCTGCGCATCCTTTTCCCATTGATACAGATAGCAGTTCTCAACAGACTCCTTGTATACTGGTTCTTCATGGGAAACTACTGTTCCATCTGTATCCATTACCTTTAAGTAATCAAAGCAATTTTTCACAGTACTGTTCTCCGTACTATGTGTAATCCCAAATACGCTTGCTGCATCAGATGAAAGCGTCAGTTCTCCCGCTACGATACAGTCCTCTATCTGCAGATCAGATGCTGATGATGTATTGGCAATTCCACTGATCATGCCTGCCTCTTCTATCCGGCTTTCTCCCAGCACACTACAGCGTTCTGCCTTGAAATTGCTGTAGTATGCATTCCCAACAATTCCACCAACATAGCTGACCGCTCCGGTCTGCCAGAGCTCCCCCTTTACACTACAGTCAGAGATCTCCACCGTTCCTTTTGAAAATGCAGCCAGACCTGCCAGCGCAGAATTTGTTCCTGCCATACTGATCAGACCTGTCATCTTACAGTTCCTGATCTGCAGCTCTCCGTCTGATACAATGATCTCACCAAATAGTCCGCCTGCCTGCATATCCTCGCCGGAAAGATATATATTCACATCAGATATGCAGTTATCAATGGATGCATTGCTGCAGTCCATATAACCGGCAAGACCGCCTACATTTGACTTGAATGGTTCATCTATTTCTATACTGCCGTCAATGGTCAGATTTTTAACAGTACCTTCCAGAACTTGAAACAGACCAACATTAACAATTTTATTTGTTTTGTCTTTTGTCAGTTCCAGTGTGATCGTATGGTTCTGACCGTCCAGCGTCCCACCAAATGTCTCCAGCATATGATCTAATGTAATATCCGCTGTCAGTTTCAGGTATGCTTCAGATGCAGTTTCACCATCTTCACTATACCCTATACGCAGTAAAGTTTCATAAGCATACAGGCTTTCTGCAGAATCGATCAGAAATTCCAAATGATCCGTTGCTTCTCCACATGGCAGAGCCAGCAGATCAAGCGGTTTCTTGACAACAACAGTCTCCTTTCCCTTCCTGCAGTCATATACTGTCTGGTTGCCAAATTCGTTTTGTTCGATATAAAAATATCCTTCCGGCAGAGAAGTTCCTCTTGTAAACTGCTTTACTTCTCCATTGATCGTCACATCGATCTTATAAGCAGTATCCGGCAGAAGCTCTACTATCATATCCTCTGTCACATTGCAGCCATCAAAGCTCTCTCCGGTATCCTTTACCACATATTGCATTTGTGCATTTTCATTGGAAGGCCAGAGTTCCACATTTCCACCGGGCACGCAATAAGCTCTGCCCACCTCATAGCCATCTTCCTCATAAATGACCGTGCAATGCTCCTGCATCGGCTCAACTTGTTTATAATGCCGGATCGCTTTTAAATAACGATAACTGTAAAGTATTCCACCATCAAACAAAAACGTGATCGACGGTGTATTGGTAAAATTTTTGCACAGAAGCAGTCTGTTTTCTTTGGTTTGGATCCCCAGTCCGCTCACATCATAGTTCTGCCCGCCGATCCATACACTTTCCAGATCCAGTCCCTCTGAAATTGTATTAATATTATGACATACTGTGAGTTTCTCTGTCTCTGAGCCAGCATAAACTCCTCTAAGAAATAAGAGCGCATTTTGGATATCTAAATTAGACGCTTTCGCAGCCATCCCATAAAATACGCCCTCCTCATAGATCAAAGAACTGCCTTCATCGCCCCAGACAGTAGCTCCCTGTTTTTCACTGCCTTCCATGGACGCTGTTCCCTGTAAGGTTACCTTTGTATCACTTCCCAGAACAAGCGGTATATGTTTTTCCTCCATAGGGCAGCTCTGCTGATAGGTGCTGACCGCTTCCTGCCCAGCTGCCGCCTGTGCCGTTTCCGGTTCTATTCCCGGATAACCATAATATGGATTTTGGATCACGACATCATCCAGAATGAGTGTTACATCATCCAGCCCGCTTTCTACATTGATATAAAAGTTATATCCTTCCAATGCATTACTTCCCGTCAGACGATAAGTTCCGTTCTTCCGGATCGTAACCTGCTTATAACCAAACTCTGTGACATTTTTGAAAGACCAGCCATCCGCTTCTTCAAATATGCCCTCCGTGATATTACAGGTCGGTATCTCCTGCCTGATCCCTGCGTCCGATACGGTTTCAATATCCTCTGCATTTTCTGCAGCCATTTCGGCTTCTGCTGCCTGCGCGGATACGTCCACTGTTGTCACTTCTTCTGCAGATACCTGCACGACCGGTGTCAGTGACTGTACCACCATAGCCAGCATACACAGATATGCCTGCAGTTGTTTTCTGATTCTCCCTTTACCTTTCATTTGCTTTCTCCTTTACACAATAAAGCTATGCACAACTGTCCTCACAGATACATAATATTGTTTATTTTAACAGAAAAAATACCTGTCTGAAACTAACCAAAAGGATAGTTTTAGACAGGTATCCCCTATCCGATCGTCTGTATGATATGGCTTCCCTTTTCCGTTTCTTCCACACGCAGTTTTGTCGGAATACGCTCCTGCAGAAGCTGCACATGGGATATGATCCCTACAAGGCCGTTTGCCTGCTGGATACTGCCAAGTATCTGCATGGCATCCGTAATGGAATCTTCATCAAGCGAACCAAATCCCTCATCAATAAACAGTGCTTCTATCCGGATTCCACTCTTTTGCGCGATCGTTGACATCCCGATCGACAGGGCAAGCGAAGCCAGAAATTTTTCGCCGCCTGAAAGAGTACTGACAAACCGTCCCTCATGTTCCTCGCTGTTTTTATCGTATACTTTCAGTTCCAGACCTCTTTTATTACTGCCCTGTGCCTTTTCATCCGATCTGAATAACCGGTATCTGCCGCCGTGCACCATGGAGAGCATTCGGTTAGCCGCTGCTATCACAGAAGAGAACAAAATGCCCAGCACATATCTCTGCAGTCCGGTTCCGGCGTCTCCGCGCAGCTTTTTGGCAAATGCCAGATCCTGCTCTGCCTCCAGCAGCTTTTCTTCAAGTCCCTCTCCTGCCAGTGCAAGTTTTTCCGCCTTCTGTGACAGTCTCCGGATCGTTTCGGACAACACTGCTGTTTCCTTTGCATAAGTTTCCTGCAGCTTCTCCAGCCGTGCCAGTTCTGTTTTACAGGCTTCCTCATCCGGCTCCTGCTGCCTGCCAAGCTCCTCCTGCAGACGCATTACCTGTTCCTCTGCTGCCTTTTTACCCGCATCATAATCCGCGATCTGCCGCCGCATACCTTCCAGCTCCTTCTCGCCCATCAGCAGCTGTTCCGCCTCTTTGATATCAGCAAATCCATGTTCCGAAAGCCCCTTTGCCACCGCCTGCATAGCTGCTTCCTGCTTCTTTTGTGTCAGTTCTTCCTCCTGACGCGCAAGCTCCGCTTTTGCCGCCGTCTCCGCTACGGTGTTGTTTGCCTGTTCCAGCATCTTCGTCAGGCTCTGCAGCTTCTCCGTATCCTTCCCGATCTCATCGGTCAGCTGCTGCAGCTTCTTTTGCAGCTCTGCAAGCGATCCTATCTCCGGGATCAGATTGTTTTGCATTTCCGCCAGTCTTGTATAGGCAGTTTCTTTAGCAAGCTGAAGTTCCTGTGCCAGTCTCTGCTTTTCCTCATACTTCTTTTTTGCCTGCTCCTGCTTTTGCATCGTCTGCTGCAGCTTCTGATAAACAGCTTCCGCTTCGGCTCTTTTTTCTTCTACGTGCTCTTTGGACGTATCTGCCTCTGTCCTCACTGCCTTCTGCGGATGCTCTCTGCTGCCACAGACCGGACAAGGCTGTCCTTCGACAAGGGAGGCTGCCAGTTCTCCTGTAATGCCTGCCAGATAGGCTGCAAGCAGTTTTCGATGTTCTTCCATGTCGGTTTCATATGTCTCATGGAGCATGACCAGCTTGGGGGCGTAGCTCTCATAAACCTGTTTTTCCTGCTCAGCCTCCTGCAAGGCGGATTCTGCAGCCTTTCGTTGTTTTTGAAAGTTCTGTTCCAATGCTGCTATACTTTCATAATCCGTTATTTTTGCTGTGAGCTGTATCTTCTGCGCTTTCTTTTCCTCAATCTCATCGTTTTTTTGCTGCTGCGCCGTCACCTGCAAAAGGATCTGTTCTGCCTGCTGTTTCGCCTGCCCTGCTGCCTGATCCGCTGCCCGCACTGCCGTCTTTCTTTCTGCCTGTGCAGCTTCTGCCCTGTGCAGTTCCAAAAGCAGTTCTTTCACTTTTTCCGCCCTTCTGGCGTCCTGTATTCTTTTTTCCTGCTCCGCGCGATCATGCTGTTTTTGCTCATATGCCCTGACACGTGCCTTTCCCCTGCGCAGATCCTGAAACCTGCTGACAAGCGCCAGTCTGTCACGAAGCGCTCTGATCTGTTTTTCACAGGCACCTTCCTGATAAGCAGTTTCCATTGTAACAAGTCTTTCTTTTTTCTGTGCAATGACCGCTTCCAGTTCTGCCAGCGTTTCACAGGATTCCTCCTGCAGGCTGTTGCTAATCTGCTCCTGCAGGCTCTTTAGCTGCTGTCTGCGCTCCGTTGCTTCTTCAAACATGAGCTGTGCGACCGCCTGCCATTTTTCCTCACCGAAAATACTTGTCAGGATCTTTTCCTTATCTGCCGAATCGGAAGTCAGGAATTTTTCAAACTGCCCCTGCGGCAATACAATGACCTGACGGAACTGCTCGTAAGAAAGCCCGATGATTTCCTCCGCTTTCTCATTCAGCATTTTTTCCTTTGCATTTTCGAACAGTGCAGTCCACGTTCCATTTTCGTCCTTCTGCCATACCATATAGGAAGCGGACAAGTTTTTCCGTTTGCGTTCCAGTCTGCGCTCAAATCGATAATAGATTCCATTGTTTTCAAAAGTAAACCTGACATATGTCGTCACGTCAAAAGCCGCATTCGTACAGCGCATTGCCTCAAAATCGTCCCTGCCGTGTCCGCTGCTCTTTCCGTACAAGGCAAAGGTAATCGCATCCAGTATCATTGTTTTTCCGGTTCCTGTTTTGCCGCAGATCAGGAACAGTCCCTTGGCAGCGAGCTTTTCAAAATCCACCAGTTCATGCCCCGCATAAGGTCCAAATGCCTGAAACTCTACCGTACATGGTTTCATCTGCTCTCCGCCTCCTTTTCATAACTTCTGCACGCCTTGTCAAAAAGTGCTTTCAAATGTGTATCCGGTTCCTGCTCCAGAATGTCCTCACAGTACCTTGTAAAGATCTTGTCAGGATCTTTGTCTGCCTGTTCCAGCTCATCGACCGACATTGTGATCCTGGCATCTTCCCGCTCAAAGTCCCTGCCCGTTACCTCAAGCAGATTGCTGTAGCGCTCACGGAGCAGTGCCACAGACTCCATCCCCACATAACGGTCTGTTACATCCAGCCGCACGTAGCCCTGCAGGATTTCTTCTTCATAAGCCGCCTCTAACAGTTCGTCAAAGCTTCCTGTCAGCGTCACTCTCTTATGTAACTGTGGCATACTGACTGTTTTCTGCTGCATCGTATCCGTATCCAGAACGGTCACACTCTTCTCCTGTTTTTCTTCTTTTCCAAAGGAATATGCCATCGGTGTTCCGCTGTAACGGATCCTTTCACTGATCTGCTGTGGTCCGTGCAGATGCCCCAGTGCCACATAATCAAAGCCTTCAAATACCGAAGCGCTTACCATTGTTGCACGCCCGACTTCCGCAGCTCTGTCGCTTTCCGATGTCTGCGCATTCACAATAAACGCGTGCGCAACCAATATATTTTTCTGTCCGGGCGTAAAATCCACACGGTATCTGTCCAGAACAATTCTGTAGGCATCCTCCATGGACAGCACCTTCTCTGCCTGCTCCGGGAAAACAGAACGCACCTTATCGGTAGAGATCCATGGAAGCAGATAAATATCAACATCCCCATTTCGCACTTTCTGCGGTTTTCCGGTAAGTGCACCTGCAATATATAGCCCGCTTTTTTCCAGCAGCGCGCTGCATTGTGCGATCCGCTGTGCGCCGTCATGGTTCCCTGCGATCAGATAAACAGGAATCCGGAGCCCGTTGCAGATTTCGGTCATTGCCTCATCATATAGTTCCAGTGCTTCCTGTGATGCTATGCTCTTGTCAAAAATATCTCCTGCCAGAAGAATCCCGTCTACCTGCTCTTCTGCTGCGATACGGCAGATCTGCCGTATCATGAATTCCTGATCCTTCCGATAAGAAATACCGCCTCTCCAGGTCATGCCCAGATGCCAGTCGGACGTATGCAAAAATTTCATGAATTCCCTCCTGTTTCCCTTTTCCAGAATAAAGTGTGCGCATCCTTGCAAGCTTGCTTGCTTTTGCTGTATAGAGGATTCCAAAGGAATTTCCTATACAGAAAGACGAAACGGCGGCTTCGCAGGAAGCCGCCGTCTTCTGAATTGCTTATTTTAATGTATCATCATAATGGGCTCTTTGTCCACCAATAAATTTCGGCCTTGTACGCGCCGCGGAAACATAAGCCTGTCCGATATGATTGTTGACAAGTCTTACCGGAACCGCCACCTTTTTCAGGTGCATACCGATGAGCGTTCCACCGATATCAATACCTGCATCCGCCTTGATCTCTTCCACTGCCACAGGATCGCGAAATGTCTCGTAAGCAGTTGTCGAAAGCGAACCGCCCGCCTTTGGCTGCGGAACTACATTTACAATCTCTGCAAACGGAACCGCTTCCCGCTCTACAATGATCGCTCTATTCAGGTGTTCACAGCACTGCGTCGCAACATAAATGCCCTTTCTGCATGCTGCCTCGTAAATACCCTTGAACGCAGCCTTTGCAACATCCAGATTGGAGTTCGTTCCTATCTTGTCTCCACAGATCTCACTTGTTGAGCATCCGACCACGAGAATCTGACCCTTTTTGATCCCCGATACCCCGATGATCTCCTCCGTTACCTTTTCAGCCTGTGCTGTAATTTCCTCATACATGATACTTACCTCTTTTCAACCATCAATCCTTTTATGTAAGGAACCCTTGACAGCGCCTGGATCAGCAGATTACCAAGTACCAGACAGGTAATACCCTGTACCATATTACTTGGTATGGATGCTGCGGCCGCTACACCATATCCCAGGAAAGTTGCTTCATATAAGAAGTAGCCGGCTACCATGATCACTTCCGCTACAAGACTGCTGACAATATAAGCGGCTGTTTTCGGGATTTTCCCGTTTGCCATTGCCTTATATACCAGATAGCCCACAAAAGCCATCGCAAATTTGATCACTGCCGTTCCCGGTACATAACTGCCATAGCCTGAGATCAGATCCGCAAGACCGGAACCGATACCCGCTGCAAGTGCACCATAAGGATTTCCTAAAATCCACATTGACAATACTACCACAGAATCACCGATATTGACATACCCATTTGTTCCGATCGTCGGAACCTTGATCACCATTGTAGCAATACAGGTAAGGGCTGCAAGCATTGCTGCTGTTACACTGGTCGTAAGTTTCTTATTCATAATAGACCTCCTCATAAAACGATATATTCTTTGAAGGCTATTATACACGCGCGTGGCTTCGTCAAAACAGCCAATTTGCATTATTTTTACCATACCAGTTTATTTTTCCGTTATTTATGCTGCTCCAGCCATCTGATCAGTTCATCAAATTCCAGCGGTTTGCTGTACAGATAGCCCTGAAATGCATCGCATCCCAGCTCTTTCAGCTTATTTCTCTGCTCCTTTGTCTCCACATATTCTGCTATGATCTTAAAATGCAGAGATTTTCCCAGATATACAATGGATGAAATGATATCTCTATTTCTCTCATTGGTCAGTACATCTCTCGTCAGCGCACCATCCAGCTTTACCACATCAAAATAATTTGTCTGCAGATACATAAGAGAGGTATGTCCCATTCCAAAATCATCGATCAGGAAACGATGTCCTCTCGCCTTCAGATTCCTGATCTTATCCGTTACAACATCAGAAGAAGAAAGTGCATCCTGTTCTGTTATCTCAAGACATAGGTACTTGCTTGATATTTTGTATTTTTCCACTGCTTCCGCAATGTGCTCTTCCAGATCCTCCCATGCAAGAGATTCATTGGTGATATTCACGGAAATTTTGAAATCCTGCGGTATCAGCGGCTTCAGCCTGGATAGTACATTGGCTGCCTCATCAATAATATATTCTTCCAGTTTATGCAGTACTTTTTTCTCCTTGGCAAGCTGGATGATCAGCGGTGGATAAATGAACCCAATCTCCGGATGCTTCCAGCGGATCAATGCTTCCACACCGATGCAGGCCTCCTCACAGTTTATCTGAGGCTGATATACCAGAAACAGTTCTTTTTTCCGGACCGCATCCACCAGATCTGCTGCCAGGATACGTGCTATATGCCCGAGATCATCCTCACGTTTCGTCAGATAAGAGATTGCAATGTTTTCCTCTTCCCGCTGCATCTCCTCTACCAGACGTTTCACATCCCGGAGCATACGCCGCTCATTCTCCTTTTCATACAAACCGATAAACGGCTTATAGATCAGAATACCGACCGTCAGACAGACAAGCTGCAAAATCACGCCTGCCCAGGAACCGGTTGCCTGATAGCCGCTCAGGAAGATCGGCGTTGTCCAGTCTATCTCCCGGATCACATGCGGAACCAGTCCGAGATAAATGGCTGCATATGTGATCAGGAAATTAGAAACCGGTACGAGCAAAAACGGAATAAGGAAGATTGGATTCAAAATCACGGGAATACCAAAAAGCGCAATCTCACTTATATTAAACAGTACACTCGGTGCTGCCATGCCCGCCAGCTGACGGACTCCTTTTTTCTTTGCAAACAATAGTATGGCAATCACCAGACACAGGGCTGCACCCGTTCCTCCCAGATTTACAAACACATCCTGCATTGTTTTACTGAAAATACCTGCTGTCACATCTGTAAAGTTCTGTTTGATCACTGTATCCAGCATATCATGCCCGTGAATACCGAAAAACCACAGACTATGCGTCAGCAGGATTATGATCAGTCCTGCGCCCACACCGTTTTTCAAGGGCTTTAGTAGAAAATTGAACAAAATTTCCAACAGCTCCTGTAAGCCGTATACACCAAACATCACATAAATCACTTGTCTGAGCAATACAAAAAAGCCAATGATCACAACCGCCGGCAGAATTCCCTCTACCGCTCCGATATAAACATTATCCGCATTTGTCCTCTGCTTTGTCTGCAGAAATCTGCTTTCTTTCAGAGCATAGTAAATACCGCCGGAAATCAGTGCTACAAGCAAGGCATTAAATGCATACATATTGCTGCATCTTGCAACGGAAAAATCTTCATGCCCAATGCCTGCATAGGCGGCAAAGGCTGCCAGTGTAATGACCACCAGAACAACAATATTTCCGGTACTTTCGTAAATGCCGCACCTTCTGCACTTCATCATGGAGTAACTGACACTTGTTGCAACAGTCAGATAGACGGCAAAAAATTCATTCACACTGACATAAGCATTCTCCAAAAATGCTCTGATACATCCGCCCCAAAGCTCTGACAAAAATTGCTGAAATGCGGGAATTGGCAAATTGATCAACATGGCAGACATATAGCCGACCACAAGCAGCGGGATCATCAGGATCATACCCTGCCTGATTGCACCGATCACACAGTTATTCTCCAGTTTATCCGTTATGTTTATTATGCGCTCTTGTATTTTTTCCATACCCTGTACCCTCCCTGCAACCGCTTTACCCCCATAAAGCGTTATGCTTATTTTTTCTCTGAGACAGCAATATCCAGAAACAGACTGACCGCATTGATCGTCAGTACTTCTGTTACCAATTCTTTCGTCTTTTGCCAAATTATTCTATGATAATCAGTATAACATACTCTGCATGAAAAAGCACTTCTAAACATAACAAGGCGCCTACATTTCTGCAGACGTGCGTATTACGCATGTTCTTTCCATGACCAGCATATCAAGTCCGGCCATGTGATTTACGTAATCAAGACTTCTCTGATATATGACTTGTCAGAAAAGACCATGATGCCAATGACCTGGAAAACTGAAAGAAGCCGTTATGGATCCATCCTTCTGATAAGACCATAAAATAAGG